>Ga0078972_1000046_pt1 | contig 443149 bp, 389 predicted proteins | sample YelNatPaOPGAMG01_FD_67568 | JGI IMG/M metagenome (GOLD analysis project Ga0078972, IMG submission 67568) | Hot spring thermophilic microbial communities from Obsidian Pool, Yellowstone National Park, USA - OP-RAMG-01 (SPADES assembly) (version 2) | ecosystem: Environmental > Aquatic > Thermal... | reverse complement strand
GCGTATATGGACCTTCGAGGCCGTTCATGCGAAGCTGCATGAAACCGCAATTCTGGCAGTTCATCTCCACTCGCACGCCGGGAATCGTAGCCTCGAAGGCCTCAGCCAGGGTGGTCTTGACTTGGCGATCAACCACCTTCGGGGTGATGAGTTCCGTCTTGACCGGAGCTTCGTTTACGAGGCTCTCAGTGCCGGATCCGGTAACCACGACAGTATCGGAGACCGTGCTGATCTGGAGTTTCAGCGTGAGCGCAGTCTCCTGGCCGGCGGGCAATTCAATCCGTCTCGCCTCGTTCGACTGGAAGCCCTTGGCCGCCGCCATCACCGACACAATGCCAGCCGGCAGGCCCTGGAAGACCGCCTTGCCGTTTGCATCACTTTCCCGGCGGCCAAGTTCGCCGTCAACCCACGGTGTATCCATACGGGCGCGGCGGTTCCTCCAGCTCCGCCCCTGATTCTCTTGCATTACGCTGACCGTAGCCCCCAGGATTGGCAAGCCGGCCGGATCCTGCACCGTGACAATCAGCGCGGCCGGTTCCGCGGAACTCTGCGCGCTTGCCTCGAAATCGGAGAGAAAACACAAGCAAACAATAAAACCACTAGAAACAGTCCTCATACTAAAAAGCTTTCCTTTCCATCAACTTAAATCACCCCTGGCTGTCAGGACTTTTTATGAGTCCGGAGGCCATTCGGGCCGTCAGATGGCAGAGAAAGCAAGTGGAGGAGCGCGGCCGCGATGAATGCGCAGGATGAAACAGGACTGGGCGACAAAGTTCGTCGGGGTCACAAACCAGCCGACGGGAATCAATACAACGATCCGGGCGGACGTGACCGCCGGGTGGGCGCTCAGATGCTGGACCAGGCAGAAAGGACACGGCTTGCCGGATATAGGGTCGTCGCGGTGCAGCGGGCTATAAACAAAAATGCTCAGACCAAACAGCACGATGGCGCAAATGGCCGCCGTCAGGGAGCGCAGTTGCACCCCGACCGGCCTAGGCTCTCCACCCTTGGAGGACGGATGCTGCAACATGCAAACCATTTGCAACTGAAGCGTACCACAAGATCGGAATAGCTGTCAACTTCAAGCGGCGGGTCCGGTGATGTCAAGCGGCTTGTGTAAAAACCTGGAGGGTGCGGTTCCTCCATTCCAAATTGAATCTGTGAAAGATCGAGTAGATAATCCGGTCGACGCTGGCCACGTTGACGAAGCACACCATCGGCCGGGTGCGCCGCCGGACCTCCACGAAGACCCTCTCAATCACATTCGTCGTTCGCAACTGCCGCCACAAGTGCTTCGGAAAACTGAAAAAGCTCAGCAGCTCCGGCAGGTCCCGCTCAAGTTGTCTGACCATGCTGGGGTACTCCGAACGCCAGCGTTTCTGAAACCGATGAAAGGCATCCCGTGCCGCCGAGCGGTTCGCCGCCAGGTAGATGGCGCGGGCCCCGGCTTTCACGACCTCGTAGTCCCGCTTCCGGACCTTCTCCAGAATGTTCCGCATCTTGCGCACCCAGCACTTCTGCGCTCTTCCGGGTTTTTAGTGGGTGAGCCTCCCCGGGGCCCGTGCGGGCCTGTTTCGTTGGGGACGCGGAACTGCCCACCCGCACCGCATCGGTTTGGGCCAGTGGGGACGCTGGGCTCGGGGCCGGCGGCAGTGGCTCGCACGCTCCCGGAGGGCTTCGCCTGGAAATCTCAAGGCCGTTTGCAATCCTTTGAAGGCGCGAGAGTTAGGCTGCGCCCGGCCTTGTCGGATCCAAGCTTCTTGCACGCCGTTCCACTGCGCTCGGGGCCGACCAACAGGAGGCAGGAGCCCGGCCCCACCTAGCGACAATCTGAGGGACAAAATCGGACGGATAGATTCCGCCATGCCTAAGAAGACGCGTTCTGAACGCTCGCTGCCGGATGGCTATCGACCACGGACCGCTAAGAGCTGTGTTTTCAATGGATTGCGCGAACTGCTGCTCCCTGCTCACCCACTACAAACCCGGACGACCCCAAAAAGGTAAAGGCCAATCTGGCTCGGACCCCGGAAGCTGGCGCCGAGGGCACGCAAAAGCGGACTCCGGATCTTGTTGAGTTCCTCAGCAGACAGGCTAAGCAAGGATTTGGGTGCGCCACCGACCGGCAACACGTGGACATTGGGAGCATCCAGCTTCACCTTCCCGGTCAACTGGGCCGCTAGCCCGTCAGTGAGCAAGACTGGACGGCCGGATTCTATAAACCATGCTAATCGAGCAGCGAACCGCGGATCTTTTAGGGCGTGAATAGAAAAAAAGCCGCTGGCGCCTCGAAGGGGAACTTGTAGCATGGCGCCAGGGGCAACCCAAGCATGCCGATATAATCAAACACAAAGGGCTCTTTTCCAGGGTGACTGTTGGGTGGTTTGTAGGCTGCGATGCCCCGGATTGCCCTCCGGCGTACTTCACGAGATGTCTCAAGCAGTTCCGGGATCTCCTGCCTGAGGGCAGCGATATTTGCAGGACCTGTCTGCCGGAGCAGACCACCGTAACAAAACAGAAGTGATTCGCGAGCTCCACCCAGGACGGTCTGGCGAGCTTGCTCCACATAAGTACGTTCAGTCGTGCTATAAGGATCGAACCATCCGCCTCCGGTCTTCTCACCTCCCAAGGCGCCTAGCCACCGCATAATAAAGTAACCTTCATATTGAGGTTCGCCCCCCTTGTCGCGATCCCGCGTTTCTGTGCCGACCCAAATTCTGTCAAAGATTCTGGTCTCCCTTGCTACGTCGTATCCGCGCTCGTGGAACCGGTCATACCACTGCGGGTATTTAATGATCAACCGAACATTAGGATTCACTCGTTTGGCTGCCCCCAAGACATAATCCTCGGAAAGCCGTAGCATGAGTTCACGCCGGTAATCTCCCCAAGTGTCTCCAGAGACGGGATAAGTTTTGTCGCCGATGTGCACCGTTTTTGCAGTCCTTGCCCGATCACATTCCTGGCAGGTGCAATCGGTAAACCAGAAATCATCGATCATAATTTCGTCAAACAAGCTCGCGGCATATTCGAAAACCGCTTTAACCTTTTGTTGGGTGGGCTTGTCAGTGTAGCAAGACAGTGGTTTGTAACCTCCCGTTGGTTTACCGACTCGAGTGGTGGTGACGCAACCCGAGACCTCGAAGCCGGCATCAATGAACCGTTTTTTGGCATGCAGTAAAGCAGATTTCTCTGCCTGATAGCCATCCCGAAATTCCTCTATGTATACCTTCGTGATCCCGGTGGTTCGACACCAGTTAATCGCAGCGTCGATGCCTTCGTCCGTAGACAGACGGTCTCTTACATCCTGCGCAGTGAAAATAGTGGAAAAGCGGTGAAGATCCCTAAACTGGACAGCTAGATTCCACAGATCCGCTCCGTACTGCGACGGGATAAAGAGGGCACCAGCCAGTGCGGTGATCAGTAACTTACTCATATAGCGTCCCCTTCCATGTCAGGATCTACTATTATGCTTGAGTATGCTGCGGACTGGTTGTGTACTGCTTTGTTTGTTAGGGATGACTGCGGCAGGAGTGGAGCGGCAACCGTTTCTGGACCGCACCTTCCCATCAAAGGTTTTTGGCCAGCCTCGTTTCTACCGGATTTTTCTGCCCCCGGATTATGAGACGAGCCAGAAATTCTACCCAGTTATCTACTACTGTCACGGCCATAGCGACAGGTACACGCTTGAAAAATACGACAACGGGACGGATACGGTTCCCAAGATTGCGGACTATGTCGCAAAGCACGACGTGATTGTGGTTACCGTAGATGGGTACGTTCCCCGGGATTATACAGGTTTTTACGGTGGGTCGCCCTGGGATGTCGGCCAAACCGGAGGCGATTACGACTTTGGAGAGTACTTCAAAGAAATGGTGGCTTACATTGACTCCCACTACCGGACGTTAACCGACCGGAGGCACCGCGCCACTTCCGGCTTGAGCATGGGGGGTTTTATGAGCCTCTGGCTTAGCGCGCGTTATCCCGATATGATTGGGAGCGCCTCAGCCTTCAACCCCGGTCATGAGTTTTACGTGGGTGATAAAGGACGACGTACGCTGTGGCGTACGTGGGACCACATAAGTAATCACACCCGTACAAAGATCCGGCTGATTCGTGCGAGTGGAGATTACATAAGCCAGTACCACGAGGAATTACGAAGTGCATATGCGCGGGCCGATGATGTGGACTTCGAATTCCGCCAGGACGAATACCACAGACACTGGGCGACGTCCATAGCTGAGACTTTCGATTTTCACATGAGAGCCTTTGCCGATTCGTCGCTCAATAACGTGCCGGAAGTTTTTCACCATGACAATCCGTATCGCTCGTTTGAAGTCTGGGGCTACCAAGTAAACGTTGATGGGGGCACACCCGGGTTTACCTGCCTGCGAGACGTTACACAAGGAGGTATGCGGATCACTACGCGTCGCTGGGCTCCGGATGGTCTGCCAGTAACTGGACGGCGCATCAAAGTCACGACCCCTGGCCTGTATAAAGCTGGAGCAACCTATCAGATCCAGGATTACAATTTGCAAACCGGCAAGGTGAGCACGCACTCTACTGAGGCTGATCTTGAAGGCAGACTTAGGTTTGAAGTGGATGGCATGGGACACCAGATCAGCTTCTTGGGTCCGGGTAGCGGTAGCCAGCCCCCTGTGCCTCTGCCCTTAACGGTCAAGGACAAACTCCGCCTACCACCGCAAACGGAAATCCGTTTGCCAATCCGAATGTACAATCCCCGGGGCGTTCCTATGACTGATGTACGGGTGGAGTTGAGTAGTCAGTATCCAACGGTGCAGTTATTGTCGCGCCAAGCCAAGATCGCCAGTATCAATCCGGGAGCAGCAATAGACGTTTCAGATCAGTTCCGGGTGCGGTTTACTTCTGGAGCAGGGTACTTTGCTCCCACCAGATTAGAACTGAAGATAACTTACGACGACTATCACACGATTTTAGAAAACATTGACGTGCTGGTAATTCCGGAAGTGCTGCCGGCACCGTTGGCTGTCGAAATCCTGGACGGCCGGAGCAAGACCTTTTCTGTGTTCCGTCAGAAAGGCAACCAGGGCGGTGGTGGGAGTATCACCAGGACGGTGACCGAGGGAAAGGGCAACGGCAATGGGATCCTGGAACCGGGAGAAGAGGCCACCATCTGGGTCAAACTTCCTCAGGGTTTGGATCCTTTTGACAAAAACAACTGGTACAGGGCGAAAGTATATGCAGACTCGCCTTGGATCGAAGAGGTCGGCGACATCCAGGAACAGAAGCAACTGGAGTGGACCAGTGCTAAAGAGCGAACCAGTTTAGTTCGTCTTTGCCCTGACGCGCCGCCTGGAACCGTAATCCCGCTTCTGCTAGACAACGAATCCTGGAGTTTTCACTTCACCCCAGACGTGCGGTACGGAAAAGAAAAGCTCTATCAGGCATTCCAGTTTCACTCCCATCATTTGCACCGATACGAGCTTCCGGTGGGCGCCCCCACAAGGACTCATGCAAAGAAGTAGGATAAATGATTACAGATTTGAACAGGAGATCATCATGGAACAGCGAAAAAATCGCCGTGAGTTTTTGAAAACAGCCGGCGCGGCGTTCACTACCTCGATTTTTACGGGAAACATAAGAGGCGCCAACGACAGGCTAGCGGGTGGCTTTATCGGCGTCGGCGTCATGGGTTCGGAAAACCTGGGTGTAGCATCGCGCCAGCCGGGTGTGGCGATTGCAGCCGTCTGTGACGTTTACCAGCCCAACTTAGAGCGCGCCATGGCCATTGCGAGACGCAATGGGCACCAACCGAAAGAAGTGAAAGACTTTCGCGAAATTATAGCCGACAAGTCCATCGACTTTGTTTGCATTTCCACGCCCGACCACTGGCACCCGTATATGACGGTGGAAGCCTGCAAGGCAGGCAAGGATGTGTATGTCGAGAAGCCGGTTTGCCAGTCCATCAACGAAGGCCAGGCGATGATTGAGGCTGCGCGGAAGTACAACCGTGTCGTGCAGGCAGGCACATGGCAACGCTCTGGCGAGCATTTCCAAAAAGCGTGCGAGATCGTGCGCAGCGGTAAGCTGGGGCAAGTGACCTTCGGGCGCACATGGATTTATTCCAACGAGCCAAAAGAAGGGATCGGGAACCCTCCCGACAGCAAGCCGCCCAGCGATCTGGACTACGAGTTATGGTTGGGGCCGGCCCCTGAACGTCCATTCAACCCGAACCGTTTCGGTGTTTATCCGCACGCGTACTCGTATTTTCGTTGGTTTTGGGATTATGCGGGCGGGCAGTTAACTGATTCCGGCGTGCACATGATTGACATCTTCCAGATGGCCTTTGATGAGGCGATGCCAAAGGCGATCACAGCCCTCGGAGGAAAGTTCTGGTTCACGGATGATCGCGAGACACCAGATACGTTGCAAGTCACCTATGAATACCAGGGCTACCTCGGCTCTTGGGAGCACCGTTGCAATAATACGGACGGGCAAACCAGCCGCTTGATGGGTGTTACCTTCCACGGAACTAACGGCACTTTGTACGTGGACAGGAACCTTTTCCGCCTGACACCAGAAAAAGGGTCAGATCTGGAGCCGACTGAGATGAAGCGCGTCGCCGACCCGCACCCACTTCACTGGGTGAATTTCCTGGAATGCGTGCGGACGCGGCAGCGCCCCAACAGCGACATCGAGAAATGCGTTCGCTCTTCACTCACCTGTGTTCTCGGGAATGCTTCTTATCGGAGCAAGCTTCGTTTGGACTGGGATGACAATAAAATGACTGTTGCCCAAGCGGCGGCTAACCAGTTTCTGTATCGCCAGTATCGCAAGCCGTGGAAATTGGAAGTCTGATCAACCACCGCGACGCGTTTTGACCGGCGGCGGGTCGGCCCTCAAGCGGCTCTTATTTTCTAGCGAGCCATTTGTCTAACCACGCGAAGGCTTCTTCTTGCATCTCGACATTGAACTGGTGTGGTACATCGTAAAACTTCACCTGGAAACGCTCAGGGTGTTTCATGGCCACATACACAGAACGGATTTTTTCAGCGGCCGCTTCCATACCTGCGCGCGTGAACAGCCGATCCTGTGTGCAATCTTGTACGAACACAGCCGCGTCAGGCGCAGCCAAAGAAGCTACATCGGGATGATCCAGTTTTGAATGCAACCCGAAGGCGTCGAACAGTGCGGAATGCACGGAGTACGGGATGTCCAGGGTGGTTGGCAGCGATGTCATCCAGCCCGTGATTACCGAGGCTTTTATTCGCGGTTCCATCCCGGTAAGGTAAGTGGACCGGTAGCCTCCGCCGGATAAGCCGAGACATCCTATTCTATTCGGATCCACCTCTTTAAGCGAGGCGAGTACGTCTACTGCACGGCGGTCGTCATAGTTGACGATTCCAAGCCAACTGGTCCCGCAAAAAGAGAGCCACGTGTTGAGCACTGCGGCTTGCTCTCGCAAGAAAGCATTTGTCGCCTCGACATATTCAGGCTGTTCGGGTCGGAGACCCTGTAGCCTTTTCTGCAATTCCGGAGGAGGTTGCTGGTACTGCATGCGCCTCTCACCCCAATAAAAAGCATCAGGAACAATCACAACGTAGCCGCGCTTTGCTAGCTCATCTGCGTAAGTGCGGCCCCCGTAGTAATGCTCGCGGAACGCTTTCAAGGCGGCATGCTCGTTATCCATCCGGACGAGCTTCTCCTTGCCATGGAAAAACCAGCCCCCATGGTCATGGAGCGCTACGACTCCCGGATACGGTCCTTTACGGGTTGTTGGAACCAGTAGGTACGCCGGTACCCGGTAGTACGGCGATCCGGCAAAAGATACGACTCGGATCTCGTATCCTTCTCGCTTAACTACCTTATGAACTTTCAGATCCAGCGGGACGCGTTTAGGCCAGTAACTCAGGTCTCGCTGGACTTCGGTGCGGCCCTTTCGTCGCCATTCTGTGACAGATTCGCCGCGCCGGTGGAAAAAGTCCAGTGGAAAACCTTGGTCCTTCTGTATAGAGCGCATAATCGGCGCAAGGTTGCCCAGGAAACTCTCTGTGCGTTGTTGCGCGGAAAGACAGGGGACCAACAGGGCAAGCAACAGGCTTTTCTTCATACCCTGTACATCCTACCCTGATTTGGATATAGTGTGGTGGTTTTATGCTTGGGAAATCCACGGAGGTGCATGATCAATGCGTTTGCCTTTATGGTTACCTGTCTTGTTCGCCTCGCACGTTGTCTTTGCTCAGGAGCAGCCGATCCGGCTATGGGCGGTGAGTGAAAACGTCCGCGTAAGTCCGGTCACAGGCAATCTGATAGAGAACAAACCCCTAATTCACAAAGACTATCCCACTGGCAACCCACGTGATGGGAATCTTGTATGGAATGCCTCAACTAAAACTGTGACGCTCAAAGCTGCCCGGAATGAATTCACGGCTTTCCAGCTCATCATCGAGACGGTGCAGCCTCAAAATCAAATCGACGTAAAATTTGCCAGTCTCAACCATGTCGGTGGCGCAGCAAAGATCACGGGCAAGGACATAGCGATCTTCAAAGAATGGTATGTAAAGGTCCGCCGCCCCTCAACAGGTTACGAAGGCACTTCTTTGGGACGGGACTGGTATCCGGACGCTTTGATGCCCTATCGCCACGCCACATGGCTCTCCTGTTTCCCTTTCTCCATTCCCGACCTGTACAACAACATTCCAAATCAGAAGAACCATGCGATCTGGATTGACATCTTTGTACCCTATGACCGTGCCGCCGCACCTCCTGGACGTTACAAAGGAACAGTGGAGGTAACCTGGCAAGGCGGCGGGAAGGACAGTGTAAACGTCGTGCTGGATGTTTGGGATTTCGCCTTACCACAAGAGAACCATATCAAAGGCGATATCTGGAACGGTTCAATCAAGAACATGCCGCCTGAAGAAGAATTGCAGTACTACCAGCTCGCCAAACAGCACCGGTTTCTCCCGCTGATTTACGCCTACCGACCGCGTCTTAAAGTCCAGGGTACGACGGTGGAGCTGGATTGGACCGAGTACGACAAGAGGCTGGGGAAGTATCTGGATGGTTCCGCTTTTACCGACAAGTACGGGTATTCGGGCCCCGGCTACGGCGTACCCATCAGCCACCTGATGCTGCCGTTTGATATAGAAAGGCACGGCAATGCTTCCAACGCCTGGCCTCTGGCGCTGCCAAAAGAAGGGCGGACGCCAGAATATGAAGCGGTATGGAAGGAAGTGGGACGCCAGATTCGCGAGCATTTGGACAGCAATTCGAACGCGCGCAAAGTAATGAAAGTGGCATTCTTGAACGGCCTGGATGAATCCTACAACGAGGAAGCCTACGAAAAGATGATCTATTATGGCAAGCTGCTGCAGCAGGCCATGGGCCGGGACTGGTTTAAGTACCGGATCGACGGCGGATACTCACGGGAGGCGATGGAAAAATTGCAGCAAGTGGTCACTTTGTGGGTGGCGCACACGGTTTCCTGGGATGTAGACAAAATGGAGTACTTCCGCAAACGTGGCGTGGAGAGTTGGTTTTATGGGCCGATGATTTACGAGCAGAGAAAGAATTCCGGCTGCGGTTCCAACACGTTTCTGGATCTTGACCTTCTGGTAAACCGGGCCATCGGCTGGATCGGCTGGAAATATCGCTCTGGTTGGGTGGAATGGGAGCTGGACTGGAACGCCTTTGCGGCATGGTATGAGGCCGAAAACTTTAAGGAGCCGCGGCGAATTTACAACGGATCGGGCCAGCTTATTTACCGGGGAGTAGTTATGGGGTATAACCAGCCAATCCCTAGTATCCGGCTTAAGGCACAGCGCCGGGGACTTCAGGACTATGAGTATTTCTGGCTACTCGCCCAAAAAACCGGAAACCAGGACGCCGCCGATAGAATTGTGAACCGCATTGTTTATAAAAATCCGTTTGGAAAGGCTTCTATCGGAGATACGGAAATTTGGAAAAATAACCCTGATGAGTGGGAAAAGGCCCGTATTGAAGCCGGTGAGATGATTGCCGGTAAGTGAGGTGTGACCATGCGATACAGATTTTGGCTTGTGTTAATTATGGCGGTTGGCCTATGTTGGGCTCAATCGAAGAAGAGCATTTTCATTATTACGGACGCCGAAGGGGTGGCCGGGATTTGCCGTCAGGAACAGGTTGAACCTACAGTGGCGGAGATGCGCGAAGCCCTGACCGGCGAGGTTAATGCCGCCGTGGAGGGGTTCCTGGCGGGTGGCGCGGATGAGGTAGTGGTTTGGGACGCCCACGACGGCAGCCGTACGCTATCCGCGCTAACGATCCACCCTAAAGCGAAACTGTTAATCGGTGGAGCAGGGCCGACCGGCTTAATGGAGCGGAAGTTCTCGGCTATTGCGTTTATCGGGCAGCATGCGATGGCGGGTACCAGTAAGGGGATTATGGCGCATAGCTACAGCTCGTTAGGCATTCAAAACATGCGCATGAACGGGAAGTTGGTCGGGGAAATTGAGACCAGAGTGGCCCTAGCTGGATGGTTCGACACTCCAGTCATTCTGCTCACTGGTGACCGTGCTGCTGTAGAGGAGCTTCGGGCCATTGTGCCTCAAGCCGAATTTGCCGAGGTAAAAGAAGGGCTGGCCCGCTATGCCTGCGTCTCTTTATCAGCTCAGGAGGCTCGTGAACTGATCCGCGAGCATGCCCGCATGGCCGTGCAGAAGATCGGCAAGATTCCACCGTACAAGATCAATGGGCCTGTGACGATCGAAGTTGAATACACCACGCGGAATTCGCTTCCTCCGGAAGCCGGCCTTCGACCGGGAGCCGAGGTGGTGGATGACCGGACGATTCGGTACCACGGAAAAGACTTTCTGGAGGCGTGGCTGCGCGCCCGCTTCTTTTGAAAAGGTGGAGGTTCCATGCTTATAAACATCCTTTTTAGTATTGGCAAATCGGTACGACAAACTTATCTTGCGCCTGTAAATAATCTGATAACAGGGTCGCGCCATTGTTGGCCGTGGCGGCGCTCATCGGTTTTGCACAGCATTTTTGGGATTATCTTGCTTGGTTTGGTGTACACGCTTGTGGCCCAGGACATCGTGATTGTACGCCCTAAGGAGATTGACGATGTGCTTGTCAACCCTGGAATGGGTTTTATGACCTTTCAAAGGTTCAACGGGGACAAGTTGAATGAAGGGGTGAAGTGGACCGAAGGTTACCCTATCGTTTACCAAGAGTTCAAGGGCAGCCTGGAAAACGAAAACCACCCGATGACATCAATTGCTTACTTCCGTGTTTACTGGAAGTTTGTGGAGCCGGAGCAGGGAAAGTACAACTGGCCGATGCTCGATAAGGTTCTGCGGACGGCGCACTCCAGAAAACAGACGCTGATGTTGCGCATTGCTCCCTACGGCACAAACCCTGACAACGACGTACCGAACTGGTACCGCGCAATGGTAGGAGACGAATCTTCCAAGAAGATGATCCCCAAATGGCGCACTGACCCCGAAGACCCGAGATACGCCAAATATTTCGGGGCGATGATTCGCGCCGTGGGAGCTCGTTATGACGGCCACCCGGATTTGGAAAGTGTCGACCTTGCGATTGTAGGTGCTTGGGGTGAAGGCGCCGGCGCCGCAGATCTCAGCCAGCCGACTCGCGAAGCCTTAGTAAACAGCTATCTGGAGGCGTTCAAGAAAACTCCCTTGGTCATGTTACTGACTGACGAGAAGACCAATGGCTACGCTATTTCGAAAAGAGACGTGGGCTGGCGCGTAGATTGTTTGGGCGACATGGGTGGCTTCAACCCTAATTGGTGCCACATGTATGACTACTACCCGGAGGGCATTATCAACTTCGGTATGCAGGACGCCTGGAAAAAAGCGCCGGTGTCTTTTGAGGTCTGCTGGGTGATGCAGACCTGGAAAGATAAAGGGTGGGATATTGATTACATCATTGATCAATCGTTGAAGTGGCATATCTCCTCGTTTAATGCAAAATCCTCGCCCGTGCCCGCCGAGTGGAAGCCGAACGTCGAGCGATGGCTTAAGAAAATGGGCTACCGTTTCGTGCTCCGCAAGTTCACTTATCCTAGTCGCCTTGCCCCGCAGGGCAAGCTAGCATTTACCACATGGTGGGAAAACAAAGGTGTGGCCCCATGTTACAAACAGTTTCAGTTGGCGCTCCGCCTTAAGGGCCCGGAGAGGACGGCAATCCTAAGAACAGATGCGGACATACGGAAATGGTTACCCGGGGACAACGTTTATGATGACGCTGTTTTTGTGCCTGCTGACATGCCGCCCGGCGAGTACGATCTTGGCCTGGCAATAATCGACCCTGACACTGCCGAGCCAAAGGTAAAACTGGCTATTGAAGGCAGAGGCGAAGATGGCTGGTATCATCTTGGGAAAATCACGATCAGGCTAGATTAACCGAGCAGCCTCAAACGACTCTCTGGCGACTTTCACAGTGTTTACATGGATCGACACGGTGTCGGACAACTCGTACGCGTAGCCGCCGGCGAGGGTGACGGCCACGGGAATTCCATACCGTAGCGCCCGATCCACCACTAACCTGTCTCGCTCCTTGAGCCCCCGCATGGTTAGGGAAAGGCCACCTAGTTGGTCGAGATAGTACGGATCGGCTCCGGCCACATAGAGAACTAGTTGAGGCCGGAAGGACTCCAATGCCAGGACGTAATGCTGGAGTAAAAGATCAAGGTATTCTCCATCGCTTGTGTGGTCGGCAAGACCGATATCAATATCGGAAGGAGGCTTATTGGCGGGATAGTTATTTTCTTGATGTATAGAAAGGGTGAATGCATTGCGGTCTTGGGCAAAAATATACGCAGTGCCGTTGCCTTGGTGGACGTCACAGTCGGCCACCATGACCCTTTCCACGCTGCCTTCCCACTGTAGTCGCCTAATAGCTACTGCCAGGTCGTTGATGGCGCAAAAGCCTTCTCCATGATCTGCGAAAGCGTGATGGAAGCCGCCGCCTATGTTTATCGCAAGCCCATCACGCAGCGCCAGGCGGCAGGCTAACGTTGTACCTCCGGCGGCCAGAAAGAAGGCCTCCACGATCGACCTCGAGTAAGGGATTTCCAACCTCAGAACTTCCTGAAAGCTTAACGTGCCGCTCTTTAGCCGCAGAATCCAATCCTTGGTGTGAGCTAGAAACAGGTCATCATCGCTAGCTGGTTCTGGGGTAGCAAAATCTTCTGCTTCCGCAATTCCTTCGTTAAGCAGCCTGTCACGGATCAATCTATATTTCTGCGAAGGGAAAATGTGATCGCCTAAGTGCAGATCGTAGCCTTCATGGTAGACCAACTGGAAAGGCAGCATGCAGGAAGTAAGCTATTCAGCCAGTTTAGCGCGATTTTTTCGACCGTACTAGTGTGGAGACATCGAGGACATGGCGCCCGTACTGATCTAACGCCTTGATGGTGAACATCCGCGAATCCATCCCCGCTGCCAGACCAAGCCTTTGGATTTATCGAGCGTCGTTGCAAAAGTCCCAGCCTTGCGGTGATGATCGATCGTGCCCGACCGGGAAAGGCTCCCGTTTGTCCCCAAGTTGGTGTAAGTTTAATCAGAGGCTACCCGCTATGCGAAAAAAAGTGACAATCATTGGTGCCGGCAACGTAGGCGCTAACTGCGCCCTCCGAATAGCCGATAAAGAACTTGCTGATGTGGTATTGGTAGACGTCATCGAAGGCGTTCCTCAAGGCAAAGCTTTAGACTTGTTGCAGTCTGGGCCGGTTCAAGGTTATGACGTTTACCTCACAGGCGCTAACGATTACGAACCCACGGCCGACTCGGATATCGTGGTCATAACTGCAGGACTGGCGCGCAAGCCGGGCATGAGCCGGGACGATTTACTGCTTGCGAATTATGAAATTGTTCGTTCCGCCACTGAGCAGGCGGTCAAATACTCTCCCAAAGCTTTCCTTATTGTGGTGAGTAACCCATTGGATGCTATGTGCTGGACCGCTTATCGCGTTTCCGGATTCCCCAAGAACCGCGTTGTGGGGATGGCGGGGATCCTCGACACGGCTCGTTTCCGCACATTTATAGCGCAAGAGCTACAAGTTTCGGTGGAAAACGTCACGGCGGTAGTCCTGGGTGGTCACGGCGACACCATGGTCCCGGTAGTGCGGTTGAGTAGCGTTTCTGGCATACCTCTCACAGAATTGTTGGAGCAGCCGGTGATCGATCGGCTCGTAGAGCGCACGCGTAACGGGGGCGCCGAAATCGTCAAATATCTTAAGACCGGGAGCGCTTATTATGCGCCTTCGGCTGCTACGGCAGAGATGGTGGAGTCTATTCTTAAGGATAAGAAGAAGGTCCTGCCCTGCTCCGTTTATCTGGAGGGTGAATACGGGATTAACGGCGTTTTCGTAGGGGTGCCCGTCAAGTTGGGAGCCAACGGCGTAGAGAAAATTTACGAAATCCGGCTTACTTCTGAGGAGAAGGCGATGCTCGATCATAGCGCTGCAGCGGTTAGGGATCTGGTGGAAGTCATTCGTCAAAAGCTGACTTAAACAGAGATTGAGGAAACACACCGAGGATGAAAACAGTAACTATTGGTCTGCTCGGCTCAGGTTTTGTGGCTGACTTTTACATGCAAGGGCTGGCTAATGTCAATGGCCAGCAAGTGGTTGTGAACTATTCCCGCTCTCGGAAAAGAGCCGCAGAATTCGCCCGGCGTTGGGGGGTGCCCGAGTATTCGACAGATTTAGATGAAGTCATTGCAAAGGATGACATCGACCTGTTTGTTATTGCCTTACCCAACGAAGCGCACATGCCTACTGCGCTAAAGCTCGCCCGTGCGGGACGGAATCAGGTCTGCACAAAGCCTCTAGCCCGAAACCGGACAGAAGCCAAAGCCATGCTTGAAGCGGCTAGCAAATCGGGCAAACTGCATGGGTACGCGGAGACTGAAGTTTTTTCTCCAGCGGTGGTTAAGGCACGCAGGATCATTGAAGAAGGCGGTATTGGCCGTGTTTTGTGGGTCCGTTCCCGAGAATCGCACAGTGGGCCTCACAGCCCGCATTTTTGGGACATTGAAAAGACAGGCGGCGGAGCCATGAATGACCTGGCGTGTCATTGTATCGAGGCCGCACGGTATTTTTTCGGCAAAGAGGATAAGGTGGTTGAGGTGATGGCTTGGGGGGCCACCCTGGTCCATCATAACAAGACCAAGGGCGAAGACAATGCGTTGCTTATCCTAAAGTTTTCGAGTGGGGGCATTGCTCATTGCGAACTTTCCTGGACGACGCTGGGAGGCCTGGACCTTCGCAACGAGATCCACGGTTCGCGGGGATCGTTGTTCACTGATGTAACCCGTCAAACTCCTATCACGGCTTTCACCATGAAGCCTTCCGGCTACGTGATTGAAAAAGCGGATATTGATTTTGGTTGGACGCGCCCGCTTCCGGAAGAGGCGTTCGCTTACGGTTACCAGGCGGAAATGAAGCATTTTGTCGAGTGCGTGCGTGGCGGAGCTATCCCACGCGAAACGTACCAGGACGGCTACATCGTTAACTGTGTTTTGGATGCGGGCTATCAGTCCATGCGATCCCGCAAATGGGTCCGTGTGAAGTACTGAGACCACTCACTGCACCAGATCGTTGATCTGCTGCAGAAGGTTAACGTCAAATTTGGGTTTGCGGTCAAACGTCATCAGACCATTAATTTCCTGTTCGACGTCCGTAAGCTGCGTGTAACAAAGACCGGCAAACGCCGGGAGCTTGGCTATAGCTTCATAGAGGCTGCGCAATCGCGCCAGTGCATCGTTGGCCGTCTTTTCAACGCCTGAGTAACCCCACGCGCCTGGAGGCGGTTGTGTTCCGGGCATAAGGTAGGAAATGCCGCCAAATTCGGACAACAAGAACGGCGAGCCGTTGTATTGGTAACCAGGTATCAGCAAGGGTCTGCCGCTGCGGGGCGGTGGGCCCGACTTGCCCAAGTCTCTGTAAATGGCAAAGAGGCGTTCTCCTCTCGGTGCGTAGTCGTGGATAGCGAATAAATCTGTAGTGTCCAGATGTTCCCAACCTTCGTTGTCGATAACTAGTCGAGTCGCGTCGAGAGACTTCGTCAGCGCGTACAGGGATTTCAGATGATTTTGCTGGCGGGGATCCCGCAGGTCCGGTACGCCCCAGCTTTCGTTAATTGGCGCCCAAATAATGATGGAAGGATGGTTCAGGTCCCTTTCTACTACTGCGGCCCATTCCTTTACGAAGCGAATGACGTAATCATCAGAAAATTGGTATGCATTCGCCATCTCGCCCGATACATAGAAACCCATGCGGTCGGCCCAGTACAGATAGCGCGGATCTTCTACTTTCTGATGTTTACGTGCGCCGTTGAACCCCATTTGCTTAGCCATACGAATGTCGTATTGGATGGCCTCGTCCGATGGAGGAGTTAGGATGGTATCGGGCCAGTACCCCTGGTCAAGGACCATTTTGAGAAACACAGAGCGCCCGTTAATTTGCACGCGTCCTCCCGCGGCTTCAACGGTCCGGAACCCGAAGTAGGATTCGACGCGGTCGACTACAACATCACCGTGCCGCAATACAAATGTGAGGTCGTAAAGGTTGGGGGAATCGGCTGTCCACAGCCTCGGCGCATTGACCCAGGCGACTGCTTTGGCGCGGCTATCCGACACAGTTGCCGTGCAGTTTGCGACCCGGCGGTTTCCAAAACGGATCTCAACCGAGAGCTCCAGCCCGGACTGTAGGCCGTCAATCAGCACTTCGAAGCGAACGATGCCATCATTGGATGGGGTGATGCGCACTTTGCGCAGGTAGCTCTCGCCCACTGCTTCCAACCAAACTGTCTGCCAGATCCCACTGGTGCGAGTGTAAAAAATACCTCGCGATTGAGGTTCCCAATACTGCTTACCCCGGGGGATATCACGATCTGTAGGAGGATCTTCCGCGCGCACGGTCAACACGTTCGGGCCTGGCTTCAACTCAGCAGTAATATCGAAAAAAAATGGTACGGTGCCACCTTCATGTCCTCCTACTAAATGCCCGTTGACCCATACTAGGGCACGGTAATCGACAGCGCTGAAATGGAGCAAAATGCGCTTGCCCTTCCAGGAATCGGGAATGGTGAAGCTGCGCCGGTACCAGATCCAAGGATGGAAGGAAGTGTCCCCAATGCCACTGCGCTTACTTTCAAAACAAAACGGCACCAGGATCTGCCGCGTAAATCCGTGGTTGCCGACGGCCCAGTTCTCTTCAAGGCCTTTGTTGGTGTCATCAAACTCGAATTCCCAATAACCATTCAAATTCAGCCAGTCCTGGCGTTGAAATTGAGGCTGGGGATATTCCGGTCGGGGGATTTCCTGCCCACAAAGGGAAGCAATTACGAGCACGGAGATCAGAAAGAGCATAAGGCACCTCAAAAACCATAACACTCAAGTTTAGCTGGGTTCTGTCCGATGGAAAAAAAGATGAGTGTTCAAAATGTTCTTTTTGTTTACACTCTTTTGCCATTGCTGGTTTTCGCTCAAACGCCTCATCCCGCCATGACAGCCCGGATTGCCATGCAGGCGTCCATCGAAAAGCAACGAGCATCTGTGCGTCTGCAGCAACAATCCATCCCGTTAAGCGAAAAAAGACGTGTCAGTGGTGTGTTCTTTTTCAGACAGGATTGTGAGCCTGTATCCCCCCGCCAGTTTGAGCCCATAATTGATGATGCTGCGCGCAAGCAAGGATTGACGAAGGACCTTTTGTGGGCTGTTATCCAAAAAGAGTCGGCGTTTCGTCCATGTGCCGTTTCGCCGAAAGGAGCTCTGGGTTTGATGCAACTGATGCCGTCTACAGCTTTTCAGCTTGGCGTTATCGATCCTCTGAATCCTATAGAAAACATAAAAGGTGGCGCAAAATTTCTGCGATATCTTTTGGACCGGTATGGCGGTGACCTTTGGCTGGCGTTGGGCGCGTACAATGCGGGTCCCGGGCGCGTCGATGCTGCTGGCGGCGTGCCGGCGATTCCGGAAACAGTGGATTATGTGTTGGGGATTCAAAAGAAACTCGAAAACCCAAGCGAAGTCGATTAGCAACCAGGACGCCCGGCAGGGCCTGTATTCACGCGTGCAACAGGGAAAGGGTTCTGACCTGCTTCTGCTTCAAACGGGACCAGGTCCTGGCAGCCAAGACCATGACGGCTACGAAAAGAACCGTCCCCACTGTACATCCCATCACTCCGTACCTTCTGGCCACCAGGTATGCCAGGCTACTGCCTCGCCAAACCGGAAGGTACAAAACAATCAAGTGTCCTACATAGATAAATAGGGATTCCCTGCCGGCGGCGAGAAACCATGATTGTTCGATGTTCCGTAAGAGCCCGTATACCCAAAATGCACACAGCAACGCCAGAACTAGCCCGAGCCGCAACAAAAACGTGCGAGGATCTGCGGCCCAATGTGTTTTCCCACCTCCAGGGAGCCATAACAGCTGGGGTAAACGGTAACCCAGCAGTACCGCAATAACAGCGACGCAACCTAAGGCAGCCATAAAAACAGACTCTCTTTGTTGCCTGTTTGCCTGCTGGTAACAGGAAGCGCAGAGTGCGCCGGCTAGCATGAAGGCGCTCCACGGAAATAAGGGAAATAGAGAATAGTGTTTGTTGTTGAGGTAAGCAGCGGCTGGAGCCGGCAGCATACCCAGAAAGTCGATGCTCCACATCAGAGGGGCCAGCAAACTAAAGACGGCCATTGACGCTGCCCATAACAGGCGTAGCGTCTGCTCCGATCTCGTCAGGTACAGACTGAGCAACAGAAATAGCCACGTAAAGCAGATACAATGTAACACATCCACACGGTAAAGCCCCAGCCACTCTTGCCCTGTATAGCCCTGGAACAACCTTTTTATAGACATGCGAGGAATGTGTAGCAGGTAAGCGATAAGCCAAACCCCAAAAATCCTCCGCAGAGCTTTTCTAAGAACGACTCCGCCAGCTCGCAGCTCTTCCAGCTTGCGGCTGCTGGAAACTACGAAAACGAAGCCGGCAACAAACAAAAAGGTTGGTGCAATCAGACCGTTTACAAAATCCAGACAAACAAACCACCAGCTACTACGAGCCCTGCTAAATAGCATGGTGTTGAATACGTGGGTTTCGATCATGCCGAGTGCCGCAGCAGCACGAAGCCTGTCGACAAACAGTAGCCTACCGGCTGATGAACTGCGAACGGTCACTGGTTGCAATGAGAAGGGTGACTCCTGAACTTCAATGCTTGGGGAAATTCGGATCAGCCTTCACCTCGTTGATTTGGCGCACATCCGTTTCGGTATATTTCGACAAAAAAAGCAGCCACTGGTAGGCATCCATGCCATGCATCGAGTGTCCTCGTAAATCATCCTGGGTTTTTTCTACGTAAGCGATTGTTCTACCCCGGCTTGCCTTAAAGCGCTGCGTCAACTCATCGATAGAGCGCCAGTGCCCAGTCGGGCGGAGAGCCTCCGGAGTATTGGCATGAGTAAAACGATCAACAGCACTAGCGACTACCGCCTCGTCTTGTTCGATGGTTGGTTTTGTGTGCTGGGGACTAACAGGTGAGCTCATCACCTTGCGAGTGGCCAACTCGAAAAAATAGTCCTCCGCCAAAGTCACCTGTTCTGCGATTTCAGCAATCGACCAGCGTCCGGCTGCAGGTTTGAATCTCCACTGTGCCGGTGTGAGGCCGGCGAGGGAATCCAAGAACAGCTTGCGGCTTGCATGCAATTCGCTCATGGCGAAGTCACGCTCATCCTGCGTAATGGTCCCCGCGAAAAGGTAGAACGCCGTCACCACCGCGGGTAAAACTATCCGTCTAGTCACCTAGCCTCCTCTCCGTGAGATGCCTGTTTTTTGATTGCTCGACACGCAAATATGGCATGCGTGCAACTCCGTGCCTAAGGATTTAAAACTCTTAAACCGATAAGTGTATAGGATTGGCTTGCTGTTAAGCCACTGGTAGATCGTCTTGAATCAGCACAACGGTCAGGGCAGACAATCGAACCACTCACTACTTGGCTCGGCATATACGGCAACGACCTGCTTAGACAGGCACGCGGAAACCAGACGTCAGCAGGTAATTCTGATCGTCGACGCTGTGGACGTTCCCCGCCGGCTTATCAAGGGGATGTTGCAATCAGAACCTTACCGGCTTCTAGAGGCGACTGAACCAGCCGAGGCGTTGACAATTTTGCAGAATGAGCCGGTGGATTTAGTGATCTTGGATGTGATGTTGCCCGGCACCAGCGGGCTGGAATTTTGCCGCTATTTAAAATCGGAACCTACAACGCGACTCATCCCAATCCTCATGGTCGCTAGCGTTAACAGCGTGGAAGAGGAAATTGCTGGCATTACCGCGGGTGCTGATCAGTTTCTTCACAAGCCTGTCCATCCGTCGTTGATGCTCGCCCGGATCCGTGACCTCCTGCGCAAAAAGCAAGTCATTGACTCCCTTGAAGAGGCTGAAACCATCCTCTTTGCACTGGCCCGCGCTGTAGAACACCGGGATCCCTATACAGCGGGGCATTGTGAACGGCTCGCCCTTTATAGCTTAAGACTGGGTTCTGCTGTTGGTCTGCCTCGGGCTGATTTGCTCGCCCTGTACCGTGGCGGATTTCTTCACGACGTTGGAAAAATAGCTGTGCCGGATTGCATTCTTTACAAAAGGGGACCGCTCACTGAACAGGAGTGGCGTATCATGAAGACCCATCCGATAAAGGGTGAAGAAATTTGCAAGCCGATGCGCTGTTTAAGTGGAGTACTACCTATAATCCGTAGCCACCATGAGCGCTGGGATGGAAGTGGATATCCGGACGGTTTGCGTGGCGAACAAATTCCTTTTATCGCGCGTGTATTACAGATCGCGGATATCTACGATGCGCTGACGACCGTGCGCCCCTATAAGCCTGCCCTGTCTGTCAAGGAAGCTCTGGAAGAACTCAGTAGGGAAGCAGCCTTGGGATGGCGGGACCCAGAACTGGTAGCTGCCTTTATCAATTTGATGCTGAACGGCAAGGACCAAGCAATCGTTCAAGAGTTCTCTAGTGATTCGCAACTGGAAGTGCTGCAACAGTTCCTATCGAACCCTTCCTTGAGCAATTTGTAATACAATAACGCCCGGTCCATGAAACGAATACTCCCTCACGCGTTTTTTCTCGCAATCACGGCTTCCTCGATTTGCGCACAACCGCAGGCGCCCCGGCTACCCGAGGCAGAACGCACACGCTGGTTCCGTGAAGCGAAGTTTGGGATGTTTATCCACTGGGGCGTATATTCAGTAATCGGGCGTCATGAATGGGCTCGGCATATTTTCCAGATCCCACAAAGCACTTACGACACTTATGCGCACCGTTTCAATCCCGTGCACTACGACCCGGACTCATGGGTAGATCTGGCCCGACAAGCCGGAGTTCGTTACATCGTAATTACATCAAAGCATCATGACGGCTTCGCTCTGTGGCGGAGCAAAGTCAGTGACTATGATATGAAAATTACTCCATACAAGGGAGACCCACTAAAGATGTTGGCCGGCGCTTGCCAGAGAAAAGGAATAAGGCTTGGCTTTTATTACTCCATTATGGACTGGCATCACCCTGACTATATCCCAAAGCGGGACTGGGAAGTGACTGATCCCCGAGCAGGAGGCAACCTGGGCGGGTATATCGACTTCATGAAGGCTCAACTTGGCGAACTTCTGACCGGGTTTGGAGGGGTAGCTGTATTGTGGTTTGACGGCGAGTGGGAACATACAACGCGTGAGATGCGGTCTGATGAGATTTACGATTTTGTGCGCTCGTTGCAGCCAAACACGCTGATCAACGACCGGCTTTTTAAGCGGGAACCAGGCAGCCGTGCTGATTTCGGCACGCCGGAGCAATTCGTTCCAGCCACCGGCCTCAAAAGTCGAGCGAACAAGCCAGTTTTATGGGAGTCCTGCATTACTATCAATGCAGATAGCTGGGGCTACAACAAATACGAAACCGAGTTCAAGACTTCCCGTGACCTGATCCGGATGCTGATTGAAGTAGTCAGCAAAGGTGGAAATCTGCTGCTCAATGTTGGTCCGATGCCGGACGGGCGTATACCCGACGAGTTTGTGAGCCGCCTGAAGGCTATTGGCGCATGGATGAAAGTCAACGGTGAATCCATTTACGGTTCTACAGCCAGTCCTTTTGAGCGGTTCCCCTTTTTTGGGCGTGCGACTGTGAAAGGGAACAACCTCTATCTCCATGTGTTTCAATGGCCCGTGAACGGAAGGCTGCGGGTTCCGGGTCTCCGCAACCACGTAAAACAGGCTTTTTTGCTGGCACAGCCCTCAATGAAGCTGGTCGTGAGCCGTCAGGGACAGGATGTGATCGTGACGCTTCCGAAAGAAGCGCCTGATGAGATCGCCTCTGTCGTAGTCCTGGTCCTGGATGGCACGCCGGACGTGGCCCCGTTCATCGTGCGTCCCAACGCAGATGGCGTCATCGAACTGAGTGCTGAGTCTTGCGAGATCGAAACGCTCTTCGGCCAGCGGGCCAAGAAAGAGAATTTCCTCGATCACGTTTTTGTGACTCAGTGGACGCGCTCAGAAGACGTTCCCACATGGACATTCTCTATCCCGGCCCCGGGACGATACGGAGTCAAAATCATTTACGGCGCAGGTCGCGAAAGCGAAGGTGCGAGTTTCGAAATTGTTGCAGGCACAGCGAGGCTGGGGGATAAAATCCAGCCTACACCGAACGCGCTTATTTTCCAATCACGCACAGTGGGAGAAATGACACTTGAGGCCGGCGTGCAAAAGCTTCAGGTGAAAGTCGCCGGGATCAGACAGCGCACTGCGATGAATCTGGAGAAGGTGCTCTTAGAACCATTGCGGTAATACAGTTCTCCCGTGCTACATTAGAAGATTAAATTCGTCCCATCCTGACTCATGCCTTCTCCAAGCGATCGGAATCCACTGTGCGATATTCGGCTTCCGGTGCCTTTTGATGAGATACGCGCCGAACATGTTGAGCCTGCCATCGACGAGCATTTGCGTGAGGCTACGGCACGCCAGCGGGAATTGGCCAACGGGTCCTCTCCACCAACTTTTCGTAACACGCTGCTGGTTTTGGACACCTTCACCGAAAGATTGGACTACGCCATGGCAGTCGTCCGACACCTGGAGTCCGTGGCCACAACAGAGGCACTCCGCTCCGCTTATAATTCCGTCCAGCCGAAAGTCAATGCGTTTTATGCCTCGATTCCTCTAGATGAGAAATTGTGGGGGCGCTTGAAGGAGTTTGCCAGGACGCCGGAGGCGGGGGCGCTTAGCGGAGTCCACAGGCGTTTCTTCACCAAAACTCTGGATAATTTCCGGCGGCACGGTGCTGAACTGGACGCTCAACGCAAGGCAAGGCTGGCGGAGATCGAGGTGGAACTTGGTAAATGCACCACGCGGTTTGCGGAGAACGTACTGGATGCCACCAATTCCTTCGAGCTTGTTCTTCAGGATGAGTCCATGCTGGCGGGGCTCCCTCCCAGCGCCGTAGCAGCCGCCCGCCAGAGCGCAGAAGCCAAAGGTATTTCGGGTTGGCGGTTTACTTTACAGGCGCCCAGCTATACCGCCCTAATGACATATCTGGATAACAGGGCCATCCGGGAGCAGGTCTGGCGCGCATACAATACCAGGGCGTCAGAGGGTGCGTTTAACAACCGGCCTTTATTGACCCGCATCTTGGAGCTACGGCGAGAGAAAGCCACGTTGCTGGGTTACCCCAGCTTCGCCGCCTACGTACTGGAAGACCGTATGGCGCGTACAGTGGAACGCGTACAGCAGTTTTTGGAACAGCTGAAGGCCAGGACTGAAAAGCACTTTGTTCGGGAAAATGAGGAGCTCCAGAATTTCCGCCGCTCCCTGGAAGGGGCTGATGCAGATGAACTCCAGCCCTGGGACATCGCTTATTATGTTGAAAAGCAGCGTGCCGCTCTTTACGAGTTTGACGAAGAGGATCTACGGCCATACTTTCCACTGGAGCGTGTGGTTGAAGGCATGTTTGAAATCGCCCGCCGGCTTTACGGGATTTTTATAACCGAGCTGGATGGCGTGCCATGCTGGGACCCGCAAGTGAAGTATTACAAAATCACTGATCAGGACGGAAGTTTGTTGGGCTACTTTTATGCTGACTGGTATCCACGGGAGAATAAGCGTAGCGGTGCGTGGATGGACTTCCTCATTACTGGTGGACCTTTAGTGGAGGGCTTCAAACCACATCTAGGTTTAGTTTGTGGCAATCTCACTCCTCCGGTGGGGGCTAAACCTGCTTTACTGACGCACAGGGAGGTCGAAACCATTTTCCACGAGTTCGGGCACCTGCTCCATCACTGTCTTAGCCGGGTGGAGATCCGAAGTCTCGCGGGAACCAACGTGGCGTGGGACTTCGTAGAACTTCCGTCTCAGATCATGGAGAACTGGTGTTGGGAAAAAGAGGCTCTGGATTTGTTTGCACGCCATTACGAGACAGGGGAAACCATCCCGGAAGACTTGTATCAAAAGATGAGGCGGGCACGAACCTATCGCAGCGCCAACTCACAGATGCGCCAGCTTGGCTTTGCTTTTGTCGATATGGCCTTGCACACAGACTATTCCCCAGTGGAGGATCCTGACCCAATAGCTTACAGCCTGCGAATTCTTCAGGAATTCTCACCCGCAAAACTTCCCGAAGACTACGCAATGTTAGCCAGCTTTACCCACCTGTTCTCGGATCCCGATGGGTACGCAGCGGGCTATTACTCGTATAAATGGGCGGAAGTGCTCGACGCGGACGCATTTAGCCGGTTTCAGGCGGAGGGGACTTTCAATAAAGAGGTAGGACGCCAGTTTCGGGAGGCAATTCTGTCCAGAGGTGAGGCAGAGGAGCCGGCCGTCCTTTTCCGCAGTTTCATGGGACGTGACCCGGATCCTGAAGCTCTGTTACGGCGGCTAGGACTGAGTGTTTCGGCATGAGTCTGGCTTGCTGCCTCATTGGGATTCTGCCGGAAGGCTGACAACGATCGGTCTCCCAGTAAAGGCTCTGCCCAGAAACGGCGAAAACAAACGGTACGGGTAGCCCTGAATGGTCACAGTGATGCGCTGCTCGCTAGTCCCTATATCCTCCTGTTTAACGGTTACCATTTCCTCCCTCAATCCGAAGATTCCGGAAGTTTGGCCGCTTGGCGCGAGGGGCTGTCCATAAAGAACCATGTTGCGGATGGTGGCGGCGTCAAAGTCGTGCACCACGCCATACCGTGCTGCGGCTCGAGCCCTGGCGGCGAAGGTCTGGTGGATAAACAGGCATTGACCCAGATCAAAAATCGCCAGCAATGTGGCCAAAAAGACTAATAACACCAACGAGGCCTCGACCACGGTCTGACCCCGTCTGTTCCCACCCTCTGCCCTAGTCATAGACATCAAATTTCAAGGGGCAAAACGCCCCATGTAAGGAAACGTAGCCTTGGGTTTTCCCTTCAGGTTGATGGAAGTGACTACGGCGTCGATAGTCCAATCATTGATTGCGACTGTAACCTCGTGCGGCACATTGCGGTCCATAGTTACGGTTACGGAGACTTTCTCAGGGGTCAATCCTGGTACGACTGGCTGCGTGCCGCCTTGCGGGTTCCCATATGCCACCATATTGCGGACGGCATACAGGTATGCGGTGGATGGAACTGAGGTGTCTGAATCATAAGCCCTCAATGATGCGTAGCGAGCCCCACCCCGGACGGCACTTACCAGGCTGTTGTACAGGTAATAAAAGTAGCCGAAGCGAAAGACACCGGCGAGAACCGTGAATAACAAGCTAAACGAGAGGGCGAACTCTACGACGGTGCTACCGCGCCTACCGAAGCATTTGAGTCTCCCGTCTCTCATCGGACCAACCTCACTGCATAAGCGCCCGGAGCACCGGTGCCCTTGTACCGGCTGCCTTGCACATAGGGCCCCACGTATTCCGCGCAAAAGGATTTAGTCCCACCGCCGGAATACTCGGACGGGGGCAGGAGAAAGAACGCCGCGAATCCAATCACTCTGTATTCTGGGTACCAGGTACTGATTGGAACGACTACCAGGCGTCGCCCGTTTCCAAGTCCTGCGCTTACGTAATCTGCATAGGTGGGAGAACCAGGATCGGTGTCCTGGTTCACACGGGCGACAAGGCTATCCCCCTCTGTCTGCTTGTTACCACCGGTCATTGTCACGGTGTCCCCGACGGCTATGCTCCTGGTTTGGTAGCCCTGTTCAATTGCAGCCCGGATTACGGCTGCACTTGTTTCCTCAATATAACCACGCTCAGAAGCACTGGCTCCTTGCGCAATGCTGATCCAGGTCGGTGAGTTATCGCCAGGGCATACGTTGGGCCCAAGTTTGGGGTTTGAACCCCACCGCAAGGTATACTGTTGTCCCGGGATATACCCGTAATTCGGGTCGGTTTCGTCGTGTGGGAAAGGCGAAAAGGGTAACAAGCCGTCGCTGAACGAGGTTACGGGGATTTGTCCAGCGACTGCCGCAGCTTGCACGGTTGACCACCTGATTGTGGCGACCACGGGGATGAAGTACAGCGGAAGACTCACGCTCACGCGTACCCGGACGTAACTGTAGTCCGAAGCTGGGTCTGGGTTGCTCACCCATACTCCGTCGGGGGTTGTGGAGAATTCCACAATGGCGCCCGTGACGGGAAACGCGTTCATGTTCCACCGGTTAGCGGAGGCTTTGACGGCATTAACGGCGCGGATAATTCCCTCCGGCGTGCCGTCGAGACCGAGTGCGGCTGATAGGGCAGCGGCGTCTGCATAAGTTTGCAGTTCATTACGGACGATAAACAGGCGTCCAACATCAACTGCCAGCCCAAGCATCCCCAGCAGTGCTACTACACAGAGTCCACTGGCCAAGAGGGTGAACCCGGACTCGCGGGAACAGTGAGCGCGTCTGTGCAAGGCTTCGCCTCTTAATTGCGAGTCTAATGCTCCACGGGACGGCGGCAGCACCGAAAGATTACTCAACCCGGCTAAAAAAATTTCGCACTTCTTCTCAGGGGGTACATTTAGCACTCGGGTGCTTGAGGCTGGTATTCCGGGCTCGCAAGACCGTTACACTCAACAGCAGCGTGCGAAGAGTTTGGTGGTTGATGATAACGGCGAGCTTTCAAGCCAGTACTTGCCAGGTGCATCAGCCCGTCGCAAGGTGGTTAACGCTTGGCGCGGAGTTGCGCGGAAGGGTGGAAGGCTACACCGGAGTCGGCTACACCCCGGATGCCAACGAAGTTATACGTTTTTTGGAAATTAGCGGTTGGTGCCGTTAGCGAGACAGGCTGGGTGCTGGAACCTTGGCTATTCGCCGTGGGTGGGCATTTGTTCTCAGGCCTTTTCCTGAAACAATCGACCAGAGGAAGTTCGGTCACGTTTCCGTACAGGATGTAGGAATACAAGTTCTGAACGAGGTGATCTCGCTTTGGTATCCTTGAGACTTCTCTTCTATGGCTACAGTTTTTCCTTTCCGCCCATACCGTTATAGTGAAACTGCGGGGCCTCTTCAAGCTTTGGTCACCCAGCCTTATGACAAGATCACACCGGAGATGCAAGCCCGATATTTGTCGCTGAGCCCCTACAATCTTGTCCGAATTATCCTCGGCGAAAGACTGCCTTCTGATACAGAAAGCGATAATGTGTACACCCGCGCGGCTGCATACCTAAGGAAGTGGATTGCAGACGGCATACTGTTTCAGGAGCCTACACCGTGTCTGTTTGCCTACTTCCAGGAGTTTAGTGTGCCGGACACGGGTGAGAGGCTTCTGCGTAAGGGGTTTATTGGGTTGGGCAAGGTGGAAGATTATTCCACAGGTGTGGTTTACCGCCATGAGCAGACGCTGTCAGGTCCCAAGAAGGACCGTATGGAGTTGTTGCAGCATACCCGCGCTCATTTTGGTCAAATCTTTATGCTCTATCCCGACAGGCAGGGCACGGTGGATGCAATCCTTGACAGCGTCTCACGCCATACCCCTTGCTGTGAGGTTACGGACGAATATTCCGTAGTACACCGTTTATGGAAGATCTCCGACCGGGAGCGCATAACCGCCATCACGACGGCTATGGCGGACAAAAAGTTGATCATCGCCGACGGCCATCACCGCTACGAGACGGCACTAGCGTTTCACAATGACCACCCTGAGTTGGAAGACGCAAGCAAGGTCATGATGACCTTTGTGAATATGTACTCGCCGGGACTGAAGATTCTCGCAACACACAGAGTGGTCGATGGGGTTCAAACTGATACATTCTTTGCAAGCCTTAGGGAGCGCTTTCCCGTTAGGGAACTAAGCTCTGTCGAGGCTTTGAAGTCGTTATGGGGGCGGCCTGAGCCACAAAAGGTCCGCATCGGAGTAGCGGTGCGGGGAAGGCTGGCGGTCTTGGAGATCCCGCGTGAAGGACAAATCCTGGATGTGTCCTTTTTGCATGAAAGGATCCTTCGCGACATGCTGAACATTAGTGATGAGGCGATTCGCAATGAGCAGCGCGTGCGTTACGTTCGGGGTGTGGAGTTGGCGATCCAGCAAACTTATGGCGCAGCGGGCCGGCTGGCTTTTCTGCTGGAGCCCACGTCTGTTGAAGATGTTGCGCGCATAGCATTCGCCTGTGGATTGCTCCCCCAGAAATCCACAGATTTTTATCCCAAACTGCTTTCTGGTTTGACAGTTTACGTGCTGGAAAAATAGCTTGTAGAAGGAATGATGCATTACAAAAGGCGACCATTGCTGCTATCAACATGTTTGTTCCTCGCGTTTGCCCAGTCTCCAGCAGGCGCCATCAATGAGAAAAATGTCCGCACGGTAGAATACCCGGGATTTCCGGATGCCCACTCCACTTGGGGTTCCATCGGCTACAGCTCTGTGCACAAAAAGGTCTTCATCGGTGTTACCAACCACCGTAACCGGCAGGGGCTTTATGAGTACGACGTTCGCTCACACACCATGCGGCTGTTAGGCTTTCTGGATGAGCTCGCCAACCTGAGGGATTTCCAGTGGCAGGGCAAGGTGCACACCAAGTTGGTGGAAGGACCCGACGGAGCCATGTATTTTGCCACTGACGGTGGCGAGAGCCGTGAGGAGTACCTCATGGAGCATCCGCACGGTTACGGTGGCGCTTTCCTGTTTCGCTGGGATCCGGCAGCCAACCGCCTAACGAACCTCGGCATGGCTCTTCGCTATGACAGTTTGAAGGACCTGGAGGTCGACCAGCAGACAGGGCTGGTTTTCCTGGTTTCGTACCCACAGGTCCATTTACTCACTTACGACACAAGGAGAAATCTGCTCCGGGATCTTGGGCGAGTTGGCAGCGATCATGTCCCCAGGGTGATCTTCCGCGACTGGTGGAACAATTTCTACTACGTTGACTGGCGGCAGAGGCTGGTCAAATACGAGCGCGAGACAAATAAGCTAGTATTTGCACGCGAAAGCCTTCCGGTTTTTCCTGGAACGCCCGGGGAACGTATCATTACCGGCATCACCGCCTATGCAATTGATCAGGCCTCCGGTGTGATTTACCTGATTACTTACGGCGCAAAGATGCTGGCATTCCATCCCCAAAAAACCGGCATTGGCCCCGTTGAGGATCTTGGAGGAATCTACGATGATCCATCCAGATCACCGTTCAATTATTACTGTCCCAATCTTGCTCTTGGTCCCAATGGGAAACTGTACTACTTTCTTGGCGGTCATGGGACGTATGCTGGCACGCGTCCGAGCGTCTCTCTGATGGAGTTCGATCCCAGGAGCCGGACAAAACGGGTTGTTCTTAGCTACCCGCTTTCAGTGATCAGTGAAGTCACAGGTTCGGACGTTAGGGATGAGGATGGGAATCTTTACTTTGCAGGCCGCAGGGATGACCCCAAAGCGGCCCGGATGGGTGAATCGGGGGCAAGCCGTCCCTTCATGATCATTTTCAACCCGGAAAAGGAGCTTCAATGAAAAAGGGGTTGTGGTTAGTTATTCCCGTCTGTGTTTTCATCCCCTTGCTAAATGGGCAGTACACGTTTTTTACTCCAAAGGGCAGCTTCACGGTTGAGGTAGCTCTGGATAACTCCCCATATCTTCGCCTGCCCATTTACCAAAATACTATTACTTCTTTAGAGGTTGTAGGGGACTATGCGATTGGTGGTACATCGGCTGAACCCGGCTTGAGCCCGTATGTGTTCGCGGTATCTCTTTCGAAAAGACGCCTGGTGTCGGTTTTTCCACTCGAAAAGGTTCTTCCGGGGCAACGGAAGATTCAGAGTGGTTTTGGCAAAAGTAATGGCCGCGTCCTCTATGCCGGGACAATGCCGGACCGCGCAGGTGATACGGGCCACATCATCGCTGTTGCTGTCCGCGGCTCAAATGGGCAGATCGACGTCACGGACTTGGGAACACCCATCTCCGGAGAAGGGATATTCGCACTCACATGCGATCCGGCGTGCAAAGCCTTATACGGCATCAGCCACGCAAATGGAAAGTTCTTCGTATTTCACATTCCAGAAGGGCGCACTGAAGTGTTTGATCTTGTGTCATCGGATCGCCGTACCCGTGGCATCCTGCGTGAATACGCGTTGACTCCTGATGATGTATTGGCAAGGCGGCTCATTGTGGACAGGGCAGGACGGGTTTATGGTAGTCATCCAGTGAACAAGATCTTCCGCTATGATCCCACCACACGGAGGATTGAATTGCTTCCCGACGAGTTGCCTGAAGTATGGGGTCGCCGTGCGCTTGGCCGAGTGGATTCGTGGGCCTTGGCTCCCGATGGCACGATATATGGCGGAAACGCCGGAGACGGGCAGCTTTTCAAAATTAACCCTGATACCGGTCGTGTTGTTAACCTCGGCAAACCCGCCATGATGCCTCGCATGAAAGGCCTTGCCTTCGCTTACAATGGAGTTCTTTATGGTGTTACTGGAGGAGCTCCAGGATACAGCCATCTTTTCAGCTACTCTTCTTCCGGCCGCGGCTTCGTAGACCTTGGGAACCCGCGCTTCATTATGTCCGAACCGGGTATCGAACAGGGCATTCCCTGGAGAGGTTTTCAGATCGCCACTCTAACGGCTTCTGAGGACGGCCGGTATATCGTGATGGGTGAGGAGGAAGCCCTTAGCCAGTTGATGGTCTTCCCAGTTGAATAAGGTGCGCGGTTTTGCTCTTCGGGCGGCCACGTGACCAGGCTTGTGCTACTTGCTCCAGACTGTCCGCAACATCTTGAATACTTTTGGCAACCAGCAAGCTCTTCAGAAAAAGCGACCGGCCAAAGGCAAGCCGAGTCCCTGGGCTCGGAACCTCCGTGTTTACCGCACTGCCGCCAATGGCAGCTTCACCGCTCGCCCAGTTTGTACCGAAATTTTAGCGGCTTCGATAATCTCGTTGACACCCACGTTAATGTCAAGCGCCGTTAGCCCCTGAATCGGTTGGTTTGACCGTATGCAGTGAACCATGTAGGCGATGGGGTCCGAGCGCTCCGGAGGGAGGGGCTCCAGAGGCACTTCCTTCGTCTCCCTTCCCTTGCGGAGCTCGACCGATCCGTTTTTCATGTAGAGGCTGCCACCGAGGCCAAACACTTCCAGATCCTGGAAACTCCGCGGAAGGTCCCAGCTCGCTTCAAAAATACCCACCTTATCCTTGTAGTGCAACATCAAAGTGGCATTGTCCTCAACCTTGGGGAACTCTTGTGGCCGCACATGGTTTACCTGGGCGCAGATTGTTTCGGGACGCCCCATAAACCACAAGGCCCATAGTGCGTTGTAACAGCCAAAATCCATCAGCGCACCGCCGCCATTCTTGACAGGATCGGTCAGCCACTGGATAAAGAACCTACCGAGTCCGGTCAACCCGCCGGGCCCTCCGTGCCCCACAATGCCGCGCAGACGCACAATGCGGCCTACGGCGCCTGCATCCGCCTGTGCCTTAGCCGCATAATTAGCCGGCCACCACGCCATTTGATAATTGGTCATGACGCGGATGCCATATTGGTTGGCCAGCTGCTGTATAGCGACTGCCTCCGCGTACGTGGATGCCAGCGGTTTTTCGAAAATCACCTGGATTTTGCGAGGAGCACACTGTTTTACAATTTCCAGATGCCGGTTGTTCTCCACGAAGGCCCATACGATGTCCGGTTTGAATTCGTCGAGCATTTTCCGATAATCGCTAAAGAACGGAATACTCGTTGCTCCTCGTCTTTTGGCTTCCTGGATGAGCTCGGGTTCTGACTCGGCGATGCCGACCAGCTTGGCGTGCTCACCCTTCAGCATGGTGTTCAGGTGGCCCCAGACATGGCCATGCATCATGCCGACGATGGCGATCTTATACTGTTGAGCAGCTACAGGCAGAGTGAGGAAAAAGCAAATAGCTAAAATCCGTTTCATAAGCACTACTCCCGGTCCACAAGCCATAGCTTATCATCCCCGGGTTGGCACAAAAACGCTATATTGCGACCATGATCCGAAAACGTTTTGGGTGGACTGGCGTTGAAATTCCCGTCATCGGCCAAGGGACGTGGATGATAGATGGAAGCCGTCAGCAGGAAAGGGCGGCCATCGAGGCTTTACGTCTTGGACTTGAACTCGGTCTTACCCATGTCGACACGGCAGAAATGTACGGCAATGGCCGGGCGGAAGAACTCGTAGCCGAGGCTATCGCTGGCTGTCGCCATGAAGTGTTTTTGGCGAGCAAGGTTCTTCCCTCGAACGCCTCGTACAAAGGAACGATTCAGGCCTGTGATAGGAGCTTGAAAAGACTGCGTACAGATTGGCTGGATCTTTACATGCTCCACTGGCCCGGCACGTATCCCCTTGAAGAAACGATGGGAGCGATGGAGGCTTTGGTGGATGCTGGGAAAGTCCGTTTTATCGGGGTGAGCAATTTTGAGGTCAATGAACTAAAAGCTGCGGAAAACGCCCTAAATAAATATAAGCTGGCGTGTAATCAGGTTTTGTATCACCTCGGTAACCGGGGCATTGAACGACGTCTGGTTCCTTATTGCGCCTCCCGCGGCATTGCAATTGTCGGCTACAGCCCCTTTGGCCACGGTCGTTTCCCTTCGCCGGAGAGTCCAGGAGGACAACTACTGGCGGAAGTGGGACGCAAGCACCGGCGTACGCCCAGACAGGTGGCGCTAAACTTCCTGACCCGCTTCCCTCACGTATTCACGATTCCAAAACATGCGCAACATGAGCACGTACGTGAAAACAGCGGCGGGGCGGGGTGGCATCTGGATGAGGAAGATTTGCAGCGCATTGACGCAACTTTTCCCTTACCCGCTCCGAACGCGCCCTTGGGGATGTTGTGACGTATATGGACACGCGGTCCGGCTTGGGACGCTTCGGCCTACGCAAGCACGACAAAAGTGGTACAGTGAGTAGCCATAAGCATCATTGATCGGAAAGCAGGTGCACCGATTATGAGGGCACTCACCGCTTGGACCCTGGGCTCGCTGGTTTTGGTTTCCGTTCTCCAGGCGGAAACCGTAGTTCAACAAGCACGGCAACTTGAAAACAAAGGCGACCCTGCTGCGGCGCGGCTTGTCCTGCAGCGTGCTGTGGAAGGGGCGTCCTCGGGCCTTGAGGAGTTGAGGGCATACGCGGAGTTTTTGGACCGTTATCATGATCCCGGCGCCCGGCTCGCTTATGAGAAAGTTTTAGCCACTTTGCGGGGTCGCAAAGACGCACCGGAAACAGCGGCGGTGGCGCGGCGGCTAGTATTGTTATCGCTCATTGAGGGTGACCGTCCCGCCGCAGCGCGGTACTTGGCGATTTATCGCACCGCAGGCGGAAGGGACTGGCCTTTGGCCACGGGCGTAGATAAACGTCACCTTCCACCTGCCGCTGAAAACTTTATCGAAATTCCGGGACCTTTAGCATCTTTCGCACGAATGGCGGCGATATCACAAGATGTCAAGCCGGAGGAGTTGCTGCTGGCTCTGGCGCGCAATGTGGTCACCAGCGGTTACCAGGCTGCGGGTGGCGCCGAAACTCTCGAGCCGACTGAATATTTGAAACTTTTGATCCGTTACGTGTCTCAGGCCAGGGAGCTGCAAAAACTGGCCGGTCCGGAGAAAACCATACGTCTAACAGCCTGCGATTCAACGGAAACTGGGGAGCTGTTGCGAATTCTCGGCTACAGGATTCGGGGAGGATGTGGCAGTGAGGTTGTGCTTGAGACAGTAAACGCATCCCGCGCGTTTCTAACTATCGACTCCGGATTTCCGCTCGCTCAGTTGGAACAGAGCTTACGCACCAATCGACCGTTTGTGTACCCGTTTCAGCCAACGCGCATTCCCGTAACCTATGATGTTAGCTACTGGCGTGAGGGGGCGGAAAAGCAAGAGGGAGAATTTATCGACGCTTTTTTGGCAGATCCTGCTCTTTGCAGGCTCTATCTCGGGTTAGCGAAGCTGGATACTGAGACCGCCGATGCCCTCCGCAAGGCGGCCCCTATCCAGCGGCTGAAGGCTTTCTCTCACGTTCTGGACTTTTTTGGGGGATTTTTTGCCGTCCGCGGAGGGAAAGCTGTTGTGCCCGGTGGTGCTCGTTCGGCGCGCGCCTGGGAGGAACTTGTAGGCGTGCCGATCGAGCGGGGCGGGGCCTTTTTTGAACGTCTCATTACGAAAGATGATGGTTGGATGGCAAGTTATTTCGATGTGCTAGCACGACTACAGGGACCCGCCCGTGACTACCTTACCGAACCGGAAAGGTTGAAGAGATTCTATCTCGCAATTCGCGGTCGCGTTACGAGCCCCGGTCCGGCGCGTCCTGTGTTCCGTGCCAACGCCGACCTAATTCTGCTTACAAGCGGCTTGCATCTTGATTTGACCGGACAGCCGCATATCCCCGGCGGATTGGAAATTTGGAAGGACCTTTTCCTCAAAGGCTTTCAGCTAAGGTATGACCGCAACCTCATCCGCTCAGCTTCCGGTTGGAAGAAACCGGAGGACTTGCTGGAGGCTATGTTTAGCTTGTGTCGCAGGGCTGTGGACAACCAGCCGTTGAAAGTCTTTATGGCGTTGAGCGATTTAGATACTGCTCGGGCCAAGCCACTTGAGCCGGCAACTATGCAGCGGCTTGCGCGCGAATACCGAGATCGGGGTGCTCAGTACACTATCTTCACCGAAGTCTCATCGCTTAGTGATAAGACTATTCTGCAATTCCTGGATACGGCCAGGAACATCGACGATATCCACGATAACCTGCACAAAGCGGACGCAGCCGGCATCATGCAAGCCCTGGTGGGGTTGTGGCAAATTTTTTGCCGCCAGGGCTCCATAGCGGAAACGACGGCCGATCAAACTCTCGCCTCCTTATTATCCGCCTTCGCTGACCTTCGTCAGCCCGAGGAGATCTTCGATGCGGGCCGTTCCGGCGTGGAAGTTCTGCTGAAAGCCACAGGCTTACCTGCCGGAACTCCGCCGCAAGACCGTCTGGTAGATCTGCTTGCCGGGATCGGAGAAACGGTTGATGCCCAGGTCCACGGGCAGATGGTGCAGGAAATAAACCGCATATTTGATGCCCAGCGTCTCGTCTCGTTGAACGTTCTTTTTGCCATTGCGGATCATCTCGATGGTCTGGCCCGCAATGAAAGTCTCAACTCCGCGCTGCTCAACCGTCTGGAGGTAATAGTGAACGAAATCCAACAGCCGGGAACCACATTGGCAGCAGTCGAAAGGACGACAGCTTCTTTCGGGTACTACTCAGACAGACATATTGAAATCGAACGCAAACTGAATCTGCGCTCGGCCGTTGAGCGCGCTATTAGGCATCCTGAGAAGCTGCGCGAGATCAGGGGTTCGCTAACTCCTTTCTTGCGGGACTCGCTTGTTGGGCTTAATTACGCTTATTACGCCCCACCGGGGGCCCAGGTTCTGTACGCAAATCCGGGGTTTGTGAGGAGCCACGATTTCATCGGCTTGCAAGGCATGAAGATGACCTGGCGGGCCACTGAGTTGTTTGGAACTGGTTGGCCTTCGAGTGCAGGCGGCCGCCTGACTGGCTCTTTGGCCAGTTTGCCCTATGTGCTGGCCGAGGCCGAGCAGAATTTCCTTGTTCCCGCCCGCGAACAAGCACTCATTTGGAGTGACCTTGTGCCCCAGATGCTTATCAGTTCAAGGATTTCCCGCTGGTGGAACGTTACGCCCGCACAGCTCCATTGGGTGGGACTACACATGCGGTATGCTGAAACCCTGCTGGCTGAGGCGGTCTTGGCCCCTTCCGTGCGTGAGCGTCTTGTCCAGCTACTGGAATGGCGCGTGTCGCCGGCTCGAATTGCAAAAATTAGCCAGTTGTTGTCCACCGCCGATGTCCCTGGTGCATTCGAATTGCTGACCCCCTCTGAAGCATACTGGCTGGCTCAACAGTGGCTTACTTCCTCACCGGCCAGCTCGGATTTAGTGCCCGTTGAGATCCACCGCCTTGCCGTCGAATCACCTTTGGTCGTGAACCAGCAGGCTATCTCGAGGGCTTTCGGCACTCCGAAACCTACTCTCGGGCATTCCTACCGGCGGCAATTGCTGCATTTGCCCACATTCCCAACCTTGATGGGTTACTCCAGCCGGATCATGGCCGAAAGTTGGGAGTCCGACATGCTGTATTGGGCGGCGCTGGCTGATCAGCTTCATTTAGCGCCTTCTCAATTGAATATTCTCATCCCCCAGTGGACGCAAAAAACCATCGAGCGGATCTTTGCTACACACCTCGAAGATTGGCCTGCGCTGCTTCGGTCTTTGCGCGCCGTAGGTGAAGAGATACGCTCGAAGACTGGGGCACAGCTTGGCGCCGAGCAGAAGGCAGCGCTGAACTGATTCATGGAGGGGAATATGAAGACGAAACGCTCGAATGAATGGCGGCGCGTAGCGCTTCTAGTCGTATCCGCAATGATCGGAATTGCCGTTGTGGGTAATGCCCAGCAGGAACAACGTCCAGTGTTCCGAGTCAAAGTGGACATGGTTGTGCTTACTTTCACGGTGACCGATTCCCGCGGGCGTTACATAACCGGTTTGAAGCCGAGTGACTTTCGCATTCTCGAAGATGGCATCGTGCAAAAGATTGCGACCTTCGGCGAGGGTAACAAGCCGGCAGTACAGGTACTCGCGGACGGTTCAACCCGTCCTATCCCTCCCTCAGGATCTTCGTTAGAAGCTTCGCAACCTGGGCTCGAAGGCCGTACTGATGCCTTGGTGGGCACGAACGTGTTCATTCTTTTTGACACCAGCAATTACATGTATCGGGGCTTTGTGTATGCCTCAGACGCCATAGCCGATTTTGTCAGGGGGCTGGACCGGGCTGACTCGGTAGCTATTTACACATTTAGCCGCAATTTGAACCGTGCCGCTTTACTCACGCAGGACCGGAATCAGGCTATTGTTGGTCTTCGAAAAGCGGTGGCGGGCGACGATGCGGCATTATACAACAGCCTCCTGTTGTGCTTGCGTGATGCCGCCAAGATCCCTGGCAGGAAAGTGATCATCGTATTCTCCAACGGCCCAGACAACGCGAGCGTTGTGGCGCCGGACGACGTGCGCGCCGTGGCCGAGGATGAGGGCATTCCGATCTATGTGATCTCGACTAATGAAGTCAACAAAGACCCTATTTCGAGTGCCGTCTTCCGCAGGATTTCTGCCCGCACCGGGGGCAAGGCCTTTTTTGCGAAAACGTGGCAGAAACAAGTCGAGGCTTTTGAAGCCATACGCGAGGATTTGGGCAATTCGTATACAATCACTTACTATCCTGCGCCGAATCCGAACCAGGGATTCCGGAGAATCACTGTGGAAATCGTATCCGATGTGGCCAAGAAGTACCGCGTGCGTGCCCGGCCTGGCTACCGTCCGCGTCCAGGCTTTTGAAGAGCGGCCAACTTGCTTCTGTTCGGGCTTAGAGCATCGCTAAAATTCGGAAAGAACTGTAACTGACCGAATAACTTGAATCGCCAGGGGTAGGAACGATATCATTTTTGCTTGCAGACAACAAACGTAAGCACTCATCAGGAAACCGGAGATCGCGGGCGATTCACTCTCGCTGAAATCAAGCAGCAGCCAGACACATGGCGCGGTACACTGAGCCGTTTGCGGCAGCTAGCCGTGCGGAACGCTTTTCCTCCGCCAGTGATTACGGGCGCAGGTACCTCGGCTTACGCTGCAATGGCAATCGAGGCAGCTTGGCCTGGTTCTCGGGCGGTTCCTTCCACAGAATTATTTCTTGACTTCGAGGGACCGTTGACACACCGCAAAATGGTGCTGTCTCTGGCGCGCTCTGGCGACAGCCCGGAATCTATTGCCGTGGTGGAGAAAATCCAGCGACGCCTTCCCCACGTCCGCCATGTGGCTCTCACATGTAACCCGGAAGGTAAACTTGCCAACTGGAAAGGGGTAGAAGCGTTTCTGTTGGACCCGAGGTCCAATGACCGCAGCTTGGTGATGACAAGTTCTTTCAGCAACCTGGCGCTGGCGGGTCTTTATTTGGCGCGACCCTCGGAAACAGAGCACGCTTTACCCATTCTTTGCGAGAGCGCTGAGACGGTGCTGAAGGAACATATTACGACGGCTCAAGCTTTGGCTGCCAACCCGCCTGCACGGGCTGTCGCTCTGGCTTCGGCGCCGCTGCTCGGTGCAGCCAGGGAGGCATGCCTGAAATTTACCGAGATGACTTCAGGCCGTGTGGCGACTCTGACTGAGACTTACCTAGGGCTTCGCCACGGGCCTATGAGCTTTATAGAGGCCGGAACGCTTGTGATCTGCTTTGTCTCCTCTTCCCCGAGGTTGCGGCGTTACGAAATGGACTTGGTAGCAGAGTTGCGGGCCAAGCAGATCGGCCGGCTGGTAGCTCTTTTACCGCAAGGCGTGGAGCAGGAGCCGTTCGACGTTGTAATCTCAACTCCTGCCAGCGGGTTGCCGGATTATTTGCGTACCCCAGCTGACATTGTTTTCTGCCAGTTGCTGGGGTATTTTCTCAGCTTGGCCTGTGGTTTAGACCCCGACAATCCCAGCCCGAGAGGGGTAATTCACAGGGTAGTACAAGGCGTGCGCATCTACGAGGACTGAGCAGATTGGATAGACTCGTTCACGGGTCAATTTAGGCCAGCAACGAAAGCCCTCGTAAGATCCTGTAATAGGAGGCGAAAAACGCGCCTTGCGCAGCTCATGCCTACCCCGCCCGCCCTTGGGCTGCTATTTCTTCAATAATGGCGACCGCTCGCTCGCAGTCTGCCCGGTTCACATCATAGTGCGTTAGAAGCCGAAGCAAAGTGGGCTCAACGGGATTTATCAGGATGTTGCGAGATTTCAGCCGCGCACTGAACTCAGCTGCAGTCAGACCTGTGCCACTGACATCGATGATGACGACATTGGTTTGCACTTTGTGGGGTATTCGTACTCCTGGTATCTTCGCCAAAAGTTCGGCCACCATCAGGGCATTTCGGTGGTCCTCCACCAGCCTTGCGGGCATCTGCTCGAGAGCAATCAGACCTGCCGCTGCCAGTACGCCCGCCTGCCTCATCCCGCCGCCTAACCGCTTGCGGTAAAGCCTGGCTTGATGTATCGCTTCTGCGGTTCCAACCAGCATGGATCCCACGGGAGCGCCCAGACCTTTTGAGAGACAAAACATTACCGTATCTACCTTGGAACAAATCTGGCTCACGGGTAACCCAAGATAAACAGCCGCATTGAAAATGCGGGCTCCGTCCAGATGAACCTTCAAACCCAACTCATGCGCGCCATCACAGATCTCGCCGATCACTTCCAGCGGCATGACAGTGCCGCCGGCCATGTTGTGTGTATTCTCGATCTCGATGAGTCCCGTGGGCGCCCAGTGAGGGCCGTACGGTTTGATATGAGGGCGAATTTGGCTCCAGCGGGGAATTCCATCTTCAGCCCGGACGGGACGTGCGAGGCAGCCGGAAAACCAAGCCATCATGGAGAGCTCATAGGTGAAGACATGTGAGCGTTCCTCACAAATCACCTCCTGGCCGTGATGTGTGTGCAACTTGATCGCGATCGTGTTCCCCATCGTGCCGGTAGGTACGAACAGAGCAGCTTGTTTCCCGAAGATTTCAGCAGCACGTTGCTCCAAGAGATTCACAGTAGGATCTTCACCGTAAACGTCGTCACCCACTTCCGCTTGCGCCATGGCCTGTCTCATGGCGGGGGTGGGGCGGGTAACTGTATCGCTACGCAAGTCAATAAAGCCGTTGTTATTCATACGCCAATAAATTTCTCAAAAACCTCATTCGATAAGAGCACACCGCGACGTGTCAAACATAAACGCGTCCCATTTTTTTCAAGCAAGCCATCATTGAAGAGTTGCTTAATCCAGTTATGGAAACGGGACCACTCCTGGGACGACGGCTGGATGCCTTCGGTCATTCGAAGACCCATAAAAAAGCGTTCTTCATCCGGGTTTGACGGCTCAGTACAAAGCTGTGGAGATTCGCCTCGATCGAATCTCTCAATATATTCCTCCGGAGATTCGACGTTTTGCCACCTTAGGCGCCCGTCGAAGGAGTGCGCATCTGCACCGAAGCCCGCATATGGCTCAAGTCGCCAGTACTTCAGGTTGTGCCGGGATTCGAAGCCGGGCCTGGCGAAATTGGAGATCTCATAACGGCGTATACCGAGACGCTCGAGAAAATCTACGGCCATTTCGTAGAACTCTGCAACCAGATCATCCGGGGGAGCGTCTTGCGCTCCATAGCGTGGGCCGCCGGAAATAATTTCCCGACCCAGTCGGCTGTCTTCATCGATCTCGAGCATGTAAACGGAGACGTGAGGTGCTTCCAGCCGTTCCACCCATTTCAGGGAAGAGAGCCAGCTTGCGCGAGTTTGGCCGGGCAAGCCAGCAATCAAATCAATGTTGAAGTTGAAGATGCCGTTATTTCGTAATAGGGCGACCTCTTTAGATACTGTTTCAGGGCTGTATCTGCGCCCTGTTTTCGCCACCTCCCCTTCTACGAAGGATTGAACCCCCAGACTTACTCGGTTAATTCCCATACCTACCCAAGCACGGACTTTTTCAGGGGTGAAGGTTCCCGGGGAGGCTTCTATTGTGGCTTCTTGCCACGGAGAGCCAGGCACAGCTGCCAGTATTCTTTTCAATACATCAATGTGTGCATCGCCCGGCGTACCTCCGCCAATGTACAGCGTTTCTGGAGTCCACCGCCATTGATGGGAGCCGATCTCAGCGCAAACAGCAAGGACATATTTTTCCTGGATCCTCACCGGGTAAACCCCGGAAGCGAAGTTACAGTACGTGCACTTGCGCCGGCAGAACGGGAATGAGATGTAAACGCCCGGCATGTCAACGCTCACGGCCTGGAAGTCAAAGGATAATATAAAGTTAGCAAAAGTTGGAATTCGGGTTTTATCCCGGCCACTTTGCGGATTGGTTCAGGGATGACATTTTACCTTGTCAGTCACAACGAATTGCCGCAGACGACCAGGCTTTTTGTAGATTTTCTTTACCACTTCGACCGCGTGGCTCCATTCTTTGAATACTCGCCTCACGACCCCAAAAGCTACGCTGAGGCGGCTGCGCGGATTGAGTACCCAGAGGGCAGAAGGAAAGAACTAGTGTCTGCGCTAGAGCGTGTGCACCCGGATAGCGAGTCGCTGGTAAGGCTGGCACAGACCGGCACAGTTACGGTCCTCACCGGGCAACAGGTGGGACTTTGTGGTGGTCCCATCTATACCATCTACAAAGCACTCACGGCTGCTAAGCTTGCAGAGCAACTTAGGGCTCAGGGTATCTCAGCCGTGCCGGTTTTTTGGTTGGCGACTGAAGATCATGATATTCAGGAAGTCAATCATTGCTGGGTATTTGACACCGCGGACGGCCCCCGGCGGATAGAAGTTAGATTGAGAGCTGCCGAGGGTAGTCCGGCAGGCACAAGCATCCTGGAGGAAAACCCGGCTCCAGCACTCCGCGCAGCTTTGGAAGGGCTTCCGTTTGCAGACCAAGTACTGGAGCTAGTCGAAAGCGAATTCAGAACAGGGAGGACTTTGGGGGAGGCATTTAGTGGGTTCATGCAGCGGCTGTTAACCGGTTACGGTCTCCTCTTTGTAGATCCGATGCAACCAGCCGTGCGCATGCTAGCGGCTCCAATTTTAAGGCAAGCCGTTCAACGAATCCCTGAGATTATGCCGCTTGTTCTGGCAAGGAACCGTGAGTTGGCCGATGCGGGGTACCACGCTCAGGTCCGTGTAGAGACCGACAGCTCCCTGTTATTTCTTTTGGAGGACGGGCGGCGGATCCCGCTCAAGCGTTATACCGATGGTTACATTGCAGGAGGCCGCAGGCGATCGATTGGGGAATTGCAGGAGCGGGCCGGCGAGCTTTCACCCGGAGCACTGCTGCGTCCCGTGGTTGCCGACTATATTTTCCCCAACATTGCCCATGTTGCAGGCCCGGCAGAGGTGGCCTATCTGGCGCAGTCGCAAGTTTTGCACCGTACATTTCTTTGCAGGACGCCTGTCGTAACGCCACGTGACAGCTTCACCATCCTCGACGCCCGCAGCGAAAGGTTGATGAAAAGGTACGGCCTGCATTGGACAGACTTCTTTCCGGGTGAAGAGTTTCTGTATGAGAAGATCGCTGCGTATTTATTGCCAGGCGGCGTACAAAGGGAGCTAGAACAAACCCGGGACTGTGTGCTGGAGCGACTGGCTCGGTTCGAGAGTGAACTGAGAAACTTCGATCCCACGCTCGCGGCGGCGCTTGAAACCAGCCGCCGGAAGATTATGTATCAGCTCAGCAAGATCGAGCGAAAGATAGGGCGTCAATGGATGCGACGCAATGAAACCGTCCGCGCGGACGCGGCCCGCTTAGTCAACCTGATCTATCCTGGCAAGCATTTGCAGGAGCGCGTGTATTCGGTCATCGCTTTTATCGCCAGGCACGGGTTTGACCTAATTCGCCATATCTATGAGAATGTCCGGTTGGAATGCGCAGATCACAAAATTCTGGTGGTTTGAGCATCCAGGCGGACACAATGCGAATCAATCCGGCCAAACAGGCGCTGCGCGAAGGCAAAGTACAACTTGGACTGAATTTTGGCCAGTTACGTTCCCCTGAAGTCCCGCGGCTTCTGGCTGCGGCGGCGTTCCATTGGGCGTTTCTCGATACAGAGCACGGGTGCTTCGGTACGGAAACCGTGCAGGATATCTGCCGCGTGGCCACGCTCGTGGGGTTTTGTCCTCTGGTGAGGGTTGCAGACCTTCCAGTATGCGCTTGTGGCGCGAGCACTGGACTGCGGTGCCTGGGGTGTCATTTTTCCGCGGGTGGAATCCGTGGAACTGTTACAAAAGGCCATCAGTTGGACAAAGTTTCCCCCTGCCGGGGTGCGGGGGTATGGCCTTTTGGTGCACCAGGTTGAGTACGAGAAAAAGGCCCTACCCGAGGTGATCGAACACTGCAATAACAACACTATGGTGGTGCTCCAGATTGAAACTAAACGCGCCTTTGCGATGCGCGAGGAGTTACTGTCGGTGCCGGGGATCGATGCCGTGATGGTAGGACCGGCTGACCTTTCGGTTTCACTTGGAGTGCCTGGCGAATTTGAAAGCACGGTATTGATCGACACTGTTGAGGCGATCCGGGAATCTTGCGAGAAGCACGGGGTGAGTCCAGGAATTCAAACTCGGAGCATAAAATCCGCAAAGTTTTGGAAAGAACGCGGGATGCGTTTTCTCGGATGTAGTAGCGACCTCAGCATGATGTACGAACGCGCCTCTGAGATCGCCGCTGCACTCCAATAAGACTGTTATACTCGTAGAGGAATCCTTACAATAGTGCTGGAGTGGCGGAACTGGCAGACGCACGGGACTCAAAATCCCGCGCCCTTCACTGGGCATGAGGGTTCGACCCCCTCCTCCAGCACCAATAATTAAAGTGAAAAAGTGGACCATCCACGCTGACTACTAGCCCTGGTCAGCGGCACAACACAGTGGTTGGAACTCACGCCATGGCAGAAAAGGACCGTCAAGGCATGTCAGCGCGCCGGAAGGGCTCGCGCACTTACCGCAAATCCCCACACCGCAGCTGGTCATATACTCGATCGATCCCCAAATACGGTCCTCATTTACTAGCTCTTTTTGGATATCAAAACACCGGCGGACCATCGCCTCAGGACCGCAATTGATAAAGAAAACTTTGTCCATTGCTGCGGGAGGGACACGGGAGAAGGCATCTTCAATCAGTTCCGAAACATAGCCATGATGGCCCAAGCTTCCGTCGTCAGTGGCCAGCATCACGGTGCCGAGACGACTGAACACCTCGACGTCGAACAACTGGCTGCTTGTTTTAGCCCCCAGAAGAAAGATCAGCTCATTGCAAGAGCGCAACTTATGGCCGATTTCCAGCAAAGATGCGATCCCGGTACCCCCACCGACAAAGATGAGAATGCTGTCGGCAACAGCCGGTATACCCTTGCCGTACGGCCCCCGCACCAGGATTTCAGCTCCCAGGGGCATCTTGGAAAGATATGAAGTAAACTCCCCAACTACGCGCACAACCACACTCTTTTCCGAGCAGGAGAAAACAGCGAACGGCTTTTCTCCCACGCCGGGCACGCACAAAAATAGAAACTTACCCGCCAGTTCTCCATCCTGCCAATCTTCAGGCAGGCGTTCAAGAATTAACTTGAAGAGGGAGTCAGAGTATTCAATGCGGCGGACCAGCCGGGTCTTGGCATAGTGCATGGGAACGGCTGAGTCACAGGAGCGTGAGTATGTGCCATTACTGTTATTGTTACGGAGCACGTCGTGGTGAAGCTGTGTTAGGTAGTCACGCATCTGCTGGCTGTCGAGCCCCGTCAGAGCGCTCCCGATCCCAAACAGATCTGCGCCGGCAGCAGCATATTGTTGGACATGCTCTGGGGATGCAATTCCGCCCATGCCGATAACTACTGGGCCGTCCCCCACCGCTTTGCGCACCTGCTCGACTGCCCGCAGCCCCATCGGGCGGATTCCATCTCCGGACAGTCCCCCGAGCCGGTTGTAGAGGATGGGGGATCGTCCTACCGCCGCAAGGGCTGGCCCTACCGTGTTAATGAGTGTAAAACCGGTTGCCCCTGCTGCGACGGCTGTTACTGCTGCAGCCTGCAGATTCGGCAGGGTGGATGAGAGCTTTACAAACACAGGAAGCTGCGCTGCCCGTACCACGGCTTCGGTAATTTTTCCAACAAGCTCCGTATCCTGGCCGATTTCCGTGCCGTAACCTTTCGCATGCGGGCACGACATATTGAGCTCGAAGCCATCAGCGATAAGCTTCAACGTCATTGCAGCTTCTAAAAAACTCTCCAAATCGGAACCGATGAGTGATACCAGAAGAAATTTGTCATCAGGAACCCGAAGGTGTTCGCACTCGGCCAGGAACGCCTCCGCGCCGGGGTTGGCCAGGCCCACGGCATTGATGTAACAGCCCGGGGCGTAGCGGGCGTAAAGAGGTTCCCGGTAACCTTTCCGCGGCTGTATACCGATACTTTTAGTGGTAACCACTCCAACAGAAGGGATCTCTTGGAAACACCTCTGAATCGTAGCGGCGTGGGTACAGCGAATCCCTGAAGGAATCACAAACCGGCCCTGAACCCTCTTGTGCCCAAGGGAAAAGGGAATTTCAAATGCAGCGCACAGCATCGGCGGTTGTTGATCTTTTCGTTACGGCAGCCTTTACAGCACTTGTTCCGACCAATTCTCCAAAATGGCTTTCAATTTCTGCATAAACTGATCAGCTAATGCGCCATCGATCAGCCGGTGGTCGAAAGTAAGACTCATAAGTGAGACCGAGCGGATGGCGATAGCGTCATCGTCCACGACTACAGGTGTCTTCTCAACCGCCCCAACACCTAAAATCGCCACCTGAGGCTGGTTGATGATTGGCGTACCGAACAGGCTGCCGAAGCTGCCAAAGTTGGTGATAGAGAATGTGCCCCCCTGCACTTCATCCGGCTTCAGTTGCCGGGATCGGGCTCTGGCGGCTAGATCCACAATCGCTCTTTGTAGCCCGAGGACGCTCCGTTCGTCCGCATTACGGATTACCGGAACGATCAATCCATTCTCCAACGCCACGGCGATGCCGATGTTGATTTCGTTGTGATAGACGATGTTGTTCCCTTCAATGGAAGCGTTCACTATAGGGAAGGCGCGTAGCGTTTCGCAGGCTGCCCGCACGATGAAGGGCAAATAGGTAAGGGAAAATCCGTACCTGGACTGTACGTCGTTCTTGTGCAAAGTACGCAGCCTGGCTACTTTAGTCATATCCACCCTGTGTACGGTGGACACGTGCGCGGAGGTGCGCTTGCTCATCACCATGTGCTCAGCGATTTTCATGCGCATGATGCTCATGGGTTCGATACGCGTTTTCGGCTGTTCTTCCCGTGTCACGGGTGGCGCCTGCTGAGGTGGAACAGGCGGAGGTGTGGAGGGCGCTGGCGCCGCCGCGACTTGCCTGGGAGGAGCCTGCGGGGCAGCTAAATGCGCAGCTTGGGCGGCGATATACGCCTCCAGGTCTTGTTTGGTGATCCGGCCCCCGGCGCCCGTGCCGGTCACGTTCCGAAGGTCGATGTTGTGCTCGCGCGCCATGCGCCTGACCAAAGGAGACAACATCCCGGGCGGCTTTGCCTCCTCCGGAGGAGCCACAGGAGCTGGAGCCGCCTCCTCTTCCACTGGCGACGGCATCGGGTGCGCTTCAGGTGTAGGAGCTCTAACAGGTTCCACTACTTTAGCAGGAGGAGTTTCAGCAGTAGCGGCGCCTTCCTCTTCAATGCGAGCTACGACAGTGTTAATAGGCACTGTCTGACCCTCTTGCACCAGCACCTCCGCCAGCCTTCCGGCAGCCGGAGACGGAATTTCCGTATCTACTTTATCTGTTGAGATTTCAAACAGAGGTTCATCTCGCTCTACATGGTCCCCTGGCTTTTTCAACCATTTGGTCAGGGTGCCTTCCACAATGCTTTCGCCCATCTGTGGCATTACGACGTCGGTCATCACACTTTCTCCATTTCGGCGGCTGTAGTTGTCATCTTACAAGCAAACGTACCGGCAAAGCGCCGGAGAAGCGTTGCCACGATCTCTTCGTATCCTGCTGCGACTCCCATCTCCCGCACGGAGGTGACCGGTTGTGTTAGTCCGCAGGGGACGATGTACTGAAAATACCTCAAATCCGTACTCACGTTTAATGCGAACCCGTGCGATGTCACCCACCGGCTGATGTGCACTCCAATGGCTGCGATTTTTCTACCTGCTACCCAAACTCCGGTCCACCCAGGAATGCGAATAGCCTCCAGTCCGAACTCCCGCAAGGAGTCGATGAGCACCTGCTCCAGGCCCCGTACATACGCCACCACGTCGCGCTTCCACTCGCGCAAATCCATAATGGGATAACCGACGATCTGGCCAGGTCCGTGATAGGTGATGTCGCCGCCCCGATCTGTCGGATAGAAAGCAATCCCCGCCCTTCGCAGCGCCGACTCATCGGCCAGTAGATGTTCCATTTTGCCGTTCCGGCCCAGTGTCACCGTATGGGGGTGCTCCAAAATCAAAAGCTGATCGGGAATGACTCCTTGCTTACGCTGCTGCACTAACGATTGTTGGAGTCGCAGCGCTTCTCCGTACTCCATCCTTCCCAGTCGACGAATCTCACATTCACGCATTGATCGCCAGACCGTAGACGGCGTTAAAAGCCTCCATCATCGCTTCAGAAACTGTGGGGTGCGGGTGAATGGTGCTCATCAATGTCTCCACAGTCGCCTCCGCTTCCATTGCAACCACGGCCTCAGTGATCATATCAGGGGCCATCGGTCCAATGACGTGGACGCCGAGAATTTCACCAAACCGGGCATCGGTCACGACTTTCACGAAACCATCATGGCGCCCTAAAATCGTGGCTTTACTGTTGGCTATAAAAGGAAATTTGCCCACTTTGACCTGGGATCTCGCTGCTTTTGCCTCGGCCTCGGTGTAGCCTACGCTGCCGATCCCTGGTTCTGTATAGGTACAACTTGGAATTCGTTTTGGATTAATGGGCTTGGCAGGCTTGCCGGCAATGTGTGCGGCAGCCACCAGCCCTTGCATAGATGCTACATGAGCAAGTTGTGGGCTTCCTGCCACCACGTCACCAATGGCATACACGCCGGGTTCTGCGGTTTGCATCCACTCATTGACTTTGACAAAACCTCTGTCCGTTTCAACCCGGGTGTGTTCCAGTCCGATGTTATCCGTAAGTGGCTTCCGGCCCACGGCCACGAGCAACTTTTCAGCCTGGATTTCCTCCACACGGCTGTCTGACAGTCTTACCCTGACGTGGACTGCTTCGGCGGTTTTCGAGACCTGCTCTGCTCTGGCGCCGGTTTCCACCCGGATACCGCTCTTTTTGAAGAGGCGCTGTAACTCCCTGGAGATCTCCTCATCTTCCAGTGGTACGATGCGCGGCAGCATTTCCAGCAAAGTGACCTTGCACCCGAACCTATTAAAAATGGAAGCAAACTCCACACCCACAGCGCCTGCTCCGATAATGGCTAGGCTTTTCGGAATAGCTTGAAGCTCCAGGATCTCGATGTTCGTGAGGATACGGTCGGGGTCTGGTTCGATGTCTGGTAACATCCGCGCTGTGGAACCCGTGGCGATGATAATATTCTTTGCTTCCAGAATTTGCGTCTTGCCGCCTTGGGTTACTGCGACCTTCCTGCCGCCCTGGAGAGAGCCAACACCTTGAATCCAGTCCACGCGATTCTTTTTCAGCAGGAACTCGATGCCCTTTGCGTGTTTGCTCACTACTTGATTTTTCCGCTCTATAAGTTTGGGGAAGTCCAGACGCGGATTTTCGCACAAGATCCCCTGTTCCTGTCCGTGTAACAGATCACTCCAAACGTCTGCGGCATGCAGCAGAGCTTTGGTTGGAATGCAACCCACATGAAGGCAGGTGCCGCCCAGCTTGGGGTCTTTTTCCACCACCGCGGTCCGCAAACCGTATTGACCTGCACGTATCGCGGCGGTATACCCCCCTGGTCCGCTTCCGATAACAATCAGATCGTAAGACATTTTCCCTATTCTACTAAATAGCCGCGGTTTTTCATTCGGTTCTTGGGCTTGCCTGGTGAGCGCCGAGGCTTTATTCTGGGCTTTGGTTCGACCGGGTACAGGCGACGGGAAATCATTGCTGTGGTGGCTGGCGGCATGGTATTTCTGCATTGGGGCGGGTTTCGTTGCTCTCGGGTTCCGGGCTCTGATTGCCGGAGGCCCCTTATGGACAGTGGCTTTGCGTTGGGTGATTGCCGCGGGCTTTTTTATCCTTTCGCTGATCGAATTCCGTGGGGCCAGAAAATAGCACGCACTACTCTGGCAACTTTGGCCTTGTCCCCCTCGTCGAACTATAAAGACATCAGGGAGTAGAGTCTTGACAGACAAGTTTGCTAAGGCCTACGAGCTATTGCGCGGGTTCAAAGGAGATACCTATCTAAGCGGTTATGAGGTTCTCTCCAAAGTAGGGGAGATCACGGCCGGATTGGGGAAACGGGCCGCTCTGATTCGCGATGCATTCCCAGGATCAGAGCCTTTTACCTCCAAGCTTCAGGAGTCGTTGTCATCTGCGGGGATCGAACTGTTGGAGGTAATTGATGGCGCCGCCCCAAATGCGCCCCGAGATGATTTGTTTCGGATTACAGACCGTTTAAAGCAAATCCATCCCGATGTACTGGTGAGCTTTGGAGGAGGAAGCACCATTGATGTTGTGAAAGCGGCCGCGGTGTTGTGTGCCTTAGGAGGAGAGATTGACGATTATTTTGGTATCGGACTCGTCACACAGGCTTTAACGAAACAGGGGAAGAAGTTGACGCCTCATGTGGCTGTGCAGGCTGCGGCCAGCTCGGCAGCCCACCTCACAAAGTATTCCAACATCACGGACTTAAAAACGGGGCAGAAAAAGTTGATTGTTGATCTTGCCATTGTCCCGCAAAAGGCCGTATTCGACTACGAGGTCACTTTCACCGCGCCGACCACTTTGACAGCCGACGGGGCGCTCGACGGGGTCTCTCACGCTCTTGAGGTGCTTTATAGTGCGGTAGGCAAACCTTATTACGGCTTTATGGAGGAAGTAGCATACCAGTGCATCGGTCTGGTGATGGAATACCTGCCTCGCGTTCTGGAAAACCCTCGCGATAGAGAAGGCAGGCAAGCTTTGGCGCTGGCGACCGACCTAGGAGGCTACTCCATCATGATCGGTGGCACAAACGGAGCTCATCTGACAAGTTTTTCGCTTATCGATATTTTAAGTCACGGAAGGGCCTGCATCCTCATGAATCCGTACTACACAGTTTTTTATTCGCCCGCGGTGCAGGCGCCGCTCCGGTTGGTCGGCCATCTTTGTCAACAAGCAGGCTATGCCGGTGAGGGCATTTTGCGGCTCAGCGGACGAGACCTGGCTGAGGCCGTGGCCGAAAGTCTTCGCTCGTTAGAGCGGAGAGTTTCGGTGCCGACAACCCTGGCCGAGGTAAGGGGCTTCACCGATGCTCATATCGAGCGTGCGCTGCGTGCCGCTAAGGATCCACAGCTCAAGATGAAGCTTGAAAACATGCCCGTGCCCATTACAGCAGAAATGGTGGATGAATACATGAGGCCGGTTCTGGAGGCAGCCAAGACGGGGGACCTGTCCCGAATCAAGCTGGTGCCCGCCTGAAACTGCGATGGGAATACGATTGCTCGTTAAAATGGTCCTGCTGGCAAGCATGCTTGGAGCCCAGCAGGGTAAACATGTGGCGCTAAAAGCAGCAGCTCCTGCTGCTTCACGCTGGCCGGTGGAAAGCCTGACCATCGAAGGCAACAGGAATTACACGGCGGAGCAGATTCTGGCCGTAGTTGGACTCAAGAGGGGGCAAATAGCCGGACAACCGGAATTCGACGCTGCTCGCGAGCGCCTTATGGCCACAGGCGCGTTTACCGCGGTCGGCTACAAGTTTGGTCCTGCCCGAGGCGGTAAAGGCTACGACGTCGTGTTTCAAGTGGTGGAGGTGGCCGAAGTTCTCCCGTATCGTTTCGAAAGTATCGACGCTCCAGCAATGGCGCTCGAAAAGGCGCTCCAGGGCGCGGATCCGTTGTTCGGTTCTAAGATCGCCGCCACACAGCGAGTGATGGATCGTTTGGCCAGAATAATTGAAGACTTTCTGGCTTCGAAAGGGATCAAGCAGAAAATTTCTGCGCAGATCACTGCGGATGACCCCGACCATCCCGTGATTGTTTTTAGTCCCTTTACGCCGGCGCTTTCAGTGGCTGAGGTACGGTTTATAGATAACAAAGTCATTTCCACAACAACATTGCAAAACGCTATTGCCGGAGTAGCCATCGGCACGGCGTACTTGGAGCCGCTGTTTCGCCAGTTCCTGGACGCGAGTATCAAGCCTTTGTACGAACAACGCGGATATATACGAGTTTCGTTTCCAAAGATCGAGATTGCGCCCGCCTCGGATGTCCGTGGGGTCATCGTTAGTGTGGAGGTGGCTGAAGGCGAAAGATACCAGTTAGGCGAAGTGCGCTTTGAGGGTCACGAACTGCCTGTGGACCAGTTGGTCGAAGCTGCAGGCTTTAAGACTGGAGAGGTGGCTGATTTTGCGCAAATCCAGGCCAGCCTCAGCAAGGCGGAAACGGTACTTAAGCACTTGGGCTATCTACATCCGACGTCGCGCATGGAGAGGAAGGTAAATGAACAGAAGAAAATAGTTAACTTGGTAATTCATCTCCAGCAGGGCTCACAGTATCATTTTGGCGTGTTGAAAATAGAAGGCCTCGACCTCAATGCTGAAGCGGAAATACGCCGCCTATGGGGTTTAAAACAGGGCGCGCCATTTAATGCCGAGTACCCTGACTATTTTTTGGCGCGTGTGCGGGAGGAGGGGATTTTCGACAATTTGCACAAGGCTCAGGCCAAGGTGGACATTCACGACCAGACACTCACTGCCGACGTCACTCTGTCATTCCGCTGAGGCCTGGCCCCCACAGGCAAGACAGAGCCCCAATGAGGCACAATGGAGTTCTATTGAATGATATCTTGGCTGACCGTCTCTACCGGCGGGAGCCGGAAAAACTTTGCATTCGATGAGGTACACGTGAAGTCAACTCCGTGGAGCACCCTGGCTCCTATTTACGTGCTGTTGTTGTGTTTGCAACCGCTGCGGGGAGATGCGCAGTCGGTGGCGCCAGACTCGCCACAAAAACAAGCGTCTCGGGAGCAGCCGGCGGCGCAGGCCGCTTCGCAGAGCCAACCTGCGCGGCCGCAAACCGCTCCGCAGAAATCGCCAGTTGCGGGCACGAGTGATCGTGAACCAAAAAGTCCGTTTTCGTTGATGTTGTACGAGTGGGTGCCACGCGGAGCACCGGTGCTGCGTGGAGGTGCAGCGGCTAATGCATCCACGCCTGGCAACTTGGATTTGCCAGGAGAGCCCCGGTTAGGGGGATCCCAGGGTTTTGAACTGAGTATGCCCGCTGGTCGTGGCAACAGCCTGCGGTTTTCGTACTTCCGTACTGTTGGCATCGGGAATACTTCGGCGCCGGAAAATATTACCTTGTTCAATATCCCTTTTAACCAGGGAGACTATCTGGTCACCCGTTACAGGATTCAGAACGGAAAAATTTCCTTTGATTACCTCTCCTACCCTTTTCCGACGCACGGCGCGAAGTTGCGGCTCAAGACACTGTGGGAAGTTCAGTACACGGATATTGGCTCCAGGGTGCATGCAGCATTGAAACCCGTGGAAGACAGCTCGGGCAACTGGGTGCCGACGCTGGCCGGCGGTACCCGCACAATCGTTTATCCGACCTTTGGTCTAGGAGTGGACTATTTGCTTTCTCCGCGCGTCCGTCTGGAAGCCAGAGCATCTGGTTTCGGGGTGCCTCACCGTGCAGCACTGTGGGATTCAACCGGCACTGCGGTCATCCGCATCCGGCCACAGATCGATGTGTTGGTGGGCGCCAAAGGCTTTCACTTCAAGAGCTCCCCCAAGAATGCCCAAGTTGTGAAAGGGACTTTGGCGGGCGTGTATGTAGGCCTCCGCTGGAGTTCGAGGTAACCAGGGTGTCTTCTCCACTAAATTTTCACCTCCAGCAGTATGAAGGACCGTTGGATTTGCTGCTGGATCTGATTCGCAAGCAGCAGATTGACATCTACGATATTCCCATCGCCTCGATTACAGCTCAGTACCTTGAATACATGCAGAGGGCAGTTGAATTGGATATGGAATTGAGCGCCGAGTTCGTTTACATGGCGGCCACGCTCATCCATATCAAGTCAAAAATGTTGCTGCCTAAGGACCCGGAACTTGACCAAGGCGGTGAAGAAGAAGATCCCAGACAGGATCTGGTGGAGCGCCTTCTGGAGCATGAGCGATTCAAGCAAGCCGCAGAGATGTTGCAGCAAAAACGCCTTATCGAAGAAAATGTTTGGTCGAACCCGGGGCTGGAGGAATTTCTTTCCGATGATGAAGAGCCCGGGTTTGCTGTCACGCTCATCGATCTTGTCAAGACGCTTGAAAAGGTCTTGGAAAGAGCCAAGCAGCGGCCAGTTTACAACATTGCAGATGAAGATGTGAGTGTGCCACAGATGATTTTTCGTTTGAAAGCCTTGCTGCAACAGGCCCCGCCCCCCCAACACCTTTCAGTCACCGCTTTGTTTGAACGGCAGCCCAGCCGCAGGGCTATGATCGCTATGTTTCTTGCGATCCTGGAAATGGTCAGAATGCAGGCCATTGTGCTTTTCCAGAAAGAGGCTTTCGGCGAAATTTTAATTCGGCGCCACAAACATTTTGCAGATGCTTTCGCTTCTGGCGACGCGGTGGCGGCGATTGAGAAAGGGTACAACTGAGGGGCATGGAGAGCCGGGGACCAACTCTCGTACAACAAAAGGAAGGAGATCCTCTCCAACAGCTTGTTCTGGAATCCGGGACACATTGCGGCGAGTCGCCAAAAACCGAGCTATTGGCCATTCTCGAGGCTATCGTTTATGTAACAGACGAACCTCTTTCCGCAGAACAAATAGCAGCGGCTCTCGGCGAGCCCAAGGCCATGGTGGAGGCGCTGTTGGAACAACTCGCTGCCGAGTATGATAACCCCAGGCACGGTCTTGCAGTCCGGAAGGTTGGCGGTGGCTACAAAATGAGCACCAAGCCGGAGCACCACGAAGCACTCCGGACTTTCGTGAAAAGGCTTCAGCCGCCGCTGAAGCTATCTTTGGCAGCCCTGGAAACGCTCGCCGTGATCGCATACAAACAACCCATCACGGCCCCGGAGATCATGGAGATACGGGGTGTGCAAGGAGCTGGCGTGCTCAAAACCCTGCTAGACCGCAAGCTGATTACGACGGCTGGAAGGAAAAATGTAGTCGGCAGGCCGATCTTGTATAAGACTACCAAGGAATTCCTTGTGCAGTTCGGCTTGAAAGACCTCAGCGAACTTCCCACTCTCAAAGAGTTCGAAGAGCTCAGGCGCATTGCGGTAAATGAAGAAGAGACTACCGCAGTCGCCAGCGTGGGACAGGCGGAAACTCCGCAGGCCATCACGCCGAACAACCCGGAGGGCGGTGATGCTTAATGGCTGAGGAGCGACTCCAAAAAATCCTTGCGTGCGCCGGCATTGCGAGCCGGAGAAAAGCCGAGCAACTCATCATAGAAGGCCGTGTAACGGTCAACGGGAAGGTCGTCGACCGTTTGGGCAGCAAAGCAGACCCGGAGCGCAACCACATTAAGGTTGATGGGAAGCTTATCCGGTTGTCCAAGCGCCATATTTATCTGGTCATGAACAAACCGGGCGGCTGTGTTACGACAGCCCATGATCCACAAGGGCGAACGACGGTAATGGATCTGTTGCCGGGTTTGCAAGAGAGGGTCTATCCGGTTGGCAGGCTGGACTATCACAGTGAAGGACTTCTGCTTTTTACCAATGACGGAGAGTTCGCCAACCGTATCCTCTCTGCTTCGAGTCATGTGCGCAAGACGTACCTGATAAAGGCCAACGGGTTCCTCACGCAGGAGCAAGAGAAGGAATTCCGTGAAGGAATACCGCTACACGGGCGTCGTACTGCTCCGGCTGGTTTGCGTCTTGTGCGGCGGGCGCAGAACCCTTGGTATGAGGTACGCTTGGTGGAAGGCCGCCAGAACCAAATACGTCTCATGTTCAAACATTTTGGCCTTCTGGTGGAGAAGCTGAAACGCGTTAGAATTGGTTTCTTGGAGATCGGAAGTCTGAAACCCGGAGAGGTTCGGCGACTTTCTCCAGAGGAAGTGGAACGTTTCCGGCGACTGCTAAAGATGGACCGTGTCTGACAGGAAAAAGGCAGAAGAATTCCTGCGGAGCGCGCACACTATCGCCGTTGTGGGCTTGTCCGGCAAAAAGTACCGGCCTAGCTACGGCGTCGCGGAGTACATGCAGCGCGCGGGCTACCGAATAATACCAGTGAATCCGAACGAAACTGAGGTGCTGGGGGAAAAGGCCTACCCCGATCTGTCATCAGTTTCAGAAGCAGTTGATATCGTTGATATTTTTCGAAGATCTGAGTTTGTCGAAAAGATCGTTGACGAAGCTATACGCGTGGGAGCCCGTGCAATCTGGATGCAGGAAGGCGTGGTCAACGAAGCAGCAGCTCAAAAAGCCAGGGCTGCGGGACTTTACGTGTTCATGGATCGCTGTATCCTTAAGGACCACCGGCGGATGAAGCGGTAGGCGGAAGGCCGAACGAGTTCCGAGTCACTCGTTGTAGAGCGCAAATTCCAAAATGTCGCCCGGGCGAGTGGCTGTTCCGGCAATCGCGCCGGCGGGAAGCTCCAGCACTGAGTGGGCCCACAAACACAACGAGATCCTCCCGCGCTGCATATTCTCTTTAACTTTCAACACCCGGCGATTCCGGTCAAGGAAGATCACATCGATCGGAAATCTCATTCCAAAGGTGTGTACTCCTTCGCAAGGAATAATCCAAAGTCCTTGACCCGGTGTTAAGCGTTCGCATTGGAGAAGCCCGATGCGTCTTTTCCGGCTTGTATCCGCGATCTCCGCCTCAGTGGCCAAGATACTGCCACGCATGCGGTTGGTAACGCGCAACTTGGGCATTGAAAAGTCAAATTAGCACAGCGGAGGGCCTTCAAGGAATGGCGTGCGGTTCTACGAGGGCTTTACTCTTTTTTGCGCTGGATGGGCCGTTCGCAGGCCCCCAAAGGTAAATCGAGCGCCTCTGAACGTCATGTTATCCTGAAATTGTAAATATCCCTACAAGCGGCCGGGCGAACACTTTGAAAGTAGGATTTGTCAGTTTAGGTTGTCCCAAGAATTTGGTGGACACCGAAGTTATGATGGGGCAACTAGTTGCGCGGGGACATGAACTGACTCCACGCCCCGAAGAGGCCGACGTGCTTGTGGTGAATACCTGCGCCTTCATCAATCCCGCCAAACAAGAGTCCGTGGACACGATTCTGGAGATGGCGCAGTATAAAAAAAGCGGACGAGCAAAACGGCTAATTGTCGCCGGGTGTCTGGTGGAGCGCTACCGTGCCGAGATTCGCCAAAGTATTCCTGAAGTGGATGCTGTTGTGGGGACAAATGAAATCGAAGCGATCACTACGGTGTGTGAGGGCGAGGAAGTCGCCTCCGGGAAGGCGAACTCCTACTTGTATCATCATTTGACGCCCCGCGTGATCTCCACCCCCCCTCATTATGCTTATCTCAAGATCGCTGAAGGTTGTGATCATTCGTGCAGCTTCTGCGTTATTCCCCAGTATCGCGGTTCCTTCCGCAGCCGGCAGCTTGAATCAGTGATAGCTGAAGCCAGACGGTTGTTCGAGCGGGGGGTGCGAGAAATCAATCTGGTTGGTCAGGATACAACCTGTTACGGGGAGGACTTGGGTATTACTGAGGGACTGGCTAACCTGCTTGAGAATCTCGCTAACATAGAAACCCCTAGCCCCAAATGGATCCGTTTCCTATATGCTTATCCCAACAAAATTACCCAAAAGCTTTTGGAGACGATGGCGTCGCACGACGAGCTGGTAAAATACATCGACATACCTTTTCAGCATGCCAGCACGTCTGTTCTCCGGCGGATGAGACGTGGCGGCTCAGGCGAGGCATTTCTCAAGCTATTGGAACGGATCCGGCGTACTGTTCCTGGCGTAGCAATTCGCAGTAGCCTTATGGTCGGGTTCCCAGGTGAAACTGCCAAAGATTTTGAAGAACTTTGCCAATTCGTCGAAGCGGCACAGTTGGACCACCTTGGAGTCTTTACGTACTCAGACGAAGAGACCAGCGCCAGTTATACCTTGGATGGCAAAGTAGACGGGAGGACGGCCTATCATCGCCGGCGCAAGCTGATGGCGTTGCAGCGGAAGATTTCCAGGGCCAAGAATCGACGCCGCGTTGGTGAGCTCGTTACGGTCATTGTTGAAGGTCCGTCGAAGGAAACGGATCTGCTTTGGGAAGGAAGGCTTCCCACGCAAGCCCCTGAGATCGACGGCGTGTGCTTGATTACCGACTTTGGCGCTATACAACCTCGGCCGGGGGAATTCTTGCATCTCCGCGTTGTGGCTGCGCAGGACTATGATCTGGTGGGAGTCGTAGAAAAGAGCTCTATTGGGATGGACGATGAGGTGTCCGATTTGCAAAAAAGAGGTTTCCTTGGATAGCCCGTTGCGGCCATTTTGCAGTGACCGCTGCCGGATTATCGACTTGGGCAACTGGGCGTCGGAAAAGTACGTCATTTCAACTCCGATTCGGGACGCTGACAAACAAGCAGAGGAGGAGGAAGACGCTCATGCGGAGTAAGCCCTCCGCGGGCATTGCCAAAGCAATGGCCTCCTGCTTCGGCATCGGCTATGTGCCCGTCGCGCCGGGCACAGCAGGATCGTTGTGCGCTCTGGCCCTTGGGTTTGTCTTGGTGAAATATGCGGGTTTCAGGCCGTCTCATTTCGCCGTGCTGGCAGCGATTACCCTGCTGCCGGGGGTGTGGGCAGCAGGTGCAATGGCTCGCAGCGAAGGGCAAACCGATCCCCCAAAAGTGGTGATTGATGAAGCTATCGGACAATGGGTGACTTTGGCCGGAGCCACATCTTTGGTCTGGAAGAGCTGGCTGGCGGCGTTCCTGTTGTTCCGCCTTATGGATATCTGGAAACCTCCCCCAGTACGTGGCTTGGAGGTATGGCCCGGTGGACTCGGCATTGTGGCGGATGATGTGGCAGCCGGTCTTTATGGGGCGCTTGTGTTATTCATGGCAGGATGTTTCAATCTTTATTGATTGATTATGGCGATTCGAAAGAGTAACGAGCTGCGTCCGGTGATCGAACAGGTTACACCCGTGGCCGCGATTGTCGGCGGAGAGTTCCAAATTCGCGGTAGAAGCCTGGCGAAGCTCGGCCGGCCGCGCGTGACTCTGGGCGATGTTCCTGCTCCGATCATCATCGGGTCGGACGAGTTTGTGATCATCAAAGTGCCTGAAGGCGTTTCCGGAGGCGAACTTGTGGTGGAAAACGGCGAAAAGGCCACCGCTGGATGGCATTGTGCCGTGGGGGTTCAGATCGCCGATAGCCTCCACCCCGTCGCTAACCCCGTTGTGGACGCCCAGGGAAATATTTTTACGACCTTCAGCGGCTCGCGCGGTCAAAAAACGCCGGTGGCAGTGTATAAAATTGGACCGGATTATAGCGCCCAACCCTTTATCGCCGATTTGATGAATGCGACAGGATTGGCATTTAATCGGGAGGGGTTACTCCATATTTCGAGCCGTTACGACGGCATCGTTTATCAGTCGACAGACGACGGGCGCATGTCGGTGTACGTCGAAGGCATGGGGATTGCCACCGGGATGGCGTTCGATCAGGAAGATAACTTATATGTCGGTGATCGCAGCGGGACGATCTTCAAGATTAGCCCGAGCCGTCAGATTTATGTATTCGCTACGTTGGAGCCGTCCATGGCCGCCTATCATCTTGCTTTCGGTCCGGACGGTTTTCTTTATGTGACTGGGCCGACAACATCGAGCTACGATTGTGTGTACCGGATTTCACCCGCTGGAGATACGGAGGTGTTCTACCGGGGGCTTGGGAGGCCTCAAGGCTTGGCTTTTGACGCGGAGGGCAGATTGTATGTGGCCGCTTCTATAGGAGGTCGCAAAGGGATTGTCCGCATTGATCCTGATCGGCGCGCGGAACTGTTCTTGTCGGGGCCGAACATAGTCGGTCAAGCATTTGCGCCCACAGGAGCCATGATCATTGCCACAAACAGCGCACTCTATAGGGTGGACGTAGGCATCGAGGGCAAGCCTCTTCCATAAGAGATGAACGCTGGAATCATTGCTGTCGGATCAGAACTGCTCACCCCCAGCCGGCTGGATACAAACTCTTTATTTCTCACCGAACAGCTGAATAACTTGGGCATCGAAGTTACGGGGAAGGCCATCATCGGCGACGATGCCGTCCGTCTGGCCGAAGCGGTCCGCTACGCTATCTCGCGCGCCGATATCGTGATTCTAACAGGAGGCCTTGGGCCTACCGAAGACGATGTCACCCGCGACGCTGTTGCTGCCGCGCTTGGCAGGAAGCTGATTTTCCAGGAAATTACACTCGAATGGATCCAACAGAGATTTCGCCAGATGAACCGCCGCATGGCGGATATAAACCGCCGGCAGGCCTACGTTATCGAAGGCGCGGAGCCTTTACCCAACGCAAATGGCACGGCTCCGGGGCAATGGATCGAATACTCCGGAACGTTTGTCATACTGTTGCCCGGTCCGCCCAACGAAATGAAGCCGATGTTTTTGAACCAATGTCTGCCGCGCCTGGAAAAGGTCGCGCCAAGGCGGTTCATAAGAACTTTGGTCTACCGGGTGGCGGGAATGCCGGAATCGGACCTCGACCAGCTTATCTCCCCCGTGTACAAGAAGTATGAAAACCCGGTAACCACCATCCTGGCAGCTCCTGGGGATGTTCAGATTCATCTCCGTGCACGTGCGGAAACGGTTGATCAAGTGGAGGCTTTGTTGAAGGAAGTGGGCAGCGCCATAGAGCGTCTCCTCGGTGACAAAATTTATTCGCGAGATGGCACGCCTTTGGAAGCTGTAGTTGGGTCGATGCTGCGCACATGCAAAGCCACGCTATCTGTGGCAGAAAGCTGTACCGGAGGGCTGCTGGCGGGACGCGTAACCGAAGTTCCAGGTAGCTCGGACTATTTTGTTGGCGGTTTTTTGGTTTACACAGCACAGATTAAGCAGGAAATACTGGGAGTTGACCCGGCGCTGATCCAAACTTACGGTGTAGTGAGCGAGCCCGTGGCGCGAATGATGGCGCTTAAAGCCAGCGAGCGCACTGGCTCTACATATGCGCTGTCTGTTACCGGGGTCGCCGGACCCTCTGGAGGGAGCGAACAGGCGCCCGTGGGCACGGTTTGCATTGGCGTGGCTCACCCGGAGGGGTGCCAAGCCGAGCGGTTCCATTTCTTGGGGGACCGCATACGTGTCAGGACAATGGCCGTGCAGACGGCGCTGGACTTATTGAGGCGCCGGCTCCAGGGCGATTTAAAGAGAACTTGAGCTTCGGGTAAGGCATATTTCCCGGAGATCAAAGTCTCGCAGGCCCCAATCATCCCGGTTGAAAATCATCGGGCGCTCCAAGTTCCGCATCTGGGAAGCCCAGAACGACACTAGCTTCCAATCCAGGTATGGAATACCCTTTGCCGCAAGGCGTTTGAACAGGTGCCGCTCACCCTCGGGTGTCCAGCCTGAACCCTGAGCATGCTCAATGTGGTAAATCCGCATCGGCTCTTTTAGTACTTCTTCTTGGATGCCTGCGTGATGCGCAGCTATGCATAGTAGTGCATCGAGGTTAAACGAATAAGCATCAAACTCTGGATAACCCCGTAAGGTGTGCCAGCACTCGCGGGCCATTAAGGTAAAGTCTCCACATGCATTCGTGTGAAGGGTCAGCGAATCGGTTGCCGGTTCGACGCCTTGGGCGCAAACGCCCGCCGAATTCCTACTACCCAAGCGGGAACGTGCTCGGGTGCGAGGCACACGAAAAGATAATCCTCCAGCGTTTACCTGGATATCCAGCCACCGGACCATGGAACCAGTAAAAGGGACACTGATTCTTTGCTCACCTTCGGCGTTTAAAAAAGAATGGAACAGTCTGGAAAACCTGGTTACTGTTGAGCGGATACGTGCGGGTAATCGCACAGGCCAGACTTCCACGCTCATGCCGGCGGCTGGCGTGTGCTGGATCAACTGGCAGCGAAATACTCTGAAGTTCAAAATACGGGGATCGTACGCCAGCGGGCGTCCTCCGCTGAGCGTATGAATCCGGACTATGCTCCCGTGAGGAGGCGAATCCGGAATGCTTATTAATACGATGGCACGCTTGGTGATTGTAACTTGTCCGATCACTTGATCTGTGCCGTCGATTACCTGAAATGTGAGCGGCTGAGGCTGGCAACTCGGCCCGGGCTCCATTTCGAGAGCCAGAGTCCAGGACCCTTCCGAAGGGCCATCTACCGCGAGTACAGCGTCGTGGCCAGCCCACCGAAAGATCTCACCAAAATGCTGCTCTGGAGGATACCAGCCTGAGACAAAGCAGACTTTCTTGCTGATGACCTCGCTGCCTGGAACGCTTGCCACCCTTATATCCATAGGCGAATCTAGGCGTTGCCCGGCGGGAGTGAGCGGGTATGTGCCGTCCCGGGAATTGATGCGTAGTAGATGTGTGGCGCAATACGATAGTTGCTCTGCCACTGGCGCATGGACCGGGACGCCGGACATCACGTCATACCGGTCGATGCGATACATCTTGTCCTGCCTCAGCTTGTGGGCAGCCAGGAAACGTACCAATTCGTCATTAAGCAGTATGTCTATGTTGGTGGCTAATATGAACTGCCCGCGTGCGCGGCGGATGCCCACGTTTTTAGCGATCATTTGATACAACGGCAGGGCATCAGCGTGCTTGTACATGCTGTGGATACATTGAGACACCTCAATGATGCGGATCTGGCACGGCGAGGCTTCCACTGGCCACTGCAGAGCTTCTGCCAGAGAAGGCTTGCCAGGTGGAGGATTCCATTCCACCAAAATGAGCTCAGCGGAGAGAGAATGCCGACAGCACTGACCAACAAATGCATTCACGAAGGTTTGCATGCGCTGCAACAGCGCCCCGCCGTGATCGTCGTTGCGGGAAGCCACCACTACGGAAAGGTACGGTCTTTCACTATTAACGCCGTCGTGGGCCGTCTCCGACAGTTCTAATGACCGGGAGGAATTTACGGTCACCTGGCGAGGTCGCTTCTCCAATTTGGCCACGGGGAGGTCGAACTTGGCGTAGAGACCGCTCGGAAAAGTGCTTTCATGTGGGGCTGCGATGATGGTTTCGTGACTTTGTGTAGAACACAGAGGCGCAGGTCTCCCCGTGCCGGCATCAAGACCAAAAAAATGATAATCCAGCGAGCCGAGGTACCCCAATAGTTCGTCTAAGCTATTTCCTTGACGCTCTAGTGCCTCAGGCAAAGCTTCGAATACCAACAGGGGGCGCATTCGCCGCAAAACCTCCGATGCGCCGTACAAAATGCGTGCTTCCGCCCCCTCGGCGTCGATCTTCACAACATCCACACGGTTCATCCCAGCGTCTTTGACCACATCATCAAGCTTGCGGAGATCAACCAGTTCCCGGCGCAGGGCGTAAACATCCTCATGGACGAACGCACCAAGCGTATTATGGCCGGAGTGCACAGCATCTGCGATCACCAGTTCGCCTTGCCCGGTGCGGTCGGAAAGGGCAACTTGACAGACACTGACAGAAGTGAGTTTGTTGGCAACGAGATTGTGTAGGAGCCGCGTATACTCACGGCTGCTAGGTTCGATGGCGATTACCTGGGCATCCGGGCCCATTATTGCTGCGGCCAGTAAAGTGAAAATACCCTCGTTAGCGCCTACGTCGATGAAAACCATACCCGGGCGGAGCACCTCGGCGAATAACGCCATCTCGTTCGGTTCTATACAACCGCCAATAAACACCTGCCGGCTCAGCTCGTTTCCCAGGAATAACCGTAACCTCAGTCCGTGATACCAAGGCATATCGAACGGGGTTTCTGCGCCGCGATCCCGGAAGTAGGTCCATATCTGCCGCCGCAAGCGATAGACGTGGTCGGGATTATCCCATTCGGCATCAAAACGCCACCCAGGGTAAGGAAGTAACGGGCGAAGGTAAGCGAGTTCGGCAGCCAGTTGCAAAATTAGCTTCTCAAGCGGCTCCGCCGTGGGCGTAGAGGGAGGCGCTTCACTGAGGTGTCTGCCGGAAGTTTGCTTATCGTTCACTCTAGCCTTTCCCTTTATTAGACTTAGGGCCGCCCCCAAGGGCGGGTAAAACTCATGGTACAATACCCCGCGAAATGAAGGGGGCATTTTGAAACTGACATTAGCACCGTATCACACTGCTCGGTGGCCTATCGACCTCTCGCGGGACCCATTGCTGCGGAAAAGCTTTGACCTTTTGCGCGAAAAGTGGTGTGAGGTCCCCTTCAAACAATATGAACGCTTGCATTCAGCGGATCTTTTGTGCTTACCCGATGACCAAATTCTGGAGTGTTGGACTAAGACGCATTTAGAAAGCTCTACCGGGCAGGCATTTTCGGTGCGCGGCTGGTATCAGACGCTGTACAAGGATGTTTTCCGGGGCAAAAAGGTGCTGGATGTAGGTTGCGGGTTGGGCCCTGATAGTGTTTTCTTTGCCGAACACGGAGCCATTGTGACGTTTTTGGATTTAGTGGAATCCAACCTGGCGTTCGTTCGGAAGGTGTGCCAGCTTAAAGGGTTGAATCAGGTCTCCTTTTGTTATATGGAGGACTTGAGCAGCTTGGAAGTATTGCCTCAGGATTACGACTTCATTTATTGCTGCGGTTCACTGATCAATGCGCCGCTCGATCTGACAAGGATGGAAGCGCAGGCTTTACTCGAACACTTGCCAGTGGGTGGGCGGTGGATTGAACTTGCGTATCCGAAAAGCCGCTGGGAGCGCGAGGGGTGCATGCCCTTTGATCGCTGGGGGCAAAAAACCGACGGAGGAGCACCCTGGGTGGAGTGGCATGATCTCAAAAAGTTGGATTATTTGCTGGCCCCTGCAGTTTTCGACGTAGTCCTTTCCCTAGAATTTCACCACTCAGACTTCGTGTGGTTTGATCTGGTACGCCGGTCCTGATCGCCTTTTGTCAGTTCCTGCGCTGCGCGTCTTTGCAGAGGGAAATCTTGGGGCTAAAAAACAAGGGGCCAACATCAGGCCCCTTGCCGCGTCAAACAGATTCGACCCTATTTTTATGACTTTACGGTCCCCTTCTCATGGGGGAATATTAGGTTAACACAAAAACCGGCCGGGAGGCCACCCTATATTCCTTATCCTTGCGGGGAACGCCGGAATGTGACTACACCCAGCCGGAGCAGAGCTTCCGCTTTTTCCGGAGGTAGCGGTCCTCCCAACAAGTAACCCTGCGCTTTGTCGCAGCCGATAGCCCGCAGAGTTTCCAACTGCTTTTCGTTCTCTATACCTTCTGCAATCACGCTAAGTCCAAGGCTATGCGCCAGGCCCACGATCGCTTGGACTAGCGGTATTGTGTTGGAATCCTCTTCCAGCTCGGAAAGAAAGGACTGGTCGATCTTTAGGGTGTCGATAGGCAACTGTCTCAGGTAGCTAAGGGAGGAATAGCCGGTGCCGAAGTCATCGATCGAGATGCTCACTCCCAGCGCACGCAACCTTTCCATCTGGCGCGCGGATTCTTCCACATCGCGCATGACGACGCTTTCTGTCAGTTCCAGTTCGAGAAGCGAGGGATCCAGAGAGCTTTTATGGAGCGCCTCCGCCACTATTTCTACAAAATCGGCCATGGCGAATTGCATGGAGGACACGTTCACGGCAACCTTGACTGGCTGATACCCCATCGCCGCCCACCTGGCATTCTGACGGCTAGCCTCGTGAAGTACCCATGCACCTATGGGCACGATCATGCCACTTTCTTCAGCGATGGGAATGAAGCGAGACGGTGTGATGAGGCCAAGTTTTGGATGATTCCACATCAACAGAGTCTCAAAGCCCACTAACCTGCCGTCCATTTCAACCTGTGGCTGGTAATGAGGTTGAAGCTGGCCGTTTTCCAGGGCATGACGTAACGCATTTTCCAGCTCGAGCCTTTCAAAGGCAGATGCCCGCAGCTGTTCAGTACAAAGCTGAAAGCTGTTCTTTCCATGTGCCTTGGCCCGATACATTGCCCGATCGGCATTGCTTTGCAATGTAACTTCATCCAACCCATCGCGCGGGTACAAGCTGATCCCAATGCTGGCCGTCACGTACAATTCTCCGGTTTCCACTTCGAACGGTGACTCTAGGGCGTGCAACAGCTTTTGGGCCACTAGTATTGCGTCGTTGGGATCTTTGACATCGCTGAGCACGACAGTGAACTCGTCACCCCCCATCCGCGCCAGAAGATCGCTCTTTCGCAAGCACGCTTCGAATCTTCGTGAGACCAGCCGTAGCAGCAAGTCGCCGACCGTGTGCCCGAGCGTGTCATTAATCTGTTTGAAACGGTCGAGGTCGATGTAAAGAACCGCCAACATGGAGCGGTTCCTTTGTGCTTCTGGGATGGCTTGCTTCAGGCTTTCTTCAAGCATCAGCCGGTTGGGCAAACCGGTTAAAGGATCGTGCCGGGCTTGGTAGGCCAACCGGTCGTGAAGTTGCTTCTGCTCAATAGCCACAGCCGCCATGCGGCCTGCCATTTGGACCAGTTCCAAATCCTTTTCTGCCGGCTTGGTGTGAGTACGCAAAAAGATGCTAAAAAGGCCGAGAAGTTTTTCCAGGTTGGACATTATGGGGGCACGCCAGCAAGCGCGCAGCCCAAGCTTCAGCAAAATACCCGCTTGTCCTCGCAGCGCTGGATCTGTCGCCACGTCCGTGACCGCCGAAGTTTCATCCCAGCCAGGTAAGGCTTCCACTGTCTCGACGTACTGGGCGGGAAGTGAAGGTGCCGCGCCACACCGCAAGCGGCCGTCCTGAAAGAGCAAGATCGAACATGCGGTGTCCGGAAGTTGCCGCTCTAACAAGCGGACCAAGCCTGTCAGGACCTTCTCCAAAGGTTCGTTACAGGCCACCATTTCCAGTACCGTATTCCGGTCCTTCTCTAGAATCTCCTGGAGTTTCCGGTCGGTTGTTTCTCTGAATGATGCCACCCAGTAAGTCCGGGCGTTTCCCTCATCCACAATGGGAATAACACTGACGTCGGCCCAAAAGATCGACCCATCCTTGCGGTGCAGCATGAGTTCCACACTTGTCCGTTGCCATTCTTCTACCGCCTTTCGGACATGCTCGAGTGAGCGTGTGTCTGTTGTTGGACCGCACAGGATACGAAAGGATTTGCCCACAGCTTCTGTGTCAACGTACCCTGTCATTTTCGTGAATGCATCATTTACGTAAGCGATTTTTGAACCAAGCGGATCAGAAGGATTTGCTTCGGCCACCATGAAGCCGTCGTTGGAGTGTACAACAATGGACTTAAGTAACCTCAGTTGCGCTTCGGCCCTTTTACGTTCCGTAATGTCCCGCCCGATGCCTTGTACCCCTATTGGAATTCCGCCGCGGAACAAAAGCCGTGTATTTAACTCCAGCGTGACTCGGTGACCATCCTTGGTCTCGATGCTGACTTCGTAGGGCGAAGGCGTGCTACCTCCGAGCTGCTGCTGAATAATCTCACGCGTTTTCTCTCGTGAAACCGGATCCAGCAACTGGAACATATTAAGCCGGAGAATTTCCTCCCGCGCATAACCAGTGATCCGCGGGGCGGCGTTATTAATTGCGATCAAGTTCCCTTGGAGATCGTGCGTGTACACGATGTCGTTGGCGTTCTCAAACAACTCTCGGTAGTGTTCACCTGCCTCTTTTGCAGAAATCCCCACTCCTTCATCAGTTATGGCGCGGCGGTTCAGTTCGGCTACCACCATTGCCGCAAGGTCCCCAAGCGCGGCGATCTGCTCGGCTCTAAACCTTCGGGGAATCGTATCCATAATGGAAAGCGCCCCGGCAATGGCGATGCTCCGGTTGCGAAGGGGCACGCCGGCGTAAAAGCGGACTTTTGGTTTGCCAGCGACGAGCGGATTGTTTGTGAAGCGGCTGTCCTTGCGTGTGTCGACCACGACGACCGCATCAGAAGCCACCACTGTGTAGGCGCAGAAAGAGTCTTTTGCGGGGATTTCCAGCAAATTAAGCCCGTAAGCAGCCCTGACCCGCTCAGAGCGCGAATCGATTACGCTGATGGCCGCCATGGGTGCCTTGAACAGCCTCGCGACCAGCTTCACCATGCGAGCAAACAGGGCGTCAGAAAGGGCTATCTCGATGAAGTTCTTCTCGACGCCCCCATGCTCACATCCAAGCTCATCCGTGGAAAATACTTGCATCGGAACGGGATACCTTCAACGCCCCACCTTTTCTGCTATCGACTTTGCCTGCAAAAACAGTTGCAAATAATCCGGGCCGCCCGCCTTGGAGTTCGTCCCCGACATGTTAAACCCTCCGAACGGATGCGCACCCACCATTGCTCCGGTACACTTCCGGTTAAAGTACAGGTTGCCGACAAAGAATTCCTCACGCGCCTTCCGGATTTTCTCGGAGTTCCATGTGTAGACAGATCCGGTAAGGCCATATTCGGAGTCGTTGGCCAGTTCGAGAGCTTGATCAAAGTTTCGGGCAGAGGTCACAGCCAGTACCGGGCCAAAAATCTCCTCCTGGAAAACCCTGGCTTTCGGTTGGACATCTGCGATGATTGCGGGGCGAAGGAAATACCCCTCGCCGTCGACCGGGCTGCAACCCGTTATTAACCTTCCTTCTTTGCGCCCGATCTCTATGTACTCCAAAATCGAGCGCCGCGCCCTGTCGTTGATTACAGGTCCCATAAAGTTCTCAGGATCTTCTGCCGGCCCGACTCTCAACATTTCTACCCTTCTGGTAAGCCTTTCGAGGAACTGATCATAAACTGCCTGATGGACAATTGCGCGGGAGCACGCGGAGCACTTCTGACCTTGGTAGCCATACGCTGAAACCAACACGCTCTCCACAGCTTGATCCAGATCGGATTCCTCATCGACGATGATTGCATCCTTGCCTCCCATTTCCGCAATGACGCGTTTGATCCACATTTGCCCTGGTTGCGTTTTGGCAGCCAGCTCGTTGATCCGCAAACCTACGTCCTTGGAGCCGGTGAAACAGATGAAACGAGTCTTCGGATGAGCTACCAGTGCGTTCCCTATCTCCGACCCGCTCCCGGTCAACAAACAGAAACATTTTTCGGGAAAACCGGCCTCCAGAAGAACCTCCGCGAACTTGGCGGCGATTGTAGGAGTGTCGCTCGAGGGCTTGATGACCACGGTATTACCCGTCACCAAGGCTGCTGTCGTCATTCCAGCCAGAATCGCTAAGGGAAAGTTCCATGGTGCGATCACGATGCCAACGCCGAGCGGTAGATAAACCAACTCGTCTCTTTCACCAGGCAGTTGATGCGTCGGTATGGGCTTGATGAACCGTAAGGCTTCCCGCGCGTAGTACTCGCAGAAATCAATCGTCTCGCTGACATCCGCCTCCGCCTCAATCCACGTCTTGCCGGCTTCGTGAACGAGCCAGGCATCGAATTCCATTTTCCTGTCCCGCAAAATCTTTGCTGTACGAACCAACAAGGCGGCGCGGTCAGCGAAGCAAGTCTTTTTCCACTCCGGGAAAAAGGCGAAGGCGGATTCCACCGCCGCGCGAGCCAGCTCAGGTGTTGCTTTTTGGTGTATGCCTACGACTTCAGCAGGGTGAGATGGGTTTGTCGACTCAAACTTCCGCTCTGTCTTGAGTCGCGTACCCCCGAGCAAAAGATCGTACTCCCGCCCGAAGGCATTGTGAACGGCGCTCAGCGCAGCCTGCATGGCGCCCCAGTTGGAAAGGACAGAGAAGTCCGTCCAGGGCTCGTTACGGAACTCGCCACGAGGCTCATAAGACCCGGTTACCTGGGTGGTCATGGCCGGCCCTCAAATGGTCACTAGTGAGCTTCGTTCAGCCCTTCACTAGCTTGCGGCCGCGATCAAACAATTCACCAGCCTCCTCGGCTAGCTTGCGCCCCTTTTCGTAATACTCTCGTCCTCGATCGAGCAAATCCTTGCCTGTTTCGCGCAACGCCTCTCGGCCTTGTTCCGTCTTCTTGGTGATGTAACGCCTCGTTTGTAGTCCTGAAGCCGGGGCGTACAGAAGCGCAATACCGGCGCCTAGTGCGACTCCCGCTAGAAACCACATGAGCTTGCCGCTGGTCTCCTCTGCTGACATGGTGTAAGGCTCCTCCCTCATCTCATTCTAAGGTACTTTGAACTTTTTTCAGCGTCTGTTTCATTATTCAGGATATGCTCATATTATGAAACCCGACTTGGTGACGGTTTTTCGTTCGGCTGACCCTTCTGCTGAAGCGCAGGCCCAAGCCGTCGTGGATCTTCTTCACGGCGCCGGAGTTGCTGCCCACTTGGTGGGAGATGATGCTCCCGGCGTTCCCACCGGAGCATGGGAAGTGCGTGTGGAAAAACAAGAGGCAGCCCAGGCGGAAGCGTTGATAACATCCCACCAACAAAAGATTTCGCATCCGGGGGATGCTTCCCACGCGCTGGACTTGGTTACGGTTTTTAGTTCCGATGCGCACAACGCGGAAATGGAGGCTATAGGGATTCAAGCTTTGCTTGCTGCTGCTGGGATTCCGGCAGTGATCGTTGGGGCCTCGGTATATCCCAATTTGCCCTTTGATGTGAGGGTGCCCAGAAGCCGTCTTGAGGAAGCCAGACGCCTCATAGAGGACTCTCAGTCGGCGCCAGTTTCGCCTGATGCCGACGAGGTCGCCGAAGACGACGGTTCAGAAGACGTTGAATAGGCGGTGTGACCCGCCTGTCCAACGTTCTGTTTCGAGCTCAAACTGTCGCCCGCCGTCGGTCCAGATCGAGATCCGCCCCCAGAGATCCGTACGGAAAACTGTGGATCTGTGAGCTAACAACCTTGCCAGAACTGTGGGATGCGGGTGCCCGTATGGGTTGTCCCGGCCAGCCGAAATCACTGCGAACAGCGGTTTGACCCGGTCCAGAAAAAGCTCGCCCGTCGAGGTTTTGCTCCCATGATGCGCCACCTTGAGAATCTCGGTGGGGATAAGTTGACCGCGCTCTGCCAGCTCTGTTTCCACCTGTCGTCTCTGGTCTCCGGTGAGGAGTATGGAGCGTTTCTGGAACCTGATGCGTATCATCAGAGAATCTTCGTCGTGAACTTCCTCGGGTTCAGCATGCAATTCAAACGGCGCCAATACGTCGATTTGTGTTCCCCCGTAGCACAGGCTCTGCCCGCGTCGAAGGCGACGTACCAAAACACCCGCTCCTCGCGCCGCTTGATAAAGCTCGGCCCATTCTTTGGTTCGTGGTGTGGAAGCAGTCCACAGTTCCTTAGGACGAAAGTTGTTGAGCACGGCTCGCAAGCCGCCTATATGGTCCTCGTGAGCGTGGGAAGCCACTACGACATCGAGGCGGCGAATGGAACGGCTCCACAAGTAGGGGGATACTACGTCCTCACCAATATCAAGTTCTGTTTTCACGCGTCCCCTGAAGCCAGCTATTCCACCGCCATCTACAAGCATGAGCTTGCCTTTTGGAAGGCCCACGAAAAGGCTGTCGCCTTGTCCCACATCGATCGCTGTGAGTTCCAACCACCCAGGCCGGACTTTCGGAGGAAAAGGATGCCACACGATCGCCGTTAGAAACATGGCTGTTAGTGTGAAACTTATCCACCGCCACCGTGGCCGACTTTTAATGGTCACAGCAAGCATGATTACGGCGAGGGAGAAGCAGACTGCCAGCCACAAAGGTGGGTCCGGTATTCTCCAGATCGGCTCATGATTTGCGTGCCACTGAACAACCTGCCGGACAGCCCCAAGCAGCCAGCCAGTGAAGGCGGCAATTGGTCTCCAACCTGTCGTGATGGCGGCGAAGCCGGCCACCACCAACCACGACGTCAAGGGGACAACAATAATGTTTGCCGACAGCCCCGATATCGAAATCCGATGAAAATAGAGGGCCATAGGAAGCGCTACGCCGACCTGCACGGCGGCCGAGATGACGAACATTTCGTAGGCGCGCAGAACAACTCGCAAGCCCATTGCTGCCGCTACCAGCACCCACCGCCTACCGAAGCGGGTCCATAAGCAAACGGTCTGCGCCAGCAGTCGAAGTTCAACGCGGAACTGCGCTACTTGGGGTGGTAGATGAATATCGCGGTTTGTGTCTTCAAGTCCGGCAAGTCCCCGGAGCAAGGGACCAGAAGTGGCCTCAAGGACTGGAGCTGCCAGAGCAGCAATGGATGCCACACAAAGGAAAGAGAGTTGAAAACTGGGGTCAAACAGCTGGTGAGGGTCGAAGACCAGGAAGACAATAGCTGCAGCCGCCAACACGTTGAGCGCGCACTGCCTCCGGTAAAAATACCGCGCCAGCAGATACAGCGATACTCCCGCTGCGGCGCGGACAACGGGCGCCTGCCAACCTACCATGAGTGCATAGAGCCACGACAGCAACCCTGCCACCAGTCCGGTAGTGCCCGGTCCGGCCAGGAACAGGCGCAGCAGCAACAGCACGACTCCACATAGCACAGCCACGTGAAGGCCAGAGATCACAATTACGTGGTAGGTGCCGGTCGAGCGGAAATCCTCTGTCCATATCCTTTTCAGCTTATCCTTGTTGCCGATCAATATTGCTTCCATCATGGCCGCCTCATATGGCTTGTCGTGATACAGGCGCCCTAGGCGGTGCAAGCAGGCGGTTCGCAAAGTAAATAGCGCGCTCTGTAACCGGGAGCCGCATTGGCCGGAAAGGACTCGCACGCGGCCTTTCGGGCGGGCAGAAATGGTCCAGTAAATGTGTTGGCGCGCAAGGTAGCCCTCATAGTCAAACGATCCTGGATTCCCGAAATTGTGTGGCCGGCGCACGGTTCCTTCTATTTCAACCCGCTGCCCGTAATAAAGCGCCTGTGGCGGGTCACCTTCGTCTGCGTAAAGGTTTACGCGGGCGCGCGCTCCTGGCGCCAGTTCGAGCACAAACCTCTGGCGGCTATCTGAGAACGCAGGCGGCTCAACCACGCATCCGGTAACAACCACAACTTCTCGCGCATCGGCATCCAGCTCTGGCGGAGGACCTTGACGGTGCCTGAGTTCTAGCAAAGTTCCGCAAAGTAAAACGGCCTGAGAGCCGGCAAGATATCCTGCCACCCGACCACGTGCAAACGACGCAACAACGGCGAGTGCGCCAAAGGCGCAGATTAGGACTGAGACCTCTCGGATTGAGAAGGAAACGAGACGTGAAATGGCAATCCCTGCCGCCAGTGCAACGGCGGGCAGCAGCAACGGCTGGCGCAACGGTTACCTTACTTAGGTGAAGTGGCGGGAAGACTACAGCCATCTCAGCCTGTTTATGTAGCCGCCAGATAAATGAAACGGGGACGTAGTATGAAGAAGAGAGGATTTGTTGCTGATGACGGACGAAGAGGGGAATTTTGATGCACTGGAGCTAGCCTTGCCAGCCGTGCCTTTAACGGTTGAGGGATCTGGTGTGCTGCATCAGATCTTCCGCTTACGCTGGAGGGAGTGGAAAGCGGCGCCTGCCGTGGAACGCCGTGACGCAGTGGATGAAGCCGTCAGGGTGCTGGCCGAAATGGAGGGTGAGGGGAAACAGCAAACGGCGCTTTACTCGATGATCGGCCACAAGGGTGATCTGTTGCTCTTACATTTCCGTCACAATTTGGAAGAGCTGAACGATGCGGAACTTCGCGTGACAGGCACCAAGCTTGCCCACTACTTGGATTGTACTGCATCATATCTGTCAGTGGTGGAACTGAGCCTTTACCAGTCTTCGATCCAACTTTACAAGCGAATTCTGGAGAGTGGCATCCAGCCGGGTTCGGAGGAGTTTGAAAGTGAAGTCGAGCAAGCCTTAGCGCAACACAGGAATGCCATGGCCCCGCGTCTGTGGCCTTCGATACCGCCTCAGCGTTACCTTTGTTTCTATCCGATGGATCGCAAACGCGGACCGGGTGAGAACTGGTATCAAGTGCCTATAGCCAAGCGCGAGCGCATGATGCGTGAGCACGGTCTCGTGGGTCGAAAGTATGCACGTCAGGTCAAACAGATTGTTACTAGTTCCATAGGCCTTGACGATTGGGAATGGGGGGTGGATCTGTTTGCCGACGACCCTTTAGCATTCAAGCGGCTGATTTATGAGATGCGCTTCGATGAAGCAAGCGCCGTTTATGCTGTTTTCGGGCCTTTCTACGTGGGCATTCGCTTCCAAGCGCGGGAGTTGGGTGTTTTTCTGGATGGTCGGCGTCCGCCGTACCCAGCAGAGTCCAGCCGTGAACTGCCATGGATAACATCACCCACTTAATAACAGGGCTCATGTTGAGCAGGACCGGGCTGGGCCGGTTATCACCACATGCTACCGCGATTCTGGTTTTGGCGGCCAATGCTCCAGACATGGATATTTTGGCCGCATTTGGCGGCGCAGCCAGCTACCTTAACTATCACCGAAATGCGACGCATTCACTGTTTGCTGCACCTTTCGTAGCAATACTGCCTGTACTGGCGGTCCGGCTGTTTGGCGGGCCCATCCCGTGGCTAGGGGCGTACAGTCTTTCGCTGATTGGAGTGGCGAGCCACCTGTTGATGGATTGGACGAATGTATACGGCTTGCGCCTTCTGTCTCCTTTTTCCGCCAAGTGGTTTGATGGAGATTTCATCGCGGTAGTTGATGTATGGATCTGGCTGTTTTTATTCATTGGCCTTGCCGCCCCAGTCGTTTCAAGGCTGGTAAGTGTCGAGATAGGCGCGGATTCCGGCGGTAGGTCGGGAGCGGCGGTTGTGGTTTTTTGCGTTTGCCTGCTCTACGGGTTTGGACGGTACCTGTTGCATGAGAGAGCTGTCGCGGTGCTGGACTCCCGCATGTGCCGTAATGAGGCGCCTTTACGCGTAGCCGCTGTACCGTCTCCTCTTAACCCCTTTCGCTGGGTTGGCTTGGTTGAGGGTTCAGGGTGGTATGTGACCTATACGAATCTCAACTTGCTCGACGATTTTGATCCGGCAGCGGGGAAGGTATTTTACAAGCCCGAAGGCCGGCCGGAGATAGCGGCTGTTGAAGAGACGCGTTTATTCCAAGTCTTTATGAGCTTTTCGCAGTGGCCGCTGTGGAGAGTCATGCCGGTGGCCGAGCCTGAAAATGGCGTCTTAGTGGAGCTGGTGGACTTACGTTTTGGCATTCCCCCCCAAGCCCGTTTCCTAGCCAGCGCCGTGGTTGATAGTTCGATGCATGTAGTGAATCCAGAGTTGAACCTTGGGGGCAAAAAGGAGTACTTGATCAGGGAAGATTAAACCAGCTAAACCCCTAAAAATTCCTATTGTGTTGAGCTTGCAAGTGTCTCGAGCAATCTGCGGTTCTTGATATTATTGAGATTCATCAGGCGGAGATCCGAAGATGCGCGTGTACAATATTGCCGTTATTGCCGGCGATGGGGTTGGTCCGGAGGTGATCCCACAGGCAAAGCGCGTTTTGCAAAAAGCGACTGAGGGGCGCGGGTTTTCGCTTTTTTTCCAGGACTTCGACTGGGGGGCTGAACACTACTTTCGCTACGGAAAGATGGCGCCTCCGGGCATGTTGGACATACTGCGGCCTTTTGACGCGATTCTGCTTGGAGCTGTGGGGCATCCAGATATCCCTGACCATATTACGCTCAATGGCCTGCTATTACCGATCCGCAGAGGTTTCGATCAGTACGCCAACGTCCGCCCCGCAGTGCTTTACCAGGGGGTCGATTCTCCTCTAAAGCTGCCGAAAGGAGCAAGCATCGATTTTGTCGTGGTGAGGGAAAACACGGAAGGCGAATACGCTCAGGTAGGCGGCTTTGTTTATCACCTCCAGCCTGAGGAAATCGCTATACAGAGCTCTGTATTCACCCGCCGAGGTGTTGAGAGAATCGTACGGTTCGCCTTTGACCTGGCGGTTCGCCGCAACGGGAAGAAGCGGGTGACTTCTGTTACGAAATCCAATGCACAGGGCTACGGCATGGTGTTGTGGGATCGCGTGTTTCAAAGTGTGGCGGGTGAGTTTCCGCAAATTGAGACGGAGTCGCTCCTGGTAGACGCTGCAGCTATGAATTTTGTTCGCCACCCGGAAAGCTTTGACGTAGTGGTGGCCTCGAATCTTTTCGGCGATATCCTCAGCGACTTGTCCGCCAGCATTACTGGCAGCATAGGTCTTGCGCCCAGCGCGAATCTGGATCCTTCGCGGCGGTATCCGTCGATGTTTGAACCGGTACACGGTTCTGCCCCGGATATCGCGGGCAAAGGACTCGCCAACCCGTTGGCTGCCATTCTGTCGGGCGCCATGATGTTGGATCACTTAGGCCAGCCGGATGCGGCAAGGGCCATTGAGCGGGCTGTAACGGCCGTACTCGAAGAGGGTATTGTTCGTACCGCCGACCTCGGCGGATCCAGCACCACCCAGCAAGTGGCTAATGCAGTGATGGAAAAGCTGTGAAATGAAGGAGCCTTAGCCTTTAAGATCCCTGAACGCGTCTTCGATTTCCTGCTTGGCTTCGGGCGAGAGGGGGCGAAGCGGCAATCGAGACGGGCCACCGTAATACCCGTTCAGGTCCATGGCGTACTTCAACCCAGGTATGCCGTATTTTGTTGTCACCAGGTAGGCCGCACGTCCGATGCGGTTCTGCCACTCCCTGGCCACCTCCGTATCCCGCCGGCGGTGAGCTTCCCAGATGGTGACGGTCGCGAAAGGCGCCGCGTTGCTAAAGGCAAGCACTGCTCCAACAGCCCCCACCACAAACGAGGGCCAAAGCGTAGGCGCTGATCCCACCAGCACTTGAAAGCCGAGTTTAACCTCCCGGATCATTTGCATCACTTTCTCCAGGTTCCCGGAACTCTCTTTGATGGCAATGATGTTGGGATGTTCAGAAAGTTCCGCGACGGCTTCCGCCGAAATGTCAATGCCGGTCGCCTGGGGCCAGTTGTAAATCATGATGGGGATCTTGGACTGGTCGGCAACTGCCCGGAAATAGAGCGTCTGAGCTTCCTTGCTTTGCAGTAAGTTTTTGTAATAGTGCGGCGTCCGCACCATCGCAGCTTGATAGCCAATCTCGGCGGCGCGGTTGGTCAAATAGACTGTCTCGCGCACGCTCTCCATGCCGGTGCCTGCCAATAGCAATTTCTCCTGCGCTGCATATTCGGCCACCCATTCCCAAAGCTGGATTTTTTCCTCGGTAGTGAGCATCACGCTCTCACCCGTCGAGCCGCACACCACATAGCCGGAGAGCCCAGTGAGGTTCCACTTTGCGACATTGTGCTTGACCTTCGCTTTATACAAATCGCCGTTCTGATCGAAAGGAGTGACGATGGGAGGGAAAATTCCTTCAAGTTTCATGGTGTTATTAAGGGGGCAGGCCGGCAGCCTGCCCCCTTTGAAGTTCTTTAACTAACCTTCAAGAAGATAATCGCCAGGGTGTACAAAGCCAATGACTCAATGAAAATCAGTCCGAGTAGCAGCGCAAGCCGGACGGCAGCCGAAGCAGAGGGATTGCGGGCCATGGCCTCTACCGAAGCGGCAACTGCCTTACCCTGTGCCAGACCGCAAAACGCTGAGGCAATGGCCATGGAAAATCCTGAGGAAATGGCGACCCAATTCGTGCCGCCTGCCTGCGTTTGCGCCAGCATCGGGCTGGACAGCGCCATTAGTGTCAGAACAACAACGAACAACTTGAACTTCATCGTAGTGTTTCTCCTTTTTATGAATGGTCGCTCCAGGAGGTGGTTCCCGTCATCCTCTTACAGCCGGGCTCACACTGGAAGCGGCATAAAGCCGTTATTAATGCTCCTCCGCCACTCCCATGGATACATAGATCATGGCGAGTAACGAGAAAACAAAAGCCTGAACGAAGGCCACGAATACGTGGAGGCCCATGAACAGGGACGGAATCACCAGATAGGTGATGCTTAAAAAGATCAGAATCACCTGCTCGCCCGCAAACATGTTGGCATAAAGACGGACCGTGAGAGAGAGCAACCGTCCAAGATGGCTGATGATCTCGATGGGAATGATCAGTGGCGCCAGGAAAGGCATCGGACCCGCAAAATGAGCCAGATATTTTTTTAGCCCTTGCGCCTGTATCCCCATAAGGTGGTAATAACCAAACACCGCAAGAGCACACCCAAGAGGCACGGGTGCGAACATGGTCGGGGATTCGAAAGTGGGTATGACTCCCAGCAGGTTCCCAAACAATACAAAGAGGAAAATCGTAGCAAAGAAGTGCATATAACGGCTGCCACCGTGACTCACGATCTCCTGTGCCTGCCCCTCAAGGAACTGGTAGACGACCTCAAAACTTTGTTGGATCTTCCCAGGGCGGCTGGAAGAAAGCTTGAGCCTTAATAATGCGAAGAAAATGATGACGAACAGAGCCACCACGACTTGCATGGCGACGTAGTTAGCCCAGGGCTTTACGGGGTTATCGGCATGCACGCCCACAAGGGACAGAACTGCATTGGCTACGCCGGCAAAATACCTGTTCAGGAGCGATGTAACCCACAACTCATGTTCGGGCATAGATTAGCTCGTAGAGGACCTCGAAAACTGCACCGGCAACCGCCAGGAACAGGCCCGTGACAGCGGCCGCCAAGTTTAACCCAATGAAATTCACTATAACATAGCCACCGATGCCAAGTAGAAGGAACCTTCCTGCGAGAATCAGAGCGAGCCACCTGCGCGGAGGTCTACCGGAACCCCCCAGCGAGGATACCAAGCCGTCGAGCCAGTGGAGGTTCAGCAAGGATATTAGCGCGCCTAGAAAAAACCCACCGCCCCATGCGCGGCCTTTCATCACCAATGCGGCTGCAGTGCCCACAGCGCTGATCACCAGCATAAAGACACGCATACGCCGGACTGCGCGTTTATACAGAGCCGCGTCCATTGTTATGGTTATTGGTATCCTTTTGTACCTGCCGTACTACCTCCAAAAATCCAGCCGCTACACCAAATATCAAGAAAATCGGAGTCAAAAAGGTAGTTCCGAAGACTTTGTCGAGATATCGCCCCATTCCGTAACCAATCAGCGTGCAAATGGGCAATAGCATCGCCAGCGACATGTACTCGCCGATTTGCGCCCAGACGTTATGACGTCTTTTGCTCGCCACGCTTCAATTGGAGAGCGAACCGTGTCCGGCTCGCTCGCAGAATATAATTATGCCGACGCTGCATTTTCCCGTTTGGCCAAAAGCAGCCGCAGAATCAGGTTCACAATGACCATCAGAACGGAGAAAGCGGGCAGCACAAGCAATGCGGTCTTGAGCTTTTGGTCCTCCCCGCCGGCGATGCCGCCAATGATTTTAGAACTGACGGCCAGACCGATCCAGCCCGAGGTGATCACCACTCCCATGGCCGTAGCCGTGGCCCTGGGAAATGCGTCTCCGGTCATGCCAAGGGTAGTCGGGAATACGGGGGCCATGGCAAGACCAGCGCAAAACACCGCCACCCAGGCTACGGCCGTACTGGTGGTTTGCAACGCAAGGAAAGTGGTTACCGCCATAAATAGCGAGGCGTACAAGGTGACAGTAACAGGCCGGACTTTAATCAAGATGCGCGAAACTACCACGCGCCCTATCAGCAATCCGAGCGCGAAGCCGAGCGAGAGAATGGTTAGCGCTTCTTTTTCGGCGATTCCTTGGGCGATTAAATGCTTGGCGAGCCAATTCCAGACGCCAACCTCGCAGGCCACATACAAGAACAGCATCAAAGACAGCAGGTAAAGGGCCGGATTACCGACGATGATTCCCAATTCAGACAACCGGAAACCCCGCTCTCCTGTGGGCGGGGGCATCTCGGTCAAGAAGTTCACCATAAGCGTGCCCACAGTGAGAATGGCCACAAAGTAACATAAGGCGACTCCATTGCCCGCGAAAAGTCTGCCCCCAATCAAAGGAGTTAACAATCCGCCCAGCCCAAAAAAAAGGTTGAGCAGATTTAATGTGGAAGAACGGCGCTCGGGACTGATGTCACTGACTAAAGCGTTGCCCGAAGTAACCAGGATGCCGCCACCGAGCCCAAGTAAGAACATATAACCCGTAACCTGCGAGTATCCTCCTGCGTTGGGAAGTAAGAACAACGCAGCGGCGATCATAATTAGCGACAGAACCAGGCCGGTTTTTTTGCCTTTGTTGTCCACAAGCGGTCCTGCCAAAAGCGATGCGATGATCAGGCCGACCGCCTGGGCGAAAGCTACGTTGCCGCTTTGCTCCGGCGTCAGATGAAAGCGCGCCGATAGCTGTGGCAACAGCGTGCCCAACATCGCCGCGATCATGCCGTAGACGAGAATTGCAAGTATCGCTGCTACAATTAACCTGCTGGATTTGACAGTGCCCATCAGATTCCTCCAAAAAAAGACCGCAAGCGCGGGCAAACCACTGCCCCACTGCGGTCAATGATCTTATCAAAAGCAATTATGAAAAGCGATACTTGTTAGTCTTTTCGTCCCAGTAAATCTTTTTATTGTTCCGGTATGACAGCGTGGCCAAATGTCCGGAGATAGCTGCCTGTTGTCCGACTGACGGAGGAGCGACAACTTTGGCCTTTCCGAGAACAGCTTCGATAAAGTTTTTCACGTGTGCCTGGACGGCATAATTGTCGTTGCCGGGAATGTCAATATGCAATTCTTTTCGCGCCGCAACATTCGCAGGAGGTTTGCCACGGAATGTTTCCGGGTAAAAATGCAGCGTCTGCCGGTTGAGGACCTGAATAGTGCCCTCGTTGCCCAGGTAATCTTCACCGTAGCCGAAATGGTCATTGCCAAAATAGCAACTGTAGTTGATGTGAAACTTGTCGGGGTATTCGTAAATGGCGCTGAAAGTGTCGGGGACATCGCGATCATCATTCGGACCGGTCCAACGATAAATCCCTCCCGAAGCCATACACGAAAAGGGGACCTGCTGCGAACAGACAAAGTTTGCTATGTCAGTTTGGTGAACCAGAAGGTCTGTTGAAATTCCTCCTGAATAATCCCAGTACAACCGCCACTGGAAATAGCGCCGCTTATCGAAGGGGCGCTTAGGTGCGGGCCCTAAAAACCGGTTCCAGTCCGTATTCTGTTCGTTGGTGTCTGCGGGGATTGCATATCGCCAAGCCGGGTTGTCGGAGGTGGAATTTCTATACCAGTAAGCCCTGACATAGTGGATGTCGCCGATCATCCCCTGATCGACAAGCTCCTTTGCCATGATGTACAAGGAATTGCTGCGGTTTTGTGTCCCGACTTGGACTACTTTTCCGGATTTTTCCGCCGCTCTGACAATATCGAAACCTTCTTCGATGGTGTGAGCCAGCGGTTTCTCCAGGTAGATGTTCTTACCGGCAGCCAGGGCTGCCATGGCCATCTCATGGTGCAGATGTTCCGGAGTGGTTATGAAGACGACGTCCACCGGCTCCTTGAGCAAGTCCCGGTAATCCACGAACGTTTTCGGGGTATTGCCGCCCCTGGTTTGCACCTGGTCTTTGCCTTTGGCCAGATTGCCCTGATACGTGTCACAGACCGCCGTTACTTCAACTAACTCAGGCACGGCATCGTACATTCGAGCCATGACGTAGTTGCCGCGCGTGCCGGTTCCGATCCACCCGACTTTCAGTCTGTCATTGGCGCCTAAGGCCGGAAGTATAGCTGGAGCTGAGGCCAATATAAACCCGCGACGAGTCAGTTTGTGAGACATAAATGCCAATCTCCTTAATCTCGTAACCTCGAATTATATCAGGATATATGCTTTAAACATGGTGAATTCACTCAGTGGATCTGTTTCGCATTGCATAGCTGTCAGTCTATTCGTGCTCAACCTGTTAGCGACTCAGGCGCCGCCCGGAGAAACACCCCGTAGTCATGTCGAAGTCCTAACCTCCTCACCGCACCAATACCGCATTCGGATGGCGGGTACAGTCGACGGAATCAACACAAGGGACCCCGTGATCTACAAACCCTGGAAACAAGGCTTTGAACCGATGCGCCTTGTGCGGCTTGAGAATATTGGGGTCACCGAGATTGTAAACCCATGGGTCATTGTCAACGACAAGCGTGACTGGCGAACCGCCGAGGCCATAGTCGCTGAGGCCTTACGCAGTTATGGCAACCCTGCCACAATGACAGACCGTGATAGGGCCCGCGCGATTTACGAATTCGTCAGAACGCACCGTTTTCACGCAACAACAGGCGATTTTGAGGTGCGCGATCCTGTCAAACTCTTCAACGTCTACGGGTACGCCTTATGCGGTGATAATGCCCCCGCGCTCATGGACCTCTGGCGTTTAGCAGGCCTCAAAGTGCGCAGAGGTTTTCCCAACGGTCATTGTGTGTCTGAGGCTTGGTACGAGGGAGCCTGGCACCTTCTCGATGCGGACGAAGCCATGATTTTTCTGCAGCGAGATAACGAAACCATCGCCAGCGATCGGGATGTAGCGCGCGATCACGACCTGATCAAAAGGACGGTTGAGGATGAGACTGATGCTGCGCTGTACTCGTATGACGGTCCACGCAGTGGCGAGTTCCCATCTCATATAGGCCACACGATGAATTTCCGGCTACGCCCGGGCGAATCCCTGGAATGGCGCTGGGGCAATGTGGGCAAGCTCCACTACGTGGCCGAGGGACTTTATTCAATGAAGTCGCCTCATTTACGCGAGCATTGGGGCGAAGATGCTTGGGCGCTTTTATGCAACGGGAAATGGATATACGCGCCTCCGCTCCGTAATCCGGCAGCGCGCTCAGGTGTACAGGCAGAGGGAATTGCCTGGGCGCAGGTCTCTTCTGAACCTGCCATCCACCCCGTTAAAGCGAGCAGCACCGGTTCGCTTGTCTGGACGATCGAGACTCCGTATGTCATCGTGGGTGGGAATCTGAGGGCTAGGCTGGGAACAAAAGCTGGCGGTTCCTGTGTATTCCAGGTTTCCATTGATGGCCTTAGCTGGCAAGAGGTCTTCCGGACAGCGGGTGCATTTCAGGGAGAAGTGCAGGTGGATTTGGACAAATTCTTTTCGGCCCCTGGACCGGCCAGGTATCGCTACTGGATCCGCGCCAACCTTCATGCGCAGTCAGCTCCCACTGACGCCGGGATAGATGCTCTGCGAGTTGAAAATGACCTACAGATGGCGCCGCTGAGCCTTCCCTCGCTTGAGTTGGGTGAGAATATCGTACGCTATTCCGATGAGACCCGTGGCCCGCGTTCGGTGTGCATAACGTTTCAGTGGGTGGAACGCTCATGGCCTACACCACCTCCCCCTCCACCTGAACCTGTTTTCCCAACAGATGGCGCGCAAGTCGACGGGACACAACTAACCTTGCGCTGGAAAGCTCCTGTGCATCCTGAAGGCGACAGGATTGTGGCGTACTTTTTTCAACTCAGTGATGATCCAGCCTTGCGTTGGGCACTATCTTCGGCTTTTGAGCAAATGGTGCCTGCGACGGAGAACCCTCCCAGTTTTCTTACCCGGAAAGCGGGGCTACTAAACCCCGGAAAGCACTATTACTGGCATGTTCGCGCGAAAACCGACAAAGGAGTCTGGAGCCCATGGAGTTCAACATGGAGCTTCGTTCCCCAGGGCCCCGGAGTGCCTTTGAGTCTCCGCATGGAAAGGACAGCAGACGGAGGCGTTCTGCTATGGAACCCGAATCCTAAAGGCCGGGCCGCCGTTTCTTACCTGGTTTATGTGAGTAACGAAAAAGGGTTCTCGGTTAGTGACGTGCCCTATGAAGTGAACGTTGGCAACCAGCAGGTACGGGGTCTGTTTCCGGGGAAGCGCACGGTGACCTTCCCCGCGAATTTGCTTGCCAGAACTACAGCGCCGCGGCTTGTCTTGAACCCTGTACATGCCTTCTACCGGGTTGTTGCCGTCGATGCCAGAGGAATCCGTAGCGGACCTTCGGACTACGTTGAAGCACCCAGACCATGGATCTATTCGAAGCCTCCGACGGAAGCCAAAGTAGGGGTTCCTTATCGTTACGAAGTGAAAACTATTTCCTCAATCGGTGATCTGACCTATCGCAGTTTTCCGCCCGAGGAGTCCTACCAGGCAGCTTTCTGGGATGCTGACCAGCCAAAATTTAGCCTTGTGGAAGAGTTGCCGAGATGCGGAAATGTGGACCCTGCATGGTTGAAATTGGACCCAAAGACGGGGGTACTAAGCGGTGTTCCCAGGGCTGTGCATGTTGGGGAATACCAGATTAATATCCGCGTGGAAATCCCCGGAGCCGGTGTAGACTTGCAAAGCTTCCCTTTGCGTGTGATGCCCTAAACAAGGCGGCGGTTCAAGCTCTCGCGGGCCAAGCGCCGCGCTTGATAGCATTGCAACCATCCCTTAGCGCCTCTGCCCAGAATCGCCAGAGGTGTCTGAAGTTGATCCCCGAACCGTATAACACCGCCAGAAGAAACTTGGCGAGCGAAGGCGGCACGGGTTCAAAGAAACCATCGCGTTTATCCAAAAGAGAGCAGCAGTAAGCGTAAATGTGACAGAAGGGAACGTAGCGGCAATGTCTGCGCACAACGCAGATTGCGTTGCTGTAGACCGAGAGCCGTTCCCGGAGTGTTTTGGCCCCTTGGTGCATCCGGCTGGTGGCTAGGTAATCGCCGATTCTGAGTAGACGAGCCTTCTTGGCGATGCGGAACCACAGGTCGTAGTCCATGCCATTACGGAGGGTGGGGTCTATCATACCTGCTTCAATAAATGCCTCGCGCCAAAGAAAAACCGCAGGCTGGCAAATGAAACATTCTTTAATTAACAGTTCCGGGTCGAAATCCCGTGTGGGATAGGGACGCAGTATGGTACCGTGTTCATCCACGAGGTACGCTTCCCCATATACGCCCGCATACCCTAGGTTGGCGAGCATATAGCGTACGGCTGTGCTGACAGCTCCAGGGAGATAGGTGTCATCGGCATTCAGGAAGGCGAAGATCTGGCCATGGGACTGCAAGAATCCTTTGTTGATGGCGTCGCCTTGGCCTTGATCGGGTCCATATTCGTAGCGGAGCCGTCCTTGATAGCGTTTCAGAATTTCCAGGCTTCCATCGGTCGACCCGCCATCCACGACAATGTATTCAATGCGAGGATAGTCCTGGCTTAGGACGCTTTCAATGGTCTTTGCAAGGAAAGAGCCCATGTTATAAGAGGGTGTCACAATGCTCACAAGTGGCGTGTCTGAATGCCGCATGCTGTTGATGATGATAGCAGGCGACCGAAGGCTTACTGTATACTGCCCGTTTGGATCTTCCAGTTCCCCACCGTTTGGCAAGTAAGGGAGCTGTCTCATCATGAGGATTGCTGTAGTCGGGTTGGGAAAATTGGGTTCCGCGATGGCAGCCGTGCTGGCCGACATTGGTCACACGGTTGTCGGGGTGGATCTGAACGCTGAAGTTGTCCGGGCGGTCAACGAAGGCAGACCACCTGTCAAAGAGCTAGGCCTGGAGGAACTGTTTCGAGCCAACCGCCTTCGCCTTTCGGCCACTGTAGACTGTGAAGGCGCAGTGGCTGCGGCGGAAGTAACCTTTATCGTCACTCCCACACCTTCCGAGCCGGATGGAAGCTTTTCCTTGCGCTACGTCTTGCGGGCTGTGGAAGCAATCGGACGAGGGTTACGCCACCGGGCGGACTTCCATCTGGTGGTGCTCACCAGTACGGTAATTCCAGGATCTACCGGTGGTGTAGTGTTGCCTTTGTTGGAAAGTGTATCCGGGAAAAAATGCGGGCAGGACTTCGGACTTTGCTATAACCCGGAATTCATTGCTTTGGGCAGCGTTATACGGGACATGCGTAACCCGGATATGGTCCTAATTGGTGAATCCGATCCTCGCTCCGGCGACATACTGGCCAGGATATATAAAGGAATTTGTCTGAACAACCCTGCTGTGGGAAGAATGAACTTCGTCAATGCGGAGTTAACAAAGCTGGCAGTAAACACATTTGTAACAACCAAGATTTCGTATGCCAACATGCTGGCGGAGCTGGCTGAGCGGCTGCCCGGGGCTGACGTCGAGGTGGTAACAGCCGCATTAGGACGCGATACACGCATTGGCAGCAAATACCTCAAGGCAGCCTTGGGCTACGGAGGCCCCTGTTTCCCCCGTGATAATGTCGCATTTGCAAACTTAGCCCGGCGGTGTGGCGTCGACGCCGTTCTGGCAGAAGCAACAGATTTGGTCAACCGGAGGCAGGTACAGCGCCTCGAGAACCTGATTTTATCCAGGCTTCCTCATGGAGGAATGGTGGGGATCCTTGGGCTTTCCTATAAGCCTGGGACCAATGTAATTGAGGAGTCTCAAGGCCTGCTTTTGGCTCAGAGTCTCCTCAGGAGAAGTTGCCGTATGGCAGTATATGACCCGGTTGCCCTAGACAACGCTAAGCAGGAACTCAGCGGGAAGGTGCTTTTTTGTTCGTCTATGCAGGAGTGTGCTCGCCAGGTCAACGTCCTCGCTATCACCACGCCTTGGGAGGAATTCAAATCTCTACAGCCTGAAGACCTCAACCACACTTCAACGAGGCCGGTTCTAGTGGATTGCTGGCGCATTCTACCCCGTGATGTTTTCAGCAAGACAGCCGATTATCTTACCGTAGGCGTTGGCCCAGACCTGCTTAGGGAACTGGGACATTGCGATAAGGCAATGGGACAGACGCCTGCTGCAGCGAAGGAGCCACGGCAATGAGCCCACCAAACCAGACAAAGGTACTTGTAACAGGAGCAGGAGGCTTTATTGGCCACCACTTGGTTTCCTATTTGAAAGAGCGAGGGTACTGGGTACGGGGTGTAGATCTCAAATACCCCGAGTTTTGCCCGACGGCTGCTGACGAATTTGAATTATTGGACTTGCGGCGTTGGGAGAATTGCGTCAGAGCAGTCCGGGGTGTCGAGGAAGTATATGCCCTGGCCGCAGATATGGGTGGCATGGGCTTCATTTCCTATCATCACGCCCAGATTCTGCATAACAATGCGTTGATTAATTTACACACCCTTGAAGCTGCGCGCCTGGAAGGCGTAAGCCGTTTTTTTTATACATCTTCAGCGTGTGTATACCCGGAGTACCGGCAAACGGAGACCAACGTCATCCCGCTCAAGGAGGAAGATGCTTACCCTGCCCAACCGCAAGACGCCTATGGCTGGGAAAAGCTTATGACCGAACGCCTTTGTCTGCACTACCGGGAAGATTACGGGTTGCAAACAAGGATCGTGCGGTTTCACAACATTTTTGGGCCTTTGGGTACTTGGGAAGGTGGTCGCGAGAAAGCTCCCGCCGCTGTGTGTAGAAAAATCGCCATCGCAAAACTCACAGGGCAACGTGAAATTGAGATTTGGGGTGACGGTGAGCAGACCCGTTCATTCTGTTACATCGACGACTGCGTCGAAGGGATATACCGGCTGATGCGCTCCGACTTTCACGAACCCCTTAACCTGGGACAAGACCGTTTGATTAGCATTAATGAGCTGGTTGATATGGTAGCGGCAATCGCGAACGTTTCGGTAGTCAAAAAACATGTTCCTGGTCCTATGGGAGTACGGGGGCGGAATTCTGATAATACCTTGCTGCGAAAAGTGCTGAGCTGGGAACCGCAGATTGCACTTGAAGAAGGGCTGGTTCGCACATACGCCTGGATCGAGGATCAGGTGCGGGCCAAATTCAATCTCTGATAATAACAGACAAAGATACGGGCTATGCCTGCCACATGATATACGCTCACCCCGAAAATTCCGCCGGCATCAGCAACGTCACAGCGTTGGGGACAATTTTGACCGTGACCGGCAATCTCCCGGCGGCTTCGCCGTCAACTTGTACAAAAACCTCTTTGGGAACGGAACAGAAGCAATCCATCTGACGAGCTCGCAGGAATCGTACGCCGGCCATTCGCTCCAGCCTGCCGCTCAAAACACCGGCAAGGTATTTGCCGTAACAGAAGGGATTCGAACCTTTGAACAGAACGATGGCGAGTTCCTCATTTAGCAGAGAAGCATGACGGGCAATTTCAAACGTCCCCCCGTAATTTCGTACCCGGCTTGCCAGTGCAAAGGAACAAGCGAAATCTTTGCCTTGCACGCTTACCGTAAATTCATTCAGCTTGTGTGTTACTTGGCAGAATCCGGTGAGCCAGTAAGCCAGCTTTCCATGACGGGCCTTTAGGGAAAGGTTAAGCTGAGTAACGATTTGCGCGTCAAAGCCAGCGCCCGCCATGAGGAGAAAATAGCGGGCTAAGGGGGGCTGGCTAACGAGAAGTTGCCCTACGGAAATGCGCCTGGGAATCCACCGTGAGAGTTGTCCGGCCGCCTGGTATAGCGAATGACCGATGCGCAGCTCTGTTGCCAGCACGTTTGCTGTCCCGGCGGGGAGGACAGCTAAAGGTACCTCACTGGGCACCATTCCGTTCAGGGCCTCATTCACGGTACCGTCACCGCCCGCGACGAGCACAAGATCAGTTCCCTGGCGGATTGCCTCCCGAGCGATTACGCTCGCCGTGAAAGGACCGTTGGTAGCAACCATTTCTACGAAATGACCTGCATTTCGCAGCGCTTTAACGGCCTCTTCCAGCTCGCTCCGGCGTTTTCTCAGGCCCCCTGCTGCTGGGTTATAGATTAAGACAATATTCCTGTAGATGGCCTTCAGCGTCCGCCCCCGAAGCCGACAATTATAATAGACCCGGATGGCAAAAGATATCCGTGCGCAGATTGAGGAACTGCGTGAGACGTTACGTCGTCACGAGTACCTTTACTATGTTTTGGATCAGCCGGAAATTAGTGACGCCGAATACGACGCGCTGATGAGAAGACTCATCGAGCTTGAGTCTGAGCACCCCGAGCTTGTGACACCCGATTCGCCCTCGCAAAGAATAGGTGGTGGACCTCGGGAGGGATTTGTCACGGTGCCGCACAGTTCACCAATGCTCAGCCTTGACAATGCGCTCAACGAGCAGGAGCTACATGATTTTGATCGGCGCGTCCGGTCCTTGCTCGGGGGCGAACCGTATCAGTATGTGGCGGAACTCAAGCTGGACGGGCTGTCGATGGCAGTTCGTTACCGTGACGGCATGCTGCAACAAGCCATAACGCGAGGCGATGGCCTCCAAGGTGAGGACGTTACGGAGAATGCGCGTACCGTCCGTTCTCTGCCGCTGCGTGTTCGAAACGGGTTGGATGCCTTTGAGGTGCGGGGAGAGGTGGTGATGAATCGGCGGGCTTTTGAGAGATTGAACCAGGAGCGAGAGCTTGCGGGGCTGCCGCGGTTTGCCAACCCGCGCAACGCCGCGGCTGGTTCGATCCGTGTATTAGAGCCAACCGTAACCGCTTCTCGCAGGCTGGACTACTACGCATATTTCCTTCTTGTCGACGGCAACCCTTACTACGAAAGCCATTGGGAGTCCCTGAACGCTTTGGAAAAAATGGGATTTAAAGTTAATCGCAACCGCAAGTTATGCCGCGATGCCGAACAATTCATCGATTTTTGGCGGACGATGCAGGCAAAGCGTGACGAGTTACCGTACGAAATTGACGGCGTGGTGGCGAAAATAGACTCCATCCGGCAGCAACAGCTTCTTGGGTGGACAGCTAAAGCTCCTCGATGGGCCATTGCCTTCAAGTTCCCTGCACAGCAGAAGGAGACCGTCGTGGAGGGGATAGAGGTGCAAGTAGGGCGAACGGGGACACTCACTCCCGTGGCAGTCCTCCGGCCTGTGGTAGTCGGTGGGGTTACTGTTTCCCGGGCGACATTACACAACGAGGACGAAATCGAGCGCCTTGGAGTAGGGATTGGAGACACGGTACTCATCGAACGGAGCGGCGATGTCATTCCGAAGGTGGTCCGGGTTACTTCTAAAGCGTCTCAGCCTGTTCCTTTCCGTATGCCATCTCAGTGTCCGGTTTGCGGTGGACGAGTCGTCAGACAGGAAGGCGAAGTTGCCAGCCGGTGTATCAACACAAACTGTCCGGCACGGTTAAAGGAGTCGATATTGCATTTTGCAGCACGCGGCGTAATGGATATCGACGGCATGGGGGAAGCGCTAGTGGATCAGCTTGTAGATCGTGGATTGGTCAAAAGCGTGGCAGATATCTACGACTTGAAGCTCGACCAGCTTATGCAGCTGGATCGGATGGGGGAAAAATCTGGACGAAAACTTCTCGAAAACATCAACGCTTCCCGGAATAGACCCTTGCCTCGAGTTTTGTCAGCTCTGGGTATTCCGTTTGTAGGAGAACGCACATCCGTTCTGCTGGCTGAAGCTTTTCGTAGTCTTGATGCAATCGCCTCGTCCGATGAGGAGTCGTTACAACGAGTCGAAGAAGTGGGCCCCAAAATTGCCCGTAGTATTTACCAGTTCTTCCGTGAACCGCGCAACCGCGAGCTTGTCGAACGGTTGCGGAAAGCTGGCTTGCAGTTTGAGTATGCCCCACCCAAGAAAGAAGCCGCTCCGTTACGTGGGCTGACTTTTGTACTGACCGGAACCCTGCCGAACCTTACACGCGAGGAAGCCGCAGCGAAAATTGAGGCGGCTGGTGGTAAGGTAGCCAGTTCGGTGAGCAAGAAGACAAATTATGTAGTTGCAGGTACCGGCCCCGGCTCTAAGCTTGAGAAAGCCCGGGCATTGGGTGTCCCCGTAATTGATGAAGCTCGCCTGCTTGAAATGCTCGGAAGTGGAAGCTGAGTTGTTTCAGATGGTCATGGCCAGAAAGCCACCATCCACACGGAGAATTGAGCCCGTAACAAAGGAGGATGCCTTCTCGGACGCCAGATAAATGGCTGCACCCACCAGTTCCGAGGCTTCCCCAAACCGTTTCATGGGGGTGTGGTTCATGATTTGGGCGACCCGCTCCGGCGTGAGGATCCTCCGATTTTGTTCCGCAGGGAAGAAGCCCGGAAGAATGGCGTTCACGCGCACTTTGTATGGAGCGAACTCGCGCGCCAGAAACATGGTGATCTGATTCACTCCAGCCTTGGTTATGCTGTATGTAAATACCTTCGACAGCGGCGGTCCGGATGAGGCGGAGGAAATGTTGATAATGGACCCGCCTTTGCCGGATTCCACCATGACTTTTCCGAACACCTGACACGCGAGGAACACACTCTTGAGGTTGACATCCAGGATCCTTTGCCATTCGGGTTCGCCGATTTCGAAGAACGGTGTCGCAGAATTAATACCGGCGGCGTTAATAAGAATATCTACATACCCGAAGGTTGCCAGGATCTCGTTAAGTGCTTTTTCTAGGTCGGCCTTCTTGGTCGCGTCCGTCTCAATGGCAATGGCGCGGCGCTGCATTTTCCTGATGGCCTGCGCGCGGTCTTCGGCAGCTTCCTTGTTGTAATCCAAAATGGCTACATCAGCGCCAGCGCCTGCAAGGCCTTCCGCCATACCTCCGGCCAGCACTCCACCGCCGCCAACCACAGCGGCGACCTTATCTGTTAAGGAAAAAAGATCCAATGCGCTCATGAGCGACCTGTCTCTCCTCTTTTTGTACCACAGCTTCAGCGTTGAGCTATGGATCCTGCGAGTAGTTGGAGCGCTTCAGGTTACCTACCGTTGTCCAACTTTTCAACGCAGAATCCCTTTAACGACCACGTCGACTGCCTGTTCCTCGGACAAGCCTCTGGTCATCAGCGTTTCCACCTGCTTTTTATCTACGCTACCGATGGCTGCTTCGTGAGTCAGCTTTGCCCGATCGTCATTTACGGTAAGTTTTGGAACTGCGCTAGCACGCGCCGCAGAGCCTTTTAAAATCTCCACACAGTCGATATGCCCGCGGGCGTATGGCGCGTTACCTACGGCTTCGCCAACAACCATACTCACGCACCGGTCGGCAGCCACAACCCGGCTCTTTGCTAACCCGCGGGAGTTCTCACCATCCAGAAACAAAGATTCGTTGATGGTAATCCGGTCCTGCTTCTTGCCGTACACCTTGGCGTCCAGTTCACAGACCGCATTGCGATTCAGGTGTGCCTTATAGTCCAGATTAAGTAAGCCCACAGCGCCTTCGACGAGTTTGAACGTGCTTTTGTACCGCCCATCTTCTTCTACCAGCACATGAGCTTCGGGTAACACTTCCACGCCCCCCTCTGGGCCGTGGTAATGTGTTTCCGAATAGTCCATTGAAGCGCCTTTGCGCACATGTATTGTGGCATGCATTATGTGCTTAACCTGTATGGCGTTGGGAAACGAACAGTGCGCCAGGAAGCTTACTTTGGAATTCTCGCCGATCTCAAACTCAGAAACGATTTCCTGGACTCCTTCCTTCGGCAGCACGCCAAAACACAAGTGCACGGGACTGGGCACCTGAGTTTCTGGGTCCACTGTGATCTTCGCTCGTACTCCTGACGGTATCGGCTTTCCTTCGATGCGAATTCCCCGGATATTGTTGACGCGAAGAATGCGGTGCAGGCTGACAACCATAGAAGCGACATTGTTATCACTGAGAGCTTCAGGGTTGCCGCCACTTATCTGGTATGCCTTGGCGATCTGAACAAGTTCGCCCGGCTGCTCAAGCATAAGAAATCTCCTCTGCCTGTGGTTCGTTCACATGCTGGCACTCCTGACAATGGTTGCGGAAGAAACGCGTGATCGAACTCGGGTCGCCTGTCTTCAGGATTGTTCCGCCACACATGGAAGAAGTCCGGTCAGCAATGGCTGCGACCTCTTCATGATGTGTAATGAGCAGGACCGACGAACCGGCGCCCGAAAGTGTGCGGATTACATCTACGATATTGGCTATTGACAAAGCGTCGATCCCGGAATCGGGTTCATCCAAAATCGCAAGCTTTGGTTTCATCACCAGTACCGAGGCCAACTCCACGCGCTTTCGCTCGCCGCCGCTCAGTGTGGCATCGACAAAGCGGCCAAGGTATTTTTCAGGCGATAAGCCGACTTTTAGCAGGCATTCCTTTGGGCTGAGAAAACCATCCCCGGCCGCCTGTTGCCCGATCTTGAGGTATTCAGACACCGTCAGTCCTTCAAAACGAGCCGGCTCTTGACAGGCGAGCGTGATCCCGCGCTGTGCCCGTTCTGTGATCGATAGTTCCGTTATGTCTTCGCCTCGAAACACAATCCTTCCCCTCGCAGGCCGGTAACCACTTAAACCCATCAGCACCGCAGCCAGCGTCGACTTCCCGGTTCCGTTTGTGCCCAAAATGCTATGGATTTCGCGTGCCTTGATTTCCAGGCAAATGTCACGCAGGATCTGTTTGCCCTCCACAACAAAGTCGAGGTTGGTTACTTGTAACATCTACGTTCTCTTGTTCTCATGGCCAAGCTTCATGAAATGGTGGCCAGTTTTTTCTCACTCTCCGAGATTTTCTCAAAGGCCGCCTCCACAGCGCTGAAAAACAGGGTGCGCGCTTCTTCTTCCTTGAGGGTCCTGGTCCCGATCATGGTTTTTAGCACTTCGGGATCTTTACCAGTCTGAAGGACCATTTCCGCAGCTCCGGAGACCGTTTGCGCAACCATGCGCTGCGCCTGTTGTTCCGGTATGCCAAGCCGTACAGCTGCTTCCATCAGAGCCTTCATCACAGGAAATACATATGTAGGGCCCACCGCCGTTAAGGCCGAGACTGCGTTCATGAGATGTTCTTCGATACGAACTGTATCTCCGAACACGCCTAAGAGGTTTTCAATGAACGGAATTTCTTCCGGGTTCACATACCTGCCCAGGCAATGTGGGTTCATCCCCCTACCGATTAAGGAGGGTGTATTGGGAATCACCCTCACGACGCTAAGAGGTCTTTGAATAGTTTGCTCTATAAATTGCGTAGGGATTGCCGCCGCCAAAGATACAATCAACGCCTCCGGGGGGAGGCTCTCCTTAATTTCCCCAAGTACCTCCTTGACAGCTTTAGGAGGCACAGCAAGGAAGATCACACGAGCAAATCCGGTAATCTTAGGGTTTTCATCGCTGACTCTTATACCGAAGCGATCCTGCAGCAGGGAAAGTCGCTCTTGGCGGATGTCAGTCGCCAATATGTTTTCCGGGGGAACGCCGGCTCCCTTGAGGAGCCGCTCGATGAAAACTTCGGCGATGATGCCGCTGCCGCAGAAGCCATACTTATGAGTCTGAATATCTCTTGAAGCAGCCACAACACCTCCACTATAGTTCCGTTAATGGAACACTTCAAAGATGTAAGCCAGACTGAAATAGATACCCACACCGACAAAAACAACGCCCGTCGCCGTTCGGCCCCATTTCTCTACCAGCATCAACTTGTTGAATGCCCGGCTTACTGACTGCGTTCCGGCCGCGATGAGGAAAGCAAACACAAGAACCGGCAAGCCAGTACCGATACCATACAGTGCAGGTAGAGTTGCGCTTGAGCCCCATTTGAGTGCCAAGGGCGTCAGGCTACCAAAAAACAAAGCTGCCGACACAGGGCAAAAAGAGAGGGCAAACAACACGCCCAGAAAAAGTGCGCCCAGGAGGCCCCATCTTTGAAGCCTATCTTCGAGCGCACCTGCTCCTGGTGAGGTGGAGAAATTGAATGATAGCAGCCCCAGCAAAAACATGCCGACCAGAATCAGCACGGGGCCGAGAAGCTTGTTCATAAATGTCTGCAAAAATTGGGAAAGCTGAGGAATGGAAAGAACGCTGGAGACCACAAGGGCGGCAAGCGCAATGTAAGTTAAAGCCCTCCCAGCCGTATAGAATACTCCTGTGGCCAGAATGCGGCCAGTTGAGCCCAGTCCTTTGCTGACATAGGTGATAGCGGCTATGTTTGTAGCCAGCGGACAAGGGCTTATCGAAGTCAATATGCCCAGCCACAAGGCGGTGCCTGCGGCTATCACGGAGCTGTCCATCAGCTTTTCCTCAGGTACTCGCGTACTTCGTCCTGGACGTATTTCATAAAAATGGCCTTATTACCCACAAGTTCCCAAACTTTTTCAAGATTCTTCCATTCCATTTGTCTGCCATCTTTCACCCGCACCACAACGAGCGATTTTGTGAACAATTGGTAGTCCTCGATGAAATGGCGGTTTTCCGGCAACTGTACGTTGAGGGGATGCCATTCCAGAAGACCGGACCCAAGCGCTCCGCTGAAAGCCTGCCTCAGCGCCTCTCCAGAGAATGCCTCAATCTTCCTGCATGTTGGACACCGGACGGTGGTGTAAAAGTAATACACAAGAACTTTTTGCTGTTGTTGCGCCTGTGTTGGTTCGGCTGCCTTGGTATTTTCTGCAGAGATGGCGGCGTCTGGGGGGAACGTCGGAGCAGTAGAAGCCTGTTTATGCCGCGCCTGCTCGACAATCAAGTAGAGCACACTCATTGCTACGAACACCAGCAGGAGCAATTTGACACTTTTCCTGTACATAACTAACTGACCTCTCCTTTAAGCCATCTGTTGAGCCAGCAGTGACATGAGTTCATCTACACTAGGTACTCGCCCTTGCACCACAAGCTTGCCGTCCACTATCAGCGCCGGGGTTCGCTTTACACCAAAGCCAGTGATAGCACCTACATCAGAGATTTTGAACAACTGGTACTCGATGCCGAGTTCTTTGGCTGCAGCTTCGGTATTCTCAGCAAGCTTTTTGCAATTCATGCAACCTGGACCTAATATCTGAAAATCCACAGCGTTTACCCTCCTTAAGATCTTGATAAAGTTTATATGCCTTGCCTTAGCAAGCCTGAATGAGTTGAGCAGCATGAGCACGGCTGACCGCACTTGACATCTCTTGGACGGCGCGGACCAATTGCGCCACCTCGGGAGTTCGTAAGCGGTAAAAAACCTGCTGTCCGCGCTTGTCATCAGCCACGATGCCCGCGATGCGTAGGACGGCCAAGTGCCTCGAAACGGTGGAGATGTCGGTGCCGGTCAGCTTCGTAAGCTCACAGACGCAACGCTCCTCGTGACACAATAACTCTTCCAAAATAAGAAGGCGGCAAGGGTGGGCAAGAGCTTTCATGATTTGCGCCCGCCTTGCTAGCTTCATTCGCATAGTTGGCTCTGGGATAATAGACTTGGCTATATTCACAATAAACAAAATACTACCATTATTCAAACAATTAGGCAAATGAGTACAGCCCATTGCTATGGGTCTCAGGCTAGAAGTGAGGCATTGGGCGTGCAAATTTAGCCGCTAGGTGGCAGTTTGCGCCGTGCTGTTGGTAGATAGGTTGGGGGGTACGATATGGGGGTATTGACAGGTTGCCCAGAGGATGTTAGGCTATAGGTATGTCCGTATAGGCAAAAAACATGCAGCCGCTTCATAGACTTTTCAAAGCTCTTGCCGACTCTACCCGACTCCGGATTCTCAACCTGCTCCTTGAAGAACCCCTGTGCGTCTGCGAGCTCGAGTTTATCCTCGACCTTCCCCAGCCGCTGCTATCCAGGCACTTAGCTTATCTTCGGGCGGCTGGTATTGTCGTGGACAAGCGTCAAGGGATGCGGGTTCAATACTCGCTTGCGAGTGGCAATGAGCTTTTGGGGATTCTTGAATCCTGTCTGAAACGGGCGTTATCGCTCGAGGAGACCTATCGTGAAGACCGTAACCGGCGCGACCGGATGCGCACTGCTTGTTGCGCGTCAAGCGCGTCAGGCACGGCTGCTGTTTCTGAAACAAATCAGTGTCAACAAGGAGATGTGCAATGAAAATCAAAGTATTAATGTGCAACTGCAAAGGCCTCTGTGATTCATTCAAGAACACCGACTTCAACACCTTGCCCTTCCAGGTAGAGAGTGAAGTCGAGGTGGCTTATGTGTCGTTGCATCCCCAGACTTGTGGTCAGGGAGGGAATGAGTTCCTCGCCGACATCATGAAAAGCGCGGACGGCGACACTTACATTTTGAGTGCCGCCTGTGCGCCGGCAGCGCAAGACAAACTTTTCCGCAAGGTCATGCGGCAAACCGGATTTCCGCCCGAACGCTTCATCCCTCTAGATATACGAATGACGGACAATGACGGGGTGTTGCAGCGTATACGCGAAAAGGTGACGGAGCTCCTCAACAAGGAGGATGTTGGCAAACAACTCAGTCCTGAGGATCTGATGGGCGCGTGCTCCTGTTCTGAAACACCCGCGGACCCTAAATAAAAGGAACCTATATGGCGAATCTAAAAGTTCCTCGGGAAAAGATTCCCTGGTTTCCGACCATCGACTACGACGCCTGCATTCACGACCAGGAGTGCATCAACTTTTGCAAGAACAACGTCTTCGACTGGAATGAAGCTCTGGGCGTGCCCGAGGTCAATCGTCCCTATAACTGTGTGGTCGGCTGCGATGCTTGCGCCAAGATTTGTCCTTCCGACGCCATCAGTTTTCCGCCCATGGAGGAATTTAAGGCGACTCTGCGGAAGCTGATTGCTGAGGCCAACCGCGAGGCGGAGAAAGCGCAAAAGGAAGAGCCTGACACGGCGGTGCGCAAGTAAGCCATCGTGGTCTCGATGGGGTTTCCGGGGCTGGGGAGATTGCCGGAAAACCCCAGGCCGGTTCCCCATGCGGGTGCTGTTCTCTTTCTGGACCTGATACAGCAGACTGCCCTGGGCTTGGCAGAAAAGTGTGATAGCTCCCCGCGTGAGTTTCGGGTGCCCCTCCAGCCACAAACTGTTCGGGTTACCAGGATCGGACAGAAAATGCCGTTTTGCTTTTTTCCGACCGCCGCCAGACTTGTGTCGAGGCAGTGCGCTTCATAGGGCGCTGGTAGTGAGCCAGAAAGTGGAAGGCTCGGCTTTTGCTTTTTCATCATTGAATCCCCCTGTTACTCTTAGAGGTGCAACAACGGACTGCGGCAACCACTGAGTCGCCAGCCTTTTGTTCCGCCTGCCAATTTCGATAAACTCCCATGGGGTAGGACTTCTTAGCAAAAGCCGGACCTCATAGGCTAACACGCTGAAAAGCAAGGCCTGGGGGCTGGGGAAAGAAGCTACTTGGGAGTTTTGGCGATTAGGGAAATGACGACTCAGTTTTCGCGGCCACGCATTGTTGTCCTGGTTGGATTACCCGGTTCGGGCAAATCTACCTATCTCGAACGCCTTGGTGTTACAGCCCTGTCCTCCGATGCCATGCGCCTCCTGCTGTGTGATGACGCAACGGACCAAAGCATACAGCGCCGGGTGTTTGCCACGCTGCGTTTTTTGCTACGCCAGCGCCTTGAGATCGGGCGGCCAGCGACGTATATCGACGCCACGCACTTGTCACTGTGGGAACGCAGGCCCTATCTGCAATTAGGCCAGCTTTACGATTGCGATGTGGAAGCGCTTTTTTTTGATGTGCCTTTGGAGGTGTGCCTGGAGAGGAATCGAAAAAGACAACGCGTGGTTCCTCCCGAGGTGGTCGAGCGCATGGCAGCCAAACTTGTGCCCCCAACGCTCGAGGAAGGTTTCTCAGCTATCACGGTGATTCGAGACTGAGTTGTCAGAGTGCGGCCGCCAGAGCCGTTGTGCCATGGCCCAAGCCATGGCCGGTCCCAGCCCGAACAAGCCAGTGAGGATAGCCAGTAACTTCACCGAGATTCCGAAATCGATGAGGACCCCCACACAGTAGCTCACCACGGAATTTGTGAGAACCAGGCAGGCGTAATCCGCAGAAAAAACGCGTCCCCGGAAACGATCATCAGTATGGACCTGAAGCAGGGTAGTGGAAAAAACCCAAATGATGGAACCCCCTGCATGACCCAGGATTACCGCGGCAAGAGCAACCCCGAGGCTGGGAGCGCCGCCCAGACCGACATAACCGACCGCAGCCGCCAAAAAGCCATAAAAGATGCCTTGCCGGAGTTTCGCCTCGTTCTGGCCGGCCCAGTAGGTACTAGCGAGTGGACCAAGCAAGGAACCTATCCCGCGAGCGCCCACAAGAATACTCATGCCCAGCATACCTGCGCGCGACGAATCGAGGCCCGACAAATGCACTGGAAAAATTCTTTCACCAAAAATCGGCAGAATCACCCAGTTGGCGCCCAAAAGCCCTAGACCTGCTTTCACGAGCAGGGTTGCCAGCAAGCGCCTTTCCCGCAAGATGTAACGTATCCCCTCAATGAGAGGAGAAAAGTCCGTTAGATCCTTGGCCGTCAGGGGCACTTGCTCGGCCAAATGCGGCTCGGAAAATTTCATGGCGCGGATCGATAGCGCAGATCCGGCGAAGGAAAGCGCGTTGATAAGAAAAACCGTATCGCGCCCGAAAATGACGGCCACGGCGCCTCCGACTGCGGCGCCGATCGCAAGATTGATGGACCACGTGGTCGAAGAAAGAGTATTCGCCACGAGTACCTCATCGCCGTGCGTGATGTTGGGGATGACCGCGTTACGCGCAGGCTCGAAAAATGCCCACATTACCGTTTCGGCAATAAGCAGAACGTAGATATGCCAAACCAATCCCCCCCGGATGCCGACAAGCATTCCCAGCGCGATCCCGGCGCGCGCCAGATCGGCGAGGATCATGATTCTTTTGCGGCTTATGCGGTCGTTCAGTACACCCGCGGCCGGGGCGATGAAAAACTGCGGGAGTACTTGCAGAACCACGGCCAGCGCTACGGCTGTGGCGCGACCAGTGAGCTCCAAAAGGAGACTGTAGATGGTAATGGAATAAAGCCAGTCTCCGAGTTCACTGACAATTTGCGCGGTCCAAAGGAGGCGAAAATTCCGGTTGTCGCGGACCAGCCGCCAATATGAGGATAAAGAAACAAAGCGCTGGCCCATTTCAGGATGTGGTATAAAGTCCCATCCGCCGCTTAACAAGCTCGACAGTGCCGTTGGCGATCGGTGAAACCCGTTCAGCTCCTTGGCGAAGGACTCCGGCTATATAACCTGGCTCGGAGATAATTTTCCGGTAACGTTCTTGCAGAGGTTCCAGGTGGGCTATCACGAGGTCAGCGACCTGCTTCTTCAGTTGCCCGTAACGCATGCCGGAGAAATGCTTCTGCATATGCTCTGTGCTCCAGCCGCTGAATGCCTGGTAAATATTGAGAAGGTTCTCAACGCCGGGTCCCAGAGCATCGAAGTCCACAGCAGGGTGCGAATCCGTGGTAGCGCGCATGATTTTTTTGCGGATGAGATCTGGGGGGTCGAGCAAGGCTACTGCATGGTAGGCACCTGGCTCGGACTTGCTCATTTTTTTCAGTGGATCGTCAAGTCCCATCACGCGGGCGCCTACCGTAGGCAGGTGAGTGGCGGGCATTACGAACGTCTCCCCGTACAATGAGTTAAAGCGCTGTGCGATATCGCGGGTTAATTCCAGATGCTGCGCCTGGTCATCTCCGACCGGGACAATGGCTGCCTGGTAAAGCAAAATATCCGCGGCCATAAGTACCGGATATTGGAAAAGCCCATCTCCAACGGTTTCCTGTTTTTCTGCTTTGGCCTTAAATTGAGTCATCCTGTTCAGCCAGCCTATGGGTGTAACGCAGGTCAACATCCAGGCGAGCTCGGCATGAGCCGGCACGCTGGACTGAACCATAATCGAAGAATGGTTGGCGTCGATCCCAACCGCCAGAAAAAGCGCCGCGATCTCGTCGATTTTTGCGCGGAGCACGGCAGGTTCCTGATACACCGTGACTGCATGTAAGTCTACAATGCAGAATATGCTTTCGTAATCGTACTGGATCTCCACCCAGTTCTTGAGAGCACCGAGATAATTTCCGATGTGGAGATTGCCAGATGGTTGGACGCCAGAAAAAACCCGTGCTTTCATGCTAGATAGATGAATTCTAATCGTACGCGATGAATCGGCTGGAGACAAATCCAGAGATGGCGTTGTTGGGGGAAGTCGCAGTCGAAAAACTGGTATACGGCGGTATGGGGCTTGCGCGCCTTGAAGGGAAAACTGTTTTCATCCCGCACGTGCTGCCGGGGGAGTCAGTGCGTATTGAGATAGTTCGCGAGAAACCCGGTCTGATCTACGCCCGACTAGTTGAAGTCCTCTCGCAAGCCGCAGGGCGCATCACTCCACTCTGTCCCTACTTCCGCCGTTGTGGCGGGTGCCATTATCAGCATGTCGAATATGGTTTGCAGCTCAGCCTCAAGGTTGAGGTGTTCAAAGAGGTACTGCGCAGGATTGCTAAACTGGATCCGCCGGAGCAGATAAGAATTTTCTCCGGGCAGCCTTGGGGATATCGGAATCGTGCGCAATTTCACTTCGCAGCCGGCAGATTAGGCTATCTCGAAGCAGGATCCCACAAGTTATGTCCTGTCGATCAATGCCCGATCAGTTCTCCAAAGATTAACGAAGTGCTGAGAGTTTTGCACGAAATGATCGCGGAGGACAGTCGTTTCCCTCACTTTGTTTCTTCCATCGAATTGTTCACTAACGAACGTGATGTTCAGCTCAATGTCCTTGAAACCAGGCACCCAGTTGCCCGGAGGTTTTTTGATTGGTGTGCCGAGCGCATCCCGGGTTTCATCGATGGTTGCCTTGATTATCCGGGGTCAACACAGATTTACCGCGTAGGCCCACGGTCCTTCTTCCAGGTCAACCGCTTTTTGATTGACAAGCTTGCCGAGACGGTGGTTGGTTCTGTCGAAGGCGATACTGCGATCGAACTATACGCCGGCGTGGGGCTTTATTCCCTCAGCCTTGCCAGACGTTTTCGTCAACTACGCGCAGTGGAATCGAGTAGAGGCGCAGCGAAAGACTTGGAGTTTAATGCAGCCCGTGCCGGCGTTTGCATTGAAGTCCGGTGCGAGCCAGCAGAAAAGTTTCTGGCCAGCGCTACAACTGCGCCGGATTTTATATTGATGGACCCGCCCCGGTCCGGGATGGGGAAGACGGTACTTCAGCACTTGTGCCGGTTGCGGCCCCGCTTGTTGACTATCGTGTCTTGCAACCCGGCTACCCTGTCGAGAGACCTGGCAGTGTTGACTGCGGCTGGTTATCGTCTGGAAAGGATCGACCTGATCGACCTATTCCCGCAAACTTTTCATATCGAAGCCGTGGTGCATCTCCGGCTCAATTAAATACCGCGCAGCTCATTCGTTGGCGGGTAGCGTGTCAGCAAGGTAAACGCTGCTCCATCGCGGAGAACGCGAGCGCCTACTCAATGGGTCTACCCTCATCAGCTTTATAGCTACGGGGTCGCCTGGCTTGATCCCGGCCTGAATGCGGCGTAGATCGTCGCCGGAACGTACCGGCTGCCGATTGATCTCAACGATGATATCGTTTGGCAGAATGCCAAGATCTTCGGCGAATGAACCTGAATCCACGCGTGTGACCAGCACGCCGCTCGGTCCGTCGTAGTCGAGTCTGTCGCGTGTCCCCGCTGTGAGGTCCTGGTAATAGAAACCGAACTTCGCCCCTGATGTATTGTCACGTTCGGTTTCTTCCGGCTGATTGGATCCGACGCGAGGATTGTTCGCAAAAACGCGGGCGCGGTCTCCAACCGTCACCTGGATGTCCTTTCTTTTACCCTCACGCACCACGCCGAGGGTGATCTGGGAGCCCACCGGCGAATCTGTAATAGCGTTCACCAACGCTTCACTATCTCTTATGGGTTTGCCATTAAAGGCGACGACGAAGTCCCCTTCCTTTAGTCCGGCTTTTTCCGCGGGGCTGTCCGGCTCGACGCCTTGTACAAAGGCCCCCTCGGCAACCCCATAGACCTTCATTAGCTCTGGCTTCGCTTTTTGCAGATAAATGCCGATCGAACCGCGTGTTATCCGGCCTGTTTTAATGATTTCGTTGTAAACCTTGACGGCGGTGTTTATCGGCAAGGCGAATCCAACTCCGGCGTAGGCGCCGTTCGCCGTGGCGATTGCCGTATTGATTCCGATTACCTCGCCTCTAATATTCAATAAGGGGCCGCCGCTGTTGCCCGGGTTGATAGCGGCGTCCGTCTGGAGGAAATGCTGGAACTGCGGCGCTCCGGGTATGTCCCGGTTTTTGGCGCTAATAATGCCCGCTGTTACGGTCGCCTCCAGGCCGAAGGGAGAACCTATGGCTATAACCCAGTCGCCCACCTCGACAGCATCAGAGTTGCCAATTTTGGCAGCATGGAGCTTGTGCGGCACGTCAATTTTGATGACGGCCAGATCCGTTTCCTGGTCTGCGCCGATTAATTTTGCAGGATACTCCTTTGTGTCCCCGTTCAGCCGCACCTTGATCCTGTCAGCCTTTTCAACCACATGGTGATTGGTGATAATGTAGCCGTTCGGATCAACAATCACTCCAGAGCCGGTACCATGGGCTCTGGGTGACATTTGCGGTGCATCATCGAAAGGCCCAAAACCGAAGAAACGGCGAAAAGGATCAGAGTCAGGCTCATCTTCATCAAGGGGCCCCCTGCGCCTCCGGTTGCGGTTGTCGCGGGATTCCTTGGGCAGGTAGTCGGAGGTAATATTTACTACAGCCGGCTCCATCTGTTTGGCCAGCTGACTGAAAGAGGACGATAGCCGGACCGGATCAGGAATCACCAGCGGCTTGGCATCAGGCGCAACTTGAGTCTTTTCCGCCCGCACCCTCAAGTTCACAAAGGTCCCGATGAGGATGCCAGCGGAAAGAGTGACGAGTAAAAGTGCGATAGACAAGAGCTTCTCTTTACGCACTTTGTTCACAAAATTCATTATGAATAACTCTCCCGGGGCGTTTGCCTCAATTATAGACTATTCCCGGGGTGGCTCACTTTGGCGAAGCGATGTCTCCCGGGCCCCGCGGGTTTCAGTTCGACCAACAAGATTCCGAACAAAATCAGCGCCGCTCCCGCCAAAGCACGACGGTTCAGCACTTCTCCCTCGACCAAAAAGGAAACGATGGCTGCGAACACGGGCTCCAGAGCAAAGATCAGCGCTGTGTGAGTGGTGGATGTGTGCTGCTGGGCCCAGACTTGTATGGTGAAAGCAAGCGCCGTGGCAAGCAAGCCCGTGATGCCGACCGCGCTCAAAACCGCTGAAGTCCATACGATACGAGGTTCCTCCACCCACCAGAATGTACCGGCGGCTATCAATGCCGCCACCGTGATCTGGAGCAAGCTCAGACCTTCTACGGGGACCGTCCGGCTGAAGTGCCCGACCACGAGAATGTGGGCTGCAAACCCCGCCGCGCCCGCCAGCGTAAGGAGATCGCCAACACCAATACGCAAACTACCACCCTTAAGGGTCAACAAGGCCATTCCGGTAAAAGCCACTGCTACTCCGGCCCATTCGGGGAGCCGCGGCACGTAGCGGTATACGATAGAGCTGCACAGTGGCACCATAACAACGGATAGCCCGGTTATGAACGCGGATTTCGAAGCTGTGGTGTAACGCAGGCCTAGCGTTTGGAGGAAAAAACCAGAAAACAGGCAAACTCCAGCTAGGCCACCGGCGCGGATCGTATGCACCCATGACGCACCTTTGAGCCGCCGGCCACGGAAGGCCATGGCTAGGGCGGCTGCCCCGAGGCTGAATCTAAGCGCAAGGAACAAAAGCGTCGACACATAGGCTAGCGCGTCTTTGACAACCACAAAGGTTCCACCCCAGATGAGGCAAATCCCAGCCAGTGCGAGATCTGCTTTCCAGGGCGTCGCTTCTGCCAACTGTTTCATTCTGCGATTGCGGCGACCTCAGGATCCTGCATCAGCAAACAGAGGCTCAGGAAAATTCTTTTCAGTCCAATTTCTCTCCCCTGCGGATGGAACCATTCCGAATGGGTGTGTGCCCCACCGCCTTGTCCGCCGGCGCCGATAGAAACGGCGGGCAGGCCCATTGACAAAGGGATATTCGCGTCGGTCGATGAACAGTCCAGCCGAGCACGGATGCCGAAGTATGCGTCTACTGCGCGCAGGTGTCTCAAAAGTGGAGAACTTTCGGAAATAGCACCGCCTGGGCGCCTGCCGATTTCCTTTATTTTAAGTGTGAGTTTAGATGCGTTTACACGCCGGTTCTCGATTTCCCGCGCGTCGGCAGCAGACTTACCAAGCAGCAATGCAAGTTTCTCGATGTGGCTGGGGTCTTCGGACCGGATATCAAGCTTGACACTTGCAAGCGAGGGGATGGCGTTCACACTCGTGCCGCCTTCAATCACACCGAAGTTATAAGCAGTTCGTGGATTTGTAGACGAGGTCAAAGCCGCGGCTTGATCACAAAAAATGGTAATTAAACGGCTCAAAGCGCATATGGGGTTCGCGATTCCGCGGTCATTCCAACTGTGTCCCCCTTGTCCGGAGAATGAAATCTCGAATCGCCTGCTCTCCAGTGCCCGGCAGGTGATATGGTCCATTGCCGGACCATCGAGCACCAGAAAAGCTCGAATATTGCGCGCCAATGGCGACTTCTGGCAAAGCCAGCGCATGCCACTCAGATTACCTTCTCCCTCCTCTCCCACATTTGCGATAAGCAGCAGCCCGCACCGGAAGTCTCTTAGGGAGGAACAACTTGGAAAAACTCTTGCGATCGCAAGCAAGGCGGCGAGCCCTGCGCCATTGTCGGATACCCCGGGGCCATAGAATTTGCCGTCGGCACCAACCGAAATGTCCTCGGGAATTCGCGGCGACAATACCGTGTCTAAATGGGCCGTCAGAGCAATATAGGGCCCCTGGAATAATCCGGGAACCTTTGCAACGACGTTTCCCACCCCGTCGAAATGAACGTCGCAGCCAAGCTCGGTCAGTTGTGTGACCATCCAGGCAGCACGTTGTTGTTCGCGGAAAGTTGGTGCGGGAATCTTACAAAGCTGTAGGTGGCGTTCGTTGAGCCACTGCTTGTTGCGGTCGAACCATTGGAGGCACTCTTTGATTTCAGCGGTCTCGGCCAACTCGCCGACAGACTTCATCCCCGTCCGTTCAAACCGCCTCCCCATTCGCAGACAGTGTACCGCACCACGACCGTGAAAACACGACACTCGAGCGACCGTGAAGCTCGTGAAGGGGGCTACAGCAACCCACGGGGAGTTGATAAGCCAAAAAGATGGACATGTTTCTTTTCTCTGTCTGGCACCGTAGTAAAAGCTAACGGCCGCTCGAGCCGAACCCACCCGATCCGCGGGCTGAATCATTCAGCTGTGCTTCTTGCCATTCGATTTGCTCGTAACGCGCCACCACCAGTTGCGCTATGCGGTCCCCACGGCGTACCTCATAGTTTTGGTGACCCAAGTTGAGAAGAATGACCTTAATTTCTCCCCGATAGCCTGGATCAATGGTAGCGGGCGCGTTAGGTAAGGTAACAGAATGCCGCAAGGCCATGCCGCTTCTCGGCCTCAACTGGGCCTCGTAACCGGCTGGCAACTCGATCGCCAAGCCAGTTCCCACTGCTCGGGGCCTTCCGGGCTCAAGCACAATATCCTCGAGCGAGCGTAAGTCCATGCCGGCATCCTCGTCAGGTCCATGCGCGTATTCCGGCAGATAGGCATTGGGATGTAGCTTGCGAATCTTTACTCTCATCGAATCAGTTATCATAGCCTGTCATGAGCCAGGACCGACGGAGGCGCGTGTTTGCGCTAGGCCCGATGCCTCCTGAAAAGTGTGCTTACGCGCTGGCGCGCTACAGCCGCTCGCCCGACTCCATCACTCAATCTTTAGAATGGGTACGGGCTCACGATTCTAAAAAGTTCCTCGAGCATTTCTATTTTCAGTACGGACACGCTTCGATCGCAGACCTCGGTCACGTTGTATTGTGCCTTGAAGGAATTTCTGAACTAGCGGCTACGGAGGTTGAGGACGAACCTTTATGGGATGGCCAGGCCAAGTCTTCCCGGTATCAGGACTTCTCACGTCTAGGTTTCATTGTTCCGCCGGAGTTTGATGAGACCCAGCAGGCCGTCTACCGGGCCGCGGGGAAGAAGCTTCTGGCCGCGTACGGTGAAGTTCATACTCGCATCGCAGCTATGCTTGCCGAGCGGGTTCCCCGTCCTCCGGAGATGAAGCCCGAGGCTTATCAACGCAACCTTACCGCGCGCGCTTTTGATGTGGCTCGTTACCTGCTGTTCTTGGGAGTTCCGACCAACGTAGGCCAGGTCACGAGTATCCGCACCTTAGAGAAGCAGATCCGTCGTTTTGGAGCGTCAGAGTTTGACGAGTTACGCGAGTTGGCCGAGGAGATGGCAGATGCCTGCGCGAGTGAACCTACCTGCGTTTGGTATGAAGGAATCCCGCAGGAACCGGTCGCGCCTACACTGGCCCGCTTTGTCGGTGAGAATAGTCATTACCTACAGGCCCGGCGCGATCTAAAACTTTGGGCGGACCAGAACTTGCCTGCACCTGCCGGCAGGCCCGCCGAGCCAGTGGACTTGTTAAGGCCTTCGGATGCCGTGGCGGATCTCGTGGCTACGTTGCTTTATCCGGTCACCAACCGTCCCTACCGCGAGCTTTATGAAACAGCATGCGCCTGGAGTCCCCAGCGAAGGCGTGAGGTGATCGAGGTGGCGCTCCGCTCGCGAACTCCTCGTGACGAACTGCTGGGTGGGTTTCGTGGAGGACCTTTCGCCTACGATATTGTGGCAGATATTGGCGCATACCGCGACTTGCATCGCCATAGACGATGCCAGCGGTTTCGCCAGGCCTATTCTGCCGACTTAGGTTACGAGATTCCATCAGCCATCGAAGAAGCAGGATTCAGGGAATTGTACGTGGGGGCGATCGAGGCCGCCATGAATGTGGCCCGGTCGCTGCCCGAGCCGGCGTCGCAATACCTGCTTGCGTTCGGCACAAGATGCCGGTTTTTGCTCAAGATGGACTTCGCTGAAGCAGAATACATCTGCCGTTTGCGGAGCAGCGTCAAAGGACATTTCAGCTACCGCCAGATAGCCTGGCGGATGAAACAAAAAATGGAGGAAATCGAGCCGGAACTTGGCCGCTTGATCCAGGCGACGCCACCTTGGGTGGAGGATCCGCTTACACGGTAGGAGATATCTGCGTCTTCACTGCCATGAAGAAGAAACAGGCCGCCCCCGCAACGCGGCCTGTTTTGCTTTGGAAGGAGGAGCCACAGTCACCAGAGAGTGGATCCAGGCAACCGTAGCATCTGCGGAGAATCCTGCAGCGTTGGGCTTGCCATACTGGCTCGATCACCGAAGTGGGTGAGAGCATGGAGCCAATTGGAACCCGACCTAGATACCAGGCACACTTTGATTACGTGGCGCGGATGGCAAGCCAAGCTGGCCCAAACTTGTAAGGGATATTTTCTGTCGATATGAGACCTCCTTGGCGGGCGCCAAGCTGCGGCAGCAGGAGACGGTACCGTACCTCGACACCTTTCGAGAAATGGCTACCACGCACGGCTGACTTTCTACCCCACAGCCACGTTAGCGGGCAAAAGAGCGTACCCAAAGCCACCACTTCTGCTCAGACCGGTAGAGCAAGCGAACGTTGCCCACAGAGCTACATCCTCAGTCTACATGGCTACATGTACATTTGTCAATCTAGACAGAATGGAAATGTACAGATCTAAATCTATTTAGTATGCGTATTCATCATTCCCCTCTTTTGGCAGAGAGTGTGCTAAGCTCCCGGGTAAACCAACAGGGACTGGAGTTATCTGCAACTTTTATGAAAACCGAAGAGCAACTTGTAATGCTGAACCGCCGCCAGTGTCTTGTTATCCCGGGGCTGCTGGCTTCCACGGCAAAAGCGTTTCCACAGACTAGCGTTGAGGAATACATAAGGCACTCGGCTGAACAGGCGCCGCTTCAAATGCAGTTCAAGGGGACCACCGCAGCCGAGTGCCGCCTATGGCAGCAGGAGTTTGCTGCTGCACTTGGCAGACTGCTTGGACCATACGACCCGCCCAGAAGGTGGGAAACCCACACCGTAAGTGTCACGGAATTGAAAGATCACACTCGCCACAGCCTCGTTTTGCGTGCTCCGGGACATCCTGATTTGCCAGTTTACCTGCTGCGCCCACATGCAGCTGCTGGGAAACGAGCCGGCATATTGGCTCTCCACGGTCACGGGGAGTTCGGTAACGACTCTATCGTTGGAATTGCCTCGACTCCTGAGCGCCAGCGGAGTATCGCTACGGCCAACTATGACTATGGCTTGCAACTTGTTCGTCGGGGGTACGTGGTTGCAGCCCCGTGCCTTACCCCGTTCGGAGTGCGATTGGGAGACCGCAAAGGGTATGGAGGGCAGGACCCTTGTGCTGTCACTTTTATCAGGTTGCAGTTACTTGGCAAGGTTTTGATGGCTGAAAACCTCCGCGATGCATTATGGAGCCTTGAATTATTGGCGCAGCAACCGGACGTTGACCGCAACAGACTGGGGTGTGTTGGACTTTCTTATGGCGGGCGTATGACCATGCTCACCGCAGCCCTGTCCCCCCGAGTCCGTTTGGCAGTAATTTCAGGAGCCTTAAACCTGATGCAGGAGCGCGTGCGCGGCAAATACAGTTGTGGGGCCCAAGTGATCCCGGGACTGCTGCGCATCGGTGACGTGCCGGAAATTGCCTCCTTGATCGCGCCGAGACCATGCTTGTGGGAGGTCGGTCTCAAGGATTCCTTGATGGTGAGGGAATGGATTGACCCCGCTCTGGAGCGCATGCGCCGGGCGTATAAGGCATTTAATGCTTTGGAAAACCTGAAGGTCGACTATTTTGATGGAGGCCACCGCTGGAACGGGACCAGGGCGTATCCCCTCCTCGAACAGATTCTGAGTTAAGCCGACGCCCCTGTGCTCTCGCTAAAAGGGGTATCGGCGGCTTCCAGGGGAATTTCACATTCGCAGCAGTCGCTGCACCGATGGCACCTCGGACAGAGGTGATTAGGGCAAACGTCTTTGGTGCAGCGAACGCAGATATCCGTAGAAGGTTCGCCACAGATGCTGCACGAGAAGCGAAGCATTTCTGTCATTTGCCCACCTGATGAGTTGCTGGCGTGGGTTTATCGGGGTGCTGCCGCAAGATTTGTGTTCGGCAACGTTGCGCCTCCTCGTTCATCACTTTTAATTCCTGCTCTTGTGTCACTGCGAGCTGCATGATATATGCTCGCAGCTTCTCGCGATGAAGCGCCTGCTCTCCTACGGCGCCCTGGAGCAGGTCTGCTAGCGCGGGATTTTGGTACTTCCTAACGCCCTCTTCAAGTGAATCTAGCATGCCCTCCAAAGTCTGCATGCGGAAGTATGCCTCCAGGGCTAGCGTAAGCCGTTCTGGAGAATTGGAAAGCTCTTCGGCCGACCGAATCAGATAACCAAGCTCTGAGTTAATGGACGTCCACTGTGTACGGTAGGTCTCTGGGGCGCCTTTCTGGGTCCAGTCACCCGGTTTAACCTCCTCGAGTATGGGTTTCAGCTTACGCGTCTGCTCGACCAATGCTGCCAGGGTCTTGCGAACTTCCCACTCCGGCGGCAACCCTGCCGGTTGACCAACAGATACGGGTGACCATACTAAGGCAGCAAGTCCACAAAGGGCAATTGACCGTATCCCACCCCATTCTGCCATGTTAACCCTCCTGGCATACTGCATTGATTGAAGAGCACCGTCTGAGCCTGAAGGTTTTGGAATTTCCTTCCCCTCCACAAGGCGTCGAAGCCACTGCCCGTCACCGTGGGCGATGCCCTACATTAGTTTCGCACGATTTAGGGCGCAGGGGGCGGAGGCGGAGGATTCTTAGTTCCGGTGTCGCCGGGCAGGCTTGGCGGGGGTGGTGGGGGTGCAGGTGGCCGGGTGTCACCCGGCAAGGGCGTCCCTCCGCCGGAAGGAACGGTGCTGCCGGCTTGGCCAGGGATGCGGCCGTTTCGATACACCAGTGTGTACAGGGCGTCTGTTAAAGCGCGGAACGCTGTCTGCAAAACTCTCCCTTTGTCCATCGACTTGCTGGCAAGAGGCACGTTTTTGTAAACGCGTATCCATTCGCCAGCATTCAAAATCTTCGAATTCCCCGGGTGGCGGGCATGTTGCACTTCCACTTGTCCCTCGTCGACCACCACCAGCGTAGTGGCGTCGCTGTCGTCTTCTTCGACTTCCACATGAAAGGTGGTCCCGCGGACCGAAATCACAGCCGTGGGGGTGAAAATGCGGTTATGGTTAGGCTGCCCACCCCATTTCTCGATGTGGACTTTAATATGCCCCAACAAAACATCCAGGAGGTCTTTCCAGTTGCCGGGCGTTTTCCGGAAAACAACACGGGAGTTTGGGTACACCTCGAAGGTGCTGCCATCAGAGACCTGAAAAACTGCAAAACCGTCAGCGCCGGTGATGATGAGCTGCTGAACTTCCACGAAGTCCCCAACCTTTAGAGCCCACGGCTGGGAATCGCGGAGCACCGAGACCTGACCGGTCAACGTAATGGCTTTTGCTGCCCCGGGCGAAGGTGTACTTTGGCCAGAACACAACAATGGCCCCAGGAAAACGGCCGCTATTTGCACCAGCCGCCTCCACCTCGGAAGCAATTGGCCCGCTCTCACTGCTGCTCTCCCTCAGGCGCCGGCACCCGTTTACCAGTGCCAGAAGAGATAAGTCTACCACCAAACTGCCTTGCAACTAACAGGCCGAAGAAAAAAATAGTAAATTCGGTACAAATCCAGCAATTGCAAAAGAAAGCGCTCGCAAAAAAGGATAAAATGGACCTATCCAATGTGGCAAACTGCCTCAGTAGCCGGTTATCGGGGATGGGCTGTGGTGGCATTAGGGGTCATTGGCCTCGCCATGGCGGCCTTCGCCCAATTGCAACCGGCAGCTCACGCTTCGGTCCGGCCTGACTGGAGGCGGCTGGGGAATTCCGCCATTGAGCTGTTTTTGGCATCCCCTGCCACGGGACCGGTTGCCAGAGTTTGGTATAGCGAACAGGGCGACCGGCTTTTTCTCCTTACGCGATCAGGGCTTGTATACGAGTCAGTGGATTTTGAGGGCTGGAAGGCAAATCCTTCTGCCTCAGTGCCCCTACGGGCGCCCAGCGTGATTGATGACGCCGGATTGCTGCCCGAGCCACAAGCATACGTTAGTCGAGCGCCGACCTTTGCCTCCAGGCTTTATGCCATCGGCCGCGATGTTTACCGTTCCGATGACAGCGGATTGCACTGGATAAACCTGACACGGTTTCGTGGAGAATCGATCCTGGGCGAAGGTTTGCACGATTTAGCAGTTTCCCCCACGGATCCGGACGAAATCGTTGTCGCGAACGATTTTGGAGTATGGCGGTCCCTGGATGGAGGGCTTTGCTGGAGTGGGCTGAACGAGTCCTTGCCCAATCTCCCTGTCCAACGGATTTTGTTTACCCCCGCAGGTGCCAGGGGCATCCGTATCCTGCTGGGCGGGCTTGGTCCGTCCGAATGGCTTCCTGGAGAGCGTCAGGCGTGGCGCCCGGTCTCAGAGCCAGCGTGGCAAGCAGAACAAGCCGCCCTGCGATCAGCCCGTGCACAGCTTGGCGAGACCGTTACTGCGGTTGCTTTGGGTGATTTGTATTCTTACGCAGGTTCCCGGGATGGCAGGCTCTGGGTTTCTACAGACCAGGGTGCGAGTTGGAGAGAGTCACTATCGCCTGCCCGTGGCGCCATTCACGCGCTTCGCGTCTATGCTCAGGATTCCCGATTAGCGCTTGCTGCTGCGAGTTCCGGGGCAGACGAAAGCGGCGCTTTTCGTGTTCTGCGCACCCTGAACGGCGGTGCTTTCTGGGATGACCTGACTGCAGACCTGCCGGCTGGGAAGGTCAGTGCAGTCGCCATTGCAGATTCCGCCACTGCGGTCTACGTAGCGACGGACAAGGGGGTTTTTCTCGCGGTATCGAACTTCATTACCCCCACGCCCTCAATAGAATGGGTGCCTATAAACGGAAATCTTCCTACAGCGACGGCCACTGACGTTGTCCTGGATCAGGATGGCAATCAAGTGTACGTGGCTTTGGATGGCTATGGGGTCTTCGTTGCTGTCGCGCCGCACCGGTTTTGGAGGCCGAAGGTGGTTAACGCCGCTGACCTCCGCGATCGAGCCGTAGCGCCTGGTTCTTTGGTGAGTGTGCTCGGAGCGCGCCTTCTTAAAGCCCGTGCTGGCGTGCTGGAACTTCCGGTTCTGCATGCTTCGGAATGGGAATCTCAAGTTCAAGTTCCGTTTGAGGTTACCGGATCGGTGGCCCGGCTTTCGCTGGAGGCTTCTAACGGCAAGATGGGAGTCGACCTGCCTCTCGAGGAAGCCTCCCCGGCTATATTCGTCGATCGTGACGGGACGCCCTTGCTGTTGGACGCTGATACCGGGGTAGTACTGGACGCTATGCACCCCGCGCGCTCGAGTGCCCGGATTCAGATCCTCGCCACCGGATTGGGCAAGGTCAAGCCGTCATGGCCTACAGGTATGGCTGCGCCCATGACGTCCCCGCCGCAAGTGGTAGCACCCGTGCATGTGTATCTTGACGGTTTGCCGCTTGACGTAATCCATGCCACGCTTGCGCCGGGTTATGTGGGTTTTTATTTGGTTGAAGTACAACTGCCCGCGATCGTCAATGGAGGCTTCTCCGTAATTTATCTTGAGTTCGGGGGCGCGGAGAGCAATCGGGTCGGTATCCATCTCGAACCCTAGATGCGCCTCCCTTTTTGAGATAAACTGCTACATTTCGGAGTAGCCGTCATGAGGGTTCAAAAAGCTCTTATCCCAATTCTCTTATTCGTCCTGCCAGTGTTGGCTCGCGCTCAATTGATGCCACAGGACGCGGAGAAATTGGCGCCTTACTACCCGACGCCGGAAGTAGTGGTCGAAAAAATGTTACGGCTGGGCGGCCTGAAAGCGGGCGAAAAACTATATGACCTTGGAAGCGGTGATGGGCGCATAGTGATCATGGCTGCACGGAAATTCCATGCCGACGCGACGGGGGTTGAGCTGGACGAGGATTTGTGGAAACTGAGCATGGATAGGATCCGGAAGTTAGGACTTCAAAAAACCGCGCGTATTATTCACGGTGACCTGATGAAACAGGATTACAGCTCCGCAGACCTGGTCACGGTATATTTACTACCGGTTTCGAACGATAAGGTTCGCCCCTTGCTCGAGAAGCAGTTGAAAAAAGGAGCGCGGGTCGTGGCGCACGATTTCGAATTCTCCAGCTGGACTGCTTCGAAAATTGAGACCATAGAAGACGACGGCGAAGGCCGCAGTCACACGCTTTTTCTGTATCGGCGCTAGTCTGTACGGCTACGTTCGGGAGGACGGTGGCCATGCCGCGGGATTTGCCACCCGCTCGACACGATTTGAAACGAACAGACCCAGACACGTTAGAGGGACTAGCTCCAGAGGCGGAGCGGCCATGGGTATGGCTTGTTGCGGCTATCCGCGCCGCGGTGGCAATCTCCTACTTAGGCATCCGCTGGTTTAACGGGGCGCCATTGTCCGGGATCGCGCTGGTGTTAGTGGCGGCATTTGCTCTTTACGGTCTGATTAGCCTGGGATTTTGGCGGGTGAGGCAAGCAAGTGCCGGGCTAACAGGGTTGGTTGTCGACACTATCTTCTTGCTCAGTTTCCGCCACATGCTGGCCGACCCCAGTGCTCGTCTGGATGCTGTTTTTTATGTTTACCTACTCTGGTTTGCAGTCACACTCCATCGATTTCGAGATGTGTGCGTTATTGTGGCCACTTGTGGTGCTGATTTGTTTTTTGTGGCTGACGCCCAAAGAGAGGTTTTGTGGCGGCTGGTGTGGCCCGGTGGTTTGTTGGCTTGCCTACTGGCCTGGCAGAAAAAGAGGATGCAGATTCACCTTGCGCAGTTGGTCCGAATTGCTGAGCAGTGCGAGCGCCAGGTAAGGGAGGCTCGCGAAAAGGAGAGACAAAGGCTCGCCGGTGATTTTCACGACGGACCCATGCAAGGCTTCATCAATTTCAAATTACGCCTGGAGGCGCTCCGGAAAATCCTCGAGCGCGATCCTGCTGTTGCACAAGAGGAGCTACAGGAGATCCAGGCCAGGGTAGATTCACAAATCCAGGAGATGCGCACTTTCTTAGGCGAGCTGCGATCGTCCCGGGCGGAGCGTGGGGCTCTTGGTGATGCCATTGGCCGTTTGGCCAGAGATTTTCAAAAGGAAACCGGAATCGAAGTGATCCTTGAATTGGAGCAGGCTGCCGAGCACAGGCAAGCGGAAGTGCGTACGGAGGTTTTGCAGATTGTTCGCGAGGCGTTGCAGAACGTGAAAAAGCATGCCGGTGCGACGCGTACCATTGTTAAGCTCAGCCGATCTTCTCTCTGTTTGGAAGTGAATATCGAGGATAACGGAATCGGTTTTCCTTTCTGCGGTTCCTTCAATCTTGAAGAGCTGGATGCGTTGCGTTTAGGGCCTGCCAGTATTAAACATCGGGTGCGTAATCTTGGCGGCCGCATGACGCTCCATTCACGTCCAGAATACGGCTCCAGGATCCAGGTGTGCGTACCGTTATGAAATTATTCCAGAAAGCCGGGCGGATAGGCTGCAGCCTGACTTGTTGGCTAGGGCTGGCCGGGTGCGCCAGGTATTCGGATTTTCACCTACCTCCGCCTTTCGGTGTGACCGTTGTCCAGGCCTTTCGTTGGGCACCTTATCCAGATCCCGTGCTCAAGCGGGGATCAAGCGGCGAGTGGGATAGCGCCGACGTTTTGAACCCGTCAGTCGTCAAGTACCAGGGAATGTACTTTAATTTTTATTCGGGCTTCGATGGCAAAACATGGCACACTGGTCTGGCCACATCTGCTAACGGAGTAGTCTGGGTTAAGCAGGGCAAGGTTCTTTCACCCGACCCAAGGACGTGGGAAGGCGATTACATTGCTGCCAATGGCTCTGCCATGTTTGTGGGAGGGCGTTTCTTGTATTGGTACCAAGCAGGCACGCCGCCACACATAGGTCTTGCTCAGTCATCGGACGGCAAGCGATGGGCAAAACGACCTCAGCCGGTGCTCAACCCCGGCCCTCGCGGGAGCTGGGATGAGCGTGGCGTAGCGGATCCTTATGTGCTCCAAATTGGCGGGACTTTTTACATGTACTACCTTGGACAGGACAGGGCCAGACGCCAGCGCCTCGGGCTGGCACGTTCAGCAGACGGGATGCGCTGGCAGAAACTCCGCTCGAATCCCGTCTTGGAACTTGGAGGACCAAGTGCGTTTGACGAAAATGGCTTAGGGGAGCCGGCAGTTTGGGAGTATGGAGGAAGTTATTGGATGTTATACACGGGCCGGGACACCCACGAAAATCGCCGCATCGGGCTGGCGCGCTCTAAAGACGGTGTCCGGTGGCAAAAGTTACCCGCGCATTTTGTGTTTTTCGGGAACCAACCGTGGGATGCTCCGACGGTCTGCGATCCCACCGTACTCATAGAGGGGAATATGGTGCGGGTGTGGTTTGGTGGGGGAGATCTTGCTCGTCCCGCCGAAAACCTTCATGGGCAGATCGGACTGGCCCGACTGGAGCCAGTCGAGGGCCATTGGTGATAATCTGTCGGAGTGAAAATCGGAATTACTTGCTACCCCACATACGGTGGGAGTGGAATCGTCGCTACCGAGCTGGGCATTGAACTGGCGAACCGCGGCCACGAGGTCCACTTTATCAGTTACGCTAACCCGATACGCCTCGATACGGAAAATCCCCTGACACACTACCACGAAGTGCAGGTGTCCACATATCCTTTATTCCAGTTTCCGCCATATTGTCTGGCGCTCGCATCCTGTATGGCCGATGTCGCGGAGCATTACAGCCTCGACTTGCTCCATGTTCACTACGCAGTTCCGCATTCCGTTTCCGCGCTGCTGGCCCGCGAAATGGTGGCTCGCCGTCGCCGCCTGCCTTTCGTTACCACACTGCACGGGACCGATATCACGCTGGTCGGTTTAGAGCGTTCCTATTTTGCTATCACCAAATTCTCAATTGAGATGTCAAACGGCGTTACGGCGGTCAGCCAGTACTTGAGTGACAAGACGGTGGAGGTATTCGGAATTGACAAAGAGATTCGTGTAATTCGTAATTTCGTTAACTGCGATATTTACCGGCCGTTGCCTTTGCCGAAACCCGCCAACCCGTATGCGCCTCCGGGTGAGCGCGTGTTGCTTCATCTTTCCAATTTTCGGCCGGTGAAACGGGCCCTCGATTGTCTGTCGATACTCAATGAAGTTCGTAAAAAGCTGAAAGTTCACTTGTTGATGGTGGGCGATGGACCCGATAGGGGCCCCGCAGAAAATCTGGCGCGTGCGCTTGGCTTAGAAGAACACGTCACGTTTTTAGGCAAGCAAAACCATGTGGAGCGATTAATTCCTTATGCTGATGTTCTGCTACTGCCAAGCCAGTTAGAAGCCTTTGGACTGGCTGCTCTTGAAGCTATGGCATGTGGTGTTCCGCCGGTCGCTACACGCGCGGGAGGCGTCCCTGAGCTGATTACTGACGGTGTAGATGGATTTTTGGAAGAGCCGGGAGACATTTACCGGCAAGCTTGGCGCGTTCTCTCCCTATTGACCGATGATGCACTTTACGCGCGGATTTCCGCTGCGGCTCGCCGTACCGCGAAGGAACGGTTTTGTAGTACCCACATAATTCCGCTTTACGAACAGTATTACCAATCCATCTGTTCGCTGTAGCTATAAGCCGGTCTTTGTGGGGAACTTTATTTCTTACTGAGGCGTCCAAGGTTTTGCAGGGTCGTGCAGTTCGTGCTAGTTTTAGGGTAGGAAAGCCCTAAGGGGCTCTACAGTGTCGGTACAACTGGCAAGCCTCGATTCTGAAGCGAGCTTTGGGACTGGCGAGCTCGAAGCGGTATTCGTGTGCGATCACGACGCTGAAAAACAGTTTCTTGCAGATTTACGTGCCGGAGTGGAATCAGCTTACGAGGACTTGATTCGGCGCTTTGAACAGCCAATCTACAATTTGGTAAGCCGCCTGCTCACTGACCCTAGTGAAGCTTGCGACGTGGTCCAGGAGGTATTCCTAAAAGTTTTCCGCAAGATCACAGCTTTTCGAGGGGAAAGCACTCTTAAGACATGGATTTACCGGATTGCCGTGAATGAGGCCCATAACCATAGCCGTTGGCACGGTCGCCACCGACGTCAGGAAGTGGGATTGCAAGGTCTTGTGGAAAGCGGAAGCGATTACAGGGAAATGATTCCCGGCCCCTCTGTTTCGCCCTATGACTATGCGCTGGGGCACGAGACACATATGCTTATTGAGGAAGCCTTGGCCAGCTTGAACCCTCGCTTTCGCGCTGCTGTAGTACTGCGCGACATAGAAGACATGAGCTATGAAGAGATCGCCGAGGTTCTGAACCTCCCGCTGGGTACCGTGAAGTCGCGGATACTCCGCGGGCGCGAAGCATTGCGGACGGAATTGCAGAAACGCTTGGAGCCAGTTTCTGCTCTGCGATGGGTGCAACAGACGGTGGAGTGAGCGTTATGAACTGTGCGTGGGTGCAACGTGTTCTGTCAGCTTACTGCGATGGGTATGTTTCTGAGCAGGATCGGCAAGCTGTCTCGTTGCATCTGGCCGTTTGCCGAGACTGTTCGTTCCAATTGAAGCAGTTATCAGCTACCAGGGAAGCCCTCCGGTCGTTACACCGGCTCTCGCCGCCCTCTGAACTTTCCTCTGCCTTGCGGGTGCTGGCCTTCCGGGCAGCTTCCCAACGGCGTATCAATTATGGGTTCAGGGCTTTAGCTGGACGATGGGGACTGCGCTTTCGCCTGTGGGCAGACGATATCATGCGCCCAGTAGCGCTGCCTTTCGCCGGAGGCTTTCTCTCGGCCATCGTGTTGTTCGCCGTTTTGGTGCCCCCGTTCCTGCTGCGGCATAATTCCACAGCTGCCGACGTGCCTACCAGCCTCTTTACTGAAGCCACTCTCCAACAGACAGGGCCATTTGCGGTGGGTGAGGAGTATGTCGCTGATCTTCATGTGGACTGGCACGGCCGGGTGGTCGATTACTCTTTTCCCAGTGGCCAAGGCTGGATCAACAACCTGGAAGTCAGACGGAACATTGAGAATCAGCTCTTGTTTACCGTGTTTAATCCTGGCACCATGTTCGGGCGGCCCATTTCGGGGAAAGTCAGAGTGATTTTCAGGCGGAGCCAAATCGACGTCAGAGGTTGACGTGAGAAGATCAGGTGGGTCGCCGGCTGGGTCAACATTTCCTCGTTCGGAAGTCGATTCTTGAACGCATTGCATCTGCTGCTTGTCCGGAATTCCAGCCGTCGGTCGTTGAGATCGGCGCTGGAAGGGGGGAACTGACTCAGTATCTACTTCCCCGTGCAGCAAAGGTGGTCGCTATCGAAACGGACCCAGTCCTTGTAGAGCAGCTTCGATCCAGACTCGGAGCATTTCCCGGTTTGATGCTGGTTGAAGGTGATGTCCTTGAAATAGATCTTGGGCAGTGGAGCCCGGCGGTTATCGTAGGTAACCTGCCCTACTACATTTCCTCGCCGATTCTGCGGAAAATTTTGGCGTTGGGGCCTCTGCTGCGGCATGCGGTTTTGCTTTTGCAAAAGGAGTTCGCGGGAAGGCTTGTTGCCGGGCCCGGATCGCGCCGTTACGGGTTCGTGAGCGTTGAGACCCAGCTTTCGGCAATCCCGGAGATCCTTTTTCATGTCAAGGCTTCTGCTTTCCGGCCGCCGCCGAAGGTCGATTCCTCTGTCGTTCGCTTACGTCCTAGACAGCTTGCGCCTCCCCTAGAAGTGCAAGATATGGCGAAGTTTCTCGATTTCGCTAAGCGCTGTTTCCGGTGCAAACGAAAAACCCTGCGCAATAATTTGGCGCAATGTTACGAGAGGTCAGCCCTGGATTCGTGCGCTGAAGCTACCCTACGGGCCGAACAATTGTCGATCGAGCAGCTTGCGCAGTTGTTTCGCCACCTTGAGCGCTGACAGGCACAGAGGCGCCTTTCGCTATACTGAAACTTCATGCTCCGAGTTCGGTTTGCGCCCTCTCCTACCGGCTATTTACATATCGGGAGTGCCCGGACGTTCATTTTCAACTGGCTTTACGCCCGGCGGCACCATGGTACGGTCATTTTGCGGATTGACGACACTGACGTCGACAGAAACTCTGAAGAGTCTTTACGATCGATCTTTGCAGGGCTCGAGTGGCTGGAACTGCCGTGGGACGAGCTATACAGGCAATCCGAGAGGTTGGCTCTTCACCATGAAATGGTTCAAGCGATCTTGCGTAATGGCATGGCGTACCGCGACTTTACCCCCGCCCGCGGCGAAGAGGAAGAGAAAAACTATGGCGAGAGCACATGGCTGTTCAACCCCGGGATGAGGGAGCTTACGGTAGAAGAGAGTGACAGACGCGCGGCTTCCGGAGAACCATTCGTCATACGCTTCCGCGTGCCGCGGGAAGCTCGGGACAAGGTTGTATTCCGGGATGCGGTCTTTGGCGATCAGGCGAAATCCACTGCGGATATCGAAGATTTTGCACTGGTTCGAAGCAACGGCATGCCAACATACCACATGGCGTCATGCGCCGATGACGCCGACTTGCGTATCAGTCACGTCATCCGCGGGCAAGACCACCTTACCAATACGTTCAAACACATCCTGATCTTCGAAGCTCTCGGTGTAAAGCTTCCAGAATTTGCGCACTTGCCCTTACTGCTCGCACCGGATGGTTCTAAGCTTTCCAAGAGGAAACATGGAGCGGTAGTGAGCGTCTCGACGTACCGCGACGCGGGATTTTTGCCACAGGCCTTCATCAATTTTCTGGCCCTGCTTGGCTGGTCGCCCAAAGACGACCGGGATTATATGACGCTTCCAGAATTGATTGAGGCCTTCTCTTTTGACGGCATCAACAAGTCCAATGCTGTGGTGAACTTCACCGATGACGACCCCTTTGACCCAAAAGCCGTATGGCTCAATGCGGTTCACCTGAGGGCATTACCCGTTGAGACACTGGCGAGGCTGCTGCTGCCTTACGTGCATGAAGCTGGTTTTGAGACGGATGAACGCCAGATGCTTCGGATCGCCCCGCTGATTCGGGAGCGCATCAAAACGTTACGCGATGTGGTCTCCGTGGGCGACTTCTTCTTTTTGAAGAAGCTACGTCCTTATGATGCTTCCGAGCTGATCCCGGAAAAACAGGATGCTACACGAACCCTGGAGGTACTACGACGAGCCCGGCAAGTGTTGGAGACAACACCTTTTGAACATGACGCTCTGGAATCAGCATTGAGGACTACGGCAAAGGAGATGGGTTTGAAGGCCGGGCAAATGTTCCAGCCCATCCGTGTGGCCGTATGTGGCCGCAAAACGGCGCCTCCGTTGTTTGGGACTCTGGAGGTGTTGGGACGGGACGTTTCCCTGGAGCGTATAGACGAAGCGATTCGGAAGTTGCAATTATGAACCCCTCGAACTCTGATTTGAAGGCCAGCGGAGCCAGCCTTTCCAATTTCATCCGTGAGATTATCCTCGAGGATCTAAAGTCCAACCGGTTCGGAGGGAGGGTGCATACTCGCTTTCCTCCGGAGCCCAACGGCTACCTCCACATCGGGCACGCCAAATCCATCTGCCTCAATTTTGGTCTGGCGGCAGAGTTCGCGGGAAAGTGTAACCTGAGATTTGACGATACCAACCCTTCTAAGGAAGAAAAGGAGTACGTCGAATCGATTAAAGAAGATGTGCGCTGGTTGGGTTTCGACTGGGGGGATCGAGAATTTTACGCTTCGGACTATTTTGATCAATTATATGAATGGGCGGTCCAACTGATTAAGGCGGGCAAAGCCTATGTATGTGATTTAACGCCGGAAGAACTACGTCAGTACCGCGGCACGCTGACAGAGCCAGGCCGTAACAGTCCCTACCGCGACCGGAGTGTGGAAGAAAACCTGGATTTATTTGAGCGGATGCGCGCTGGCGAATTTCCCGATGGGGCACGCACTCTGCGGGCCAAGATCGATATGGCTTCCCCAAACCTAAACTTGCGCGATCCCGTGATGTACAGGATTCTACACGCGGAGCACCACCGAACGGGTAATAAATGGTGTATCTATCCGACGTACGATTTTGCCCATGGCCAGTGCGATTCGATAGAGGGCATCACGCATTCCATCTGTACTCTGGAATTTGAGGATCACCGGCCTCTTTACGATTGGTTTCTGGAGCAGTTAGGTATTTACCATCCGCGGCAAATTGAGTTTGCGCGTCTAAACCTCACCTATACAGTTCTGAGCAAACGAAAGCTTCTCATGCTGGTTCAGCACGGGCATGTACGCGGATGGGATGACCCACGAATGCCAACCCTTTCGGGAATGCGGCGCAGGGGGTATACACCGGAAGCTATTCGTAATTTCTGCGACCGTATCGGTGTGGCGAAGTATAACGGGATAATTGAGATTTCCTTACTGGAACACTTTGTAAGGGAGGATCTGAACAAGCGTGCACCGAGGATAATGGGCGTGCTGCGGCCTTTGCGCCTGGTGATCGATAACTACCCAGAAGGTGTGGTTGAGGAAATGGATGCGGTGAACAACCCAGAAGATTCTTCTATGGGCGTGCGCAAGGTGCCATTCTCGCGAGTGTTGTACATTGAGCGGGATGACTTCCGGGAGGATCCCCCAAAACAGTACTACCGGTTAGCTCCAGGCCGGGAGGTCCGCCTCCGCTATGCCTATTTTGTAAAGTGTACTGGCGCAGTGAAAGATCCCAACACCGGAGAGGTTGTCGAAATCCATGGCACGTACGACCCGACAACGCGAGGGGGCAATACCCCTCCTGATGGACGCAAAGTGAAAGCGACGATACACTGGGTGTCGGCTGCGCACGCCATTGATGCGGAAGTTCGCCTCTACGATTCCTTATTTACATGTTCCAATCCTAGTGACGAGGACGAAGGACAGGATTTCACTGCGTATCTCAACCCCAAATCCTTAGAAGTTTTGCCCGGTGCAAAGCTGGAGCCCAGCGCACTGCGAGCCACGCCGGGTTCTAAGTATCAGTTCGAGCGGCTAGGTTATTTTTGCGTCGACCCGGATTCACAACCTGGCAGGCCTGTATTCAACCGGACGGTCGGCCTGCGAGATACGTGGGCAAAAATCGAAAAAATCTTGAAAGAGCAAAGCGAGTGAAGGAAAGGGATACTGAGGACGCATGACCATTCTCGGGCTAGGTGGCCTGCTAAATGATGCTGCTGCCGCGGTTGTTCAAGACGGGCGGCTTGTAGCCGCTGCCGAGCAGAAGAAAGTGGCGCGCCGCTTTCGGCGCGGCGAGTTGCCTGGCGACGCTATCAACGGATGCTTAAAACTCGCGGACGTTGGGGCAAGCCAGGTGGATTACGTAGCTATTGTGCGGCCTTTCGCCGTCGGTCCCGAGGTGGATGTGCACTTGGAATTGCGAGGGGCCTTTCCCAACAGCCGCATCGTAGTGGTGGAGCATCATCTCGCGCACGCTGCTTCGGCTTATTACGCTTCACCGTTCAAGCAAGCCACGGTGCTGACGCTCGACCGTGCAGGCGACTTCTGTTGCGGGGCTCGTTGGAAAGCTGAGGAAAACCAGTTAATTCTCGAGCGGGAGCTCTACTACCCGGATTCTCTTGGGGAATTATGCGGGCGGTTGACAGCGTTGCTTGGCTTTGAGCCCAGGGCTGAAGAGCATAAAGTCCAGTGGCTGTCGACATTTGGCGACGACCACTTCAAGGATCTTTTTTTAGAAATAATTTCTCCGGAACAGGACGGTTGGCCGCGCGTCGATCAATCATTCTTTCGTAGCGGACGGCAAAGTCGCGGCGGATTTAGCGCAAAGTTTTATCAACGTCTTGGACTACCTGTGGATTCGGACATCCCTCAGGAGCTACGGCCTCGACTGGCAGCCGGACTCCAGCGAGCCCTCGAGAGCACGGTTGAGCGCATGGCTGGTGAAGCCGAGAACCTATGCCTGGCCGGCGGCGTTGCGCAGAACGTTCTTCTGGTTGCGGCGCTCGAGCGTTGCGGACGTTTTCAGAACGTTTTTGTGCAGCCTGCCGGGGGAAATGCAGGCACAGCTTTGGGCGCGGCTTTCCACGTCTGGCACTCGGTTTGCCGAAACAACGAGCGTGTAGTCATGGAAAACCTGTTTCTGGGGCCCAGCTTTAGTGCGGAAGAAACGAAGCAGGTTTTGGAAAATTGCAAACTCCGGTTTCGCTATTTGCTGACTACCGGCGAGCTTATAGAGACGGCAGTGCGGGAGATTCACGATAACAAAATCGTCGCATGGATGCACGGACGCATGGAGTTTGGCCCGCGCGCTTTGGGCAACCGCAGCATACTGGCTTCGCCGTTAGATCCTTACTCGACGGAAAATCTCAACATCTACATCAAACACCGCGAGCCATTTCGAAAATTCGCCGCTTCGGTGCCGGCCGAACTGGCCGGAGAATATTTTGAGGCCGGCCCCAACGCTCGCTTCCTGGCCACGGTGGGCAGGGTCCGGCCAGCGTATCGCAAGCGCTTTGAAAGCGCTATGCTCGGCGATGGACTGGTGCGGGTACATACTGTCACCCGGGAAGACAATCCATTGTACTGGGAACTGCTCCACGCAGCAGGGCGCGTTACCAGGCTGCCCGTGCTGTACAATACGTCCTTTAACCTTTTCGGGGATCCGATTGTATGTACGCCGAGGGACGCCGTGCGCAGCTTTTACTCGTCAGGGATTGACGCCATGTTCGTCGGGCACTTCCTGCTGAAGAAATGAAAGTCTGCCCCAGGAGCGCTAGCGGCGGAAGGAGCCAGTCCATGAGATCAGTTCCGGGATGGGACCAGTATTACTTGAATATTTGTAAAGTGGTGGCTACAAGGAGTAAGGACCCGAACACGCAAGTTGGCTGCGTTATTGCCGGACCTGCGCATGAAATTCGATCCACCGGCTATAACAGCTTTCCCAGAGGCATCCGGGATGACGTACCGGAGCGTTTGGAAAGGCCTGCGAAGTACCTGTGGATCGAGCATGCCGAGCGCAATGCGATTTGTAATGCTGCTCGCGCGGGTACTCCACTTGAGGGCTGCACCATCTATGTGGAAATCATGCCATGCATGGATTGCGCCCGGGCCATCGTTCAGGCTGGTATCAAAGAGGTTGTGATTTCCCGCGAACGCATGAGCCAGTATTCCAGCGAGTATTACAACGAGCATTTCCGACTGGTTGAATTGCTATTTCGGGAAGCGAACGTGAAAGTCAGACAGGTTTCTTCGGAAGGTGAATGAAAGGGCCTGTTAAGGCAGGTCTGGCTCCAGGAACCTTTGCTTGGGGCGAGCCGCCAAGGCCTCCTGCCGGAGGTCGCTAAGCAATTCGTCATAAATTTCTACGAAACGTTTTGCATCCGCATCCATCTCGATTACATGTCGGCGCGTCATATGTATCTTCTCTTTGATGTAAGGGGCAGCTACCCAAACAAAGTGGTAAAACCAGTCCCGGTTGACGGCATCGTCGTACTTCAACTGGCTGTACAGTCTGAGTACGGCACACCTTAGTTTGCAAATCATAATGGCCCCTTTAAAAGCTTTATCCATTCCTTCCCGGTATCCTTTGAGCAGGATCCGTCTGGTAGGCTCCGGGAGCCGGGAAATAGCTTCCAGATGCAGGGCAACGGTTGCGTTTTCAAGGATTGCTGTCCGCACAGCAAGCCTGGGATTACTATCGGCTAGGTGCTTTTGTTCAATATTTACCAGACTGGCGACTAGCTCGGCTTCTATTTCCTCGGCGAGCGTGGCTTGGCTAATGGAAAAAGGTCGCGGAACCGGGATAGAGCCGTTCTGAAGATTGTGCTTGTATTTGTTCCATGCTTCGGTCATGGTGATCGCGGGCTGAGGCGGGTTGATTCTGAACCGTGTTTTTCGCGCCTGGCGGAGCTTATAAATAGCGCCCGCCACCGCGAAAATTATCAGCAAGGGCAGCAGGTCATGGATCACAGTGGCGCGATTGCGTTTCGAAAAGCAGTTACAATGGTAACAATTGGCACGGACCAAGCGCAGCCTTGGGATCGCGGGGCCTGCCCCGTCACTGCTGGTGCGGAGTTCGACCACGAAGGTGACGGGCTGGAAACTTGTCTCAATTTATGCTTTGATGGGTTGAACATGAGGTGTAGCTATTAGCGGAATTAACACGCATGTCGATGATTCCACATAAGAATTTTCCACCACGCCGCCTGAAGATCCGGGAAAACGTCAACGAAGCCATTCGTGCCCGCGAGGTACGGGCTGTTTTCCCTGATGGCACTGTTGAAATCTTGCCAACCCCTGCCGCCGTACGCAAGGCTAAAGATATGGGGCTGGACTTAATCCTTGTCGCGCCCACGGCCGAACCCCCTGTAGCCAAGGCTATGGATTATGGCCAGTGGCAGTACGAACAGAAGAAGAAACAGCATGAAGCGAAGAAGAAGCAGCATGTGATCCAGGTTAAGGAGATCAAGTTCCGGCCTAACACGGACGATCATGATTACGAATTCAAGAAGAATCATGCCATCCGCTTCCTCCAGGAAGGAAACCGGGTCAAAGCCGTAGTGCAATTCCGTGGCAGGGAGATTGCGCATGTAGACCTGGGAAGGAAGCTACTCATGCGGTTCGTGGAGGATTTAGCTGCTTACGGAACAATCGAAGGTCAACCTCGTCTTGAAGGCCGATTTGCACATGTAATCATTAGTCCGGTTAAGGCCGCCAAGAAACAGGACAAGCTGCGGGAAACCCAGACTCCAGCCGTGCCCGTGCCTGGAGCGGAGGCATCCGAGCCGTCGGATCAGTAAAAGAGGTATTTTTTCCACTGATCGTCACCCTTGCCCAGCAACCTCATAAGATGCCTACTCGTATGTAGGCTGAACGGACGAGGGGGCCTGGCCAGGCGCATGCCAGCTTCTTCCGGGGTGCGATTTCCTTTCCGGTTATTGCAAGCATGACAGCACGTGACCAGATTCTCCCAGGAGGTCTCTCCTGCTCTCGAGCGTGGGATGACATGATCGAGCGTGAGCTCCGAAGAAGGCAGCGTGCGCAAGCAGTACTGGCACGTGTAACGGTCCCGCATCAAGATATTTTTCCGGGACAAGGCCTTGGTTTGATGGGGGATCCGGCGGTATTCGAGCAACCGGATCACGGAAGGCAACCTCATGGTCTGGTAACTGGAGTGTACAAAAAACTGAGAAAGCTCTTCTGCGGTAGCTACGCCTTTTAGCACAAGGACCAAGGCACGCTTGGCTGCGCAGATGTTTATTGGTTCGTAGCTTGCGTTGAGCACAAGAACCGGTTTGTGCAGCCTATCACCGTCTATCACGTCCGCATCTCCAGATTCTGAGAGTGCCGGAAACCGTCGTTCGCGTTTGCAACCGGGCTACGGCGGTCAGTACGAGCTAACGTCAACAGGGCAACATACTTTGCCCCAGCTTTCTTGAGGGCGCGGGCGCATTCTGATGCGGTAGTCCCAGTGGTCATGACGTCGTCGACCAGCAAGATTCGAAGCCCCGCCACCTGTTTCCCTTGCTTTACTGAGAAAGCCCCGGCTACGTTGACTCGCCGTCGTGCATGGGTCAACCCCGTTTGAGGGGTAGTCGCACGCGTGCGGCGGATGACGTCTCCAAAGGGAATCCCAGTCCGGCGGGAAACCTCTTTGGCCAGCAGTTGCGCCTGATTAAATCCTCTACGCCACAACCGGAGCCAGTGGAGCGGCATAGGTGCCACTAGATCAAACGGTTGATCCAAGGGAAAGGCTAGAGAAAGACATCTTCCCAGCGGTTTGGCCAGGGTACGGATGCCAGAGTATTTGAGTAAGTGAATCAATTCGCGAAGTTTTCCCTCGTACGCCCCGAAACTGTAAGCTGCGTCGAAGCCCCGTAGCCCCGAACGGCAAAGGGCACAGCAACCCTGTTCGTCAAGAGGGAACCGGTTCAGGAAGGGGGTATGACAGCGGACGCAGAAGTATTCCGCTTCAAGAGGCGTAAGATCCTGCAAACACTCAGAACAAACTGGTACCCGCGAAAACTGCCGTAACGGCCGCTCACACAACCGACACGCATCCGGCAACAGCCACGCGAGAATCTCGCCCGGCGCGTTCGCTACCCACCGCGGCAGCGTAACCGGCAGTGGCTGTCCTCGCCAACTACTGGAGAAGACCCACCTCCTTGTTGCCTAGTGTACAACAGCCCGCAGGTAGCCGTCAGAGAGCCCCCATGCTGTACACTGGTTCTGCTATGAGGAAATCCTGGCTATGGTCGTTACCCCTTGTGCTGCTTCCCGTAGCGACACCTCGAGAGGCAGGATTCGTGAGTCTGTTCGACGGGAAAACGCTTCAGGGCTGGACGTTGGTGGGCCGTCACGGACGAGGTTATGTGGTTACAGACGGCCTGTTAGTTTGTCCGGCGGATGGCGGTGGCAATTTGTTCACGGAAAAAGAGTATTCCGATTTCGTTTTTCGGTTTGAATTCCGTTTGGAACCAGGCTCGAACAACGGAGTTGGCATTCGCGCTCCACTTGAGGGAGATGCCGCCTATCAAGGAATGGAACTTCAAATTCTCGACGACGGTGATCCGCGTTACCACGGCCGGCTAAAGCCGACGCAGTATCACGGCTCCATTTACGACGTCATCCCAGCCAGGCCGGGCTTTTTGCGGCCCGTTGGTGAATGGAACGAGGAAGAAATTACCGCCGACGGGCGTCGCATCCGGGTGGTTTTAAATAATGTGATTCTTCTCGATGTGAACCTGGATATTGTCAGAGAACCCGAAGTGCTCAAACTTCATCCCGGCTTGTTGCGAAACTCGGGCCACATTGGTTTTCTCGGGCATGACAGTCGGGTCGAGTTTCGGAATATACGGCTTAAGGAACTGCGACATTGACCCATCGCCAAGTGGTGCCCGCGGTCTGCTAATATGAGGATTCTTTATCGCTAAATATGTCGGCCTCTTTAATGGAAATCGTATGTGCGCATAGCCCCGATTCTGACGACGCGTTCATGTTTTACGCGCTAGCCACGAAAAAGGTTCGGTCGCATCTGGTGGAATTCCGGCATGTGCTTGAGGACATCGAATCGTTGAACAGGAAGGCTGAGCAGGGACGATATGAAGTCACTGCGATTTCCTACCATGCATACCCATATGTATCGGACAGGTACGTGTTGATGGCGGCCGGCTCGAGCGTAGGAGATGGGTATGGTCCACTGGTGGTTTGCAGGCGGCACATGACCCTTGAGGAACTCAAAGGTAAGAGGGTTGCGATACCTGGTCGGCTCACCACCGCTTACCTTGTGCTCAAGCTGTTACAGCCCGACATTGAGGCTATCGAAGTGCCTTTCGACAAAATTCTGGATGCGGTCCGGGATCAGGCTGTGGATGCGGGCTTGCTCATCCATGAAGGACAGCTTACTTTTGACAGTGCCGGGCATCATGCAGTGGTGGACCTCGGTGTATGGTGGAAACAAAAATACGGTCTCCCGTTGCCACTTGGAGCGAACGCGGTACTGCGCAGCCTAGCGGAAGATGTGCGGGCAGAATGCTGCCGCATGGTCCGAGAAAGCATCCAGTACGCGCTTAATAATCCTTCTGAGGCCCTCGAGTATGCGCTGCAGTTTGCCAGGGACATGGATGCTGGCTTGGCGGAAAAGTTCGTTGGGATGTACGTAAACCATTACACGGTGGATGGTGGACCAGCCGTGGAGGCTGCAGCGCAAAAGCTTCTCGACATGGGCTACGAAGCCGGCTTAATTCCCAGGAAAGTCTGCGTGGAATTTGTCCGCTGAACTTGTTTCGGGCTGCTTGCGCCCTGCTCTCGTGGGCCGGTACTGTGGGGGTATGAAGCAAGTTGCCACCATCCTCATCATTGCTGCCTCTGTTTCTTGCCTGCCGGCGGCGCCGCTCGATCCGAACAGCCCGGTCTCCAAGGACCGCCGGGAAACTGCGGAGCATTTGGGCAACCAAGGCACGGAAGCCATCCCTCAACTTACCAAGTTTCTCGCGGACAGCGATCCTACGGTCCGCTTGGAGGCGGTTAAATCGATCATAAAAATCGACACCGAACAAAGCCTCGCTCCTCTCATACAAGCCACCAATGACAACACCGCAGAGGTCCAAATCTGGGCAACTGCGGGCTTGGTGAACTTTTATTTGCCTGGCTATGTGCAAACCGGTTTCCGGGGTTCATTGCGCCGCGCGGAAACGTCTTTTAAGAGCCTTTTTACTGACACTGACGATCAGGTAATCGACGCATTTGTGGTGCCCAAACCGGAAGTTATTCAAGCCTTGGGCAGGCTGGTTCGGGGCGGCGCCAGCATGGATTCTCGTGCTGCAGCGGCCAGGGCTTTAGGAATTCTCCGGGGCAAGGCTGCCGTGGAGGATCTGATTCAAGCCATCTTCTCCAAAGACACGCAAGTGATGTACGAGTGCTTGATCGCCTTGCAAAAGATCGGCGATGCCAGTGCTGGACCGAAAGTAATGTTCTTGATGAACGATCCAGACAAAAGGGTACGACTGGCCGCCATCGAGACTGCCGGACTGCTCCGCAACAAGGAGGCCTTGCCCCAACTACGGGATATCTTACGGCGGAGCGGTAACAAAGATGTACGCCGAGCGGCCTTATCCTCAATTGCCATGGTGGCGGATCCGGCAGACCACGATCTGTTCCGGCGCTACCTGGATAATAAAGATGCGGGTTTGCGAGCCGCAGCGGCCGAAGGGCTGGGGCGCCTGGGGAATCCGGGTGATCTTGGACTACTGGAAAATGCGTTCGAAAATGAAGAGAAGAACGACGCCCGCGTTTCCATCGCTTTTTCTTTGGTCATGTTAGGGAAGGTCGAAATTTCCGAACTGAGCCCCTTACAGTATCTGGTGAACACGTTGAACTCGAGCGCCCGCGCGGGCCTGGCGGCCCCACTTCTGACCGAGGCGGCGCGGAAACCTATAGTGCTTCGCGCTTTGGAAAAAGTTGTTTTTCAGGGCACCCGCGATGAGAAGATTTATCTGGCGCAAGTTTTCGGCCGATCTGGGGACAAAAACACAGTAACCGTGCTGGAAAAATTAAGCCACGATCCGGACCTCAAAGTGGCTGAACGGGCCTTGCGTGCGTTCCAGAGCTTGTCAGCCCGCTTTCCATAAGAACAGGCGCCCGGCCGAAGATCAGCCTCTTTTTCTCTGCTTTTGTTGGCCGACGCGCTGCTTGAAATGGATTTGTTTGGACTCTTTGAAGGCCTTGTGGTCATGCCGAGCAACGGCGTCCGCCAAATAGGCGTCCACATCGGCATCCTTTGGCAATACGGCCATCAAGGTGAAGTTTTCCTGGCATTCCGGACAATAAGGCCGGAAGCGCTTCACATTCGGAATTCCCATAGATTTTTATAATATCATGCCCCCCGAGCTGCACATGTACGGGCCGCTAGACCGCGCCGTACGCAGCTCAAGCAATATATTTCCCCGGGATCGGTACTTAGCGGAATACTATGAGGTCGTCAATAGCGACTTCACTGCCTCGGCTGCCCGGATATGGCTCGCCTAAGACCACGAGGCGTACAATGTGCCGGCTGGGCTTTAGGCCGAAAGCGTGCCAGACAGCTTCGCCTCCCTTGTTTCCGCTTTCATCGGAGTAAACGTCTATGACGCGGTCAAGCTTGCCGTCCAGGTAAACTTCTGCCTTCCCGCCGGCAGCCAGATAGGGGCCGGTTACGATAGCACCTGTGCCTTCAAAAGAAATCTGAGCCTCGGCTCCCCGCTCGGAGGAAGTTTTCGTTAGAGATTTGCCTTTCTGTTCGCCAGCGGGCTCTCTCCAAGCGCCTTTCCATTGCCACCTCACGTCCGCGGTGGGAATGCGCTCCACCGGCGAGCCGTAATCGTCCCACACAGCTAGTGCAGGCGGTTTCGGCGCTTGTACTTTAACGAGTACCTTATCAGCTTGCACACTGCCGCCAGTCTTTTTTACGAGGGCAAGAGCCCGCTTCTCGGTGCTCTCCACGATAGTGCGGAAGGTGAAATCCGTATAACGGAATTTCTGACCGGCGATGGCGTCGATTCCATTCTTCCAGACACCGGGTATGCGTTTGTATCCGAGCATAACGCCCAAAATTCCGCAGGCGCTCGCCGGGTTACAGTCCGAATCCTGACCAGAGCGCGTTGCGATCTCAATGGTCTTACCAAAATCCCCGTTGCCGTAAAGCAGGGCCAAGGCGACGTACCCGCCGTTAAGCTTGGCATCAATATTAAACGGCCTTAGTGCTCCGGCAGGACACGGATCGCGCTTATCCCATTTATCCTCGAGCAGTTGCCACACTTTTCTCCAGTCATTCGGGTATTGCTTGTGCCAGGAAAGCACGTCAGCAATAAGCATCCCATAGGGGCTCTTCGCTGGGATCGCAGCCAAGCCGGTTTCCACAATTTTCCGAGGGCTAGTTTCGAAAAAGGCAACTGAGTACATGGCTGAGATAAACATCCCCCCATAAATGCCATCGCCGTAATTCATCACTTTTCCAGCACGCTCGGCAATCCGGTTGGTTTCTTGCGGTAAACCCGGGGCCATGAGGCCAATGAAATCTGCCTCGATCTGAAAGTCGATATCGTTAGCATGGGCGTTATATTTCGGTGTTCCCGACAAGGACGGCGGCACGCCGCGCTTCAAATTCCGGCGGGCCGCAAGATTGGCATGCCACAGCGAGTATTTTGCCTCGCGGAACATGGCACCAAAATCTTCCGTGCTTGCGTCCAACCCTTTATCATCCAGAACCTTGGCGAAGGTCATGTCGACATAAAGATCGTCTTGGTTCAGGGAGTTGCTCACCCGGTCGGGCGTCCATTGAGGAAGGACGTCGTCGTTGATTTTGCCGTTTGATCGGAACTCGGTGGGCGCGCCGAAGCTGACCCCGATCATCTGACCGGCCCAGCCACCGGCAATTTTGTCGCGCAATTCAGTCAACGAGAGCGCACGAACGCCGGTCGGTCCGGAAGTACCGAGAATGAGCCCCAAACAAAACAAGCTTACGAAGACAGAGAGCCATGAAGTGCGCATGGGTTGATTGTACTATGCCAACAGTTGCTCCAAGGCTTGTTGGAGTTCGGGGTACTCAAAGCGAAAGCCGGCGTGTTGCGCGGCAAGGGGCAGTGCGCGCTGGCCCGTGAGCATAACTTGCGCCATTTCACCGAACAAAAGGTAAAGCACTGCGGCAGGAACAGTGAAAAGTGCAGGCCTGCGCAACACATGGCCGAGTGTACGGGTGAATACGGCGTTTGTGACCGGGTTCGGAGCGGTGGCATTGACGGGGCCGTGCAATTCCGGGTGATCTATGGCAAAGATTATGAGATTCACGAGGTCATCTACATGGATCCACGACATCCATTGCTCACCAGAGCCGAGCTTTGCGCCAAGCCCTTTACGAAATAATGGCAACACTTTGGCCAACATCCCCCCTTCAGGTCCGAAGACTATGCCGAGGCGAAGGTTAACGACCCGGGTGCCTAGAGCTTCGGCTGCTGCTGCTGCTTTTTCCCATTGAAGGCATACTTCGGGGAGGAAGCCCTCGCCGGGCGGGGCGGTTTCGGTCAGTATTTCGTCACCACGCGAACCGTAATAGCCGACAGCGGAGGCGCATACCAAGACTGAGGGCTTTTGGTGTAAAACCTCAAGGGCCTGAACCAGACGCGCAGTTCCTCCAACGCGGCTTTCTACGATTTTGTATTTAGCTGCTGGGGTCCATCTTTGTGCGATGTTTTCTCCGGCAAGGTGCACAACAGCATCAGCTTCCGAAAGGCTTTCTATGGGAGGAACAGTTTCGGAGGCATCCCACAAGGAGTAATCGACTCCAGGCTGAATTCCGATCCGTTTGAGCCGGATCAGCACATGAGCCTGCCGCCCTTGCTCGAGCAGGCGTTTGACTAGTCTGCGTCCAATAAACCCTGTGCCGCCTGTAACGGTAATTTTCACCTGTGGGGCCATTGTAAGCCAAAAAGCAGTAACCTGGAGTGCATGGCGCAACTTACCTTGAGTGGGTGGGCGGTCGGCATGCCCCCTTTCTCCAGTTAGAAACCTCTTCGCTGGTTCGCCGGTGATGGCGTAGGATAGTAGGATATATGGTGTCGGAGTACGATGATGGCTTCCAACAGTTTTAGGGAATTCGAGGCCATGGAGGCCAGTCGGCTATATTGCCCGAATTGCCGTCGTCTGATGCCGGTACGAAAGAGGCTGCTGCTGGTGTTGTTAGACAAAGAGACTTTCGATTATGTTTGCGCCGGATGTGGCTCACCGATTGGCAAGAAAGAAGAGCCTTTGCAGAAGTCCACTTCCGTGTCGTTGGTCTGAGTTACGGGAGCCGACTGGTTTCTATAGGCTATAGTTAGGTGCTCAACTTTTGAGATTTCCCAAAAAGAAACGTGCAGCCAGCATTAAGGAGTTGGGGTATTGAGGTTGGGTACATGAGAGTGGGTACGCCCGGGTGGCGAAATCGGCAGACGCAAAGGACTTAAAATCCTTTGGGGGGTAACCCCCGTGTGGGTTCAAGTCCCACCCCGGGCACCAGCCGTTGGCCGGATGTGTGGATTGGGTCACAATATTCCGGTTGCATTCGGTGCGAAGTTTAGCTGGAGCAACCAGGAGGAGTGGACGGCCGCACGATACCGGCAAGATGCCTCAGCTCTTGCAACACGTCGCCAGCATATATAGGGTTTGCATCCCCCTTCCCAAAGCCGAAATAGAGTTTTCGGAACAACGTGTACAACTTCTCATAGATGGCGTGTTCGGCAGGGTCAGGTTGGACAGAGCGGAATTTTGGACACAGGATGTCTTGCGCTTGTTCCACAGAGCGAAACGCTCCGGCGGCAAGGAAAGCGAAAATGGCGGAGCCAAGGCTGGTGATATCGTCCTGGGGAACCAGCACAAGTTTATTCAGCACATTGGCATAGATCCGATTCAGGGTTTCGTTTTTCTGTGGAATACCGCCAGCGTGAATTACCCGGCGAATGGGAACACTGTATTCTTCCAAACGCTCGAGAATGAGGCGTGTGTGGAAAGCTGTCCCTTCGATTGCAGCTACAAGTTCGTCTTGGGCTGTATGGGTGAGAGTCCAACCGAAAGTTACACCGCTGAGCTCCGGGTTGACTAATACGGTTCTGTCTCCGTTGTCCCAGCTCAGCCGGAGCAAGCCGGTCTGCCCGGCGCGATAGCGATCAATGCCTTCGGAAAGACGCGTGACAGTAGTTCCTGCCCGCCTTGCAACGGCTTCAAAGATATCCCCGGTGGCCGATAGTCCAGCCTCAATGCCGGCGTAGTGGGGATGAATGGAACCTTGCACGACGCCGCAAACGCCGGGGATGCGAACTGCCTCGTGGGCAATGGCCATGATACATGTGGAGGTGCCGACTACATTGACCACATCACCTTCGCGGATCCCGGTACCGATAGCGTCCCAGTGCGCGTCGAGTGCTCCGACCGGCATGGGAATGCCGGCGCGGAGCCCGAGCTTGACTGCCCACTCTTCGCAAAGATGACCGGCAATCGATTCCGAAGTGCCATAGCTGCCGCAAAGTTTTTCACGCACGTTTGAGAGAAGGGGATCGACCTTGGTCAAGAACTCTTCGGGCGGCAACCCCCCGAGCTTTTCGTTCCACATCCACTTATGACCCATTGCGCAGATGCTGCGGGGCAGCTTGTGAGGGTCCCGAACCCCACATAAAACGGCGGCCACCATATCGCAATGCTCCATTGCCGTAACCAGGCGGCTGCGTTTTGACGGGTTGTGGCGAAGCCAGTGGAGAAGCTTGGCGAAGCCCCACTCTGCGGAGTAAACGCCGCCACACCATTCGATCGCCTCCAAATCCTCGCGGCGGGCAGTCTCCGAAATGGCTTTCGCCTCTTGTTTGGCGCGGTGGTCGCACCACAGGTAATATTCGTCGAGCGGAAAAAGGTCTTTGCCAACCGGAACCACACTCGATCCTGTAGTATCTGCCGCAATGGCCTCGATTTTTTGTCCGTCGATTCCCGCCTGACGGATGGCTTGATGCATGGCGGCGACGAGTGCGGTCATGTGGTCTTCGTGGCGCTGAGTGGCGTAATCCGGATCGTCCCCCTTACGCTGTAACGGATACTCGGCTACAGCCGAACTCAGCCGTCCCCGCTTGCTGTCGAATATCGACACGCGTACACTGTGCGTCCCAAAGTCAATACCTGCAACAAGGCTCACTGGCAACCTCTCGTTCCGTTCACCGACACCTCACCAAAAGAAAAAGTTCAGGGCAATGAGCAGAAGGGCGATCACGATAGCCCAGAAAGCCGGGCGCCCCCACAACGGAGAGCGCGCTCGCGAAGGAATTTGGGTCACACCGTACACTAAGCCGTGCAACTCCTCGGCCGGCTTAGGCGTGGTGAGCAGGCTGACGACTATGGTAACCGCCACACAAATACACCAGGACCACAACCCCCGGTACATATTTTCAGCCATTTCATGAGCGTTAGGAGACAAAGCAATCCATGCCAGCGCCCCAGGATTAATCTTGACCCACACCCACATGGCGATCGAGGCAGTAGTCCCCGATAAAAGTCCCCAGAACCCACCGGCTGGAGTGGCACGCTGCCAGAGCATGCCGAGCAGGACGGTGCCGAACAAGGGAGCGATAAAGAAGCTGAAGAGGGCCTGCACGTAATCCATGATGCTCAGAAACTGCATTACAAGGTAGGCCGTTCCGATGCTGACCAACACACCCAAAATAGTACACCAGCGTCCGACACGCACATAGTGGCGGTCGGATGCCGCTTTTTTTACCAGTGCTCCATAAATGTCGTAGGTCCACACAGTAGCAAAGGCGCTAACGTTGCCTGCCATTCCGGACATGAAACCTGCAATCAAGGCCGTGACTCCCAGCCCCAACAATCCGGGACCAAGGTAGCGAGCCAACATTAAGGGAAGCACTTCGTTATAACTGTGCGCGCCAGTCGCGAGAGCCTGGCTTTCTCCTACAAGTTTCATGGGCAGAACAGCCAGAGCTAGCAACCCGGGAAGAATCACGATGAATGGGACCATCATCTTGAACCCAGCGCCGATGATGGGCGCCAGTTGGGCAGATCGCAGGTCCTTGGCAGTGAGCACCCGCTGGACGACCAGAAAATCGGTTGTCCAATAGCCAAAGGAAATCACCCAGCCGAGCCCAAAAACGATGCCGGTCCAGTGAATTCCCATGGGGTTATTCGCAAAAGACCCCAAGCTTCGCCAAAGGTGTGTGTAATCCTGGCCGGGGAAGTTTGTCCCGATACGCTGCACCATGCCATTCCACCCGCCTGCCTCAATCAAACCAACCACGGGTACAAGCAAAGTACCGAGCCAGATCAACACAAACTGGAGTACCTCGTTGAGGATGGCGGAAAGCAAGCCGCCCAAAGCTACGTAAACAGCCACCGTGAGCGAGGATGTCCAAATGCTGAAATGGATGTCCCAGCCGAGTACAACTTTCATCACCACCGCCATAGAGTACATGTTGATCCCGCTCATCAGCAGCGTCATCAAGGCGAAGGAAATCGCTGCCAGAATGCGGCTGGATTCACCGTAGCGGAGTTTAAGATAGCCGGGCACAGAATGGGTCTTCGAAATGTAGTAGAACGGCATCATCACGACGGCCAGGAAGAGCATCGCCGGAATGGCGCCGATCCAGTACCAGTGGGTTGCGAGGATGCCATATTGATAAGCGGCAGCAGCCCAACCCATCAGTTCCAGGGATCCCAGGTTGGCCGCAAGGAAACTGAGTCCTGCCACCCAGGCGGTCATCTGACGCCCTGCAAGGAAAAAACCCTCACCAGTTTGGGCACGCCGCTTCAAAAAAAAGCCAATCGCCAGGACCGCAGCGAAGTAGCTGGTAATAATTAACAAGTCGGGAATGCCAAGGGAGAGAAGCTTTTTGTGGGAACTTACCTCAAGCAAAAAGGAAACCGGCAGCATAAAATATGCGACCCGACGATTTTATCGTGCTTCCCCGCGAAGTCCCCGAAATCCACTGGGTTTCATGGAAGAGGCGCTGAGCGCTCGATGAGGTGAAGAATGTTGCCTTCCGGGTCGGTGAAAAATACGACCTTGTTGCCTTTAATTTCCGAGGGTTCGGTGAGAAACTGTATACGCTTCGAGCGCAGATCTGCGTAAACTTTGTCGAAGTCACTTACCAAAACAGCGAGGTGTCGCAGGCCAGGGTCTTTCATCCCCGATGTAGCCCGTCCGCCTTCGGCAGTTATGATTTCGATCATATAGCCGTTAGGCGCCTTGACAAACGTTGTCGTCGCGGATTGGTAGTTGATGGTGAAGCCCAAGGTGTGCACGTACCACTCAGCAAGCTGCGAGGGGTTAGGTGAAGCAATTGCCGTGTGCTCAAGACCTAGAATCATACGTCTAAGATAGCATTAGGTAGTAATTTTTCCCTATTAGGCCAGAGGTAGGCCGTGAATGAAATAATGCTCGTGTAGCCTCAGCGACGCGGAACCCATCAGTGCGCTGTTATAAATACAAGTTATTCTGCCGGCGATGACCTCATTACGGAGGTGTGCAGCCGGTCGATCAGTTGCGGGAGCAATTCGTAACGGCTCAGGCGGATCCCAACGGCGCCTCCGCCGGGATGAAGCTCCACGAACTCCGGTTCAGGGCTCAGGCCGAAGCGGTTGTAGAAGGCCAACCGCAGGAATCGCTTCACATCTTCCGGATCGGCTTTTTGCTTGTCAACGTGGACCTGAAAATAGTCGCCCTGACCCGCAGCATTGACCCGGACGGCGAGAGCTTCTTTTCCGAACGCTTTAGTGAGCATGGCCTCGGCCAAGTCAATCAAAGCCAGGCCGCGGAAAAAGTTTGAGCCTTCGAGCCTGTGAAACACAGGGGGGTGTTCCGAGGCAAGGGCCTCATTTTCCAGCCCGCGGTTGTAATCGAACGGCACGGCGCCGTAGCGTTCCAGCCAGAGTCCCATACGTTCCGGACCGGTGCAGCTCCGTTCCCATGCAAACTCTTTCTCCATCTCCTCGCGAGAGGGAAGGAGATCAGGGTCAATCTCTACTGAACGGTCGCCGAGCTGAGAGAGGCGCACATACTCAACCCATTGCTCGGGGTGATGAGTCAGGTAAAAATTTTTGGCTACTTCTCCGAACAGGTAAGCGAGCATAGCTCGTAAAGGAATCCCGTGCTCCTCGATGACATCCCCACCCGGACCTGGGCGCCGTAGCACAGGTTCCCGCCACCCCGAAAAAAGCGAGCGCAGGGTCATTTCTGCTTTTTCGCGGGCGGCTTTTTCGTCTATGCCTTCGGTCTGGACGAGTTGCTCTGTATACCAGCCAAGCTCTTCCTCCAAACGTCTTTGCAATTCCTCGAGCCGGATCAGCAGCGGAAGACGGAGCAGGACGGAAGCAATCCACGACCTGCTTTCTAGGTCTAATTCGCCGTCGGCGACCAGATCGTCTTCGATCTGCTTGAAGAAATCGGTTTCCAGGGGCAGGTGTGTCAGGATGGCTGCGATTTCGGCCGCCTTCCCGGTCATCTTGCGCATTTGTATGGTGGTAAGAGGCCCTGGCCCGGCGCCGCTTGAATAAAAACCCCAGGACCACCGCCACGCCTCGCGGTCTCGCTCCACGCTGTATGGGAATAGGATCTGAATCCGATCGGCAGGAACGGGGTAAGTTTTTATGATCCGGTAATTGTCTCTTGGGTTCGACGAAAGTAGCGCTCCCTGGCCAGCTACACCCTTTTGTTCGGTGGCTTGGTCCAGCGATCCCGCTCGAACTCCGGTACCGTACTCGGCCTGGCAGGCGAGTTGAATCAACACGTCCACAGGTATGTCGAGATTGTACAGGGCATTAATTGCGTTTTGTGTGGCAACGGTGACCGCCGACGAGCTGGAGAAGCCGCCCTGAGGGATATTCCCAGTCGAAACCACACGTAGGCCTTGAAAAGCGCCTCGGCCAAGGTATGCCTGGACGTGCGCTCCCAATGTCCCGCTACGAAGCGTACGCAATGAGGCAATGGCATTATTGACCAGCGCAAAAGGCCTCCGCATACTGTTAGACACCCATAAAGTTGGGGGCGGCAAAGGAAGATTCCTGGCTTTTCTCGCGGCGAGCTCCTCGTCGCTGAAGTAACCGAGGGAGAGTAGCAGACTCTCGCTCATGCGAGTCCCGAAGCGCTCATAGGAGTGCACATCCGAGACCTGGTCGTCCGGATAATGGACGTCCTCGTCGGCTGGGAGGAAATTAATACTCTCCCTGTAGCGAGGGTTGATGGGGAACAAGTGCAAACGCCCGTCACCGGAGTTTTGGACCAGCATAACAATTTGCTCCTCGCCATCCGGCCGGCCTGCACCGATAGGCATTTGCCATGCCGGGCCGTAGAACCGAACCATATCGGGGTGCATGAAGGCGATCCGCAAGCGGCCGCCGGAGATACCTATGGCGACAGGGTCATCCAGGCGGAATTTGAGCTTCTCGCGCCGTATTGTCGACAAGAGTTCGTCCAGCTGACGGGCAATGGAAGCGACTTGAGCGAGTGGACGACCGGCGAGAATAGCATTGGCTGCCTGTTCGACTTCCAGTTCGGTGGCTAGCAACAGGCCTTTACGGGAAGCGAGAACTCCTTCCAGCAGTGCGAGGTCGATTGGCCGGGTGACGTCCGAGCACAACAGATCATACTCGGGATCGGAAATGGTAGTCGTGATGGTCCGAACATCGCCGCCGTTACACGCAACAGCCTCAATAACGTCTGTCAGATAGTACTGGCCTTGGGCGTTGGCGTTAGTGAGTTCGCGCGCATGGCGATAGAAGGTGGCGGCTCGTATAACATACAAAGGGCAATTGCCTTCTGTCAGATCGAGCTTCGCCTGGCGCGCGGGAGACTCGGGTTGCGCGAGAATGTCCCGTTCCTCGATCACCTTTACGACGCGGCCATTTTCGTCCCGAAGTATGCGCCCTTTGCCATGATGCTTGGGAGGCTCGTAGACCGCGGTCAGGAAAGTGATGTCCGCCTCACGCGAGCCTGTTCGATGGGTTTCTATAATCCGCCGGAAAGTGGAAGAGGGAATAATCCGGTCCCCCATGGTGATTACGAGAAGAGGGTTTTTTTCGATCAAGCCAGGGACACTGAAAGCCTCCAAAGCGGCATAAGCCGTTCCACCTGCCGGGTTGTCGGAAAGTACGTAGATGTTGTCTGGCCCAAGCGCGGAGGCGACTTCGGAATGTCTGTAACCTACCAGGCAAATTACAGGGGACCGGCAGACGCGGCGAAAAGCATCAATGGAGTGGCGCGCCAAAGGGGTCCCACTTACGGGCTGAATGCATTTTGGTTCCCGGCCAAACCGGGTGCCCTTTCCCGCAGCGAGCACGATGAGCACGGGCGAGTCCGCTGTGATACCCCCAAACAAAGGCAGGCTTTTTTGATCGAGAATTTTCTCGACTTTGGGAAAGGCCGCCTGTTTGAGCGGCTTGGTAGAAAGAGAGTTCGACGATATACCACCCATGGTCGAAAGCTTTCCACAGCCGAGGCAACAAATCAACTGCGACGATTTGAGGGCAGAGTTGCTGGTGCTTGAAGGCATCGGATAGGATAAAAATCACCCACATGTTGAAATTCCAAACTGCTGGCGAGTCGCACGGGGAGTGTTTGGTGGCCGTTTTGAGTGGGCTGCCAGCTGGAGTGCCAATTTCCGTGGAAGCGGTGGATCGGGAGTTGTGGCGCCGGCAACAAGGTTACGGCCGAGGCGGCCGCATGAAAATTGAACACGACCACGCTGAAATTGTCGCCGGAATTCGGCACTCGCACACAATCGGGTCTCCGATTGCGATACTGGTGCGCAACAAGGATTGGGCTAACTGGAAGGAAGCGCTGCCGGTGGAGGCGTCGGAAGGGTCAGAACTCAAGCAAAGATGTGTAACACGCCCTCGCCCGGGTCATGCGGATTTGGCGGGGGTGCTGAAATACAACCTGCCGGAGGCCCGGTACATCCTTGAAAGAGCCAGCGCGAGGGAAACTGCGGCCAGAGTCGCAGCGGGCGCGGTGGCTAAGGCATTTCTTGCGCAGTTTGGCATAGAGGTACTCAGCCATGTGGTCGCCATAGGAACTGCACGGCTCACACGGCCTGCCCGCTGGGAAGATCTTGTTGAACTGAACCGGAGAAAAGAGGTTTTTCTTGGCTGCATTGATCCGGCCATTGAAGAGATGATGAAGGCAATGGTGGATGAGGCGCAGCGGAAAGGCGACACTGTGGGAGGCGTTTTCGAAGTGATGGCCAGGGGGGTGCCTCCGGGGCTCGGGTCACACGCCGATTGGGATGCGCGGCTGGATGGCCGCCTGGCACAGGCGATTGTCTCCATTCAGGCTGTCAAAGGCGTGGAGATCGGACCGGCTGTCGAGAACGCTACTCGTTTCGGATCGCAGGTTCAGGACACAATTCATTATGACAGTGGCAACTCATCGTTTACGCGAGGCGCCAATCGGGCTGGTGGCATCGAAGGCGGAATCACCAACGGGCAGGACCTTATTATCAGGGGCCATTTGAAGCCGATTTCAACGTTGCGCCGCCCCCTCGAGTCTGTGGATTTGGTGAGCCGGAAACCCTCTGTGGCGGCTTATGAACGCAGCGATGTTTGCGTGGTTCCGGCGGCAGGCGTGGTCGCTGAAGCGATGGTCGCGATTGTTCTGGCCGGCGCGATGCTAGAGAAGTTCGGCGGTGACTCTTTGGCCGAGACGAAAAGGAACTTTGATGCATACTTAGAGCAGGTGAGGCGATTCTGATGATCTACTCTATTGTGAAATATGGCGATCCTGTCCTTGAAAAACCGGCGGAGCCGGTCACGGAGTTTGACACGCCCGAGTTGCACAAGTTGATTGAGGATATGTTTGCGTCTATGTACGCGGCACATGGAGTAGGCCTGGCCGCACCTCAGATAGGAATTTCGCGGCGTATTGCGGTGATCGACACCAGCGCCGGGGAGGATCCGTCCCAAAAACTTGTCCTCATCAATCCTGAGATCGTCATAAACGAAGGTAGACAAACCACTGAGGAGGGGTGTCTAAGCGTGCCGGGCTTTCGGGAACCAGTCGTGCGTCCCAACCGCGTGACAATACGCGCTCAAAACGCGGTGGGGGAAAAGTTTGAGGTGACTGGCGAAGGACTTCTCGCTCGCGCGCTCATGCACGAGATTGATCATCTCAATGGCCGGCTGTATATCAGCCATCTCAGCCCTCTAAAACGTGACTTGATCCGCCGGAAAATTCGGAAACTTATGAAAGCCGGTGAATGGAGTTAAGGCGAGTGAACGACAGCATAGGGCTCACCGGGGAATTGAAACCATGCGACTAATCTTCCTTGGCAGCCCGGCATTCGCCGTGCCCTCTCTCGAGAAGCTCATTGAGGCCGGCCATCAAGTCCTGGCAGTGGTTACGCAGCCGGACCGCCCGAAAGGGCGGCGTCATGAGCTGACGCCGCCCCCGGTTAAGGACGCCGCGCTGCGGCATGGAATCCCTGTGCTTCAGCCGGAGCGGATCAAACAGCCGGAAAACTTAGAGCGTTTGGCAAACCTCAAGCCAGAGGCTATGGTTGTCGTCGGCTACGGACAGATCCTACCGCAATCGTTGATCGACCTTGCTCCCCACGGGATTATCAACGTTCATGCTTCACTGCTTCCCAAATACAGAGGCGCGGCTCCGGTGCAGTGGGTCGTCCTTCGTGGGGAGACCGTGACGGGCGTTACGACCATGCGGATTGATGCTGGTCTAGACACGGGCGACATTTTGTTGCAGCGTGAGACTTCCATTGGCCCGGACGAAACTGCAGAAGAACTTTCAGCACGTCTGGCGGTGATGGGAGCCGAGTTACTTGTGGAAACGCTGGAAGGGCTTGAGCGTGGGGCGATTGTGCCACGCAAGCAAGATCACGATGCTGCCAGCTACGCTCCCATGCTTGGCAGGGAAGATGGATTGATTGATTGGAACAGACCTGCTCGTGCAATCTACAACATGGTGAGAGGGTTGGTGCCATGGCCGGGGGCGTGGACCTGGTTTCGTGAGCGGCGATTCCACATCTGGAAAGCCAGACTGGATGAAGATCCGGCTACCGGGCCGCCAGGATCGCTGTGTGCTCGGGGGCGCCGGCTGATGATAAACTGCGGCGAGGGCTCACGTCTAGAGGCGTTGGAGGTGCAGTGGGAAGGGAAAAAGTCCATGCCCGCAGAGGCTTTTATAAACGGCCATCATCCGGTTGACGGGGAAATGCTTGGAGAGGTGAAAAAGTGAAGCTGCCGCTCGGTTATCGGTACGGTTCCACATATGCAGGAATCCGCAAAGAAAAGAGGGACGATCTTGGTCTGATCATCTCGACGACGCAGGCGTCCTGCGCTGCTGCCTTTACGCTTAACCGTGTCCAGGCAGCGCCAGTACGCTTGGCTCGCCGGCATCTCAGAGACTCGGGGGGCGTGGCGCGCGCTGTTTTGGTCAATGCCGGCAATGCCAATTGCGCCACCAAGACCGGCCTTGGAGTGGCCCTGGCATGCTGTCGAGCTGTCGCGAAAAAGCTTCGGATTCCGGTGAATCAAGTATTGCCCGCATCGACTGGCGTCATCGGTGTCGAACTGGATGCGAGCCTGATCGTGAAGTCGGTGCCGCGGCTTGTTCGCGGGCTCAGCGAAAACGGATTTGCCGACGTTTCAAAGGCCATCATGACTACGGACCGTATTCCTAAAGTGGCTTTCGGGGAAGTCCCGCTAAGCCGCGGGTTGGTGCGGATTGCGGGCATGGCGAAAGGCGCCGGCATGATCCACCCCAATATGGCGACGATGCTGAGCTTCATCATGACGGACGCCGAAATTTCTCCACGAAATCTGCAAGCCATTTTATGCAAAGGTCTGGAACGTAGTTTCCACAGGCTTTCAGTGGATGGCGACATGTCGACCAACGATACCGTAGTTTTGCTTGCCAATGGGGCTTCCGGCATTAAGCCAAACGTCAAGGAACGTATGGTATTTGAGGAAGTGCTGGCCTGGGTCATGCAAGATCTAGCGGAGATGATTGCGCGCGATGGAGAAGGCGCTCGTAAGAAAATCACCATTCATGTAGTTGGCGCTGCCGACGAAGGCGCTGCGAGACGGATTGCCCGCGCAATTGCGAATTCCCCACTGGTAAAGACTGCTATTGCCGGCGCGGACCCCAATTGGGGTCGTATCTTGTCTGCTGCCGGTGCTTCTGGAGTGGCTTTCGATCCCTCCATGGTGGATATCCAGATGCAAGGAGAATGGGTGTGCCGATCTGGCCTCGCCGCCCAATTTTCAGAGGCCGAATTAAAACAAAAATTGCATTCTTCCGACTGTCTGATCCGGTTTGTTATTCGTGGGAAAGGTCCTGGGGAAACATCGTTTTGGACATGTGACCTCACTGAGGAGTATGTCCGCATCAATGCGAGCTACCGCACATAAGGGGTGATAGGCGGCTGATCACAACAGCGCGCGTTCGAGCTGTTGAAAATTTCCTGGTGTGATGAGATGGAATCGCAGCTCCAGACGCGTAAAACTGCGCAATTTATCCTCCAGCTCTTCGGCTGGCAATTCTGGACCGGCCAGCGACAGGCACCCGTCGACTACCTGAACTGGAAATACTCTCCATCGGGAAATATATTTGACCGGCAACGATCTGGCCACGTCCCGCCTAACGGAAACTGGATCAATCCGGCACAGAGTAACATTTTGTTGCAAGCTTAGCGCTTCGTATAGTTGTTCCTCGGTTAATAGACCGAGCCTGATCAGATGTTCTCCGAGACGAGTCCCTTGCGGCTGGGAACTCAGGGCTAAGGGCAAATGTTCAGGAGACAGGTATCCGTGGGTGACAAGGACCTCGCCAAGCTTACGTTTGTGACGCATCAAAGCCTGTCGGGAGGGATAAAAGTGTTCCGTCTTAAGCCAGACCAAGGGCTTACGGCGGAGGCGGGTTGTGGCGTAACGCCATATAGCCAGGAGGGTGGCCAGGGAATTCACCGCATTGGCCCATAGCGTGCGAATGGGGACGCCAACAGAAAAGAGCCAGCCGTAAATTCTCCCGGAACAAAACATTCTCACCGACGTGCGCACAAACTGCATGGCAAAAGTGAACGAAAGAAGCCTGGTCAAGACAGGGTGTAAAATCGCCGCCTTGAGTCCCCAAGGAATGCCGCACACGTGGCACCAGAGCCATGTGCAAAGGCCGTACAAAAAGATACAATTTGCCAAGAGACTCACCGGATTGCCGAGCAAGCCCTTACGATCTCGCCAAAACCAATAGACTGTGGGCACCGAACCTCGCCATCCATGACGCTCCCAGGTTTGTAAGGCAATGCCAATAATCCATCGTGTGCGCTGTTTGACAGCGGAACGAAAGCTTTGTGGAAAGTATTCCCGTGTTGCTACCGGATGGCCATTGGCGAACCGAATGGGAACAAAGATTTGCGAGAGGCCCAGTTGGTGAAGCCTGAGGCCGTTTTCATAATCTTCAGTTAGGCAGCCGGGCTCGAATACACGATTGGCGGCCGAGCCTGCGAGGGCGTGTAGGGCTTTGCGTGTATAGCCGGTGCCGACACCGTTGGAAGGCACAAATCCGCCTAACATCTGGCGAACGAAAATATCCTTTGTCTGGAACTCCGCGAACTCATCGCAGTAAACACCGTGCGTAAGCTGCCAGAAAGGAGTCGGCAGAGGCAATACAGGTATCTGCACCATGTCGAACTTGTCTGTATAACGGTTGATCACACCGAGCGATTCCGGATGAATCAAATCTTCCGCGTCATGGGTCAGCGCCACGTCAAAATGAGCCCCTGTCTCCTGCTCGTAGAGCAGTATGCCTTGATATATCCAGTTCAAACAGTCACCCTTCGATGTTGGACCGTCGTGGGGGCAAGTTACGCGGTGTAGGCGGGGGTATCGTTTCTCAGCCTCGGTCACGGCTTCAACCGTGAAAACATCGTTTGGGTATACTCCCACGAAAAAGTCGTAGTTCGTGTAACGGATCGCGGCAATGTTATGCTCCAACATCTTGCCGATGACACGGTGTTCCTGCCAAAGGGGCACCATGATGGCAATGCGCTTCTCAGGTGCGCACCGGGTTGACTGCTCAAAAGGTGGAAGCTCCATGAGTTGGAGAAACTTTCTATGGACCCAGCCGCTGATAATGGCCAAGTCTAGGATGAGATCGTCTAACCCGGAGATCAACGTAAAAATGACAACGAGAGTCAGGCAAGCCAGGACCACGGGATCGAACAGTGGCATAGGACTAAATCCTGCAAAGAAAACTCTGGCGGCAGTGAGTGAAATTCGCCACAGGTTTTAAGTGTGTGAAACGGGCGAAAAGTTTCCGAGAATAATCCGACAAGATGCCGAAATTTGCCCCGTATACAATGTCCTTGTGAAACTGTCTGCCGGAAAATTACCTGCGGAGCTGTTGCGCTCGCTGCTAATGTCCCTGCCAGTGGGTGGCCCTCAGGTAGTGGTTGGCCCAGGTATAGGGGAGGACGCGACTGTCATCGATCTGGGAGGTCCCGAGCTGCTGGTTGCCAAGACGGATCCAGTGACTTTTGCGGGTGAGGACGCGGGTTTATACTTGCTCGCGGTAAACTGCAATGACTTGGCAACCACAGGCGCGGAGCCTCGATGGCTACTGGTGACGGCGCTTTTGCCTGTGGGTATTGAGCATGAACAGGTCGTTAAAATTTTCTCCAGCTTAGGCCGGGCTTGTACGGAACTCGGCGTCACGCTTGTAGGTGGACATACGGAAATGACTGTGGGCCTCGACCACCCCATTCTGGTGGGCTGTTTGCTGGGGGTGGCGCCGCGGGACCGTGTTGTGCGGACGGCGAATGCACGGGCAGGAGACGCAATCATACTGGCCGGAGGAATCGCAGTAGAAGGTTCAGCGATTCTTGCAAGAGAACACCGGGACATCTTGCTTGCCAAGGGGGTCAATCAAGAGGTAATCAACCGGGCGGCTGCATGGTTGCAGAAACCTGGGATCTCAATTCTTCCAGCAGCACGGATTGCGATGGCGAGCTGCGATGTTCACGCGATGCACGATCCAACGGAGGGCGGGCTGACCACGGCGCTCCACGAAATTGCCGAAGCCGCCAATGTGGGGCTGAGAATCGATGGCTCTGCGATCCCGCTTCTTCCGGAGTGCAAAAGAATTTGTGAAGCTCTTGAGCTGGATCCACTAGGCCTGCTGGCGTCGGGCGCGTTGTTGCTATGTGTGGATTCTGGAGATGCCCAGCGACTTGTGGAACGCCTCAACGAAGGTGGAATCGCAGCGGCCCGCATTGGAGAGGCGGTGGGCCGAACAGAAGGCCGGATTTTGCTACGTGACGGCCGGCCGTCGCCCCTCCCACAGTTTGCCCGGGACGAGCTGGCGCGGTATCTCGAGACATTGCGGGGGAGTAATCTGACAATGGAGGTGGATGATGCTCGTTAAAGACTTTCGCGATGTGGAGGCAAAGCCTTCCGGAGACACTCATGGGGTAAGCATCCGCTGGGTGATAGGCAAAGACGACGGGGCGCCGCACTTCGCCATGCGTGTAATTGAAGTCGAGCCGGGCTACGCGACCCCATATCACCGGCATGGGTGGGAACACGAAGTCTTTATTTTGTCTGGCCGCGGAGTGGTCAAGGGGAACGGTTCTGAGCAGGCGTTTGAGGAGGGTAGCGCGATCTTTATTCCAGGAGACGAGCTGCACCAATTTTTGAACACGGGCAGCACGGTGCTGCGTTTTATTTGTATGATCCCACATGGCTAGAAGGCATATAAAAATGTCGCTTCTGAAAATTGTCTCACCGCTGGTAATACTTGCGCTGACGTGTGGAGCGCGCCATCATCTGTACGCGCAAGTTCTCCAATTCGGTCCGATGACTGTTCTGGACATTGACGTCGGCGAAACTGTGCAGGTTCCGCTAAGCAACGGTAAAAGCGCCACTGTAAGGCTACTCTCACTGAATGAAGTGAGGGATTCAGTTCGTGAGGCTTTGCGTGTGGCAAAGGTTCGGGTGAAAGTCAATGGGAAAATGGCCGAGGTAGAGTGCGGGAACTATCGCTTACCCGTAACAGCTGGGGGTGTGCAAATTGACTGCAGTGTCACAAAAGGATACCTGGAACTGGCGCGATCCAACGTGTGGGGGCTGGAAAAATCGGCGAGGCTCCGGCTATGGCCGGCCGGCTCACCCTGGATACAGCCAGGCACCTACATGTATCCTGCCAAGCAAAAGTGGTTTGCGACCAACACACAGATGGCCAACGAACCATCCTTCGTAGACGGGTCTGAAGTGCCTGTTCGCGGCAAGGTTTATTACCACTACGGGCTGGACATAGGCGGCGCCGAGAAGATGGTTCAAATTGTTTCTGCCACGGATGGCGTGGTCGTGACATTGGGAAAGGAGGCCTTGCCCGAATACCGCAACAGCCCTTTCACGCAGCCAAGCTATGACGGCGTGACTGTTCGTGATAATCGCGGATGGTTCCACTGGTATTTCCACCTCGCTTCGATTGACCCGGGGTTAAGGTTGGGCGAGCCCGTAAAAATGGGGCAGAACATTGGGATATTAGGAAAGGAAGGGAGTGCCGGTTGCTGGTCGCACCTCCACTACGAAATCCGGTCCCCTCAGCCATCAGGGAAGGTTGGGATCCAGGAAGGTTACGCGTTTGTTTGGGAAGCTTACCAGCGTCAATATGTCCCCGAAATTATAGCTGTTGCAAGGCCGCACGCTTTCGTTTGGGTAGGAGAATCTGCCGTTTTGGACGGGACGAGGTCTTGGAGCCGTTCAGGCGGGAAGCTCCGTTATGAGTGGATATTCTCTGACGGGACGCGTGCCCGTGGGGCGGTTGTTAGGAAGGCTTTTAATCGTCCGGGGACGTACAGCGAGATTTTGAAGGTGACAGATAGCCGCAGGCGCACGGCGTACGATTTTGCCGTGGTGCAGGTTGTATCGAGAGAGACAAAGGGTAAGAATGACGATGCCAGCCTGCCTCCAACCATTCATGCTTCTTACGCGCCGACATTCGATTTACGGACCGGTGAACCGGTGACGTTTCTGGTGCGAACCTGCCGCACCACCGAAGGACATGAAGTGTGGAACTTCGGTGATGGAAGTCCGACGGTGACTGTTACTTCCGACGGCTGCACCCAGGAAAAGAATCCCGAGGGTTATGCCAAGACCCAACACGTCTTTGCAAAACCGGGTGATTATATTGTTTCTGTTGAGCGAGCCAACAATCGCGGGGAAAAGGCCACGGCCCGCCTTCATGTGCGGATACAGGCACAATAGCTGGAAACTCTTAATGTTCAAACATCCGGGGGATCTAAGATGCCAATATCGCGGAGAGAATTTCTAGCGGGCGCGGCGGCAGCCTGTATGGTGAATGCGGCTGAGCCGTTGATTGACATTCACGAGCACACGCATTACCGGGGCCGAAGTGACGAAGACCTGGTTGCCCACCAGCGGAGGATAGGAGTAACAATGACCGTGCTACTGCCGGCAGGGTCTAGGGGTGGCTTAGGAGCAGAAGTTTACGGCAACGAATCTGTGGTCGCATTAGCAAGGCGTTACCCGAAAGAGTTTGTGTTTTTTGCCAATGAATTACCTGACGCCCCGGAGGTGCGGGCGGTCATTTCGAAGTATATAAAGCTTGGCGCCAGAGGAATCGGTGAGCAAAAGTTCCCCGTGGCATGCGACTCGGAGCCGATGATCAGGATCGCCGAGCTTGCCCAGGAATTTCAAGTTCCTGTGCTATTGCATTTCGAGCATGGCAAATACAACATGGGCATCGAGCGGTTCCACAAGATGCTTGAGAAATTTCCGCGGGTAAACTTTATAGGTCATGCACAAACATGGTGGGCGAACATCGGCAAGATCGAGGACCAATCGGTACTGTACCCCAAAGGCAAAGTAGTGCCTGGGGGCCTTACCGACCTGATGCTGGCGAATTATCCCAACATGTTCGGGGATCTTTCCGCGGCCTCGGGATTGAACGCCCTGCTTCGGGATGAGGATCATGCGCGGGAATTTCTGCAACGTCATCAAGATAAGCTGCTTTATGGAACTGACTGTAGCGATATTGAGGGACGGGATGATAAGTGCACAGGGGCGGAGTGCTTGTCCGCGGTGCGGCGGTTAGCGGCCAATAAAGACATTGAGCGGAAAATCCTTTATCACAACGCCATGCGTTTGCTGCGGCTCGGATAATGCTGAGGTGTGGGTACGGCCTGCTAGCATGAAGTAGTATGCACGACATTGCCTTCTTCCGAAACAATCTGGATGTAATAGCAGCTCGTTTGTCGACGAGGGGTTTCCAGCTTGATGTGGATCATTTCCGGGAATTGGACGCACGGAGGCGCGCAGCGATTGCTGAATCGGAACGGCTCAAGGCATTAAGGAACTCCGAAAGCGTGGAGATCAATAAACTCAGGCAGCAGGGACTAGATACGAGCGAGCGGCAGCAACAAGTTCGCGAGATTGCCGCGAAGATTTCCAAGCTGAGTGAGGAGGTTAAGGCTTGGGAAGAACAATACTTGCAGTGGCTGATGGGAGTACCGAATCTACCGCACGAGTCCGTTCCGGTGGGACGAAGTGAGGCGGATAACGTGGAGATCCGGCGTTGGGGGGAAGCAGCCCGTATGTCTTTTCCTCCGAAGCCACATTGGGACCTTGGTCCGGAATTGGGCATTTTGGATTTTGAACGTGCGGCGAAGATTACAGGGGCGCGGTTCGCAGTCTACTGGGGAGCCGGAGCGCGTCTGGAGCGTGCATTGATTAATTTCATGCTGGACGTTCACACTCACGAGCATGGGTATAAGGAGGTGCTACCGCCGTTCTTAATTAACTCGGCCAGCCTGTACGGGACTGGCCAGCTTCCAAAGTTTGCAGAAGACCTGTTCAAGTGCGAAAAATATGATTTTTGGTTGGCTCCGACGGCCGAAGTGCCAGTGACGAATCTGTATCGGGGCGAAATACTGGATGGCGATATGCTACCTATCCGTTTGTGCGCGTACACTCCATGCTTTCGAAGCGAAGCTGGGTCCTATGGGAAGGACGTACGTGGAATTATCCGGCAGCACCAATTTCAAAAGGTGGAGCTGGTGAAATTCACAAGACCTGAACAGAGCTACGAAGAACTGGAAACTTTAACACGGGATGCGGAGAGTATCCTGCAAAAGCTCGGCTTGCCGTACAGGACGGTAGCGCTGTGTACCTCCGATTTAGGGTTTTCGTCCGCCAAGACATATGACCTGGAGGTATGGTTGCCGGGACTGAACACGTTCAAGGAAATCTCCTCCTGCTCAAATTTTGAAGCTTTTCAAGCCCGACGGGCAGGCATCAAGATGAAGTCTAGTAAGGGCAAGGCGGAATTCGTACATACTTTAAACGGGAGTGGGTTAGCAGTCGGTCGGACCTGGGTAGCTATTGTTGAGAATTACCAGCAGGCAGATGGTTCGGTAATTATTCCGAGAGCCCTTAGGCCTTATATGGGGGCTGAGCGGATCGCAAAGGACGGCGAGTGCAAGTAAAGGGGGGACCATTCACAAGGCTCCCCACATCTTCTCATCTCCTCTAATTTCCACATTGCGCAAGCTTTAATGATCGCGCCCCCGCACCAAGCGACCAGGCTCAGGAGTATGGGGTGGTTACACTGAAGCCGGGAGACAGATGATGCACGTGCGATGTGCGCTTGGGGCATTGATGGTATGGCTTTGCATAGGGGTAAAGGCGGCTCCTCCACTTTCGATGGTTGAAGATACTTTGTATAAGGCGGACGGGAGCACTTTTAACGGTATCGCGCTAATAGAGTGGAAAAGTTTCCAAGCCGCGGATTCTTCCACTATTGCGGCGCACAGTTTGACCGTCTCCATTGTCAACGGGCGGTTACGGGTGCGGCTTGTACCCACTACAAATGCGTCCCCCGGGGCATATTACTCGGTACGGTACAATAGCGACGGCCGAACGCAGTTCAGCGAGTGGTGGTCGGTCCCGCCCAGCTCTACGGCTCTGAAACTCAAAGACGTAAGGGTTTCAAACATGGCCAGTACCAGCAGCAGCGCGGCTGCGTCGACAACGTTGACCCAAATTACCGAATCAGATGTAGTGGGACTCGAAGCCGATCTTGCCGCTCGTCCTATGAAAGGCCCCAGCTACGCGCCATCGCGCGTGGTTTACGTCAGTGAGACGGGTATGCTCGAAGCAGTGGCAGGTGAGCTGACCGATTGTGTACGGGTGGATGGGACAGCGGGTCCATGCGGCGCGAATGCGGGTCCAGGGCCAGCGTTCGTAGACGCCGAAATACCGTCTGGAGTCGTTGATGGGGCCAACAGGATGTTTATTTTGGGTAATACACCAAATCCGGCTTCAAGCCTGGCTCTGTACCGTAATGGAATCCTGCAACAGGCCGGTCTGGACTATATGCTGTCCGGCAACGTCATTAATTTTGCTGCCGAGGCGGTTCCGCAGCCCGGCGACGTATTACTCAGCTCTTATAGGGTAGATGGAGTCACGAGCCTTATGACCGGTTATCCGGCCCCTGAGGTCATTTGCAGCTCGGCTGGTACCAGTAACAACACGGCCGAGCCGGCCAGATTGGGCAGTTGCACCATTGCAGCCGGCCTTTTACAGCCCGGTGACCGTGTGGAAATACGTTTCGGATATTCCCACGAAGGCGTAACCACAGGTTTTGCATTTGAGATCAGGTGGGGATCAACGAGTTTGGTTTCCCGCACGGCGAGTGCAAGTGATTCATTCGTAAGCGGCCAAGTCGATGCCGGATTGCACAACAGTGGCGCGCTGTGGAGCGCCCAAAGCTGGGGAACTACCTTGGCACAGGCTGCAACCGTAGGTAACGCGGTGGATTCGACTAGCTCTGACCTGCTGGTTAGCTTTTATGGGAGCGTGGCGACTGGTAGTTTGGATACGGTCACACTACGCAACTTTACGGTAATCCGGTATCCAGCGCACACAACTCCATAATTGTCCTTACATTGCGGCCGATCACTAAGGTTTTTGAAGGTTCAACCTGCGAAGAATACCTGATTGGCTTACAACACTCTTTGGACGAGGATGAAGTGGACAGGCTCAAGCAAGGAGGCTCTACTTTATGGCTTCCATTCGACAATGGCTGGCAGGCCGGCCTTTCTGGGGAGAGGTGAGAGGTCAGGACTTGATCGAATACGCGCTTATGGCTGGGTTTGTGGCTGTAGCGGGTGGCGCAGTATTTCCGCCAGTTGCGAATTCTGTGAGCGCCATTTTTTCCAAAATTCAGTCGCTTCTCACGGCAGTTGGATAAGACACAATCCTGCGTTTGCAGTACGCCTACCGTTCGACACCGCCATACTAGCTGTATAAAATAAGTCCTTTCCGTATCGGATCCATGAACTCGCCTTCCTGCCTTTTACTATCTCTTGCGATTACGCCTGCGCGTCTGCTGGCAATGAGTCCGCCCGATTTGGCTATTGTTGTGGCCTACTTCGCGCTGGTTTTGGGAATTGGGATCTATCTGAAGCGATATGCGAATACAGGTGAGGACTTTTTTCTAGCTGGCCGGCAAATGACTAGTTGGGTGGCAGGGCTGAGCTTTATCTCCGCCAATCTTGGTTCGCTGGAAACCATGGGTTATGCCGCAGCCACCTATCAGCACGGCATGTTAATCGCTCACGCATACCTTATCGGCGCAATTCCGGCGATTTTGTTTCTCGCCATGGTGATGATGCCGTTTTATTACATCTCAAAGACGCACTCGGTACCGGGATACTTACGGTTGCGTTACGGAGAGCCGACCCGAGTGATTTCCAGTGTCACGTTTGCAGTGATGACGATTCTGATGAGTGGCATCAACATGTTCTCCATGGCTAAGGTGATGCAGGTAATTCTTGGCTGGAATTTTAACTACAGCATGTGGATTTCCTCATTAACCGTAGCCATGTACGTGATGTTAGGTGGTCTACTGTCAGCCATTTTCAACGAAGTGCTCCAGTTTTTCCTGATTTGGCTTGGTTCGTTGATAATCCCGATATTTGGCCTGATTGAAGCGGGGGGATGGGGCGCAATGGTAGCGCGAATCAACGAAAGGTTTCCTGGACAAGACTACACACACCTGTGGCGCAATTTGGGTTCTTTCAGCAGCAATCCGATGGGGCTTGACTGGGTAGGGGTGGTTCTTGGCTGGGGTCTGGCAATTTCATTCGGGTACTGGACGACAGACTTTCTGGTGGTACAACGTGTTCTGGCAGCCAAGGACCTGCGGTCGGCACAATTGGGCACCATTGTTGGCGCCTTCTTAAAAATGATGGTCCCCCTGATCGTCATTCTCCCTGGGCTGCTGGGGTTGGCGGTGCTCCCCATGCATCTTGTGAGCGAGCCGGAAGCTATCCGCACGGGTGCGCATAGCTATAACGAAGTACTGCCCCTGATGATGGCACGGTATTGCGGCCCTGGTTTACTGGGGTTGGGGGTCACGGCTTTGATCGCGGGATTCATGTCGGGCATGGCAGGTAACGTGAGCGCGTTCGCCACCGTGTGGACTTACGACATATATCGGGCACTCATTCGCAAGACCGCGGGAGACAAGCACTATGTCAAGATGGGGCGCTGGTGCTCTATCCTCGGAGTATTCGCCAGCATCGCCACTGCATATCTGGTGATGTTTTTCGATAACATCATTGCCTACGCCCAGGTGATTTTTATCTTCGGAATCGTGCCTCAGTTCGCCACGATTTTGCTGGGCATGCTATGGAAACGCGCCACGCCGAAAGGAGGATTCTATGGGCTTCTGGCAGGCACGCTGAGCTCGGTGGGATTGTTCGCGTGGGTGCGCCTGTATCCTTCGGGATTAAAGTACGTGGCATTTTATGAACACGCCAGTGAGATGGCAGAAAACATCTACAGGGCTTTTTGGTGCCTGCTGGTTACGGTCATTGTGACGGTGGGGGTGAGTCTGTGTACCCGCCCAAGGCCCGCACATGAGCTAACGAACCTGGTATACGGGTTTACCGAAATTCCCAAATATTTTGGGCTACGCTGGTTTCAAAAACCGGTTTTCTGGGCGGCTACGGTGGGAGTTGCCTTTATAGTCGTCAACATCGTCCTTTGGTAGGCGAGTATGAGCGAGCAAAAACAGTACATTCCTATTTGGTTTTTTGTGGGCGGCCTGTTGTTGTTTTATGGGCTTTTGATTATGGGCACGGGCATCTATGAATATTTTCGGCCCTCAGAACACCCGGTGGCGCTGGCGCACCTCCACGCAGGAATCTGGTGGGGCGCACTTCTGCTTGTACTAGGAATAGTTTATTGTTACCGTTTTCGCCCTGGGAAAAAGTAGGAAGATGCTAGCCAGTCAGAACTCCAACTTCGGGTTCAACTGAGCCTGGATATCGGGGTCGTTCACGTTTTCGCGAGTCACCAGCCGCGCGGCAAGGTTGTTCTCTTTGGGAGGTACGCCTCCCCGAATTTTCTGCACAGCGAGAGAGACAGCATCGAAACCCATTTTCCATGGATTCTGCACCACTAACGAATCGATAATTCCAGCTTTCAGATCATCCAATAAGGCGGGGCTGAAATCGAATCCTACGAGTTTGATCTTGCTCTGCCTGCCTTTGATCGCCTGAACAGCTCCAACGGTGCCTGTTTCGTTAGATGCGAACATACCATTGGCATCAGGCTGAGCCGTCAGCATATTTTCGGCTACGGCGAGAGATTTGGCGAAGTCGGACATGCCGAACCGTTTATCGACGATCTGGATACCCGGAGAAGCTTCCTTAAGGCCGTCTTCGAAGCCTTGCTCGCGGGCGAGGGTTGAGGTAGACCCGGGCTGGCAAGCCACCATCAGAACTTTACCTTTGCCTCCGAGGATTTTTGCCATCCTTGCGGCAGCCAGGCGTCCGGCTCCGTAATTGTCCGTAGCCACGCGAGCCGTATACTTCTGAGTTTCGACACCCGTATCAAAGATAATCACAGGGATGCCCGCGCGAAAGGCTTTCTCGACCACGCCAACCATGGCCTTCCTGTCAATGGGTGAGACAGCAATAGCATCAACGCGCCGCGTAATCATGGTTTCGACAATCTGCAGTTGCCCGGAATAATCGGTTTCGGAAGCCGGCGCGTTCCAGAAAATTTCGACTCCCAGCGACCGGGCAGCAGCGGCTGCACCCGCATGAACCGATTGCCAAAACAGATGTGATCTGCCCTGTGCAATGACAGCAACGACGTGCTGTTTGCGGCGCTTACAGTCGAGGCAAACAAACAGGAGCAAAGCCAGAACTAGACAAAGAAACCGACGCATGGCGCACTCGGGACCATTTTTCGGGAACAGCGAAATGCAAAATCCCAGTGTACGACAGAGTGAGAACGGCAGAAAAATGAAGCAGGCTCCCCTGAAGCTCAGGGACCTTAAGCGTGCACGCTGGCTCGCGGGATTCTGGAAATGAGATCGTCGAATTCCGCGCGGTTTTCGACTCCGATGGTGAAACAATCGACGCAATCGAGAGCAAGAGTGTACCGCAGACACTCGTCAACACGATCCCGCAGACGGCCTTCGCCGAGAATTTTCATCCCGATGATGCCCTTACCGTTTGCTTTCATTTGCCTGAGGATTGCGAGGACCGTTTCCGGGTCGGCGTCCATGATGACGCCGGCAGGATTTATTCGGGCCAAGTTAACCTGGACCCAAGGGGAGGAGGCGGCAGTTTTGAGAGCTCCCAGCGTGTGACAAGAGACACCACGAGTCTTGACGATGTTCTTTTGTTGAGCTTCCAAGATCACATTCATTGCACCTTGTTTCTCTTCGGGCCACCGGGGACTTATCATACAATGCAGCAGCAAGATGTCGATGTAGTCTGTCCCCAATTCACGACGGAAGCGATCAAGATCCACTCGCATCTGTTGTTCGGTGCTGGCATGCGTCTTGGTAAGAATCACCACTTTTTCCCGTGGAATGGATTTCAATGCGTCCTTGAGGTGCGGATGGGAGCCGTACTGGTCCGCGGAGTCCCAGAAATTTACTCCTTGATCGTAGGCGGCCTTGAAAAGATCTGCCATACCTTTCAGGCCTAGCTTACGAGTTTGGTTCGAACTGCCTCCACTTCCATGAGTTCCCGTCCCTAAAGCCAGGCGACTCACAACCAGACGGGCGGGCCCAAGTTGAACGCGGTCATTCGCGTATTTTTTCGTAGTGGCAAACAGCGGATAGTGGAGCCGATTAAGGGCTATTGCACCGGCCACGGTTCCCGCGTGTGATAGAAAACGGCGCCGATTCATGGTTCCTCCCAGAGGATTAGCTTCTTGTTCTTGAAAGCTAGCACAAATCTCTAGCGCGGGGCCAGTATAACCGGAATCTGGAATACAATAGTCACGCAATGAAACAGAAAGCTCTGCGGGCAGCACTATTCGCAATAATTGTACTGTTTGCTCAGGAGTCTTACTCAGTGGACCGAAAACACGGACGTTCAATGGTGATCACACGACAGGGGATTGTAGCAACAAGCCAAACTCTGGCATCTCAGGCGGGTGCTCAGGTGCTGGCGCGCGGGGGGTCGGCGGTCGATGCAGCGATTGCAGCCAACGCTGTCCTAGCAGTAGTCGAACCGATGATGAACGGCATCGGAGGGGACCTGTTCGCGATTTACCGCGATCGAAAGACAGGCAAGCTCACAGGGCTTAACGCTAGTGGGTGGGCGCCAAAGGGGCTAAGCCTGGAGTTCTTCAAAGAGCATGGTTTGACTGCCATGCCCCAAGAGGGGATCCATACTGTCACTGTCCCGGGATGTGTAGAAGGGTGGGCCAAATTGCATCGCAAATTCGGGCGCTTGTCCTGGGCGGAGCTTTTCCAGCCGGCGATCTATTATGCCAGGAATGGTTTCCCGGTAACGGAACTGATCGCGGCCACATGGCAAAGCCTGACCACTAAATTAGAAAGCGATACGGAAGGCAGGCGGGTCTTTCTCCCAGGAGGTAAGGCTCCGCAAACGGGCCAGATATTCCGGAATCCGGATTTGGCCAATGCCTTGAACGTGTTGGCACAAGGCGGTGCGGACGCGTTCTATCGAGGGCCTATAACTGAGTCGATTCTGGCTACCTCACAGTCTTTAGGAGGCAAACTCAAGGCAGAGGACTTCGCGGAGTTTCAATCCGAGTGGGTGGAGCCGATTTCCACTGAATATCGGGGTTGGAAAGTTTATGAACTTCCTCCTAACGGGCAGGGCATGGCGGCTCTCGAGATGCTCAATATCATGGAATGCTTTTCTATTCCGGACTATGATCCCCGTAGCGTGGAGGCTTACCATTTGAAGATCGAGTCCATGAAGCTGGCTTATCAGGACCTTCAGCGTTTCCTTGGCGATCCCCGTTTCGTCAAAGTGCCCGTGCCAGGTCTACTTTCGAAGAGCTACGCAGCGGAAAGGGCCAAGCTCATTGACCCGGACAAAGCAACATGTGACGTAAGCCCTGGGGAACCGACCGGCGGGGATGGTGATACGATCTATCTCTCTGTCATCGACAAAGATGGGAATATCGTCTCTCTTATTCAGAGCCTCTATCTGGGTTTTGGCTCGGGGGTCGTAGTGAAAGGGATGGGATTCCATTTACAGAACCGCGGAGCGTTGTTTGTGCTGGATCCGCACCACCCGAATGTGATTGCGCCACGGAAGCGGCCATTTCACACAATCATTCCGGCATATATGGAGAAAGGCACGATTCACATTGGTTTCGGGATTATGGGGGGACTGAACCAAGCCCAGGCTCACGCCCAGTTCGTGTCCAATATCGTGGATCACGGAATGAACATACAGACTGCACTGGAAGCTCCACGGTTCACTAAGCGAAACTTCGGGGGCTGTGACGTGGCGATCGAGAGCCGACTGCCGGTAGCGGTACTGGAAGGACTGAAGCGGAAGGGGCACGATCTCGACTTGCGGGGCGAGTACGATGACATAGTGGGAGGCGGGCAAGCTGTTTTGGACGATTCTGCAACCGGAATTCATTACGGCGCCTCTTCTCCACGCAAAGATGGCGCAGCCATCCCGGAGCCTGACCCGTATTTCGTTTTGCAAGGTCGAGTGAATAATTGAGATTCCCGAGATGCTTTGTTAGCGGACCAGTGGAGTCACTACGATGCTGCGAAACTCTATTGGGCCGTGGTCACCCTGAAGGCTAATGGGCCCGGGTTCCGCTTCATTGGGGTCATGCCCCATTGCGGTCAGACCTTCCACTTCACCCTTGTCGATGACTTTGATTCCGTTTAACACGACCGTTACCTGACGTCCGACGAGACGAATGTCGAATGTCTGCCACTCGCCGGCGGGCTTACTGGCATTCACACTGGGTGGAATACGGCTGTAGAGTGCCCCCTGAGAATGGGTGTTTGGTGGCCTCCCGTAGTCGTCCAGGATCTGGACTTCATAACGTCCTCGCAAACCGATCCCGCTATTACTACCCTTGGCCAAGCGGAACTCAACATGCAATGCAAAATTCCAGAACTTCTGTTCAGAAACAAGGTTGTTGGCCCGCGGGACATTGGTCAGGATACCGTCCTTCACTACCCAGCCGGTCTCACGGTTTGGGATCAAAGGGCGCCATCCTGTCAGGTCTTTCCCGTTAAAAAGCTGTATTGAGGCAGCTTCACGCCAGGAACCATCATCTTTGTCCGCAATGACAGGAGCTCTTATCCCAATCCATTGGATGCGGGATTCCGGCTGTCCTTCTATGTCGAATGTCCCGTGGAGCTCTCCATTTATTAAGCGGGCACGCCAGATGCCTTTAGCCAGCTTTTTCTGATCTCCGGAACCGATTTGGAACCGTTTGTCGAACGCGAAAACAAGTTCCCCATCGCGAACAGAAATTTCTGGAATGACATCCATGTTGCCACCTGGAGCTCCCACGAACAGACCACAGATATCACTGGTGCCAGCCCCGCGTACCTCCAGCCACCAAGCCCTGGGGCGGGTATCGAGTACAGTGATATCCCACCTGCCATTGAAATCCTTATCTGCAGGAAAGGCTGGTAAGAATACAAGAAACAACACAATGACCAGAATCTTTCGCATAGCCAAGTAGTATACAGCGGTACGTAGCCGCCGGTAGGGGCACTAAAGGGTACGCTCGAGTTGTCTCAATAGGGCGGCAAGACGGGCCATAGTGGCCGGGTTGCCCTGGTAACGCACCTCGTGGTAAGCGGCGGTGAGATCACGCACCAAAAGTGCAAGCTCGGGTTGGCGGATGAGCAGCGCGAATTCGCCGGGGGTCATCCAGGCGGGTTTTTCAAAGCCCTTGCGCTTGAGTAATTCGAGTGCTCTGCCATAGAGGATGGTCGCGTCAGCCGCCTGTCCGCTGCCGCTCAAAGCCTTGCGGAACCTAGTGCGTACTGTCCACAGACGCCAAAGCCGCGGCCAGAAGATCCATAGAGAGCCTGCCGCTAGTATCAATGAAGCCCACAACAACCCGTTGTGAGAAAGCCACTCCCACGCCAAGGCCTTCCACTGAGCTCCGGTGAGCACGACGCGCTCCAGCCATAGCGTGCGCAAACCACGGCCCGAATCTTCCATGTGAACTGCTAACGCAAGCTGGCGCCGAAAATCGTAGTTGACCACCCAGTCCTGCCAGAAAATATCGGCCGCATCGAGGTACCAGCGAGCTTTATCCCATAAAGAAATAGGGGCAGAGGGCGGTGTTATAAGGGGAGTGGGGTCGAACGCAATCCAACCCTGGAGGGGGAACCACGCCTGCACCCAACTGTGGGCGTCAGAAGCCCGAATAACATACCATCCGCTAACCGGGTTGAGCTGGCCTCCCCTGAAGCCGGTGATTACCCGAGAAGGAATCCCGAGAGTACGCAGCATGACAGCCATGGCGGAAGCGAAGTATTCGCAGTGTCCTCTGCGCCGTTCAAACAGAAACCATGCTAACGGATCAGCCGGTGGGCGAGTGGGCGGTTCTATGCTGTAGCTGTAACTATGACGAAGAAAGGCCTCGATCGCCTGGGCTTGTTCCACAGCAGAACTGGCATCCCGAACCACGCTGCGAGCCAGAGCAACTACACGGGGATCTAGCCGGGGTAGTTGTAAGTACTCGGTGAGGTTCTCTTGCAGGGCTTCGGGCATTTCATCCGAGGAAGTCTCGGAACTACCAAAGTAACTAACAGCGCCATAGCGTAGCCCGTCGGTAGTCCGGTATCCGAGTTTGTAAGTTCCAGTGGGCGTCCTCATTATCGAGGGCGAGTCGATCCAAAGCACTTCAGGGATGCCTGTAAAGAAAAGACCGTCGGATCCGACGAATTTCAACCGTACCTCATAGGTCAGGCGGAGACCAACACGCCGTCGCTGTTCATCTGTGCCCAAAATAAGGCGGCCATCATGAACCGGTAGGATGCATGCCGTTTCAGTTGCCGCAGTCCAGCGTGTTCCGTCAAAGCGACTCAGTATGGCACCGCGCCAGTACAAGGTTGAGTACTGGACCGGCTCCCGAAAACGCACATGCATGACAGGGGCGCGGCGATGAAGGATATTCCTTATTTCGCCCAGCCGCAATTCTCCGGAAAAGCCTGGAATTCTATAACGGCTGGAAGCAAGACGTTGAGACGCCGCGTCAGCAGTTCGGGGGAGCAAAAAGAACAATCCTGCGGTAAGGAGAAAAATGCCTGTCGCAACAAGCAGACTGAACGTGGCAAGCCTGAGGTGAAACCCCGTGCGATACCCCCGCCAAATCCTGAACGGCTCGCAGGTCCGGCGTCGGATTTCAAAACCTGCAAATGTAGCAACCCCGAAAACGAGAAATAGAGCGAGGAGGGGGAGGAAGTTTAAATTCGTTGAAAGGATAGCAGCCGACAGCAGCTCCATGAAGGCGAGGACCTTCAAACTCCAGTAGCCTCGCTTCGTGACGGCGGTAAAGGAAACAAGTAAAATCAGCCCAGAGGCAACCAGCACTGCCATGGAGACAGTTAAAGCTCCAGATCCGAGCAAAGCAAGATAACCACTCAGGACAAGTCCCAGCAAGGAGAGTTCACAAAAGACATCCGTGGCCCCCTGCATTTTGGGCCTCGACTCATTCATTTGCCTTCATTTTAAGAAATTTTCCGTGCAGGTAGACGCTACACAAGAAAATCGAACTCTGTGCATGCCCCACAGTTGGCGGGCACGTTGGATGATCACGGTTGGCTGGGAGTAATGCTCATGCTGGCACGAGGGGAAAAGCCAGGTGCTCAGCAAGTGAGCGGCGCGTAGTGAACATTGTTAGTTACCATAATTGCCGAAGAGCAGTATGGGCGAACAAAGACGGTGGGACGGCAGCAAAGCAAATTTGTAATCTGTGAGTTCTTGTGCGCAGCCGAATGCGATTTGTGAATATAACAAGCTTTGAGAGACACGGCAGCCTTTGAATCGGATTGGGATGCGAAGAGGAGCCCGGGTTGGAGATGTAGGAATGCAGGACAACCGCAGCAGTGGATTTCGGGTCGATGTTCTGGAGATGCGGAACAAAACAGCTGAATTTTAAATATACGGAGAAATATGCAACTCGCAAAAATACTGTTGAGTTTACCGTTATTAGCCACTCTTAGCTGTTCAGGCGCACCACGGTATGACCGCTGGGAAATAATTGGCCCTGGCGGCGGCGGGGGAATTTTCTTGCCGACGATCAGCCCACATGACACCAATTTGCTGTTGGCGTCCTGCGACATGACAGGCGCATACATATCGCATAATGGAGGTCGATCCTGGAGAATGTTCAATCTCGGAGGGACCATACAATTCTTTCTTTTCGATCCTGTTAATCCAGATGTTATCTACGCAAAGACCTTTGGTCCGCCTCCAGAAATGGAGAAAGACAGACCACCGGCGAAACCTGCGCTGTTTCGCAGCACTGACCGTGGCAAGGGCTGGCGGCAAGTCTATGCCGACTCACCGGGCGGAATACTCACCGCGCTAGCTGTGGATCCCGCTAATAGCAAAGTCCTTTATGCAGCCATTTGGAAAGACGGAACTTCCGAGTTGCATCTTTCTACTGACTGGGGCAGGAGATGGGGAAAAATCGCCGCTCTTCCAGACGGCTGCAATCAGATCTATGTGGATCCTAAATCTCCTCGGAATGACCGGACCATTTATGTTATCGGGACGAGGTCTGTTACAGTTTGTGAGCGTGGCAAGTGGCGAACAGGGGAATCCATACGGGGAGTGCGCACGACCCGCGGCCGGCCAGAGCTACAGAGCCGGATGTTTTCTGCGGGTTTTCTGGACAGAGGGGGGCAGCTGGTCGTTTATGCCATCGCCGGAGGTGAGCTGTTTGTTTCTGACAACGCAGGAGCAGCCTGGCATCGATCTTTGTTACCTGACTTCGCCGTTCAGATCCCAGCAATTGCTACGTCTCTGTATCACCCTGAGGTTGCGTACCTCTCTTTCAACAATGGACGCCAGGGCAGCGACCGGTCATTCGGGGTGTTAAAAACCAAAGATCTAGGGAATCATTGGGAAGCGGTTTGGAAAGATTCAACTAGGAGCGCTCCCAATGTTTTTGACTCCTGGCTTGGTGAGCGGTTTGGGCCAGGTTGGGGTGGTAATCCCTTTCAAATGGGCGTTGCGCCGACCGATCCTAACGTTTGCTATACGGGTGACTCCGGACGTCTTATGGGTACAAGAGACGAAGGGAAGACATGGCAGGCGTACTATTCGGAGAAACTGCCGGACGGGAGTTATAGATCTACAGGTCTGGACGTTACCACCTGCTACGGCGTTCATTTCGACCCGTTCGATCTAAAGCGAATGTTCATCAGCTATACTGACATCGGTCTTTTCCGGAGCGAAAACGGGGGCAAGAGCTGGATTAGCGCGTCAATTGGCGTGCCGGACCCCTGGGTCAACACAACCTACTGGATCGCGTTCGACCCTACGGTACGCGGACGGGTCTGGGGAGCCATGAGTAGGGCGCATGACTTGCCTCGTCCAAAAATGTTCTCCATAAACGGGCCACTGAATTTTATTGGAGGCGTCTGCCGGAGTGATGATGGTGGAAAAACGTGGCGTGGTTCCAACCAGGGAATGCCGCCGACGGCTGTGACTCACATCATTGTGGATCCAGATAGCCCGGCGAACGCACGGGTGCTTTACGCCGCTGGGTTTGGGCGCGGAGTTTTCAAATCAACTGACGGAGGTGAAAACTGGGCTCTGAAAAGCCAGGGCATTGAGGGGAAAGAACCGCTAGCTTGGCGGTTGATAAGGGATCCGCACGGGGTCGTTTATCTCGTGGTAGCTCGAAGAAGCAACGACGGTTCCATCGGGGGAGAAGGTGACGGAGCTATTTATCGCTCCACCGACGGCGCCGAACACTGGACAAAAATTAGGCTTCCGGAAGATGTAAACGGTCCACACGGCATGGCTGTGGATCCTTTGAATCCTCGGCGGCTGTATCTTGCTGCCTGGGGGCGGCGGCCCAAGGATCGAACGCTGGGTGGTGGCATTTTTCTATCGACGGACGGTGGAATCACATGGAAACAGGTGCTCGACCGGGATCAGCACGTTTATGACATCACTGTAGATCCAATCGATCCGAAAATCGTTTACGCTTGTGGATTCGAAGCCTCAGCCTGGCGCTCTACGGACCGGGGGGAGAGCTGGAAACGGATCAGGGGTTTCAATTTCAAGTGGGGGCACCGCGTAATCCCTGATCCTCTCGACCGAGGAAAGATCTATATCACCACGTATGGCGGCAGTGTCTGGCACGGACCAGCTGAGGGCGACCCTAACGCCCTGGAAGATGTCGTATCACCCCGTGCAGGGTCGCAAAAGTAAGTTTTAATGAGGGCTACCATTTGAGCCGCGCTGCTTCTTACTGGGCGTCGCTTCATTTTGTTTGCAGTTCGGCTTCTGACCAGCCTTACTGAAAAGTCTTTTGAAGGGGCAACGCCAGAAAAAATATTCTGAGAAAGCTGGGCCCACTTCCGGAGGGTGGACTCAATTGTGATAAAACGATGAGGTGCATCTCTCTCTGTTTCACGACAGCCCCAGTTCGGAACCTTATGCTGCGCGTTTTCGAAAAGAAAGAGTCTTGGAGCGGCTGAGGGAACTTGACGACAGGATATGTAGACATGGCCTCGGGTCGCTCGACCCGAAAAAAGATCTTTTAGTGGCTATTGGATGTGAGCTAGACCCTCAAGGAAAGGTTACGAAGTGTGCGTACGGGATGTTCCAACTGAGTTGGCGCGCGAAGCAACACCCGGAATGGGCCGATAGGATCACCAGCGAGGTTCAAGAGATCCAAAATGCCGTCAAGAAAGTGCACGGGACACCATTGCGCTTCCTCATCTGGGTCGGCATGGGTGGGTCTGCTGAAGACAAGTCTATGTACAATGCGGTTGGGCTGTTGCGGCGTGGTGTGCGTTGCTATGTCCTGGATTCCACGGACCCCGCAAAGTTGAAGTACATTCTTGAGGACATACGCCGGCGGTACGGCCTCACTACGCCTGAAGTTTTGAGGGGCACTCTGGTAGCTGCCATGGCGCTTGGGATGACATCCTACGAGCCCGTGGTGAATTTGGAGAGGCTGGCGGCTCTGTACGAGAAATACAAGATAGACAGTTCGCCGAACTTCATTTACATGGCTCTGCCTGACTCTTTGCTAGATCAGTTCGCTCGTAGCCGTGGCTTTAAACGGGTCGAGTTGCAACTGGACGGCCAATACAGCACTACAGGCCGTCATAGTGCACCACTGACGCGAGGTAGTCTCTATCCGTTAGCGCTGTCGCGGGTGGACTTGCGGCAGTGGATTCAAGGAACATGGCTGTCAGATGAGGAGATCGATTCCGCATGGAGACTGGCCGCCTTCTTTCATGTACAAGGGATGGAAGGACGTGATAAGGTGACCCTCCTTCTCCCGAAAGAGTGGGACGGGGCCGGAATATGGACCAAGCAAAACTTTGAAGAAAGCTTGGGGAAAAGCGAAGTCTACGGAATCAAGATCGTGCTTGAGAGCAAGCACAAACTTGCCAATTACAGGTCCCCGAGAGACCCGAACCTCCAGCGTACCTTTTTTGCAGTGCAGATGCAGGGGGGCGACCGTGAGACAGCCAAGAAGATTAATCTTCTGCGGCGGTCGAGTTATCCGTTGGCGGCACTTACTTTGCCCCCGGAAACACCATTATCCCGATACATGCAGTTTATTCATTACACTGTAACCGGCCTGGCCTATTTGCGGGAGGTGAACTTTGTCACGCAACCGAACGTAGAGCTGTACAAATCCATAGCGAACGATTTGTACATAGAATCTCGCAAAGTGGGCGGGATAGCCAAAACGAAGGCCTGGCAAGCGATGGGGACATCAGCCCATCAGATCGTCTGGGAAGGGAGCATCACTTTGAACTACGGTTTGCTGCGGCCCCATCTTCTTCGAGCGCCCTTGGAAGCGCCCGAACTTTACGCCCAGCTGGTGCGTAAACTCACTGCCGCCAGAGAGATTGAATATGCCGAATTGACGTTTTTCGGAGACACGCGTTATTCACCTGCCGGCAAGCGTCTGCGACGTGTTCTGGAACATGCTGCCGAAAGAGTTTTTCGCGGGCCGCTGAAGATGCCTGTGGATGTTTACGAAGGTCCCGCGATGAATCATTCTTATCACGAGATGATTATCGGCCACGGGAAATGCTTCTCGACTATATTGATATCGGACAAACAGGAGTCATTTTCTGCCGCCGGGCCGGACGCCGATTACCACCGGGCACAGTTTTTGGCCACGCAAATGGCGTTGCAGCAAAGAGGCCGGCTCGTAGTAACTCTAACGCTCAAGGACCTGGAAGACTCTACCTTGGATAAGCTTGGGCGGTTTTTCTTGAGAGCTGCGAGTCATCTCAAAAACCGGAGGTGCTAAGGCGTAGGAAGATCTGGCATGGCAAAAATCAAACCTGCAAGGAAAGACAAGGCAAAGAAAAAAGCGCCACCCGGGGCAATCCCCTGTGCCATCCTCGTGATTTTAGGGATCGTGTTGTTATCTTTACTTTTTTGGGCCATCTTGAAATCTGTTTAAAGCGATGAGACCCGACAACCGAAAAGCCGATGAACTGCGAAGCGTGCGGATTACGCCAGACTATCTCATGACTGCTGAAGGATCTGCATTGATTGAGGTGGGGAATACGAAAGTTTTGTGTGCTGCCTCGGTGGAACAAGTGGTGCCGCAATTTTTGCGCGGAAGTGGAAAAGGGTGGGTGACTGCTGAATACTCGATGCTCCCGAGGTCCACGGTGGTTCGCACGCCGCGAGAAATCTCGAAAGGAAGGCCGTCCGGACGCACGCAAGAGATACAGAGGCTTATTGGCCGCGCGCTCCGCTCGGTGGTAGATCTTAGCGCATTGGGAGAACAAACGATTATCCTAGACTGCGATGTACTCCAGGCCGACGGTGGAACGCGCACAGCCGCCATCACGGGAGCGTGTATCGCTCTCGGACTTGCCCTGCGCCGACTGACAGACTGCGGCGCAATTAAGAGTTTTCCGCTGAAGGATTACGTGGCCGCTGTGAGCGTGGGGCTAGTTCAGGGGGAACCACTGGTTGACTTGGTTTACGAGGAAGACTCCCGAGCCGACGTAGACATGAATGTCGTGATGACCGGTTCCGGCCTGTTTGTGGAAGTGCAGGCCACCGGGGAGCAGACTCCTTTCGACGACAGTGAACTAGGTCAGCTTCTGGCGCTGGCGCGGCAGGCTATTGGACGGCTAGTCAAGATCCAGAAAGGGGTTTTGCCCATCCCGTGAAGTTGTTCTGCGCCACTACCAATCAAGCAAAACTCCGTGAATTTTGCTTGGCGGCCCACCGTTTCGCGCCCGGATGGCTGGAAGTGGAGCCTATAGCAGGGCTGTCAGATATCGCGCCTCCTTCGGAAACGGGCTCCAGTTTCGAGGAGAACGCCACGGAAAAAGCTTTGTATTACAGCTTCTACAGCCCAGGATTACTGTTTGCGGATGATTCAGGAATCGAAGTTCGAGCGCTCGGTGGAGCGCCAGGTGTTGCCTCGGCGCGATTTGCCGGGCCACGGGCCGATGACGCCAGCAATAATCAACTGCTGCTCGAAAAACTTCAAGGGGTCACTGACCGGACTGCCAGATTTGTTTGCGTCATTGTGCTGGCTGAGCGCGGGCGCCTCATAGATACTTTCCGGGGAGAGATCGAAGGTCAAATCCTACACGAACCGAGAGGTACTAACGGATTCGGGTATGACCCTTTGTTTTTCTACCCTCCCCTTGCCTGTACTCTGGCGGAGCTGACTTCGGAGCGGAAATTGGAAGTCAGTCACCGGGGACTCGCCTTTGCCAAAATGATTTGGCGCCTCAGCGCATGCCGAAAATAACCGGGGAAGAGTCACCATATCTCTCATCCCCGGTCTAACGACGAGTTTACTTGGTTTGTGATTGGGCTGGAGTGCCAGTCTGGTTCTTGTGCTTCTTGACGTGATGCCTCTTGTGGTGTTTCGATTTAGCAGTCGTGGCGGAACCCGGAGGCGGCGTCTGGCCGCTCTGCGCAGCCGCGAAAACTGCCGGTACACTCAAGGCCGAAAGTAGCAAAGCTGTTACAATTTTCTTCATTTCGATCCTCCCCGAGGGTGGTATCCATTCATTTACCATCCCTGACGGTGAGACGTGGCCGGATTCGAAGATGTTGTTAGCCTCTAGGAGGGATAAGAACAGCCGAAAGTTAGGAAGAGGTGGCTTCAGGCTTTTAAGTGTCGATCCAGGAATCTAAATGCATCCTCTTGCATAGTTATGTTAAAGATATGGGGAACATCGTAAAAGCGGGCTGTGAAACCCTCCGCTGCGCCCGCTTTCTTGTAAATGGCCGCGATTTTTTCCACAGCCTCCTCCATTCCGGCCAGAGGGAAGAGCCCATCCTGTTTGCACTGTAAGACCATCAATGGTTTAGGGACCCTCAAGGCAGCCACGTCGGGAAGGTCAAGCCAGCGGTGCAGCGATGGCACAAAGTGCACAAAAGAATGGGTGTCCATGTGCTTGCGAATCATGGGCTTCACCGTAGACATGAATCCCACGATACAGCCTGCGGCAATTCGGTCGTCGAGCCCAGCAAGAAACAGAGAGCGATATCCTCCTAAGGATACTCCAACACACCCGATACGCTTGGGATCCACTTCGGGGCGTGTCACAAGGTAGTCGACGGTACGCATATCGTCCCAGGTGGTAATGCCCGGCCAAGTTATCCCAGCGTAAATCAACGACTTCACCAGGGTCGCCTCTTTGGCTCGACACTTGGCGTTAAGGTATTTCACATCTTCGACGGAATATTTTGAGCGGTCCCAGCCATATCGAAGGTCATCATCCATGATAAGTCTGCGCTCTCCGAAAGGAAAAGCGTCGATAGTTATGACAACGTAGCCGCGGCGCACAAGGGCGGTGGTCGTTGGCCTGCCATCGTAGTTCTGTTTATGGTATTCCACCATCACTGGATGATTGCAACCGAAATCAATAACCTTTTCTTTGCCAAACACAAACATGCCACCGTGGGAGTGCAGGTCGACCACAGCCGGCGCAGGCTTGGGAAGGTTTTTCGGAATATGAATATATGCGGGCACGCGGAAGTCGGGAGATGTGGAAAACAGCACCTTTTCTCGGATAAACTCGCCTAAATCAACTCGGTCAACCACTTGCGGCTTCGGATCCACACGTGCGGGGGTGTATGCCAAAGCATTCAATACGGCTTTGCGCCCTTGTGCGATATACTCCATTGCAGAGCGGAACCGCCCGCTGAGAAAAGAGAGCGTGTATTCTGTCCGTCGGGTGAGCCGTTCAATGTTTGTATACAAAGAACCAGAATCGGCGCCGGTAGGAATCAGGTCACGGACTTGGTCAGGGGCAGGCCCCTGCTTCGTCTGCGCTACTGCAAGCCGTCTCTCACAGAATGCATTATTCAAAGATGCTGCCCCTACAATACTCATTACATGCCTGCGGTCCATGTGGTTTTCACTTGCCATGTTGTTGATCATAACAAGCGTTACGTGATGCGGGACAAATAGGCCCGCATTGTTATGGCGTGATGATCGGGTTTTGAATAGTTAGGAATGGCGGGGACGACGGGGCTCGAACCCGCGACCTCCGACGTGACAGGCCGGCGTTCTAACCAACTGAACTACGTCCCCGCTTCGCTGGCTGGCTCAAGCTCATCCTAACATATATTGCGTCCCTTTTGCTTCTGCCTTTTATACTGTTACGCTCCGTAAGCCGCCAGGACGCACCGTCTCAAAAATCCCAGGTCTGAAGCCGCTGCTTTTTCCTCGTCCTTGGGATCGTACTCCACATGGAGTGAAATCGGTCCAGTGAAACGCGCAGCAGCTAAAATCGAGAAAAACTTTGTCCAGTCAACCATGCCTTGCCCCAGTGGGCACATTTGCATGGTCCACCTGCCGTTGCGCTTTTCCCAATAGAAGTCCTTTACTGCCACCATCTTAAGTCGTAGCAAAGCCATACGCAAAGATACCAGCCAGCCGGAAACGCCGCCTTCAGCTGTGGCATGGCAGGGGTCGAAATAGTACCCGATCCATCGCGGATCTGAATCGGCGATCATGGCGCGGATGTCCCAGACAGCAGTGCCCACATACGGGCCCGAGTGGTTGTGATAACCCGCCACTACTCCATACTCGCGCGCCAGTGCCACAAGGCTTTCCGTGTCGCGTTTAGCTTGAGCGAGCGTTGTTTCTATGTCCTGGTTATTCCTATAAAGCAAATACCCCGGTTTAAAATATGGAATTTTCAACCGTGCCGCCGTGCTGAGAGTCAGACGTGCGGCTGGATCGGCAGCGGAGGTTAGCCCTGTCGTGATCATGGGCAGCGACAGGCCATGGCTCCGGATCTGTTCGAAGGCACGCGGTAGATCGTGAGAGACGTGCTCTGGTAGCACATGACCTTGCGGCCTCACTGTAAGGTCTACTCCATCGAAACCCAACCGGCGTACAGTTTTGCCCAATTCGTTGCAGTCGAGCTTCGGAAAAAGCTTAGAAAACAGGATCAGGCTTGGCGCAGCGGCCGCTGACTTTGCCTGCGTGACGGCCGCGGTTGCGCCTACCATAAGGAGTTCTCTTCTGCTGAGCTGCATGGCGTTGTTCATCCCAGCTTATAAGGGGCGCGGTATTTGTATTGCAACAACCGATTGGCTGCCTGGTTGTTGGTAAAACGTTCCGCTCGTGCGTCCCATTCAAGGAATGATCGCGTTTTCAAAGCGATATTGCCTATGAGCGTGGCGGCAGTAGAAAGGTGCCCGGTCAAAATGTCGCAGTTGCATTTTCCGCGGGTCTTTATACAGTCCAGAAAATTCCGCGCATGAGGAGCAGGATTGGAGCTGCCTTTGGCGCTGCGTCCCTCCATTGCCGGTTTCGTCCTGGAGCCGTAGGACTTCTCGTATTTCCGGTCTAGCGGCGTACGCGCGGGAATGACCTCATCGGTAATTTGTTCCGGCACAACTTCCCACCGGTTGAGATGGAGGTACATGGTGCCCTTGGTGCCGCGCAGCACCATTTCCGCATCCTGGATATTACCTGGCGCTGCATTGGCGTTGTACTGCGAAAAGATCATCAGTGTTGGACCGTCATACTGCCACAGCACCTCCGCCGTGTCGGGAACCTCGCGATTATCCTGAACGGCGTACTTGCCGCCAATAGCTGTGACCGCGCGAGGAGCGTCCTGGCCTAGACACCACCGCATCATGTCCACATAGTGGACGCCGAAATTCGTTACTTGTCCGCCTGAGTAATCATAAAACCAGCGGAAGCGGTAATAGGTACGGTTGATGTTATAAGGAACCTTGGGAGCCGGGCCTAACCATTGATCCCATTCCGATTCGTTGGGGGGCTGGCTATCGGGGAAATTTCCAATTCCGACCGGCCATTCGTTGTGAATGTGATAGCCCGTGGCCACGGTGACTTTGCCTATGCCGCCGGAGCGGACAAATTCAGCTGCCTCTTGTAAGAAAGTGGACGAACGCCGGTTGAGCCCCACCTGCACAACGCGCTTGGTTTCTTCAGCGACCTCCACCATCCTTCGGCCTTCGGCCACGGTGAGACTTAGAGGTTTTTCGACATAGACGTCTTTGCCGGCGCGGCAGGCATCGACGAACATGATCGCATGCCAGTGGTCTGGGGTAGCAATCACCACTGCCTCGACATCTTTGTCATCGAGCAGTTTTCTGTAATCCTTGTACTTTTTGGGATGAGCACGTGATTTTTTCACGGCAAGATCCATGTAGTCGTCGCGGAGGTCGCACACGGCCACCGTTTCGTTGTTAGCGTTTTCAAGGAACGCGTCGTGCAACTGGTCGCCTCGATTGCCAACGCCAATATAACCAATGCAGATACGCTCATTGGCGCCGAGAATCCGGGAGTAACTCCACGCAGTCGCCATGCCGGCGGCGCGGGTAAAATCTCTGCGAGTTATTTCAGCCATACCAATCCTTTCCAAAATCCTCACATAATTCTATTCCGAATTGACCTCGTATTATTCCTGGAGGCTATTTCTTACTGTGTTCCAGTCGAACGGCCTGAGTAATAACCGCGTCACGTTCCCCCCGGGTCCAGGCATCCTGGATCGCTTGTTCGGAAAGCCCGAGTACACGTCCCAGCAGAAGGAAGGCAGGAAGGGCATGATCGAGACTTTTCCATCGGGCCATATCGATGAGCGAAGGCAGGGCACGCTCCCGCATCTGTTCTCTGGAGGCGTGATCCGGCCGCTCGGTTAAATTCAACAGAAGCCTAGCGGCTCGCATGCGGTCGTCCCACAAAATCGAGTTCAACATTTCAATAAACCATGTGGAGGAAATTTGAATGTTCAGCTCCGGGTTCCGCGCGGCCAGCACTGCGATAGCGTTGATTGCCTGCATGGCGTTCTCACGTACACTGCCGTCGGAATCTTGTAATGCATACTGAAGGTCATTCAATACGTCTATCTTTTTTGGGGCGTAGCCGATCACATACGCGGCAATCGCCCGGTGTTCAGGGTCGACTGACTCCCGCAAGACTTGGCGCAAGGTGGGTACATTTCCCGAGGCGTACTCCAAAAAACGCACCTGGAAGCTGAGCACATCCGGATCCGTGGACAGGGCGTGCCCACGCGTCAAGTCTTCACGAACGGCCTCTTTACGTATTGCACGCTGCTCGGCTTCCAGAAAGCTGTGATAAGCCGCGACCAGCTCCTCGGGTAGAAAAACCTTTTCTCCTGGCGGCAGGCGGTAATTGTAATGCGGCGCTCCTTTTTCTTCGATGCCTACGTAAAGAATCGCATTCCCTGCCTCACAGCAGACGGCCTGAAGGCGAGCCCGGACGATCCCGGGCACAGTCTCCAACCGTTCCTCGACTGCCGCTTTGGAAGAAGGAAGTGGGTCGCCCTCTTTGAAGCCCAATGCTTTACGGACGCGTTCCTCGCTAACTTTCCTCAAACCGTAAAAATCGATGACCCCGATGCGGGGCGGTCCGTAGCCGAACGCCGGAAGGAATATAAAGCACAGCATACAGACGAGCGAAACTGCAAGCCTGCTTTTCGGGCGACGAAAGGGCGTCAGGAGCTTTTTTCCGCAAATGCGCCAAGGTATGGAAGCACAACAGTCTGATTGCGATAGGTCTGAATGATCATGAACGCGGTTAGCAGGATGAACGCTAAATGGAGCAGGCGTTCGATAAAAAACCATAATGGTGCGGCAAACAAGCTGAACAACATGCCGATGACCACCACCACGGCGATCCAGAAAGACTGCAGCAAAATTGCCTGCCAGGCGTGAAAGCGAATTATTTTTTGGCGCCGGTATGGATTCCACCACAAGAACATGATCGCAAGGACGAGCCCGGGAATGTAACACAAAGCCGCCGCTGTATTTACCGGGAGCTGAGGCCGGAATTGGTCGGCTTTTCGACCGCATGTGGGGCACAGGTCACCTTCACTAAGCTGTGACCCGCAGTGCGTGCAGAATGGCATATCCTTCCTTAATTTACTTTTCTGATCTCACGCACAGAACCTGCGGGATCTATCACTCAAACCAATGGCGCGGGAACTTCTGCAGCGCCTTCAGAGGGACGGCAGGGATAGAATTCCGGCGTAATTCCGAATCGCGCACGGTACTCATGAGCAACTGCGGATCGGAAAGTCGAGGAGACCTCCGGCCGCAAAAGGTTCACAGTACACCCGCCGAATCCCCCTCCAGTCATGCGCGCCCCAACAACACCCGGAATCCGTAGGGCCGTCTCCACAAGAAAATCCAATTCCTCACAACTCACTTCATAGTCCTTTTGCAAGCTCCGGTGAGAAGCGATAAACAGCTCTCCCATGGCGCGGACGTCGCCTCTGCCACAAGCCTCGACGAACGCGATAACCCTCTCGTTCTCGCTGGTCACATGCAGGGCACGCCTGGCCGCGACCACAGGCATTACCGGGTCCAGCTCGGTCACCTCCGCCGCAGTGACGTCTCGCAAGCTCTGTACACAGGGTTTGTGCTGCTGGATGGCCTGCACAGCGGCGGCGCATTCCGCGACTCTCTGCCTGTACGCCGTAGTAGCAAGTTCGTGTTTCATCATGGAATTAACGGCTATGATCTCGACTCCAGCGGGTAGAGGTACAATCTCGCTGTCCAGGCTGCGACAGTCGATTTTTACAGCCGCACTAGCTTTTCCAAAGACGCAAATAAATTGGTCCATTATGCCGCACGGCATGCCTACAAAATCGTTCTCGGCGCGCCGGCAGAGTTTGACGAGCTCCAAGGGCGGCATAGATCGATCGCCGAGCAGGGCGCAGGCGATGGAAACCTCAATGGCCGCCGAAGAACTTAATCCGGATCCCGGCGGGATTGTACTCCAGACCGCCAGATCAGCACCTTGCACCGGGTAGCCGGCAAGGACGAGCTCACGGCTTACGCCAAGGACGTAATCTGCCCAATCGTGAGCCGGCTGCGCCGTCGCAATTGCATCGACAGGCCACACTCGTTCCTCGGAATAGTTCGCCGAGAAAACCCGGAGGCAGTCTTGGGCGTTGGGCGCTATGGCGGTATAACAAGCGAGTTCGATGGCTACTGGGAGTACGAGCCCCATGTTGTAGTCTGTGTGCTCTCCAATCAGATTGACCCTGCCGGGAGCCCGAAATACGCGAGGACGCACTGAGGCGCCGTAGCGCTGGGAAAGAAGTTCCATTACGCGGCCCGCCGGGCTAACCATAGCAGCACCACACCGAATAGCAGCATCACGATACCTGTGTACAGGTTCACGTTGGCCTCAGTGAGGGGCGCCCTAAGGTCAGGCGCAAAAACTCCCACAGCGCAAAGGATCAGGCCAAGCAAACCAAAAAAACAACCAGAAGGCGTGCGAAGATCCCACATGAGATGCTCACCAGAACCAAATATTCAACAACACACAAACTACACCGACCACCACCGCGAGAACGCCAGGCCGGTGGTGCCAACTTTTGCTTTCTTCCTGGGGTTTGTCCGTAAGCCCATAAACCAAGTTGCGCAATTCTTGTTGTGGGCGGGGCTTGGTTAGCAGGCTGACGATTACAGTCACAAGGAAGCAAACTGACCACGCAAAAATCGCAACCCAGAAATTCTGGGCCATCGTAGATGGGAATGTATGTATGTGCGCCAGCCATCCACCCTTGCCTTCTGCCATCGTGAGTCCATGTGTCAATGCGGCCGCTCCTGTTCCTGCCAGCAGGCCGCTGAAAGCGCCATGCCCTGTTGCACGGCGCCAGAACATGCCCAACAGAAACGTGGCAAATAAGGGGGCGTTCACAAAACCGAAAACTAGTTGCAGAAGATCCATAAGATTGTTGTACAGGTTGGCGAGGTACGCGGTGCCGATCGACAGCGCCACTCCAAACACCGTGGTCAGCCGCCCAACCCACAGATAATGAGAGTCGGGAGCCCCGCGCCGGATGTAGCTTTGATAAATGTCATACGTCCATACCGTGTTGAACGCAGTTACATTACCTGCCATCCCGGACATAAACGAAGCCATTAGAGCGGTAAGCCCAACACCCAACATGCCGGAGGGATAAAACTTTGCCATGAGAGTGGTCAGAACCTGGTCGTAGTCATAGCCGTTTCCCTTAGCCGGAAGTGAGTAGCCAATGTGCATGTTGTGCAGAGCCACCGCGGCAATGCCTGGAACAATGACGATGAACGGGATGACCATTTTGGGGAAGGCCGCGATGAGCGGGGTCCGGCGTGCTCCTGACATGGAATCAGCGGCCATCGCGCGCTGGATAACAAGAAAATCCGTGCACCAGTAACCAAATGACAACACGAAGCCCAACCCGGCAACCATGCCGAAGACTTCGACACCCATAGGATTTTCCGATGCTTTGCTCATGTATTTCCAGGAGTGCGTCATCACGGCGGGTAGCCTAGTGGCCATCCCATGCCAGCCACCGGCTTTTGCAACGGCCAGAATCGCGAGCGGCGAAAATCCGAGCACGATAAGGCAGAACTGGAGGACTTCGTTATAGATAGCGCTTGTGAGCCCGCCAAGGAAGGTGTAGACAAGCACGATAACGGCGGAAAGCAGCACAGAAGCGGTGAAACTCCAGCCGAGCACTAGCTGAAATAGCAGGCCTAAGGCATACATGGAAATGCCTGAAGAAAAGACTGTCATCGTCGCGAAAGTAATCGCATTCAGTCCCCGAGTCTTTTCGTCGAAGCGGAGCTTGAGGTATTCGGGGACTGACCGCGCCCGGCTGCCGTAATAGAAAGGCATCATGAAAACACCGACGAAAATCATGGCCGGAATCGCGCCGACCCAGTAAAAGTGCGCGGTCATAATGCCATATTTGGCGCCGCAAGCACTCATTCCGATAAGCTCCTGAGCGCCAAGATTGGCTGCTACGAACGCCAGGCTGGTGATCCACACGGGCACCGATCGGCCCGAGATCAGGAAATCCTCGCTGGTGGAAACGCGTTTTCGCAGCAGCCAACCAATGCTAACCACGAAGGCAAAATACACAGCAAGAATCAGGTAGTCAACAGATGCGAGGGTCAAGGGTTACTCCAGTTGCATGGTGATGGAACCGATGAGTCTATCACGGAGAGGCCCGGTAGAGGGGGTTAAGTTTTGCGAATGAACGCAGGGGGAGAGTGTTAGATGTCTTAGGGAAGAGCGCCTACCAGGCGATAGGGAGTGGAAGCAGCAAGCCCGTAACAGTCTGAGTCTATAAACAGGTTGCTCGCTTCGGGCCTGTGAGCGAGCTGCTACAATCATTGGTTCCAATGCCGAAGACCGATAAAGAGTTGAGGGCCGATGTAGTTCAGGTCGGAAAATTGGTGTACCAGAAGGGGTGGGTTGCTGCTAACGACGGTAATATCAGCGTCCGGCTTGATCAGGACCGCGTATTGTGCACGCCGACGGGAGTCAGTAAGGGCATGATGCAAGAGGAGGACCTGATCATTGTGGACATGCAAGGCAACAAGATTGAAGGTCACAAAAGTGAGACCTCCGAAATCGGCCTGCACCTTACTGTGTATAAGCTCCGACCAGACGTGCGCTCAGTGCTGCACGCCCATCCCCCCGTGGCTACCGGTTTTGCCACTGCGGGAAGAGCGCTCAACCTGGCGTTGCTCCCCGAAATCGTCATCGGCTTAGGCTGTGTGCCCTTAGCGGAGTACGGTTTGCCGGGGACAGTGGAACTCATCGAACCGATGTTACCTTACATCCCGAATTACGACGCCATCCTGATGGGGAACCACGGCGCAGTATGTTACGGGGAGGATGTATTCAAGGCTTTTTTCAGGATGGAAATGCTCGAGCATTTCGCCAGAATTACATTGGTCGCCGAATTGCTAGGTGGTCCCAAGGCCCTTCCTCGCGCAGAGGTTGAAAAACTGCTCAAGGCTCGTCCTCGCTACGGGATCACCTCCCATGGAGATCCGGGGCCTGTTCGCTTTGTCTGCGCCGGTGAATCAGGGGAACAACCTGAACGGCTCACGCTGACACGCAAGGAACTTTTGGCTATCGTTGAAGAGGTGTTAAAGGAGCATGGCCTCGCTTGAAAATGGAGTGGAGACGCTGTGGCTGCCTTTATGCCTGCCGGACTTCCCCATCTTCGGTAGTATCCGTAAGTCCGATCTCCACTGTGCGCCCTGTAGTTTTGCGTCTTCTGAAAATCAGTTTGCTGGCTACAAAACTTGCCAGCCCCAGTTTCATGGCCTCGAGAATTGAGTAAGCCGAGTGAAAGTTCCAGAACCGTATTTCTTGAAGGGAATTGCCCTGTACTGGCTGAAAAGCCGCTGCCCGGCCTAGACGCACGATTTCAGGGGTCAGGAACCAGTGCTCGACGACTACCAGCGTCAGCATCAATCCCGTTGCAATCATCAGCGCGCCCGTTCCTTCAGCTCCGAAAAACAGAATGAGGAGCAGTAAGGCGCCAATGCCCAACTCCAGGCGCTCCCAGTTCTCCAAATACCAGGCGTTGAGTTCCGAAGCGTGATAGTTCAACAAAGCCCGCACACCGGCTCCAGCTTTGCTTGTATCGTAGATCTGCGTAACCGCGCGCGGAAGCATGTTCCCGGAAACTCGCTCCGTTCCGGCGAAATTATGCGTCACTACAACAATCATCAGACTGCTTCCAGCCAGCCATATGCCCACTACAAAACATGCCAATCGCCGGTAGTGCATAAGTCAAGTAGACAGTCTACCGCAAGCATGCGGCGGTTGAATGTATGCGAAAATCACGACATGAAAACCCCAGGTTCGTACCCCATTACTAGGCGTGCATGGATGGCCGGTACGGCGGCTATGGCTTTTTCCGCTGCCGCAGAAACGGTCCGGTTGCCGCGCAAAATCAAGGTGGCTATTCTCGGCTTCGACGGGCATACGGGTGAAATTATAGATCCTTTGCCTCAATTGCCCGATGTGGAAATCACCGCTATTTGCGATCCTGATCCAGCCGTGTGTACGCGGGCGAAACGGAATCCGAAACTCGCCTCCGCCAGGCAGTACACCGATTACGAAAAGATGCTGGGAGGTGAGGAACTCGACGTAGTCGCGGTATGCAACACCAACGGCGAACGCGCCAGAGCTATTCTGGCCTGCGCCAACCGGAAGCTGAACGTGATTGCAGAAAAGCCGCTGGCCATTGAACGCCAGGATCTCGACCGTATTCGCGAGACTGTGGCGCGAAACAAGATCGGCCTTTCGATGCTGTTACCCATGCGTTTTTCGCCGCCGTATCTGGCGTTAAAGCAAGTGGTGGATTCCGGTGAAATCGGGGAGGTCGCTCAAATGGGTGCACAAAAGTCTTACAAACTGGGCGACAGACCGGCCTGGATGCGAAAACGCGAGTCTTACGGCGGCACAATACCTTATATTGGCATCCATATGGTTGACCTGATGCGGTGGGGAAGTGGCCGGGAGTTTACTGAGGTGTTCTCTTACCAGACCCGCATCGGCTTCCCCGAGTTGGGAGATATGGAAAATGTCACTGGGTCGCTATTTCGTTTGGACAATGGGGGGATTGCGGTTCTTCGGATGGACTATCTGCGTCCGGAGACGGCCCCCACTCACGGGGACGACCGCTTGCGGATCGTGGGCACCAAAGGTGTTGTGGAGTACCAGCTCGCCACGGGGGTGACCGTGCTATCCGATAGGCGGAAGCCAGAAGTCATAGAAAAGCTGCCCGCAGGAGGCTCGGTCTTCGTGGACTTTTTGGAATCCGTTTATAACGGTAAATCCCCGAGGCTTCCTTTAGCGGATATCTACCGAGTTAACGAAATTGTTTTGGTAGCCCGCCAAGCTGGTGAGCAGCACCGTCCTTTACCGATTCTCTGAAACCGGAAATCAGCGCACCCTGCCTTGTGGAGCAGTGCAGTTGCTGCTGCAAAAGACAGGCTGAAAGCATTGCAGCATCTGATTTGAAGGTTTTGATTGTAGCAATTCACAGCTTTCAGTTATTTGTAAGTTGTTGCTATCAAATAGTTTGTAGATTGTCCTTCACATTCGTGCCCGCTTCAGGCTGGCACCCTGAAACCGGGAAGGTCGGCGGATTAATGCCGACGTTCCGGTTGAAGGACAATCGAAATGCCTCCGATCATCATCGTTATCGATTGATCGGCTGTGGAGTAGTTATCTGAGTAGTTCGTAGTAGTTCTTACCAGCGCACCACAGGCGCGTACCCTCAGCTAAACCCCCTAGAGGGGGCACTCCGTTGATAAGGTGAGTTTCTGGTATGATCTTCCGAGGAGTACTGGACAGCCAGTACTCCTCGGGAGCTTCGCTCCTCCTCACTAGTTAAGGCGCGATTGGAATGAAGTTGCGGTTGCTTTTCGCGTTTTTGTTGTTGCTCGCGGTCGTAGAAAGACCCGTCGAAAGAAAACGGGACATGGGACGCCCCAGCGCCTCAGAACGAGCCGCGTGGAAGCGACTGCGGGTTCGCGGAAATAATCTTTTTTATCAGCACAAATATCTTGAGGCTGCCCGGCTATACGAACGCGGTTACAAAGAGGCTGTCCGCCACCAGGATGCATTTTCGGCGGGGCGCTTTCTTGGCAACATCGGAAGTTGCCAGTTTGCCACCTTACAGTATCGTGCGGCGGCACGAGCATTTCTTGAGGCCCGGGCGCTGGCAGAGGAAGCAGGCGACCAGGAAATGATCGCCACGGCAAGCTTGAACCTCTGTTCCCTGTATTCTCAACTTGGTGAACTCAATGCTGCGCTTCAAGCCGCCCAGCATGGCCTGAAAACATTGGGCGCTGCAGGTGACAGCCGCAACAAAGCTGCGATGCTCACCCAGGCTGCCGTCTTGTATGCACGCCGCGGGGACTGGGAGACGGCTTATAGCTTGTTCTTATCGGCGCTCAATCTTACTGACGGTTTCGAAACGGCGCAACAAACCCGAGCCTCCATCTGTGAGATGTTAGGCTGGGAATTGCTTGAACGGGGCCAGTTGGATGCAGCCGAGCATGCGCTTTTAGAGGCATATCGTCTCAGGAAGTTCGCGTGCCTGCCCGATCTGGAATATTCTTATTACGAGCTTGGGATGCTGTATCTGGCAAAGGGTGCGCCGAAGGTTGCTTGTCGATTTTTGAACCTCGCTATGAAAGAAGGGCAGCGCGTTCCCGGAGCGCTGCCCGTGTGGCGTATCCGTTACCAGCGAGGGCGTGCTCTCGCGATGCTCGGGCGGTTTCACGATGCGCTTGAAGAGCTGGGGAGGGCACTCGACCGGGTACGGCGCTGGCGAGTGGAGTTGCTGCCAGCCGGCTCATTTTTCATAAGTACTGCAGCCGAAGTTCAGCAAGTTTATTCTGCTTACGTAGAAGCGGCCTGTTCTCTCTATTATCAAACCTTCGACAGGCGGTTTTTGCACTCCGCTTTTCAAGCTACAGAAGAAAATCGTGCGGTTGGATTGCGAGCCCTGCTAAACTCACCGTCGGACTGGCAGGCAAAGCTGCCTGAACAATATTGGAAGACTCTGGCCGAACTGCGTCAATTAGATATTTCAGGTGATTCCCAAGAGCTGACGGCCACTCGAGCAAGCTATTTGGAAGGACGCCTTGCAGAGATGGAGGCGGCTTATGGCCTGGCCTTCCCCCAAGTTATGGTCGGCACGAGCAATACGAGTGGCAGTACATCTGTCGCCGACATCCAACGGAACTTACATTCTGGGGAGGCATACCTCAGCTTTCATTTAGGAGACAGGGAGTCTTGGGCATGGGGCATATCTGCTCATGAAGTGCGGCTCCAGCGTCTGCCGAGTGGAACATACATCACGAGCCTGGCACAGCGTTTTGAAGCCGCGGTCCGCGAAAGCCGATCGGAGAGTGTGTTGTTGGGACAAAAACTGTATGCAGTGCTGTTCGGGAGCTTTGGTAGCAACATCTTACGGCAGCGGCATTGGCTTTTGGCGCCGGACGAAATTTTGTTTACCGTACCGTTTGCGGCTTTGGTGTCCGGCACGGACTCGGGCAAACCGGTTTATCTCATCCAAAGACACACTTTAGAAGTTGTACCATCTGGCGCATTTCTGTCCAGACGCGCGGTCGTCCGATTCCGGCCGGAATATCTTGGAGTCGGCGATCCTATATACAATAGCGCCGACCCGCGCTGTCCGCGGCCGGTTAAGCCTGCGTTTGTTCCACTCGCGTCTATTTTCAGGGCTGGGAATGCGAGAACGCCTTTTCAGCTCAACAGAATTCCTGGCAGTAGTAGAGAAATTCATGTGTCGGCAAGAGCCTGGAGTCCGGACCGATCCCACATCGTTTTGCTAGAAGGCTCGGAGGCGGCAAGGGCGAGAGTGCTCGAACACCTCGGTCGAAGTCCCGAAATAGTTCATTTCGCCACACACTTTTTAAGCTCGCCATACAACCGTCGCTGGGGAACATGGCCAGAGATGCACGTCAGTCCTCTAGGGTCTCAACGGGCTACAGCAGCGTTCATGGAAGATCACCATGAGTCGTTGATAGTACTGGGTTTAGAAACCTCCGGGGATGTGAGCTTGCTCGGTCCGGCGGAAATTTCCCGCTTGCCTATACGGTCTGCTTTAGTCGTACTGAGCGGGTGTAGCTCCGGGGTCGCCGAGGTGGCGCCTGGAACCGGTCTGCTAGGCTTGACGCATGCGTGGCTGACAGCCGGCGCCCACACTGTTGCTGCGAGCCTGTGGCCAGTTCAGGACGACCTGGCAGAGTTTTTTGGGAAATTTTACGGCCAGCTCCGAATTTTGTGTGACCAACAACAACCCCACGCTGTGCCAGAGGCTCTTGCCGGCGCTCAGGTGGAAATGCTCCGCAAGGGCGACTGGCGTTCGCTTCCGGTGTACTGGGGCGCTTATTTTTGCATAGGGAAAGGGTAGCCTGTATGACGACGCCCAATGACAAACCCCAGACTGGCGCTGCTGGAAGAGAGGAGAGAGCACAAACGGAGGCGAAAAATCCAGCTCAAACCGGATCCACTCCGAGAGTAGACTTCGCGCGGCTAGTGGCAAGGATCCAGCAGGGAGATCCTTTGGGGATGGAAGAGCTGTACAGGCTGTTTTGCCGTGGAATCAAGTTTTACTTGCGCCGGCAAGTGGGTCCGGAGGAGTTGGACGACCGCCTCCATGATGCGTTCGTGATTGTTATAGAAGCTATTCGCCGGGGCGATTTGCGGGATCCTGAACGACTGATGGGCTTTGTTCGAACCGTTGTTCGGCGGCAGGTAGCGGCGTCGATCGAGCAAGCCGTTCACAATCGCCGCGATTTTTGCGAGTTGGAGTTCGACGATCTTGTATCCAACAGTCTGGAAACTCCCGAGGAGCAGGCAATCTCTAGACAGCAAGCCGAAATCATGGAAGAGGTTCTTAGAAGCATTTCCAGCCGTGACCGGGAAATCCTCACCAGATTTTACTTGCTTGGTCAAACGCAAGAACACATCTGCGCAGAAATGCGTCTGACGGAGACGCAATTCCGGCTGCTAAAATCACGCGCCAAGGCCCGTTTTGGAGAGCTCGGGAAACGCTCGCTACTCCGGCGCTCGTTACCCAAAATTGCTATGAGAAAATCTGCGGGGGTTGAGCACTAAGTTATGACAAGGTACTCTCGCAGATAGTGGTGTGCTCGTACCCCTATCGGAAAGGACGCTGTTATGTCGGCCAACTCTGATGAACATCCCAGCGACGATCTCATAGAGCGTTACTCGCTGGGGATGGTCCAAGAGGACGAACTGGGTCCACTAGAAGAACACCTTCTTATCTGTGGTGTATGCCAAGACCGTGTTGCGGAAAGCGATGATTATGTTGCCGCGATGCGCAGGGCCGCTGCCAAACTGAAACGCGAACAGGAGAGCAGGACCAAGCTGGTGGGCTCGGGTCTTGGGTTTCTGACATTATTTGGGTCCTTTCGGTTGAAGTGGGTTTTGGCTGGAGTGGTCTTGGTCTTTGTCGCCGGAGGGATTGTGATGTCCCATTATTGGGTTCACAACCGGCTGCCTGCACCAGTAGCAATCCTTCTCGAGGCCAAGCGCGGGCTCGACGACACGGCCACCCGTGCCCCTTCCGGAAAGTCGCTGGTCTTGGAAATTGACACAACGCAGCTAGCTGGGCGGTTGGCCTATGTTGTAGAGGTCGTTGATTCCGGCGGGCACTTGACATGGAAATCCAGCGTTCGGCCGCAAAATACTCGGCTTCGGCTAGGTCCCTTACCCAGCCTCAGGAAAGGCCGCTATTGGGTCCGGCTTTACGGCCTCGAGCCGTCCAAGGAATTGTTGCGGGAGTATGGACTAGAGGTGCGCTAGTTGCAAGAAGGCTGGCTCGCGTCCTCGCCCAGGAGTTGATCGGCGTGGGAGGGGTTAAAATGAGGACGATTCTTCTTCTGTCTCGTCCTCTGTTCCAAGGGAGTCGACGAGGTCGGCTTCCCGGGAGAATCGTTTCAGAACTTGCAGCGAGGCAGAGGAACTGAAGCCTGCGAGGCGCAGTTTACGGTAAGCGGCGGCAAGGTTGCGCGCCTCAGCGAGGTATTGGGCGAGGTCCACTTTACGGAACTTGCGGCGCAAGAACTTTTCGATAAGCTCTTGCTCATCGGTGTTCCGATAGGCTTGACGTACAGCCTGCTGGGCCACAGCGGGAGCCACACGCCGCTGTCTCAGATCTCGTAGCACGCGCCCTTTGCCAAGGCCCTGGTTTGTTAGGCGCGCAGTGGCAAACGCAGCCGCAAACCGCCGGTCGTCGAGGTATCCCTGGATTTTCAGACGTGAGAGGATTTCCTCCACCTCTCCCTTTTTGGCCGCGCGAACCCGAAGTTTTTCGCGTAATTCCGAAACGGAGTAATCCCTGCGGCCCAAAATGCGCAGGGCGTAGTCCCATAACTGCTGTCCTTCCAGCAAACATGGCTTGCGAACCGCCATTGGTGTTATCCGGCCGCGTGGCGCTAAAAGCTGATCAGAAAATCCCCTAAATTCTATCATGCGCCGTTCCCTTTTCTGCGCTCTGGAATATGCTAGTATGCAAAGGGAAGTAAAACGTTCCTGTTGTTTTTGGAGAGTGGCTATGGCTGAGGAGAACAAGTTTTCGTACTTCATCCTTGGGTTAGGCATCGGAGTAGCAATTGGCGTGTTGTTTGCTCCCAAGTCCGGTCAGGAAACCAGGGATTACCTGCGGGCGAAAGCCGATGAGGGGAAGGATTATTTGAAGAAACGCGGCGAGGCTCTTTATGATTCAGCCGGCGAGATTGTGGAAAAGGGCAAGTCAGCGATAGCTCGCCAGAAGGACCAATTGGTAGCGGCGGTCGAAGCGGGCAAGCAGGCTTACCGGGAAGCAGTTGCGCCGCAAGGTAAACCCGAAGAGGGCACGCCCTCCGAGGGATGAAACAGCAGATTCGCGTTAAGATTACACTTGTCTATTCATGATTCCCGAAGCCGTAATACCAGCAGCATTGATTAACCTGTTAATCGCCGCCGTAATTGTGGCGGCTGTGGCGATGGTTCTGCAAGCCATCTTCATGTATGGAACCTATAGATCCTCAGCTGCCACCAAAGAACAAGTTTTCAACATCGCCACTCACGCAGAGTCGCTGGTGAGTTCTATCCAACAGGCTGTGGAACAAAGCCGGAAGCAAATTGTCGAGGTCTCAGCCAAGGCAGGGGAAGTGCTGGATCTGACCCATAAGCAACTGGTGCGCATTGATGAAGTACTTGGCGAAGCGACCGCGCGCGCACGCATTCAAATGGACCGGGTGGAAATGATTCTCGACGATACAGCCAGCCGCGTTCAGGAGACCACCAGGATGCTTCACAACGGGATCTTGCGTCCCTTGCGAGAAATTAACGGCGTGGCCGCTGGGGTTCGGGCAGCCGTCGAATATCTTATGCGCGCAAGGCGCCCTACAGTGGATCAGGCAACACACGACGAAGAGATGTTTATCTGACGTTCCAGCCGCCGATACAGCCCTCTGCCGGAGTATTGCAAAGAGGGCGTGGGCCGCATGATTGATATTCATAGCCATATCCTGGCCGGTCTTGACGACGGGCCGGAAACTTTCGACGACAGCGTAGCCATGGCCCGCATGGCTGCTGAGACGGGAACAACCGATATTGTCGCCACACCGCACTCCAACCTAAAGTTTTCGTTCGACCCGGTTGAGATTGACCGAAAAATTGAGGAATTACAGGCAACTGTAGGCGAGGTCATCCGTATTCATCGAGGTTGTGATTTCCATCTGCACTATGAAAACGTTCGGGACGCTCTGCTAGAGCCGGCCAAGTACGCGATAAACCGGAAATGTTATCTTCTGGTGGAGTTTTCTGAGCTGCTGGTGTCCAAGGCTACGGAAGACATCCTTCACCGTCTCCACGACGCCGGCCTGATCCCCGTGATTACACATCCTGAACGTCATCCCCTGCTTCAGCGACGTGTGGAACAGTTAGCCTCGTGGGTACAGGAAGGCTGGTGCGTACAGATAACCGCACAATCGTTGTTCGGCGGCTTCGGTAAACAAGCGAAGGTTTTTTCAGAACAATTGCTGAGCCGCAGGCTTGTTCATTTTATCGCCAGCGACGCTCATGACATCAGGCACCGTCCCCCACGGCTCGATCTTGCTTTCCGATTTATCGTTGACAGCTACGGTTCTGAACTCGCTGAACGCCTTTGCATGACAAACCCCAGGGCTGCCCTGGAGGGGAAACTTCTCGAACCGCTCCCCGTCGCAACCGTGGTGCGTAAGCATAAGTGGTTTTCATTTTGGCGTTAAGTTGGTTGTGTCTGTGGAAGGTCACTTCCGTGAACCGCGCTTGGGCGGTCTACACTGAAGGAAGTATGGTGCGCCTGCTACTCATGCTGCTCCTTGCTCCCCGCTTGGTTTTGCCAGCAGGAGGGGTAGCGGCCGACTTGGCCCGTAAGCTACAGAACACTAATCTTGATCCTGCTGAATGCTACAAGGTTCGTGAGCTGACCCTTACCAAAGAGGACGTCCGTCTGTACTTTACTAATGGACACCTTATTTTCGGACAGCCGCTCGAAGGGGCAGTTCGTTCCGCCGTGTTTGTAGCCGGAGATGAGGGGGGTGATGGGGAGATTCTGGTGTTCGCTCCCTCTCGGGGAGAAAGGCTTTCTTTAGCAGTGCGGACTGGATCGCCCACTTTTGACGAACGGTTCGGCGCCGCGGTGATGGTTTTTGACGATGATACGCACCAGGCCATCCTCGAGCGGTTGCGCACACAACAGGACGTACGGAAGAGCGCTGAGATGGGCGCAATATTAGCGCAGGAATGGACACCCGTGGTCCGCAACCTCACACGCAGTTTTGAAATCAGGCTAGTGTACGATTTACTCGACAGGGTAAAGCCCGAGGTTGGGTTTTTTTATGCTGCCTTGTCCGGACGCAAGCTTGGCAACTTCGACCTGCTGTATGATCCTCAGGCGGGTGAACAAATTACCATCGGACAGGTCAAGACGCGCAACGATCGAGCAGTGTTTGATATTTGGACCCGTTTTACGGCCCGGTCCTTCCGCATGGGTACGCGTAGCCGTATTCCGCCCGCTTTTAACCTGACTGATTACCGCATCGATGCTACTATTGAGCCAAGTCTTAGCATGAGGGTGGTTACACAGGCTGGATTGACGCCTCTACGTACACTCCGGGTGCTGGGCTTCGACCTGTCGCAGCAGATGCGAGTGACCGAAGCGCTAGTGGACGGCAAGCCCGCAGAGGTTCTCCAGTATGATTCCATGCGCTCAAACCTGATGCAGGGGAAGGAAGGCAACGAGGTGTTTCTAGTTGTCCCCGCCGAGGAGCTAGAAACGGGCAGACGCCACGAGGTGGAATTTCGGCATTACGGCTCTGTAATTTCCGATGCCGGCCATCGAGTTTATTATGTCGGCTCGCGTACAAACTGGTATCCCAACTTTGTGGCGCAATTTGCCCATTATGACGTGACATTCCGTTACCCGCAGGAGTTGGATCTGGTCGCTCCCGGAGATGTTGTGGAACAAAGGGCAGAGTACGGCTTGCATGTCGTACGCTGGAGGCCTGCGGCGCCGCTTCGGTTTTTTGGCTTCAATTTGGGAGATTACGAGCGGCTCGAGGTACACAAGGATAGCTTTTCTGTGGAAGTATGCGCGAATCGTCGCCTCGAGCCCTCACTACGCCCGGAGTCGAAACAGTTGGTGATCATGCCTCCTCCATCGTGGTCATCAGGGAGTCGTAAACAATCCCCTGTCATCCTGGACGTGGACCGTACCGTTCCCAAACCTGCGGCTCGCCTTAGTGAACTCGGGGATTTGCTGGCCGGGGCTTTTGTCTTTATGGCTGAACGCCTGGGCCCTCCCCCGCTCCGCCATCTCACCGTATCGCCCATTCCAGGAGCGTTCGGGCAAGGATTTCCCGGACTCATCTACCTTTCCACATTGTCATATCTCCCGCCGGAAGCGCGACCCAAAGAAGCACGTACCGATTACCAACAGCTTTTTTTCTCTGAGATTCTTTTGGCTCACGAGGTCGGGCATCAGTGGTGGGGTAACGTTGTGACGGCCGCAAGTTATAAAGACGAATGGTTGATGGAGGCTCTGGCCAACTATTCCGCGCTGCTTTATCTCGAAAAAAGAAAAGGGCGCCAAGCGGTAGATTCTGTACTCGCGGAGTACAAAAGGCACCTGTTACAACCAGGGCCGGACGGGCGACCTATTGAATCGGCGGGACCCATCATATGGGGATTACGTCTGCAATCGCTTCGCGTACCGGAAGCATGGCGGACAATCACTTATGAGAAGGGATCATGGATCATCCACATGCTGCGCCGCCGGATGGGCGACGAACGGTTTTGGAACATGCTTTTACAATTGCGGCGGCGTTACGAGTACCAGCAACTCAGTACAGAGCAGTTCCGGCAGCTGGCATCAGAGTTTTTACCTTCGCAAACCAGCGATCCCACGCTGGAGGGCTTCTTCGAAAATTGGGTATATTCGACGGGCGTTCCGGCATTGACGTTGGGGTGGAAAGCTTCCGGGAGACCTCCGGCGGTGAAAGTTAGTTGCACGTTGGAGCAAAGCGAGGTGCCCTCCGGCTTCAGCATGTCTGTCCCCGTTGTTTTCCTGTTTCGGGACGGAAAATCAGTAACCCAGTGGCTGGAAACTGACGAGAAGCCGGTCCGCTGGCAGATTAGCGTTCGGCAGACACCTTCCCGGGTTCTCCTGGATCCAGACAACAGTGTTCTGGCGATACACAAATGACCATTATGTGGTTATCCTTGATTTCCCTTCTGCTAATAACTTATACGACGGTGTTGTCCGCACCCCCCTCCCGCCCGCGGATACGTGACATTGGCGTCACTGTGGGGGTGCTGCCTACGGGCCCGCTGAATGCCATCACGGACGTGGCCGGGGTAAAGGTTGGACATGCTACGGTGATTTGCGGCGAGGACGTACGCACGGGAGTCACGGCAATCTTACCTCACGGAGGGAATCTGTTCCGGGAAAAAGTGCCGGGAGCGATCTATGTAGGTAACGGTTTTGGAAAACTGGCTGGCTTTACGCAGGTTAATGAGCTCGGCGAAATAGAAACTCCCATACTACTCACCTCGACGCTCAATGTTCCGAAAGTAGCCGATGCTTTGCTGGATTACATGCTGGCATTACCCGGAAACGAAGACGTTCAATCGATCAATCCACTGGTCGCCGAAACGAATGACAGCCGCCTCAACGACGCGCGCGGCCGTCACGTTGGCCGTGAAGAAGTGTTTGCCGCCATCCGAAATGCAAAAGGCGGTCCTGTAGAAGAAGGCGCGGTAGGCGCGGGGACTGGCACGGTGGCATTCGGCTTCAAAGGGGGGATCGGTACATCTTCGCGCCGGTTGCTACAAAGAGATGGTGGGTACACGATCGGCGTGCTGGTCCAGACGAACTATGGGGGGACACTGTCCATCGCCGGCGCACCGGTTGGCAGGGAACTTGGGCGATGGGAGGGCGGGCGTGGGGTGGGTGGCTCAGTGATTGTTGTGATCGCCACAGATGCCCCCGTGGACGCCCGCAATTTGCGCCGCCTTGCCGCACGTTCCATGCTGGGTCTCGGGCGAACAGGTTCCATAGCGGCGAACGGAAGTGGCGATTATGCCATAGCGTTCAGCGTCGCGCCTGAATTGTGCATCCACCCCGGCGCTGTAAGTACAGCGGCGCGGATACTTCCCAATGATTCCATGTCGCCGCTGTTTCAAGCGGTGATCGAAGCGACCGAAGAAGCCGTTTACAATTCCTTGTGCCGGGCCACCACAATGAGTGGGAAAGGGATCACTGTGGAGGCGCTGCCCCTGGATCAGACTATAGAGATCCTCCGCCGTCACCGAGTGTTGTTCCAACCCGGAGTTCGCAGTGACGACGGCAATGGCTCCGTGCGGTAAAGTATTATTTCTCTTCCAATGGATGAAAATCTAACCATAGCCAAGGTTTCCATCATCATTGTGTCTTGGAACTCTGCCGGGGACCTGAGACGGTGCCTTGCTTCTGTCGATCGTTCATTGGGCCGCGAAAATATCGAAGTGATTGTGGTAGATAACGGTTCGCGGGATGAAAGCCCACAACTGGACAGCGAATTTCCGAACATAAATCTCTTAAGGCTGCCACGCAACTTCGGTATGGTGAAAGCATTAAATATGGGGATGAAAACGGCGACCGGAGATCTTTTCTTTTTCCTTCAACCGGAAGTTGAACTTATGCCGGAGACAGTCAACGACTTGGTGAGCCGTCTGGAGACATCCGCAGATGCGACGGCTGTGTGCCCTACGGTAGTTAATCCTGAGGGACTTGTGCTGTCCGGCTTCCGGGCGCTTCCTAGTCCTGAAGAGCTTTGCCGTGCATGGCGGGATGAAGACTTCACGGATTGGCGTACGCCGATAGCGGCGTCTGATTGCGTGGTGGTCGATTATGTGAAAAATTCTCCCATGATGGCCAGGGCGCAGTTCCTGCGCGGCATGCACTATATTGACGAACGGTACGGGAACTCTTGGTGGGATTTGGAACTATGCTACCAGATTCGTCACGCGGGAAAGAAGATCTTATTGTTGCCCGATGTTAAAGTTCTCATCCACCCGGGCCGGCAGGATGCTGGTGCTGGCGCGATGTCGGCTAGAAGCAGGGCGTTGTTGTCGGCGGACCGGGCATTGAGCGCCGCTGTTTTCGTAAGAAAACATTTCGGCCTGGCAGCCGGACTCAAATTCAGATTTGCCGTAACATGGCGCGCTTTTCTTAGGGCAATAGCGTCACTGGCAGGCTTCCGGAACGTTAGCCACCATGTGTCCTTGTTCGGTTATCTTTTGAGCGGTCAGAAACTGGACGGAACCCAGAGCCTTTTCTAAAAGCCGACGTCTCATACCAGCGGCGTGGGGCCCCCAAAAGGGCATGTCACTTTCCTGAAATCAGCATACGGACTGCTACCACTAGGAGAAATACGCCGTAGGCACGCCGGATGAGGGATGGCGGGAGCCCAATCATGATTTTGGCTCCGAAATAGGCCCCCAAAAACAGACCTATGGCTACTAAAGCCGCGAACCGGACTTTGATGAACCCATTCCTGTAATACTCCATAGCGCCAAGCAGCCCCACGGGGGGGATCAGGGCCGCCAAACTGGTTCCTATCGACTCTAGTGGGCTCATCTTCATGACAAATAAAAGTGCTGGAACAATGATGAGGCCACCGCCGATGCCAAACATACCTGCGAAAATACCCGCAACCAGACCAATACCTAAAAGCGTAAGGCTGTTCATGATCCCGAAGTCTACCAGAGTTATGCAGATATCTGTAAACCCGGTCTCGTTCAAGCCGTCCTACATTTATGATGGGGGTGATGCTTAGCCCGGCAGTGGCAGCCATGGAAGTCCGGGTGCAACCCCGGGAAGATTTCGCAGCCTGGATGGCGGTTGAGCAGCGACGTGTGTTCCTGCTCTGCTTCCGGTTGCTTGGCGAGCGCGATGAGGCGGATACTGCCGCACAAGAGGTTTTCCTGAAAGCTTACCAGGCGATAAACCGGCAAGACGGGATGCCGGTCGAGGATCCTACGAGGTGGCTGACAAGGATAGCCGTAAACACTTGTTTGGACAAGCTGCGTTCGAGGCGATGGCGGTTCTGGCACTGGAGACCTAATCCAGATGAGGAGCAAGCCGTTCTGGCATCTGTCATCTCCGGGGCTCCGAACGCCGAGGATCGGGTATTTGCACAGGAAATTGCCGCCCGTTTGCGATTAGCTTTGGACAAATTGAGCTTACGCCAGCGCGCGGTATTCGTGCTGCGGCATTACGAAGACCGCAGTTTGGAAGAGATTGCCGCACTGTTGAAGTTAGATGTAGGCACTGTGAAAGCGCATATGTCACGAGCGCTTGCGAAGTTACGGTTGGAACTGAGGGATTTGTATGGGAGACAACCATTGGAGCGACGATGAATTCATAGACCGCCTTTATGGACTGGGCCCGGAGGGTTCGCATCTGGAGGAGTGCCCCCAGTGCCGGCGCCGCTGGGGGGAATTTCGGCTGAGACGCTCACAGATATTGGAAGCCCCCGCAGTGTCAGAAGAGTTTCTGGTTGCCCAGAGGCATGCGGTATACCGGAAGATCGAAGAGGGCGTCGGTCGGTGGTGGAATTGGTCGCTCATCCCGGGCTTTGCGGGGGCTGCGGTGATGATTTTGCTGGCCGTCCTTGTCTCAGGGCCTAAACCTGCGACGTTGCCTGAGATTTCGGCTGACGTGCAACTCGCCGATGTGTACTCTGCCGTGCAGCAGATGGAACCCGCAGCCGTTGAACCTATTCAAGGATTGTTTGAGGTGAACCCATGATGAAGGCATTGGAAATTCTTCTTGTGTTAACTCCCTGTGCCTTTGCACAGGGACCAGGGTTGTTCCCATGGTGGGAAAGCCCGATTGCCCAAAACATCAATCTCACAGTGGCTCAGAGGAAGCAAATTCAGGCTACGGTGCGGGAATACCGGGACCAGTTGATCCAAATGAGGGCGGATTTACAAAAGGCTGAGGGGAGGCTTAGTGATTTGATGAATGAGGATCCAGTCGACCAAGCCAAAGCCACGGAGGCCATAGATAAGGTCGTGTCATCCCGAGCCGCCTTGATGAAAGCCATTGCTGTCATGAGCCTTAAGCTCCGGCAGACTCTTACAGTGGAGCAATGGCGCCAGCTAGAACGCTGGAGGGCGCAACGGGGAGCTGGACAAAATGCCCTAAGGCCCCTCGGGCATGGCCAAGGGGTACTTGGTAGGGGACGCCCCGGTTTCGGCCCTAGGCCCAAAGGACCTGCGACAGCCGCTCCTCAGATCCCAGCTCCTCCACAGCCTCCCCGAGAGTGATCAAGTGCAGACTCACCGGACGGGCTAGCTTTCGATTGCTGCTAGAATAAGAAGCAGAGCGGGCTGGCCTATGTTAGCAACAAAGACCGTGGCGGAGGAGATCCTCGATCTAAAAAGTACTAGACGAGCGATTTTGCTCGCCCATCATTATCAGGATCCGGAAATTCAGGAGCTTGCCGACTCGATTGGGGATAGTCTTGAGCTGGCCCAGAAGGCTCGCCAGTTTCAGGGAGATGTCATTGCCTTCTGCGGTGTTTGGTTCATGGCCGAGACAGCTAAGGTGCTCAATCCGGAACGGGTTGTGGTTGTTCCGGATCGGGAAGCTAGCTGCAGTCTGGTGGAATCGTGTTCCGCCGAGGAGCTTCGGGTATACAGGCAAAAGCACCCGGATCACATTATTGTCAGCTATATCAACACCTCTGTGGAGGTGAAAGCGTTAAGCGATATCCTATGCACCTCCCGCAATGCGGTTCAGGTGGTGAATTCCATTCCCAAGGACAGGACAATTCTTTTTCTCCCCGACGCGAATCTGGGCAATTACGTGAAGCGGCAGACAGGGCGGGAGAATATGAAGGTTTGGCAGGGGACCTGTGTGGTACATGCTACCTTTAGCGCAAGGCGCCTGGCGGCAGCCTGTGCCGAGTTTCCCAGGGCACGCATCGCAGCGCATCCTGAATGTCCCGCTGAAGTTCTCAATATGGCTGATTTTGTGGGGTCAACCTCGGCCATTATAAGGTACTGTATCGAAAACGATGCCGAAGAATTCATTGTAGTGACTGAAAGCGGCGTCAACCACTCGCTCAAAAAGCTCGCTCCTCACAAACGCTTCCACTTCATTGCCAACGAGCAGTGCAATTGCAGCGAATGCCCTTATATGAAGCGGAACACGCTCGAAAAGTTGCGGGATAGCCTGCGTAATCTTGCTCCTAGGGTCGAGATTGCTTCGGAGATCATCCAGCGTGCGCTGATCCCGCTAGAACGAATGCTAGCCATCAAGGTGTAAACGGGCGCAATGGCGGTCCGTAACCAGTTGACCGATAATTTGGGCCGTGTTCACGACAACCTTCGCGTGAGTGTCACGGATCGGTGTAACCTCAGGTGTTTTTATTGCCTGCCGGAGGGTGGCACCAGCTTTGCGGGTCCAGAGGAGATTCTCAGTTTCGAAGAAATCGAGCGGTTTGTTCGTATAGCGGTGGGCCTTGGGGTTAGCAAGGTGCATATAACCGGAGGCGAACCCTTGGTGCGACGTGGCCTGCCTGTGCTGATCCGCAAGTTATTTTCCATAAAAGGCATTCAAGATATCGCTCTCACTACTAATGGGGTGCTGCTGGCGGGACTCGCACAGTCATTATTTGAAGCAGGCTTGCGCAGGATTAATGTGCATCTGGATACGTTGGACCGGGAGCGGTTTATCGCCATCATGCGACGGGATGAGCTGGACAGAGTGCTGGAGGGCATTGAGGCCTGCCGGGTGCTCGGCTATAGGCCGATTAAGCTGAATGCTGTTGCTATCAAGGGCCTCACTGAGCCGGATATCGTTCCACTGGCTCGCTTCGGTCGTGAGAAGGGGATCGAGGTTCGCTTTATCGAATTCATGCCCTTAGATGCGGAGGGTTTATGGCTGCCGGAGAAGGTTTTGCCAGCCTCCGAAATCATCGATATCCTGCGCCAGAAAGTAAGTCCTCTCATCGAAGTGCCGGACAACGATAGAAAGGCTCCGGCTGCGCTATACCGTTATGCAGATGGACGCGGAACAGTGGGTTTTGTAGCCTCTGTCACCAAACGATTTTGCGAGAGTTGTAACCGCATCCGGTTGACCGCGGACGGCAAACTGCGGTACTGTCTCTTTGCCTTGGAGGAGACCGACATCAAGACAGCTTTGCGGAATGGAGCGCCAGATGAGGACGTAGCCGAGATTGTCCGGCAGGTTTTGCGGAGTAAATGGAACGGGCACGCGATCAACACACCGCGCTTCGTCGCCCCTCCACGTCCCATGGACGCCATCGGCGGGTGACAGGTTCAGTAGGGGTTGCGCTCGCCGCGCCTGATTCCGCTAGAGTGAAGACATGGCGCTAACGGCTCTTCTATTAGCTCCCATTGTGGCTTTCACGTTGCTGGCTGATGGCGAACGGCCGATTCTGACTCCGCGGCCTGGTCCTTCGCCACGGATCAACGGGCCACGCGTTTACGGCGCCCGTCCTGGGCACCCATTTCTGTACCGGATGCCCTGCACAGGACAGCGGCCGATCCGTTTTACTGCGGAAAACCTTCCTCCTTCCTTGCAGCTCGATTCTGCCACCGGAATTATTACAGGGAGAGCGCCGGAGAAACGTGGCGCGTATGTGGTTACTTTTCATGCAGCCAATCGCCACGGATCATCAGTACGGGAATTCAAAATCATCGTTGGTGATACTCTTGCGCTTACCCCTCCTATGGGATGGAACCATTGGTACACGCATTACAACCGGATTACGGATGCGCTGGTGCGCGAAGCGGCAGACGTGATGATCAGCAGCGGCATGGCGGATTACGGATATCAATATGTCAACATTGATGACTGCTGGATGGTAATGCCTGGCTCGCCGAACCCCGAACTCGGAGGAGATCCCCGGAATCCTGATGGCACCATCCGGCCCAACAAGCGCTTCCCCGACATGAAGGCTTTGGCGGATTACATTCACGCCAAGGGGCTCAAATTTGGCATCTATACGTCCCCGGGGCCGCGGACATGTGCAGGGTTCGAAGGCAGCTATGGCCACGAGGAGCAAGATGCCAGGACATTTGCTTCCTGGGGCGTGGACTTCCTCAAATATGATTGGTGCTCGTACCGCAAGATCGCACCGGACGAGAGTCTGGAGGCACGCCAAGCGCCCTACCGCAAGATGGGTTCGATTCTTGCGCAGCTCGACCGCGACATTGTTTTCAACCTATGCCAGTATGGTATGAGTGAGGTTTGGAAATGGGGCAAGGAGGTTGGCGGCCAGTGCTGGCGCACCACTGGAGACCTTGGACTTGCTAAAGGAGACCAGTTGCCCGGGTTTTACAGCATCGGTCTGCGGAACGCTCAGCTTGCCGATTACGCCGGGCCGGGCGGGTGGAACGATCCGGATTACATCCTTATCGGGTACGTGGGGAACGCGCACCGCATCAATGATCCGCCAAAAGAAACTTCGCTGACGCCGGAGGAACAATACAGTTACATGTCCATGTGGAGTCTGATGGCGGCTCCGCTCATTTATTCCGGGCTCATGAGTAAGCTCGATGAGTTTACGCTCAACATTCTTTGTAATGCGGAGGTAATCGACGTCGACCAGGATCCACTTGGCAGGCAAGCCCGTATCGTGCGGCAAAGCCCCGGTGAGCTGGTGATGGCCAAGCCTCTGGAGGATGGCTCTCTGGCTGTAGGGCTGTTTAACCTAAGTGAAACAGTGCGCTCAGTTTCTGTTTCCTGGAACGAGCTTGGGCTCCAGGGAAAACAACGCTTGCGGGATTTGTGGAGGCAGAAGGATATCGGGGAAACATCGGGAACTTATCAGGTGAAGATCCCACGGCACGGAGTACAACTTCTACGTCTCCGGCGGGCGTCTTGATTGAAGGTGCAATTTACCTCATGATTGAGCGGAGCGTAAACTAGGACCCCAGGGGAAATAACATGGCGCCATGCAGCAAGCTGATTCTGGTTTCAGTTTTCGTTTTCGTCGTCGCCAGTTTGCCAGGCTGCCGTACGGCTAAACCACGCGGAGTGGTGATCGAACGGTCCAGGTTGGGGATGTTCAAGCCTCTACCTCCGGCAGTAGAGTCACCCGAAAATCCCCTCACGGAAGAAAAGGTGACGCTGGGCCGGATGTTATATTTCGAGCCACGCCTGTCCCTGAGCCACACGCTTTCCTGTAACAGTTGCCACGGCTTGAATACGTATGGTGTGGACGGCCAGCCCGTTTCGGACGGGCATAAAGGCGCCAAAGGGTCTCGGAATTCACCGACGGTCTATAACGCAGCCGGGCACGTCGCCCAATTTTGGGACGGACGAGCTCCCACAGTGGAGGAACAAGCCAGGGGCCCAGTCCTGAATCCTGTAGAGATGGCCATGACATCAGAAGGCCAGGTTGTGGAGGTGCTGAATTCCATGCCGGAGTACGTTGAGGCGTTCCAAAGGGCATTCCCGGGGAAGAAGAACCCGGTTACTTTTGAGAACGTAACCAAGGCGATTGGCGCATTCGAACGAAAGCTGATCTCACCCGCCCGTTGGGATAGGTTTCTGGCTGGGGATGAAGGGGCATTGACGGATGCCGAGAAAGAGGGTTTTAACAGGTTTATGGAAACCGGCTGCCAGGGGTGTCATAACAGCCCTTACCTTGGTGGTCAAATGTTTCAGAAACTAGGGGTGGAAAAGCCTTGGCCCGATAACAAAGATCTGGGCCGCTTCGCGATCACGAAACAGGAAGCGGACAAAATGGTATTCAAAGTGCCGTCATTGCGCAATGTGGCCAAAACTGCGCCTTACTACCACGATGGGTCGGTAAGAACCCTATGGGATGCGGTCGGATTGATGGCGGAGTATCAGTTGGGGAAACGCTTGCGGGATGATGAGGTGGCCGCAATCGTCACTTGGTTGAACTCCTTGACGGGAGAGTTGCCTGTTGATTACATCAAGCCGCCGGTTTTGCCCAAGAGTACATCCAAGACTCCCAAGCCGCATCTTATGTGATGAGGCTGGCCCTTTCAGACGGGGCAGTAGCTTTTTAGGCCTTGGCACTTGCATAAAATGGACGCCATCTGTATGGGTGACATATCAAGCGACGAACTTGAATATCACGAGAACCTGTATTCTGGATTCGCACAGCAGCACTTCGCCAAGCCTGCTGTACGGTCATTTCGCCGTCACCTGGTGAAACGGATTGTGCATCTGACCGGAGCCACGCACACATCCAGGGTCTTGAGTCTCGGGTGCGGGATAGGGGATACGGAATTACTGCTGGCCCCTTTCGTGAACCAGATTACGGGTATTGATTATTCCTCTAAGGCGATTCTTCAGGCCAAACAAGACGCGGAACGCGGAGGGTTCCGCAACGTGGTGTTTCAGACGGGAGACCCAGAGCAAAGCTGCTTGCTCGAGGGCGGCTTCGATGTTGTGATGGCCGTGTTTTTTCTGCACCACTTACAGGATCAACGGCTGGAGCGCATGGTCGCATTAATTCGAAAGTTGCTTAGTCCCCGTGGGGCTTTTTACAGTCTGGATCCAAACCAACACCGGCTTTCCGGAGCGATCGGGAGAGTAATTTTCCCGAAGATCATGCGCAGATATCATTCTCCTGATGAACGAGAGCTTGTTCCTGGCAAATTGCATGAACTGTTTGTGGCAAACGGTTTTGCGGCAAGAATCGGGATTTACGACTTTTTTTCTACGCCGCTTGCGGGGTTGCTTCCGAGCGCTGTCGGCCTGTACAGGGTTGCGCGCATGGCCGACGAACTGTTGGTCCGTATGCCTCTCCTCAAGTGGTTTGGCAGTAATTTCGAAATAGTAGCTCATCCCCGGTGAGCCGCTGAGTCCGGCTACGACTTATTCAGTTATCCAATGGCTGGGAAGCGGTATATTGAAGGAGAACAGAAAAAACGGGGTTGCCGGGATATGGCTGATATTTCGGGCCGGGAAGTCGCCTTCGACGAGTCGCTCCTTGTAGCACAGGCACAGGACGGAGACGTACACGCTTTTACTGAGTTAGTAAATCGTTACGAGCATAAGATTTACCGGCTTGCCAAGAACATTACCCAGCACGATGAAGATGCCGAAGACGTGCTACAGGAGACTTTTCTGAAAGCATATGGGCATCTCAATGAGTTTCAAAGACACGCAAAGTTCTACACCTGGCTGGTTCGCATAGCAGTGAACGAGTCGCTGATGAAATTGAGGAAGCGAAAAACCGAAAAAACAGTTTCGCTCAATGAAACGACCGATGCGGATGGGGAGACCGTAACTAGGGAAATAGCTGTTTGGGATGACAACCCCGAGCAGCGTTACTCGCGCGAGGAGCTTCGGAGAATTCTGGAAGAAACAATTCAGAGCCTTCCGCCTATTTTCCGAATGGTCTTTATCTTGCGTGACGTGGATGGACTGTCCACGGAGGAAACGGCAGAGGCGCTGAACATATCTGTCCCGGCAGTGAAGAGCCGTCTTTTGCGGGCTCGCCTCGAGCTTCGTGACAGACTTACTAAGTTTTTCAAGAGGAAGAGTGACGATGTCTTTGCTTACCTGTAAAGAATTTTTGGACGGGTTGACAGATTATCTGGACGGCACTCTGGACGAAGAATTTCGTAGGCATCTGGAGACCCACGTGAATGAGTGCCCAAACTGCTGGGTCATCGTAGACACCACTACAAAGACGATACAGATTTATAAGGGCATGGAGCCGCAACCGGTTCCCCCACAATTGCACGCGCGTCTCATGCAGGCTCTAGAAAAGAAGATGTCAGGCTCGACCCGGTAGTAGGGCACGGCTGAAGAGATCGGACGGAAGTTTGTCTGTTGGAGTTGAAATTATCTGCAGTCGCCTCCGTTCGGGTACAGATGCGTGGGGCGCATCGGGCAGAGCTTTTGGAAAAAAGGACAGCGGAAGCAGTGATCACCCGGCCGGACAGGGAATTGCAAACGTTGCTGAGCATCAGAGAGCTCACGCGCCAGCGCTTCGGCTGCGCCGACGGCAGCTTCGTCGACAGAGATGTGGACGTCCAAGCTTAGCCGTAATAGAGACAAGAATGCTTGATCGGGCAATTTTCCGGTAAGGCGCTCGAGTGCTAGAGCGTACAGCCGGAGTTGTGGTGCGTATAATTCAGCGAGGTTATTTACCTCCGCCAGCGAAACGTTATCCGTCTTGTAGTCCACCAGGACGAGATGCTCCTTGTGTTCAAACCACAGATCGATCCGCCCGTGGAGAATCAGATCTTGTACGGATAGCATAAAATCGAACTCCCGTTCGACGCGAGAGGCTTGAGCTACGCGACGTCCCAATTCGCTTTGCCGGAAACGGGAGGCTAACTCTACAGCTTCAGGCTTGGGACTGATGACGGGCGTGCCTGCCAGCAACGCATGGACTTCACGCCCGAGGGAGGCCGCATCCGTCTGGCCCCATAACTCGTCGTTTTCGGGTTCTTGCTCAAAATCCGCACCATACGAACGGGTCTTGCGGCGCTGGCCTTTCCAACCCAGATAATCACCCAGGTAATATCTGCGAGGGCAGGAGGCGAAAACCACTAGCGAGTTGACGGCGATAGAGGCGTCATACTGGTTGCCGGCTCTCGGAGGGGTCACGTAATGCAGCGTTGGTCGCGGAGCCGACTGCATTGTGGATTGGTGAGGTATGCCGGGTTCTTTGTCAGTGCGGAACAAACGGATGCGCAGGCGTGAATCCGGAACTGAGTACACGATGGGTTCTTTGTCTACCTCGCCGAGTGCTAGTCCAAACGCCGAAAGGACTTTACCCGCCCACATAGGCGCATTGCTCTTGTTGTTGGCCATGGAGAGTACAAGACGTTCCTGAGCACGGGTCATGGCGACGTAAAGCAAGCGATCCTCCTCGGCCGCTTCTTTTTCCCCAAAAATTAAATCAAAACGCTGATAGTTCGGGTCGCCAGCGGCTTTATCTGTAGCCGGGTTACGCCAGCACACACCCAAGCCGGATTCGGGGGAATAGCAAACCGGCGGACGTCTTTTACGCACGCCGCTCTGAAGAGACGGCAGAAACACAACGGGGAACTCAAGGCCTTTGGACTGGTGAATGGTCATGAGACGGACTGCATCCAACGAATCGTCCGGCGGGGCCTCGTCTTCGGCTTGAAATTCCCGCAGCCAGTCGAGATCCTGAAGTATGCGGGAGAGGGAGAAGGTGGTGCGGAGGCGCCAATTTCTGAGTAAATCAAGGAACTTTTCTACATTCGCGAGGCCACGGGTGTCGAGGTTCCCCTCGTAGCCGGCTTGGTCAATAAACCACAGAAGTAGCCGGTCAGGGGAGACAGCATCCCTGCATGTTCGCGCTTTTCGCAACAGCGACCAAAAGCTTTGTAATCGTTGCAGCTCGCCCTCTTCAAACGACGTTGCGTTTTGTTTTTTCTCCAACCTAGCTAAAGCGGCGGCCAGCGTGCCCATCCTTTTCAGCCTAAGCAAGGACTCGTCTTTAGATCCCACAAGAGGGGACCGCAACACTCCTGCCAGAGCAACTTCGTCGGCGGGATTATCGATCACGCGCAATAAGTGCACCAAGTCTTTCACCTCGCGGCTTTCATACAAGGATCCTCCTCCAGCAGTGAGGCACGGAATTGCTGCCTCGTCGAGCGCTTCCTTAATCGGCGCAAGGGTAGCACGTTTTCTAGTTAGCACGGCGATGTCGCTATAGCGTACGAATCTCGAGCTACCTCCATCATTCATTACCAGCGAGCCGACTAGTTCCTGTATGCGGTTTGCGATCCACATTGTTTCCTTGCGAGCTGCTTCCTCACTGGTGTCGCCGGAGCATACGATAAGTTCCACCGATGGGAATTCCTGTGGCTCCCGCACGGCCTTAAGATTGTGCGCTTCAATCCCACGAGCTCCGCTACAGACCAGTAGGACTGCCGAGAGAATATCGGCGAGGCTGCGGTAGTTGCGCGACAGTTCGTCTATTTCATTGCCCTGCGCCTGGATGGTGCTACGGTATTGCCGAAACACCTCCGGCTCGGCGTGGCGAAAAGAGTAAATCGATTGATTTACATCGCCCACAGCAAAAAAACGACTCGGCTTGCGGACATAAGACAGTAACTTCCATTGCAAGGGGTTGGTGTCCTGCAATTCGTCCATGAGAATATGATCGAAATTCTCGCTGACTTCGGAGCGAACTTGCGGATTCTCATGAAGCAGAAACAGAGCCCGCTCTTCCAGGTCAGAAAAATCCAGCACGCCAAGCGCCTGCTTCTTTTCACGGTAAATCCGGTCCATGCGTTCCAAGGCTTCCCAGAGCAAACCACGTAAGGGCGCAAACAATTCGCCGGCCAAGGCGCTTAACACTTCCGGCACCGATCGATCGCGAAGCAATCGCAGCGATTCAGCTAAGTTCAACCTGCCGTAATTTCTAGGGAACGCGTTGAGCAGCGCAAAGTGAGCCGCGGAGATTGGCCGGCCCTCAAGGGTGGAGGCTTGTCTGGCCCACGCGCGCAAGGCATCGATACACTCTGCTTGAGCTGGCGTGCGAGGACCTGTGCGGGCGAGTAGCCTTCGTACTTCGCCGAGTAGCGAAGTGAAAGCTCCAGTGCCGGGTGCGACAGTGTCGCGCTCCCGTGCCGTGCGCAGGCTCACGCCGGCCGCCACCCGTACGGATTCGTATACCGCTACCAGAGAATCCGCCAAATCGAACTGATAGTTTCCCGATTGGGAGGCGACATATATGGCGTCCAACAAAGCCCGGAATCGATCCGGATTTTCCACGGCCAGTTCATCCAAAGCTGCGCGCGCCGCACGAATCCGTTCAAGGCAACTCATTGGTTCTTCCATGACGGAAAACTCGGGATTTATCCCCGCAGTGATGGCATGTTCTCTCAGAATGCGCGCGCAGAAAGCATGGATGGTCGAAATAGGAGCGCGCTCGATTTGGGAACGTAATGGGAGATTTTCCTCAAAGGCCTTACAAAGCCGTTGCTTGATCTCCGTAGCGGCTTTGTCTGTGAAAGTGATCGTTAGAATGCGCGACGGAGAAAAGCCCTGGCTTTCGACGAGCCACCGGAAGCGTTCGACGAGAACCCTGGTCTTGCCCGATCCGGGTCCCGCTACGACGCAGATATCTTGTCCTGTGCGCTGAACCGCCTTTTCCTGATCCGGATCAAGCCTCATCCTTCCATGCCCCCGGCGAGGACGCGTTGCTGTGCTGCTTCTATTCTGCAAATATCGCGAAACTCACATTGATGGCACCGTTGTGGTTCTGCCGGGCATGGCTCGATACGACCTGCCCATATTTCAGTAACCGCGCGCTGAACCTGCAGGATTGCACGGTCCATAAGTTCGCGCAGGGTGGCTGCATCGCAGGAGGTGCCGATTCGTTCCAAACCAGGCATGGGCAGATGCCACCCCCGCCATCCGGGTCCATTGCGGATGGCGCCAAATAACATGCCGCAAACCCGTCGACCGGGTTGTTGTTCAAGCGCCAACATGTAAAGAGCACCTTGAACCCTTGTGCCGTGCTCGTGAGCTTTTACAAGGTTGGCAATTGTTGGCAGCGGAGAGTATTTGTAATCAATGACGAGCGCCGATCCGTCCTCAAAATAATCGATGCGGTCGATCCGACCTCGTACAATAAATTCTCTGCCGACATCGAACTGAAACGACGTTTCCGGCTTGCTATACACAGCGCCCGGCAATTCGAGAATCTTTAGAAACCGCTTAAGATTCCGCAGCAATTCGAGCCGCAGCGCTTCGGTCGCGTACCCGGAAAGAACAAAATAGTGGGCACATGCTTGTTGGAAGGCTTGCTCAAAAATCTCTTCTACTGGCTTGTGCGTTGTCATCCATATTTCCAGCACTTTGTGGGCAAGGCTCCCTTGGGCCAGCCGTGAAAATCTTTCCATGGGTTGGGGCGGAGGGGCTTGAAGGTGAAGCGTCCTACGGGAGAAATACAGAAACGGGCATTGAAGAAACTCTTCGAGCGCCGTGGGTGATACGGCTTGATGCTGCAAACGAAGCCAATCCCGCAGACTGGGGGCGAGAATAGGCGAAGGACCCGTTATGGTCGGCAAGAAAAGCGGCTGGGGGCGAATGCGCGGGCGGCTGGCATTCGCCAGCCTTACCGTGGCAGCCGAACCCGGAAGCCGGTCTAAAAAGTACGATCGCAAGTTCTTGTCGCCCTTTTGATTGAAGATGGGATAACTCAGGAACAATCTGTCGGTTGCTCGTGTAACGGCGAAATCAAACAACATCTGCTCTTCAAGATCCTTATCTGTTGAGGTTCGCACCGGTAAACCGGCCTTTCGCAAAGCGAGGCGCATTCGGTCGGGCAGAATTGGATCCTGTGCATGATGAATAGGAAACTGTTTTTCGACCAGGCCACAGATAAACACAACCGGCAGCTCCCACTGGCGTACCTCGTAGGTGTCCATCACATGCACTACATCGCGCCGTCGATCAGGTACGCGCAGTACAGTGTTCCGTATGGCTCTTTGCGCATAGTTCCAGAATTCCTCCAGGGAAACGGGTTGCTCTTCATCCATAGCCTGACCGGTTTGTTCCAGGACTGTTTCAAAAGCTGCTACAGCTTGCGGGTAACTCCGCCACGTTAGGGCCAATTCGTGCGTTTCTGGCTCCAAAGAGCTTGCCGGGCGGACAAAACTGCTCAACGCCTTGAGCTTTTCACTCCATTGGGCTGGAGTGAGGGTGATCTCACGCCAAAAGTCTAGGCCGGATAAAGCGGCTAACAGTCTTTGGATACGGCAATCTTTAGAAAATTCACGCAGCATCTCCAAGCCCTGGCGGGGAATACGCTGGCGAACCTGGAAATCCAACCGGTCCACACCCGCGGCTGTGCTCAGTCCTGAAACGCTTGTGCGAAGTGCTCCTAACGTTTTTTCCCAATCCCAGTCGTGTAGCAGTGCGCCGAGCATATTGGAAAAAAATTGAATTACAGGGTGGGTGGCAAGCCAATCTGGGAAATAAAAACGGGCGGGTATCCCGAACCGGGACAAAATCGATCGCAGGGCAGGGAGATACGGCTCTTCATTGCGAACCACGATACCTATTTCACGCAGTGGTCTTCCCCGATTTGCTTCCTCAACAATGCGGCGCGCAATTTCTTCGAGCTCGTGGTTTATGGTGGAAGCTTCCAGAACTGTTACCTGTGGCTGTGTTCTCTGCCCTACTAGGCGCCGTTCCTCGAATCCCATAGCGGCGAGCGCTACCCGCGTTTCCTCAGCGCCATGCCATTCCGGAAGAGTAATCGTAAGATTGGCGTGATGCGAAAGCGCTTCGATTACTTCCAATTCCGGTTTGCTCAAAGAGAAGAAGCCGTGTATTAGTACGGCGCGGACATTGTCCGGACCTCGCAAGCGCAACTTCCGCGCAGCTTCCCGTAAACGTTCCGCGCGGAGAGCCAGCCTGCGGCGCACCAGGTTGTTCTCCACTTCGGCGTACACAGCGGCAAAGGCAGATGCAAACCCTGTCTGTGAAGACAACGCTTGAAGAGCCATGCACAGTTGTTCGGCGGTCCATCCCGCGGAGGATACTTCCTCGATTGCTCTGGCCAGCAACTCGGCGATGCCTGGCAAGTGGGCGACAGCAGAAAATTCGTTTGGCAGAAGACGGCGAACGGCCTGATCCGCCAATAAAACCAAGGAGGCATTGGATACTTCGGCGTCCTCGCCAGCCCAGGGTTCCACGAACTTAGACATTGTGGAAATGATGTGCGGACGAAAAATGAAGCCCTCGCGGGCCATCCGGTTCCGCAAGTGCTCCGCCATGGTTGCTGTTGGTGTAAGAAGGCAGAAGGCAGAATTTGTTCGCTCGAGCTCTTCCCGTACCCTGTCGATGACATATGCGCTCTTCCCCGAACCCGGTGGGCCTGTGACCAGTAACATTTTGTGTTCTGCTGGGTATTCAGACAAGACTGTTTTACACTTGTTGCCAGAACGGACTAATTGGCCTCATTGGATAATCTGAGCCCGGAACACATAAAGTTTGGTGGCTGGGTCCGATAGCGCCGTTGCGTGGACCCCGGCCTTGTGCGCCAGCGCTTCAAGAAACTGCTTCGCGTCCCAGTTACGCCCGTGAGCCACTTGTGGCAGCAAAAGCCCTTGTGAGCCTTTGGCCTTTAAAAGCGCCCCGTGCTCCAGAATACGGAAGTCCTCCTGTGTGAGAATTCTTTTCATCGGAGTCAAAATTGAAATTTCAATGGTAATGTCTTGTTCCAAAGGGGAAACTGGTTCGAAGCGCCTGTCATCCAGGGCGGATGCCAGAGTGAGTTCCAAAACGGAATCTTTCAAAGGTTGATCTGCGGCGATACGGCCCAGGCAACCACGCAGTTGGCCTTGTTTCCGCAAGGTGACGAACACGCCACACCTCCTCTCGAGAGCTTCCGGAAGATTTTGCGGCGCCTCTGGCAGGATTCTCCGGCCGGTCTGTTGGTAAGCTTTCAAAGTCTGGTACGCCAGGCCTAACAGGAGCTTTTGCTCTTGCGGACCGAGACCGAAAGAACTGTACGGAAAGTATCCTAACGCGCCGTAACTAACAGAATGACGAAAATCCCCGGTGATCTCTCCAGAGGTCTGGTAATCCAAAACCGACTGGAAGATCTCCTCGTGTCGATCGAAATGCCGCAGGATTGCTAATAGAAGACTGATGGGACCGTAACCGCAAACAGTAGCGGCAGTTTCATGAATCACGCTAAGAAAATAGTCTTCACTCAGGCTGCCGGTCGCTTCCATAATTTGAGAGTCTAACTCACGCAACCGATCTTCTGTTCTAGAATCCACAGGAAACGGGAGATAGTGGAAGGCTGAACCATAGTGGGTTAAATCCGAACTGGCTACGAAAACGCTACGCCGTCCGACCCAGTTGGCCAGTATTTTCGCTGCCCCGGCTCTCTCCGCTGTCTCCAAATGACCAATATAGAGGGGTACGATGCGAGCCTCAGGAGCCGCTTTAATCAACAAGGGGAGCTGAATTTCCAGCGAGTGATCGCACACCTGGGCTTCCCGCACAAGTCGGAATTGCGGGAACCTGAGCAATTCGGCTATGACCTCGCTGTCCACGTCCACTCCACCGAGAGGTGTCTCAATACGCCGCACCTCGGGAATCAAAATTCCGGGAGGGCTCCCCCGATGGCAAAAGCCCATTAAAACCACACGCTCAGGCTGAAGGTGCGTGATATGGCGGTAAACGGCAGCGGCTACAGTGCCGGAATAAATGAAGCCAGCGTGAGGGACGACAAACCCCCGAGCCGCCTGGAGAAGATCTGGCCCTGTGCGACGGCGGGAGCTTTCCCACAGGCGGTCGAGCAGGCTGTGTAGCTCGGCAGGGTCACCCGGATACCATGTTCCGCTGTACGGAGACGAATGTATCAGCATCTCGGTCATAATTTGCCGTCCTTTCTCGGCCCGGCTACAAGGCAGTCCATCAGTCTTTCACTGGTATTGTAGTCCTCCCCGCTGATCCTGTCTTCTGTGGTGCTTTGTTGTTATACTCTGCTGTGGCCGGTTAGCTAAAAAAGACTTGGCCGGAAGGAGATCTCTGATGAGAATCTTTGGAAGCATTTTGGTGTGTCTACTGTTGCTGGCTGGACTATTGCTGGCCGCTGCAATTGACGGCAAGTGGGTTGTGGAGCGCAAAGTAGAACGTGGGGGTGAATCGTTTACCATAACGCAGACTTTTGATCTGAAAAGCGATGGAAGTAAGCTGACCGGGACAGTCACCACCGTGTTCGGCCAGCGGGAACCGTTTACAGCTGAAATCAGGGACGGAAAAGTAGAAGGAAATAAGTTCTCCTTTGTCACCGTCATGTCCACGCCCAACGGAGAGTTTAAGTCCTCTTATGAGGGTACGGTGGAAGGCGATATGTTGAAAGGCACAGTCACCCCTGGACGGGAGGGCGCCGAAAGCCGGCCCTTTGAAGCCCACAGAAAATAATACTCCGACCTCCGCGGGATACTGACCATCGACGGATGTGCAAACCCGCCCAAGCCATTCCTCCATGCTCTTTATGAGCAGTAAAGGAGCGCATGGGTTTGTCAATTTCCACTTGGAGGGTGTTTGCGACGCACGATCATGGTAAAAGCCACCCCTGGTGGAGCTGGTTCGGCATCAAAACTGGAGTGGATTTCTTCCAGTAGATTCCGTACCCACAGTGAGTCAGGATCAAACCCTTGCCGCACAAGAAGGCTGCGAACTTCGTCGAGCTGCCCACTGTAAGCCGGGAACTCCACAATCGTGACCGGTTCTGTGTCTTCCCGACCGTCGGGATAACGATAGGCTACCGTGGCGTTGTGATAGATCTGAGGGTTAATTGGAAAGCTAACCTCGGCCAGCGTTTCAAGTAATCGTTCCAGGGACTGTGGTTCCACAGCAATCGAAGCCGAGACCAGTTCGCCTTCTGCTCCTGTGAGTGTCCCAGAACGCGAAACAGAGGATTCGGGCCAGACGCTCATCCTGCCTCCTTTCCCCCGCACCATTAAGAAAGCGGAGCGGACGATTTGGCGCAACCGGCCCAAGAAACAAAAATCCCTGCGCTAAAGGCCGCAGGGAGTGAACTTAAACCGATCCGCCTTTAGCACTTTTTTTAACGTGGTTGCAATTAGCCAGGCCTGTCGAGGCCCTAAATCAGTCCACGCACGGTCAAGCCTATCATGTCGTAACCCAAAAAGCAATAGGCATTCCGGTGTCGCCAGATTTGAAATCAGGAAAATTTCCTTAACGGCGATAAATCTTTAAACAGATGAAATTGCTCCAGCAGGAATCAGGGTAACAACCGCATTAAGAGCCTGTATGAAGTAGATAGGGGAACATCCAAAAGTGGCGGGCGGACCAGTGAAAGTAACCGATCCGCCCCTCGCGCAGAAGTGCAACTCAAAAATCCAGCCGCAGTCCAAGACGGGTCGTGCGGGGTCCAGAACCTTCGTGAGCAGACGTCTGCTGGTCCCTTGTCTGCGTGATTACACCTGCGGAAGCACTATTGATAACTGCATTCGGCAGGCCGTAATTGGGATGGTTGAGTACGTTCGTGAAAGTTGCCTCAGCCTGCAACCTCCATCTTTCCTGGATCCGGAAGGATTTGAAGACATTCATTGGCGCTTTCAGATACTGCTCTTGCGTTTTAACGTCAGTGACGGTTGCCGTCTCCGTTACGATGAGTGGCGCGCCCCCCTGCACAGTAACTGACGAACTTAGTTCGCCTACCTGAAGATTAGCGTCGACCAGTACAATTGCGTTCGCAGTCAGGACGACCCCTTCAGCGATGAACTTTTTGAACCCGGGCGCTTCGACTGCCACTGAGTAGGTGCCCGGTTGCAGGTACCCGACCTCGTATGCACCTGCATCGTTTGTTACTGCTGTTTTTGCAATGTTGGTGGCTGTATTAGTTACTGTGACGTTAGCATTTGGAACCACGGCCCCCGTAGGATCCAGGACACGGCCGCGTATAATGCCAAAGGTAGTTTGTGCCACGACAGGCACGCCCACTGCAAACGATATGAGCAATATCATCGTTACCAGCACTTGCTTTGTTGGAATCCAAAGCATGGATAAAATTCCCCCCTTTCCGGGCGGAGTTATACTCCCCGAAGCGTGAACTTGTCAAGACGGCTCAGCGGCAGTCGAGCCTTCTGCAAGACCTCGTCCAAGTATACTCGGCAACTGTGCTTGGCTGGATCCAACAATCCATCCGATTCGAACCGAAGCGTGTGCTACTGTCCGGGTGCGAGCTTTGTTCCAGGCAGCGTCGTTGTGCCGTCGCCACGCACGCTGATTGTATACATCGCGTACCGATCCACAGTCAGGTTCGTCGGATTGACCCAGCAGTCGAGCAGGCTGATGCGTCCACTCTGTCCGCCTTCCTGAAACATCACTCTCCCCTCAAGTGATCCCGCGCTGCCCGCGGCATAATTCCAAACGGTGCCCTGGTTTTCGCACACAAGCGAGGGATTTCGGGGTCTACGCACATGTAGCACTCTCTTCCTGGGACGTTTTGGGTGGGGTACGAGGCTCGCACCGAAGCGTAGTCAAAATCGTTCCGTCGCTCATTCAGATGCAACTCTCGAAAACCCTGCCACGTCTTGCCCTCATCTGCCGAAATTGCCGCATGAATGACATCCCGGTTTGTGAAAACTTCATCGCAGGACCCCCAATCGCGCCCCAACCCACGAAGAACTTATGCGACTCATCGCGAGCTACTTCCGGCAAAGAAGTTGTGTCGTTCCACAAGAAGAGAATCCGCCCATCCTTCAGCCGTCCGAGCGTCCGCATGGTGAGGGTGGAATACAATCGTGACGGCCGGGCCGCCCCCCACGTTTCGCCTCCGTCGTAAGAAAAAGACTCGTAGAGAACGTCCTGTGAGGTTCGCATTAGCATCCGGGCCCGGCCGTTTTTGAGTTCGACGGCGGTGGGCTCGACGGCGCTATTCTGCCACCGTGCGCTCTTGCGGACACCTCCCGGGACGTGGGGAGGTGCTCCCACAAGATTTGACCGCTTCCAAGTCAACCCGTCGTCTGAGAATAACGTTCCGGACTTCTGCTGGACCGAACACGAACACGAGAGTCTCTCACTTCTGCGGATGAAGACTACCGACCTGGTCCCCCGCAGCTCTCGGCCTCGATTTTCCGCACTCCTTGTCAGGGTGGCGCCGCGCTCTCAGATCTTCTCCGAGCCAATCAGCCTAAGGGCCGGGTTTTGGCTCAGGCGCTTGGCGTCGTTGACGTCTTCGTAGTCCGCCGGGCGACTGATTGCCGACTGCCTAAACAAATCGGCCAGCGGAAACCGGGTGTTGTTTTCGCGGCGCAGGTCGGCCAAGTGCTGTTGATGAGTTTTCCCCCAACTGAGTCGCTCGTCCAATTCGCGGAACACAATCAGGCCGCAATTGGAGGTGACTCGTGAACCTTGGAAATCGATCATCAGAGAGGGGTTGAAGGGGAGCTGAAGCGTTTGGTGTAGTTTATCACCATTGGCTGTGTACTGCCCGAACCTGTTCATCGCGTTGCAACCCGCATGAATAGGTGTTTTAAGTTCTTAAGCCTCAAGAAGTTACCAGTAGCGGCTCAAAATGGAAATGCGGGTTAGCGCATTATGTGGATGCAGAAAGAACGGTTACTGTTGATTGCGGCGGGCCTGTAACTCCCCCAACATTTTTTCGAATTTCTTTTTCTGTTGGGGGTTGAGAATACCCATGATGCGGTCTTTGCCGTCAGCGCGGACTTCGTCCATCTGTACTTGCAACATCTGCACATATTTGACAAAGTCATCCAGCACCATGTCCAAATGTTTCCTTTGTTCCGGGGTTAGATCCAGATCTTTGGTTAGTTTTTCCAAGGCAATTTCCTTCCTGGCAACCTCGGCGAACGACTCCTGCCTTTGCACTGCACGCTTAACTTCCAATCGCATGCTTAAAGCGCCGGTCAAAAAGCCAACCAGAAAAATCAGCGTTAAGGTCAAAACGATCCGCGGATTCCGCCAGGGAGGAGTTGTGGGCTTCAACATCAGCATTCACTCCTGGTAAGTCGCCAGACTCACCAGTACTGTATCGCGGTCCATCGCCGGACTGGTCCCAACAACTTCTCGCTCGTGCGGATCGGCAGCCAAGATGTACGCGGGACTGGCAGCAGGATCATAGGCTTGCCTATGGCTGGTAAAAAAGAATCCTGCCAGGATCGCCAGCAGCGCCACGCAAGCAACTGCCAGGCGACTCGCAAAAACCGGGTCCAGGAATACATTCCATATGGGCAGCAAGCGCTGCGACTCGATTCTGTCGAGCACGCGGGCGTAAAATCCTGCTGTCGGCTCCAGCGTCTCAGAAGTGCGCAGCGTTCGCAACAGCAGCGCTTGTTCTTTCATGACGTGGAGCTCGCGACGGCATTTTTCGCACTGTCGTATGTGTTCGAGGAACTGTTGCGACAGGATCGCGGACTGTTCCTCTCGCAAGTACTCCTCAAGGTTGTCTTTAACTGTGCGATGCATAACTTCTTCCCTCAAACAGCCGTGCTACCTCTACTCTCGTTTTCGGGTCTTGCACCCATTTTCCCGAGAGTTTACCACCATAATCATCCCTCAATACTAGGGCCGCACCGCCGTTTGCCTCGGCTCGTGGGCCAATCTCTGGGCGGCCTTTAGCAGTTTTTGGCGTGCCCTGAATAGCTTTACTTTTATCGTATTTTCGTTGAGTCCCGTCATCTGAGCGAGTTCCTCAACGGACCGTCCCTCCACCTCTTTTAACAAAATCAACGCGCGATCTTCCTCTGAGACCTTGGAAAGAAGCTTCAGCACATAATCTCGCTGTGAGAGCTGCGTTTCAACTGAGGCGCTGTGGTCCATAGACAGCTCGGAGTTTGACATGCGGCTGGAGTCTTCCTCGGAAAAATCACTCTCATAAACCAGCTTGCGCACCCGCTTCTTACGTAAATAATCGTAACACTCGTTGACAGTGATCTTATATATCCAGGTGAGCAGGGAGCTCCGGAAGTCGAAATTCCGGATGGAAAAATAAACCTTGGCAAAAACCTGCTGCGCAATGTCTTCTACGTCGTTGTGGTTTCTGAGGATGCCGTAGATGATAGAAAAGACCTTGGACTGATAGCGCTCAACGATCTCCCGGAAGGCCATCTCGTCGCCACGCTGAGCACGGCGGACCAGGGCGGCTTCCTCATTGTCGTGATGATCCACGGCAACCTTTCTTCGGATCTCCGCGCCCGTAACCGGGACCGGTAACACCCCGCCGAACCCGCTCATACATAAGTTCGGACGCAATCTGTTCCCCATCGGTTTCAGCCACTCGAACCGCTTTCTGGCACCGGTGGGTCCCTTTCCGGACAGGGCTCCAGAATCTCTTGCTCTCGCTCAAAAGATAACAGATCTGGAAAGCTTGTGGCGCAGACTCACATCGAATTGGGTGGCGGTGGATCGTCCGCACCTGTAAAATAATAATTGGGATCCCAAAGGGAGGGATTAATTCATGATTCAAATAACAGAACAGGCGGTCAGTAAGGTCAAGGAGATCTTAGAGATGCAAGATCCCAAACCGGCCGGCCTGAGGATCGCGGTTGTGGGAGGGGGATGCGCTGGCTTCTCTTATTCAATGGCTTTCGAAAACAACCCTGGGATTTTGGATAAGACTTATGATTTCAATGGCTTGAAGGTGTTTATCGACCAAGCGAGTATGCTCTACCTCGACGGCGCTGAGGTAGACTATGTCGAAACTCCTGAAGGATCTGGGTTTAAGTTTACCAATCCGAACGTCAGACCCACTTGCGGGTGCGGCGGTTCCTACTAAATAAATATCTGGTCAACTCCCACGCAAAACCCACGCCGTATACCTGTTGCATTGACAATAGCGGGCTCCGACCCAAGTGGCGGGGCGGGTATTCAAGCCGACTTAAAAACATTCCACCAGTTTGGCGTTTACGGTGAAGCTATCATCACATTACTCACCGTGCAAAACACGGTTGCGGTCCGCCGGGTCGAATGCGTTCGCGCTGATTTGCTCGAGCAGCAGATTGAGGCTGTTTTTGAGGATATTCCACCCCATGCCGTAAAAACCGGCGCGTTAGGTAATTGCGACCTTATCAAGACGGTAGTAAAACTTGCTGCACACTGGATCTGTCCCGTGGTAGTAGATCCGGTGATGATCAGCAAACACGGGGCCTGTCTGCTTTCCAATGAGGCAGAAGAAGCACTTCGTACGGCTTTGGTCCCGCGGGCTACCCTTTTGACACCCAACCTCGCCGAAGCGAGCCGGTTAACGGGAGTGGCTGTTGAGAATCAGGCGGGCATGCGACGCGCTGCCGAGCGGCTAATCGAAATGGGGGCCAAAGCAGTGCTTGTCAAAGGTGGGCATCTTTGCGGGGATCCAGTTGACATTCTCTTCGACGGTACAGAGTGGTCGGAGTTCCCGGCTCCACGCGTGCCCACCGTACATACGCATGGAACGGGCTGCACATACTCAGCGGCCATAACGGCCGAATTAGCTAAAGGCGCCAGCCTCAGGGAGGCGGTTGCCCGGGCCAAAGTCTTCATCACTGAGGCCATTCGTACCAGCCCCGGGCTCGGTGGCGGTTCGGGACCAGTAAACCATCACGCGATAATTCCCGGCGGCCACTGGCAGAAATAATACCCAGGTGAGAACATCACCTGCTCCGATATTCTCTCCCGTTGGCAATTTGTCTTTCCAGTTTCCGTTTATAGGTTGCGGAGATGCCATGAAGTGTGGGCGACGATCAAAATCCCGGTCTTTTACTCGTGTGCTAGAACGGGGAGAACCAATTCTTCTTTTTCGGCCGAAGACCTCTGTGGATTTGGGAGCCAACAGTTAGCGTGCGTAAATTCTCCCTTCCGGATAGAGACAATCACGAAGGAATGCCATGGGCAACAGTTTTTCAGATCAGCTACCGAAAAATCCGCATTGCAATCCGGATGGGAATGGTAGATGCCCAAAAATTTCAAGCCCTTCGTCCATGCCACCTTTTCTGCCGCCACGAGATCTTCTGAGAGCACCGCATAATGAAAACGCTGCTCGCCGGGATGCGCGTTTGTCCAAGGGATGATTTCTTCTACCACCTTTGTGCCTTCGGAAAAAGAACCCAGTAAGCCGCCGCAGCATTCCAAGGGATAAGCACGCCGCGCATGTTCCAGCATGGTTTTCCATGCCCCCACCTTAACCCGCATCATCACTGATAGCCTCTGCTATGACGTTTATCTGGCGCTGGCTGGGCAGAAGCGCGAGTGATCCACGGTCCTGCACAAGTTCAGCGTAAGGCGACATCCAGATGGTGCACTACCGGGTTTTCCCCTTCCTGAACAGTAAGCTAGAAACTGACATTTAGCGCGCAGCCAGTAAGGCTCGCAGGTGACGGGCCCGCTCCGGAGAACGAAGCTGGCGCAAAGCCTTGGCTTCGATCTGGCGGATGCGCTCACGCGTGACATCAAACTCCTGACCGATTTCCTCCAATGTGTGTTCGCGTTCGCATCCGATACCGAAACGCAGGCGGATAACCTTTTCCTCTTTTGGAGACAAGGTCTTAAGGATGTTTGCGGTTTCGTCTCGTACGTTGGTTTCTATCACGGTGTCTATTGGCGAACCGACCCACCTATCCTCGATCAAATCGCCCAGCGCGGACTCACCATCGCGGCCAACTGGCGTCTCCAAAGATACCGGATCCCGAGAAATGGTCTTCAACTTCTGGACTTTCTCCACGGGAATATCCATCCGTCGGCTGATCTCGTCGTTGGTTGGCGCCCGGCCGAGTTCCTTTTCGAGCTCCCTGTTGGCACGCAAAAACTTGTTCATGCTCTCGTTCATGTGAACAGGGATACGGATTGTCCTGGACTGGTCGGCGATAGCCCTGGTAATTGCCTGCCGAATCCACCAAGTCGCATAGGTGGAGAACTTATAACCGCGCCTGTATTCAAATTTATCGGCGGCGCGCATCAACCCAATGTTTCCCTCTTGGATCAGATCCAGCAAATGCAATCCGCGGTTGACGTACTTTTTGGCGACGGAAACGACCAAGCGTAGATTAGCTTCTACAAGATCTTTCTTCGCACGTTCTGCTTCCTGCTCGCCTTGGCGAATGACGTTCAGGGTATGTTTCAGCTCACCAAGTGAGGCGCCGGCCAAAAATTCGCGCTTGCGAATCTCGCGCTTCAATTCCCTGATTTTGGCCTGTGCGGAGGAATTCCCCCGGTCCTCCAGCTTGGCGAGTTCCTTGTGCAGGTTCTCAAGCTCTTCCACGGAACGCTCGATCTGCTTGGCGAACTCCTTCCATTTGGTGATCTGAAAAGGAATTTGTCGGATCTTCTTGGAGGTTTCTACGCGGCAACGGTTCAGCCTGCTTGTCCAGCGCCGCACGAGTTTCTTGTTTGATGCAGCAATGGAGTGAAGCTTTTCGGAGACCTGGTGCTGCTTTTTCCACAAAGCCACCAAGGATGCGAATAACTCCATTACCTCCCGGCGGCGCTTTGTGTCTTCTGGACTACCCTGCTCGGCATCACCCAGATCCACCCAGTTAGCCAGTTCCTCTGATCCCTTGCGCAACTGCTCATAGAGATCTACGATCGCCCGCTGCACGAGGGGAGAACGGCTAATCGCTTTTTGCATGCGGAGCTTCCCACGTTCCATCCGGCGGGCAAGATCGACCTCTCCCTCGCGGGTCAACAACGGAACCGCGCCCATCTCGCGCAAGTACACGCGCACCGGGTCATCCGTGTAGATGGATTCTTCCACCTGCTGCGCAGAATGGAAATCGTCTACATCGTCCTGCACCTCTTCAGGATCGAAAAACTTGGCCTCTTCTTCCTCTTCAAAAGGGAGATTTAATGTTTCGTGACTATCGGTTAGATATTGATCCTCAAAATGATCCACTTAGGACTCACCTCCCGGCTTGCAGGAACGGGTGATTTCTGCTTGGGCAAAAAGTGCAAGTGTCCTCCGGCTCGCCGCCTTCTATTCAGTGGAGAGCGGCTTGTGCCTGCGGGCAACGGGACGATTATAGCATTTTTCCCGTTCCAGGTTAAGCCCTCGGTTTGTTAGATGCTTTGCAATCCAATTGGTTACGTTCTGCAACAGTTTAGGGGTTGATAAAACGGGAAGTTAGAGTGCGCGGCTCTTTGTTAACTGGTTTTAATCTTCATTAACATCTTCAATTCATTGAGGAAAGCCTCAACATCTTGAAAATCCCGGTACACGGACGCGAACCTTACATACGCAACCTTGTCCAGGACCCGCAACCGCTCCATAAGCATTTCTCCAATCTCTACCGTGGTCATCTCTCGTTCGGTGCTCTCCACAAGCCGCGTTTCGACTTCGTTGACTATTTCTGCCAGACGGCTCATGGCTACTGGCCTCTTTTCACAGGCCTTGAGGAGGCCACCGAGCACCTTTTGGCGGTCGAACTTCTCGCGACGACCGTCCTTTTTCACAACCATGTAGGGAATTTCATCAATTCTCTCGTAGGTAGTAAATCTCCTATCGCAGGCGAGACATTGGCGCCGTCTTCTGATGGCGTCACCCTCTTTGCTTTCCCTTGAGTCGATCACCCGGTCATGCCGGTGACCACAAAACGGGCAGATCATCCTGCTGTCTTGGCCTCCATCTCCCGCAATTTCTGAAAGTTAAGGCCTTCCCGGAATAAAAAAACGAGGCCAATCGGAACAATGACGACAAACGTGACCAGCCATGTGATAATCGCGATGCTACTCGCCAGCTCCAATCCCACCCGGAAAAGCTCCGTGAGCACGATGATGGCCACTAGCTGCATCCCGCCACCAATTCCGGGTATTTGCACAACGCTGCCGAAGGTGACGAAACCCATGAACACCAAAATGTCCCGTATTTGAAAGCAATCCATGCCTGGAACCGCCTTAAAGAGACAAAAATAACAGCCGGCAATCAGGACCCACTCGAGGGTTGTAAAAAACAGTAGACGCACGAGCACCGACAAATCCCTGGTCGTAATAGCGCCCTGGACGAACTCGGCTACCAGGTTCTGTGCCTGGGCATAATATCGGTCCGGTAGGAAGGAAAGTCCCTCCAACAAGCGGTCTTTTACCCTGTCAGCCCACATATGAAGAGTGATCAAAATAAACAGGGCCGCTAAACTGACTAGGGCAACCAAGCTCCCTCCTCCTTTAAAGAGCCACTGCAAGTGCGGTCCTGCGCTCATTCCCGAATGCCCTATCTCTGCCAGAGCGAATCCGAAGATAAGCGCTGCAGCGAGTACGTCGTAGATACGCTCCAAAAACCATGACGCTACTTGGGAGGAAAAGGGAACACGTTCTTTTAGAGAAATTAGGTAGGGGCGCACGAATTCCCCAGCCCTACCAAAAAGAACCACGGCTGTGAAACCGATGGCAGTGGCAGGGAAGAGCCTCCGGGCAGTGGTGTCGGGACACAGCGGTCGGATAAGAACAGCCCACCGTATAGCCCGGCCGTAATATGTTGCGAGAGCTAACAACACTGCACTGAGCAACCAGAACCAGTGAAGGTGGAGAAAAGCTGCCGTGAAATCTGTCCAATTGAAGCCTTCTTTACGCCACCGATGGATAAACAGTGCTATTGCGGCTGCCGTCAGCGCAGCCGAAGTGAACACCCACCGCCAGTTTCTGCTGTTCCGGATAATACCTCCCTTGTTGGGTGTCTCAGTGTAGCGCCCTACCTCCATTGCGCATCGTAAGACTAGAATAGAATTCGGCGCGAAATGACTTCGTGCGAACTTACCATCATAGAACCTCGTTTCTCATACTGGAAGCCTACTAATTGGACGGTCCAATCTTCCCGGGCCAGGGTTTGGGAGGAGGGAAGGCTGGCTACAACGAAGTTATGGCGGCTTTTGCCCATATCGAAACGATGTCGTGCCGGTGGCGGCCGGGCAGTTGGCCGGCGTGTTCTCTTCCATGCGACTGTATCCGGCATGCTTTGGCACGAGTAGCAGAGGAGACCTTGGACTCTGAATACAGGCTGATTACGCGCTGTCTAAACGGGGAAGAAGTTGCTTGGGAAGAGCTGGTTAAGACTTACACCCGCCGGGTTTACAGCCTTTGCTACCGTTTCACTGGTAGTGATGCCCAGGCACAAGACCTGACCCAGGAAGTCTTTTTGCGGGTCTTCCGGGCGCTTGGGAACTACCGTGCCGGCGAGGGCGCATTTGCTACATGGATAATGACATTAACTAGGAACCTGTTGATTGATCACTACCGGCGGACCAAACAGGATCGCATCACAGACACAATCGACAAAGAGGGTGCTGAACTTTACCGCCAGGAGGCGCCCGCGACACGGCCTGATGGGCTGATATCCGGGCGCGAGGCGAGCGAGATCCTCCAGGCAGCGCTGCAAAGGCTTTCTCCCGAGCTGCGGGAGACGGTGATCCTCCGGGACCTCGAAGAAATGGAGTACCGGGAGATCGCCCAGGTTTTAAAGGTGCCCGAGGGAACCGTGAAATCGCGCTTGAACCGGGGCCGAGCTGAACTGGCGCGGATTCTCCGCAAGCAGAAGGCGCTTCTATGAACTGTGCCGAGCTAGAACCTTTGCTTTGCGACTACGTGGACGGAACGCTTGATTTAGAGCGGCGTCGGCTGGTGGAGTCGCATATCGCAGAGTGTGCGTTGTGTGCCGAGATTGTCCGGGAAGGTACCGCTGCTGTTGCTTTTACTCGTAATGTACCCCGGCCGGAACCACCCCAGGAACTGATCACACGAATCCTTTTCGAATTGCCGCTGCCCCACGCGTGCTTAGCGGAACACGCCCAGGGATTTGGCGCTCGTTTATGGCGATGGTTTGAGCTGGTGCTTCAACCACGGTTTGCCATGGGTATGGCTATGACCATCCTTTCTTTTGCCTTACTTGGACGATTCGCTGGAATTCGCGTCAGGCAATTGGGGATTTCTGATCTGAGCCCTGTTGAGGTCTGGCATGGCATTGAATATCAATCAGAGAGGACCTGGGCCCGTGTTGTTCAGTTTTATGACAGTCTCCGCTTTGTGTATGAACTGCGCTCGCGCCTGAGCGAAATGTCATCTCAGGATAGCGAACTTACTGTTCCTGTTACCCATCCGGGCAAAGCTGATGCCGGTCAGAACGCGCAGCGGCCAAACACTTCGTCGAGGCCGTCTGGGGCAAAACAAAAGGAGGTAGTCCCATGAACTGCTATTTTCATCCTGATCAGTTGGCAGTAGCGTATTGTCGCACCTGCGGCAAGCCGCTTTGCCAAATGTGTCAGCGCACGGCAGAAGGAACCATTTTCTGTCCTGAGCATGTTCCGCTTTCGGGAACAGTAGCCGCCCCTGCAAAAGCGGAGCGCCGTGATGACTCCGTTTCTCCAGGTTTGGCTTTTATTCTGGGACTGATTCCTGGTGTCGGGGCTGTCTATAACCGGCAGTACGTCAAGGGCTTGGTGCACGTGGTGATTCTCGGTGTGCTCATCAGCATAACGGCTTCGGACGCTGCCGAAGGGCTCCGGCCGCTTTTCGGGCTTCTGATCGCCCTTTGGTTCTTTTATATGCCTTTTGAGGCCTATCACACAGCCAGCGCCAGGCGGCGCGGTGAGAGCAGAGATGAATTCTCCAGCTTGCTAGCTGCTGGTTCCGGGATATGTACTTCCACGGCAGGGCCGGTGGCGCTGATTTTGCTGGGAGTGGTGTTTCTGCTGAACACCCTTGGATGGCTGCCTATGCATGTCATCCTGCGTTGGTGGCCAGTTTCCTTGATCGCTATTGGAGCTTATATGCTCTACTGCCGCATTAGAGTCAGATTTGCGCAAGGGCAAACGAGCACAAAGGTGCAAAATGACGAACAATCATAAGGCTGCGTTCACCCGTGCCATCCGGGGTCCGGTGATGCTCACTCTACTCGGCGCATTATTCGCCTTGGGACAGTGGACCCCATATAACTTCCACAGGACATGGCCAGCACTGCTTGTTGTCTACGGGCTGCTGCGGCTGATCGGGCATTGGCAACTCGCCCGCGAGCGGAATGCTGCTTTCGGTGGTAAAGGAGATGGGCTATGAACCGGCGTTTTTTGGCAGGGCCGTTAGTCCTGATTCTGATTGGGGTTCTCCTCCTTCTGCGCAACTTGCGCCCAGGCCTTATTTCATGGGAAATGGTGGCTACTTATTGGCCGTTCATTTTGGTGGTCTGGGGGTTGCTGCGCTTAACCGAGTTGACGGCCTGGTGGCTACATGGAAAACCTCTACCTTCTTCCGGCATTACGGGCGGGGAGTGGGTACTGGCTTTACTTATATGCCTGGTGGGCTCGACGGCGCCTGTGGTCCGCGTACATTGGCGATCCTTCCCGTCGGATCTTTGGGGTGAGCAAGGTGTCGAGCTGCTGGGGCAAAACTACGATTACCCCGTGACCATAGAAAAACCAATAGGCAAGTCCACACGCCTTGTTATCGAGAACCTCCGGGGGAAGATGAGGGTTGTTGGCCGGGACACTGCGGTCATCCACGTCGAGGGGAGAAAAACAATACGATCCCTTCATCAGGAGGAGGCTGAACAGGTCAACGCGAAAACACCTTTCGAAATCACCATCGAGGGGGAGCAGATTTTTCTGCGACTCAATCCGGAACAAAGATTGCCTCGCAGCCGGGTTTCCTTGGACCTCGACGTCACGGTCCCGCGCAGCCTGAACATTCAGGCCAGCGGACGCTTTCAGGAGTTTGCGATTTCCGACCTGGATGGCAACGTGGAAGCCGATGTGAGGGCGGTTGCTTTTCGGGCACACAACATCAAGGGTCGAATTGAGTTATTAGGGAGAAACCGGAACGTGGAACTTGAGGACATCAGCGGCGATGTGGTTCTCGGAGGCGACTATTCTGGCGCGCTGCACTTCGCCAGGTTAGGCAAGTCCTTCTTTTTCCAAAGCGGCTCGACGGAAGTGAGGGTGGAGAAGCTGCCTGGCACTATCGACATGGATCTTCGCCGCTTTAAAGCCGCGGATTTGATCGGCCCTGTTAGTCTGCGAGCCAAATCAAGGGACGTGTCTATCGAAGACTTGAGGGACGCATTGAGCGTTACGCTAGAGCAAGGGGATATTATGGTTGACTTAAAACATAACCCCAGCGGCCGCATCGAAGTGGTCACAAAGAACGGCAATGTGGATTTGAGACTTCCTGCTTCGGCCCGGTTCCAGCTTTCTGCCGTGACCAGGCGCGGAGAAGTGACGAACAGCTTCGGCGAGGGGGTGACGGTCAAGCCGCAAGGGCAAGGAGCAACGGCGGCAGGTGCCTTGGGAAAAGGGCCAATGATCCACCTCGCAACAGGGCTTGGGACGATAAGCTTAAGCAAAGGTTAATCGCGGGCGCGGCCTAGAGTTTCTTTTGGCGTTATCCAGCTTTGAGCCGTTGGTCGGCCTTTATTGCAAAAGCAGAGGCGAACCATTTGCGAGCCTTTATGCGGGTCCGCGAAAAAGCTGTAGCTTGGCACGGCGGCTGAATGCTCGCCGCTTACCTGTGCACACGGCGCCTCTTCCGGACGTTGGATTTCGGCAATGGTCTATGGGACGAAATTACCTTAGCCGGCTGCGCGGCGTAAAGGCGCCGATAGATGGCGGCGTTGCGCATCACAGCTTGTACATAACCTCGTGTTTCTGTAATTGGAATTGTTTCGACGAACTCAGCCGGTTCTTCATATTGCATCCAACTCAGCCATTGGACTACACGATTTTTGCCGCCATTGTACGAAGCCAGAGCCGGTTCGAGTTTTCCGTCGAATTCGTCAATGAGGGATCGAAGATAAAAGGCGCCCAATCGCAAATTAAAGTCCGCCCGGAGCAACATGCCGTCGCGGAAACGGAGCTTGAGTTTCCGCGCAAGAAGTTTACCGGTGGATGGTAGAATCTGCGTCAACCCGTAGGCTCTTGCGGGCGAAACCACCCTGGGATTAAACTCGGATTCCTGCCGTACCAGACCAGCCAGCAGAAATGGATCGAGCTTGTTGGCTCGGCTGTATCTGACAATCAAAGCACGGTATGGTAGAGGGAAGGCAAGGCGCCAAAACTCCGGCGGGGCGGAGGAAAAGGGTATGGAAATGTAATCGGGGACCAGAGCTTTTACATAGCGGATAGACTGGTCGTAGGAGCCGCGGCGAGCTGCACTCCGTGCTAGTTCCATAGCCAGCAGGGGTGGCTGTCCATCTTCTTTAGCTCCAAATTTGAGCTCATTTTCGGCGAGGTCATCAAGCCCTGCCGAGGCCAATAGTCGAAATCGTTCCATTCGAGTCCGTGTGGCCGAGTTGGGCTCAAAATCACGTAAAGAAACACGAGGAGTTGAACGGGGCAATTCCAACGGCAACCGGACGCTAGTCGAAGGTGCCTTGCTCATGCGTGGCCCTTGAAGTTTCAGAGCGGCTTGGAGGCCGTAGAAATGGTTTGGGTACAACTGCAAAATGGTGCGATAGTTTGCTTCGGCGTCTGCCGTCTCTCCTACCTTTTCGGCCAATCGACCCAAAAAATACAGAGCCGCGTCCGTTTTCTCTCCACCTGGGAACCGTTGCAGATGCTCGAGCAATAACGCCCGCGCCTCGGGGCGTCGTTGAAGGTATGCTGTCCAAGTCACTTTCCAGTGACAATACTCTGCCATGGGATCTGAAGAGAACGAATCAAAGCATGCCCGGTACAGCGGCTCATGGAGTGCGGGGTTATTCGCCAGCAAGTGATGGTTCGCAACCCAAACGAGAGCTTTCAGGCGCCATGGTGATTGCGGGTAATCTCGGCTCAAGCGCTGAAGTAGTTCCATCATTTTTTCTTCAACACCGAGCCGGCGATAGCACACAATAAGGTAGTACAGCCGCTCAGCGGAAGCCTCCTCAGATTCGAGGCGAAGAGATTCAAGGTACTGGCAGCCCCGGCTGTTCGCGCTTTCGGCCAGCAGAGCGGCGCCAACGCCGACCTTGGCGAGTTCTTGCTCGGCTCCGCCCAACTGTGAAATCAAAGATTCAAACTCCGATCGCGCGCGTGAGGGATTCTTTGCCTCGAGCAATTTCTCTGCTCGTGCCAGCATAGTCTGGGGCATGGGAGGCGGGTAAGCAGCACCCAATTGTCGCTTCATTCGTTCTAGGGCGCTAGCAGCCTCTTCTGCCTGTGCTTTTTCGGGGAACTGGTAGTAGACTCGCTGGTAATAATCCGTTGCCAGGTTCAGGTTACCAGCGGCCTCATAGCTTTTTGCCAGAGCCAGGGTCCCATCCGGCTGCGGCAAGCGGTCGTAGAAGCCGGTCAGGATCTTGATCGCCTGAAGGTGCCTTCCGGCTTGAAGATGACATTGTACCGCTAGCAATATTGCTTTGGCCATTAACGGAGAGGTTGGAGAGTGATTCCATATCTTTTCCAGCTCGCTTGCCGCGGAGTCGAAATCTTTCATGCCGAAATGGGAAAGACCGGTGTAGTAAGCTACGTAGTCGTCAATTAAGGGAAGCCTGGACTTGGCCATCGAAAGGTGACGTATGGCGTCCGGATAGTCCGCAGAATCGGCCTCCACAATACTGGCCGCAAGAAGCGCCAAGGCGCCATTGCGGTCCTTAATATGTTGTTGTGCAAATCGCAGTAACGCGCTGCGCTTCACCGCGGATGGCTTTTCTCTGTAAGCACGTCCCAAGGAGGCGGCCGTTTGTCCCGACGATGAGGCAGCCCAAAGCATCACAGAAAGGCAGCATGCTGCCCCCCGCAGGAGAATACGGTGGAATCCCTTTGGCGCCTTCTCAGACAAGAGGCCCTGGGTACTCAGGTCCAAGTAAGGCTGCATCATGGTTTGCCAATGTGTTCAAAAGTTCTAAATGAAGATAATCGACCATGGAAGTACAGGGAACAACGAACTGGAGGCGGAAACTCTCGCGGGCGGCGTCAATTTCGTGTTTTAACTCTCCGTACAGGTTTGCGCGTGCTCTTCCGGCTTGAACCGCCACTGCCTTATACAGCCGTATTTCCGCGACCTGCACTCTGGCGAAACGTTGCGCGCGCAAATGTAACTCACGGTGTTCAGTCGGTAACGCCGTCCAATCGGCCGGAACCGCACGCGCAGGAGGGCGTGAAGCTGGAGTAATCGAAACCAATTCCATTGTTGTTGCCGCTGCAACGGGCGGACCCGCCTCAAGTACCGCCCCCGCAAGTTCAGCTAGCACCTCCACTAGGCCGATATCCTCAACTGCCAGTCCGTCATCAACGTAAAGCACTCCTGCCACTTTACCTCGGCACACTATCGGAAACAGGAAAACCTTAGCGCTTGGCTCTTCCCCGACGAGCCAGGCGAGTTGGGGCGACAATTCTCTTTCTGTCCTTGAGGCAACAATCGTCTCCATATTCTCGCTGGCGTTCCGGAACGCCGCCGCAGCAGCCAGAGGTATCTCCTGGCGGAGTAAGGCGGCACATATGTCATGGTTGAATCCCTGAGCACCAACCACACGCAAGCAGGAGTCGCAGAAAATCACTGTTGCGGCACGGACACAGAATCCGCCGGCCTCTTCGGTCAGGATTTTGAACAGTACTTCACGCGAAGAGGCTTGCTTGAGCCTGCGCGCAGCCGCGCTGAGTCGTTCCCCTAAATCTTTCCGGGTAAATGCGCGCATCTGTTCGAGCCGCCTTGACAGATCGGCGGCATGCGCGCCCTCCACCTTCCGTGTCAGCTCGGAGAACCTTTCTGCGATAACTTCTTCGATCTGCTCCTGCCAGTCAGAACTCAACTGTCGCCGGACACGCTCGATGTAAAGCTCCCACACCGCGCACAATTGTTCGCGCACAGTGGCTTGCTCGCTTGCCACCACACCGTTTAGCGCGTCGTTGCTAGAGGCTCCCTGGCATGACTGCTTCATCCTACACCTGAGTTTCCCGCCGCTACTGACCCATTTTATCGGGTTTCCTCTACCTGTAATTCCAGGGGAAGAATCGTGCCAGAAAGATGGATTTGCTCCTGATCACCTTTGAGTTCGATACGCAGGCGTCCGTCGGGTTGTGTGCCCCCCTGCCCGTAAAAAATCCCGTCTGGAGTGACCGCGCGGAGCGTTAAGAGACTCAACCGGGGTTGACTGCCAAAGAAGGAAAACGCGAAATCTCCGGACACTGTTCTTAGACGCAGGCCTGGTATGAAATATATTGCATAGCCGTTCCAGATACCTTCCGCTTGGAGATTCTGTAAGACATCGCCGCCGATTCCATTTGTTCTGACTGCGCCCTCAAGATCCACTTTTCCGCCTCTCCAGTTAGCGGACCGGATCCGAACTGCAGCGCCGTAAAAAGGTTCCGATCCTCTCAAGTTCACAGAAAGACCCGCGCACACTTCTCCCCCCGCCAGCTTCCCAGTGATTTCGGTCGCCTGCAGGTCCGCCCTCTCCCAGACGACGCTAGCTTTGACCGCTTCCAGCTTTACGCCGGGCAGCGAAAGTGTATCCGCAGCCAACTGGCCTTCAGAGCGCCAGTTCTGGAGCCACGCAGGCAACGTGCTGCGATGAATTCCGAGGGTTCGCAAAAAAAAGCCGCGCTTGCGAGCAAGAACGGGCATGAGAACTTTTTCCAGTTGATACACATCCAAGTCACCAGTGGTGCAGCGCCACTGAACCGGTCTTCTGGAAGTAGGCTGATAATAATACTCCCCTTTGAAGTCGAGATCTCCCAGGCTTCCTTCAAGCTTGTTCATGGCAACTTGCAGCCCGTCAAACACCACTTTTGCGGAATGAATGCGCAGCGGAACCGAAAATACTGGAAGGCGTGTCTCGGTGTCGAGTAATTGAATCCTCCCCATCCACTTGCCCGGGTTGTCTGGCTCACTGGTATACGCCAGCCATCCACTCCAGGAACCGCCGACAAAGGCGGACAGAAACGGAGCTGACACCATACCAAGCAGTGAGGGGAGTGAATCCTTTGCGGCGGGGATTTCGGTGCCGGGAGTTTCAATTTTCAGATCTAACTGCCGCGTGCTTAATGAGTAATCTACCGTGAGCTGGATAGGTTTTTGGTTTTCGCCCGGATACATTTGGGATAAAAGAGTTGCACGGCCTCCCTCTATAGTGAGTTCCACTCGGGCGAATCGTGCGGCCGGATATTGGGCTAAAGTGGCTACCGCCTCTTCCAGACTGAGATGTCCACGGAAGCCGTCCTCCGGAGAATACGTGATCTCTCCGGTCAATTCGCCTTCTATGTTTAAGTTTTGAGGAATGGGCGCACCGAGGTGTCGGGCCACGTCAAGCGCGGGGGCGGGCGCCATCCGGTTTAACTGCAACGTTAAACTCCAACGAGGGTTCCGCAGATATTCCAAGACCAGAAATCTGGCGGTAAGCGCGGAGTTGGGGTCCGCAACTGTCTCCACTTCCAGGTTCTGTGCGATAAGGTTAAGCTGACCCCGGTACCGTAATATTCCAGCTTGGGCGTAAGGGGGCATCAAATCCCACCGATGTATGTCTTCCAATTGAAGAGTCCCAGAAATCTCAAGATTCGAAGCTGGTCCTTGTAGACGCGCTTGGGCCGTCACGAAGCCATGCACGCCCAGATCGTGGCCGTGAATCAATGTGACCAATTCGCTGACGGCGCTTCTGTCCAGCGTCAAATCAAGTACCAGCCTCTGTTCTGATCCGTGTGGTGTGCGCCAGCGGCCCCGGCCTTCAAGCTTACCCAAAGCTAGGTAAGCCCGGTCTGTGCGTGCCGGTTCACCGGAGAAATGGAGATCCCAGGAACCTCCAGGTGAAGAAGGAGGTGTAATGTCGAGATCAGCGCGACTGAAATAATAGACAGACTTCAAATCGCCAAACTTAAAGTTCAGACGTCCACCCCGGACATGAATTTCAGGAAGTTCGGTTTTACTCTCTCGGCCGAATAATATTTGGAAATTCCACAACCCAGAGGCCGTTTTTACAAGGTTTACACTTGGCTCATCGAGCCTGAGGCTAGAGAATCGCAGATGTCCCGTCCACAGACTTCTCAAAGCGATGCGGGTTTCTAGGGAGCTAACGTAGGCGAAGGGCTCAATGCCAACAGAAGAATCCTCTGGAATAATCACGTTGCGGAGAGAAAAACCTGGCCCATGGAACAGATTGAAGCGCACCTCTCCTACCTCAACAGGTCTACCCAAAGCTTCCGAGAGGGCGGCGCGGGCGGACTGTGCGAACATGTCTGCGTGAAGATAAGGGGCGATCAGCCCCACGGCCAGCAATAAGACGAGGGCGATGAGGAGAAAGCGCCCTAGGTTGGGACGGAATGTTCTCATAAGTGGCTGAACATTCTAAGCAGACGCTGGTAGGCCTCTAAATCGTCGGCGTCTTCCACAATTGCCGGGTCATCCACCTCTACATAGCAGGTTCGACTCCGATGACGCCTCACTACGTCGCGCGCTTGGCCATTGTCAGGTAGACAGAGAAACTCTTCGATCACCTCGGGAGCACAACAAACTGGGTGGCCGTGTTTGCCGTGCCAGCAGGGAACTACAATTAGCTCACTTTCGCGGCACCGGAAACGATCCGCCAAAGCCTGCACTGTGCGGGGCGATATGGCGGGATAGTCGACGGGCGTGAAAATAACACCTTCGGTATCGGGCGGCAAGGCGCGAAGACCATGCTGAAGCGAACTCAGTTGCCCCCGTTCCGGTTGGGGGTTCCTAACGAAAGCTACTTCGGAGGCGCGCAGAATGCCTGTAGAGATCAGATCCGCGTGGTGACCTAATACGACTATGATGGGGCGACAGGATGGCACGAATGCGGCGATAAGGCGGTCCAGAAACGTTTCCTCCCCAAGCCTGACGAGCGCCTTTGGGGTCCCCATACGGCTGGATGCGCCTGCGGCGAGAATCAGTCCCGAAAGGCTCACTTCAGTAACGCCTTGGTGTGCTCATGGGCGAACAGTGACTTGGAAAGTTCCCGCCAATTCTTGTCCGGCAGTCGGCGGACCGCGATCATTTCAGCCACTACCGACACCGCAATCTCCTCTGGCGTGATCGCGCCGATTTCCAGACCCATAGGAGCGTAAATTCTCTCCAAGACTTCCCGCGTTATGCCTTCCTTCTCCAACTGCTTCACCACCTCGACTACTTTTCTCTTACTCCCGATCATCGCCACATACCGCGCGGGCGTGTTGATAGCCATACGGAGAACACGCAGATCATCACGGTGACCGCGGGTCGCTATAACTAGGTAGCTGAGACCGTTGATGGGTAGATTTGGGAAAATCTGTTCATACTCGCCAGCTATCACATCCGATGCTTCAGGAAAACGTTCGCGACTCGCAAAGGACTCGCGGTCATCGACCACGGTTACCTCGAATCCCGCCAGCGTGGCTATTTTCGAAAGGGTTCGGGAGATATGGCCCGCGCCGAAAATAAAAGCTTTGGGAGGCGGGGTTACCGGCTCAACGAACACCTCCACCTGCCCGCCGCAAATCAGTCCGTTTTCGTACGCAGCCTCCTGGTTAAGATTGAATGTCAGAAGCTTGGGTTTTTCGGTCTGGATAACCTCGCGGGCTACATTCCAAACCTCCGCCTCAACGCACCCGCCGCCTATAGTCCCTGCCATAGACCCATCTTCGCGTACCAAAAGCTTCGCAGCTTCATAACTGGGGATGGAACCGTGAGCCTGAACGACAGTAGCCAGAGCACATTTCTGGCCGACCTTGCGCAACTTTACAAGCTCTTCAAAAATGTCCATCCGTGGGAATTATAACCTGATTGGAATACAATAGGCTGGGATCGGAGCGTATTGTGCCGCCCGATCCGTACTACATACCGGCACGAAAGTGGAATTTAGGGATGGATGGTCTGGCAGACGGTTTAGCGCTGGTTTTCGATCTTGACGGTGTGATCGTGGATTCGAATCCTGTGCATGAGGAGGCGTGGCGGCTTTACATGGCCCGATTCGGAGCTGATCTGGATCAACCTGCTATGCAGCGGATGTATGGTCTGAGGAATGACGAAATCGTGCGGGATTTTTTTGGCAGGCCGATGACGGAGGAGGAAATTGCAGCGCACGGCGCGGCTAAGGAAGCTTTGTACAGAGAGCTTATGAAAGATCAGCTTGAGCTCCGACTGGTGCCGGGGATACGCGAATTTCTAAATGCTCACAGGACGACCCCAATGGCTCTAGCTACCAATGCCGAACCGGCCAATGCGGAATTCGTACTTGGGCGAGCGGGTTTGCGGCAGTTTTTTCGTGTGATTGTTGATGGTCACCAAGTCAGGCGACCAAAGCCGAATCCGGAAATCTATTTGCTTACATCACGGCTGTTGGGAATTTCGCCGCGCAACTGTATTGTCTTTGAGGATTCATGTTGGGGAGTAGAAGCTGCGCGGGCAGCGGGCGCCCGGGTGGTTGCTCTTACCACCACTCATGCCAAGCTCCACCATGCGGACTTGAGTATCAGCAACTTTTTGAGTGATGAGCTGGAACCATGGTTACGCAAGCAGTTCCCCATGTGATAAATGTTTGTAGCCGCGCTGAAGGATTGGTGAGGTTTCAGTCCACTAGGGTACCGCAGGTTTTGGGACTTGCTCTGGCCTTCGGTTTTACCGGACTGGCCAGAGAAGCCGCCATAGTCCTGGTCGTGGCGGGTGCACTACTGTTTCTGTGGTGGAGGCGTGGGCGGTTTGTCAAATGGAGCGCGATAGCTCCGAAAATCTACAGACTTTGCGAGGACTTGTCTGCTGATGGACCGGATCGAAAGACCGTAGGGTTGCTCAGACAGATTCTCCCCAAAGCATTGCGTGCCACAGACGCGTACATTTATCTCTATGACCAGAGCTCCGGCGGCTTGCGACGACTCGATTCTGGGGAACCAACCGGGGAAACGGTCGTGGTGAATGAGTTCTCCAAGGCTGCCGCTTGGGCGTGCTTGAAGAACCGGAGCCTGCTGATAATCCCTGAAACGCGAAAGAGCCCGTTTTTCACAGACCACATGAGTGGCGCGGCGCCACGCTCGGCAATGTTTGTTCCCATGTTTGCCTGGTCTGAAATTGTAGGAGTTTTGGTGGTTGAAAACAGCCGTTCCGCGCGGCGCTTTAGCCGAGCGGAACAGGAAATTGTCCAGCATCTAGCCAACCAGACAGCAATCGGCATCAAGCTCCGCGAGCGAAGTTTTACACGTAGCCGCTTGCTTTGCAACGAGAAGTTCACCGCCGCCAATCAATTAGTCACGGCGGTAGCGGCTGAGCTAAAGCGTCCCCTGGATGCGATTGAAGCTTCGGCAAGCAGGCTGCGCGACGCGGTTACAGCTAGGGGGGATCTTGATCAGCTTTACGCAATGACTGCGGCGCTGCGACGGGCATCGTCGGCTGTTGGTCGCCTGCTCGCTGTGACCGATAGGGGCCCCGGCGAAAGAGAATCCGAAATGGTGGATGTGGCTGCGCTATTGCGCAATCTGATCAAGGCGCGGGTCCGGGTGTGGCAGGAGCATAATATCGCGTGCGTCGATTTGCTGCCACGAGAACCTGTTTTTGTGGAAGGGCCGGCCTACCCTTTAGAACAGGTGTTATTGAGCTTACTTTCTCATGCGGAACACGGTGCGGAAAAGGCTGCTGACAAAAAGATAACGCTTCGAGCACGCGATTTGGCCGGCAACATCGTCGTGGAGATTGCCTACAGTTCACCTATAACGGATCCCCGAGAGGACCAATGGGAAAATGGTGACCCAGAGGACGGCGTATTGAGCCTTGGGGTTTGTCAAGCGATTTTACGGTGGCGTGGTGGCGATCTTCGTCGCAGCCAAGCGTTGGGCCAAGAAGCCCGCCTTGAGGTCACCTTGCCGGCTATCGCGCAGGGATCCGCTGCACCGACACCTGGCTCGGGTGCTGCACGCATGCGGCTTACGATACTGCTGATCGAACCAGATGCGGCCATGAGAAGACATATACTGGCGATGCTCAGTGAAAGGGGGCATCGAGCTGTTGCGGTGGCCAGTGCGGAAGAAGCGCTGGAGTTTGCCCAGCGCTTCGGTTTTCATGCTGTCTTTTGCGCCGCTCACTTGTCTGGGAAAAATTGCTTTGCATCACACGAAAAGATAAGGAGCTTGGTCAGCCACATCGTCTTGCTCGGTGAAACGTTCGACCCCGATCTGTTACGTGGGGCAAACACCGGAGAACACTTTTTGCGAACCAATCCTTTGGATGCCGAAGATTTGGACAGGATTCTCGCCGCCTTGCAGTCGCGACAGCGAGTGGGCGCCGGTTACAATCAAAGTTAGAATGCTGCCCAAGATCCTTTCTCATGGACACCTGTTATCGGTTTTCCTTCTGGGGTTAACTTCTATCTCCGTCCCCCTCCCGGCACAAAAATACACCGGACCGGTTCCCCCCATTGCTGACGTACCCTTTTTACAACATGCCGACAATCTTATCCCCACGGAATCGGCGTTGGCGAAACAGATAGAAGGAAGAGGAGAGACGGTCTATGTTATTGATGGCCCTTCTTCGAAGGCGCGGACCCCTCTTGCGGAGCCCATCTTCTTGATTCGTACGGAAAGGATCGTGCCGGAAAAGTTGGAACTGTACCGACTGGAGGTTAAGAACGGCCGGCGTGAGGTGGTGTTCAAGAAGAAGAAAAGCCCGCGGCCGATAAGGATTTCAGTGATCCGGCTCGACGATCGTTTGTACAAGGTGGAAGCGAGCGAATACCTCGAAAACGGTGAGTATGCTCTGACTCCTGCGGAGTCCAACCAGGTCTTCTGTTTCCAAATCTATTAGGAAACGCCGGCCAGGTGCCTTTGCTTGATAAAATTTTTGTTTATGTTCAAGGGATTGGAACACGCAGCCATTGCCTCGCCTGATCCGGAGAAACTGGCTCAATGGTATGTCGATCACCTTGGTTTTTGTATAAATTACCGGTACGCGGGGAACGTCTTTGTGAAAGCGCCCAACGGGATGGTGCTGGAAATCATACCCTCGGAGGGGGAGCGGGCTCCACAGACCATGAAAGACCCCGGCCTGCGGCATCTAGCTATTGTTGTGGATGACTTTGACGCGGCTTGTGAGGCGCTCCGCGCCAAGGGTATCCGGTTTCTTTCCGAGGGGATCAAGGTCAATGGTAACCGGCTGATTTTCTTTTCCGATGCTGACGGAAACCTGTTGCACCTGATTTACCGAACGACTCCTCTTCCGTGAGCGGATAGCAGCTTGCTGCGACGTGTCTTCAGGGCGTTTCAATACCGGGATTTCCGGGTTTTGTGGCTGGGAGCTTGTACGTCGAGCATCGGGACGTGGATGCAGAAGCTGGCTCAGAGCTGGCTGGTCTTGCAAATTTCTGGTTCCCCTTTCCTTTTGGGCCTGGACGCGTTTCTGGGAGAAATCCCGATTTTGCTGTTTTCACTGGTCGGAGGCGTGGCGGCAGACAGAACGGACCGGCGCCATTTGTTGCTAGGGTCCCAGTTCGTCCAAATGTCCAATGCATTCCTGTTAAGCGGGCTGATTGCCACGGAGACGGTAAAAGTCTGGCATATTCTGACACTATCTTTCGTAAACGGATTTGCTCAAGCATTCGGCGGACCAGCATATCAGGCGCTGATCCCTTCTCTCGTTAAGGCGGAAGATATGCCCAACGCCATCGCGCTGAATTCCATTCAGTTTAACCTGGCACGGGTGACGGGGCCCGTGCTGGGAGGTTTGGCGCTCACGAAACTTGGCGCCGCCTGGTGTTTCGGCTTGAACGGCATTTCTTTCATCGCTGTTATCGTGTCGCTATTTTTGCTTGACATACGGTTCGTCCCCGAAAAAACGGGCGAGTCCATGGTGGGAACTATGAGGAAGGGATTTGGCTTTATACGGCAGAAGGAGGGCATGGTCGCGCTGATCGCTTTGGCCTTTACCATGACGATGTTGGGCATTCCCATGATGACTTTCCTGCCGGTTTTTGCCAAAGACGTGTTTCACAAGGGCGCGAGTACGTACACGGTATTCCTTTCTTTTTCCGGGGCGGGCGCCGTGTGTGGAGCCTTGATGGTCGCGGCGATTGAAAATACTTGCCGAATGGGCAGGATTGCTTTGATACAGCTTTTTATGCTGGGAACGCTGACGACGGGCTTTGCCCTCTCAAAATCCGTTACGGCCAGTTGCATCCTGCTGTTTTTGGCCGGCGTAATGTTGATGGCGGTGTTTTCTCTGGTTACTTCTTTGGTACAGTTGATCACCAACGACGAGATGCGCGGGCGTGTAATGAGTGTATATAACGTTGCGTTTCGGGGTGGAATGCCGATAGGTAATTTAGCCGTCGGGCTGCTAGCGCGGCGATTCTCAGCGCCTGTAGTTCTGGCCTTTAACGGCGTGCTGTTGTGTGCGCTTGGCCTGTATTTTCTTTTTGTGCACCGGCGCGTCGCAGACTTATAGAATGAAGGTTTATGATGCAAGCCGCTGTGTTGCTGTGTATCTGGTTTCTGTCTGCAATGGCAGGAGTGGATCTGGAGCGTGCTCGTGACCTTCAGGATAAAGTGGTTCTTCAAGCGGCAGTCGAAGAACTGACAAAAATCGCCGATCGGCGGCCCAATGATGCTGGCGCACATTATCGGCTCGCTCTGGCTGAATCCTACCTATCTGAAGTGGCGTTCGAGACCAGGGACAAAGGTCTGGCACAGTTGGCTGCAGAAGCGGGCATCCGCGCCGCCCAAAAAGCGGTTGCGATCCAAAGCAATGTCGCCGAATATCACCGGCTGCTAGGGACACTTTGTGGCCAGGTTATTCCGGCGAACGTACTGTTTGGTTTGAAGTATGGGAAGTGCGCTACCGAGTCGATCAGTAAAGCCCTGGAACTTGATCCTAAATATTCAATGGCCTGGCTCAGCCGCGGAATTGGCAACTATTACCTCCCTGCGAGCCTTGGTGGTGGAGTCGAGCTTGCGCTGCGTGACTTCGATAAGGCGATTGAACTGCAGCCCAAAAATGCCGAAGCGTACCTTTGGAAAGGGATCGCTTTACGTAAGCTGAACCGTAACGCCGAGGCGAGGGCTGCGCTTCTTAGATCTCTGGAATTGAACCCTAGAAGAATCTGGGCCAAGCAACAACTGGAAAAAACGCCGGCGCAATGACCAATAAATATCTTTTCGTCGCTGCGTGTATTGTTATTTACACGCTTCTCGGTTACTTCCAGTTTCCGGGGCATACCTACCTTCAGTCAGACACTCAGATCTATGTTCCGATCCTGGAACATTACTGGGATGACTCGGTGCTACGGGGCGATCTGGTTGCGCAGTATCCCCATGTATCGTTCACCATTTACGACGAAGTAACGTTATGGTTACGCCGCACCGTGGGCATGGATACTGAGCATGCGCTCGCTCTCCAGCAACTGGTTTTCAGGGCCCTCGGCATACTGGGAGTTTTTTTGATCAGTACAGGCTTAGGGCTTTCCTACAAAATGGCGCTCCTGGTCTCTGCCATCTTTTCGCTCGGGGCCACGGTCATGGGCCCAAGTATTCTCACTTTTGAGTATGAGCCTATTCCTAGGGGTTTCGCCGTTCCTCTGGTGTTACTGGCCATAGGCTTGGCTGGCCATGGCCGATGCTTGGGCGCGGGGATCGCAGCGGCCATGGCCTTTCTTTATCAGGCACCGTCCGGGTACACGTTCTGGATTGTTTATTTCGGCTTGGTACTGTGGCCGGCCAAGCCCATCGTCATGCGCCGCCGGATTCTTGGCTTAATCCCCCTCTTGTTGGCTGTAATTTTGATGCTGATTTTGTCGCGCCACCAACCCGGCGTGAGGGAACCGCAAGATTTTGTCGGTCGCATCAGCCCATTTCTCGAAAAGATCCAGCGTATCCGGGCGCCATATAATTGGGTATCCCTGTGGCCTCGCCAAATGTTTTGGCATTATCTATTCCTCGCGGGGGTCTGTTTTGGGGCCTTTTTTCGGATCAAGAGATTTATTAACAAAGACCTTCAGGTCTTCGTGCTGGGCATGACAGCTCTTGGACTGTTGAGTCTTCCGGCGTCGTATGTATTGCTTGAGGTTCTGAAATGGGACATCGTTCCGCAGTTTCAACCGATGCGCGCGGTGATGTTCATCACTGTATTTTGCTGTACCTTGGCGGCCACCTCGGGCATTTATGCCGCGCGAAACCTTCGCCGTCTGGAAGGTCTTGCGTGGTTTGCAGTGGCCTTCGCCATTCCGATAGACCCCCAAGTGCTCCGCATACTTCTTCCGCGCCTCGACGATCCACTCATTCGCAGACGTGTCTTGTTGATGGTGGCCCTCTCGACGGCTGCCGTGATTGTTGTGTGGGCTGATGAGCGCCGTAAGAAATGGTCCTCACCAGCCTGGGCTGCATTAGTGGTAATACCCTTCTTCTTGCTTCCGGCGTGGGGCAAAATCGTTAACTACCCGAAGCTGTGGAGCCCCGAGCTTCGCTCTCTGGCGGAGTGGGCGCGCACTTCGACTCCCAAGGATGCCGTTTTTTTATTTCCCGATGCAGGCAAGCAGCTGTATCCAGGGATCTTCCGCGCCACCGCCTTGCGTGCCGTATACACGGACTGGAAAACCGGCGGACAAGTGAATTTTTTCCCCAAGCTGGCCGAGGAATGGTGGCGGCGCTGGCAACTTACGATGGCTCAGGGGTTCAACAGTTCGAAGGTGGACCTCTACCGTTCCCTGGGAATTAATTACATTGTCGTGCAAGGAGCCAACCGTGTGGCGAAGCTGCGCCCCGTTTACGAAAACCACGCTTATGTCGTCTACCGCCTCACAGATTGAGCTTCTGATTATTGGTTTTGCTTGTTCTGGAGCCGGTATAGCCGGGCTGTGTGTGGCGCCATTGCTGAAATAGTGGCCACGCTGGCGGCGTCCAGAGCTGCAGTGGCGCAGATGAGCTCCGCGGGAAGCAAATACCGCGGCTCACTGGCAACAAACATCAGTTTGTAGCGGACTCTTGTTATGCGCGGGCGGCCATGAAAGCGTCAACTTCGGCGCGGGTGGGAACGGAGGCTTGAGCCCCAAGTCGAGTAACGCTGATAGCCGCGCTTGCGTTCGCAAATCGCAAGGCTTCGGCCAGTTGTTGTCCCTGCGCGAGGGCCACTGCCAGCCCGGCGTTGAAAATGTCGCCTGCCGCAGTGGTGTCGCGTGGTTGAACCGCGAAGCCGGATATGTGGGTCTCAAGGTCGTCGTCGATGCAGTAACAACCCTGCTCGCCGAGTTTCAGGACAACCGTTCTGGGGCCGAGTTGTTTCAGCTTTCGCCCCAGTGTGGCTGCTTCCTCGATTGTCAGCCGGGAAACCGGCTTCGCCAGCAACAGGCAAGCCTCGCTCTCATTGGGTGTCAAGATGTCGACTTGAGAGAGCAACTCCGGGGTCAGGTGGTGAGCAGGAGCCGGATCCAGGATTGTCCGGGAACCCTCCTCGCGCGCAGCTTGCAAGGCCGCAGCGACGGTATCCATTGGCGTTTCCAGCTGCAACAGTACGAAACTGGCCTTACGAAAGGCCGGCCGCAAGGCCCCCACATCGCCGGGACGAATATAATGATTGGCACCAGAAGCTACTACGATGGAGTTCTGTCCGGCGCTGTCGACCCATATGAGAGCTACTCCTGTGGGTTGGGACCGCGTGCTGTGAACCATGGAGACGTCCACGCCTGCCGCCGAAAGACTTGCTTTCAAGTGATCCGCAAATAGGTCGTACCCTACGCAACCTGCCATGTGTACAGCGACAGCACCAGCCCCCAGTTTTCCTGCTGCACAGGCTTGATTGGCTCCTTTTCCTCCGGGCATCATTTGAAAATTCCTTCCGAGAACGGTTTCGCCGGGGGCAGGCAGCCGTTCTACTGTCACGACAAAATCCATGTTTAGGCTGCCCACAACAACAATTGACAGGTTCATCGGGATAGGTCAATACCGAGTTTCTTGAGTTCCTCAGCGTAATAGCGACGGTGCAAAAGTTCCCATTCTTCAGTCCCTTCGGTTATCTCCCTCTTCTGGGATCGAATCTTTTTGCGTGCTGCCTGATCAACCTTTTCTTCGGTTTGCAGTAGTTCTGTCATTTGCTGCACGATCTCAAGGCGCACGTCGTTAGCATCTCTTTTCAGCCGGACATCGCGTGACTTGCGCAGCGCCTGAACTAGCTTGTGGGAGATATCGTTGATCTTGTCTCTGGAGAGCTTCATCCTGTCACCGGTGTCGCGACCCGATGCTCGAATCACTCTTCTCTGTGCTATGAGGGTGTTTTTGATACGCCGAAACATCTCCTGATAGCTGACGCCCTCTCTCCGCATATAGTCGCTATATTGGCTCAAGATCTCGCGAACCTCGTCGTTTAAACGGTCTTCGATGCTAAGTTCGTCGATGATAATTTTGGCGATGAGTTCGGAAACTTCCTGCGGTGCTGTAGTTTCGATGACTTGGGGGCTCAGTTTGATGATTAACTGACGAGAGAGATACGCAATTAATTCTCGTGGGAGAAGCATCCGTCAGGTATTCGGCTCCTGCACATTCTTGAATCCAGTTTACTTGTCACTGGCCGATAGTGTCAAACTTTCTGGACCAGGGTGGGGAGGCTCAGGTACAAGATGATGACGGCGCGCAACAAAACCTGTTGCACCGCCGCTAAAAATGAGGTCCTAAGCAGGTGTGATGACTTCAGTCTCGAAGCGCTTATCACTTTCTTCTTGGGTCTGAACGTAGGAAGTCAGGGCCTCCCAGGCGGCTCTCTCCATGGCCGTCCGTGGGGCGCTCTCCCCGCTCCAGATCTCAAATTGCCGTGCAGCCTGTTCGAGAAACATTTGAATCCCCGGCAATACCGTCTTGCCTTGTTCGCGTGCCCTGCGGATGAGTAAAGTCTCAACAGGGTTATACACCATGTCGAAAACGACGTCCGCCGGAATTTGGCCACCAAAGAAACACTCATTCACCCTTGGATACATCCCGAGAGGAGTCGCGTGGATCAGAACGTCGAAGTAACAACTGCCCAGCTCCTCTCGGTTCAAAGGCGTTGCTCCACATGCACGCGCCAGTGCTCTCACCCTGTCGGGGTTACGCCCCACGATGAAAACTTTGGCGCCAGCCTCTGCCAAGGCAAACGCCGCGCTTCGGGCTGCGCCACCATTACCCGCGATCAGCACAGTTGACTTCGCCACTCGAAGGTACCGTTCCAAGGGCCGCATGACTCCGGCCACATCAGCGTTGGCTCCCCGCCACTTTCCCGCCTTCCGCCATACCGTATTGACTGCTCCGATCCTGCGGGCCAGCGGCTCAACAACATCGAGGTAGCGCAAAATCTTTTGCTTGTGCGGGATGGTGACGCTGAAGCCGGTTACCGGCAATTTGTCAGCCATTTCCATGAAATCGCGCAGGTACGCCGGGGGTACTCGGAACGGCAAATATACGGCATTGATACGCCTGGCCTGAAACGCACGGTTCAACACGGCCGGGGAAATCGAATGCCGGACTGGGTCGGCGATCACTCCGTAGATCTTTGCGGAACGGGTTAACTTGCCGACACGATACAGTTGTCGGAGCTGCTTGGCGCTTACTTGGCCGGCTGCCGTACCCTCGGCGGTGCGTGGAGCAGCATAAGTGAACAGTCCACCGAACAGAAGGGAAAGTACACGCGTCGGGAACCCGATTTCTCCCATTGCCAATAGAATCAGCGGCACGCGTGAAGGAATCTGGCCTAGTGACAGTACGCGGAAATTGTCCGATGGTTTGCGGGCGGTGGTGACAATCTTATACGCGTCCGCCGGTACTTTTTCCAACCGGCGTAACACCGTAGTCAAAGCCGGGGTTCCTTCGAAATTGTGATAGGAGACGACCAGTGGAGCAACACGCCGTAAAACCTCCGCCCCGGTGCCGACTGCTTCAGCGCTCTCAATTTCCATGTCCAACGCCTTGGCCCCGGCATCCGCGGCAGCCTGAAGAATGGTGAGTTGTTCTTCAAGGCTACCGGTAAACTGGCCGTGATTTTGCCTCCGGCGACAGGTGGCGAGAACGGAACATTCCGAATGCTCAGCCATAAACTTCTTTAGGGCTTTCACTCCCTCGAGCGGACGCTCAAGGTAGTCGAGTCGAAATTCAAAAAAAACTTCTCCAGCCGCCAGCTCGTCCTCAGCATGCTGAATCAGCTTTGCGGGATCCCGGAATCCCAGGGCGATACAGACTTGCGGGAAGGCTCTTAAAAGCGACATCTTCGGGTGCGACGAATTAGAATACCATTTCGGAGGGGTGCTTCGTAAAGGCCGGCGCGAATAGCAATACGAGGTAACGCTCAGCTACGCACATTCGCCAAGTACCTTTTCCACTCGGCCAGAATGGTGGTTGTGGCAGTCATCCCTAAACGGTCTGCTCCAAAGGAGTACGCTTCGATAGCTTGTGTGAGGTTGCGGATGCCGCCGGCGGCTTTTATTTTGACGTTAGGGTGGCACGATTTGCGCATTAGGCGTACGTCTTCCGGCCTGTAGCCAGATGGCGCGAATCCGGTAGAGGTTTTCACAAAGTCAGCTCCTGCCTTTGAGCAGATTCTGCAAGCAATGACTTTAAGATCTTCGGGAAGATACGCGTTCTCGAGAATCACTTTGAAGATTACTTCGTTTTGGTGACACAACGCAGCGGCTTGGTACAGTTCCGTTTCAACGTCACGGAAACAGCGCGACAGCATTTTCCCTATGTTGATCACCATGTCGATCTCTTTGGCGCCGCGACGAACCAGATCCTGGATTTCGTAAAGCTTGGACGCCGTCGTCGAGGAGCCGTGAGGGAATCCCGCCACGCTGCCTACAACTACACCTCCTTCGCGCATCCATTGGACGGCTAAATCTACATCGGATGGCCGTACAATCACGCAAGCCACGTTGAGCTCTTTGGCGAGGCGACAACCTCTTTCCACTTCCTCTTGCGTTAGTTCTGGACGTAAGAGCGAGTGATCTATTCTGCTAGCGAGGTCTTCGTATGTGTTGAGAGGCGGACGGATCTGCTGATCAGATATCTCCATGGCCTTATGCCGTTGTTGCTCGTGCAAGCGCTGTGCAGACCCCACGTTAGGGTGCTTAGCGCGAGCGGGCCTTCTTTTTTACAGTGCGAGGCGGGTTTGCAGGCAGGCCGAGGCTCCGCAAAGTATCCTTCGCCTTAGCCGCCACGGTCGACTCCGGGAAACGCTTGATCAAAGTATAGAACTCGTCGCGAGCTTTGTTGCGCTGTCCCATCTTGAACAACGCCATCCCTTTCATGTAATGAGCATCAGGCGTTTTCAGATTTTCCGGGTACTTCTCGATTACAAGATCGAACGCTTTGACAGCTTCCTCGAGCTGGTTTTTGAGGTAATAAATTTCTCCGAGATAGAATTGAGCGTTGGGCGCCAATTCCGTGTCGCCGAAAGACTGTAGGTAATCCTGAAATTCTTTGATAGCCAGATCGAAATTCCCGGCGTTTTTGTCGCGGAGAGCGTTGTCGTAAAGAGATTGTGCGGAAATTGTTCCCCCGCTGCCGGATGCGCCTGGAGGCGGGGGCGGCGCCTGAAGAGTTTTTACCGCATTGGATGTATCCACCATCTGCTGTTCCAACCGCCCGAAACGTACTGTAAGAGCCGACAGCGATTCCTGGATAGCTTGGAGCGAGCCACTGAGCTCATCGACCCTGGATCCCATACTGGCTACAGGTTGGACAACCGTCTTTTCTTGTTCAGCCAGCCGACTCTTCAGATCGCCCTGCAGCGCGGTAATAGATGCGTTTGTTTTATTCATGGTGTCAATGGCCTGTTGAACAAGCAGAGTCAGTTGGGCCATTTTTTCATCCAGAGTTCGCTGCAACGTGCGTAGCTGATCTTGCAAAATCGCAACGTCACGTTGTAGTTGCACATACTCCTTTTTTTGAGCGAGGCTCAAAAGAGGTACGAACAAAAACACAAGTAGTGCACATACACGCGGCTTCATCTCAGTGTCCCTTCCCGCGAAAGGGCCGGGGGCTTAGCGTCCCCGGCCCGGCAAAGTAATTACTGTGTCGTCGAGAAGTGCACGCGGCGATTCTTCTGCCAGCACTCTTCGTTATGCTCGGTGCACTGCGGGCGCTCCTTACCATAGCTGATAGTGGTTAGCCTGTCAGCGGGAACCCCGAGCTGCACAAGGAACTCCTTGGCTGCAGAAGCACGCCGGTCGCCCAATGCGAGGTTGTATTCGGCTGAACCGCGCTCGTCGCAATGTCCTTCAATAGTCACCTTCCCCTCAGAATACTCACTGAAGATAGACTTGAGGGCATCCGCGTCCTTGCTCAGCGCCTCCCGGGCGTCCGGACGAATATCACTTTTGTCGAAATCAAAGTAAGCGTCTTGTACCGTTGTGGTCAGCAGCTCGCTAAAGGTCTTCTTTGGCGGAGCCGGCGGCGGCGGAGGAGGTGGTGGAACAGTCACAGTGACTGTCGCAGACCGTGAATCTTCTCCCCCCGGGCCCTTAGCCGTCAAGGTATATGTTGTAGTTTCACTCGGAAACACACGCCGACTGCCTTGCGCTTGCACCGACCCGATTCCAGGTGAGATAGAAATATCCGTCGCGTTGCTTACCGACCACCGCAGAGTTGCGGACTGGCCCCGCTCGATTGTCGAAGGCTCGGCGCTAAATTCGGCGATCGAAACCTTAGGTGGTGGCGGCGGTGCCGGTTGTTCCACCTTTGGTGGAGGGGGCGGCGGAGGCGGCGGCACTTTCTTCTTGCACGCCGCCGACAACAGCAACAGAGTGAACCCTAGTAAAACAATGCTAATTTTTCGCGTGCTCATCGTAAATTCGCCTCCTTGAAGTCTGCCTGCGCATCAATACAGTGATTATCGCCATACAGGTCTCATATTACGACCTTGTGTTGTAAGCTGTCGCAACTGCGTCCCGTCGGCCAACATGGTCCAGATCTGGGTTCCCCCAGAACGGTTAGACGAGAAAGCCAGGTGACGCCCGTCAGGGGCCCACGCTGGATTCTCGTTGCGTCCGGCGCCGTATGTAAGCTGGTTGTACTGGTGTGTCGCCACGTCCATGATAAAAATGTTCCAATTGCCTGGTGCGTAGCCTTTTGTCCAGCAAAAAGCGATATGCTTGCCATCGGGATGCCACGCCGGGTTGGCTACATCGCCCTCCCCGGAAGTTAGTCTTTGTACGTCTGCGCCATCCAAATTCATTCTATACAATTGTGGCGTCCCAGAGCGACCCGAAATGAAAACCAAATCGGCTCCTGTCTTCGGATTTACTTTCGGCTCGGTGTCTACAGAGTTGGAAAAAGTAAGACGCCGTAAACCGCTGCCGTCCACGTTAGCAATATAAATCTGGGTATAACGACCGCCCGCGGTCGAGGCAAACACGATCTGCTTGCCGTCTGGCGTAAACTCTGGAGCCGTGTTCAGCGTTGCTGCCGGATTGTAAAAGGGCAGCACTCCGCCGGTAACCAGCGAATGAATGAAAATCTGAGGAGGACCTTTCCGGTAACTGGTAAATGCAATCTTAGTAGCATCCGGTGATACAGCGGGCATCATGGATAGCGATTTATAAAATGTCAGTTGCTTTTGGTTGGAACCGTCAGGATCCATGCACCAGATTTCGCGGATGCCCTTCCCACTACGGTCGGAATCGAAATAGATCTTTGATCCAAGAACGCTCTTATATCCAAACTGGGCCATGATATCGGCCGCAAACTCGTGGGCTACCTTCCGGGCGCCAGCCTCATCGATCGATCCGAAGTAAATCTTCCCGAAGACTTGCGCGTTGGACAAATCACGCTGGGTAACGTTATACAGCCACCCAAACAAGACTAGCTGGTCCCCTTGAGTCGCGGAGTAGCCAAAAACCAGATAGTTTGCGTTTACCGGAGGCCCCGCCCAACCCTCCAGCCGCAAGCCGGGCTTATCGGCAACTTGTGCAGGAGCGCCGCGGCGCGGTTGAGGCGCAGCAGAAACCGGGGGCAAAAAATCCTGCGGACGCTGCGGAACTTCCAACGGGTACAGGCTCTTTGGCGCCATTCGAAACAAGCCAGAGCTGTCGAGATCAGAAAATAGCGTTTCATTAAAAACGTCCACGTACTTTTGCGCATCGCCAGAGCCACGAAAGTCTGGGACGGCAATCGTGGCGCGTTCGCCGCCGGTAATCTTGATCAGAATGTCGCTTTGTTGCGAACCAGTTGCCAACATGGCGGCAACAAATAATACAGTGGACAATGTTTTCTTGCTCATCTCTTTAGCTGAAACCAAATCTCAATTCTTGCCTCGCTACGCTCATAACCAGGCGGTAACGGTTGGAACGGACTGGCTTCGTAAATGGCGCGCAAAGCGGAGTTATCGAGCGCCTGGTCTCCGCTCGACTGGATGATGCGGATGTCACCCGTTGATCCGTCACGGTAAATCACAAACGTTACTACCGCCGGAGGAGCGGTCCTCAAACGCGGATCCACGTCTTCAGTGTGCCAGTGTTGCGCAATCCTTTGTTCCAGCAAGTCCCTGTAGTAGCCGAAGCGGTTTCCAAAGGCTCCACCTGTCCCCATTCCTACGCCGCCGGCACCGGTCCTGCCCATTAGGGGTGAGGAGAGCGCCCGCCCCGTTTCACTGTACAGTTGTCCACGGGTTCCCATCTTCTCTAGAGGTGACGTGCGGACAGACGCGACTTGACGGCTCCCGGCTTTCGTCTGGGTCTTCCGCGCCTTGAGCGGGATGGCGTCCGGCTCAGGCTCTGGGGCTTTCCGGGCCTGTGGCGTGGAGGTCGGGGGAGCAGGAACGCTGGACTCGGTGTCATTAGCTAACGGGTTTATGGGGCCACCCCGTGAGGGTAGGGGGATCTGGCTAACCGCGTTGATCCCTACCGCCGAGCCGCCCAGCGAGTCCGGGTGCCCCCATTGCTCACGCGTTCGTTCACCTACGATACCCTGAACCGCTACTGCGGCGAGTACGGAGATATGGAGCATGATCGACCCCACCAGGGATCTTCGCAATGACTCGCGCTGTTCCAGGATGTCAATGTGGGCGCCCATTGCGTTTTCCCTACTTCCATCCTAGCGCCGTGGCCGGTCGGCCTCATCGACCGGTTGCGTCACGATGTTGATCTTGATCTTGGCTTGGTCCAGGGCGCTGATCACCTGCGCGACAGGATCCCAAATGGTGGCTTTATCCGCGCGCAGATATACCGCGCTCTGATTGCCGAATTTCTGCCTTATCACGGGTCCAAGCTCGTTTATATTGACCGGTTGATCATTCAAATACAGGCGCCCGTCCCGGGTAAGGGTAACAACAGGCAGTTCCTGAGCACTATCTTTTACTTGGCGTACTTTCGGGACGTCCACCTCAAGGCCGAATTCCATCACGTGTGCCGTCAGCATGAAAATAATCAGCAACACCAGCACCACGTCAACTAGTGGCACGATATTGATGTCGGATAAGGTGGAAGTGCGGAGAAACCGGCGTTGCGGCGCTAGCTGGCCGCCGTTGTAGGAAAACGCCATAGTTACTCCCCGAAATGTCGCTCGGCCACATTCATAAATTCGAGCGAAAAGTCTTCCATGCGCGCGCCCATCTCTCGGATTACATGCCCGAAGTAGTTATAGAAGATAGCTGCCGGGATGGCAGCCGCTAAGCCCCCGGCGGTTGCCACGAGAGCCTCCGAAATTCCAGGCGCCACAGCCCGCAAGCTGGCGCTGCCCGCCATGCCGAGCGCGTGAAAGGAATTAATGATGCCTAACACGGTCCCAAATAGCCCAATGAAAGGCGATACCGTAGCTGTGGTAGCCAAAAAGTTCATGTTCCGCTCGAGTTTGGCCAGTTCCTCACTAATTCCCAGCTGCAACATTCTTTCAAGCGCCAGCTTGTTAGCCAGCGTTCCCCGGGACTTTACTTGCCGCTCGAGTTCTTCGTAACCAAACTCAAAAACAGTCAAAAGCGGGGCATCATGAAATTGTTCGGCAGCTAGCGACACAGCTTCCAGTCCGTTGGCTTTTCGGAACATCTTCATGAACCGGGCATTGGCGATCCTCGCTTGCCGAAAAACGTTCCACTTGGAAAATATGATTGCCCAAGAAAAAACCGAAAAAATCAGCAGAATCACAAGGACTACGATGGAAACCGGCGTAGCGCTGCGCAACAGCTCCCACAGGCTTAGTCCTTGTATCCAGAAGGCATTCCACGAATAGAGCGTCAATCCATTTCCTTTCTAGCCCCAAAAATATCATAATGCAAACAGAACGGGAGCCGGTGGCTAGCACCAACAAACAAATTCGCAAGATTTTGTTTCAGCCTGCGATTCACAGAGTTCGTATAATTCCCTCAGATGCTGGCAGAGCTTATCGTGGAAAATTACGCGGTTATTGAGCGCCTCCACGTCCGTTTCTGCCCCGGCCTAAATCTCTTGACCGGCGAAACGGGTAGTGGCAAGTCCATCGTTGTTGGCGCGCTGGGGTTGCTTATGGGAGGACGCGCATCGACAGAAATGATTCGATCGGGGGCGGACCGCGCCAGAGTATCAGGGATTATCGAAATTCCGCCCCACGCCAGGCTGAGTCGCGTGCTGGAGGCGGCTGGCATGGAAATGGAGGAGGGCGAGTTACTGATCGAGAGGGAGATTCTCGCTGGAGGCAAATCACGCGCTTTCCTTCAAAGCAGGCCAGTGGCTGTTTCGGTGCTTAAGGATCTGGCGCCATGCTGGGGCGACATCCACGGGCAAAACGATCAGCAAGAGCTGTTTTCTTCCGGCGCGCAGCGGGAGATGCTGGACGCGTTCGCAGGTTCTCGAGAACTTTTGGAGAAGACGGCTGCGGCCTATCGCAAGTGCCGCGAATGCCGGGCAGAGCTAGAGACTCTGGAGCACAATGAACAAGAGAAGATACGACTTCTGGATTTGTGGGCTTTTCAGAAAAAGGAGATCGAAGCAGCATCTCCGAATGTTGGTGAAGACATTGCTCTCGAAGCTGAAAAGCGGCGACTGCAGAATTACGCCCGGCTTCAAGAGACCGCAACTGCCGCTTATCAAGCTCTCTATGATGCTCCGGATTCCGCTCTGGCACGCTTGCGCGCAGCCCGAAAAAGGCTGGACGAGTTAGCTCGCATCGAGCCAATGCTGGTTACAACGCGGGAGACTCTCCAACCGGCTGAGTACACGGTTGAGGAAGTATCGTACGTCCTTCGCGACTATCTCTCCAAGTTGGAAGTTAAACCAGCGCGGCTCGAAGAGATTGAAGACCGGCTGGCGCTCCTCGACAAACTGAAGAGAAAGTACGGACCCACTCTCGAACAGGTCCTTGCCTATCTCGATGATGTTCGGACACAGATAACAGCGCTTGAGCACAACGAGGAACGACGGGAAGTTCTGCTCCAACAGCTTGCATTTCTAGAGCACGACTACGAAGAGGTAGCCGCAGCGTTAAGCGACCTCCGGAAGCAAGCCGCGCAAGATTTGGAACGACGCGTAGAGGCCGAACTGGCGCAACTTGCCATGGAGAGGACCGTTTTCCGCATTCGGCTTTCATCGTGTGCGTGGTCAGAAACCGGCTTTGACGAGGTCACATTCCTTGTGTCGCCGAATGTGGGCGAAGAACCTAAGCCCCTGGAAAAGATTGCATCCGGCGGGGAAATTTCACGCATCGCTTTGGCGCTGAAATCCTGTTTGGCCGCAAAAGGGCCAGAAATGCCAAGTCAAAAAGGGGCTGGCCGCACCCTAGTCTTTGATGAAGTAGATGCAGGCATCGGCGGCAGAGCTGCGGAAATGGTCGGCCGTCGCTTGAAGCAACTGGCAGAGGCTGACCAAGTACTGTGTGTAACACACCTGCCTCAAATTGCCGGCTTTGCCGACCATCATTATTATGTTGAAAAGAGGCAAGTAAACGGCCGGACAGTGGCACAGGTGACCAAGCTTACTGCGGACGGGCGAACCAGGGAGATCGCGAGAATGTTGAGCGGCCAGAAACTTACCCCGGAGGCGCTCAAGCACGCCGAGAAACTTATCCAGACTGGTTCGGCTGCAAGGCGCGGGCGAAGTCAGCTATAGTGAGGGTGAGTTGTGTTTCCGCCCACGCGGTGAGGTGCGAGAGTGGTTGAATCGGGCGGTCTCGAAAACCGTTGTACCCTTTGGGTACCGTGGGTTCGAATCCCACCCTCACCGCCAGGATCCACCCTAATTCGGAAGCCAGAAACGTCAGTATAGCGTGCTACTTGAGGCGCCGGATGTTTGTGTCAGTTTGCCTATCGAAGCGTCTCAATCGGGGGAACATGTTATGCTGAGGGATTATCAGCCGCCCTCAAGCCGCTTATATGAGAGAACTTAGTTACACGACACGAAACGGGATTGAGGTAATCCGTACTACTTCAAGAGTGCCTTACCGCAAAGGGCTGACGAGTCTGTTAGAAGCTCTGGACAACTACCGGGGTATTTACCTATCTTCGGGGTACGAGTACCCTGGGCGGTATTCGCGCTGGGACATTGCATCGATCTGCCCCCCGCTGGAGATTTCGGCATCAGGGCGTGAAGTTGAGTTTCGTCCCTTGAACTTGCGTGGGCAGATGCTGATTCAGCTTTTGATGCCTGTTTTGTCCACTCACCCGCACTGGGATTTTCTGGAGCCGAGAGGTTCTGCTCTTGTTGGCCGACTGAAGCCCTTGCCATCACTGTTCCCTGAGGAGGAACGCAGCAAACAGCCCTCTGTATTCTCGATTTTACGGGCTCTGATCGAAGAGTTCCGCAATCCACGGGACTCACGGCTGGCTTTGGTGGGCGCATTCGGTTTCGATCTGTTGTTCCAGTTTGATCCTATCGAGTTCAAGTTGCCACGAGAAGGTCGTAAAGATCTGCGCCTGTTTCTGTGCGATGACATCTATTACATGGATCGCAAGAAGGAGCAGATCGAGCGTTTTCAATACGATTTTGAGCGTGGCGGTGTATCCACGTTGGCGTTGGAACGCAGTGGTGACGCGCTGTCGGCGCCGCTCGCAGTCGAACCAGGCGAAATTGTTAGCGATCATACCCCCGAAGAGTACATGGCCAAGGTGGAGATGGTACGCAAGGGAATGCGTCGCGGAGACTACTACGAAGTCGTTTTGCGCCAGACTTTCAGCGCGCCTTTTGCGGGAAGTCCTGCGGCCCTATTTCAGCGTATGCAGCGTACCAGCCCGAGCCCTTACGAGTTCTTTCTTCAATTCGGGGATGAGCAGCTCATCGGCTGTTCGCCGGAGATGTTTGTTCGTGTAGAGGGAAGACGCGTAGAAACTTGCCCTATTTCCGGCACGGCGCGCCGCACCGGAGACCCGTTGCGAGATGCCGAAAACATACGTGAGCTGCTCAACTCACCTAAAGAAGAGTCTGAGCTGACTATGTGCACCGATGTGGACCGCAACGATAAGTCGCGCGTTTGCGTTCCTGGTTCAGTCAAGGTGGTAGGCCGGCGTTTGATTGAGTCTTACGCAGGAGTTTTTCATACTGTAGATCACGTTGAAGGAATGCTTCGGCCCGGCTTCGATGCAATCGATGCCTTCCTGAGCCATATGTGGTCGGTGACGATGATCGGCGCGCCGAAGAAGGCCGCTGCACAGGCCATTGAGAATCTCGAAAAAACTCCCCGTGGCTGGTATGGCGGGGCAATCGGGATGATCTCCCTCAATGGTGATATCAACACCGGAATCCATATCCGGACTATCCATCTCAAGGATGGCGTCGCATCATATCCTGTAGGCGCGACGCTCCTTTACGACTCGATTCCTGCCCAGGAAGAGCAGGAAACGCGCCTAAAAGCCACAGCTTTTTTCCGGGCTTTACGCGAGAAGCCAGATGCCGTTAAGACAGCCAAACCCGTCCAACACACCGGTGAGGGCATCAAACTGCTTCTGGTTGATAATGACGACTGTTTCATCCACACGCTGGCAAACTACGCTGCGCAAACCGGGGCGGAAGTGGTCACCTATCGCACGGGCTTCCCTTTAAGCCTGATTCAGGAAATAGCTCCGAGCCTAATGCTGATTTCTCCGGGCCCGGGACGTCCCAGCGACTTTGGAGTACCGGATCTGGTCCGCTACGCCTCCTCAATTGGGATGCCCGTTTTTGGGGTCTGCCTAGGCTTACAGGGCATCGTGGAGGCATTTGGCGGGGAACTCGCCGTACTGGACTATCCCATGCACGGTAAACCTTCGGTGGTTATCCACAGCGGCAAAGGGGTTTTTTACGGTCTTCCCGAAAAATTCCAAGTCGGACGATATCACTCTCTTTACGCACGGAAGGAAACGCTGCCGGACTGTCTGGAGATTACGGCGGAGAGCGAGGACGGCGTGATTATGGGTGTGCGGCACCGTGAGCTTCCTATTGAAGCTGTCCAGTTTCATCCCGAATCCATCTTGACCCTCAGGGATGATTGTGGCTTGCGGTTGATGGAAAACGTCCTGCAGCTTTATGGCCGCAGGCGCTGCTGATGGTCGGTGGCAATGTCAGACGTCATCGTGATGGGCGGTGGCCTGGCAGGGATGTCGACTGCAGCGGCCTTGGCAAGTGCGGGCTACGAAGTGAGCCTGTTCGAATCAAAGCCATTCCTCGGAGGGCGTGCAACCTCTTTTCCCTTTTCCTCCGGGCACGGCGCTGCTGAACATATAGACAACTGCCAGCATATCCTGTTACGGTGTTGCATCAACCTGCTGGATTTTTACCGCCGGCTGGGGGTCGAAAACCGCATTCAATTCTATCGCAGGTTCCAGTTTATTGAACCTGGCGGGCGGATTTCCGTTCTAGAAGCGGGGGCTTTGCCTCCACCGTTTCACTTTGCATCTTCGTTTTTCCACTTGCACTTTTTGACACTCGCCGAAAAGGCTGCGGTGATTCGTGGGCTGGTTGCCATCCGCCGGGGAAACCACCGCGATCTGGATCGTATAACAATGCTGGACTGGCTCCGGGCAAAACGGCAGCCGCAACGCACCGTAGACAGGTTCTGGCGACAGGTGCTGATAAGTGCGGTAAATGAGGAATTGGACCGCATGGCCGCATCCTTTGGAATCCAAGTCTTCCAGCTTGGTTTTCTGAAGGATGCGCGATCATCCGAGATGGGAATCCCCTCAGTCCCTCTTGCAGAACTGTATGGAGCGGTCTCATGGGACCGTTTACCCAATGTGCGGGTCCATCTTGGTTGCCCGGTGGAGGGCATAGTTTCCAACACGGATTTCGTGAGTGGTATCATTGCAGGTTCTACCAAACGCTCCGCCGATTTTTATGTGTGTGCGTTGCCGCTTGAGCGGGCTGCCGCGATGGCGCCGGAGCTGGAACTACCCGTTGGGCAATTTCAGTATTCGCCGATTACTGCTATTCATATATGGTTCGACAGGCCGGTAACTGACCTTCCTCACGCGGCCTTGCTTGATCGTACGATCCAGTGGCTGTTCAATAAATCTGGGGGAAGTTACCTCCAACTCGTCGTGAGCGCCTCAAGAGGTCTTTTGCACAAGACCCGTTCAGAAGTTATAACCCTTGCGTTGCAAGAGCTCGAAGAGTTCCTGCCATCTGTCAGGCATGCAACGGTACTCAAAGCGCACGTGATTAAGGAAGCACGTGCTACATTTTCAGCTTCTCCGGGGCTTGGCGTCTTTCGGCCTCCTGCTCAGACGCGGTTTAGGAATTTTTTTCTTGCCGGAGACTGGACACAATCCGGATGGCCGGCGACTATGGAGGGCGCCGTGCGCAGTGGCTATATGGCGGCGGAAGCTGTAACACGCGCTGCGGGCGGCCCCGTGAAGTTCTTGTTGCCTGATCCGGACTGACGGCACGGCTCAAGCAAGCGGCGGCGTAGAATGAGAATATGTCTGACAATTTAGTTGTAGCTGGGAAGGAATTGCGCTCGCGGCTCATTGTGGGCACGGGGAAGTATCGCAGTTTTCAGGAAATGGCGCGATGTATTGAAGCTTCCGGTGCGGAGGTGGTTACTGTAGCTGTCAGGCGTGTCAACCTGACTGATCGTTCCAAAGAGTCTTTGCTGGACTACATCGACCGTTCCAAGTTCTTTCTTTTGCCCAACACTGCAGGCTGTTACACTGCCGAGGAAGCTGTCCGAACCGCGCGTCTGGCCAGGGAAATAGGTCTCTCCCACTGGGTCAAGCTGGAGGTCATTGGGGACCAGAAAACACTGTTTCCCGACAACGAGGGCTTGCTTGCAGCGACCAGGACATTGGTGAAAGAGGGCTTTGTGGTGCTCCCGTACACCAATGACGACCTGGTCAATGCCAGAAAGCTTATTGATGCGGGAGCGGCTGCTGTCATGCCTCTGGCGGCGCCGATCGGCTCGGGCATGGGGGTGCAAAACGTTGCAAATCTGCGCATTCTGCGCGAATGCATCACCGAAGTTCCGCTCATCGTCGATGCGGGTGTTGGAACAGCCTCGGATGCGGCTGTTGCCATGGAGCTCGGCGCAGACGGGGTTTTGATGAATACGGCAATAGCGGGAGCCGAACAACCGGAGAAAATGGCGCTGGCTATGAACCTGGCAGTTCAGGCAGGCCGGCTGGCGTACCTTGCGGGACGTATCCCCAGAAAATTGTACGCAACCGCAAGCAGTCCGCTCGAGGGTGTGCTCCGTTAAGCGACACGCGAAGACTGCAAATTTATCAGATGGTCGCTTTACCATCGTGTCCGAGCTTTGCCCGGACACCCTCGCGGAGAGCGATGTTGGCCAAGTGAGGTCCCGCGACGGCGCTTGCGCCGATTTCTATAGGGCAGTTCGGCTCGCTGCGCGTTTTGACGCAATCCAGGAAGTTCTGGATGTGTTCTTCAACCAGCACAGGACGCTTAACGAGATAAACCGGTTCACGGTTTTTTATCTCTCGCCACGGCTCTTCAAAGACCCGGTAACCTTCCTCATCAAGTACCAGTGTTCCTTTATCCCCCATGAAGGTGATGGACCAGTTGTTTTGGTATGAATTGCAATAATTGAGCGTCCAGGTGGCGACAAAACCCGGGTATTCGAACACCGCGCAGAAAACATCCGGGTGCTCAGCGCCCGTCATTTTGTTCACCTGTCCGTAACAAACTGCCGAAACAGGAGGACCGGAATTAGTGAACCACTGGACTACGTCCATTAGGTGGGTTCCCTGATCGGTCATGTTGCCGCCTGCGTAATCCCAGAAATAACGCCAGTAGCGGAAACGCATCGGCTCAAGTTCCCTTTGCGGAGCAGGACCGAGGAAACGATTCCAGTCCAGCTGGCCGGCTAGAGGCGAGTTGTCCAGCGGTCCGGCGATGTTCCAGTTCCACATAGGCTTGACCATGGATATCTTGCCAAGCACATTCTGGTCTACCAACCTCTTAGCGGAACGGATAACTTCGGCGCTGCGGCGCTGCATGCCGATTTGCACAATTTGCTTGCTGTTGCGAACTGCGCGGATCATCTCTTGACTTTGCTCGAGTGATTTAGACAGCGGCTTTTCCGCATAGATATCTTTCCGGGCAGCGAGCGCGGCGAGCATCATCGGACAATGATGATGATCGGGCGTGGCAATAACGACGAAATCCAGCCCTTTTTCGCGGTCCAGCAATTCGTTGTAGTCAATGTAGGGTTTTGCCTGAGGAGAATCTTTTAAAGCAAGGTCCAGATTTGGTTGATACACATCACAAACGGCTGCGCACCGGGCTCCGACCTTTTGAAACACTCGGTTCAAATACCGGCCTCTGCCTCCCGTGCCGATCACGGCGTAGGAGAGGCGCTCGTTGGAGCCCCAGGCGGATTGCGGGATAAAAGCCGGCGCAGCAGAAAGGGTGCCGGCGCTCAAGGACTGTTTCAGGAATGCGCGTCGGGTTGTTTCCATGAGAAAACCTCCACAAGGACGTAACATTTGCCGTTGTGTGCTTACGATAGTACTTCCTTACCCTTCTCCTACTTGCGGGCCACGATTACCCGCGACGGATAAAAAGTTTGACGAACGTGTAAGTCCCGAACAATACGGAAGTCTGAGGCTTCGACGAAATCCGGCAACCGTTGTTCGATTTGCCGCCCCCAAAATGCCGGCGCGAGTCTTCCGAGTGCTTTATAAATGTGGTTGAAAACTTTTGTGTTTTGACCGATACAGACAAGCGTCAAGGTGCCCTTCCGCCGAAGTACACGGCGAAACTCGCCTAAAGTGACAAGAATGTCTTCGGTTCCCAAAAGCTCCAACAGATAGCAGCATACAATAGCGTCAAACGTCTCCGAGCGATAAGGCATATATCGGGCATCCACGGCGTGGCAGTGCGCACACGCGCGAGGGAATTCCTGCACGACCTTACGGTGGGTAGAAGCAGCCATGTTGGGGGACAGGTCGAAGCCGACCGTTTCACCACTTCTATTGGCGCGCACAAGGCGTCGGAACATTTCGCCGGAACCGGTTGCAGCTTCGAGAACCCGCATGCCATCAGTGATGCCGGACACCTCCAGAGCTCGCCGGTGCGCTCTGGAATGAAAAAGCATGGTGGAAATAGGGTACACGGTTGCCAGCCGGTCGTAAATACGGCGTGTCCGGTGGGCAATGGTGTTTGGAAGCCTGTCCAGGTTATTTAACAGAAGCGGAGATTGCAAGTTTGTCAAACGATAACTCCATTTATTGGGATTAATGGCCGCGCCGTCAGGGCGCCACCAAGCCGGGCTGCAGTTCCGGAATCTCAATTTCAATTCGCGTTCCACTGCCAACCTTGCTGTCGACATACAAACGGTATTCGTTGCCGAAGAGCACCTTTAACCGCTCATTAACATTACTCACGCCGATTCCTTGCTCCAGCAAAGTAGCTAATTTTACTTCCGGAATTCCAACCCCGTCATCTTCCACTGTCAGGTGCAGCTTGCCATCTGCCATATGGCTGCGAATGCGTATCATGCCTCCTTCGACCTTACCACTGAGCCCATGCCGGATACAGTTCTCCACTAAGGGTTGCAGCAACATACTGGGCACCAGTTTATCTAATGTTTCGGGCGCGACGTCTTTCTCAAAGCGAAGCTTGTCTCCGAAGCGGACCATTTCGATTGCCAAATAATCGTCCATGAAGCTCAATTCCTCGCGAAGCGGGGTGAAATTCTCATGCTTGCGAAGCAACCGGCGCAGAATGTTAGAGAGCTTGTAAACAACCGTCCTGGCCTGCTCCGGATCGACTCGTATCAGAGAGGAAAGCGTATTAAGCGTATTAAAAAGAAAGTGGGGATTAATCTGACTGGATAGGGCATCCAGACGGGCTTGCATGAGGAGCCGCTCGCGTTCCTCCAGCTTGATTTCGTTGCGAGTATTGTTCCAGATTTTTAGCGGTAGAGTGACGGCCATTACAGTGGCAGCGTAACAGGCGACGATACTCAAAGGGTGGGGATGCGGCCACCGGGGATAGATGTAAAAAACCGAGTCCGGAAAAGCATGGCCAAGCGCCATGCGCAGAAACTCTGCAAACAAAATAGCCAGCAAAAAAGACATTTGGAATAATGTCTTGCGAGGATCATGCCCCCGGCGGAACAAATGGTGAATGCTCAGGCTGAGAATCGGAGAAAAACGCCAGATTTCTTCAGTATCGGGTGCGCAGTCGCGGAGCAATCCTCCCAATACCCCAAGACCGGCTAGTAAAGGCATGGTGAGGTATTCGTGGGCGAACATGGCAGGTACAGAAATGAGAATGCCGGCCACCAACCCTGTTACATACCCTCCTAGCAGCCCGGCCAGCAAGCTTCCTTCCAGCCCCAAGTCGCCTGCTTGATAGGTCCTGGTGACCACCCGAGTGGCGACCCCACTCCCGAAAATAAAGGCAAAGCCAAGGGCCAGCTGTAGGCGCTGTTGTAAAGTTCGCTCCTCCCGCATCAACATGCGCTTGAATACTGTGGATCGCACCAGGATGCTCGCAAGCGCCGCGACAACCCCCAGCTTTACCAAAAGCGTAATGTAGTGCCTTTCCGGCATCCTGCTTCGCCGTTCATTATAATAGAGGAAGTGATTGGTGTGATTTTGTTACGGTCTTTCAATGGACAAGGCGGTCTCTCCTCCCCAAGTGAGAAAGATAGCTGAGGCGGACTTCCCAACACGCTTCGGCCATTTCCGGATCTTTGGCTTCGAAGGTGATTATGAAAGCGGAACAGAAGAGGCTGTCGTCCTTAAAACGGGTGATTTACGCGAAGAGCCTCCTCCTTTGGTACGCATCCACTCCGAATGCCTGACCGGAGACGTGTTTCATAGTCTGCGCTGCGACTGCCGCGCACAATTAGAGCTCTCTTTGGAGCGTATCGCTGGAGAAAAGCGCGGGCTACTAATCTATGAACACAAAGAAGGGCGCGGCATAGGACTGATGAATAAGCTTCGTGCCTACGCACTCCAGGACCAAGGCGCCGATACGGTGGAAGCCAATTTACAGCTTGGTTTCGATGTTGACCTCCGTGACTACAAATTGCCCGCAGATATTCTGTTGCATTTCGGTATTACCCGTGTGCGTCTTTTGTCCAATAATCCGCAGAAGATCCAGGCCCTCCAGGAGGCTGGCATTGAAGTCGTCGAACGCATTCCCTGCCAGGTTCCTCCGGTAGAAACCAGCGAATTCTACCTGCGGACGAAGAAAGAGAAGCTCGGTCATTTACTCGAAGGTTATTGATAACACCGCCACGAGCTACAGGCTCGCAGGAGTCACCTCCGGTGTGCGAAAATCCGGTCGGTCATTCAAAAGGTGTACGTCAAACCCACCATGGGGACAAAATCATGAAGCCACCCGCTGAGTTTCGCCCCAGGTGACGGAGTGATGACTTGTTTTGGGAACGGTGTGATGAAATCGCGAAACTCCGCACGCATCAAGATATTCGGGGCAAGCTCGGCTTTGACCCCTCCACCGACGCTGATCATGCCTTTGACCTCTTGTGTTTTCGTCAGCAGAGCAAAGTCACTCAGAGGTTGGTAGGCGTGTTCTTGACCTGTACCTCGGAAGACCTTGATGCCTCCCCCTGCTGCCAGGAAGGGTCGGACTCGGGCTTTGCGGGGGGCGCCGTAAAACAGAAGGTCGTAATGAATTGCGTGAGTCTGTGCGGCAAATGTGGCCTTATTGCCGCCGCTGGATACTTTGAGGTTGCCGAAACGGTAGGTATAACGCATTTCCCCACCAATGTATGAGTAAAGATTTTGGCCGGCTATCGCACCGACGGCTGCGCCATTTTCGAAGCCAGCTTTGGCGGAACCGGTCGCGTTCGTCACGGTCCGGTTCCAAGGAAAAGCGAAGCCGCCGACACCTCCGATTTCCCATTGCTGGGCCCAACAGACGGAAACCGCCGCCAGAACTAAGCCGAAAGGCAGTCTTTTTATGGCTCGCATGTGTCCTCTTTTCGAACTATTCTGACCTGTCACTGCCGCTCTCTACCGCACAACCCGCACGTTGAGCGTTACCTGAGGTTGACCACTTAGACCCAAGGTTAACGGGACTTGCAAGCCTGTGGGTACTGTGCGTGGTACAAAGGCGTTAATCTGGTACACGCCCACCTGTCCGGGTACAAGCCCGGCGTACTGGATCGCTAATGGAACTCCGCCAATCGTGATAGCCGGCTCGATCTGCGCCATGGCTAGCGGGCTAGAAGGAGCTGGTGCGCCGTTAGCCACCGGCGGTGAGGTTGCACCCAGTCCGGTGAGAAAGATAACCAAAATGTCTTCAGGATGAACGGGATTGGACAACGTGACCAGTTCGTTGTTTACCGCGCGGTAGATTGTGGGCAAGCCCGTCTGGGGTCCGGCTGCCCCAGTGTGGAATATGGCGGGGGCTGATGGCAGAATGGTGAACTGAAAACTATTGCTTGTGCCCCCTGGAGCCTTCAGAACAAGAGTTGCATTGCCAGCAACCTGGAAAGGCAACTGGGCGTTGATCAGATTTGGCGAGGCGAACAACAGCGGTGCCAGAGTTCCATTGACGGTCATGCAAGCCTCACCGAGGATGGTCGGTACTGGCAACTCTGTGTTCGAGGCGATAACCGAGCTGAGATTCGAACCAAACACGGAGATTAACCCACCGGGCGCCACGTTCGGCGATCCGTCTGCCAGGTTGACCACGCGCTCAATATTGGGCTTGGCCAGTGCAGCGTCAAAGTTCCACGGAAGCACCGTAAAGCCGGAGACGCTCAGTGACACGATGGAAACGCGGTTCATTAAAGGCGCCAGCGTTCGTGTAAATGGTAGGACAGTTTGACCGATTTGCCCTACCTGCGGTGTTTTCAGGCCTTCCGCCAGCAAAGGGGACTCAACGATCTTGGTAGGACCAATGGACCTCATCTGGGCCAGATCCACGCGCTCAATCACACCCGGACTCGAAATCGAAGGAGAATTCGTGCGGAGACCATAGCCATCCACGAAAGCGAATCCGGAAGAGGATCCGTTACCTGTGCCTAATGTCCCAATCGGCACCAAAGACCAATCCAGCACGTGATTGTCGACAACGAAAAGCCGATCGCTGACGGCGGCGTAGGCGCCGCCAAGCGATGGAAAATCCTGCCGCGAGGCGACAAAAGTGTCCACGCTGGCGTCGTATAAAAGCACGGTGCCATTAGGCATGGCGCCGAAGATATATGACCCGGACGGCGACGAGGTCAGCACCATGTTCATATCCACGCTGTTCGTGAAAACTCCAAGAGAACAGGAAGTGGTGGCGGTGCGGGTGGCGAAGTCGATCCTATCAATAGTGTGCGGACCAGCGCCTCCCATCGCTTCGGCGCACTGCTCGAGCTGTGAAACGCCGCGCACGGAGGCGAACATCCCCTGTGTCGAGACGGCTACGGAGCGCGGGTAGTGGCCAAAGGGAAAGATAATCGGATCCGATGGCTGTAAAGTCTCAAGGTCGAAGACCGAAGCGATCTGTGAGTTATCATTGCCCACAATCAGGTAACGGTTGTCGGTCGTTATGGCCATTTGCGTCGGCGTGTTGCCCGTCCTTAGCGCAGCAAGCTGTTGAAAGCTGGTTCCATCAAACACAAGGACCAGGTTCTTGTCCTGCCTGACCACGTAGAACCGGTCGCGGATCGGGTCGGGGAGGATATCCACCAGCTTGCCGGGAACGTTATAGAACGCGCCACGCTGCTCCGGCTGACGCGTGTTAATAAGCAACCGAATTGGGACAGGCAGGTTGACCGCGGCTTTCGAGGTGATTTGTACTTCGGCTGAAGTCGTGCCGTTTTGGCCTTGGTACACGTTGGGATCGACGGTTACGGTCACCTGGGCCGGAGTAGTGCCGGAAGATGGCGATATGGTGACACCCTTTGCTGTTGTGGAAAGAGAAAAGTCGGTGGAACCTCCGCCCGGATCCACGATGTCAATCTGCTTGCTAAACACTCGTAAATCACAAAAATTCGCGCGAAACACCACGTCTTCCTGTACGGAAGCAACGCGTGGGGTCTGGGCTAGAGAGCCGATGGGTAAAATCATCACCCCGCTGTCGGAAGCTGCGTACATCCTGTGATAGTCACCTCGGATAAGGGCTTTTCCTGTCAGATTCTCGGGAAGGCGTAACCGCTCGCGCACCGTTAAGTTATCTTCGTCCAAAATATGGAGGACCGGTTGGTCGAAGGAGGTAGAATTGCTGGGTTGGCCGCCGTTGCCGGAAAAACTCTGTCCCTCAGGAATTTGGGCATATATGACGTGTCGATAAGGGTCCCAGGCGTGGCCTCCGATGTTGAGAGTGCCGGTGGGAGCTGGAAATTCGGCCCAGAGAACCCCGGTGGCGTCCATCATCGCCCAGCCCGCCAGGAAGCGTGAACCATCAAAGTTGACGCTGACGGTCCGGGGACCAAGGGGCGGAGAAGCAGTAATCGTAATAATCCCCAACTGCTGGGTAAACGTGTCAAACCGGAAATGCACCGTTTTAGTTTCGCTGCCTTCCACTTCGGCAATGCCCACAACGTACCGGTTGTCACGGGAGCTGTTCAGCGAAGCCCGCACGATTTGAGGCGGAAAAGTCGCCCACGGCACTGGGACGCCCTGCGACGTTAGCGCACCTGGCTGGAGCTGTTGAAGCGAGGCTGCGTTGGGGTCAAGCAGGTACCAGCCGTTTTCTGCAACCACTAGCGCTTTGCTGTTTGCGCCGAAGGCCACACCCAGCACATGAGGACCCAGGGTAAGATGCTGCCGGGTGTTGGCATCCAAATCGAGAATCGTCACGGAGCCATCGTAGTGGCCCACCACCAAGTATTTCTCGCCGGGTTGGAGCGCCAGCGAGTATGGTTGCGGTGCCACAACAATCGGCGCACGCAGGGTTTCCTCGTCGATGGACATTACTTCAATTCGGTTGGCCGTGAAGTTGGCAGCATAGACGAGCCTCCGGTGTTCGTCCAAAACGATGTCAGAGACATGTCCGCCAACGGGTACAACCTTCCCAAAAGTTCCTGCCCAAGCGGCTGAAGCCAGACAAAGGGACACAGCGCTTTGAAAAATCTTGACCGTAAATTGTTGCATATGTAAGCTCCAGCTTCCCTGTTGTGCGGGTACAATTCTCCCGTTTTCAATATCGTACAGTCAAATCTACCATGCCCACACGTAACGTCAATAATGCTTATGGGTAGCGGCTGATTGCTTACCAAGGTTAGTACCAGGCCATTCTCGGTGAAATTCCCTATGATCCCTCAACTGCGGCTTTTGCTTCTTCCCGCCGCCCGGCCCCGGCCTATGGTATGCTAATCCCTCTCCGTGAGGTCGTTATGGTCACGGCTTCCCAATTGCGCTCCGGCATGGCGGTCCGTTACGAGGGGCAGGTTTACAAAGTGCTCTCCGCTGACTATCATTCAGGTCAAGGCAAAATGGGTGGTACGACCCACGTCCGTTTTAAAAACCTCTCCACCGGAAGCTTATGGGAGTATACGCTTCGCTCTGATCTGAAAATTGAAGATCTTCCAGTGGAAAAGCAACCAATGGAATTTCTTTACACCGACGGAGAAGAGTGCTACTTCATGAATCCGGAGACGTATGAGCAAGTCTCCATCCCCGTCTCGGTGATCGGGCCACAAGAGCGCTTTCTTCGCCCCGAGATGCGCCTTGCGGTGGAGTTCGTTGAGGGTCGGCCCGTCAGCGTGCTGTTTCCCGAGATTATTGAAGTGCGCGTGACCGAGACGGCGCCTCCTGTTCATCAGCAGCAGGATAGTACATGGAAAACAGCCGTAATCGAAAACGGACTGGAGATCATGGTCCCCCAATTCATCAAAACCGGCGACGTAATTCGGCTGGACGTCGAGAATCTCAAATACATTGACCGAGCAAAAGGAGCCGGCAAGCCGTAAAGACTCTATATTTACTCTTTTACTTTTGAGGAATCCGCTATGTCCGCTACGCAGCCGAACCAACCAAAAATCCAATTGACCCATACGGAGGATTACCGCGAAAATTACGCAAACAGCGTCCAAGTAAGACCTAACTTGTGGGATTTTTTTCTGGTGTTTGGCACCATCAACCAGACTGCGCCGGACAGTGTCCAGATTCAAAACTTCCAGGGGATTTACTTGAGCCCTCAGCAAGCCAAGGCCCTGGCGAACGTTCTTCAGCAAAACATCCAGCAGTATGAGGCCACTTTCGGTGAGATCAGGCTGGAGCCAAAAGCTCCCGCTGGCGGGGTAGTCCAATGAGGCTGTCGTTCTATTGTCCTTCGCCCCCGACTTTCAGCACGGCCAGGAAGGCTTCTTGGGGAATATCCACCCGTCCCACCCGCTTCATGCGTTTTTTGCCCGCCTTCTGTTTTTCGAGGAGCTTGCGCTTCCGGGTCACGTCACCGCCATAGCATTTCGCGAGAACATTCTTCCGCATTGCAGGAATATTTTCCCTTGCGATAATCTTGCTGCCTATAGCGGCCTGAAGCGCAACTTCAAACATCTGCCTCGGAATCAATTTCCGCAGCCGCTCAATCAACGCTTTCCCGCGGTCGTAGGCGAAATCACGATGCACAATCATGGACAAAGCGTCCACAGGTTCCCCTGCCACCAGCACGTCCAGTTTGACCATAGGTGCAACCCGGTACCCGGTCATAACATAATCCAGGGAAGCATAGCCTCGTGAGGCCGACTTCAGTCGGTCGTAAAAATCCAGCACGATCTCGTTAAGCGGCAGTTCGTACATCAGCAGAACCCTGCCCCTGCCGATATATTCGAATTTTTTCTGAATGCCCCGTTTTTCCTCGAGGAGTTTCAAAATCTCCCCCAAGCTCTCCTCTCGGGTGATCACGGTTGCCTCGACGATCGGCTCTTCAACGTTTTTGATCTCAGCCGCGCTGGGGAATTTGGTCGGATTATCTACCTCGATGACCTCGCCGTTTGTCTTGGTCACCTTGTAGCGTACACCGGGAGCAGTGGTGACTAGGTCGATCTGAAACTCCCGTTCCAGCCTCTCCTGGACAATCTCCATATGTAATAGCCCGAGGAACCCACAGCGGAATCCGAACCCTAATGCGACTGAGCTTTCCGGCTCGAAGTAAATAGCCGAATCGTTGAGACGCAGTTTCTCCAGAGCCTCGCGGAGAAGGCCGTGTTGATGAGACTCAACAGGATACAGTCCCGCGAATACCATTGGTTTGGCCCTTTGGAAACCCGGCAGTGGTTCGGAGGCAGGGGTTGTATCGTCAGTGACAGTATCGCCAACCTGGGCATCGGAAACCGTCTTGATGTTGGCGAACATGTAACCCACCTCGCCGGCTGAAAGCTCTTCGCAGGCAACCGGTTTCGGAGACTGGTAGCCGAGTCCTTCTACCTCAAAGGTCTTTCCGTTAGACCAGAAACGAATTTTCTGCCCGACTCGCAGCCTTCCATCCACCACTCGTAGCAAGGTGATGACTCCACGGTAGGGATCAAACCATGAATCGAAAATCAGGGCTCGTAACGGGCCTGCCGGGTTGCCGCGTGGAGGAGGGGTGCGTTGGACAATGGCTTCAAGGACTGATTGGATGCCAACCCCATTTTTGGCGCTTACCTCCAGCGCATCCGCTGCGTTTAGGCCGATAAGATGTTCGATCTGTTCCCGAATTTTCTGGGGCTCGGCCGACGGAAGATCAATTTTATTAATCACCGGGATGATTTCAAGGTTGTGGTGCAAAGCGAGATATGTATTAGCCAGCGTCTGCGCCTCAACTCCTTGAGAAGCGTCCACGACCAGCAACGCGGCTTCACAGGCTTGAAGGCTTCTTGAGACCTCGTAGGTGAAATCGACGTGCCCTGGCGTGTCGATCAAATTCAGTTGGTAAAGGTTGCCGTCCTGCGCTGTATAGTAGAGCCGTACCGCATGGGCCTTAATCGTAATCCCGCGTTCGCGTTCCAGGTCCATGGAATCCAAGACCTGGTCCATCATCTCGCGCGAGGAAAGCGCACCAGTAATCTCGAGCAACCGGTCAGCCAGAGTGGATTTACCGTGGTCGATGTGCGCAATGATGGAAAAATTCCGTATGTAACGCGGATCCATGCGGTATGATGAAGCTCTGAACACTGATTATCCCATATGTCCTACACGCGCAGAGCGTTTGAGCTCTCAGGCGGTCGTTGGGTTTGGTTAACCACAAACCGTCTGGAAACCTAGACGCCACATGCGCTGCGGTTATGGGAAAAGCGGAGGTGCGCCGCTGGTTTTTCAAACCCGATTCGCCGAGCAAGAGTGTTGGCGCCGGAACTTCCGATCGAAGAAAAAACGTACGATTTGAGGACAGGCTGTACGTACCGGCTCCTGCAGTTGTGTTCTCGGGGAAAAGGTGGTGCGTTTTCCTTCGCAGAGTGACCATCTGTGTTCAACAGCAGGTGACTATGGCGATCAAGACAATCGAAGGACAACTTAGCGCGAAAGGCCTCAAATTCGCTCTTGTGGTTTCCCGTTTTAACAGTATTATTACCGAACGCCTCCTAGCGGGGGCTCTGGATGCTCTTGTCCGCACCGGCTGCGATCCGGATGATATCGCTATCGTCAAGGTGCCGGGTTCTTGGGAATTGCCTTTGGCGGCTCGGGAACTAACGCGGCAGAAACGTTACGACGCTGTTATCTGTCTCAGCGCTGTGGTCCGGGGCGATACCCCACATTTCGATTACATTGCTACAGAGGCGGCTAAAGGTTTGGGCCAGACAGCCTTGGAAAGCGGGGTGCCGGTCTCTTTCGGTGTGCTCACCTGCGACACTCTTGAACAGGCAATTGACAGGGCTGGCGCCAAAAGCGGCAACAAGGGCTTTGATGCGGCAATGACGGCTATTGAGATGGGTAATCTCATGCGCCAGCTTAAAGACGGAGTTTGACATACTGATGCCGTCACGTCACCGGTCCCGGCAGCGGGCGCTTCAGGTCTTATTTCAACTTGACCTCAGAACTCAAAGTCCAGACGACGCCATAAAGGGTTTTTATAACTCCTTGTACGCTGAGGAGGATGGAACCAAGCCTCCTCCGGACCCTTTTATGGAACAACTAGTGCGCACTACCGCAGAGAGGTTGCCAGCGATCGATGGTTTGATTTCTCAACACTCCGAACACTGGCGGATTGATCGGATGCCGGCCGTGGACAGGAACATTTTGCGGCTTGCCGTCTGTGAAATGACTACAACCCCGACCCCACCGGCGGTAGTAATCGACGAGGCCTTAGAACTTGCAAGGCGCTTTTCCGGAGAGGAATCTGTGGCTTTCATCAACGGCGTTTTGGATGCAATCCGGCGCACGCGCCTAGGCGGCAAATAGGGCCGGCCGCTCCGCACGCATCGCACTGGGAAACGTCTCCGCATTCTTGTATCCTTGAAGACGATGCGTAAACTCCTGCTGGTATTTGTGTTGCTTGCCGCCTGTGTGGCGGTTACAGCAGCCGTAGATTTCACGGAACTCAAGCCACAGGGCTACATCAGCGATTTTGCAGGGGTTTTACAGCCCGGAAGCCGGGAAATCCTGGAGCGCTACTGCGCCCATGTAGAAGCCCTGAGTGGGGTACAAATTGCCGTAGTCATTGTCGATAGCCTGAATGGTGAGCCCATCGAAGACGTGGCCAACGGCATCTTTCGTCGCTGGGGCGTAGGGAAGAAGGGGAAAGACGAAGGGATTCTGTTATTGCTGGCCGTGCGTGACCGGCATATGCGTCTGGAGGTAGGCTACGGTCTTGAACCCGTGATTCCTGATGGGTTTGCGGGTAGTGTTCTCCGCTCGATGGCGCCTTTTTTGCGGCAACAGAAGTACGCGGATGCAGTGGCGGAAGGCTTGCGGCTGGTTGGCAGCCGGATTGCTCAGGCCAAAGGTATAAACCTCAACGCTCCAGAACCCCATACTACACATACACCACCCGAGGAGCCGATACCCTGGGCCCTTTTTTTGGGAGGCCTAATTGTACTGTTTTGGGCCGTTACTGCACTCGGTGCTCGCCGGAGAGGGGGTTCGGGTCTTGACTTTCTGGCCGGAATGATCGCCGGTAACATCATCGGGCGCTCATTAGGACCGCGAGGAGGTGGGGGGTTTGGCGGCTATGATTCTGGCGGCGGTTTTGGAGGGTTCGGTGGTGGAGACTCGGGTGGCGGAGGGGCCTCCGGATCCTGGTGATGGGGTGGCGAAATGGAACGAATTTTGCGTGATTTGTTAACGCGGTTGCAAAAAGCTTATGGGGAACGCTTGGTCTCCGTGATCCTTTACGGCTCGGGTGCGGTAGGGGACCACAACGGACACTTTTCGGACCTGAATATTTTGTGTGTCCTGTCGGAGGTGACGCTCCGTGAGTTAGCAGACTCGGTTGCGGTATTCCGCTGGTGGCGTGGACTGCACAACCCTTCCCCGCTATTGCTGAGCCGGGATGAACTACGCAATTCGACCGATTGTTTTCCGATTGAGTTCCACGACATCCGCGAGCGTCACCGGATCCTTTATGGGGAGGACGTTGTAGCGGATCTCGACGTGGACAAGAGCTTTTACCGCGCTCATGTTGAATATCAGCTGCGGTCGAAATTGCTGAGACTGCGCCAGAAGGCCGCTGCAGTGCTCAATGACAAAGATCTCTTACGCGACTTGTTAGCAGACTCAATCTCCACTTTTTGCGTTTTGTTCCGTCATGCTTTGCTTTTGTCCGGAGTGGATGCCGGCTTTGCCAAGCGTGAAGTAGTCAATCAGGTCCGCGAGCATTTTGGAATCGACGTATCCTCGCTCGAAAGGCTGTTGGACCTGCGCGAGGGAAAGATCAAGCCACGGCAGGTCGACGTGGTTCCATTGTGTGAAAGCTATCTGAAAGTCATACAAGCGGTTGTAGATCGGGTGGACCGTTTGGAAAAATAATTCCTTGACGGTGATAAAAATATGAGAACTCTGGCGATCATTTTGGGCGTGCTCCTTGTGTTAGGGCTAATCGCGGGTGTAGGAATTAAAAACACTTACAACGAACTGGCGATCCAGCGGGAAGATATTAATGCCAAGTGGGCACAAGTGGACGTTGCTCTGCAGCGCAGAGCGGACCTAATTCCAAACCTGGTGGAAACAGTCAAAGGGTATGCAAAACAAGAAAAAGAAATCATGGAGGCTGTGGCCAATGCGCGCGCGGGGTTGTTGAATGCTAGAACTCCCCAGGAGAAGATGGAGGCGAATGCGCGGCTGGACACCGCCCTGGGCCGGCTGCTGCTGGTGGTGGAAAACTATCCGAACTTGAAGTCCAATGAGAACTTCCTGCGCTTGCAAGATGAACTGGCCGGGACGGAAAACCGGATATCAGTAGAGCGACGAAAATACAACGAAGCTGTACAGAAGTACAATACAAGTATCGCGCTGTTCCCGAAGAACTTGGTGGCATCATTGTTCGGCTTCACTCGAAATGATGCGTACTTCAGGACAGAGCCGGGCGCCAGAGCAGTGCCGAAAGTCGTTTTTTGAGTAATTCCGGTCCGGTGTGCCCTTATGAAACCAGAAGTATTTAGAAACTTTATAAATGGTGAGTGGGTTAGCGGAGATTGGTTCGAGGATCGGAATCCAGCGAATACCGACGAGGTGGTCGGTTTATTCGTGCGCGGATCGGCTAAGGAGATAGAGCGCGCGGCCGCCGCCGCGGCAAACGCACTGCCCGCCTGGTCTTCAGTGCCCGCCCCAGCTCGAGGGAACTTCCTGTTCAAAATAGCTGAGATCCTAGATGGCAGGTTTGAGCAGCTTGCCGTTGAAATGACCAGAGAAGAAGGCAAGACGCTGTCTGAGGCAAGGGGTGAGGTGCGGCGCACAATAAACATCTTCAGGTATTTTGCAGGGGAAGGAGCGCGGCTGTTTGGCCAGCTCGTGCCATCCGAAAGGGCCCGGGTGCATACATTCGCATTTCGCAGGCCAGTCGGCGTCGTGGGTCTGATAACCCCTTGGAACTTTCCAAGCGCCATCCCAGCCTGGAAACTTGCACCTGCGTTGATCTGCGGTAACACGGTGGTTCTCAAGCCTGCCTCGGCCGCACCCCTGAGTGCGTGGCGGATCGTGGAGGCCTGCCACGAAGCCGGGATGCCTCCCGGGGTGGTGAACTTTGTCGCAGGTCCTGGAGAGGAATTGGGGCGGGCCCTTCTGCAGGCAGGTCCGTTAAAGGGCGTTTCGTTTACGGGATCCTGCGCGGTGGGCCAGCGGTTGCATGCGGAAGCTTCCCGCCGAAGGTTACGGACCCAGCTCGAAATGGGTGGCAAAAACCCCACCATTGTGCTGGCCGATGCGGATCTTTCTTTGGCGGTCGAGAACGTCGTGAGCGGTGCGTTCGCATCTACGGGGCAAAAATGTACTGCGACCAGTCGAGCAATTATCGAGGATGCCATCTATGATCACTTCCTCGAGGCGCTGATCGAACGTACCAAGAAATTGAAAGTAGGTAATGGTCTGGATCCAGACGTAGACATCGGCCCTGCGATCGACCAAGCGCAGCTAGAAACAGATTTACGATACATTGAAATCGGCGCCAAGGAGGCAGGTCAGCCCGTTCTGGGCGGTTTTCGTATCACTGGCGGAAGCTACGATAAGGGCTACTTCGTCGCCCCGACAATTTTCAGAGATGTTACCCCAGAGATGACCATTGCCCGGGAGGAAATTTTCGGGCCTGTGCTTGCAGTGATGCGCGCCAGAGACTTTGAAGATGCGCTTCGGATAGCCAATGAGATTCCTTTCGGCCTTTCCGCTTCCATACAGACCACCAACCTGTCCAGAGTTTTTGAGTATGTCCACACAATCGATGCGGGCTTGGTTACTGTGAATTTGCCCACCGCCGGGGTGGAATACCAATTACCTTTCGGTGGCACCAAAGAATCGAGCTTCGGCCCCAAAGAACAGGGGCAAGCGGCGCTAGAGTTTTATAGCGATTACAAAACGGTATACATCCGGTACTGAAACCCAATGCGATTAGGACAAGTCAAGCACCAAAGTACGATCACAGCCGCTGTATTCGAGGGAACTATGGCCCGCTTGGTGCCCGGCTATACGGTTGCCGGACTGATCGTAAAGGCCGAAAAGGAGGGTGTTGGCCTGACGGAATTGGTGGCGGAACTAGCCAGTCGCCATCCCGAACCAGCGACGCCCATTATCCCCATTTGCCCAACTGAAGTTTGGGCCTGCGGTTGCACTTACAACGCCAGCGCCGCATTTCGCGACAAAGAAATCGGTGCCGAGGAGGGCGTGTACAGCCGGGTATACTACAGCGACAGACCAGAAATTTTCTTCAAGGGGACTTCGCGCGTGTGTGTTGGGCCGGGTAGGTCGATTGGTATCAGGTCGGATTCGCGTTTTACGGCTCCCGAAGCGGAGCTGGCTCTGATTTTAGGCAGTAAAGGGGAGATCCTAGGTTATACGCTCGCCAATGACGTCTCCGCCTGGGATATTGAGAGAGAAAATCCTCTTTATCTGCCGCAATCGAAAATGTATTCCGCCTCCTGCTCTCTTGGTCCGGTAATTGTGACCGTTGACGAGCCAATCGACCCTTACCGATTGGAGTTGACTTGCGAGATTCGGCGTGCTGGGCAAGTGATTTTTTCAGGTTCTGCTTCCACAGCGCGTTTGAACAGAAAGTTTGACCATTTAGTGGGTTATCTCCTCAGGGCGAACCCTGTGCCTGCCGGTTCGGTGTTGCTCACAGGCACGGGAATCATCGTAGGTGAGCAAATGGCGCTGGCTGCTGGGGATACCGTTTCCATCCGAGCCGAGGAAATTGGGGAGCTCTCCAATCTCGTTACTGTTGTATCGTGAGGCAATCGTCGAGCTGGGGAGTGCTACGGTAACAAATACGAGTTATGTCGTTGCGTTTTTTCAACACACTTTCGCAGCAGTTGGAGGTATTTTCACCTCTTAGTGGGAACACCGTGCGCATGTATACCTGCGGCCCAACCGTGTGGAATTATGCTCACATCGGAAACCTGCGCGCGTTCACTTTCAACGACATTTTGAGGCGCTGGCTGCGGTATCGCGGCTACCATTTACAACACGTCATGAACATCACGGACGTGGATGACAAAATCATTGAGCAGTCTCTTGCTGCGGGGAAAACGCTCGCCGAGTACACAGAAGCGTATGTGCAAGCCTTTTTAGAGGACGCGGCGGCCCTGCGCTTGGAAAAACCTGAATATCTCTTGAAAGCCACGGAACACATCTCTGACATGGTGGCGTTGATACGCCGGTTGGAACAGAAAGGGTTTACTTACCGGAGCGAGGGTTCTATATATTTCAGAATCTCTTCTTTCCCCGAATATGGAAAGCTTTCCCACATCGATTTTGCAGGGATTCGCCTCGGCGCGCGTGTGGACACCGACAAATACGACAAAGACGATGCAAGGGATTTCGTATTGTGGAAAGTGCGCAAGCCCGGCGAACCATACTGGGACACCGAGCTCGGGCCCGGCCGTCCGGGGTGGCACATCGAGTGCTCCGCTATGGCGATGAAGTATCTCGGTGAGACGCTGGACATACATGCTGGCGGGGTAGATTTAACTTTCCCGCATCATGAAAATGAGATCGCACAATCAGAAGCGGCAACGGAGAAGCCTTTTGCCCGTTTCTGGCTTCACTCGGAACACCTCATGGTGGAAGGGCAGCCTATGTCGAAGAGTTTGGGAAATTTTTACACGCTGCGAGACTTGACGGCGAAGGGATATTCTCCAGAAAGCATCCGCTATTTGCTAGCTTCGGTGCCGTATCGCAAACAGCTCAACTTTACCTTTGATGGACTGCGCTCTGCTGTTACGGCGATTGAAAGGCTGCGGAACTTTCAGTTGCGTCTGGATACGGAGAAGTTTCCCGAGGGGTTCAGCGAAGCGATGAATACACTCGCTGAAGAAGCACTGCAGCGATTTGAAGAGAGTTTGGATGATGATCTAAACACAGCCGAAGCGCTGGCGGCGGTTTTCGAGTACATACGGCAGGCAAACACAGCCATGGACGCCGGTGAGTTTAAGACTCGCAATGTGACAACATCGCGGCAGCTTTTGGAGCGCTTCGATACGGTTTTTGATGTGTTGCGTCCTTCGGCGAAACAAGACCTGATATCAGAGGCTGAGGTTGAGGCGCTCATCGCGGAACGCGCTGCGGCAAGGCAAGCTCGAGACTTTAAAGAGGCCGACAGGATCAGGGCAGAACTTCTGGAACGCGGCATTATTCTTGAAGACACAAAAAGCGGCGTCCGCTGGAAGAGAAAGCAGCAATAAGACTTGCTGCGGCAGGTGGATATTCGGTAGGCGCTGGTTTTTTGTTATACTGTGGTTTCAATGAAGAATCCTCCCGTCGCACAGTATCACCACGGCCATCATAGGGCTATGGTCGAGCGATGGGCTGGTTTCTGAGCAATCATTCTCAAGCGTTCGAAACAATGCCCGCCGCTGGTCCGGCGGGCTTTTCTATTGGTAAAGGCTATGGATTTGGACTACAAGAAATTCGGTGGTTTGGTGCCGGCTGTGATTCAGGACTATTCGACGGGGCGTGTCCTCATGGTCGGCTTTATGAATGAGGAAGCGTTCCGTAAGACCGTGGAAACGGGTTTTGCCACTTTCTACAGTCGCTCCCGAGGCAAGCTATGGATGAAAGGCGAAACCTCTGGCCACAGGTTAGTGGTCCGGGAGATTGCTGTGGATTGCGATCAGGACACGGTTCTGGTGCGAGTCGACGCATTGGGGCCGGGGGTGTGTCACAACGGATACCGAAGCTGTTTTTACCGAATATTACGGGATGGTGTCTGGGTGGAAAATGATACGCGCACTTTCGAGCCTGGTAGTGTTTACGGAGGCAGTAAATGAAGCTGAAACTCGGAATTCCTAAGGGTAGTCTGGAAAACGCTACCATCGACTTATTCCGAAGGGCCGGTTTCCACATAACCACTACCTCGCGCTCCTATTTTCCGCAAATTGACGACCCGGAAATTGAGTGCATGCTGATTCGTGCTCAAGAAATGGGGCGATATGTCGAAGACGGAGTTTTGGACGCTGGGCTCACGGGATACGACTGGGTACAAGAAACGGGCGCCCAGGTAGTGACGGTTGCGGATTTGATTTACGCCAAGCAGAGTTTTGGCAGGGTTCGGTGGGTGTTGGCCGTGCCTGAAAACTCCTTATTTAAAAGTGTCCAGGACCTGGAAGGCAAGATCATTGCGACCGAACTTGTGGCTGTAACGAGACGGTACTTGGAACGTAACGGAGTGACAGCCAAGGTGGAGTTTAGCTGGGGTGCTACAGAGGTCAAACCGCCCGTGCTCGCCGATGCAATCGTCGAAGTGACAGAGACCGGATCTTCGCTGCGTGCCAATAATCTACGAATTATTGAAACCGTGCTGGAATCCAATACGCAGCTGATCGCGAATATGCATGCCTGGGATGACCCTTGGAAGAAGAGAAAGATCGAAGACATACGAATGCTGCTCGAAGGGGCCATCAACGCGCTGGGAAAAGTTGGCCTCATGCTGAATGTGCGTAAGGAGGACCTTGGGGCGGTTTTGAGTGTGCTGCCAGCGCTCAAAAAGCCCACGGTATCTCATTTGAGTGATGAGGACTGGCTGGCGGTGAACACCATTCTGGATGAAACTACGGTTCGTACGATCATCCCGCGCCTCAAGGAGGCTGGAGCACAAGGGATTGTGGAATACCCGTTGAACAAGATTGTGATGTGAGCTTGAAAGTCCGTTTATGAGGCGGTCCAGAAAATGATTCGCATTATCCATTACAAGCAGGCCGAAAAATTACTGGCACGGAGGGCGGCGCGCCTGAACGAAGCTGAGCAGGCCGTCGGCCCAATTCTAGACGATGTGCGCCGTCGCGGCGACAGAGCTTTGCTCGACTATGCCCGCCGATTTGATGGTCTTGACAATAACTTGCGAACTGTTGCGGTGGGTGGGCGGGAATTAGACAGAACGTACGCGCAACTTTCGCCAGGATTTCTGAGAGCGCTCAAAACCGCCTCTGTTCGGATCCGCGGATTCGCGCGATTGCAGTTGCCGGTGGAAAAGATGGTGCGACTCGCGGAGGGACTGAAGGCGGGCCACATTGTGCGCCCACTTGACGCCATGGCCGCATACGTTCCTTCAGGACGATATCCGCTCCCTTCCACTTTGCTGATGACGGTGATTCCGGCCCAGGTGGCAGGCGTCCCGTGTATCTATGCTGCATCGCCGCGTCCCTCACAGGAAATCCTTGCTGTGGCTCGGTACCTCAAGATCACCGCATTTTTCCGTATGGGAGGTGCGCATGCTATAGCCGCCTTTGCGTTTGGCACCGATACAGTGCCGCGGGTCGAACGTATCGTGGGCCCCGGCAATATTTACGTCGCAGCCGCCAAGAAGTTGCTCGCCGGCGAGGTGGGAATTGACTTTGTTGCTGGGCCGAGCGAGATCCTGATTATCGCCGCCGACGGTGACCCGAAGGTTCTGGCGGCCGACATGCTGGCCCAAGCTGAACACGACGTGGAAGCAGCGGCGATTCTGGCGACTACCTCCAAACGTCTGGCGCAGGAGGTCGCGGCACAGATCGAGCAGCAACTGCCGGGATTGCCGACCAAAGCTGTGGCGCGTGAAGCTATCGACCGCAACAGCGCCATCATTCTGGCGCCGAATCTGGAAGCCGCTGTGAGATTTTCCAATCGCTTTGCTCCCGAACATCTCAGTATCCCAGACGCCTCGCTTCTGAAACAGGTGACTACCGCAGGGAGCGTGTTTGTCGGCTCCTACAGTCCGGAAGCCGCTGGGGACTATGCCTCCGGGCCCAACCATGTGCTACCGACGTCAGGGTTTGCCCGCGTGCGCGGGGGCCTTTCCGCCGCAGACTTTGTAAAGGTAATCTCTGTACAAGAGTTGAGTTGCGCGGCGCTGCGCCGTCTGGCTCCGACCATTACCACACTGGCTAGAGCGGAAGGGCTGGAAGCTCATGCCCGATCCGTGGAGGTGCGTACGAGATGACTGACCGGGCTGTTACACCCACAGGCTGTCCACGCCCTCGGGAGGCAGTTTTGAAAATGGCGCCATATTCTCCTCCCACCGCAAACCGCGAGGGGAAGCTGCGCCTTGATTTTAACGAGAACACTATAGGATGCTCTCCGCGTGTTGTGGAGTTTTTGCGGGAACGTCTCAGCGCCGACGCACTCAGCGTATACCCCGAGTACCAGGAGGCAAAGAAGGCCCTGGCGGCTTTTTTCAGCGTCGAGCCTGACCAATTTATCCTGACCAACGGTACCGATGAGGCGATCCAACTCATTGTGAATACGTACGTTGACGGCGGTGATGAGGTGCTCCTTCTTCGTCCCTCATACGCGATGTACCGTTTTTATTCTGAGTTGGCCGGAGCCTCGGTTGTCGAAATCGATTACGAGAGCAAAGACCTTTCTTTCCCTTTGGAGGGACTGCTGGAAGCGATCCATGCGGGTACGAAGGCGATTTTGATAGCCAATCCCAACAATCCTACGGGTACAGCGGTTCCACCGGGTGGTATCGAAAAGATTTTAGAGCGGGCAGCCGGGGCTGCTGTTCTCATTGATGAGGCTTACTACGACTTTTATGGGACAACCGTCATGGAATTCATCCCGCAAGCCCCTAATCTGTTCGTGAGCCGGACCTTCTCAAAAGCTTACGGGATGGCAGCCATGCGTTTGGGATGCGTCTTTTCCCAGGCTGAAAATATAGCGCATCTCCACAAAACGCACTCTCCTTACAGCGTAAATATGCTCGCGGCGCTAGCGGTGCGGGAAGCGATCAAGGATAGGGAATACACTCAGAATTATGCCGCGGAAGTGATCGCAGCCCGGCAGCAACTTTATGAAGGATTAGAGGCAATGCGCGTCCCTTATTACCGCAGTCAGGCAAATTTTGTACTGATACAAGTTGGATCGCGCGCCGTTGAAATACGGGACCGGCTGCGGCAGATGGGGGTGCTCGTCAGGGACCGTAGCTACGAGCTTCCTGGCTGCGTGCGCATTACAGTCGGGACTCGACAACAAGTAGGTCGGTTTCTGGAAGCTTTCCGGGAGGTTTGGTAATGTCTCAGCCTGTACTGGTCTTCGATATGGATGGGGTTCTGGTTGACGTGACGGAGTCTTATCGTGAAGCCATACGGCGGACGGTGAAACACTTCACCGGGCGAGATGTTTCTCCCGAAATAATCCAGGACTTCAAGAATGCCGGCGGCTGGAATAATGACTGGGAGCTTTCACACAGGATCATCCGCGATTACGGCATGGATGTAGATTATGACAGTGTTGTCCTTTACTTCCAGGAAATCTTCTTTGGAAACGACTCCGACGGCATGGTGCTCCGCGAAAAGTGGCTTCCTCGCCCCGGGTTTCTCGAGAGACTGGGCCTACGTTACCGCCTGGCTATTTTTACGGGCAGAATCCGCCGGGAAGCTCTTGTGACCCTGAACCGCTACGGCAAGGGCGTGAAATTTGATCCTGTGGTTTGCGCTGACGATGTTGCCCGTGGAAAGCCCGCGCCGGACGGTCTTCTTGTCATTGCCAACCAGACGGGTGGCGCCCCGATGTGGTATGTGGGCGATACGGTGGATGACGCACGCAGCGCAAAAGCCGCCGCAGTGCCATTCATCGGGATTGCCTCACCAGAGAATCCACGGCGCGAAGAACTGGTTGCGCTTCTCCGGTCTGAAGGTGCGATCGCAGTCGTTGATAATATCAACCAACTGGAGGTTGAGCTTGGATCATGAGAAGCGCCCGAACTGAGCGTGTTACCAGGGAAACACGGATCACCGCGTATCTGCTCATTGATGGTAGCGGTAAATACAGCATCTCTACAGGCATCCGTTTCCTGGATCACATGCTAGAGCTGTTTACAAAGCATGGCGGTTTCGACCTTACTTTAAAAGCATCAGGAGACTTGGATGTCGATCAGCACCATACGGTGGAAGATGTGGGGATTGTTCTGGGGCAGCTTTTTTATAAAGCCCTCGGTAGCAGGCGCGGCATCAACCGGGCGGGCTACTTTGTGATGCCCATGGATGAAACGCTGGCTGTGGCTGCTGTTGATCTGGGTGGCCGGGCCGCGTTAGTGTACAAAGACCTTGTCAAGGCGCAGATGGTTGGCGATCTTCAGGCTGAGCTTTTGGAAGACTTTTTCAGTGGTTTCGTGAACCATGCCGGTGCGAACCTCCATATCAAGGTTTTGTATGGCCGCTCGACCCACCACAAGGTGGAGGCTGTCTTCAAGTGCTTCGCGCGGGCGCTAAGCTATGCCTGCTCGAAGGACAAGCGGCTGCGCGGGCAGTTGCCTTCGACGAAAGGGTTGTTGTGATCGCTGTACTGGATTATGGGGCTGGTAACTTGCGCTCGGTGCTGAACACCCTTGCCGAAATTGGGGCCCATTACAAGTTAGTGCGCGAGCCAGCCGGGGTGGAGACCGCCTCGAAAATCATTCTTCCCGGTGTGGGGCACTTCGGGCAAATGATGCGATCACTTGACGCCATGGGGGTACGGAAAATTCTGATCGATCGAATTCAGGCTGGGGTTCCGTTTTTGGGAATCTGCCTGGGTTTACAAGCCCTGTTTCGGGCCAGTGAGGAAGCGCCGGAAGTTCCGGGACTGGCCCTGATAGAGAGCACGATTTGGCGCTTTCCCAATAGTGTCCGCGTGCCACACATGGGGTGGAACCAATTGGAGCTCATAAAGCCCAGCCGGCTACTCTCCGGAATCAGCCAAAATTCGTTCGTATACTTCGCGCACAGCTACTATGCCCCCGTGATCGGCGAAACCGTTGCGACGTGTACTTATGGGGTGACGTATTCCGCCGTGATCGAATCTGGTAATATTTTCGGCGTACAATTCCATCCGGAGAAATCTGGCGTTCTCGGATTGGAGATTGTGCGCAATTTCGTGAACTGGTAGCTCATGCTGGCAAAGCGTATTATTCCTTGTCTCGATGTGACAGCGGGAAGGGTTGTCAAGGGAGTCAACTTTGTCAATCTTCGTGATGCCGGCGACCCAGTGGAGCTGGCGGATCGTTACAACCAGCAGGGCGCTGACGAGCTGGTTTTTCTTGACATCACGGCTTCGAGTGATGAACGCGCGACTATGGTTGATGTGGTCGCGCGGACAGCCCGGAAGGTTTTCATACCTCTCACCGTGGGCGGAGGTATCCGGAGTGTGACTGATGCACGGCTGATCCTGATGGCGGGCGCGGACAAGGTGAGCGTCAATACGGCTGCCGTGCGGCGCCCGGCATTGCTCACCGAACTCAGCAGGGAATTCGGCTCCCAAGCAGTGGTGCTCGCTATCGATGCGAAACGCAGAGCTCCAGGCGCCTGGAACGTTTACACCCGGGGCGGGCGCACCGACGAAGGCATAGACGCCGTTGCGTGGGCCATTCAGGGGGAGGAGCTAGGAGCGGGGGAAATTCTGTTGACCTCCATGGATACAGACGGTGTCCAGGAAGGTTTCGATTGCAAACTCACCCGAGCTGTGTCCCGGGCTACCCACATTCCTGTGATCGCTTCAGGGGGCGCCGGCAAGCCGGAGCACTTCCTTCGCGTACTTACCGACGGGGAAGCCGATGCAGCACTTGCGGCTTCGATTTTCCATTACGGCGCGTACACCGTGGACGACCTCAAGTCTTATTTAGAACGGCACGGCGTACCTGTGAGACGTGCATGATCATTCCTTGTATAGATTTGATGGGTGGAAAGGTGGTGCAGCTTATACAGGGCCGCGAAAAAGCTCTGGAAGGGGGCACGCCTGAAGAAATGCTCAAGCAATTTGTGGCGTTTCCCGAAATTCAAGTCATCGATCTGGATGCCGCCATGGGCAGTGGTTCGAACGACGCCATCGTGGAATTTCTGGCTTCTCGCGCGGTTACGCGCGTGGGCGGCGGAGTGAGAACGGCGGACCGGGCAAAGAAACTTATTGGGCAAGGTGTGCGGAAAGTGATTGTGGGCACAGCGGCGTTCCACCAGCATGGAATCAACGACGAGTTGCTCGCAGCTATGTGTAAGGCTGTCGGACGTCATCGATTAATCATTGCTTTGGATTCCAAAGGCGGGCGCATCGTCGTGAAGGGCTGGCAAGAAGCGACTTCCATGAGCGCTGAAGAGGTAGTCCACAAGTTGGAGCCGTATTGCTCTGGTTTTCTTTGCACCTATGTCGACAAGGAGGGCATGCTTGCGGGTACTGACCTAGACTGGTTCCGCAGGCTGCGGAAAGTGACCTCACTGGAGCTAACGGCGGCAGGGGGAATCACAACGCTTGGGGAAATACGGGCTCTGGAAGCAATGGGTATCCACGCCGCACTGGGAATGGCGATATATACAGGGCGGCTGGATCTGAACGAACTGGCGCAGTTGTCCCGGTCCTGTGCCCCGAACAAAACGACCACGGGCGACTAGGGTTTAAAGACTTTACAAGCGAAGTTTTCCGGCTCGGGGACTATTGAGACTAGTGACCTGTTGCTAGTTACGGTGGGGAAAACCTTCCTTCAGCTAACCAGCTCACGTAAATCCGAAATCCAGTAATCAGGCTGCCAGCGAGTCAGTTCATCAGGGTCGCCGTAACCGTAGCGGACTGCGCAGATCCGGACTCCAGCTCGTCTGCCCGCTTCCATGTCCACTGATGAATCTCCCACTAAAAGGCACTCCTCCGGACAAGCCTCTAATGCCGCCAGCGCGAGCAGAATCACGTCAGGCTCGGGTTTGCTTGGGAAACCGTCGGTACCCTGAATGTGGTCAAAATACCGTAGCAGGCCGAACTTTTCGAGCACGGCTCTCGTGGTGGCGGTGCTCTTGGTGGTTGCCGTGGTTTTCTTACCGCCCAGACGCGCCAGAGCTTCCTCAACCCCAGGATAAACCCTGGTCATGCGGTGATCACGGGCTGGATAGATTGTCCTGTAGGCCTGGATGAGTTCCTCAATCTGCTCCTGGGAAATGTGCGGAATCAGCTCTCGGAAAGTCATTTGAAGGTTGCGGCCGATGTACCGCCGCAAAAATGCTTCGCTAACGTTATTCGTAGGAAATCGGGAAAGAACTTCAAGAATTGCCCCGCAAATGTCCGGGGCCGAGTCTAATAGCGTCCCGTCGACGTCGAACAGATAAACGCGGAATGGTGAGATCACGCCGGCTGTGGTCTTTCCCCTTCGCGTAATCCAGGCACCCGGTGCCCACCTTCAGGACGAAGTACCGGTTGGGGTTTCCCATCGCCTCCCGTATGTGCTGTGGGGCGCTCGGGCAAGGGCTGACCGGCGATCAGCAGTTTTACCTCATCACCGTCCAGCACCTCTCGTTCGAGGAGCGTCTCCGCGATGCGCACCAACGCGTCGGAATTTTCGACCAGGATACGCTTCGCTCTATGGTAGGCGTCTTCGACGAGTTTGCGAACCTGCATGTCAATCTTGATTGCTGTATCCTCGCTGTAGTCCCGGTGCTGGGCGATTTCTCGGCCCAGGAAAATTTGCTCCTCTTTCTTGCCAAAACTCAGCGGCCCCATTTCGCTCATGCCCCACTCACACACCATTTTTCGGGCCAGATCCGTAGCTCGCTCGATATCATTGCCCGCGCCCGTAGTGACATGTCGCATGAACAGTTCTTCGGCGATCCTGCCACCCATGAGGATAGATAGCTGCGCTTCAAGGTAATCCTTGGTATACGAATGCCTGTCGTCCAGAGGCAGTTGTTGGGTTAGGCCAAGAGCCATGCCACGCGGGATAATTGTCACCTTATGGACCGGGTCCGCTTGAGGCAACATTGCAGCCACTAGCGCATGACCGGCTTCATGGTAGGCGGTACTGCGCTTTTCTTCCTCACTGATGATGAGCGACTTGCGCTCCACACCCATGAGGACTTTATCTTTTGCTACCTCAAAGTCAGCCATTGTGACAACCTTGCGGCTTTGGCGAGCCGCGATCAAAGCTGCCTCATTGACGAGATTGGCCAGATCGGCGCCCGCGAAACCTGGAGTCCCCCGCGCGATGACCGACAGGTCGACGTCGTCAGCCAGCGGAATCTTTTTGGTGTGGACCTTCAGTATGGCCTCACGGCCCTTTACGTCCGGCCTATTGACCACGACACGGCGGTCAAACCTGCCCGGCCTCAGCAGGGCCGGGTCCAGAACGTCAGGCCGATTGGTAGCGGCCATCAGAATTACCCCTTCATTTGATTCGAAACCGTCCATTTCAACCAGCAACTGGTTCAGTGTTTGCTCGCGCTCATCATGCCCGCCGCCGAGTCCCGCGCCCCTATGCCGTCCAACGGCGTCAATTTCATCGATGAAAATGATGCAAGGGGCATTTTTCTTTCCCTGTTCAAACAGATCCCGCACACGACTTGCGCCAACGCCGACAAACATTTCAACGAAATCAGAACCCGAAATGGAAAAGAAGGGCACATTTGCCTCGCCGGCGATGGCCCTTGCAAGAAGGGTTTTGCCCGTACCCGGTGAGCCGATGAGCAGCACGCCCTTGGGGATCCTCCCGCCAAGTTTCTGAAATTTCTGTGGCTCTCGCAAAAACTCGATAATCTCCTGCAACTCTTCTTTCGCTTCGTCTACACCAGCTACATCTTTAAAGGTGACTTTCTTCTGTTGGGAAGAGTGGAGCCGCGCGCGACTCTTGCCAAAACTCAGAGCCTTGTTTCCTCCGCTCTGCATCTGGCGCATCATGAAAATCCAGAAACCCAACAGAAGGATAAACGGAATGGCGTTGACCAAGATCGAAACCCAGTTGCCGGAGCTGACCTCCTTGATATCTACGTCGACGCCCTTCTGACGCAGGAGATTGTAAATGTCGGGGTAGTTGGCGGGAACAGTTGTTCGTAATCCGTTTTGTTCGTTTTTGAACAGACCGTGAACCTCCGTCCCGATAATGGTTACTGATTTCACCTTCCCCGCTTCGACTTCGTTGAGGAATTGGGTAAAGGTTAAGGTCTGTTCCTGGCGAGTCTTGCCGGATTGAACAACGACCCAGAACAGGACCGCGACGCAGATCAGAATGACCCAGAAAACCGCGGTCTTCACATTTGAATTCATAAAGCCAACCTCCGGCACCCTAGCTTTGTCACTGGCGCCCTGTGTTTACAGACGTTAGACAGCTTCTGTACGATTCCTGCGACCGGTGAAATTTTCTACCTCACGAATTCTCATCACGACCTCAGCATCCGGTGCGGCGGCGTATTTAACTGCCGCGCCGAAGCGTCTGGTCCAAAGGATCTCGCCCCCGCCCGTCAGAACCGGCCAACTCTGCCGTTCCCACAATGGGACCTTACTGCGCTGGAAAAGCGACTTCACTTTTTCCACCGCAGCATGTCCGACAGGACGGTACCGGTCACCAGGTCTCCAATTCCGTAATACCAAAGGAGTTGGCAGTCGGCTCCAGTCTAACTCACCTTCCCTTTCATTATACCTGGATCCCGATGCCCGACTTTCTTGTTGTCCTGTGTGTTCGATGAGTTCCAAGCGCAACAGTGTTCTCTGCCCGGGGATGGTAACCTGCCCAGGGACTATGAGGGGCAGCTGGTAGTGAGGAAACTCAGCCTTCAGATCGGATAAAAGAGAGAAACGGATCCAGTCGTAAGACCGTAACACTTCAACCCCAGGCGTTTGCACCCTGCCGTGCCCGTGGGAATTTTGCGCCAACCACAAAACCTCTTCGGTATGGCGAAAATCCACCCGGCGCAGATCACCCCGGATGGTTTCGAAGACCCGGCGAATCAGCCGGCGGGCTACCGCAGCGGGTAACTGCCGGATAACACTGGCCTGAACAAATACTCCCTCGTCGCGTCGCAGGAGCTGTTCGGAAGCAAGCCGATCCATTTGTTCCGCCCAATACTGCTCTTCGTCCCGCGCCACAAGGGCCATCCGAGTCAGGACTTGCTCGATAGCGGGATTCCATTCCCGAGCCAGAGCCGGAAGTAACTTATGCCGGATCCGGTTCCGCGCCAGGGATAAATCCCGGTTCGTCGAATCCTCACGCCATTTGATCGAGCGTTCCCGCAAAAACTTTTCAACTTCCTGGCGACCGACTTCAAGCAGTGGCCGGACGAGGCCATCATGGGATACAGGGGGTATACCGGCAATGCCAGTGGTTCCAGAGCCACGGAGCAACCGGAAGAGTACGGTTTCAGCTTGGTCTGAACGTGTGTGTCCCACAGCCACTTTGTCGACGGCGCCAGAGCGAACAAAACTCAACAGAAAATCTTTTCGCACCTGCCGCGCCGTTGCTTCCAGATTCCCTCCCTCCTTAGCCAGGATCGCCGGCACGTCCACTTGGCTAACTATAACCGGGATCCCGACTTCTGCAGCCATTTGCTGGACGAATTCGGCATCGTTTCGAGATTCTTCGCCTCTCAAGCAATGGTCCAGGTGCAATACCGTGAGCTTCAGGGCCCATTTGGGCGCTAATTCCCGGAGGATGTGGAACAAACACATAGAGTCGGCACCCCCAGAGACGGCGACACCAATGCGCTGACCCGGCTCAAACATGTTATAACGAATAATGGTTTCGATTACGCGCTTGAGCAAGGTCCTTCTCCGATATTCTTATTCTAAGTCTTGGTGAAGGAATGACACGCGCGCGTCCACAATACACGGAGCTACCGCCTACCGGCTTGTAGACGTCGCCGGAGGCAGTTCCGTGGAATAGCGGGCCTGGCGGATTACCTTTAAAGAAAATTAGGAGCGAACTCATGGAACCAAGAGGCGACATTGCCCTGATTGGTCTGGCTGTGATGGGCCAGAACCTGATTCTCAATATGACTGACCACGGCTACACGGTGGTTGCTTTCAACCGCACTGTTTCCAAGGTCGATGAATTCCTGAATGACGCCGCCAAAGGAAACGAGAGGGTCATCGGCGCCCATTCTATCGAGGAAATGGTGGGGCTGCTCAAGAAGCCGCGGCGGATCATGTTGATGGTTAAAGCCGGCAAAGCGGTGGACGATTTCATTGAACTGTTGTTGCCGCACTTAGAACCCGGAGACCTGATTATTGACGGTGGTAACTCGCATTTCCCAGATACGATCCGGCGCACAAAGTATTTGGAAAGCAAGGGGCTACTGTACATCGGCACCGGAGTTTCCGGAGGAGAGGAAGGGGCTCGCCGGGGGCCTTCCTTAATGCCGGGAGGGAGCCCTCAAGCTTGGCCCCTTGTGAAGGAGATCTTTCAGGCTATCTGCGCAAAGACTCCAGCGGGCGAGCCCTGCTGCGATTGGATTGGGGAAGACGGTGCAGGACACTATGTGAAAATGTGCCACAACGGCATTGAATATGGCGATATGCAGCTAATCTGCGAGGCCTACCAACTGATGAAGGAAGGCCTTGGGATGACTAACGACGAGATGCATGAGGTTTTCGCCGAGTGGAACAAAGGCGAATTGGATAGCTACTTGATCGAAATCACTCGCGACATCCTGGGTTACAAAGACGAAAATGGTGAATACGTGGTAGACAAGATTCTTGACACGGCGGGCCAGAAAGGGACAGGGAAATGGACCACCATAAGCTCGCTGGACCTGGGAATGCCGGTAACGCTGATTGCGGAGGCGGTCTACGCACGCTGTTTGAGTGCGATGAAAGACGAGCGCGTCATAGCAGCAAAAATACTGAAGGGGCCCAAATCGCGAATTGAGGCAGACAAGAAAACATTTGTCGAAGATATCCGTCAAGCCCTTCTTGCATCCAAGATTGTCTCCTACGCGCAAGGTTTCATGCTAATGCGCGAAGCGGCCAAAGAATACAAATGGAATCTCAATTATGGTGGGATTGCCTTGGTATGGCGCGGCGGATGTATCATCCGTTCGGTGTTTCTGGGAAAAATCAAAGAAGCCTTCGTCAGGCAACCGGACTTGCAAAATCTACTGCTCGATCCTTATTTCTCAGGCGTGCTCGAGCGCTGCCAGGGTTCCTGGAGGCGGGTTGTAGCGGCGGCGGTGCAGGCGGGAGTGCCGGCCCCTGCTTTTTCGACGGCGCTGGAATTCTACGACGGGTATCGTAGCGAGCGCCTTCCGGCCAACCTGCTGCAAGCTCAACGGGATTATTTTGGGGCGCATACCTATGAACGTATAGATAGGCCTCGCGGGCAGTTCTTCCATACGAACTGGACAGGGCGAGGGGGTGCCGTCTCTGCTGGTACGTACAATGTGTAAGGAGCGATAGAGAATGAGCTACGGACTGACGATTCGCAAAGATGCCGCGCTTGACTTCCTCGCCCTAGGTGCACTAGTACACCGTCTGGATCCAGGCGTCGTTCCCTTCCGGAAGGCGACTCAGTGCCAGATCCACGTTAGTGGTGGCGAATTCAATTGTGCGGCGAACCTAGCCGATTGTTTCGGACTCAAGACCGGGATCGCCACGGCCATGGTCGATTACCCCATCGGCGACCTGATCGCCGAGCGAGTGCGTGCGATGGGCGTCAAACCGTTTTACAAGGTGTTCAAACATAACGGCGTCGACGGCCCGAACATGGCCACGGTATACAGCGATCGGGGCTTTGGCGTTCGCCCCCCGGTAGTTTTCTATAACCGGTCCAATGAGGCGGGCGCGTTGTTGAAGCCGGGCGATTTTGATTGGGCCAAGATTTTCGGTGAGGGGGTGCGATGGTTTCATAGCGGCGGGATTTTTGCCGCTCTCTCGGAGACTACGGGCCCACTTATCGCGGAGGCGATGAAAGCCGCCAAAGCAGCCGGAACGGTCACGTCGTTCGACCTCAACTACCGCGCCAAATTGTGGAATATTTGGGGCGGACAGAAGCGTGCCGTCGAAGTCATCCGCAAGATTGTCGAGCATGCTGACGTGCTAGTTGGCAACGAGGAGGACCTGCAAATGGGATTGGGAATCCCTGGACCGGAAGTGGCTGCTAAGTCCAAGCTAGACCCCGGCGCTTTCCTGGGAATGATCGAGAAGGTCATCGCGATGTACCCGAAGGTGAAAATCGTTGCCACCACGCTCCGCGAAGTTCACTCCAGTAACCGGCATAGCTGGAGCGCGGTGGCGTGGATCAACGGCCAAACGTATGTTGCCCCGACTGCGGAGCTGGATGTTTACGATCGGGTCGGTGGTGGCGACGGCTTCGCCTCCGGGTTCTTTTATGGCATTCTGGCGGGTGAGGCCCCCGAGGAGGCAGTGAAGCTAGGTTGGGCGCACGGCGCCCTGTTAACCACCTTCCCGGGTGATACGACCATGGCGACTCTTGGGCAAGTGAAAGCGTTTGCCAAAGGCGGTTCCGCGCGCATCCAGCGCTGACAGGGGTATGGATTTGGAACTTTTGGAGCGTGCCGCTCGTGTGCGGTTGTTGTTGATGGATGTCGATGGGGTCCTCACGGATGGCAAACTTTACAACGTGCCGGACCCCTCCGGCAAGATTTTTGAAACTAAGGCCTTTGATTCCCAGGACGGCATCGCTTTGCAGTGGCTGAACTGGAAGGGAATTCAAACCGGTCTGATCAGCGGGCGGCTCTCTCCCGCTGTAGAGGAACGCGCCCGGCAATGTCGTTTCGCTTACGTTTATCAAGGACACATCGAGAAAATCCCGATCTTTGAAGAGATTCTCGGCAAGGCAGGCGTATCGCCAGACCAAGTAGCGTACGTAGGCGATGATTTGACGGACGTAGTAGTTATGCGTCGTGTAGGACTGGCTGTCGCTACTGCGAACGCCCGTCCCGAGGTGAAACGATGTGCGCACTTTGTCACCCGCCAGGAAGGTGGCCGCGGTGCGGTGCGCGAAGTGGCGGAGCTGTTACTCCAGGCTCAGGGCCATTGGGAGGATCTACTTCGCAAGTACGAGGTGCTGACATAACATGCCTGGAGGCCAAATCGGTCTTGTAGTTCGAACGGATTCCGGTCCCGGGATTCTTCACCAGCTCACCGGTGTCATCGCGCGGCACAACGGCAACATAACATCGGTGGAAATTGTCGAGAGCCGTCCCCCGGTGGAGACGGTTTACTTTGAGGTGGAGATTCCAGCTGATGCGTCGCGTCTTGCTGAAGATCTGCGAGGCCTTAGCGTGGTCAAAGAGGTTTCCGTTGTCAATACCTTCCAGAAGATTTACGGCAAGCGTATTATCATCATGGGCGGGGGGGCGCAGGTCGGCCAGGTCGCTCTTGGAGCCATTTCAGAAGCAGACAGACACAACATCCGCGGCGAGCATATTTCAGTTGATACGATCCCACTTGTCGGGGAGCAGGCTCTGGCTGAAGCGGTACGTGCCGTAGCCAGGTTGCCGCGGGCCCGTGCGTTGGTCCTTGCAGGTTCATTGATGGGTGGCGAAATTGAACAGGCTGTTCGTGAAGTCCGGCAACAAGGCTTGCTGGTTATCAGCTTGAATATGGCCGGGAGTGTGCCGGACGCCGCCGACCTGGTTGTCACGGACCCTGTACAAGCAGGTGTGATGGCAGTGATGGCCGTCGCGGAAACTGCAAAATTCACTGTAGATCGCCTGAAGAAAAAAGTTTTCTGACCTGACATGGGGACAAACTGAGTCCCGTTTATCCTTCCTCCGTCCGTAGGAGGCTTGCCCACGATATAATCTTCCCTCCGAGCTGAACGCCCGAGATACGATTGGAAACCCGGCCATCGCGGGCGTTGGAGGTCTTTTACTGTGCATATTAAACTTCTCCTGGTTCTCTTTCTTTTCAGGGCTTTTCTCCTACCCTCTCACATGTTCTCCGCCTCGGATTTGGTCACCATAGATGTTTCGTCGGTCCTCGAGCCACTGGAGATCGGGCGGTACGGTTTGGGACAGGGAGGGCTATCTGGCCAGCCCATGTTTGAGGCTCACGTGGATGCCATACGATGGCTTCGCGTGAAACTAATACGGCTTTTCGTCCAGGAATATTTCGATGTGTATCCTGCGCACGGTGTGTATCACTGGATTACGCTCGACCGCGCTATTGATACCATCCTGAAAACGGGCGCCAGCCCTTTGCTCAGCATCTGCATTAAACCGAAAACCCTGTATCCCCAAGCGGACCAGGATAAAGTGCACCCTACCAGCTACGAAGAATGGGAAAGACTCATCTACCAAATGGTGCGCCACTACAACGTCGAGCGGAAATGTGGCATACGATACTGGGAAGTTTTCAACGAGCCGGACATAGGGGAAGACGGTGGCTGCCCCAGCCGTTTTCAAGCCCAGGACTATGTCAAATACTACGAACACACAGCCCGAGCTATCAAGAGGGCGGATCCGACTGCAAAAGTCGGAGGGCCTGCGCTTGCTTCCTGGCGTAGTCCTCTTCTTAAGGCTTTACTGCAGCACTGCGCCTCTACTGGGACGCCTTTAGATTTCGTTTCCTGGCATGTTTACAACAACGATCCTCTGGTCATTCGAAGAACCATAGACTCGATAAAGGCCTTGCTGCGCGAATTTCCGCAGCTGCGATGTGAAACCATATTGGATGAATGGAACATGTCCCTTAGTGAGCCGCGCCTGGAACCTGGTTATCAGCCTTCATTTATCATTGACACTGTTGCTCACATGCGCGAAGCAGGCTTGGATTATGCGGCCTACTATCACATTCGCGACTATCACGTTTCCGAAAGACAGTTCCTGCGTTTTATGAGTTTTGCTGGGGCGATGAATATGGCGAACTGGTGGAATCTTACACCGCAATACGATGGGCTATTTGACTTTCAGGGTGTCATGCGCCCTTCCTACTTTGCATTTAAGATGCTGAGCCGCTTAAACGGTAACCGGCTGGAAACCGTAGTTACGCGGCCTGGGGTGAAAGCTCTGGCGGCCTTCGATCCGGAACAAAATATGATGCATGCTCTTGTTTGGAATTTCGCTGTGGAAGCTCCAGCGCTACGTAACATCCGGCTGCTGATCCGGAACTTTCCGGGACAACGGTGCGTCTTCCGGCGATTTTTGCTGGATACAGAAACCGCAAGCAATCAAGAGAATGACCGCGTGAAGGTGCAACGCTCCGCGACGTTCAACGATACGAAGGAAATTACCGACGTTTTCGATCTGCCCCCTTACGGCATCGCTCTGATCGTGGTCTGCAAACTTGGAGGTAATTCATGAGGACGGACTGGATTTTTGGAATTGGGCTTTCGACTTGCCTCGCATTGCCGCTAGCTGCCGCAGATCTGGCAGTTACTCCCGGGCAGCTTACCGTGGAGCCGCCTACGCTAATCTGCCTTGGCTTTGAGTGGCGGATACAGGGCGATGCTAACCGCAATGCCTTAGTGGCATTAAGCTATCGCAAGATAGGCAGCGACGCTTGGAAACAGGCCTTGCCATTACTCCGGATGGGTGGTGAACGAGTATACAATCCCGACGTGTATTTGGATTACACCGTGCCCGATATGTTTGCGGGCAGCATCATCGATTTGGAGCCGGGCACAGAATACGAATGCCGCCTTGTAATACATGATCCTGATGGAGTGCGCGGAGAGCGGGTGAGGACTGTAAAGGTCCGCACCAGAGCAGAGCCGAAAGAGGCTCGAGGAGGCAGAGTGCTGCATGTCTATCCGCCGAACTGGAAAGGGAAGAAAGAGGAACCCTCGTTTATGGGACTCATGAAAGCCTACTACGGTTCAGGCGGTGGCGACTGGGATGTAGTGGGAGAGCGGAAAGTTCGGCCGGGGGATATCATCTTGGTGCATGCGGGGCTTTACAAGAGTGACCGTCTCAATTATGGTGACCCGCTCAGCCTCCCTTTTCATGGTGCCTACGTGCTCACTGCCAAGGGAACCCCCGAGCGACCTATTGTCATCCGTACAGCGGGGGACGGAGAAGTCATTTTCGATGGAGACGGCTGCTACCGGCTCTTTGATGTGATGGCTGCCGACTATCATATTTTCGAAGGTTTGACCATTCGGAACACGGATATCGCGTTTTACGCAGGGCTAAAGGATGTTATGGGTTCCAAGGGGCTTACGGTCCGTAACTGCCGCCTAGAAAACGTAGGGATCGCTGTAACCACACAATACGCCGGTTCCAAAGATTTCTATATCGCCGACAATGTCATCCTCGGACGTGATGACCGCTATCGGCTGGTGGGATGGTATGACCCGGGAATATACGGCGCCTCCCAGCTAAAAAGTTACTACGCGATCAAGGTGTACGGCTCGGGGCATGTAATTTGTCATAACTACATTGCATATTTTCACGACGGGATCGATGTTTGTACTCATGGATCTCCTGATCCCGAAGAGGACCACCGTGCTGTGGCGATCGATTTCTATAACAATGACATCCACCTGGTTACGGATGATTTCATCGAGGCGGATGGAGGAGTGCACAACATCCGTGTACTTCGCAACCGCGGTGTTAACGCAGGTCAGTGTGGTTTGAGTGCCCAGCCGGTATTCGGTGGGCCTGTGTACTTTATCCGCAACGTCCTGTATCACGTGCCTTGGGGAATGGCTTTCAAATTTAAGGTCAAACCGGCAGGCCTACTCGTGTATCACAATACCGTCATCGCGGAAAGCCGCAACCCGGAGATCTTTTCCAACGCCCATTTTCGTAACAACCTTTTCTTTGGCACGGACGCTGCTGGCAGAGAGTTGTTTCGTTTCCCGAACGCTACGTCTTATTCCAGTTACGACTACAACGGGTACCGCCCTAACAGGACAGGCGTAGCACAGTATTTTTGGAAAGCTCCCCGTGAAGGAACTTTGCGCGATTATGCTTTGGAAAAGGCCAGTTTTCTGGCGTTTCATACGCTGGCAGAATTACGCGAGGCTACTGGGCAGGAAGTTCACGGCATCGAGGTGGATTACGATATTTTTGAAAACCTGCAAAAGCCAGATCCAGCCAGACCGCATGCCGTCTACGAAGGGAATAAATTAGACTTCAGACTTCGCCCAGGAAGCAAACCCGTCGACGCAGGGATACGGTTGCCCAACGTCAACGACGACTTTACAGGCAGCGCTCCCGATCTTGGCGCCTACGAGTTGGGGAAAGATGAACCTGTCTATGGTCCGCGTTGGAAGCCAGGGCAGGGCGTTTATCGAAATCAACCTTGAACGTGGGAGAATGGTTCGGAAATGTTGAGCCGTCGTAGCTTCTTACAAGGCAGTACATTCGGTGTAACAAAAGCCTTCGCCACAAAAGCGGGAGGTGCAGAGAGACCTGTTCTCCCGCAGGCTCATCCGCGCGTGCTGCTGACGCCAGAGCAGGTGGAGGAAATTGCAGGGAAGGTCAAAGGCCCGTTTGCAAGCGAGTACAAGATACTACTTGAAACTGCCGAGCTTGGCCCGCAGGACATGGAGCAAAGCTATGCCATTCCTGCCGCTTTTATGGAGGCAGGATTGGCGTACCTTGTGGAACGCGCCTGCGGAGGCGACGGCCGTAAGTATGCGGAGAAGATCCTGTCGTTGTGGAGGCAGCCGGAATGGCAAAAGCCTGGCCTGCTCCGGCATTTTGGCTGGCAGGGGCTTCTTTATGACTGGATTTATGACGCGATGACGCTCGAGGAACGGCTCCGGTTTGGTTCGTTGCTAGGAGCCTGGGTAGCGACCTGGTGGCAAACGGCGGAAGTGAATATCCCTCGAGAAGGATGGTGGTACAACCAGCACTGGGGGCCTATCCACCTGGACGTCCCACATAACCGTGTCGCCTTGACCAGTAAGCTATTCATGAGCTTGGCATGTGCGGGAAATGCCGGGGAGTTCGAGCCCGCTGTGCAAACGAATCTGAACAGTTTTTATGAAAAGTTCAGGAGCGAAGGCTTGCCGGCTCTGGACCAGATGGGAGGAGTATGGTCAGAGTCCAACGGGCATGGCAGTTACGGCCCTTTGTTGGTGATACCCCTCAGTTATCAGGCGGTGCTCACGGGGATGGGCTTTGATCCATTTGCGGCCAGCGCGCCTCATGGATTTGCACGTGAGTACATCAAGGCCTGCATTTATAGCCTAATGCCACACAACATGAAGATGGCCTATATTGATGACTGCTCCAGTGGATACCCAGTGCAGCAGGCACGCTGTGCGCCTCTGTTCGCGCGTCATTACCGCGATGGAGTGGCGCGATGGCTGAGTGATACGGCTCTTGAGAAAGGCTGGCTGTTCAATCGCCGGACTCGGAAAGACGAGGTCTGGCAAAGGATCGCGTTTCTACCCGCCGACGTCAAGCCTCTCAGTCCCAAGCAGGCTGGCTACTCACTGGCGTATTACTTCCGCGGCGCTGGTCATATTTATATGTTGAGTGCGTGGGATGATCCGAATGCCACGTGGGCTTTCTTCGGTGCGGGTCCATCCTATGCAGGACATTCGCGAGACGATGAGGGCCATTTTCTGATTTGCAAACGTGGTCAGCTGGTTAACCGTTCCGGGGGCGCCGGACATAATGATGGGTGCTACTATTCAGGCGGTTCGCTGATTTACAACATCGTAACCGTGTACCACCCCGAAGAGCGCATGAGGCGCAGCAATTACAACGAGAATGACGGCGGACTACTGCGCTACGTGTATGATCATGGATTCCCCAAAGAAAGAGGGCACATTACTGCCTACTGGCACGACGACCGGCTAGCCACTTATGCGGCTGCTGATCTGACCAAGGGTTATTGGTCGGAAAAAGTGGCGGAGGTTAGCCGGCAGTTCCTGTACCTTCGTGGTGAGCAAGAGTGTTTCGTCGTTTTTGACCGTGTGGAATCTCGGAGCCCGGAGTACCCCAAGGTCTGGTTTTTGCACTTGCCGTCAGAGCCTTCCGTGACGGGTAAGGCGGAGGTCAAGGTGGAAGGCCACGTCATTCAGTACGACGGGGACATTACCACTTGGCTAAGCGATGAAGCCGGGGATACGGGCATCCTGTCTTCGGGTAAAAGTAGGATTATCATGCAAACTCTGGCGCCAAGGCCATCGAGGATTACTAAACGGGGCGGTATAGGCCATGATTTCTGGGGGCATCCCTATAATCCAAAAGCACAGTACAACCACACCCTAGATCTCAACGGGCGCGAAGACAAGGCGTACCGGAGGCCGCCATATTCACCGTGGCGTCTCGAAGTGGAACCGGTTGGCAGGCGGACTCGCGACTACTTCCTCCATATTTTCCGTTTGACTGACGAGAACATTACCGAGGTGGAGCCTGCCAGGCTGGTGGAGGGACAAGGGCTGCTAGGGGTCCGCCTGAGCCTGGGACCGTATACACCAATTGTGATGTTCCGTACAACGGGTCCCCTGGGCGGCAGGCTCACTGTCCTCGAAGGGCGAAAAAAACTCCACGACGCCGCATTTCCGGAGAAAATTGCTTAGCTGCGAACGGTTAAGCCGTAGCCAGGATTTTATCTAAGGCCGCAGAGACTTTTTTCAACTGGTCAGGATCATTCGGATCATAGCCTAGCTCCGGGGAAATCGATCCACGATAGTCGATCTGGACCAAGGCGGACATCACAGCTTTCCAGTCGACATCCCCTTCCAGTAGCATTGTTCTGTAGGTGAGCGTCGGGGTGAGCTTGGGATCCTTGATGTGAACCCTCTTGATTCTCGGACCGAGTGTAAGAATCCAATCCTGCGGATAACCAAACGCCATGACGTTCCCGACATCGAAGAAGGCTTGGAGCCAGGGGCTATGAAACTGGTCTACGAAGGCGCGCATCTCAAGCGGGCTGACCAGGAACCGGTTTCCTACGTTTTCAATTGTTAGAACAACCTTTGCCTTTTCGGCGAACGGGATGGCCTTTTTCAGCTCCGTGGTGAAACGCTGCCAGGTTGTTTCATACGGACATATAAATTTGGCGCCATAACCCACTGCGCCGGGAACCATCAGGAGAAAACCGCAGTCTAGGTAGCCCGCAAATTCCACTGCCTTGCGTATGGCTGCTACTCCTCGAGCGCGCACCTCCGCGTCCGGGCTGTTCAGCGGGTTATTGCCGAGATCTGAGACCCACAGCGCTGCTATGCTTACGCCTGCTCTCTTGGCTTCCTCACCCACACGCTTGACTTGATCCGATGGTGTGGATGAAGCAAGCTCTCCGAGCATCGGCACTTCGATTGCCTCAAAGCCTGCATTTTTTGCCTGCCGGAAGCACTCTTCGAGCGGCATGTCTTTGGGAAAAATCCCCCTGCAAATACTCTTAATAAAACGGCTGCCAGATGGTTTTGCGGCCAACTTAAGACCGGCCAGTTCGGTGCCTGTCATAGCCGCGAACTGCCTGCGATTGATTCCGATCATTTTTCGCTCCATAAAAGATGGCCAGCGCGTTTACCCTTAAGACGTAACTCGCACTGGCTTCCAAAAGTTTACGACACTTGCGGCTCCTGTGCGGTATCATCCTAGTTTTTAGCGGGGCAATTATGAAAAGGATCTGGTTTACAATTGCGGCCTTTGTGGTGGCTTGTTGTGGGACGGTGTTGTTTGGCGCAGACCTCAGGGCGGGGTGTGAGAGTCCACCGAAATTTCACACCGAGTGGGTCAGCTCGGACCACCACACCTACACTATCTCCATGGGCGGGCGTCTCGACGGAGAAATGACCCGGGATCCGGTGGGCTATTGGGCTTATGACCAGTTCTGGGAGCCAAATATTTACGTGCGTCTGGAGAACGTAGGCGACGTTCCTGTGATCAATCCCTGGCTACGTCGCACCGATCGCCCCGATACTCGCACGGTGAAGTCCATCGTCGATTTTGTAATTCGTCCCGACATGAGCGATGCGGAGAAGGCGCGTCGCCTGTGGGAGTTTGAGATCAGAAACCGTTTTCACGCGACCACGGATGATACTGAGGTGGATGACGTGGTGAAACGATTTAACTGTTACGGGTACACGCTTTGCGGCAACGAGAGCAAGATCATGAGCGATTTGTGGAGGGCGGCGGGTCTCAAGGTAAGAAAAGGTTATCCCAACGGTCACAGTACAGCGGAGGTGTTCTATGACAAAGCGTGGCACCTGTTGGACTCTGATGAGAGCATCATTTGCCTTCTTCCTGACAACAAGACCATAGCTTCGGAAGAGCAGATTGTGGCGGATCACTGGTTGATGAAACGCACGCACACCTATGGGCCATTGCACAACGACGACCCCATGCGAGATGAAACCTCCGCAGCGTTGCATTACTACGAAGGCAAGAGGGAGGGCGAACAGCCAAGTCTGACCAAACATAATATGGATTTCATGCTCCGACCCGGCGAAGCAATTACATGGGCCTGGAATCCGGGCAACAGATTTCACGGAAAGGAGTATGAGGGCAGTGAGAGCAATCTTTGGAATAAGCGCTGGCGCCTGATCGCGCATGTGATGGACGGCGAGCTTAGCTATGCGGCGGATTTGACCAGGGAAGCTACGCTGAAATATCTGACTATTGAAAACGTACAGCTACGACCCAACGGGCCATTCGGCCGCGCGTTATATTTGGCGGGCGCCCAGCAGGGCTCGGTAATTTTGCCCGTAAAGACCCCGTATCCGGTTGTTGGCGGTCGTCTGGAGGTAGATTTCGGACGGCGTGATTCCCGAGAGCACGTGAACGTGCTCATCAGCTTTGACCAAGGTAAAAACTGGAAGGAGGTGTGGACTAACGCTGAAGGTGATTACGCACGGATGTATATCGACTTAAACGAGTTTTTCCCTACGGCTTCCCCTGCGCGCTACGAATACTGGCTCAAGGTGGAGCTGACAAGTGCAGCAGCCGAGCCTGCAGTCTGTCTCAAAGGGATCTACTTACGTTCCACGCTTCAGATGGCCAGGCTGGCTTTGCCTGGCCTCAGCCTCGGCAGGAACGAGTTCGTTTATACGGACCAGAGCGGACCTGGGCGGAAAGTAAAAATCACGCATGCGTGGACTGAATGTGAGGCAGCGGTTGTCCCTGGTCAGCCGCAAAGGGCTTTGAACCCACCTGATGGCGGAAACGCGGCCGGTACACGCATTACCTTCCGGTGGGCGCCTCCATCGGAGGGCGCGCCGGCTGTTGACTATGAATTCCAGTTAAGCGAATACGCTGACATGCGCTACGAGTTGTCTCCCAATTTCCGAAAACTGATCAGCCGTACTGCCAACCGGGGCACGGCATCCTACCAGCTTCCTTATGCGGGGCTGCTGAATCCTGCGCAAACCTACTACTGGCGTGTCAGGGCAAGAAGCGCCGAAGGCGTCTGGGGGCCTTGGTCCAGGGTTTTCTCTTTTTCTGCTGAGGCACCGGCGGTGCCTGTCAATGTAGTCGCGCGCGTTGACAGGCAATCCCGAACCGTATCGCTGTCATGGCAACCGGGCAGCAATGGCTCCAAGCCAGTACGGTACCGCATTTACGGCAGCGCTGAACGAGGCTTCACTCCCCACGACGAGCCATACGTCTATAACGCCGGTGTGGACGGCATGAAGCATTCGCCTCCGAACCTCCTGCTGGAAACCCAGACTGCTGTCACATCCGTGATGCTACCCAAAGAGTTGTGGCGCGCCTATTACCGTGTTGTTGCCTTGGACACTGAGGGCCGTGACAGCGGGCCATCGGCACTCGCAGAACTCTCACATCCGTTGATTCGTACAGAGACTTTGCCAAAAGCCGAGGTATCAACTTACTATCAAGCTCAAATCGATGTATCTGCCTCGATCGGGCATCTTGTCTCGGCTGATTTCAACGGCAGGCCATATCACATGAAATTTCGCAATGGGGATGAGCTTGCATTTGAGATGACAGGCGCTCCTCGGGGCCTTACTATCGGGCGTAATACCGGGCTGATTGCCGGTTTTGTACCTGCGGACGCTGCCGGCAACTACGAGCTTGTCATAAAGGTCACCGACCAGCGAACAGGGGCACAGGACTCCGTCAAACTGCCGCTGGGTGTTGGAACAAAGTCACAGGGTGCAAAAGTTCGGCAGCGCCGCTGAGCTACTGTAAATTATCATAGTTCCACCCGGGAGGTTGGGATTTCGTTGAATCTCTTGCGATGGGTTAGTGGGTCTGGGCATAAAGGGACAGCGCCCTGACGTTCTCAGGGGGCGTAGTGCGGGTGATTTCGCAGCCGGCTCCCACTATATAACGCGGGCCCGCCTGCCGGTGGCACTCTTCGAGGGCGGCCATCACACTTTCAGGAGTACCCTGTTCCAATGTGCGCACTGGGTCCAGTCCTCCCAGCAGTACCTGATTCGGCCCCATCAAGTGGCGCGCCTCAGCCATGGGCACCTGGGAATCAATGTCGACGATATCGCATCCCAACTTGCCTATCAGATCCAGCATGCGACGTGTGTTCCCGCAGATATGCAGCCGGACCCGGGCGCCGGCCTGGTGTAAACCATCAACGAGCCTTTTCTCGTAAGGCCAGACGAATTCTTCATAAATGCGCGGCCCCACCAAAGATGCTGCGGGATCTCCGATACCGATGATATCAACCCCTGCCTTGACTTGTTCCCGGCCGAACCATAGAGCGAGTTCCACGACAAACTCGAAAAGCTCAACGATGAAGGTCTCATCATCGTAGAAGTCGAGCATAAGGGTGTTGATACCGCGAAGATCCGCGCTGGCGCCACAGGGCCCCTCCACCCAGCCTTCGATAATTTTTTCCTTGCCCGCACGTTCCTTCATCAGTGCGATACCCATGAGCCGGTCGCGCATGTGAGGCGCCGACTGCGGATCAGGCATGCGCAAATCCTTCAACGTTTTCTTGTCCGCCAGACGTGCACGGCTCTCATCGATGGCGTAAGGCTGATTTTCAAAGTATTGGACATAGGCGCCGCAGTCAGGGGCCTCTCTGGTTTCGGTAATGGCCGAAACGTGATCAAAACCAAATTTTTCTGCGGTGTGCAGCTGCGCCTCGACCATAATCCGGTAGTCGAGCGCATACTTGCCGTATTTCTCTCCGATCTGGTCGGCGGCAAACATCATAGTGATGGGCATCAAAGGAAGGTGATCCACCGGACGCCCATCTAGCATGGCAAATACCCGTTCTCGGCTATTCATCGTAAAACCCATTGAAGCACATTTTCGACCAACGCCTTGAGGCGAGGCTCGATTAGCTCGTGAAAGCGTTTCGAGCCCGCAGCGATGATCCAGGGATGAAATGTTCAAATAGGAAGTTCTGCGGCGTACGTGAGCGTGGTGGGCGCGACAGGACTCGAACCTGTGACCTCCTGCGTGTGAAGCAGGCGCTCTAACCAACTGAGCTACGCGCCCCCAAGTGGCCTTGTATAGAGACCAGGCCTGCTCGCACAATCGGATCTTGTATTATAACAGTGTGATGAGCCAGGGGGATACGATCGAAGCCCCGCCGTCGGTTATCGCGAAACTTCAGGAGTTGGAAACCAGCCTTGGCCAGGTAGTCCGCGGCAAGGCTGAGGTTATCCGCCTGTGTCTAGTATGTCTGCTGGCTGACGGTCACCTCCTGATCGAAGATGTTCCCGGGGTAGGTAAAACGACTCTCGCGCAGGCTCTGGCGCGCTCCATGCACTGTACCTTTCACAGATTGCAATTTACCAGCGACATGCTGCCGAGCGACGTGCTGGGCGTCACCGTCTACAACAGCCATTCCCAATCGTTTGAATTCAAACGGGGGCCCATTTTTGCGCACTTCCTTCTTGCCGACGAGATTAACCGGACCACGCCCAAGACTCAATCTGCTCTTTTAGAGGCCATGAACGAACGCCAGGTAACCATCGACGGCCGGTCCTACGAACTACCACGACCGTTCATGGTCATGGCCACGCAAAATCCTCTGGAACATCACGGGACATACCCACTACCGGAGTCGCAGCTGGACCGCTTTTTGCTTCGGCTCCGCATGGGCTATCCTGATGCGGCGAGCGAGCGTCAAATTTTACGCAGTACTGAACAACGGCCCGCTGACCTCGTGCAACCTTTACTGACTGCTGAAGATGTTGTGCACTTGCAGCAGCTGGTTCGCCGTGTGGCGGTAGACGATGCGCTGGTCGATTACATGATGGCCATCGTGGAGAAGACACGTTCCCACGAATCTTTATCCCTCGGCGTGAGTCCACGCGGCGCGCAGGCGCTATACCGCAGCACTCAGGCTCTGGCTTTTTTGGGTGGCAGGGATTATGCGTTGCCCGATGACGTTAAGCGGCTGGCGGTCCCCGTGTTTGCTCACCGCGTAGTAATCAATACGCGTTACGCTTTGGCGCAGCGTACTTCCGAAATGGCCGACAAGATTCTTCGCGAGATTCTGACCCAGGTGGAAGTGCCGTTGTGACAACCTGCGCTGTCCGTTGATGGAAGTGAAATTTCTATGCAAACTGCCATAATTGGTTTGCCCATGGTGGGCAAGACTTCACTATTTACCATTCTTACCGGTGCACACGAGGACGCTCGTGTCGGAACGATGGAGGCGCGCGTTGGCGTTGCTGTCGTTCCCGATCCCCGCCTGAAGGCGCTGGCTGGGGTCTTCCGTCCATCGAAGATCACTCACGCCACCATTGAGTATCTGGATTTTCCAGCCATCTCTAGGGAAGCTCTGCGGAATCCGGGATTTTTGGCCAGTCTTCGTGTAGTGGACGCACTGGCTCACGTACTACGCGTGTTCTCGAGCGACACCGTGCCTCATGAAAAAGGTTTAGTGGACCCGCTGCGCGATCTGGCTGACGTAGAGCTGGAACTAATCCTCAGCGATCTTGCTGTAGTGGAGAAGCGGCTCGAAAGACTGGATAAGGACCGCAAGAAAATAAAAAATCCGGAGCTTGACCGCGAGTATCAGCTTCTCGAACGTGCAAAAGCCATGCTCGAATCCAACCGCCCGCTGCGCGAAATGGATCTTGCAGCGGAGGATGAGAAACGGCTCCGAGGTTTTCAGTTTCTTTCGCAGAAACCCGTGCTTTATGTACTCAATTTAGGGGAATCGGAGGCGGTACGCCTGCATGAAATTGAGGATGAATACCGGCAGGGTCCCCTGGCGGGCCGAAAAAACGTGGCTGTGACCGCCATCTGCGGTAAAATCGAAGCAGAGCTTGCAGAACTGCCTCCCGATGAAACGCGTGAGTACCTGGCCAGTTACGGACTGAAAGAATCTGGGCTGGAGCGTCTAATTGCAGCTACTTACTCATTGCTGGGTCTGATGTCTTTCCTTACGGCGGGAGAAACCGAGGTCAGGGCCTGGACACTCCCGATGCACAGCACAGCGCTAAAGGCTGCGGGTACGATTCACACCGATTTCGAAAAGAGGTTCATTCGGGCTGAGGTGGTTCACTGGAAGCACCTTGTGGATCATGGCGGTTATGCGGGCGTGCGCGAAAAGGGATTACTGCGCCTCGAGGGCAAGGATTATATCGTCCGCGACGGTGATGTCTTGATCATCCGTCATGGCTGACAAGCGGTGGTTTCAAGCGTTCTGTTTGGGTTTGTAGTAGACGGGGAACGAGCCTGCAATTATCGCCACTGCGCCCCCAATCACACAAAAAATGACGAACCAGTCTCCGTAACGGGTATAAGTGGTGGTTCCCTGAAGGTATGAAAACTGAGCCACAAGAGCCGCACTTTTGTATGGGGGAAGACTTTGCACCACCCTCCCCGCAGGATCGATGACCGCAGTCAGTCCATCGTTTGTGCACCGCAGATACCACCGCCTATTTTCTGCCGCACGCATTCGGGCTAGCAACAGATGCTGCTGTCTGGCGGCTGTACGCCCAAAGTAGCCGTCATTTGAAATGTTGACCAGCAGCTCTGCCCCTGTGGCCGTAAAACGCCTTACAAAATGTGGAAATGCCGCTTCGTAGCAGATAAACGTTCCGATGCTGTGGTCGCCCACGTCAAGTAGTGTCAGCTTTGCACCGGGGCGAAAGTCCCCTGCCTCTTTCGTAATTTTGTTCACAAATCCAAACCAGGCAGGTACAAACTCTCCGAAGGGAACCAAATTCATTTTGTCATAACGCCCTGCGAAGTCGCCTTTCGGGGAAAGCAATACCGCTGAATTCATGGGCTCATGATGCGGTGCATAGGCGACCGTGCCAAACAAAAACCACGCGTGCGTTAACCGGGCCAGTTGGGACGCTTGTTCCCTAAAAGCGGGATCGTCGTAGTAATACATCGGGGCTGGTTCTTCCGGCCAGATCAACAGCTTCGGAGGGGGACCTTTGACACTCAGTGAAGCATGGAGACTGAGATAGCAGAGCTGGTTAACGGTTTCTTCGACTGCTTGCCCGCTCCATTCGCGGTCCTCGGAAAGGTTTGGCTGGACCATGATGGCATGCTCGTTACCGCTACGGGGGACGGGTAGCGGTGGGAGTAAATACAAACAGCCCAGCGAAACCAGCCACAACAATTCCCGCCTGTTTCTTCGCAACAACACTACGGCCAAGGCAGTAGCCAGCATCGCGAACACAAACGAGATCCCATAAACGCCCGTATACGGTGCAAGACGCATCGGTACACTCATGTTGATGCCGGCATTACCAAGCGCCAGCCAGGCGAAACCGAGAGGCGCATGCGTTCGTTCGATGGCTACCCATATGGCCGCTACGGCAGGAATGGCATAGACTTTCCCAACAGGGAACCCTGCAAGCCATGCAAAAGCTCCCATGTGCAGCGCCTTCACAAGGCAGAAAAGGGAGAAGGCCGCCCAACTTTTCGTAACGCCCAGCCCACCGTACGTTTGAAGAGCGAACTGGATCCAGTAGCAAACGCCAAACCAGTACGCAATGCCTGCTACGTATCCGAGCAAAAAACGAAACCGGCCACGTTTCTCACGGGCCGCGGCTACCACTAAAGGCGCTATAGCTACTGCCGCCAGCCAAGCGATGCCAAAACGCGGAAATGCAAGGACCAGCATGGCTGACGTAGCCAGCGCGAGTATGAAGTTGGCGATCAAGAGGATTCCTCCATAGACGCGGAGGCCTCCACCTCGGCCATGTACGAACTGCGAACGAAAGGACCTGAGGAAACAATGCGAAAGCCAAGCTGTAGGCCGTAGGCACGGTAACTGTCGAACCGCTTCGGGTGTATATATTCTGCTACTGGCAAGTTGCGAAGAGAGGGGCGGAGATACTGGCCGATAGTAACAATATCTACTTCAACGTCGCGCAAGTCGCGCAAAACCTGCCGGACCTCGTCCGGCTTTTCCCCCAGTCCAGCCATCAACCCAGATTTGCTGATAACCTCGCTGCAGCTACGTTTCGCAAAGCGCAGTACTTCGAGCGATCTCCGATAGTTTGCCTGCGGCCTGACGTACGGATAAAGCCGTGGCACTGTTTCGATATTGTGGTTGAAAATATGGGGCTTTGCCTCGAGTACCGAGGCCACAGCGTCCTTATTTCCACCAAAGTCCGGCACTAGTACCTCTACACGGGCCTCGGGAATAGCTTGACGCACGGATATCACCGTGCGTGCGAAATGTTCTGCACCTCCATCCGGCAAATCGTCGCGACTCACACTGGTGATGACGACGTGCTTCAGGCCCATGTGCGCAGCCACGCGGGCCACATTTTCGGGTTCGTCTGGATCGACAGGAGAAGTTTGTTTGTAGAGGGAAGAAGTGGAAATCGAGCAGAACCTACAGCCTCGTGTGCAAACGTCCCCGAGAATGAGAAAGGTGGCGGTGCCACGATGGAAACACTCATGGAGGTTGGGGCATCGCGCCGATTCACACACTGTATGGAGGTTGTAGCAGCGGAGCGTCCGTTTTAACGCCTGGACGGAAAAAAAATGAGTCTCTGGCTTGCGGAGCCACTGGGGCAGCCGCACTGGTGGGCTTGCCTGAATGGACACCGCATCTCCCATTGGTCTTTCAGTATTTTCGCACTATAGGTTTAAAGCCGGCATTCAAATCCAGAAGCGCCGAGCGAGTCTTGGCGACCTCGGCGGCATTGGCCAAAGGCCCTACCAGGACCCGGTAAAGAGTCAATTCGGGATGTCGCGCGATGATAGCAGGAAAGCCCTTCTTCCGCAAAACCTCGGCAATCACTTCTGCTTCCGGCTGTTTTACCGCAGCCACTTGCAGGTAGGTTTCCCCTGGAGAAGGTTCTTTGGTTACTGATTGCTCAGGCTGTGCTGGAGGCTTTTGGGGCTCCGGTTGGGGTTTGCTGAGCGGAGCTTCTGGTGGTGCAGGCTGTTGAACTTCATTCGCCTGCTGCGGAGCAACAGGGCTACCGAACGGACTCTCTGCGTGCTGTGGCTGAACAGAGGGCTGGCCCGAGGTCTGAGCAGGTTCTTTGGAAGTCACCGCAGCTGTTTGGGCTCCGCGCGAGTTTTTCCCCAACGTGTAGCCCATTGTGAAAAACACTCCGAGAAGAATGACAACGATCACGAATATGCTGAGCAACTGCTTGTTACCTAAGACTATTTCGAATTCACCGTTCTCCTCTCTTGACATGGCCTCGTTTCTGAGATTAGCGCATTTGGCGAACTTGCGTTTGTGCCCTGCGTCCCCTGGACAACTCGTGATCTGCCGGAATTTTCATGCTCGAGCAGGAGTACGCTTGACTTTCATTGATTCCGCATATAATGCTAGCCGTCATGCGCAGGTATTGTTTTGCATTACTTCTTCTAGCCACCATGGGATGGCCGGCTGAAAAAGTTTTTCCGTTGCGCTGGGTCTACATTTCACGGCGACTTCGTTCGGATCAAGACGTAGAAGATATCCGAAGGGTTGCGCGCATTGCTTCAGAAAACGGGCTCAACGGCGTACTGCTGGCTGCCGGCCTTGACTCGATTGACCTTCAACCCCCCGATTACATGGAGCGCCTCCAAAGGGTGAAGCAAATCTTTGATCAGTACCACCTGGAGCTGATTCCCAGTGCATTTTCGGCTGGGTATGGGGGCGGAATTTTGGCTCATGACCGGAATCTTGCGGAAGGTCTGCCGGTTAAAGATGCACTGTATGTAGTCAAAGGTGGGGAAGCGCGGATTGCGCCCGAGGTGCCTGTGCCCGATGGCGGCCCCGCAGTGGAAGGCGTCTGGACTCGTGAAGTTGCGGTACACCCGTTCCGGTGTTACAGAGTTACCTTCCGCGCCAAGACCGAAGGCTTGCCAGCCACACGCCCTTTCAGTTCGGGAGCTTTCCGGCTGAACGTGCGTACCGCGGACGGAAGAAATCTGACCCCTTGGAACTCCCGTGTGCCCCCTACTACGGACTGGCGTGAAGTGCGCTGGGGTTTTAACAGCTTGTGGTATGACAAAGTTCAGATTTCCATCGGTGCTCCCAATCCCCGCAGCGGTAGGGCATGGGTTGATAGCGTGCGCGTCGAGGAGGTGGGTCTACTCAATGTATTGCGACGTCCTGGAACGCCTGTCACCGTGCGCAGTGACAAAAACGGAACGTTGTATGTAGAGGATCGTGATTATGCGCGGATCGTTGATCCAGATCTTAACTTCCGTTTCGATCATGACGGACCCGCCATTCGGTTGCTGCCTGGCAGCCGTATCAAAGAAGGCGAACGGTTACGTGTCAGCTATTATCACGGCTTCTCAATCAACGACGGGCAGGTGAGCATTTGCATGGGCGAGCCCAAAACTTACGAAATCTGGCGTGACATGGCACGGCGCATTCATGCCGCAGTCGCACCTCCCCGTTATGTGCTCAGCATGGATGAAATCCGCGAGGGAGGCACTTGCGAAGCCTGCCGCGGACGTAACATGGGGCAACTGTTAGGTGAATGTCTGACCAAACAGTTTCAGATGTTGCGCGAGGTAAACCCGAAAGTGGACGTGTGGGTATGGTCGGATATGTTGGATCCGAACCATAATGCCCACGGCAACTACTACCTTGTACAAGGTGACTATACGGGCTCCTGGAATTACGTGCCCAAAGAAATGGGAATTGTCACCTGGTATTACGAAAAACGGGCGCTGAGCCTCCCATTTTTCTCTAAGCTTGGATTCCGGACCTTGGCTGGCGCCTACTATGACGCCGACACGCTGGACAATCCGCGGGGCTGGCTTGAGGAACTTTACAAAACGCCCAACGCACAAGGGATCATGTACACCACATGGCAGAACAAGTATGCGCTGCTTGAGGAGTTTGCCAAGCTGGTGTCGCAGTAAATTGCTTGGAATGCCTTCCTGGGGCGGCACGGGCTAATTCAGCAAGAAATGGAATAGCTCCCCGTTGGGCTACCATGGAGACGGAAGGTGGCCTATGAAATTGGCAGCGTGCGTGGCGTGCATAGAGCTTTTTGCGGCAATCTCACCGGCGAAGCAACAGCCTGCACCGACATCCAGGACCAAGCTTGTCAGTGTCCGGGCCTATGACTCCCAAGGAAAATTACTGCGTTCCGGCAATGGTTTTTTTATCAGCAAGGAAGGCCACGTAGTCACCAGCCGTATCCTGCTCGTGGGTGCAGCACGCGCTGAAGTGCAGGGAGGCAGAACTTGGGCGGTCAAAGGCGTTGTGGCAGAGTCGGTATCCGGAGGTCTTGTAGCCGTGCTGGTAGCCTCCACTCCGGGAGAGATCGAAGCGGCGCCGCTCGCAAATACCATGCCCGAGGAACGAGAAATGGTGATCCTGGCTATTAACGGCGCAACGGGCACCGTTGAGGCGGTGCGTGACATACCCGGATTGGGTCGGGTCCTGCGTATTTCCGCTCCGGTGCCTCCAGATGCCTCCGGCACGCCCCTGCTCAACCAGAAAGGTGAGGTTATAGCGGTACTGTTATGGCCTCGAAGGGCGCATTCTCCAGGTGGATTTGCCGCTACAGGAGATATCCTTCAAGCCATAGCCGCAGGGAAACCGAGGACTCTGGCGGAGTGGAACGCCGTCATGCCCAAGAACGTGTCTGCCCAGGCGGAAGATGATTACCGAGAGGGGATTGAAAAACTGTTGTCCGACAGCTATAGTGAGGCGCTGGCTTGTTTTGAACGAGTTATACGAAACAATCCTAATCACGCTGAGGCCTGGTTTCATCTGGGATTTGCCGAGGGGAAACTCGGGCTTGGGAAAGAGAAGATCGAGGCCTACCGTCGGGCTCTGCGCATCAAGCCTGATTACGCGATAGCCCGATATAGCCTTGGAGTATCTTATGCCCTTGACGGCCGGCGCGCTGAGGCTGTTGCCGAATATGATGTTTTAAAAAAAATCGACCCCGGACTGGCAAGGAGACTCGAAGCTTTGATCGAGTACGCCACTCATCCGGAGCATGAGCCGGAATCACTACCTTCTGTACGCCCCAAAACCTCTTTGCCCGCCGCCAAGACCTTGAGGATAGTTTCAATATCGAAAACACAGCCCCCCCAAGCACCTCCGCTTACTTCCTGAAGGGCGGCCCAGAGGCGGGTCTCGGGTGGAAGAGCAGGGTCAGGCGCCAGACCGGGGTATGCAGACCGGCAAGCCAGAACCTTAGTGCCTTCTTCCTCGCCGAAAATTACACCATTGGCCCCAATCAGGTTCACTGAACCGTCGAGATTTCTCCGGTCCACGACGATTTCAATGAGATCGCCGTCGCGCAATTTACCGATAGGGCCACCTGCCAGAGCTTCTGGGGAGATATGACCGATGCATGCCCCAGTGGAAACTCCGCTAAAACGAGCATCAGTCAGCACGGCGACGTGTTTGCCAAACTCCAGGTACTTAAGCGCGGAAGTTATTTGATAAGTCTCCTCCATGCCTGAACCCATCGGCCCCCGGCCGATCAATACGAGAACATCACCCGGTTTAATCCGGTTACTTTTGATGGCTGCGACTGCCTCGGCTTCGCAAGTGAAGACCTTTGCAGGACCAATCTTGCGGTATACGCCATCGGCGCCGATCACGCTTGGATCGATGGCGGTACTTTTGATGACCGAACCTTCCGGTGCAAGGTTTCCAACCGGAAACGCCGTGGTCGGGGTGAGCCCGCGTCCTAAGGCCCATTCGGGATCCAATATTACGTCGTCTGGATCCACGCCGTCCTTGTGTTTGAGCAATTCTCGGAGTCGGTGACGCCGTTCGGACTTTTCCCACCATTCGAGTATTGCGCCCAGGGTCTGTCCGGAGACGGTAAGTGCTTCGAGTTCGAGTAGCCCAAGGCGCCGAAGGTGAAGCATGACCTCAGGTACGCCTCCTGCGAGAAACACCTGGACCGTGGGGTGGTTTCGGGGACCGTTAGGCAGCACATCCACGAGTCGCGGAACCTTGCGGTTCACGGAGGTCCAATCATTTCTCGTCGGCCGCCGCAATCCTGCCGCATACGCGATAGCTGTCAAATGCAGGATTAGGTTGGTGGAACCGCCAAAGGCTGCGTGAGTGACTAACGCATTATGAAGAGCAGCTTCAGTAAGAATATCCTTGATTGTTATCTTGCGGGCCTCGAGAGCCAAAACTGCGCGCGCCGATCTTCGTGCAAGATCCAGCCAAATGGGTTGCCCCGAGGGAGCCAGGGCTGAGTGGGAGAGCGTAAGTCCCAGCGCCTCAGATACTACTTGAGAGGTTGCGGCAGTACCGAGAAAGTGACAGCCTCCTCCGGCGGAGGCACAAGAGCGGCATCCTGCAATTGCCGCTTCTTCCAGGCTGATTGTTCCATGGGCGTACCGCGCGCCAAGCGTTTGTACCATGCCCGTGTCCTCACCCTGTTCCGGAGGAAGAGTGACACCACCGGGAACCAGTACACAAGGAAGATCGCGCACCGAGGCTACCGCCATCATCATTGCCGGGAGCCCCTTGTCGCATGTGGCGACACCGATCACGCCCCGGCACGTGGGCAAAGACCGTATCAGACGGAGAAATATCGCCGCAGCATCATTTCTGTACGGAAGACTGTGGAACATTCCGGTAGTTCCCTGTGTACGTCCATCACACGGATCCGTGCAATAGCCCGCGAAGGGGACGGCGCCGCAACCTTTCAATTCTTCGCTGACAGCCTGCACTAGAAGATTAAGCTCGTAGTGACCCGTGTGGTAGCCCAGGGCTATGGGCGAACCGTCGGCTGCACGCATACCCCCGTATGTGCTCAAGACCAGGATTTCCTTGCCCCCGAGTACTGCCGGCGGCCAACCCATGCCGACATCTTCAGTCCATCCGAAAATATCCCCCGAGGGTCGCGACATCAGGATGTCGTGAGTCAGAGGCAACGCTCCTCCAGGTCCTGGGGCTTTAGTTTGGATTTGATAAATAGAGGGATCGCCGGAATCCAGTAGGCGACTGTTCATATCTACATGATGCCAACAAGTGGCGTGAGCCGACACATCACACTCCGTTCATGCCCTCACCTTGAGCGCGCCACCGTAAAAATAACCGTCTTTTGAAGATGAACACCGGCCACTGCGACCGGACCGGCGTTCATCCGAGTGTGCGTCTTGAATTTACGGGTCGGAGACCACACGCACGTGGGTTGTTGCTGTACTGGTCGCACCGAACGAATCGGTTACGGTTAGTTCGAATGTATAGTCTCCCCACCCACTCAGGAACTTCACCACCGGGATGGGAGTCGATCCGCCCGTGATCTCGGCGAGCTTCGAACCTACCACGCGCCAGGAGAAACTGATGGGATCGCCGTCCGGGTCATATGACCTGGAACCATCCAGACGTACAGAATCCTGCCACGTGACCTGGTCAGGACCCGCGTCGGCAACCGGAGGATGATTCACTCCAGTGTTGACACGGACAATGACCAATGCCGTAGCTTGCGTTCGCCGCCCGTAGGCAATGAGGGTGTAGCTGACGTCGGCCGACGGGTTCACCTGGATAGTTCCGTTAACGGGCACCGAGCCGACGCCTGTGATGACGACGTCAGTGGCATTCTCAGTCTTCCAGCTTAGGGTCACTGGGTCGCCGGCCCGGCCGGTCTTTGATGGGCTGGCTACGAAATCGAGGATTTTGACTGGCTTCTCTACAGTCACGACGGCGGAAGCCGTGACTTGGCCCTGAGCGCCTGAAGCTGTCAAGACGTATGTGGTCGAATCGGTGGGGGTCACAGAGGTCGAGCCTTGGGCATTTACGTTACCGACGCCCGAAATACTTACAGACGTGGCGCCCTCCACCTCCCAGCTCAACGTTGCCTGTTCACCCGGCAGAATGGAAATGGGCGTAGCAGAGAAACGTATGATGCGAGGTCCGGCAGCAACCATGACTGTGGCCGTGGCCGTCACCTGACCGAACTGGTTGGTGGCTGTTAGCGTGTACGTCGTCGTTGCGAGAGGCGAAACGCTAGCGGTGCCGTTTGTTGCAACTGTGCCGATTCCGGATATACTCACTGCGGCCGCGTTTTCGGTCTGCCAGGATAGCGTAGCTGTCTCACCCGCAGTAATGTTGGCCGGTGTGGCCATGAAACTCAATATGCGGACGGCCGGCCGTTCCACGGTGACGGTGATCGTCTGACTTACCTGGTTACTACCGCTTTTGGCCGTAAGAGTGAACATCGTGGTCTGGGTAAGGGTCACCGTCGATGTGCCTGCTTTAGGATCCACGCTACCGATACCGGAGATTGAAACCTCCGTGGCGTCGGACACCTCCCAGACTACAGTGGTGGTTTGTCCAGCCTTGATATAAGCCGGGTCCGCAGCGAACCGGACAATTTTTACCTGAGGTGCAGATCTCGTGGTCACAGTGACGCGCGCTCTGCTTTCCGCACCCTTATCGTCCTTAACAGATAGGCGGAACACGTACGTTTGTCCTTCGCTCGCCATGAACGTGGCCGTCGGGGTATTCTGACCCGACAGGGAAACGCTCGGGCCACCGATCTGAGTCCATTGGAATGTGAGCGGGTCACCATCGGGATCGTAAGAATTCGAACCGTTAAGGGTGATCTGGCCAGCGGGTACACCGATCTGATCTGGCCCCGCATCGGCAACAGGTGGCGTGTTGCCAGTGCGCCGCGTCAAGACTTCATACCGGATACGTGGAATCTCCATGGGAACCGGGTGCTTCAACCCAACAAACTCTTTGGGACGGAGCCAGTTGCCGAACTGCAGTCCGAACACCACGCGGCCGCTGTCGCTGTTACCGACCAGGGTCTCGTTTAGCCCGCCTTCGATGGTAAACGCCCAGCGCGCGTTGAGCGGTTGGACAAAGCGTACCGTGCCGCCAGGACGGTTGTTACCGCCGTGACGGAAAAGTGCTCCGAGGTTGCCTTCCACGTAGCTGTCTTTATACAAGCCAATCTGTGTGCTGCCGCCGATTTGGTCGACGATCTTCAGATACGTTTCCTCAAACGTGCTCGAGGCGATCGTTATGCGGTTAAGGACTGGATTATCCAAAAAGCCTTTGGTGCCAAAGGCGCCTATGCGCCCGCGTTTAAACAGGTAGTCGAGGCCGAAAGCGGCTTGGCCTAAAGTACCACCGGATTGGTACTGGCGAAATTCGACGCGCTTGAAGCTTGAGAATAGGCCAAGCTGCATGTTCTTGTAACGGTTTACGAGCCCAAGATCGAACTGGCCTTCCTGTCTGTCGCCGTACCGCAGATATTCTGCTTCAGCCTGAACAGCGCTCAAGTCGCTGAAGGGGGAGAAAAACCGGCCCTTACCTGTGATGGTGAGATTTCCGGTGGTGTCAGGGCCTGCATTCAAGCCGAGCAAAGCGAAGCGCCGTGGCCTGCTTTCGGCTGCCACCTTCTTAGCCGTCTCTTCGACAACCTTGGCGATTTCGGTTTTCTCAGGTGGTTTGGGCAGCTCGGCAACCTCTTTCCTGATCCCTGCCTGTGCCTGTTTGAGATCGGCTACGTCTCTTTTAAGGCGATCGTTTTCATCCTTCAGGTTTTTCAACAGGGCGAGAATCTCGTCGAGCTTGTCGAGTTTTTTCAGGATCGCCTGGCAGCAATCCTCTTGCTTGCTCGCCAGTTCGTTGATGGCTTTTATGGCGTCGCCGACGCCACCGGCGCTGATGATTTTTCCTTGGGCGTCGGTGACCGTGAGCACCACGCGGCGGTTAATGAACCGGCCTTCTTTGGTGCGGTTGTCCACTTTGGGGTCACGCTTGCCCCGACTTACGATTTCGATCTGGTCTGGTCGTGCTCCATATTTGACAAGGAAGTCGCGTACAGTCTGAGCGCGGGACGTCGCGAGTTTTTGATTGAATTTATCTGAACCGACCCAGTCGGTGTGACCCTCCACTTTGACTTTGTAATCAGGGTGTTGGTTGAGCAACTCCGCAAGGCGGAGCAGGCTGGGATAACCGTCAGAAAGAATATGGGAATTGAATTCGAAGTTGATCTCCTCCCAGTCATCCTTGGAACCGAGTGCCGTAAGCCCCTGTGCGAACATACCAGCTTGCAGGACAAAGGCATTAAGTGCAACCACAACGAGCGCGTTACGTAGACGCATGTAAGTCCTCCTCCACACGGAGCCAGCGGGCGGCTCTCTGAGCGCCACTACGGGCAACAACACTTGATTCTGCTTCTGCCCTGTAGCGTGCGTCCAAAGTGCTTTGGCTGTCGAACAAAATCAATATACAACAATGCCTGTGAGATAAACTCCAATAACCGCGGCGGAGTGCGATAATGACAACAAGGAGCCGCTGGACGGGCAGTCGCTTCGCCGGTCTGGGCTTCGCCTGGAGCGGCGGGGAGGAAAGTCCGGTCTCCACAGGGCAGCGTGCCGGCTAACGGCCGGGGGGATCCGCTCAAAGCGGATCTTACGGAAAGTGCCACAGAAAATATACCGCCCCATCATGTGGGTAAGGGTGAAAAGGTGCGGTAAGAGCGCACCGCGGTTGGAGTAATCCGGCCGGCAGGGCAAACCCCACGCGGAGCAAGACCAAATAGGAGAGGAGGAGTAGCCCGCTCCGTTTGACTCTCGGGTAGGTCGCTAGAGCCGTGCAGCAATGCACAGCCCAGAGGAATGACTGCCACCCGCAAGGGTACAGAAACCGGCTTACAGTCCAGCGGTTCTCAAAGGTCTCTTCTCAGCTTCTTAACTCTAAAATGCAAACCAGGCCGGTTGGAGCCACAGGGCTTCGGATTTGTGGTTTTTACCTCTATTCGCTGTGGTAAATGTCAACACATGGTTGGGGATTGGGCGCACAGCGTTATTTCTCGCAGTGGCGTAATTTCACGCACCGCACTTGTTTTCCCTACTTCGCCATCAGCTTGCAATTCTTTGAAAAATAAGGCACTGCACCGACTGCTCGGTTGGGCTATTTCCTGCTAAGGGAACAGAGGCACACTTGTGGTTGCGTGAAAGGGAGCTGTAGATTAGCCCGTGGAGGAAGCCGAGTATGCATAAATCAGTCTGGAATAGTTGGGTGATTCGTATTTCCCTGATCCTGGCGTTTGTAGCCGGCTCTTTGGCGCTTGTCAGCGCGCCAGGACCGGAATATTCCATTTACGAAAAGGCTCGTTACGCCGATGCAAACTTGGTGGCATATGTGCGTCCGGGCTTAGTTCTGCAAATTTTATCGGCCAGCATAGCGACGGACGGTACAATCAAGGTTCAGTTCAAAATTACAGACCCCAAGGGATTGCCGTTGGACCGTGATGGTGTGTACACACCAGGCGCTGTGAGCACCAGCTTCATTGCAGCCTATATCCCCAAGGGGCAGACGCAGTATGTCGCTTATACTACCAGAACACAAGGTCCGAGCCCGATCACTGGAAAAACGGCTATACAGGCTGGGACGGATAGCGGTGGAACTTACGAGAAGGTGTCCGATGGTGTTTATAATTACACGTTTCGGACGAAGGCGCCTGCTGGTTTCGATGCGACAGCTACGCATACAATCGGCCTCTACGGTAACCGCGATCTTAGTGAGTTTAATCTTGGGGTCAACCTAGCTGATACAACGTTTAACTTTGTTCCCAATGGCTCTCCGGTGACCGTAACGCGCGACGTAATCCGTACGGTAAGCTGCAACAAGTGCCATCAAGATCTGACTGCGCACGGAGAGACGGGCCGCAAGAGCGTGCAGTTGTGCGTGTTGTGCCACCAACCCCAGACTGTTGATCCTGACACAGGCAATACTGTCGATATGCCGGTGATGATCCACAAAATTCACATGGGTTCGAGTCTGCCGAGCGTCCAAGCTGGCAAACCGTATCAAATTATCGGTTTCGCTCAGACTGTAGCCGACTACTCGAAGGTTGTATTTCCGGCTGATGCCAGGAATTGTACTTTTTGCCACGAGCAGAACACTGGGGCCAGCCAGGCAACCGCTTATCTGAAGCCAAATATGGCGGCTTGTGGCGCTTGCCACGATGACGTGGATTTCGCCACAGGTAAGAATCACGCCAGCCTGCCCCAGATTTCCAATAATCTTTGCGGTAACTGCCACATCCCCGAAGGTGAGCTCGAGTTTGATCTATCCATAAAAGGCGCTCACACTATACCCACGTTTTCACAGAGCCTTCCCGGAACGACCTTTCAATTGGTGAAAGTAGACGACGGGGTGGCCGGCAAACGACCAACGGTGACCTTCACTTTACGCGACAAGCAGGGTAACCCAATCTTGCCTTCGTCGATGGCTTCTTTGCGGCTTTACTTAGCTTCTCCCACCAGCGATTACCAAACCTATGTCACAGAAGACGTCCGCAAAGCACAGGGGACCACTGATGGCACATATTATTGGACCTTCCAAAACCCGATTCCTGCTGACGCCAAGGGGACTTACGCAGTAGGAATCGAAGGGTATCGGAATATTACGTTATTGCCGGGTACTGAGAAGGAGCAGACGGTGAGAGATGCCGGCGTGAACAAGGTCATCTACTTTTCTGTGGATGGCTCTCCTGTCCAACCGCGGCGCACGGTTGTGGCGCTGAAGATCCCGGCTACGGGCGGCGGCCCGGTACGCGGCTGCAACGCCTGCCACTCATTCCTTTCGGTGCATGGAGGTAATCGCAACGCTCCGGAGATGTGTGCGATCTGCCATAACCCTACGGCGACGGATGTAGCCAGGCGCCCGGCTTCCGAACAGCCCCCTCAGGGTATCAATTTCGCTCTGATGATCCACAAGATCCATACGGGTGAAGAACTGGCGGCCGATTACACCGTATACGGGTATGGGGGATCCAAAAACACTTTCAACGATGTGCTGTACCCTGGCGACAGGCGCAGGTGTGACTGGTGCCACGTTAACGACTCCCAGCAACTGCCCTTGTCCAGTAAGTTGCAGTTGGTTACGGATCCACGCGGGCTGTTGAACCCGGTGGGACCCACTACCTCGGCCTGTACTGCGTGCCACGGCACAGTCTACGCCGCCTCGCACGCGCTCTCCAATACAACGGTGCTGGGGGAGGCTTGTGCCGCCTGCCACAACCCGAACGCAGATGCCTCAGTTAACCGTGTGCATGCAAAGTAGGCGCCGAGCCAACGATTCATCGAACCAACGGGGCCCCGCCAAGGGCCCCGTTGCCGCATTATTGGCGTGCACGCTGGTTGTGTGCGGGGGGGCCTTTCTGTCGGCCCAGGACACTGCGAAACAACAATCCGGAACATCACCCAAGGCCCAACCCCAGCAAGCAACCTACGTGGGGACAGAAACTTGCCAGACCTGTCACGAAGACATTGCCAAAGCTTTTTCAAAAAGCTCGCATCAAGCCGTCGAAAAATCCACGAGGTGGGGAAGGCAAAATCAGGCTTGTGAAGCGTGCCATGGTCCCGGGAGCATGCATGCAGAATCGGTAAGCGCGCAGGACATCAGAAATCCTGCCAAACTACCCCCCGCGCAAGCTGACAAGATCTGTCTCGGGTGTCATTTGCATCAGGCTACGAACATCGGCCGGATTGAGAGCAGCCATGCCAAGAGCCAAGTGTCCTGTCTGGCTTGTCACTCGGTCCACAAAACGGGTCCGGAGTCGCTGGTGGCGCGGAGAGCGGCAACCATTAACCAGCGTTGCGCCAGTTGCCATTCGCCTGAGTGGGCCAGTTTTCAGAGGCCGTACCGACACAGGTTGCCCGAGGGGGCAATGTCCTGCGTCGATTGTCACAACCCTCATGGGAGCATGGTTCCCTTTATGCGGCATACGTTCGCCGCCAACGAACCGGGATGTTTGCGATGTCATGGCGACAAACGCGGTCCGTTCGCCTATGAGCATGCGCCGGTTCGCCTCGAAGGTTGTCCGGCATGTCACCAACCGCACGGGTCAGCCAACCCAAGGATGCTGATTAGGCAAGAGGTGCGTTTGTTGTGTCTTGAGTGTCACGCCAACCTTCCTTTACCAACGCCATCTGTTGGGCTGGTCGGTGGAACCGTGCCTCCGGGCCTACACAATTTGAACAGCCCGGTGTTCCGGAATTGTACGGTGTGCCATGTAAAGGTTCACGGATCAAACGTCAATCGGTTCTTACTGCGATGAGATTGTTGTTTGTCATTTTGTGCTTGCTGCCCCCTGCTATGGCGCAGGACACTGAAACGCCATCGGCGCCTAAGCCTCAGGAGGCAAAACCTCTTGCTTCCGCCGCTGAGCAAGTTATTACCGGCGATCTTGATTTTGGTTATCGTTGGACCTCCAATGTGGGCGGCAGCGCCGCTACCTACCGCAGCATAGTGAATCTGGGCGAAGGGCCGAAACTGTTCAACCTCAATTTGAGCTTGCGAAACGGCGCCCGAAAAGTTTTTGATAAGCTGAATGTCCGCGCCAACAGCTGGGGTGGCGATCCTTATAACACAGCCCACCTGGATGTAGAGCGAGACCGCGCCTACCGCCTGTCGGCGGACTACCGCAACATCATCTATTTCAGTGCGGAGCCCTCGTTTGGAAATCCACTTCTCAACCAAGGTGTTCTGACCAGCCAGAACTCTTATGACTTGCACAGGCGGCTGTTCGATGTTGACCTGGATCTGCTGCCCAGCAGGAGGGTGACTCCTTATTTGGCCTACACTCGGGACTGGGGTGAAGGACGTGGCGTCACGGACTTCGTGGCGGATAGCAACCAATACCCGGTCGCAGACCATTTCCGTGACAAGACGGACCAATACCGGGGTGGCCTGCGGATTGAACTCACTCGGCTCCACGTGACGTTGGAGCAGGGAGGGACGACGTTTAAAGACGACCAACGCCTGCTGACATCTGACAGGAACTTCGGCAACCGTGTAGCGCCGATCTTCGGCCAGCAACTGCTGCTTGATTATCTTAACCAAGCATATGGTGTACGCGGGGATAGTATTTATAGCAAAGCTCTGGTGACAGTTACTCCGGCTTCCTGGCTGGATGTGTACGGGCAGTTTCTTTACAGCCGACCGCAAAGTGATGTGAAGTACTCCCAGATCAACACCGGGCTTTTTGTAAATTCAGCTTCTCTCGCGTTCTTCAGCGCACAAAACGGTATAGTACTGGCGGAAGCCAAGCAGCCTCACACATCTGGCAGCTTTGGTATGGAAGTGCGACCGGTGCGGCGTGTCAGAATCCTGGAATCGCTCACAAGCGATCATTTTCACATTTCCAGCTCTTCACTCGAAGACGACCTTTTCTGGGGAATTACGCCCGGCTTGCCACCTGTGACAGCGATAAGCTCGATCCCCTATGTGACGCCATTGGTTGTGAATTACAACCGCCAGGAGGTCGACTTGCTTGTGGATGCCACCAAGAAGGTGACCTTACGGGCCGGGCATCGCTACGAGTGGGGAGATGCGCAGGCGCGCGCCTCAACATTAAGCCAAACCGGTCTTGCCGAGATGGGCGAGTTGAAGAGGCAAGTCGGCCTTGCCGGTTTCAGTTACAGGCCGGATGAAAAGCTAAGCTTGTATTTCGATTTTGAGGATTCGGGCTCTGCGCAGAGCTATTTCCGCACTAGTCTCCACGACTACCAGAAGGGGCGTGCGCGGGTGAAGTACCAAGTGATGAGTTGTCTGACAGTGTCCGCAAATTTGTCCGTACTGAACAACCAGAATCCAGCTCCGGGTATCCGCTACGATTTCCTTAGCCGGGAAAACGGTATTACGCTGTTTTGGACACCGCGGGGCGGAAAGAGGATTAGTTTCCTGGGCGATTACACGCGCTCGAGCCTGCGTAGTGATCTCGACTATCTGGTCCCCCAGACGCTGCAACCGGCCCGCTCCTTTTACCGTGACAACGCCCACACAGGAACGGGCTTTTTGGAGTTCCACCTGCCATCAATGAAGCAAGGGACACCTCTCATCAGTGTCGGTGGATCCGTTTTTTCCTCTTCAGGGAGCCGGCCGACGCATTTTTATCAGCCCGTCGGGCGTTTCACATTTCCCATACATAAGAAGCTGTGGTGGTTTGGTGAGTGGCGCTGGTATGATTTTTCGGAGCCGTTTTACCTTTTCGAGGGCTTCCGCACGCACAACTTGATCCTCGGGTTCCGGGCGGTGTTATAGTAACAACGACACGGCTACCCCGCGGCATGACGAACCGAGTTAGTGTGTTGGTGCGGAGCCTCGTCGGGGTTGAGTTGGGGGTGGAGTGAGTGAGCAATTCTGGGGCGATTTCCTTCAAGAATCAAGTGCTGGGGAGGATTCCTTTATTTGCTGGCCTGACTCCTGTGGAGCTCGAAAAGGTGGCTCAACGAGCTCTTGAAAGAAGATTTGCGCCCGGAGAACTTCTCGCTCGCGAAGGCGACCTATGCCAGGGTTTTTACATTCTTAGCCGGGGCAAGGTGAAGATCTTCAAGACCTCTCGTTCCGGACGCGAAATCACTCTGACAGTGGAATCCGCTCCTTCGAGCGTTGCTGAGATACCAATGTTTGACGGAGGTCCATACCCGGCTTCGGTGAGCGCCATTACGGAAGTTTCGGCCTACCTCATCAGTACACAGGATTTCCGAAAATGTTGCCTCGAGACCCCCCAAGTGGCCTTAAAGGTACTCGCAGTCGTTGGGGGACGTCTGCGGCGGCTGGTAGCAGTGGTGGAGAGCGTGAGCTTCGGTAGCATAAGGCAGAGGCTGGCCCAGATCCTGGTTGAACTGTATCGTGAACAGGGACGTAACCCTGTGTACATGCCATTGACCCACCAAGAGCTGGCCTCCAGGCTTGGAACGGTGCGGGAGGTGGTCTCCCGCAATTTGAGCCGGTTTCAGAGCGAAGGCCTGCTGAAAATTCATCGGAGGGAAATTGGGCTGATCGACATACCGGGATTAGAGAGGGAAGCAGAAACAGAGTTTTGACGAAGTACTGTGGAATTCTGCCAGCTAGCCGTTGTTAATTTCTACATATCAGTATCTATTGCAATTGCAGGCGGATGCGAGCGAAGGAGCTTGTGGTTTAGACGGGGTTGTTGAATTTCTCTTCACATTGTGGAAAACAATTGCCGCGCCATGGGCCTGTCTCGGCGTAAGTTCTTCATAATACGAGCGAGATTCCTCCAGTAGGACGGGTTTTTTGAGTAGGTTTGGCCGGAGAATTGCCCCTCCACAATAGTGAAATTCCCTAAGCGAATTTCTTGAGGAGGAGGAAAATGACGGTTTTGCTAGTTCTGTTCACATTTTTGTTGTTCATACTGGTCGACTATCTCCTGCACCATCGAGTTCCAGTTCGCCAGCCGTCCAGTGTCGAAACAAGAACCATTCCTGCAAAAGAGTTTGTGGCGCCTGCGAGTGCATATGTTGATGGCTTTTTAGTCCCCGAAAACCTCAGATACCACCCTGGACATAGTTGGGCGACTCGTGAGAGCAAGCGCCGTGTGCGTGTAGGGATTGACGAGTTTGCAGCGGCTTTGTTGGGTAAAGTTGAGCGTGTTGAACTCCCCAAACCAGGCGTATGGATCCGGCAAGGACAAAAGGTACTGTCCTTTTACAGAAATGGAGAGAAAACAACAATGGTATCGCCAACTGAAGGCGAAGTGATTGAGGTTAATCAGGAAATACTCGAGGATCCCGGTTTGCTACGCAAGGACCCTTACGGGAAAGGGTGGGTTCTGTTGGTAGACGCGCCGGATGAGGAAACCGTGAGCCGCAATCTGGTGCCGGAAAATATGGTTCAGACCTGGATGCGGACTGCCGTAGAGCGGCTTTATGCCCTTCAACCGCAACTGGCAGGGGCGGTTGCAGCTGATGGTGGCAGGCCCGCGGAAGACCTGTTCCAAAACCTTGCCGCCACTTCATGGAAGACGCTCACTCAAGAGTTTTTCCTGACCAAATGAGCTGAAGTCGACAGTTTGGAGAGCAAAGTGCCAAGGGAAATACTTGTTATCGCGCACGGGAGGAAAAGAAACTGGCAATGAGGAAGGGACTCTTATACGACAGCACCCTTTGCATTGGGTGCCGGGCATGCGAGCAGGCGTGTGCGGAGAAATGGGGCCTCCCCTACAGCGAGAAAACCAGCGGCGAGGAGAAACTCTCCGCGCACAAACTCACCACGATAGTGACCTTTGGGGAACATTATGTGCGGCGGCTTTGCATGCATTGCGCTGTTCCAACCTGCGCTTCTGTATGCCCAGTTGGGGCGTTACAGAAAACGGATTTGGGGCCCGTCATCTATGACGAAAGCCGTTGCATGGGATGCCGGTATTGCATGCTTGCCTGTCCGTATCAGGTCCCAACCTACGAGTGGGATCGGAGGCTTCCGCGGGTGAAAAAGTGCGACCTGTGCTATGCACGGCTACGAGCGGGTAAGCCGACAGCATGTTCGGAAGCGTGTCCAACTGGCGCGACAATGACAGGAGATTGGGATTCCTTGGTCCGGGAAGCCCAGCGCCGGATCGCCGCAAAGCCGTTTCAATACTACCCCCGCATTTATGGCTTGCATGAGGCTGGCGGAGCTTCCGTACTTATTTTGTCGGCGGTGCCTTTCGAGCAGCTAGGGATGAAGGTTAACCTTCCGCAGGAACCTTTGCCTCTGCTCACCGCGCGAGTTCTTCGCTTCGTGCCGGATGTGGTCAGCATCGGCAGCGTACTGCTCGGAGGTATTTATTGGATTACACACCGCCGCGAGGAAGTGGCGGCTAGTGAGGGCAAGACACATAAAGATAAGGAATAAGGATCACATTGCATATGGCGGTACACGCAAGATTGAAGCATCTGTCCTTTTGGAGCGGCGTGTTTGTTCTTTTGATGGCGCTGGGTCTATACGCCACTTACGTGCGGATCTTCTACGGGTTGGGGGGCTCGACCAACCTGAGCGACGCCTTCCCTTGGGGGTTGTGGATCGGCTTCGATGTGCTTTGTGGGGTCGGGCTCGCCGCCGGGGGGTTCACCCTTGCAGCCACAGTGCACATTTTTAACCTGAAGCGTTACCAACCCATCGTGCGGCCGGCGATCCTTACAGCCTTTCTGGGGTACTTGTTAGTGATCGTTGCGCTCATGTTTGACTTGGGGCGGCCTTATCGCATCTGGCATCCATTGATAATGTGGAACCCACATTCAGTCATGTTTGAGGTTGGCTGGTGCGTCACGCTTTACACCACTGTGTTGGCGCTGGAGTTTTTTCCCGTGGTGCTCGAACGGCTGGGCTGGCACAAGCCACTACAGTGGATGCACTCACTGCTCATTCCTCTGGTGATTGCCGGAGTCATTTTGTCAACGTTGCACCAGTCCTCACTTGGTAGCTTGTACCTGATCGTGCCGGAGAAGCTCTATCCTTTTTGGTATTCACCCCTTTTGCCGGTTTTCTTTTTCATCTCGGCCGTGTGCGTGGGGCTAGCTATGACCATCTTCGAGTCGTGGCATTCCAGCAAGGCTTTTGGCAGGCCATTGGAGCTTCCGCTGCTGGCCGGAATGGCCCGTGTTCTTGCTGTCGGTCTGCTGGTTTACCTTCTGATGCGCTTCTCTGATTTATTGCATCGCGGAGTACTTGCTTTGGTACTTAAGCCGAGAACGGAGACTTACCTGTTCTTACTGGAGACTGCGCTTTTAGTGGCCCCGATGATCCTCTTATTTTCCCATCGGGTGCGCACGAATCCAGCCAAGCTTTACGCCTCGGCAGTTCTGGTCATTTTCGGTTTTGTAGCCAACCGGCTGAATGTGAGTGTCACCGGCATGGAGAGAAGCGCTGGGGTACACTACGTACCGAAATGGACCGAGATTGCGGTCACGCTCAGCATTGTTGCACTGGGTTTCGCTACCTTCAGAATGGCGGCGAAGTGGCTCCCCGTGTTCGAGGCGCCGCGGAGTGAAGAGCGTGAGAAAGAACTGGACCGGGCGGGTAGTGCCGATTGGTCCACGATGGTAAAGTTGCAATAACCCATGTGGCCGTTTCGGGCCCACGACAAACCGGTGCGCATGAGTCTGACTGTCAAGCTGGTTGTGTGTGTCGTGGCGAGCTTCACGGCCTTTGTGGATTGGTTCAGTTACATTAGCCTGGTTGAACATCGCCGCCATTCCGAGGAGCTGGTTCTGCAAAGCGCGGACCGCATCACAGACCTAATCCAGCGCAGCACGCGGTTTCAGATGCTGCACAACGACAAAGAGGCGCTCTACCAGATGATTCAGGCGATCGGCAATGAGCCGGGTATTCGCCTGGTACGCATTTTCAACGAGGAAGGAAAAATTAGTTATTCCACACGGGCTGCGGAAGTCGGCGGCATGGTAAATAAGACTACTGAAGCCTGCTATGCTTGCCATGTCCGTGCTGCGCCCCTTACCCGTCTGGATCGGCCGGACCGGGCACGGATTTTCATTGATGACAAAGGCCAGCGCGTGCTAGGCATTATTCGTCCTATTCCGAACGAACCGGCCTGTTCGAACGCTGCCTGCCACATGCATCCGCCGGAAAGGAAAATTCTGGGAGTTATAGATGCGAACCTGTCGCTTGCCAGTGTGGACCAGCAGCTAGCCGACTATAGGAAATACCTCTTGCGATTTACCGGGCTTGCAGTCGTACTGGGGTCTCTGGTTAGCATGGGCTTTATTTTCCTGGTGATTCATCGTCCCGTCAGTGAGCTGATTGCGGGGACGAAGCGGGTGGCCGGAGGGGATCTTAAGCACAGGATCCCCGTGCGTTCACACGATGAACTTGGAGAACTGGCTGAATCTTTCAATAAGATGACCGCAGATCTGGAGCGCGCGCGTTTGGAGATTACCTCCTGGGCACGGACCCTTGAGGAACGCGTGGAAGCCAAAACGCGAGAACTTCAGCGGGCTCAGTCAACCCTCATCGCGAACGAGAAAATGGCCTCGCTCGGCAAGCTGGCGGCCACGGTCGCCCACGAGGTCAACAATCCATTATTTGGCATTCTCACTTACTCCCGGCTTGTGTTGAAAGACTTGGAGAAAGCCGACCTGTCGGCGCAGACGAAATCACAACTCGTCGAACACCTTCGTACAATCGAGAGAGAAAGCAGGCGTTGCGGAGAAATCATGCGAAACCTGCTGACTTTTGCCCGTCAGGCGCCTCCGCAACGGGGACCACAGGACCTGAATACGATCGTCGATCGAGCGGTGAAACTAGTGAGCCATCAGTTGGAGTTGCAGGGCGTGCAACTGGAAAAACTCTTCGTACAGAATCTTCCGGCGTGTTATTGTGACGGGCCACAGATTCAGCAAGCCGTCCTCGCCTTGCTAGTCAATGCGGCGGAGGCAATGCCTCAGGGCGGTAAATTAACGGTGGTCACCGAACTCGACCCGGCTGGCGGCGCGGTGGTGTTGCGTATTATCGACACGGGGCCAGGTATCCCGGATGACGTGCTGCCACATATTTTTGAGCCCTTCTATACTACGAAGGAGGACCAGCACCGCACAGGATTGGGGTTGGCCGTTGCTCGCAGCATCATCGAACAGCATGGAGGCAGATTGACCGTGCAATCCCAAGTAGGAAAAGGTACGGAATTTGCTCTTACCCTTGGCCTGGATAACCAAAGATCCCCCACTAGTCCGCCTGATGGAGGCAACATTACGTGAGCATGCCGGAAATACCGCCCAAAACGCTGGGCCGCATTCTGATTGTCGACGACGAGTTGGTAGTCCGGGACTCGCTCGATAAGTGGTTTGCCAGCGAAGGTTATGAGACCGGTTCGGCTGCCAGCGCTCGGGAAGCCTTGCTGGCTGTGCAACAGCAACACTGGGATCTTGCGCTGGTCGACATCAAGATGCCAGGCATGGACGGAATTGAGTTGCAAAAACGCCTGCGAGCAGCCGACCCGAACTTAACCGTCATCATTATGACTGGCTATGCCTCGGTGGAGACGGCAGTGCAGGCGCTCAAGCAGGGAGCATACGACTATATCACCAAGCCGATTGACCCGGATGAGCTTGTGCATTTGGTGGCCAACGCCATAGCGCACAAGCGGGATCGGGAGGAACTCCTGAAGCTCAAAGAGAATCTGGAAGAGATTTATCCGGAGACGCAACTTATCGGTACGAGCCCACTGATGAAGCGCGTGCTGGAGTTGATCCAGATGGTCGCGCCGACCGATACAACTGTGCTCATTTCCGGGGAAAGCGGTACAGGGAAAGAGCTGGTCGCGCGCGCTATTCATGCTGCTGGCCCCAGACGTTACATGCCGATGGTCGTGATTCATTGCGGAGCCTTGACGGAAACCCTCCTGGAAAGCGAATTGTTTGGGCACGAGCGTGGCGCCTTTACCGGTGCGCAGTATCGAAAAAAGGGAAAGTTTGAGGTGGCCGATGGCGGCACGGTATTTCTCGATGAGATCAGCGACATCAGTTTGAAGACTCAGACTGACCTGTTGCGGGTTCTCCAGGAAAAAGAAATCGTGCGGGTGGGCAGTAACCAACCAGTGAAAGTGGACTTTCGCTGCATCGCCGCTACAAACAAGAACCTGGAGGAGCTGGTCAGGGCGGGGACCTTCCGTCCGGATCTATTTTACCGGCTCAACGTTTTCCGCATCGATCTGCCTCCGCTGCGGGAACGTCGTGAAGATATACCATTGCTTGCCGACCATTTTTTACGTAAATTTGCTGCCGCAATGAACCGGCCTGTCCCCAGACTTTCGCCAAAGGCGCTGGACGTGCTGCTTGCCTATGATTGGCCCGGCAACGTCAGGGAGCTAGAGAATGCGATCGAACGAGCTATGGTGATTGGGCGTGGAGATGAAATTGAACCCGACGCCTTTCCGTTTCAGACGGGAGCCGGTAAAGAGTCGAAAACGGGCTCCACGCTGGCCGATGTCGAGAGGGAGCACATCGCAAGAGTACTGGAGGAAACTGGTTGGAATTTGTCGCAAGCGGCCCGGATTCTCGACATCGACAGGACTACGTTGTACAACAAGATTAAACGTTACGGTCTGAGGTGAGCCTGCGGCGTTCCAAGATAGAAGCGATCCACTTGTGCGCCGTGGGCGAGGCGAGTTCCCCGGGCTTGTTCTCTGATCTGGCGCGCAACCTTGAAAGCATTTTTGGCGTGCCCTGTGTCATTTGGGAAAACTCCCTTCCAGTGGATTCGGCCTTTGATGTGAATCGTGGACAATATCACTCAACCGCCATTTTGCGGATTTTGGAGCCGCTTGCCATAGGCGCAACGGAGGTGCGGCTGTTGGGCGTCACATGTCTGGACTTGTTCGTCCCAGTGCTCACTTTCGTTTTCGGGGAAGCGCAGCTAGAAGGCCGCTGCGCCGTCGTCTCACTCTACCGGTTACGGGAAGAGTTTTATGGCTTGCCGGCTTCAGAACAACTCCTTAAGGAGCGTGCCCTGAAGGAGGCGGTGCACGAGCTGGGGCATACTTTTGGCTTGCGACATTGTAGTGACTGGCGATGCGTGATGGCGTCAACGCATGCGGTCGAGAGGCTGGACTTGAAGAGCATCAATTTCTGCCCCTCTTGCCAAAAGGCGATTTGGCGCGATATTTAAGGCTTGACTGGCCTGAGCCCTACGACAAACCCTTCACAAACACTGCTATGTCGATGCCTTGGCGTACACTCTGGCTTACCACGCAGAAATCTTCGAACAATTCGACGCAACGCCGGGCTTTTTCACGTTCCGCTTCCTGCAAATGAGGGTCGATCAGAACTTCCACTTTGCCGACTCTTAACCGTCGGTTGGTGGTTCGTACGATCTGAACCTTCACTTCGGTATGGATGGGCCCCAGAGGAATATGGGCCTTGCGGGCGCAAAACAAGAAGCTTGCGCTAAGACAATTGCCTATGGCTGCGGCCAACACCCGTGCGGCATTGGGCCCCTTGTCAGCGCCCAGCGGAGGAGGTTCATCCATGACCAGGGCGGCGAAACTGTCCTTGTCAAACTTAACCAGGAATTCATATCCCTCAGTCTGATCGATTGATATTGTGAACTGACTGGCTATTTCTGTCATACCCTAACAGTGCGCTTCGACGCCTATATTTCCCTTTAGTTGCTCGCCTGGTTGCCAGTGTTTGCTGCAACCTTCGTAGGCCGCTTCAGGCCCAATAGGCCGCGCCAGGCTTCTGTGTGATGACGATGTCGCTCAGAAAACGGACCGCTTTGGCAAGACCTTCTTCGGCGGACATCAGACTGTCCTCGTGTTCGATGGAAAGCACGTAATCATAGCCGTACATTCGTAATGTGGAGACGAACTCCCGCCACCATGTCTCGCCGTGTCCATAGCCACAAGTGCGGAATATCCAGGACCGATTCTGCTCGTCGGTATAGCTTTTAGTGTCTAGTACGCCGGTGAACGGGAGGTTGCGATCGTAGATCTGAGTGTCTTTCGCGTGAACATGAAAAATAGCGTCTCCAAGGATGCGTACGGCGGCGATGGGATCGATGCCTTGCCAGAACAAATGGCTGGGGTCAAAGTTGCATCCAACATTCGGTCCTGCAATGGCCCTCAGCTTAAGCATGGTTTCCGGGTTATAAACAACGAAGCCCGGGTGCATTTCGATGGCGATCTTTACTCCATGATCGGCAGCAAACTTCGCGCGCTTAGTCCAGTACGGGGCTACTTTTTTCTCCCACTGCCAGGCTAGCAGCTGAGGATAGTGTGGCGGCCAAGCCGCGGTCACCCAGTTGGGGTACTTTGCTTGATCGCTGTCGCCAGGGCACCCGGAGAAGTCGATAACCACGGGGACACCGAGTTTTTCGGCCAACAGAATGGTTTTGCGATTGACTTCCTGATGAGATTTGGAGACGGCATGGTCGGGGTGTAGCGGTTCGCCGTGACAGCTCAAGGCGCTTATGGCGATGCCATTGTCATCCAGTTTTTGTTTGAACTCTCTGAGAGCGATCTTGTTGTCGAGCATGGATAGCTTGCAGTGCGGGTCTCCAGGGTAATTCCCGGTGCCCAGCTCGACGGTGTTTACTCCCAGGCTTTTCAGCTTCTCAATCGCCTGATCTAAAGAGAGATTTGCCAGCAGCGCGGTGAAAACTCCGACTCTCACGATTTTTCTCCTTGTTCAAGCAATTATCAGATTCGTAATAACTGGGGATCAGCATAACACACTAGGCATGCGGTCCAAAGCTTTTGCAGGCGCGAGGTGAAACCAAATACAATGGGCCGGTTCGGGAGGATTCCACGAATGAACCCTTGTTCTGCGTGCGGGAAAACCCGGCGCTCTTTTTTGAAATCTAGTGCATTGAGTCTAGGTGCTGCATTCTGGGGTAATGAGACACTTGAGGCGGCCACAGAGAATATCCAAACCGCTTCCAGGCCTTCTGAGTTGAAGATTACAGACCTCCGAGTAACAGTCGTGGTTGGGGCTCCGATGCGGTGTCCGCTCATCCGTATAGATACAAATCAGGGCATCAGCGGGTACGGAGAAGTCAGAGATGGAGCGAGCGCGACATACGCAGTGATGCTGAAGAGCCGGTTGGTCGGCGAAAATCCTTGCAACGTAGACAAGATATTCAGGAAAATCAAGCAATTTGGCTTCCATGGCCGCCAGGGCGGCGGGGTGTCAGGGGTTGAAATAGCTCTTTGGGACCTTGCAGGCAAAGCCTACAACGTCCCGGCCTATCAGATGCTTGGAGGGAAGTTCCGTGACAAGGTTCGGATTTACTGTGATACGACCGAATCCCATGATCCCAAGGTGTTTGCACACCGCCTGAAACAACGCATAGAGCGAGGTTTCACTTGGCTAAAGATGGATTTGGGGGTAGATCTGGTCGAAAGCACTCCGGGTTGCCTCTCCCGGCCCTTAGGAACCTCACTGAAGGATTTTCGGGGAACTCAGGGCATGTTTACGGGCGTGGAGCTTACCGACAAGGGAATCGCGATTATGTCGAATTTTGTCGGTGAGATTCGTTCCATTATCGGTATGGAGGTGCCTTTGGCGGCGGATCATTTTGGTCATATCGGTGTCAACTCATGCATCCGTTTGGGAAAAGCGCTGGAAAAGCATAACTTGGCCTGGCTGGAAGATATGATTCCCTGGTGGAATACCGACCTCTGGCGACAAATCACCCAGGAAGTCGGGATCCCCACCCTTACCGGCGAAGACATTTACCTCAAAGAGCCCTTTCTGGAGCTGTGTCGTAACCACGCCGTGGACATTCTCCACCCGGACCTGATGACTGCCGGGGGGATGCTGGAGACGAAAAAAATTGGCGACATGGCTCAGGAGTACGGTCTGGCGATGGCCCTACACTTCGCCGGAACGCCCGTTGGCTGTATGGCTAACGTGCATTGTGCAGCAGCTACAGAAAACTTCCTCGTTCTCGAAAACCATTCGGTGGACATTCCTTGGTGGGACGATCTCGTGGATGGCATCGAAAAGCCCATCATTCAGAAGGGCTTTATTAAGGTGCCGGAAGGACCCGGTTTGGGGATCCGTCTCAACGAAGAAGTGATCCGGGAACACATAATGGCAGAGCCGGGATACTTCGAACCAACTCCACAGCCGGACAAGGAACGCTCCTACGACCGTCTTTGGAGCTGACGACAGGCGGCACGGTTAGATCGTTCCGGAGTAGCGTTTGAGAATTTGGGGCAGGTTTTGAGAAAAGGCAGACTTCGCCATCACCATATCACAACCGCTTTCATGTGCTTTCTGCTTCAGCTCGCCGTGAACGTTAGATACATATGCAAGCAAACTGATCTGCTTTAGCTCCGGGTTATTTTTTAGCTTGGAAATCACATGGAGCGGACGTGCACCGGGGATGTTAAGATCCAGGATAATTAGAGCAGGCTTGGAGCGAGCCTTTTCCAAAAGCTGCTGGTCTTCCTTAACGAATTCCACTTGCATACCTGTACGCTTGGCGGCCTCGGTAATCTTTACGGTGAAAAGAAGATCCGACACCATCGCCAGGATCTTTTTGTTTGACTGTTTCTGCATATGGGTCAAATAGCCGACCTTACTTCATGTCATTTATTGATATCTGTTTCCAGTTCTGTTGTCGAGTGTAAATCTGGAAGGGCATTACGATCTTACTAGTTTTCTTTTACCGAACGCAACCGTAAGGTGCATGTTATGTTGGGAGCATGCATAGCGAGGGGAATCCGTTTCAAGATCCTATCCGTTTTGAAGGTCGCCTCCCGCCGTGTGCTGTGGTGATTTTCGGAGCAAATGGAGATCTGGTGAAGCGGATGTTGATGCCAGCTTTGTACAGGCTGGCGGCAGGAAGGCATCTTCCACCCGGCTTTACCATAGTCGGCAATTCCCGGACTCCAATGAACGACGGACAGTTCCGGGAGGTTATGAAAGCCGCCCTCAACGTCCACCTTTCTGGCGATGTGGTGGATGCACACGTATGGCGGGATTTCGCTCAAGGTTTGTTCTACTGTTCAGGCGATGCGGGGGATAAGGGCACGTATCAAAAAATCCACGCCGCGCTGAAGAGCGCCTCCTCACAACGGCACACAGAGGGCAATGTTCTTTTTTACCTGGCTACACAGCCAAGCCTGTATGAAACCGTTGCCGAAGGCATCTTTGCTGCTGGCCTTGCTCGGGGTGACGGATGGCGCCGCTTAGTCGTGGAAAAGCCATTTGGGCACGATCTGGCAAGCGCCCGAGAGCTCAACCGAAAGCTCCAGCGGGTATTCGATGAATCGGAGATCTACCGCATCGATCACTATCTGGGAAAAGAGACGGTCCAAAATGTCCTTGCCTTTCGCTTCGGCAATGGCATTTTCGAGCCTCTGTGGAACCGGCGTTATGTCAACCATGTTCAGATCACTGCCGCGGAATCTCTGGGGGTGGAAGGCCGGGGTGCTTATTATCAGCAGACAGGCGCGTTGCGTGACATGGTTCAGAATCACTTGCTCCAGGTGATGGCCACCGTGGCTATGGAGCCCCCTGCCGCTTTCGAACCCAACGCAGTGCGGGACGAGCGGGCAAAGTTGCTTCGGTCCGTCCGAATTTGGAAACCTGAAGAGGTCCTTGCCAACGCCGTTGCCGGGCAGTATGGCTCGGGACGCGTGGGAGAAGGAGAGATGCCTGGCTTCCGACAGGAGCCCGGTGTGGACCCGGAGGCACGGACGGAAACCTACGCCGCAATAACCCTGTTCATAGATAATTGGCGTTGGGCCGGGGTCCCGTTCTATATTCGGACCGGCAAGCGGCTTGCCAGGCGAGTTACAGACGTCGCCATCCATTACAACACTGCGCCTCATGCTCTGTTCCAGTCTGACTTGGTTGGTGGATTGCTGGCCAAGACACCCAACCTGCTGGTTCTTCGGATCCAGCCGGAAGAAGGTATCTCACTGAGGTTTCTGTCAAAAGAGCCCGGGCTGGGAATGAGACTACGTCCTGTCTCCATGGATTTCGATTATGGTTCCAGTTTCGGAACCCGCCTGCCCTCCGCTTATGAAACTTTGTTGCTGGACGCGCTGGCCGGCGATGCCAGTCTGTACACGCGCCAGGATATGGTGGAAGCCAGTTGGGCGATTGTAGAGCCGATCTTGGAGGTGTGGGCGCAAGCGAATTTCGAATTTCCCAACTACGCGGCCGGGGCTTGGGGACCCGCGGCCGCCGACGAAATGCTGGCGCGGCGCGGACATGCATGGAGAAAACCGTGAGCAGCGCGTTCATCTCTGCAGAAACTATTCAGAAGCAACTGCACGAGCTATGGGTCTGTTTGGGTCAGCAGAAGAGCGCCGTACTGCGCGCCTGTGCCATGACGCTCATTGTAGTCGACCGCGGACAGGAGGAGGGTACTGGGGAAATCTATGACATTTTGGCCGCTCTGATGAGAAATCATCCGAGCAGGGCCATCGTACTGCATTTAACTCCGAGTACTCAAGAAGCCATCCAAGCTCGGGTCTTTGCTCAGTGCCGGCTTCCACTTGGTCAGAGCCGCCAGATCTGTTGCGAACAGATTGAGATCACCTCGGACGTTTCCCGGCTACCTGAGGCAGTCACCATAGTTCTGGGATCTATGGCGCCGGATTTGCCAGTGGTATTGTGGTGCCGGTCCTTCGATTTACTCGACGTCACCGGGTTCCGAGATCTGGCGAATGTTGTGGATAAGATCATTACGGACTCCGGCCGTCACAGTGAACCGCAAATAGCCTTTCGCCGACTTTTGACACTCCGTCGAGGGCAAGGGGTAGTTGCCGATCTGGCCTGGACCCGCCTGACTCCTTGGCGCGAAGCGGTGGCGCAGGTTTTTGCCATGAGGGCTTGCGCCACCTCGAGCCCGCATATTTCTCAGGTGCGCATATGGCACGGAGGGCCCAAGGCTTCTACCGCCGCGTATTACCTGGCAGCTTGGTTAATCAACTGCTTGGGATGGAAACCAGGAGAAAGCGGGGAGTTGGCTATGCTTCCTATTGAAATAGCAGCTCCCGGGGAAGTTATGGGGCTTGAGGCGGTATCTCCAGAGATGACGATCACCGTGAGGCAGCAAAGTATTTCCGAATTGAATATTCGCGTCAACGGTGTGCAATACCACGTCAGGCTTCCAGCAAGCCCCCATGCGGAGGCTTTGAGTGAAGAAATGTCGATACTGGGTGCTGATCTTGTGTACGACCGGAGCCTCGAGCGAGTCGTAGAACTTCTGAGGCCGTGAGTTAGGTGATGTGCGCGCAATGGCACTCGTGGCCCACGTTGGAGCTCGCAAGTGAAGCTTGCGCACGCTGGATTGCCCAAAAATTGGAATCCGCCTTGAGCATCCGCGGCCACGCTTCAGTCGCAATTTCAGGTGGAACCACGCCGCGGCTTCTGTTCGAGTGCCTCGCTGTGATGAGACTTGGGTGGCCTCATATACATGTTTTTTGGGTCGATGAGCGCTTGGTCTTGCCTTGCGATCCTGAGAGCAATTTCCGGCTCGCCTATGAGACGCTGATCGGGCCTGCCGGCATCCCGCCGGCAAATGTACACCGTGTTCGGGGGGAGCTCTCCCCCGACGAAGCTGTACGGCGCTATGTGGGGGACGTGCGCAGGTTCTTTAAACTTGGCCGCGGCGAGCTCCCTCGCTTCGACGTTATGCATTGTGGCATAGGGGCCGATACGCATACCGCCAGCCTGTTTCCGGGCGATCCGCGAATCCATGACCGCACTGGGATTGCTGCTACGGTTTATGTTCCAAAATTGTCGCAATGGCGGGTAACTCTTTTGCCAGGGCCAATAGTGAACGCTGCGCATACCGCAGTGCTGGCTGCAGGCAATGACAAGGCTGAGGCTGTTCGGTCTGTGTTCACTGAGCAATATGCCCCGATCCGGTATCCAGCCCAGCTCAATTGCCGATTAAGCGCTTTCTGGTTTCTGGATGCGGCTGCCGCGCGGTTTCTCCGCCAATGAAACCGGACCCTGCGAGAACGTCTTGGTTTACCGCAAATAGACCACGCTGTTTTGGGCTTGATCCAGTGCATTTGTACAGGAGCGCTGCGTTTCAATTTAAGTGCACCGGCCAATTGGAACGCCCAAACAAACAGAAAATCAGCGACTCATTTAAGCGGCGCGGAATTTTAGCCAGCGTGCTAACAGCAGGCTGCCGAGCCCTGCGCCTCCTAACATCCAAGTTTCCGCCTCGTCGGCTTCGCTTACCGGAGGGGGGTCTTGTGCCGGAGATCCGTAGGAGAAGTTGTCAATCATCTGGAATCCGTTGAGTGGTTGAAACTTAATCCACGTAAGGGGTGTATTTGAGATAAACCCGGCAAAGGTGCGTGTCGGCTTGCTGGCAGTGGCAATTGTAAATTGCTCCCCGGTGGAAAGGGTGACCAAAACCGAGGCAGCGTATGGGGTGTGCGTCATTAGGTCTGCACCGACGGACCGTATCCCTGGTGCCGGTAAATTAGCGAGTAGATAACCCCCACCCCACGCTGCATTGGGGCCCATGAGAAGATCTCCCGAGCTCCAATCGTAGTTGCTCGAGCCGGCTGGGTCCTCAGTATAGAGGTAGTAGTTGCTGGGCGGCGTCAGTCCTATGAACTGCACATTATTCAAGGTGAGTCCGGAAGACGTACTATAGTTTCCAGGTGTTGACGCAGTAGCGAGCCCTTCAAACGTAATCGTGATCACCCCGCTGTTGGCGGCTAGCCATGCGGATTGGTCCGTATAAAGCAAAGCAGTGGCTGTTGACGTGCCGGACAGGGTTACGAGCGCGATCAGCGCAATTGCTGGGGCGTGGGGGCGAAGATGCTGCCTCATAGAGTTTCCTTTCTAAAACTGGTGTCTGAAAGAAAAGTATGTTGAGCTCTCGTTTTTTCTCCCGGGTTTGTTGTGCCTGGTGCAGTAAGATTTGGGATGCCCGTTTAGGGCGCAGTGTTGTGAAGCTGACGAGGACGGAAGTGTGACGTCGCCAGTAGCTTGACGCTGGGCCGCTGATGTGGATAAATGGAAGAACCAACAGGAGGGGATATGTCATTGGTGGAAACGGTCCACTCGATTTTGAAGAGCAAAGGCTGTCAGGTCTGGAGTTTACCGCCTGACGCAACTGTGTATGAGGCACTTGCCGTGATGGCCGAAAAGGATATTGGCGCTCTCGTGGTTGTTTCGGGAGGCAAGCCGGTGGGCATTTTTTCCGAAAGAGATTATGCCAGAAAGGTGATTTTGCGCGGGAGACATTCCCAGGACACACGTTTAAAGGAAATCATGGGGAGTCCGGTTATTACTGTGACGCCAGATCACACTGTGGACGAGTGCATGAGAATTATGACCCGCAGCCGCGTTCGCCACCTGCCCGTGCTGGATGGCGATAAGATGGTGGGCATAGTATCCATAGGCGACCTTGTGAATTCAATCATATCTTCGCAGCGCGCGACGATAGAGCAGCTACATAGCTATATTGCGGGCAAATACCCTGCCTGAAAGATCCCTCAACACCGATCCTATCCTCCGGTGTATATTGAAACGAGGAGGAATAGGATGCGTTTCTTTCTCGTAATAAGCATGACAGTTTTGTTCGCGCTGAGTTTCGTTGCCCTTTCGCAACAGAAAACCCCGCCCCACACGATTGTCTTCAAGACTAAGATGGGCAATGTAACTTACGACCATGTCAAGCACCTGGAGCGAGCAAAAAAGGACTGCAATACCTGTCACGACAAACTTTTCCCGCAATCTCAAGCGCCGCTGACAGCTTGGAAGACTGGGATGCATAAAGCCGCGGAAAAATCGAAAACCTCTTGCGGCGCCTGCCACAATCCTAGTGGACCAGCGTTTGGGGTAACCGGCAACTGCAACAAGTGCCATGTAAAAGGCTGAGTTCTCTCACTCTTAGCGAGTTGCGCACAGCTTTACATTCGCCCCTCCATATTTCCCATTTGAGGAGGCGTGTGCGCCTTCTCCCATAAAGCACCCTTGCGCTAAGGGTGCCTCTTTTGGGATAATAATCTTGACTTGAAAGTACAGATTAAACTTTGACTCGTGCTTTCATGGAATCGGAGGGGCAATGGGCGGTGCAGACAGCATTGAGCAGCTCACAAATCAAGAGTACAAGTACGGCTTTGTCACCGAGGTTGAAGAAGATTCGGTTCCCCCAGGGCTCAATGAGGAGATTATCCGGACGATTTCCGCCAAAAAACACGAGCCTGAGTTTATGTTGGAGTGGAGGTTGCGGGCTTACCGTCATTGGCAGACCATGCCAGAGCCCCACTGGGCAAACGTTCATTACCCCCCGATCGATTATCAGAAAATCGTTTACTACTCCGGTCCAAAGGGAAAAGGCTTACGTCCGAGAAGCCTCGATGAAGTGGATCCAGAGATCATACGGACCTATGAAAAGCTCGGCATTCCCTTGCGAGAGCAGGAAGCCCTTGCAGGCGTGGCTGTGGATGCAGTCTTCGATAGCGTCTCTGTAGCCACCACATTTAAAGAAAAGCTGGCCAAGCTGGGCATCATTTTCTGTTCGTTTTCCGAAGCAGTCCAGGAACATCCCGAGCTTGTCCGGAAATATTTAGGCTCGGTGGTGCCCTATACCGACAATTTCTTTGCCGCTCTGAATTCCGCTGTTTTCAGCGACGGCTCTTTTTGCTACGTCCCCAAAGGGGTACGTTGTCCCATGGAACTATCGACGTACTTCAGGATCAATGCGCAAGACACGGGACAATTCGAGCGTACCCTTATTATTGCCGACGAAGGAAGCTACGTAAGCTACCTGGAAGGCTGCACAGCGCCTATCCGGGACGCGAACCAGTTGCACGCTGCCGTTGTCGAGTTGGTGGCGCTCGATAACGCCCAGATCAAATACTCCACGGTACAGAACTGGTATCCGGGTGATAAGGAAGGCAAGGGCGGCATCTACAACTTCGTCACCAAGCGTGGTAAGTGCCTGGGAGTTAATTCCAAGATCTCATGGACGCAGCTTGAAACAGGCTCGGCCATCACCTGGAAGTATCCCAGTTGCCTCCTTATGGGGGATAACTCTGTGGGAGAGTTCTATTCGGTGGCCGTAACCAACAATTATCAGCAGGCTGACACCGGCACGAAGATGATCCATATCGGCCGTAACACGAAAAGCACCATTGTGTCCAAAGGTATTTCCGCTGGTCACGGACAGAATAGCTATCGGGGACTGGTGAAAATTCTCAAAGGTGCGGCGGGTGCGCGAAATTACTCAGAATGTGATTCGTTGCTCATCGGAGACAAATGTGGCGCGCATACTTTCCCGTATCTTGAAGTCAGAAACGCAACCGCTCAAGTAGAGCATGAGGCAACCACCTCAAAAATAGGCGAGGACCAGATTTTCTATTGCCGCCAGCGGGGAATTTCTACCGAAGATGCTGTTTCAATGATTGTTAACGGATTTTGTAAGGAAGTGTTTCGTGAACTTCCAATGGAATTTGCGGTGGAGGCTCAAAAGCTGCTTAGTATAAGCCTCGAAGGCAGCGTGGGGTAATAAGGGATGCTGAAGATAAAGAATTTGTACGCACGAGTAGGGGAGAGGGAGATTCTCAGGGGCATAGACCTTGAAGTAAAGGCCGGGGAGGTTCATGCCATTATGGGACCGAATGGATCTGGGAAGAGCACCCTCGCACAGGTACTGGCCGGTCGCGATGTGTATAAAGTGACCGAGGGTGAAGTTCGATTTGAGGGGGAAAATTTGCTGGAACTGAATCCGGAGACAAGGGCAGCGGCAGGCATTTTTTTGGCATTCCAATACCCGGTCGAGATCCCTGGAGTCAGCAATATGTATTTCCTGCGCGCGGCTCTCAACAACCTGCGCAGGCAGCGGGGACTCCCCGAGTTGGACGCGATGGATTTCCTTGAACTGGTTCAGCAAAAGATGCAGGCGCTCGAAATGAGCGAGAGTTTGCTTAACCGTGCAGTGAATGTAGGGTTTTCCGGAGGCGAAAAGAAACGCAACGAGATTTTTCAGTTGGCGCTGCTGGAGCCTAAGCTGGCCATTTTGGACGAAACAGATTCGGGGCTGGATATCGACGCGTTAAAAACGGTTGCTGATGGGGTGAACTCACTGCGAAGCCGGGATCGCAGTTTCATTGTTGTAACTCATTACCAGCGATTGTTGAACTACATTATCCCGGACTTTGTACACGTAATGTACAAGGGGCGTATTGTGCGGTCGGGCGACAAGAGCTTAGCTCTCCAATTGGAACAAAAGGGTTATGCGGAAATGGATGATGCGGTAGTGAGCGAGTTAGTGTGATGACCGGCACAAGTGAACAACGTGGCCAGCTCCTTGCGGACATAAACAGGGTGGAACAAGATCTTTTCACCGGTCCGGCATGGCTTCGGGACTTGCGGCGTAAGGCCGCTGAACTTTTTGCTCAACTGGGTTTGCCCAACACACGAAATGAGGATTGGAAATACACCGATGTTGCCCCGATTGGGCGCATCAGGTTCTCCCCCGGCGCCTCAACTATACCCCGGCTTGGTTTCCAGGATTTGGAGAGTACAACGCTTACAAAAGCCGCTTTTCAAAGGCGTTTGGTATTCATCAATGGCCGGTACTCAGCCGAGCTGTCGGCTCTTCCCCACCCGGGTGGGAGTGTAGTGGCGAAGAGTCTTGCTCATGCGCTATCAGACGGAGACGAGCGGGTTCGAAACCATCTAGGGCATTACGCGGCTCTCGATCAGGGCGCTTTTGTGGCTTTGAATGCGGCGATGTTCCGTGATGGAGCGCTGATTGTAATACCCGCAGGGGAAATCGTTGCAGAGCCAATACATATGGTATTTGTATCTGTGCCTTCTGACGAGCCTTTGATCTCCCACCCAAGGAACCTTCTTATCGCTGGCAAGCAGTGCCAGGCCGTCTTCATCGAGGAATACATCAGTGTCGCTCCGGGGGTGCACTTCACCAACCCGGTAACGGAGCTGGTGGTTGGAGAAGAAGCTGTTGTCCATCATTACAAGCTGCAAACCGAAAGCTGGGATGCTTTTCATATCGCGTGTATCCAGGCGGTGCAGCACCGGAGCAGTAATCTGGTTTCGCACAATTTTGTTCTGGGTGGCGCACTGGCGCGGAACGACATTCACACGGTTCTGGATGCCGAAGGCGCCGAGTGTACCCTCAACGGCCTTTTCCTCGCCGGAGGTGCCCAGCACTTCGACAATCACACGGCCATCGATCATGCCAAACCAAACTGCTTGAGCCGGGAGCTTTACAAAGGCATTCTGTCTGGACGTTCACGCGGGGTGTTTAACGGCAAAATTATCGTGCGTAAGGACGCCCAGAAAACCAATGCATTACAGAGCAACAAGAACCTTTTGTTGTCTGAAGACGCCGTGATCAACACCAAGCCGCAGCTGGAAATTCTTGCTGACGATGTGCGCTGTACACACGGAGCCACCATCGGCCAGCTTGACGCAGAGGCGTTGTTTTACCTACGATCTCGGGGTATCACGCAGGCGGAGGCCCGCAATCTGCTGACTTACGCCTTTGCAAATGAGATTCTCGATCGGATTCACGTTGAGGGTCTGAAAGAGAACCTGGAACGAGCTCTGTTCCGCAGGTTGACCGAGGTGATGGGAGGGAATCGGCTGTGAACAATGACCTCGCCCATGCTTCGAGCGGTACAGTCGCGCAGCTTCTAGACGTACTGAAAGTCCGTGAGGATTTCCCGATTCTCCGTCAGAAGGTGCGAGGCAAGCCGTTAGTTTATCTGGACAATGCCGCCACCACGCAAAAGCCGAAAACGGTCATCGAGGCGATTGCACGCTTTTACACCACGGATTGTTCCAATATTCACCGCGGCGTGCATTTACTAAGCGAACGTGCCACCGCCGCATACGAGCAAGCGCGTGAGAAAGTTAGGCGCTTTTTGAATGCGGCAGAGACCAGCGAGATTGTTTTCGTACGTGGCGCGACCGAGGGCATTAATCTTGTGGCGAACAGCTTTCTTCGGTCACGGCTGCAACCGGGCGATGAGGTGTTGATTTCCGCCATGGAGCATCACTCGAACCTCGTTCCCTGGCAGATGGTTTGTGAGGAGAAGGGCGCACGCTTACGCGTGATTCCCATTAACGACAGCGGCGAGCTGATATTAGAAGAGTTCGATAGGATGCTCGGACCGCGGACGCGATTGCTAGCCATCGCTCATGTGTCGAACGCCCTGGGTACTGTGAATCCCATACGCCGGCTGATTGTTGACGCACAGCGATGGAACATTCCGGTATTGGTGGATGGAGCGCAGGCCGTTTCCCATCTGAAAGTCGACGTTCAGGCGCTCGATTGTGACTTTTATGTGTTTTCCGGGCACAAGGTGTATGGCCCAACCGGAATCGGTGTTCTTTACGGCAAAGCGAGTCGCCTTGCGGCCATGCCCCCATATCAGGGCGGAGGGGATATGATTCGCTCGGTTACCTTCGAGAAAACCATATACAGCGATCCGCCGTATAGGTTCGAGGCTGGAACGCCGAACATCGCCGGCACGATTGGCTTGGGCGCTGCCATAGATTACATCACCGAGCTTGGTATGGACCGCATAGAGGCGCATGAACGAGCACTTTTGGCTTACGCCACCCGTACCCTGTCCCGCATCCCGGGCTTGAAGATTTTGGGGGCGGCATCGGAGAAGGCTGCGGTGGTTTCCTTCGTACTCGAAGGCGTTCACCCGCATGACGTGGGAAGCATCCTGGATCTTGAAGGAGTAGCCGTACGCACGGGACATCATTGCGCCCAACCGGTCATGGAACGTTTTGGAGTAGCAGCCACAACGCGAGCGTCTTTTGCCCTGTACAACACGACGGAAGAAATCGATGCGCTAGTGCGAGGCATACTCAAAGTAAAGGGGATTTTCCGCTGAATGTCTGATTTGCGCGAATTGTACCAGGAATTGATCGTTGACCATAGCCGGAGCCCGCGGAACTGCCGGGCTATAGAAGATGCAGACCTCAGCGCAGAGGGATACAACCCCCTGTGCGGAGATCACGTGATTCTATATGTGAAGCTGGAAGACGACAAGGTAAAAGATATCAGTTTCCAGGGTAATGGCTGTGCCATCTCTACGGCTTCCGCATCATTGTTAACCGAAGTGTTGAGGGGGAAGACACGCGCCGAAGCGGAGCTTCTTTTCAAAAGCTTTCATGATTTAGTGACCGGCGCCAATTCTCAAGATGCCAACAGCGGTGCTTTGCTCGGAAAGCTAAAAGTGTTCGCAGGGGTTAGTGAATTCCCTGTTCGGGTCAAGTGCGCGACGCTAGTGTGGCATACTCTGAAGGCGGCATTGGACAAGGTCAGGCAACCCGTGTCGACGGAGTGATGCTATGGCTAAAGATGAAGGAATAATCCCCGAGCCCGCCCCGGAGGGTCTGAAGCAGCAGGTCCTACAGGTCCTGAAAAGCTGCTACGATCCAGAGATTCCCGTCAATATTTATGATCTCGGCCTGATTTACGAGTTGGAGGTGGACGCTGGTGGACGAGTTAACATCCTGATGACCTTGACGGCTCCAAGCTGTCCTGTCGCGGGCGCTATACCAGAGGTTGTGCGCTCCAGAGTCAGCCAGATCGACGGCGTCAAGGAGGTTAACGTCGCGCTTACCTGGGATCCACCCTGGAGCCCAGACAGAATGTCTGCTGCCGCCCGGCTCCAGCTGGGGCTTCCAGCTATGTAGAGGTGGCAGGTGCAAGGTCTTCGTTATGAAATTGACAGCCCACGAAGAATACGGGCTTCGGTGCCTTCTCCGCATTGGACGTGCAGGTCAGCATGGGAGCATGACCATTCCGCAGGTCAGCCGTGCGGAGGCAATCTCCATTCCTTACGCTGGAAAGATCTTGCAGATCCTCCGGCGGGGGGGCTTCCTGAAAAGCGCTCGAGGGCAAACGGGTGGTTACACTTTAGCGCGCCCGCCAGAAGAAATTATTCTCAGTGACGTCCTGGCGGTTCTTGGTGGGCGGCTTTACGAAGAGAAATTTTGCAGAAGCCACAGCGGACGCGCCCGGAATTGTACCCACACCATCGACTGTTCCATCCGATCTCTATGGAAGATTTTGCAAACGGCAGTTGATGAGGTGCTCAGCAGGACAACCCTTAAGGACATGCTTCGCAGAGAAGGGGAAATGAAAAGCTGGTTGAGCGACCTGGTCACCGTGGAAGCTCCGCCTTCCAGCCCTTCTGATCTACCCAAAAGTAATAACCTCAATCCTCCGTCTTCCCTGCAAAAAACTCGCTGTACCCGCACAGGGGCAACACATCTCGCCTGCAAAAAGATAACATAATCAGGGTGCCCACAAAGCAAAGTTCTTCGGAGTCCGTGGCGTACGGAACCGTAGCGAGTGTGTCAAACCGGCGCCGTTGGAGTGTCGTGGCGCTGTTATTTAGCGCCTCGATGATCAACTATATGGACCGCGCCACGATATCCATGGCGCTGCCTTCCATCGCTGCCGACCTCGGACTCAGTCCGGCCGCCAAAGGGGAACTCCTTTCGGCTTTTTTTGCCTCGTATGCGCTGATGCAGATCCCCATCGGCTGGTGCGCCGATAGATTTAACCTGAAGTGGCTATATGCAGGAATGTTCCTGTTGTGGTCGCTGGCTCAAGGGCTTTCCGGTTTCGCAGTCAGCTTGGCAGGTTTGATGACATGCCGCGTCATTTTGGGGATTGGTGAGTCGATTTATTTGCCCGGAGGAACGAGCATCGTCAGCAGACTCTTTCCTCCTTCTGAACGAGGGCTACCTTCGGGATTATTCGACTTTGGCACGCGTACTGGTCTGGTCATGGACGGGATTCTTATCCCTTGGCTAATCGTGCATTATGGTTGGCGGAAGATGCTAATGTTTGTGGGATTCTCCGCGCTGTTGTGGCTGATCCCCTGGATTTTAGTTTTCCCTTCAAGACTCCAGGCGCCGCACAGAGCCGGGGGTTCCAAGCCGAGGATTTCTTTTTGGCGCGCTGCATGGATTTTACTCAGCAACCGTAACCTCGTAGGTATCTGCCTGGGCTTTTTTTGCTTTGACTATTACTGGTATCTGTTAGTGAACTGGCTCCCGGATTACCTGGTCACAGTGCGTGACTTCACTATTTTAAAGGCCGGCTTTTTTGCCTCTCTGCCTTTTTTCGTTTTTGGGGCGAGCGAACCGTTGGGAGGCTGGATCGCCGATACATTGGTGCGCCGGGGTCTTAGCGAAACCCGTGCACGGAAAGGTGTGGTCACTGTGGCATTCCTGACAGGCCTGCTTTTGATTCCAGCCGCGCGGGTCGAGAGTGCTACGGCAGCGGTGGCGTTAATTATCGGCAGTTCTTTCGTCGGTCTGGCTACGGGCAACCTGCTCACGATTCTCCAGGATTGCGCACCGCCAGAGGAGGTGGGCATCTGGACGGGCGTAGAAAATTTTGCGGGTAACGTGGCCGGCTTCATTGCCCCATTGGTGACAGGGTTTCTCATTAGCGCGACGGGGTCGTATTTCCCGGGGTTCGCTTTGGCTGCCCTTACGCTGATTGCTGGTTTGCTGGCTTACTGGTTTGTAGTAGGTCCGCTTGGGCACAACGGAGCTCACGCCTCTTCGTGAAAACAAGCGCCAGATTGTTTTGTTTCTGATCTACCCGTTGGACGCCAAGAGGCTAAGGATGGCGAGGGCATCGGCAATTTAGTCCTTGAGAATATTTTTAAGATCGAATATTCTAAAGGTGTGCAAAGCCTCCTGCGGTCGTATAAGGCAAGCCTTTTCCAAGCGCTCTCCCACCCCACGAGAATCGCTATTGTGGAACTGCTTGGCGAAGGCGAGCTTTCCGCTGGGGCTATACAAGAGAAACTTGGAATCGAACAAGCTAACCTTTCCCAGCATTTGGCCATTCTACGGAGCCGGCAAATAGTCATGAATCGAAAAGAGGGTAACCAAGTGTTCTATTCGTTGAAAAGTCCAGTTTTGTTGGAGGTTCTCGACGTTGTCCGGCGCCACTTTCATGAACATCTCACTGAGGTGGTCCAGATGTTAGGCGAGATCACGGCAGAGCCGGCCCGGCGATGAGGTGTAACAGCTTGCTCTGTCGGCGGATGAAACCGCCGTCGTGTGGACGGCGCAAGGAGGATGATTGTGCCTGGCTATCGAGAGATTTCTTGGGTTGCAACAGGTTTGCTGACCGACGTTGCGACGCTTCTCGACTTTGACAAGAAAGGGTGGATTCAGACGACCGAGAGGAACGGAATGGTATTCCTCGCAGCCGATCAGCAGTATCGGGCCCGGTATATTCTCTACCTGCGCAGGAAGAAGCGCCTCAGCGACGAGCAGATTGACGTGATTCTGTCCGTCCAACAACCGCCGTACTCGGCGGCTGGCGTCGACGCGATCTTGCGAGAATATGCGCGGACGCATGGACCAGCAGAGCAAGGTCAAACGCGAAAAGGTTAGTTGGTAATCGCGGAATTCTGCCCTTGTGACGAGCCCGATGCGCAGAGGCCGTCCCAAACGGCGAGGTGTCGCTGGCCTAATGGGGACCCAGCCGGTAGGCCCTTCTGTCTGTTTTCTTTTCCCCATGGGTTAATCCAAACTTTTGTGGAACCGGAGCGCACTAAACGTGAGGATGGCGACCCCGAAAATCAACAGCACAACCATCTGCGGCCACAATACCGACAACCCTATGCCCTTTAGGAAGATGCCACGCACGATTTCCAAAAAATACCGGACTGGGTTCAGGTAGCTTAAATACTGCACCGGCAAAGGCATGTTCCGGATAGGAAATGTGAAGCCGCTTAACATGAACGCCGGACTGAAAAAAAAGAACGAGGACATTACAGCTTGCTGCTGGGTGCCGGAAATTGTTGAGATGAACAGCCCGACACCCAGCGAGCTCAGCACAAAAAGAACTGTACCGATCAGCAAACACAGCGCATTCCCTCGAAACGGAATGTGAAAAATGACAAGCGCGGCCACGGTGACCAAGGCCACATCGAATAAGCCGACCATGGCGAAAGGTAGGGTCTTGCCAAGCATTAGCTCCACGGGCCGTATGGGAGTTACCATCAACTGCTCCATAGTGCCAATTTCTTTTTCGCGAACAATCGCCATAGCCGTCAGCATCAGCGTAACCAACGCGCTAATGTTCACCACAACGCCGGGCACGAAATAGTTCCGGCTGAGCAAATCGGGATTGAACCAGATCCTGTTTTCAGCGTTCAGTCCAGGAGTATCTTGGTTGACCGCTCCGCCGGCGGCAGCGGTGAGACCTACCAAGCGGTCTTTTTCCCGTTGCTGAAGCCTCATGTTGGCGTATGCGGTTACGACCTGCGTCGCATATGCCGAAATGATCGAAGCAGTATTTGAATTGGATCCGTCCACCAGAATCTGGACATTGGCGGTGTCTCCATGGTAGATTTGTCGCGCGAATCCAGGAAGTACCCGAATCACGGCGTACACCCTGGAATGGTCGAGGAGAGTCTGCGCCTCGGCGTCGGTTTCGGGTGTCGCCGTAATTTGGAAATAGCGTGAACCTTTGAAGGACGCTAGAAGATCCCGGCTTTCCGGTGTTCTGTCTTGATCCATCCAGGCAATGGGGCTGTTGACGACATCCAGATTGACGGCGAAACCGAAAATAATGAGCTGGAGCACAGGCGGCAAAAACAATATAACTTGCATTCGTGGTTCTCGAAGCGCCTGGCGCAACTCTTTTCGCAAAATTTCGCGTACGCGTCCCCACATAATACTCAAGCCAGCCTCTGCCTGGCCTTGCGCGTGGCCAGAATGAAAACTATCAAAGCATAAGCGAACAGAAACGCGGTTTCGACCCAAAGAACATCCAACCCTATTCCTTTCAAAAAAACGCCCTTGAGGATCGTAATGAAGTAGCGTGAGGGAAAAACATACGAGATGGCCTGAATTACCAATGGCATATTCTCAATGGCAAAAACGAAGCCTGACAGCAGAAAAGCGGGGAGAAAGGAAGTTATCATGCCCAACTGATAAGCAAGTAGTTGCGTGCGTGCGGTGGCTGATAAGAAAATGCCCCAAAACAGCGCTCCAATAAGAAATACGGAAGCCGTAAAAAGCACCATTAGAGGATTGCCTCTGAGAGGTACGCCAAACACAAAAACACCGAGGGTGATAGTGGAGATTGTATCGATCAGACCAAGCACGAAATAGGCCGCCATTTTGCCCAGCACCAGCTCATGGGGACGCAGCGGTGTAGACAGTAGCTGCTCCATGGAGCCGGTTTCCCACTCCCTGGCGATAGTGAGTGAAGTGAGCAGGGAGGCAATAATCATCAGAATCACGGCGATTAAACCCGGGACTATGTAATTACGCGACTCCAGTTCGCTGTTATACCAGACCCGTAGACGTGGTTCGACCGTAGGTTTCAACCTTTCACCGCCGCGCCGGTTCATCCAGTTTGCACGTACCTCAAAGGCGTATAACTGCGTGAGAGCCTGAGCGTAACCGAGAGCAATCGAAGCTGTATTGGAGTCGCTGCCGTCAAACAACAGTTGCACTTCAGAGGCTCGGGCTGTGAGGAGATTGCGCGCATAATCATGGGGTATCACCACAGCTAGAAGGCACCGGTTCTTGTCGATTTCGCGGTCGATGGGGCCATACCCTTCAACCGATCCAAGCACATGGAAGTATCGTGAGCCGGCAAACCTTTGGATCAACTCCCGGCTCTGTGGGGTGCGGTCATGATCGTATACCAGCGTTGGCACGCGGTCCACATCCAATGTCAATGCGTACCCAAACAGCAGCAGAATGAAGAAAGGCACGGCCAAAGCCATAATCAGGCTGCGAGGGTCACGGAGGATGTGCAGCGCCTCTTTTCGTGCGATAGCTCCTATGCGGACGATGAATGGCTGGAACTTCATGACAGCCGACGCTCCTCGCTTTCGATCAGAGTGACAAAGACGTCCTCCATGCTGGCTTTCCCAGCTGCAGTTTTCAGGGCAGAGGGCTCGCCAAGCGCGATAATTTTGCCCCGGTACATCAGTGCGAGGCGGTGGCAATATTCTGCTTCTTCCATGTAATGGGTGGAAACAAAGACTGTGTGTCCGGATTCCGACAGAAGGTAAATCAAATCCCAAAAAGTCCTGCGAGCGATCGGATCCACTCCACTGGTAGGCTCGTCCAGAATAACGATCAGAGGATCGTGCAATATTGCGCAGCCTAAGGCCAGTCGTTGCTTCCATCCTGCGGACAAATCGCGAGTCATCGCGGAACGCTGGCCTTCAATACCCGCCATTTTCAGGACATACTCTTTACGCTGCTTGCGGAGACTGTCAGGAACACCATAGATCCCGCTGAAGAAATCGATGTTTTCTTCGACCGTCAAGTCGTTGTACAGGGAGAATTTTTGAGACATGTAGCCGATGTTGTTCCGGACAGTCTCCGGATCTACTATTACGTCGATTCCCGCCACAAGGGCCTTCCCTTCTGATGGGCGTAGTAAGCCGCAAAGAATACGTATAGCGGTGGATTTACCCGCACCGTTGGGGCCGAGAAAGCCGAAAATTTCGCCGCGACGCACACGAAAACTGATGTGATCGACCGCCACAAAATCGCCGAAACGTTTCACCAGGCCTTCGGCCTCTACTATCCACTCATCGCTGTTCACGGTAAGTCCCCCGAAGCTTCTTCCATTAGCAGGATGAACGCATCTTCTAGCGATGGAACGACGCGTCGCAACTCTACGGGGCCTAGGCCGATTAAGTTCAGTTGTCGCTCGATTTCATCAGGCGTGCACGTCGCACTATCTATGAAGAGGTGAAGCTCTGCTCCAGCGGGCGTTACGCTCGCGACGCCGTCAAGTGTGCGTAGCAAATCTCTAGCCTTGCGATAATCCGCACAACGCAGTGCGTAACAGTGCTTTTGCAGTCGGTCCCGAATGAGGGCCGGACTGTCGCAGGTCGTGAGGCGTCCGCGATGCATTAAACCCACGCGGTCGCACCGTTCGGCCTCATCAAGATACGAAGTCGTGATTACGACCGTAACTCCCTGACTGGACAACTGCCGGAGGATCTCCCAGAAATCTCGCCTTGAAAGGGGATCCACTCCAGTGGTTGGTTCGTCCAGTAGGAGAATGCGTGGCCTATGCAGGAGTGTGCAAACCAGGGCGAGCTTTTGTTTCATGCCGCCGGAAAGCTGTCCGGCACGCTTTCCACAAAAAGCTTCCAAACGAGCCATCCGCAGAAGACTTGGCCTGAGGCTTTTTCTTTCTAAGCGAGACACGCCAAACAAGTCGGCAAAGAAATCCATATTTTCCTGGACCGTTAGGTCGCCGTAGAGGCCAAAGCGTTGCGCCATGTAGCCGATCTGGTCTTTTACAAAATCGCTGTGACGGGCCGTATCATGGCCCGCGATCAGAGCTCGGCCTTCAGTTGGCGCTAGCAAACCAGCCAAAAGTCTCAGGGTGGTTGTCTTGCCGGCGCCGTCAGGACCCACCAGACCGAAGACCTCTCCGATGTGGACTTGCATGTCCAGCCGGTCGACGGCGGTGAAGTTTCCAAAGCGCCGTGACAGGCCTTCCGCGCGAATGATTACCTGCTCCATTGCCGCCCGCCTTTGTGTCAATCCAAAAGAATTTCTGCCTCAACCGGCATGTTGGACTTTAACTCTTGCCGCGGATTGGGAATATGCACCTTAATCCGGTACACCAGCTTGACCCGCTCCTCGAACGTCTGTATCTGCTTAGGTGTGAACTCTGCTTCGGAGGCAATAAACGAGACACGGCCCCAGTACACTTTCCCTGGAAATGCGTCTGTAGTTAGTTTTACTCGCGCGTTCAGCTTTACTTTGCCTAAGTCCGGTTCGTTAATATAGCCGCGCAGCCATGGGTGTTGGAGATCGCCGATGGTCATTACCGTAGCTCCTGCTCCGAGAGTCTCTCCGACTTCAGCCGATTTAACCAGAACAATGCCGTCGATGGGCGAGGCTACTTCGGCGTCCCTGATCTGCGAGTCGATGATTGCGATTTGCGCTCGCGCACGTTCGATTTCTGCGCGACGGGCGCCAAGTTCCTGTTGTCTGCGTTTCAATTCGAGCTGGCCGGCTTGGGCCAGCGTCAAGGCTGCTTTCGCTCGGGCCACTTGCGCCTCAGCGGCTTCGATGGTTTCTTTGCGCGGCCCCTCTCGAACGAGCGCGAAGCGTTCACGGGCTTGCCGTAGAGTGGCCACAGCCCGCTCATATTGTGTTCGGAACATATCAAACTGAGCCGCAGAAATGTCCTCCGTTTTAAACAGCGCCTGGGCGCGCTCCCAGTCGCTTTGCGCTCGCGTCGCCTCGGTTTGTGCTGCGTCCACAGCCGCCTTAGCCTCCGCAATTTCTTGGGTTCTGGAGCCGGCTAGTAGCTCGCGCAAAACGGCATCAGCCTGCTGCAATTCGGCGGCCCGTGCGGCGATTTCCCCTTCGACCGTTTGTCGCTGTAACGCTACTGCCGTCTCCAGCTGCGAAAGTTGAGATTCCGCCACCATCAGTGCTGCACGCTGTGCCTTTCTCTGGCTTATTAACTGCTCGCGGTCTAGCCTGGCCACCACCATGCCTTTTTTGACCACATCGCCTTCGTCTACTGTGCGCTCGATGAGTTTTCCAGCTGTCTTGAATGCAATTTTGACTTCCGTAATTTCGATGTTTCCGGAAATCTTGATTACCCGATTGGGATTGCGGTTCAAGGCCCGCGACAGGTAGTAACCTAGACCCGCCAGGACGGCCACAATTGCAACCAAAAGGAGTTTCTTTCTCATGCTTACAAATCACCCTCCACTACCATCTGTCGGATGATGCCCATAGCCTGACCGAGATCAACTCGGGCCTGATTGTAAAGGTCGAGCGCGGCAATCCGGTTGTCACGCGCGCGGGCCAGACGTGTTTGGGCATCCGTGACTTCCAGACTGTTGGCCATACCGGCTTCGTAGCGGCGCCGCGCGCGATCTAGTTCTTCCTTAGCTTGAGCCAGCCCTACTTCGGAGACCCTCACCTGATCCTCGGCAGAACGCAGGTTGTCAATGGCAAGCCTCAGCTCAAGCTCAATTTGCTGGCGTAAATCTGTCGTCCGCAGGCGTTCTTGCTCATACAAAACACGGCTTTCGCCCATGCGTGCATCCCGGCGACCACCATCGAATACCGGCACGCGCAAAGCGAGGCCGTAGGTCCTCGTAGGCAATGCGTTCTGTATGCCAGTGCCGATGGAGCCATAATCGGCAAAACCTGCAAGCGACGGCAAACGCTCCATCTTCACCCCGCTGTAACTGAGGCGTGTGCTTTCCTCGCGTTGCAACTGTGCTCTAAGGTCCGCACGGGATCGCAGTGCCGTGGCCAGTGCTTGCTCGACAGCCGGAATTGCCGCCGGCTTGTAGGTCAGCGCACTTGAGAAACGCACTTCCGTATCGAGCGATAATCCCATTGCTTTTAGCAGTTGGAGGCGCGCTTGCCGGCTGCCATTTTCGGCAACAAGCAGCCGCTGCCGGCTATACGACAGCTGTACCTCAGCGCGGGTAACTTCAAGGGCTGTGCCCGTACCGGCTTTTTTTTGGTTGCGGGCGGTATCGAGCAAAGCTTCGGCAAGAGCCACGTCAGCCTTGGCTGCCTCCACGCTTGCTTCCGCCCGAAGCGCGCCGTAGTACAGCGCAGCAACCTGGCGAGCAACCAAGTCCTTGGTGGCGTCCTCATCGGCCGTTGCGGACGCCAGCCCGATCCGGGAGGCTTGATAGCGGCGGATTATCCCAAGGTCGAAGACGGATTGCGTAGCCGTGGCCCGAGCGTCAAAGGTGTTAAAGGGTCCTACGAATTCAGGAAAGTTGAAGCCCGGAATGGGAACTCGAATACGAATCCCCAAGGCAACGAGGTTTCTCGTCTGACTTTGCTCAACCACGGATGCGTCGAGGTTCGGTAACAGCGCAGCTCGGGCTTGTGCAGCCCGGAACTGGGCCTGCCGCACGAACTCTCGGGCCATGCGGAGGCGGAGGTTGCCGTCTGGCGCCAGGGCGATATCGATGGCCCGCTTCAGGCTGAGTTCCAATGGAATCACTTGCTGAGCCTTCAAGGAGGTAGTCAACGCGACAGCGAAAATCAGCACACGTTCTATGAAAGTTCGATGCATGATTGCCTTTCATTCTCAAACTGCCGCGCGTAAAACGGGCGCTCGCATGCCTGCGGAAAGAAAACTGACTACCCGCTCTAGCGTTTCTTCCGGGTTCGCAGGGTCGCAGGCGCCTTCTGAAAGCGTTCGCACGACGAACGTCCCAGCCAGCGTGTGCGCCAGTACTCCCACGCAAAAATTAAGCCTCCACATCAGCTCGGTCTGGGGCAGGTGAGGAAGAATACGGCTGAAGGTGGAAAGGAAGCGCTTAGCCACTCCTTTCATTTGCGCTGATGCGATGCGCCGGACCACATCGGTCGGTTCCACATACATGCGCCCCACGAGCTGGCACGCGGTCCTACCTCCCACTGCGTCCTTTTTGAGGTAGATCAAGGGGCTGGCAAAAGCGCGAACTACAGCTTCAAGCGGTGGAGGCGCCTCTCCAGCAGCCAACTCGCACTCCTCCAGTAGCCGGAGGCGTTCGCTGTTGATGGCCGCCAGCCTCCTGGCAAATATTGCTTCGATAAGTGCGCTCTTAGAACGGAAATGGTAGTTGACGGCGGCAAGATTTACACCCGCCCGGGAAGTAATCATCCGTAAGGACGTCCCGTCAAAGCCGTGCTTAGAGAAAAGCTGTTCGGCCGCATTGAGGATTTTCTCCTTGGTGGAGCGCTGGGAGGAGGGTGGTCCGGATGCTGTTGAGCCTTTGACGTACATACGTACGATTTAATTATACGATTGATGTAAAAGAAGTCAAGCAATTTTCACCATGATCTTTCCACAGCCTCCTCATCTCTTGCTGCTTTGAGTAGCGTGAGGACGGCGCTCAACGGGCTATGATGAAAACATTACGCTATGCGCACCTGGAACAGGGCGAAGCTGCTTTGCGGGTACCTCCGGAGACATGCCGAGGTAAACGCACTCCCGGTTGAATACATCGTGGAGACCACAGCCAAATGCAACCTGTACTGCCCGATGTGTCCCCGTGATGCCTATCCCCAGCCCAAAGAGGACATGAAGGAGGAAGTTTTCAGGGAACTGGTTTTACAGGCTGGCAAAACAGCCGAGCATATGATGCTGATTGGTCTGGGGGAACCTTTCCTGGATCCACTGATTTTCGACCGCATCGACTACTGTGCGCGGCATGGCGTATCTACGCTACTTTCAACCAACGGGACTCTTCTCGACGAGTCGACCTCGGAACGCATTTTGAATTCCCGCCTGGAGCAGATCACACTGAGTATTGACGGTGCAACACGGGAAACTTTCGAATATTACCGTAGGGGAGCCCGTTTCGAGAAAGTACGTGATAACTTTATCCGCTTTGCGCGCATGAAGCAGCAAAGGCGCTCCAAGATCCAGATTGTCGTGCAAATGGTTCGTCTCGAACGTAATGCAGCAGAAGTGGAGGAGTTCCTCCGTTTCTGGAGTGCCGTGCCCGGTATCGACCAAGTCCGCATCAAGGAAGACGAAACCAATCTAATGCGTCCAGGTGCAGGACACGATGCCAGGGACTGGCGACACCCGTGCCATTATCTTTGGCGCGGTCCCCTGTACGTGAGGTACACCGGGGACGTGTATCCCTGCTGCCAAAGTTACATGTTGGGCGGACAACCGGTGGGGCGCATACCAGACCAACCTTTGGAGGCGATCTGGAATTCTGAAGAAATGAAGAGAATGCGGCGGCTGCATATTTTGGGGAAGGCCGCGCAAATTAACGTGTGTTCCCGGTGTTGCGTCACCATCCCGCATCCCGCTCTGGTCGTAGGGAGTTTGTTACTCCATGGAAGGACGGTCCGCCGCTTACTGCCGCTCATCGAACGCTTGGTGTATTTCGCCAAGCTACCCCGAGCCCTTCTACGCCCAGCGAAAGCCTCCGCGGTTTCACGGCATGAAGACTCGGGCACGAACCTGTCTTAGCGCTCCCCCTCAGGGGGCACATAGTCCGGGGGCAATCCCGCGCCTCCCCCGAAAAAGTATTCTTCCATCTGGGCCAACAGAAACTCCTGAGCCTCGCGCGTCCCGAGGTTGAGATGGTACTCGTTCATAATCATCTTCATCCGTTCGAGCCAAATTTTCCACGCTTCCCTGGAAACATGCTCGTAGATGCGCTGGCCGAGGGGATGGTTATCGAAGGGCGGCTCGTCCAGGCCCTCCATTTCCCTTTGAAACTTGACACAAAAAACCTTGCGGGCTCCTGGACGAACGGGGTTTTCTGACGGCGACATACTGCCGGATCCCATGATTCTCTCCTTTTGAAAATCTCCCTGATCATTCAGGATAGCGCAGATCCATAGGCTAAGAGCCGCATTTAGTGCCGCCTTGAAAGCTTTGCGTGCCTTTTTTACAGGCTTACGGCTGCGGATTTGTAAGGCGGCTTCTCGCGGGTCTGGGCTCGTTTTTCCCTGGAGGAAAAAGCAGCTATAATGCCCCACTATGCGCGCTATCTGGTTTGTACTGTTGTCCTCAATGCTTCTGGCAGAAGCGCCGGTCCAGGACTCCCGGAATACGAACGTGCCGAACACAGACACACACTTCGTCATGCCAGCTTACGGAAGTCTTCAAAAATGGCAGGTGCGGCGTGACTTTTTACGCAACCAGATACTTTCGGCGGCAGGGCTTCTCCCTCTGCCGAAACGGACTGATCTTCGTCCTCAGGTTTTCGGGCGTATCGACAGGGGACAATATTCGATCGAAAAAGTCCTGCTGGAGACTTTGCCTGGCTATTACCTAGGTGGGAATTTATATCGCCCGCGCCCTTCTGGAGGAAAGCATCCTGCAGTGCTCACTCCGCACGGCCATTGGACCTACGGGCGTTTGGAAAACTCACCAAACTTTTCAGGTCCCGCGTTGGGTATTAGCCTGGCCAAACAAGGCTATGTGGTGTTTGCCTACGACATGGTAGGGTATAACGACACCGTACAAACTCCCCACGACTTCGGCGGCCCGCATGAACAACTTTGGGCCTTCGGTCCCTTTGGTCTTCAACTCTGGAATTCTATACGCGCAGTGGACTTCGTAAGTTCATTGCCGGATGTAGACCCGGAAAAGATTGCGGTCACCGGAGCCTCAGGCGGTGGCACCCAAACGTTTTTTCTTGCTGCTGTTGATGCCCGTATCAAGTACGCCGCGCCGGTCAACATGGTGAGCGCCATTATGCAGGGGGGATGCGTTTGCGAAAACGCTCCTAACTTAAGAATAGGGACATTCAATGTGGAAATCGCGAGCCTTATAGCTCCCAGGCCGATGTTGCTTGTTTCAGCTACGGGCGATTGGACCAAGAATGTACCCAAAGAGGAGTTTCCCGCCATCCAGCGCATCTATGGCTTGTACGGCCAACCCGAGAACCTGGAGGTGGTGCAGTTTGAAGCCGACCACAATTACAACCAGCAGAGCCGCGAAGCAGTCTACCGCTTTTTTGGGAAATGGATTCTTGGCCAGAGCGATGGCAAAAGGTTTGCAGAGCGAGGCATCCGTCCGGAAAAGCTCCAGGATATGCTCGTGTTACACAACCGCAGAGTTCCGGACAACGCAGTGGACTACAAAGCCCTGTTTGAAGAATGGAAGGCAGCCTCTTGCCGCCAGGCGGAGGAAATCCGTGATCGGAACTTCATGCGTGAACGTCTGGCGTACGCCTTAATGGCTGAGTGGCCAGAGCAGGTGAATGCCGAAGTTAAAGGAGAAAACGTCGTGTTGAGCCGGCCTGGTCAAGGCGACATGATCCCGGGGATCTGGATCCAAGGAAAAGGACCGGCTGCGCTCGTGGTGCACCCTGAAGGGGCTCAGGTGGCGCGAAATCTTCCTGCCGTTGTCCGGATCGTCGCCTCAAGCCGGACCATGTTACTCATCGATGCTTTCCAGACGGGGTCGGCAAGGTCGCCCAGGGACCGTTCCCACCGGCACTTTCTCACCTTCAATAAGACCGATGATGCCAACCGGGTACAGGACATTCTCACGGCTCTCTGCTATCTCAATGCCAAGACCGGAGGCAAGGTGGAGCTGATCGGACTGGGCAAAGCCGCCGTGTGGGCACTTTTTGCAGCAGCCATCGCCCCGGTTGACTTGAAACTCACCGCCGATTTGGGAGATTTCAAAGGCACTGATGAGGATTTCCTCAGCCAGTTATATGTACCTGGAATTCAGAGAGCTGGAGGCCTCAAGGCTGCTTTGGAACTTACCGCGGACCGCAGAAAACAACCTTAAGTTGAGGACTGACGGTGTTTTTTCCACCAGACCTCAGGGCGACCACCCGGCCCAAGGTGCGGGTTCGATTCCACCAGCTTACCATACAGCTCTGGCCTTCGGGACCGGATGTAGCCTTGGCCGGGGGCAACTTTTATCTTTTCAGGATCAAGCGTGGCCACCACCACGTCATCGCCCAAGCGCCGGCATTCATTCAATATTTCGCCGAATGGATCCAGAATCATCGAGCCGCCGGGCTTGATGGTGCCGCCCTCGACTCCGATAGGGTTAGTATAGATGGCAAAAACGCCGTTTTCATAAGCGCGAGCCGGTAGCCACCGCATAATCCACCCGCGCCCCTTTGGTCCGTCGAACTCCTGGCGGCAACGAACAGGATCGCGCTCGCGATTCTGCCAGATTGCCGGATCCACCGTGCCTCGCCCCGGCATGGGAGAGGGGAGGCAGCCGGTGACATGAGGCATCAGAATGATCTCAGCCCCCATTAGCGCGGTGATGCGCACATTCTCGGGCAGATTGTTGTCGTAGCAAATCAAAATGCCAAATTTGCATCCGAGCAAGTCGAAGACCGTATAGTCGGATCCGCAGCTAATGTACTCGCTGATAAAGGCATGGATCTTCCTGTGCCGCGCGACAAAGCCGTCTGGCGTCACGACAACATAGGCGTTGTACAACTTGTTACCGTCTCGCTCTACCAGGCCAGCGGCTAAAGCTACTTTCAACGCCCGGGCCACCTCGATGAGGCGCTTTACAGACGGACCTTCAGGAACCGGTTCTGCAAGGTCGAACAGTTCGTTTTTTGAGAGTTTCTCCAAGAATGTGTACCCGCAGATACAGCACTCGCTGAAAGAGACGAGTTCCGCGCCTTCTTCCACGGCTTTGCCGGCAAGGCGGGCGATTACTCCCAGATTATAGTTCTTGTCTGCATCGCGGACTTCAAATTGGGCAGCGCCTACTCTGATCTGTCTCATTTGCAAATCCGATTTTATAGCAGAAGGCCGCCTGGCTGTTTGGGCTCTTATGCCACGCCCGAGAGCCAGAGTGGCGCCGGAGAAAAGAAAGTCGCGACGCCGCAGGGATGTGGTCATACTATTCAACTTTCTCGAAGTATGTATTATTGCAACACACTGTGCTTTGTAAAAGGCTGAAACTTCGGCTGATCTGTTATAACCCGGTATTTCCATTTTGGGTTCTCCAGGGCAGATGGTTATACATTAACGACCATCCAGTTGAGCCCGCAAGTTGCGTGCTTTTAACCAATCGTCAGCGGTAAGGCGGCAATCCTTCAAACCATCGCCCCGAACAGCCGCCTCGTCAGTCCGTTTTCCGCCAACAGTAGCCAGTAGTATCGTGCATGCTTCACCAACCGTCGGCGCAACTGGGGAAAGCCGTAGAAATCAACCCAGCGCACGTGCGGACGTTGGAAGCCATGGGCAAGATAAAAGAGGCCAAGGCTGCATACGAGAGGTGAAGCAGGGAGGCTAACTTCCGATATAAGCAATTACAACGCTGAGAACTTCCACATGATATTGTCGCCTTGAGAAATTAGGGAAACATCAGGACACCGCAAAGTTGTTGGCTGAGACGGAACAATGTGCCCATGAGCCGTTAACCTCACGGCAACGTCCCCAACGAGTCAGTGCTCAGGTTTTGTTGGCATTGATTAAGAAGCACAGTGGCCAAACCGGCGAAGTGAAAAAACTGTTAGAGAAAGCGACGAAACTGCAGCCTGACTTTATCGAACCGCGACTTGAACTCCGTGGCGACACATTTGATCCCGGACTCGCGCAAAGTTCCGGACTACAGAGGTTTTGCGGGTACTCGGGCCCAGCCGCTGGTCTCAGCAAGAAAACGCAAATTCGCCTTTGCTCACAGGGACAAAAGCTTGGTTGTATGGAGAATTACGAGGCACCTGATTTGCAAACAACCAGGAGATCTCGTGTTGGACCCTGTCCAGTGAGCTCGCCTAGGTACACGGTTTGGGCTTTAGCGCCGCAGGTAGGCGTCGTCGCCCTGGAGCCAGTCTTGCCGAACAGGAGAATGCACATCCAGGGCCGAAGTGTCCTCAAGAGCTTCCACACTGTGAGGGGTATTGCTGGGAACCAAAACCATTTCTCCAGTAGCAAGCACAGCTTGTTCGTTGCCGACGAGGAACCGTAGCTTTCCCGATTCCACGATAGTGAATTGTTCGTTGACGTGTTGATGTAAGGGGACAATGCATCCCTTTCGCAAGTGAAGCCGGGCGAGCGTCATCTTTTCCCCATGAATAACTTGCCGTGTCAACAGGGAATTCATTACTTCTTTTTCGATTCGGTTCCAATCGTACAACTTCATGGCGCAGCACATTCTATCACCTTTCCGGTTCGGCGAGGATCGCTCCAGACAGTGGATCTTTGTACAGCACCCGCAATCCTTCTTGCTTAAGCAAGGGAGCGTCGGAGGGAAGCAGCACATAATAGTCGTAGTTTCCTTCCGGGCCTTCTCTGGTGAAGGGCGCAATCCAGTCGAGCTTGTAAAGTCGTCTGTAAAACTCCAGACTTGGCTCGTAAACCCAACTGATCCCCACGCGCACATATCTGTGGCCCTTTTCCCGGCATCGTTGCCGGATCATTGCCATGATCTTTTTAGTGGATGCGTCATAACGCCATTGTCCGTAATGAGTGGTCTGAAGCTGAAGTGCGAACTGAGCGATGACGAGTGAGGTAAGCAAAGCTAGTGGTGCTCGCAGCGCCGCTATAGCCCTATAACTACGGAGTTTTTTCCAGAGCGCAATGGCAACCAGGCAACAGAGTGGAACAAAATAAAGTCCCGTCCGCGCCACAGGATAAGGAACTGCGAGGTATCGATGAGCAACGGTGAGCACGGCGGCTGAAAAAAACAGCGAGCCTCCAGTTAATAGAAGGAAATGATCCGTGACACTCAGTGTCGTAAACGATCTGCAGCGCACCGCGCGAAATAACGCCAGAACGCAGACCAAGCCAGCCAGCGCCAGGATAGGGGCGAACATCAGCCGTATTGCGGAAATCAGCCATGCAACCAGTTGGGAATACCACGCATGGGACCAAATGAGTTCGTGGTGGTAGAAAGAAGGAACGATAAGTGATTCTATGGTGTCTTTCCAGCTTTGTGTCCCTACATAAAAATGATCCATTCGGGCTTTGGTGAGCGGCAAAGCCAAAATCACAAAGCAAAGGGCCACGCCTGGAACAATAAACCAGTCAACTATTTCATTAAGCCGGTTTTTGAATTGCTCCCATCCGCCTGTCCAGGCGCTTTGTGCAAGCAAAACGCTTAGGAACACCACGGCAAAACCAAGCACAGGGGGCAGCAAAGTCAGGTTAGCGCAAATCGATAAAGTAAGGGCGATCGCGATTCTGTATAAACGCCGGCGAGAAGTGACCTGATCACGTTCAGTTAGCCGGTCCAAGTATCGCACCATGTACAGCACGGACCACAGACAGAGCGCCACTGCCATGCCATAGCCGCGAGCCACCGACAGGTAGTCAAGCACGAAGGGGTTAAGGCTCAGCAGGGAAACCGAGGCGAACATGAGCCATCCTTCGCCAAATAAATCGCGGCACAACCGCCATACCGCAAGGAAGTAGAACGCCGCGCCTAGCAAGCTGGGGATGCGGAGCGTCAGTTCCGAGAGCCCGAAAAGATGTATGGAGATCCAGCAGAGGATGGAATGTAGGACGTGATGGCTGGCGTCATAGCTGTTGAACAGCCGAGCCGGAGGGCCTGAAAGAAATAATCTCCAGGAAAAAGCCTCATCTGCGGTTATGGATTGTGTGGCAGCCCGGTAGACACAAAGAGTAAACAATGCAGAAACCAGACAAGCAGCTGCCTGTGCGCCTCGTGGGGCCAGCCGACGCCACTGAATCAAAAAACCTCCGTGGGGGGAACTCAAGCGATTTGTGAAGCCTACAGCCGGTGGTATTGTATCATGTTGTTTTGTGCGGTCGCGGAGGTCTCGATGAAGGGCGTAGTGCTCGCAGGGGGGACGGGCAGTCGCCTGTACCCGCTCACCAAGATCACGAACAAACACCTTTTGCCAATTTACGACAAACCGATGATCTACTACCCGATCCAGACCCTGGTAGATGCGGGCATTCGGGAGATCCTCATTGTAACTGGCGGCAAGAATGCCGGAGACTTTTTACGGCTTCTGGGCAATGGCAAAGAGTTTGGGCTGCCGCACTTACAATACACCTACCAGGAAGGCGAGGGCGGGATCGCTGAAGCTTTGGCTTTAGCGGAACACTTTGCGGATGGTGAAAAGATTTGTGTCATTCTTGGGGACAACATTATCGAAGGCAGCATACGGGATGCGGTTGAGGATTTTAGAAAACAGCTTGTAGGGGCCAAGTTATTGCTGAAGGAGGTCCCTGACGCGCACCGTTTCGGCGTGGCGGAAATTCGGGGGAACCGCATTGTGGCCATTGAGGAGAAACCAAAGCGACCCAAGTCTGCCTATGCCGTCACCGGCATCTATATGTACGATAATGCTGTTTTCGACAAGATCCGCACGCTGATTCCCTCCGAGCGCGGCGAACTGGAGATCACCGATGTGAATAACATCTATATACGTGAGGGCACGATGACCTTCTCGTTCCTGCAAGGTTGGTGGACGGATGCCGGGACTTTCGATTCCCTGGCCCGAGCCACTAATCTGGTGATGCAGCTACGCCGAACTGCTAAGGAACAAGCGGAGAAAGACACCGTCAAGGCGAGATTATGACTTCACATTTCATGCGACCTCAACCGAGTCTGCCTCCGGGGCTACAGCTTCCTGTTTGTGAGAAGGGTATCGGAACGGTAATATTTTCTCCGGACGGAGACGGATTCATTGAGGGCGTGCAGGCCATGCCCTATGCCCTTTGGCCGGATGACCGCGGCTACTTTCTTGAAGTGGCTCGCACGGGAAGGGGATTACTTGCTGGGCGCACGACCGAGACGCTTCAGGTTTCGGCGGCCCTCAGCTATCCAGGCTCGATCAAGGCATTTCATTACCATACGCAGCAGACCGATTTTTGGGCCGCCGCCATGGGTATGCTTCAGGTGGCTTTGGTAGATCTTAGATACGGCTCGCCGACTTTCGGAGTCCGGAACACCTTTTATGTTGGAATGTTGAGACCGTGGCAGATTGCAATTCCTCCCGGCGTGGCGCACGGCTACAAGGTTTTGGGCGTGAACCCAGCCATGCTCATCTATATTACGGATCGTTTCTACGACCCAGATGATGAGGGCCGCTTGCCATACGATGATCCGCGAATTAACTACGACTGGGCGACACAGCACAAATGAAACTGCTGATTACGGGTGGTGCAGGTTTCATCGGATCGGCTTTCATACGCTGGATCCTACGAGCGGACGGCGATGTGAATGTACTCAACGTGGACAAGCTCTCCTACGCGGGTAATTTGGAAAACCTTGAGCCTGTCGTAGCTAACCCAAGGTATTTGTTTGTTCGCGGAGACATCTGCGATGCCACGCTGGTAAACTCCCTTTTCAATGAGTGGGGACCGGATGCGATTATCCACTTTGCAGCCGAATCCCATGTAGACCGTAGCATTCTGACGCCAGAGCCGGTTTTTGAGACCAACTTACGCGGAACGTTTACCCTGCTTGAAGCTGCGCGGACCCATTCTATAGCCAGGTTTATTCATGTTTCAACCGATGAAGTTTACGGCAGCCTGGAGGAGCCCCTCCAAGCGGATGAAAACTTTCCGTTATGCCCGAGCAGCCCTTACTCGGCCTCCAAGGCAGGGTCGGACCTGATGGTTCTGTCATATTTCACGACGTATAAACTTCCCGTTGTGGTGACCCGCGCTTCCAATAATTACGGGCCGTACCAATTCCCAGAAAAGCTGATACCCTTGATGATTTCCAATGCTCTTGAAGAGCGCCCGCTGCCTATTTATGGCGATGGGCTTCAAGTACGTAACTGGTTGTACGTGGAGGATCACTGTCGCGCTATCGATTGTGTGTTGCGAAAAGGTCGTGAAGGGGAAGTTTATAATATCGGAGGCAACGCCTCGCTTTCGAACCTGGAGGTAGTACGCAAGGTTCTGGAGCTTACCGGCAAGCCAGAGAGTTTGATCAAGCCGGTCGAGGACCGCCCCGGACACGATCGCCGCTATGCCCTCTCGAGCGAAAAGATTAGACGGCAGACCGGCTGGACTCCGCGTGTAACTTTCGACGACGGACTGGCTCGCACCATTGCCTGGTACCGCGAGAATGTTGCGTGGGTGCAAAGGGTTAAATCCGGGGAGTATCAGGCCTATTACGCGAGAAACTATGAAAACCGCGCCAGTGAGTTGACGCGGTTGAGCAAGCGGTAGCCCATGAAGGTGGCCCTGGATGCCACGCCTTTGACACTCTCAAGCGGGGGTATCGCCCGGTATACATGCGAACTGGCCAAGGCTCTGTCCGCGGGCTTTCCGGAGGATGAAATTTTCCTGCTTTCCGACCAGCCCTTTACCGTCCCTACGCAGCCTTCGTCCAATCTCCGGATAGGAATGGGCCCATGTAGATCCTGGCACAGGCGGTGGTGGCTTTGTGGATTACCTTATGCGATGTTGCGGCATGGAGTGGAAGTGTTTCATGGGACTCATTTTGTAGCCCCTTGGATACAACTGCGACCCAGCGTAATTACAATACACGATCTTTCCCCGTGGCTCGATCCTGCATGGCATCGCCACGCGGACTTCGTGCGAAACCGCACGCCTGTCTTGATCGGGCTGAACCTCGTCACCATGTTTATTACTCCTTCGGAGGTTATACGGCGACAGGCTATGGAGCGTTTTCAGATCCCTCCAAGCCGCATCGCCGCGATTCCTCTTGCGGCAGCCTCTCATTTCCGTCCGTTCCAGCTCCACCCGGGCCAAACTGTACAGGTCGAGCGACCGTACTTTCTTTTTGTAGGGACTCTGGAGCCGAGAAAGAATATTGAAATGTTAATATCTGCATGGCGCGAAGTTAGCAGGCTCCATAAAGTGGATCTCATATTGGCTGGCAGGCGCAGGCACGATTGCCCCACAGTGGCGCCACAGCCGGGCTTACACCTGTTAGAAGAAATTGCAGACGAAGCTTTGCCTGCCCTGTACTCGGGTGCTGTTGCTTTCTTATATCCCTCACAGTATGAAGGATTCGGTTTGCCTGTACTGGAAGCCATGCAATGTGGCGCTGCCGCCATAGTCTCCAAAGATGCAGCTCTAAGGGAAGTATCTGATGGAGTTGCCATAGAGCTGGACTGTTGGGATGCAAAAGCCTGGATAGAAGCAATGGTCACAGTCCTCACCCGTGCGGATGTCGCCGCTGAGTTGCGAAACCGCTCTCTGCGACGGGCCAAAGAATTTTCCTGGTCAAGGACGGCACGTGCTACACGGGAGGTTTATGCCGAAGCCATTCGCAGGCTTGGGTAATGCCGTGCCTGCAGCCCTGCTGATATCACCGGAACCCCCTTATCCTGCCGTAGGCGGTGGCGCACTTCGCACGGCGTCGATCATAGAGTACCTGTCCAGACGATATAACCTGGATCTGATCGTGTTTCGGGACCCGGATGGTCACGACCCAGCTGCCTGCATACCGCAGGGTTTAGCGCGCTCGGTGTACACGGTCGACCTCCCCAGACATTCGCGCAATCCCTTTGCGCGCGTTTGCCGAAACCTGGTGCGCTGGGTCAGAGCAAGACCGCCGCTTAACGACCGCTTTTGGGGATTTAGCAGCCAAGTCAGCGCTGTTGTGGAAGGTAAACGTTACCATCTGGCAGTGGTGGAACATTTTTGGTGCGCTCCTTATATCGATCAGTTAAGCGCACAATGCAGCCGCGTCATCCTGGACTTACATAACATCGAGTCGGCACTGCTTGCTGGTTATGAACGAACCGAACCTTGGCCGGTTCGCCGCATTTTCCGCCGGTTCCGGAGCGCATGCCAGTCCATGGAGAGCTACTGGCTGCCACGTTTTCATCACTTATTGGTAGCTTCCGACGAAGACCGTAAGCGGGTACATTTGCTAGCTCCGGGTTGCAGCGCAAGTGTGTACCCCAACGCTCTACCGGTTATACAGCGGCCGCAGCTTGAAGAAGAAAACGTCATCGCGTTTTCCGGCAACTTGGCTTATCCTCCAAATATTTCCGCTATACGCTTTTTCCGAACCCGTGTATGGCCTTTGTTGAGGGACAGGTGGCCTGGGCTGATATGGCGGGTGATAGGGAAAAACCCGGAGGCGGTCCGCAAATTCATAAATGGCGACCAACGTATTGAGCTGACAGGGCCGGTCGAAGACGCCGTTCAAGCCTTGGCTACTGCTAAAGTAGTGGTTGTCCCGATCTTGGCTGGAAGTGGAACGCGGATAAAGATTCTCGAGGCGTGGGCAGCCGCTAGAGCCGTGGTGTCCACCGGAGAGGGGGCGGAAGGCTTACCGGGACGTGATGGCGAACATCTGCTGCTAGCAAGGAGCCCCAAGGACTTCACTGAGGCCGTTTCGAGCCTGCTAGAGTCCCCTCACAAGAGGCGGGAACTCGGGCAAGCAGGCCGTACCATGTATGAGCATCAGTTTACATGGGAGTCGGCTTGGGCTACTCTGGAGCGGAACGGAATTTAGCGGTGACAGAGCTTTTTATAACACTATACTGAAAGAAGTTCATGCGCTTTTCAGTTGACGCTCACGCCATCGGTCGTCACCTCACTGGCAACGAGGTGTATATCCGGAACTTACTGGCCTTTTTGGCGGAAGTGGACAAACAGGTGGAATTGGTGGCCTACGTCTCGACCAAAGAGGCGAACAGGTGGGTGCCCCCGGGAGTCAAAACGAAAATGGTCTCCTCGAATCCGTTCCTGCGTCTGGGCTGCGACCTCCCTCTGAAGCTGAGGCAAGACCGGCCTGACCTCGTGCATGTGCAATACACTGCGCCTCTTGGCTGCCCGGTGCCGGTAGTGGTGACGGTGCACGATGTGAGCTTCGTAGATCATCCGGAATACTTTTCCAGGGCGCGTGCCGTACAATTGCGGTTGACTGTCCGTCGTACGGTTCTGTCAGCGGCGAAGGTGCTTACGGGCAGCGAGTTCTCGCGCCGGTCAATCATAAAGGCTTATGGCCTTAATGATGAAAAAGTCGTCGTAATACCTAATGCCGCTGCACGTTGTTTCCGGCCTTTGCCGCCTCAGACTACTGCCGCCAGTGTTGCCTTTCGGTTTGGGATTACCTCTCCATATGTATTAATGGTTGGTGATCATCAACCGCGCAAGAATCAGGTGGGATTAGTACGTGCTTTTGCCGATTTACTGCGCACTCGCCCGGAGTTGCCTCATCATCTCCTGATGGCCGGAAAGGAGTCGGGGTATACGCGTTCAATAGGCCGTGCCATACGAGATGTTGGATTGCAAGAGCGGGTTCATCTGCTCGGTTTTGTTTCGGATGAGGAGCTGGTCGAGCTCTACAATGGCTGTGAACTGTTTGTATTTCCGTCTTTTTACGAAGGCTTTGGACTGCCCGTACTCGAAGCCATGGCCTGTGGACGCGCAGTGGCTTGTTCGAATGCCTCCGCCCTTCCGGAGGTAGTAGATGCCGCAGCTTTGCTGTTCGATCCTTTTTCGACTGCGGAAATGACCCGCGCGATGCTGGACCTGATTCTAGATCCCGAGTTACGAAGGCGTATGGAGAAAGAGGGGCTTCGTCGCGCGGCACGGTTTAGCTGGCAAAAGACCGCGGAGCAAACTCTGGGGGTTTATAAGCTTGCTGCCAGCGTACGGGAAAAGCTGGGACGGAGATCTGCTTTTGTTGCAACCGTTAAGTGATCATGAACGTGAGCCGGGTCTTTTCGGTTTTGTTTTTTCTTTGTGTTGATTCTGTCTTCCTGAAGGCCCAAGATACCTTGCTTTTCCAGCAGGAAACCTTACGATACACCGTCGACTGGCCAAGCGGCCTAAGCCTCGGAGAAGCAGAGATCCACGCTCAGAAGAACCCTGCAGAGCAGTGGGACTTTCTTTTCACACTGGAGGCAGCCGTGCCTGGCTTTCATGTAACCGATCGTTTTCATTCCCGCACTACTGCAGACCTATGCTCGGTGGAGTTCGAAAAAGATTCGTTGCATGGCAAAAGAACGACGCGAGAACGCGACGTAATCGACAGGCAATCTTCAATGGTTACCAGGGAGACTCTGACACGTGGGGGCGGCAAGTCACAGATGCCGGTACCGGCATGCGTCAAAGACGCATTGGCATTTTTGTATTATGTGCGCAGCGAGCTCGGGCGCGGCCGAATACCACCAGCTCAGAGTATTCTCTTCGGAGGTAAGTACGATGTCCAGCTGGAGTACGGAGGCAGACAAAACCTCCGACTGGCAGACCGCATTGCGGAGGCGGACCTTTTGACAGCCATAGTAAAAGGGCAGGCATCACAGCATAAAGTGGAAATTTTCTTCAGCACCGATCGGACTCATAAGCCCGTACTCGTCCGGTTTCCGCTCTCCATAGGCACATTTTCCATGCAACTGACTGAGTGAGAGCATGCGCCTAGCTTTCTTCTCACCCATGCCGCCCGCGAAAACCGGCATCGCCGATTATGCAGAGGCGTTGGTGGCCGAATTGAAGCAGCTAGCTGATGTTACCGTTTTTGACGGGAGCAGGGCGGCTTTTCGCCCCGAGCAATTCGATCTGGCGCTCTATCAGCTTGGCAACAACCCTTACCACGTGTTCGTTTACCGGCACGCCCTTGCATATCCCGGGGTGGTTGTCATGCATGAACCCAACCTGCACCATCTCATTGCAGAGCTTACGATCAAGCAGGGGGACTGGGATACTTACCTGAGTGAAGTCGAGTATAACGGAGGCGCGGAAGCTCTGGCTTATGCAAAACGCGTGGAGGCTTTGGAAGTTGGGCCGGATTATCAAGGACTGCCAATGATGCGTCGCCTGCTCGAACGTTCCAGGGCTGTTATCGTACACACCAATTATGCAGCCGAGCAAGTGCGCCGCCAGGGGTTCGAGGGGCCTGTGGCGCGTATCCCGCACGGCGCCTGGATACCTCCAGCGGATCGCTGGGCCTACAGGCACCGTCTCGGAGTCGATGAATCCACGCCTCTGATTGGGATTTTCGGATTCCTCAAACCATACAAACGTATCGCCGAAAGCCTCCGCGCCTTCCAAAGACTGCTTCGCGTAGAGCCACGGGCCAAGATGATCCTGGTAGGGGAACCTCATCCCGATCTACCATTAGGTCCGCTGATTCGGGCGCTTGATTTGTCGGCCAGCGTTCGACTCCTGGGATTCGTCGTAGGTGAAGATTTCACCGGTTATATGGCTGCCTGCGATATCATCCTGAACCTGCGCTATCCAACCGTAGGGGAAATATCAGGGACTCTTTTGCGCGCTCTCGGCTTAGGGAAATGTGCGCTGGTTTCGGATGTGGGTTCATTTCGGGAGCTGCCTGACGATGTTTGTCTGAAGGTACCAGTGGACGCCTCAGAAGAGGATATCTTGTTCGAGTATTTGAGCCTGATGGTGTCACGACCCTCGCTGGCACGCAAGCTGGGCATGCGGGCGAAGCAATGGGTGGAAGCAGAGTGCAACTGGGAGCGTGTGGCAAGATTGTACGCCTCATTCCTCCAATCGGTAATCGATGGGATGGAGTGGAGAGAAACTGAACAGGCGAGCAAGTCGGCGCAAGAGTCAAAGGCTCCGCCAGCCAGCTTGCCAGACGAAGGAAGGAGCAGCCCAGCTTTGGAAGATTTATCCCTGGAGATCGGTTCTTATACCGAACAGTCCCCCTCTAAAGACAGTCTTCTCCTGTGGGCTCCGCCGGAACCAGGAGCCAGAAATTACATGGCTGCACACCTGAGCAGGCTAACCAAGACCCTGGCGATTACGCCCCGCGGTGGTCCCAGCGACCGGGTTCTCGAAATGGGTTCCTATTTACAGATCACTCCTTTGCTCAAGACCCAGCTTGGTTACGGTGAGGTGCGTGGGTGTTATTATGGCCCTGCCGGACAGGTGGTACGGAAGAACGCGAGGTCGCTGAACGGAGAGACATTTGAGTGTGAACTGGACCTTTTTGACGCTGAGCGGGACGTGTTCCCATATGCGGACGGCTACTTTTCCACGGTGTTGTGTTGCGAGGTGTTAGAGCACCTGACAAGCGATCCCATGCATATGATGTCGGAGATAAATCGCGTGCTGAAGCCGGGTGGCTACTTGGTTCTGACTACGCCCAACCTGAGTTCTCTGCGCGGTATTTCGGCGATTCTTCAGGGCTATCACCCGGGGTTTTTCCCCGCCTACATCCGGCGCTCCGGTGATGATTCGGTCGAAGCCAGGCACAACAGGGAATATACACCGATTGAGATCCATTTATTGCTTCGCGACGCTGGATTTGAAGTCGTTTTGCTCGAGACGGGTCCCTTCATCGAGGAGCCTAAGCCGGAGCTGGGTTGGGTTGAGCATTTACTGGACACTTATAAGTTGCGCACCGATCTGCGAGGTGACGGTATTTACGCCATCGGGCGAAAGTGTGGCTCCGTCCGCAACCGGTACCCTGGATGGCTGTACAGCGGACCTGAGCAATGAGTGTTGTCTACCACCGCCCAGAAGCAACAGTCAACACTGATGAGACTGCCGTGGAGATCTCTTTTGGTCTTGTAAACCGTTCTCCTGACGTGTGGAGGAACGAGGACGGTTTTCGAATCGGTAGCCAGATCCTGGATGCTGAAACGCATTTATATATCGAGGACGGTCCCCGCATATTACTGGACCAAGAGCTGGCTTCAGGGTGGATGGCCCCAGTTCGTCTCCGAATTGCTCCGCCGAGGTTTAACGGCTGCTATCGGATCATTGTGTGCCCAATCAAAGAGGAAAGTTTTTGGTACTACGAGCACGGATGGCCTTTTCTGATCGTAGAAGTGACCGTGGACAACGGCGTCGTGGCTGTTAAGGATTGCCGCGTGCTGACGGCTCGAGGTTTGCGGCGGCAGATGTTTTTCCGCTCAGCAACCAGAGCCTTTACTTATCCTTTCCTTACCTTCTGGCGTAACCGTGGTCTGATCCGTTCCATGACCCGTCGTGACGTTCTTAGTCGCTACCGCGGATCCTTCGGGGGCGTTTTTTGGACCTTATTGAACCCCTTGCTACTAATGCTGACGTACTTCCTTGTTTTTGGCATCGTCCTGGGAACTCGCTTCGAGGGGGATTCCAGCCGGTGGGGCTTCGTTCTGTATTTTTTGGCCGGTATGTTGCCGTGGCTGCCTTTTAGCGAGGCGGTGGGTCGGTCTCCATTTGTGATGCTTGAACACCGAAATTTCGTCAAAAAACTCGTATTCCCCCTCGAAATTTTACCCGTCGTTCTGGTGGTAGCCGGGTTGATTACGCAGTTGTTCGCGCTGGTAGTGTTTCTAGCCCTCCTGGCGGGGACACGAGGGGGTGCTCCGCCGACTATTGCCTGGCTTTTTGCGCTGCTTGTGCCCCAGGCCATGTTTACCCTCGGAATCTGCTGGTTCCTCGCCGCCTTGGGCGTTTATTTCCGCGATCTGGGACAGATCAACAGTTTCCTCCTTACCTTGTGGTTTTTTCTGACGCCTATCTGTTATCCGGAAACCTCGCTGGCAAGACTACCGGCGGTGGTCTTGCACGTACTTTCCAAAAACCCCCTTTTTGTATTGGTCAGGGGATACAGGGCAATTCTTTTGGACCACGAGCCGCCCGCTTTTTCCAGCTTGTGGAAATTATGGGTCCTCGCGTTGGTGGTGTTTTTGGCTGGCCATGCCTGGTTCTACAAGCTTCGCCGAACGTTCGCGGATGTGATTTAATGAGATGCTTCCGAATGAATCCCTATGGAGCTCTGCCATGGAATTCCGCCTGACGTTCATATTTCCATTGCTGGCGGCCTCGGCAATGGGGCAGTCACTGCCTCACTACAATATTTACCGTGTTGCTTCGCGCATCGTGATCGACGCAAGATTAGACGAAACCGCCTGGAAACGGGCGCCTGCCGTAGGGCCGTTCATCTTCAACTGGCCGCTACCAGGTGAACAAGAGCAGACTGTTGCACGGCTGTTGTGGGACGATGAGAACCTGTATGTAAGCTACTTGTGCTACGACAAGCACATTTCCGCTTATGTAACACAACGTCACGGCCCTGTATCCAATGATGACTGCGTGGAGATTTTTATCAGTCCCAACCCAGAGAAGGTCACCAACTATTACACGTTCGAGATCAACGCTATTGGTACGATGCTCAACCGTTGCCGAACCGACTGGTGGAAAGGGCCTCCGACTTGGGAGCCGGATGGAGTGCGGTACAAAACAACGTATTACGGCTTGGCGAAGAAGGACGAATCCGCAGGCGACAGCCAGTGGATTGTGGAGTTGGCGATCCCGTTCCGGAACTTTGCCCACGATGCTGCGCACACGCCACCTCATGACGGAGAGCAATGGAGGCTGAATCTGATGAGAACTGGTGGCAAGACTAACGCACAGAGCAGTACATGGTCACCGATCGCCCCTCCATCGAAAACATTCCATACTCCTACTTCGTTCGGTTGGGTTCGTTTCATGAAACGGCTGCCGCCAAAGCCATGAAAGCTTGCTAATTACCAGTTCCGGCCGTGGAAATGGTTTTGCCCGGCGCCCCTTCACGGAGTATTTTGGACTTCGAAACGTGGCGTCTTTACCCATTTTTTGGGAGCCTTAACGATGAAATCATCGTAAAATGCCCGTGCGACAACCGGGATCCAAAGCTGGCAGTAAGTGAAGTACATGAGCAAGACCAATAAGATATTGCTGCCCTTATCCTCCCTCTCATGCGCGAGGGCATTCATCAATTGCAAAGCGAAGGTGACGTAGGCGAACATCCAGACCGTCCCGTAAGGTCCGGGAACGTTGATCCGGATCAAGCCCGCTGCGCCCAGCACAAAGAGCATGTCTGAAACAAGAATAGCCATGAAAAATACGTAGTACAGCCAAAGTGAATAGAGAAGTTCCAGACCTATGCGTTTTGGCCTCATGTGGAGCAGACTGCCCGCATATTTCTTCAACAAGTGGTTGTACCCGCGCACCCACCGGTGACGCTGCCGGAACCATACGCGGAATGATTCCGGCTCCTGTTCCCAGGAAACGGAGGAAGGAACGAACTTAATGCGATAACCCGCCTGGTAAATACGGAGACTGAGTTCGGCATCTTCTGTCAACGCTTCTTCATCCCAGCCGCCAAGAGATTCGACCAGTTCCTTGCGGATCAGATAATTCGTTCCCGGAAGCGTGGTGAGCTGCATGAGCGTCCACCGGCCGGCCTGAACAATCCACTGAAAGCCGATGCCCTCAATGTTCAAGAATCGCGTCAAAAGATTCCGGCGCCTGTTCACAGCGCGGTACATGCCGATCACCGCCCCAAAGGACTTGTTGGCAACTAGCTCAGCAGCTAGCGGGCGAAGCGCGTCCGGCTCCGGGGCATTATCCGCATCATATACGGCCAGCACACTGTAACGCGCACAGCGCAGACCGAAGTTAAGGGCGCCGGCCTTTCCTCGCGCCGACAATTCCGCAGGAACCTCAAGCAGTCGCACGCGCAGATCGGCGGTAAAGCGTCCGGCAATTGCGGCTGTGCGGTCTGTGCTGCCATCATTGATAACCAGAATTTCTAGTTTTTCAGGCGGGTAATCGAGGTGGAGAAGCGCTTCCAGGGTACGACCAATGACGCGTTCTTCGTTGTGGCATGGGACAAGGATAGAAATTGCCGGCAACTCGTTATCAGTGCTTCGCGGGCCCGTCGCAGCAGATCCCCGCGTCCTGCGGTAGTACCAGTGCCCGAGAAAAAACAGCACACTCTGGTAGGCCAGCATGAACCAGATCAGTGTTACCGCCAGCACAAAAAGGACATCGAAAAAAATAGATGAATGCAAATTACCGCCCAATCCGTTGTGTTTTCAAACCTCTAGCATGTCGCGCTCTCCCGCATTTTCGACGCTTGGGGAGATAAGGATTGACAAATGCAAGCGGCGTGACAGTTCAAGGTCTACTCCGCTGTAAAACTTTGCGTTGCCACCGTAAATGCAGAAAAATCGCCGCCATCAAAAGTGTAGCTGTCGCCCCAAATACCGTTACGGCGAAAGCTGACAGCCACCCCCACAATCCCACTACGACGCCTGTCCGCGTGGTGGTGAGAATTTCCAGCATATGGCTACCGGCTGGCGCCAGCACAGCCCAACGATCGCCGAAGCCTTCTACAGGAAGACTGGAGCTTACCCCGTCCAGAGCCATTTGCATCGGCTGTTGGTTAATCAGGATGACTGTCCGGCTCGCATTGCTATAACGGACAGTCAGCCCTCTGGAGTTCACTTGTAGGTCGCGAAGATCGCCAGTTATGGCCAGCAGGCGCGTCCGCAGCTCGCCTTCGTCCAAAAACCGATACCACGGGCGCGCAACGGACAGATAGTGGCGTCCCGGAGGTACAAGAACGCCTCCATGAGACACCGCCGGCCAAAAACGTTCGTCCAGATAAAAAGACTGCTCAAAACCCGAGTCGAATAATACCGGAACGCTTCCTGCCAGCTCCCACCCGAAGCGATGCGCATTTACTTTTACGGATCGGGCTAGAACGTGGCTAATCAAATCCCAGTCCTGATGTGGGACGGTGTATTCCGAATAAACGGCTGCGCGTCCTGAGGCGCATGCAGCGGCAGCGATGGTGGCCGCAAGTTCAGTTCCCGTTGCCGTCGAAGAAGGAAGGAACGTTCCTTCCACGCTACGGTCGGACATTACATTGACGTCAAACATCAGGCGCTGTCTGTCAGGTACAAGTTGGAAATAAGCCTCAGCAAAACGCTTGTACCGGTCCGGAGGTTCTATCCAGTGTTCGGCGGGGTCTTCGACTTGCAGTGTAAAGTTGAAGTCCTTCATTAATGCCGCGATGCGCCGGGAATTTACCCCCAAAGCGGGTCGAACGTATGCACTGTGCAAACTATCGAGTGCCGTGACGATTATCTCCCATTTATACGTCCTGCGTAACGGCTCTAGTTCCGTGAGTACGCGCTGGTGCCACTCGGTCACAATGTCTTCCCGGTAACGAAGGAACTCTTCTAACGCTGCGCGGTCGCGTTTGTAATAGAAGCGGGATTTTGGGTCGAAGAGCGATATTGGATCGAAGCCGGCTTTTTTGTGAAAGTCGGCACGAACCTGTTGGTTCATGGGAACAAACCGGTCAGCTCGTAAGTAATCGAGGAAATCGGCGTCAAAGTTTAGCTCGCTGATATTCACTCCATCCCAAGAGTAAGAAGTCAGCAGCTTCCGCATCCAGCCCATAGCTTCCCGGAAGCAGTCTGGATTCTGAAAATTCATGGAAAAGCGCCAGCCAACGCGTCCGTCTGTTCCGGCGGCTGTGCGTTCTCGCCATTCGGGATGTTCATCCCACATTTTCGGCGTGACTGCGGGGAAGACCAGCCAGGCATAGACGGCTATCCCGTTGCGGTGGCAAGATCGGATCAAATTGGCGTAGTCATAATTTCCTTTCCTGTAAAATTGCCACGCCGCAGCATACACTGTCCGAATGCCTGATTCCCGCCACGCGGCGGCGAGGCGGTCCGAACCCACCCCTTCGCGATAACTTGGATCAAAGTAGGCTTCCACGCGTGGAGCACGCAGTCGTGAGCTCATCTCAAAGGCTTGAAAAAGGTACTGAGCGAAATACGGGTAGCGGCTTACACCGTACCGCGTGTGAGGATCAAAAGGCGCGGCCAGATACAGACAGCGTCCATTTGCATAATTCAGAGCAAGCGCAAGTGGCTGGGAGCTCTGTGGGTCGGTCATGAAAAGCTGCGCATTCTCTGGAGCCTTAAACCGTTCCAACTGTACAGCCGGCTGCCAATGCAATTGCATTTCTGGATACAGTTCATCAGCCACGTCGGACACTTGGATACGGTGACCAGTGAAATGTAAGCCAATGAGTGACAGCCAGGGCTGTTTGCCATCTGCCACTATCCGTCCGCCTGAGCTGAGGTAACGTAAAACTGCCTGTTGTTCCGCTAAACTGAGCTTAGCGCCAGCGCTCTCCGGGATGACCAGAATCGTCGATTTATCTTCAGGAAAAGAGTTGAAGTTTTTTAAGTGCACACTTTTGACACGGAAGCCGAGGCCTTCTAGCACTGCCCGATAACTCTCCTGATTGTTGGCCGCCGGGGGATCGGCCTTATCGATTCCAAGCAGCCAAACGACGCCCGATGAGGTGAGGGTGTTCTTGCTGCCAAAAGGATGCCGGCTGCCCGGCGTCTGTCGGTCGAACCACCGCTTCAAAGCACTAGTCCAGTCCCAGTGGCCAGCCTGTTGGGGCAAATCACGAACACAATCCAAGGCCGCCCATCCGCCCGTCGGTACTTGTACGGCAACTTCAGCCGGTCCCGTCGATCGAGATCGGGAGAAGCGTTCACGAATTAATCTGCCATCGGCCCCGAAAATACGGAGGCGCCAATAATCATTCCGCGTTGACACAGCGATTGTGCCTGAGGAAGTCCGCACAGCGTATCTGCCTTCGCAATTTACTGAACCCCCAAATCGGCGGAGAGACACGAATTGATAACCAGCATCAGAGACGCCACGAACAACCTCGGCAAGCAACGCCCGCTTCAGGAATGTGTGAAAGTAGAACGACGCAACTGCGTCTCGCACCACGCGCAGCTTACGTGCCCTTTCGATCAGGACTTTGGGGTCAGGAGAATCCTGTGGCATATAGCCCAAGTTTTCCGGTATCACCCACCGGCCGAATCTGTCCTTTAACGGATATGGCGCGCCTTGAATAGTTTCGACATCTGGCAGAAGCATGGTGCGCTCGTAAAACAGGCCAAAAATTTTCGCCATTGCCCGGTAGTCGACCTCTGAAGCCGCATAATGTGGTGTCTCAAAAGCGAGGGGATAAATGCCACTAGCAAAACACTCAGCAAGACCGTGCTCGAGCCGCGCGGCCACCGTTTCGGCGGAGTCAGCCCGGATGGCCCTATTCCTTCGCCCGTCCCAGAACTCGTAATCGTCGCCGCTTTGTCCTTCGTACTGATGCGTCACCCCGTGTAAGACAGGGGTTCCGCCTCGTTGGATCATATAGTGGATTGCGTCGACCAGCGAAGTCCGATCAGAGATGCGGATTTCCCCGGGGGTGGGTGGGCTCCGGAAAATGGGGATAACTCCAAATTGGAAGGGAACTTTACGGTTAGCGAGCAAATCGGCGATCTGGCGGAGGTCCGACGGATCGACATCTGCGCTGACGTCCTCAATACGCACCAAAGCCAAAGCTTGTGACGGATGATGAATACCCAGGATGTCGTGCAAAAGGTCGCAAAAAACCAAATACCGCCCGCCGTCTTGCATGTACGAAAACACGCTATCAGCGAAGTACCAGAATTGCCCCCGGCGTAAAGCGTAAGGACGCGAAACTCCGTCCTGGGTAACGGCGGTTGCGAGCACTTCAACTGAGGGGTCATTGACTGAGACGACGTCCAGGTCGGGCTCTTCCTTGGCGAGAGTGACACCTTTATAGACTATCTGGAGCTCCAAATCATCGCGTGATTCTACGTAAGAGAAACCGAACTTCTTTCTCCTGGCCGGTGAGTTTACCAGGCTACCGATATGGCGCCAGATCCAACAAAACGGCTTTGTGGACTTCTCTACATCGGCAAGAAAAGCAGGGGGGAGCTTTGTATCCAGGCGTGTTCCTATGAAAAAAGCCGCGCGGAAACCAAGAAGCTGGCCCGGGCGGTAGGACTTTATGGAAAGAATCTCTCCGTTTAAGTCGAAATGCCCCAGCAGATTAAGGACGTGATAAGCTCCTACGTAACCTTCTCCTTGGGGCGTTGAAGGCCCATCGTAATAAATGGCCACGAGCCGTGGGTCTCCCGCCGCCCCTTTCCCAGCCAGGGAAAACAACATTAAAGCTCCGGGCATTAGCTGAAGCAAGGTCATCCGTGTGCGTCCCATTAATGTATGACGGCAATTGCGAATCATATGGCCTCATGATGCTTCTGGAGGCAGGCAACTCCTATTCTACCTTGGGCGCGGCCAACTGCCGCGCGGATGCGCCAACCGGTGCGCTGCGCAGAGAAATGGTGGCTGGCCTCCGTGGAGGCGCTATGGTTGCTGTTTGCCGCTATGGACAAATGCACAGGCATCTAAGATCCCGATTTGTGGGAGAAACGGTGCGCTGCAGTGTGGTATGTTCGCTGTCATGATACGGAATGCTTTTGCACTCCTGCGGACCGCGGGAATTTTTCTTTCTGCCGCCTGCCTTTCCCTGTCAGCGGAGAAAACGCTTTCTGGCATTCGAGTGTTGACTCCGACGGCCAGCCAAAACGAAAAGGTAGAGATCGCCCTGGCTGCCCAGGGTGTCTTCTCTAATCCCTTCGACCCCAACGAGGTTACTGTTGATGGAATCTTCACCACTCCTTCAGGGAAACAGATTCGCGTGCCTGGTTTTTGGTTCCAGGATTATCGACGTTCGGTTGAGGACCCACAAACGACCGGAGCGGATCGGGTGGAATCGTTGACGCCGATAGGGAAGCCCGAGTGGCGTGTCCGGTTCTCGAGTGCTGAAGTGGGGCAGCATCAAGTGGTTCTCGAGCTAAAGGACCGGCAAGGCATTAAGAGAAGCGCCCCTGTGAAATTCTCTGTCACGGCTGGGTCACACCCACCGGTAATTCACATCAGTCCGCGGAACAGATCGTATCTGGAGGATGCCTCTGGTCGTGTTTTTTTCCCCATAGGGGAGAATCTTTGTATGTACGAAAAGAAGGAGGGGACATATTACTACGATCGGTTGCTTGAAAGGTTGGCTACCGGAGGCGGAAATTATGTACGTCTGTGGCAAGAATATTACGTCAATCAGAACATGAGGGTCTGTGGTCCAGGAGACGGGAGCTTTTCCGGTTTTCCGCTTGAGACTCAGGTCACCGGTCTTGGACGCTACGACCTTCCTTCAGCATGGCGGCTGGACTACGTTTCTGAATTGTGTGAGCGCCTGAATATACGCTGGCAGTTAACCTTTGAGATGGTAGTCTGGTGGGAGCGCAAGCTGGCATATCGTTGGAGCCGAAATCCTTACAACGCGGAAAACGGCGGTCCTTGCGTGCAGCCTTCCGATTACCTGGTGAATGAAAAAGCCCGTGAACTTGTAAAACGGCGCCTTCGTTACAGCGTCGGGCGGTGGGGTTGGACCACAAATCTGGTTGCCTGGGAGTTGTGGAATGAAATCGACAATATGGACGGCTTCAACTCCGATGCTTGTGCTCGCTGGCACAAGGAGATGGGGGCCTACTTGAAACAGATAGACCCTTGGAAACACTTAGTCACGACAAGCTGGCGCGACAGACAGACATTCGCACTGCCAGAGATTGACATCGTGCAGGGGCACTCATATTGGGGTCCGGAATATGACGCGGCGCAGTACGCCATGTTAGATACCGATCATCTCATGCGGGGATTTGGGAAGCCGTTTTTCTTCGGAGAACAGGGAATAGAAGGTCCGGTCAGCGTCGATCCTGAAGGCAAACATTTTCACGACTGTGCGTGGGTTACAGCTCTTAGCGGCGCGGCAGGGACGGGATTGTATTGGTGGTGGCACAACTACGTCGAACCCTACAACCTTTACCGCCACTATAAAGCCCTCGCTCGGTTTGTCAATGGGATTGATTTCCCTGCCCACCAGTGGAAGCAGGTTAGACTGTCGCGGCCAAATCTTCCCGTAACCTTACACGTTTACGGTTTGGTGGCCGATGACCGAGCGCTGTTGTGGATACATGATCCGCTGGCTTTCCGCATAGTTGGTGGGAAAGTGGAACGCGGTCCGAAGCAGACAGGAGCCAATGCCAATGTGGTTGGTCTGGCCGACGGCGACTATGAGATTGAGTGGGTGGACACGACGACCGGCGACGTCATCCGCAAAGATAAAGGCAACGTCCGGCACTTGCGACACTTCGGTTACGGGCTGGAACTCCGTCTACCCGAATTTTGGGGGGATATAGCGGTGCGTGTAATGCCTGTCAAGAGATCATCCCCCACCTGGCATTAACGATCAATAAATGCGGTGATGGCTTGCTCCGGCGCCTGCGAACAAATAAGGTGGATTTTAGCCGGTAACAGCTTACGAGCGCTACTGTGTCCCATCTGATTCCAGTCCCCATCGATGGGGTTTACCACCATTCCTGTCGCTTTGCTTTCAGCTAGCAACTGGGACAAATCAAAGTGGTGCAGAACGTCAAAGACGAAATACTGGAACGGAATCTCACGATCGTAAGCGCCGAGTTGCCCTTTATCGTCTTTCAGCAGCTTGAAGGAAGCAGGCATCGAAGCTGGTCTGTCTAAGAATTGCTTGTAACTGATAAACCCGTCACATAGCACATACCGCGAAGGCAAACTGGAATCTTTCCTGCGGGCCAAAACATACATGGCAGCTAAAGCAGCGTTATGGCCTTTTGCGTATAGGACAATGGGTTTGCCTGCGTAGTCAGGAGCTGCGGCCAGATAGCTCAGGACGTTGTCCAGATCGAAAGCCTGTTTCCATACAAAGTTTTCTCCAAGGAGCAAACTCACGGCTGCTACCCATCCTCCTTTAGAGGTCGCATTCTCGCCGATACCTCTCGGATCGGCGCCGCATACGGCCCATCCCTTTCGGAACGCATTTTGAACCACAGGGTCGGCAGCCAGTGCTTCCTTCCCCCGGTCGTCTACCGCAACCAATACGCCTCGTTCGCCGCTCTTCGGGCGCAAGAGAAAAGCGGGAACGGAAATTTCGCTTGTTGACGGGATCTCCAGTCTCTCAAGACGCGTCTTGGTGAAATGTGGCTGGGGTTGGGCTGGCGCCGGTAGACTGCCCAGCACCTGTTCGAGCGGAGCTAGGCGCTTGTGGGGAGGCAAACCTCTTGTGAGTTTAGTTACTGCTGCGATGAAACCGGGACCGGCTGCTTGATTTTCTCCTATGGGGAAACAACGTAGCTCTGGAGAATCCCAAGCTTCGGTTTCGGTGGGGGGCTCCGGGAACGGATTTCCATCGCCCCGGTTCATCAGCCACTTCAGGAACCAACCATACGCGGCTTCGCGCTTTTTCTGCTGATAGCCATGGCCCGCGGAAGTGTCTTCAAAAAAGGCTGTTTTTTCAGGCACCCCGTAGGACTTATACAATTGCTGGCCATATGCGAAAACCTCTCGCACACCTTTTATGGGAAAACTTTGATCTTGGCTGGCGGCGATGATCATCAGGGGTCTCGGTGCGGTCATCGCCAGAAGTTCGTGATTGTTAGCGAAGCGGATGAGGTTGGCTACGAAATGACAGTGCTCACTCGCATGGTACCAGTCAAGTGGGCGTGTGACGCTGATCTGTTCGAGGAATTCGCTGGTTCCCACGACAGGAACTACTACCGCGATACGGTCGTCGAGTGCAGAGGTGACCCAGGTGTTATAGCCGCCTCCGGAAGCTCCTGTCATTCCGATGCGCTTGGGGTCTACTTCCTTGCGTGTGAGCAAGTATTGGAGTGCGCACTGCGTTTCATATTCCGCCAAACCTTGCTGAGAAATACCGACTAACAAAGATTCTACACGCCTGTGGTCACGCCGTGAGACGCCACGCTCCCCTTGCCCGAACGGATCGAATGTTAGTACGACGAAGTCAAGGCGCGCCATATTGATATTGAACGCCTGAAAGTCCGGTTTCGTTTTGGCATCGGGCCACCAATGTCCAACATAGAAAAGAACGGCTGGTGCAGGCCCTTTCAGGCCAGCTGGAATGTAAAGGTGCGCGGGCACTTGAACGCCGGGTAGAGTTTGGTACACGATTTTCTCAATACGGTAACCTGGACGTTCAATTACTCCAACAGTCCGTGCGCGCAAATCCGGCGGCCAGGGTAGCTTCCTCAAACCAAGTGATTTTTCAAGTTCACTACGAAGCGACAGGCGCATCTTGTCAGCTTCTGTCCCGGAAGCTGGGTGGTGGATAGCGGCCAGAACTTGCGCCGCCCGCCACTCAAGCTCGTTGAGCACTGCGTTTTCCCGCTGCGTTACATCGACCGCACGCAATGACCGGATCTGCTGCTCCAGGGTTTGCCCGGGGCTTTGCAAGGCTGCCATAGTGAGGTATAGAATCAATGACCGAATCGTGGACTGGAGTATGGTTCGCATGATGGATATTATTTTCCCGTCTTTTATGATTTCCTGAGGAGGCGTGTCATGACGGTCATCCATCGCCGCCGGTTTTTACAACAAAGCGGAGCCCTGGCAGCGGGAATCGGTTTACTGCACCTGCCACGTACGCTGGCAGCAGTGCAGTCGTATGCAACAGAGATGCCTAACATGCTGCCATCCTATCTCGCCCGTAAACTCAATGCACTGGCTGAAAAATGGGACCGGGAAAGGGACAATATCCGTACGGCCGCCCAGGTTGAGAAGCGGAACCGTTTCGTGCGTGAAAAATTTCTCGAGATGATACATGGTTTGCCGGAACGCACACCACTTAATCCCGTGGTAGTACGTAGCCACGAGCGAAACGGTTACCGGGTGGAAAACGTGATGTTCCAGAGCCGTCCGGATTTCTGGGTCACAGGCAATCTTTATGTCCCTACGACTGGCAAGGGACCATTTCCAGGCATCATCTCGCCCTGTGGCCACTATCCTCGAGCTCGCATGGAGCCGGAGTATCAGTATGCATACATGAATATGGTGAAAGCCGGCTTTGTTGTGCTGGCTTACGATCCTATAGGCCAAGGGGAGCGCCGGCAATATTGGAATCCGCAGACGGGGGAAACCGAGGTTGCCACTGCATCCACTTATGAACACTCCATGCCCGGGCAGGTTCTTCTGCTGATGGGTGAAGACCTGACTCATTACCGTGTGTGGGATGGGATTCGAGCTATCGATTACCTGCTCACAAGGCCGGAGGTGGATCCAGAAAAGATCGGGTGTGCGGGGCATTCCGGAGGCGGCACACTGACCATGTTCATCAGTGTGGCCGACGAGCGGGTTCGCTGCGCAGTAGTGAACGAAGGAGGCACCGGACACCGGTGGCCAGTGACCGTTGACGGCGGCCGCATAGGACCTTCCGATGTAGAACAAAATGTGTTTCCGGCAGCGATTTACGGGATTGACATCTGCGATCTTCTGACGGCCATTGCTCCTCGCCCGCTGCTTACGACGATAGAAAACTACAACCCCCGCTTCAACAGCGCGGCGGAGCACATCAAGAAGAGGTACGAACAGCTTGGTGTCCCGGAGAGATACGCCACTGAGGAAGCCACCGATCCGCACTCCTGGACTCCCAAACTACGTCTGGCAACTACGAACTGGTTTTGCCGATGGTTCTACGGAAAGCCGGGTCCGGCTACCGAGCCGGAATTCCAGGCCGAACAGGACCAGATACTCTATTGCACACCGAACGGATCGATCCGTTATTCGCAACAGGGCCAGACAATCTTTTCCTTAATGCTGCGCAGGCAACAACATCTTCCTCCGCCCCGTAAGCTGCCGTCCATGGCCTCAGAAGTAGCAGCGTATCGGGCCGAAATGGTGGAGGAGATTCAGAAGGTCATCCGGTATAAGCGGCCGGAATATCCTCTGAGTGTACGGCATTTGGTGACGACGCCGAGAAAAGACTATAAAGTCGAGAAACTCGAGTTTATCTCTGAGCCAGGTATATATATACCCACATGGGTTTTCGTCCCGGATAAACGGGACAGACAGGGGCGGGCAATTTTGTACGTCCACGAAGCCGGCAAAGAAGTGCAGGGGCAGGAATTCGGCCTGTTCGAGCGTCTCACACTTGGCGGAGCACTTGTCATCGCTGTAGATGTAAGGGGCGTCGGAGCCACGCGCTACGGTGACGATGGTCGGCCGGGGCTTTTCGGACACTTGTTCAATGCAGAAACAGCCTTCTCATATATGGCGTGGTACATGGACGAATGCCTTTTCGGCATGCGAGTCCAGGACGTAGTTCGTTCGGTTGACTATGCGCTCAGCCGCCCTGATGTGAACAAGGAGAATCTGCGCGTCGTTGGCAGGGGTGCGGGCGCATTATGGGTTCTATATGCGGCGGCGCTTGATTCGCGGATCGTGGATGCGGTTGCTGACGGCGGACTTGTTTCTTACCGCAGCCTGGCTCAGGTGGATCGGTATCTGCACGGCGCGCACCTGTTTATTAGGGACGTGCTCCTACATTTCGACCTGCCGCAGGTAGCCGCAGCCGTGGCGGACCGCAAACTAACCCTGGTTTCCCCTGTGGACCCAATGCTGAGGCCTGTGGCCTCCGCTACGGTCAGGCGGGAGTATGAATGGACGGCTATGGTATACGCCAACGCTGGCGCCCGGGGCCGGTTTCAGAGCCTGTCTGGCCCGCTGGCCTTGTTGTAATTTTCATTATTATTGAGGCTGACCCATGTTACACTCGCACGGAATGGCTAAAAAGTTTGGAAAACTTTCCTTGCTCCTTGCCACACTGGGAGTATTCATCTTACCGGACAAGGCCTCTGGGCAGAAGGTTAGGACTGTCCGCATCGACTACCGCGTTTTCACTGGGTTGGAAAAAATGGATGGGAACTGGGCGGCCTTACTGGCCGCCAGCGATGGCAAGGTCTACGCCGGGCTTGCCTACCATGGCGGGGACGGACACTTGGTCTACTACGACTCCAAAACCGACCGCGTTGTGGACGTCGGCAACCTGACAGAGCTTTGTGGAGAATCTCTTTACAAACGTGGACCTCAATCGAAAATCCACTCCAAGTTTGGCGAGGGGAAGGACGGGCGTATTTACTACGGGACTCACGCCGGGTATTGGTGGGACTACGCCCGTTTCGCCACAAAGGAAGGCTACCCCGGGGCGCACTGGATGGCCTTCGACCCGAAGATCGGACGTGTGGAGGATTTCGGACTCGGCGTTCCCTACCAGGGTGTGAATACTGGCGCTTACGACCCGCAGTTCAACCGGATTTATGGGTTGACACACCCCAAAGGTGAATTTGTGTATTACGACGTGAAGACCCGCAGAGCTGTCAACAAGGGCAGAATCAACAACTTTGAATCTATCTGCCGGACGTTGGGGATTGATGATCAGGGTTACGTGTACGGAAGCTTTGGACTGGGCCGCGTGTTTCGTTACGATCCGCGCACGGATACCATCCGGGAGTTGTCCGTCCGTATCCCCATCAGGGAAAAAGGGATCTCGCTCGGCCGCGATTACAATAAGTCGGAAACCGCCTGGCGTACCGTAGTGTGGGATGCCAAGACAAGGCAGTTCTACGGCGTAGATGAGAGCGCTACTATTCTGTTTTCCTTCGATCCTCGCGCAGGTGAAGATGGCGAGATCCGGGAGCTTGGAACCTTGGCTATTCCTGAGTTAGCGAAAAAGAGAGAAGTGCCGTACGCCACACTTACGCTGACAATCGGGCATGACCGCAAGCTCTATTATGGAGCCGCCGCACGGGAATTCGATTACGCTGGGAGCGCCGGACTGGCTACAGCCCACCTCATCACCTATGATCTGAATACCAGGAAGATCGAAGATTTAGGAGAAATGATATTGCCGGACGGTCGTAGAGTGCTGGGCACTAACGCCGCCGATACGGGACCCGACGGCACTATCTATATGGTTGGAGCCATCGAAGTAAAACCGGAGCCAGGCAAACCTGTGGAAGCTGCCGGAAAGATCGGTAGCGGTTACTACCGTCTTGCTCTGCTTATGTACCACCCGAGGTGAGGCTATGCTGAATCGATTTACAACTTGCGCGCTGATTGGCTTGTGTTTCGCCGCATCCTTGTGCGCTCAACGAACGCTGGACTATGACTACTCAGTGGTGAACCAGGTCCGCATTGATATGCGGGAACTCGGCTATCCGCCAATCGATGTGATTCCATCGGACGAATGCGCCATTCGTGCTCTGACAGTCGCCCCCAATGGGACTCTGTACGGTATTACTGGCGGCAAACGCAGTCACCTTTTTGCCATGTTCCCGGTGCACGGGTACGTGGTGCCGCTCGGTTTCTTGAAAGATGTGAAGACCATGTACCGGGGCTTGGTGGTGGCGAAATCTGGCAATGTCTATGTTGGTTCAGGCGATCAGGACGGCCACCTATATATGTACGACACCTCCGGGGATGAACGAAAGCCGATCCGCGTGGATGTTGCTATTCAGGTAACGGACCTTGGTGTTGCCGTCCCGGGTGAGGGGATATATACTCTCGCGATCGACCGGCTCCGGGCTATCATTTACGGTCTCAGTTATCCCAACGGGCAGTTCTTCAGCTACGACATTGCCGCCGCGAAGTTTACCACCCACGGCAAGGTGGTGGAGAAGAAAATGCCCGGCGAGAAATTCGAAGACGAGAAAAACATAGGCAGGGCCATCGGAATAGATCTCGCAGGAAACGCTTTTACTTCCGGGGAGGGGGCGGCAATCTACCGATTTGACAGGGAGAAGCAGAAGCTGGAAAAGCTGTCGATGACAGCACCGACAGTGCTCGGGCGAGAACCTTGGAATCGCATAGACGCCATCACCACGGACGCGTGCGGTGTCTTCTATGGCGGCACTTCCGACGGTTATCTGTTCCGTCTTAACCCCCACACCTTGACCATTGAGAATCTGGGGAAGCCACTGAATCAGTACCGCATTCGGGGACTGGTGTTCTCCAAAAACGGCAAGCTTTACGGTGTGGGCGGCGATGATGACGAGATGGCGCGGTTGTTTTCCTATGACCCGTCCCGGGGCGTGTACGAGATGCTGGGAATGATTGATGTAAACCGCCGCCCCTTTTACTCGTGGCAGGCATATCGAATCGACGCGATGGCCATCGGTGCGGATGACACCGTCTACATTGGTCAAAGCGAGCGCAGGTCGAAGTTGTACCTTTACTATCCGGAGCCCAGCTCTGTTAACGGTAGTTGCGACCAGGAATAGAGGGTATTTCATGAAAAGCTCATTGCTAAGTGTTATTCTGTCTCTGCCTGCCCTGTGCGCCGGCTCCGATGGATTTGTTTCCCTGATGCCAAAGGAAGATGTCCGTGAGTTGTGGGTTATTGAAGGCACGCCGCCAGAGACTTGGCGAGTCGAAAACGGCATGATCCGTTGTACTGGCAAACCCGACGGGTTTTTGCGCAGCAAGAAGGTATACAAAAATTTCGTGTTTCGCGCCGAGTGGCGTTTTCAGACTGAAGGATGGAAACCCGGCAGAGAGGAGTGGCCCAATGCCGGGTTTTTCATCAATGCAGGGCGGGTTGACCGGACCTGGCCGATTGCTCAGGAAGTACAAGGCTATTTTGGCGAAGCTGGCAGCCTGTTTGGCATTCGAGGGGGTAAGATCACTGGAGCCAAGCGTGGGGATTTTGTGAAAAATCGGCCTCCTTTCGGATCTTGGGACCGTTATGAGATCACACAGGTAAACGGGAGAGTCCGCGTAGTGCTTAATGGAGAGCCCGTCAATGAAGGCTGGGATGCCGAGCCTTCGGAAGGAAACATCTGCCTGCAATCGGAAGGTTGGCCCGTTGATTATCGTAACGTTGAGATTAAGGAGTTGAAGTGATGACCCGACGGGACATTTTTTCAGCCGGGGCCGCAACCCTGTTGCTGCGTAACGCCAAGCTGGCCGGCTCCCAGGTTAGGACCGCACCACTCACTAAGTTTCAGATTGGCTGCATGACTCTTCCTTATTCTCCATTCCCGCTGCAACGCGCTCTCGAAGGCATCGCCAAGGCTGGTTGCCGTTACGTGGGATGGGGGACCACCCACACGGAGGCTGGAGGAGAGCGCAGACCGGTGCTCGCTCCTGACGCTCCTCCTTCCGCCGCCAAGGAATTAGCTCAAAGGTGCCGCGATCTTGGCCTGGAACCTATAATGATGTTCTCCGGTATCTATGTGGATGCTCAAGATTCCATCAAGGTGCATACAAGCCGTATCAAACAGGCTTCCTCAGCGGGTATTCCGTTTATCATCACTTTCGGCCACACAGCTCCGGGGAGCTATGAGATCTGGGTAAAGAATCTGAAAGAGCTTGGCCCTGTGGCCCGGGCAGCCGGTGTTACTCTGACTCTCAAGCAGCACGGCGGAAACACCGCCACAGGGAAACAGTGTTCGAAGCTGATCGCCGATGTGGCCGACGAAGGCGTCAAAATGTGTTATGACGCTGGAAACGTCCTGGATTACGTAAAAGAAGATCCTATCCCTGACATCCAGTCCTGCTGGGGCGACATCCGTTCCTTCGCCATCAAAGACCACCGGCTTACACCAAAGAATGAGGATTGCGGTCCGGGTTTTGGTGAGATCGACCACTACAAGCTGTTGATGCCGGTGATGAGAACCGGCTTGACGATCCCACTGATTTGCGAGAACATTTTTGCGCCGTTGGTCCCACGTCCACGGGCTCCCGAGGGTTTAGACGCGCTGGCGCGCCGGGCGAAAGAGTTTCTTGAGACCGTTATTCACGGGCTTGAGACGGTGGCGTGAAAAAGCTCGTACGATTGACCTGTGCTGCTCGCAACGACGGTGGCGACGCCGGTGTAAATGTCTGCTGAGCACGCGCTAATATCGACTCCATCCGCTGGAATGGATCTTTTTTAATAGTCCAAGCATTTCTTTGACACGCTGAGGGTGAGCGGCGGCAATGTTTTTGGTTTCTCCTATATCTGTGGACAGATCATACAGTTCCACAGGAGCTGTGATTTTGCCGCCTGGGCCGACCCTGGGAGGTATCAGTTTCCATTGCTGCTGGCGAAGTGCGATGGGGCCAGAATGTTCGACAATGTGGTCGCGCCCGTGTGGAGAATCTCCGACTAAGGCCGGCAGAACATTGAAGCTGTCGGGCCCAGCATTTTCGGGCAGAGGGCGGCCGAGGAGCGCGGCAAACGTGGCCAGCAAGTCTACTTGGCCTATGAGGGCGGCCGAGACGCCAGGTTTGATTCGCGCTGGCCAGGCGGCAATAAATGGTATCCGGGTGCCACCCTCGTAAATGCTATATTTTCCACCGCGGAAGGGCCCGGCTGGCCTGTGGCCATCCAAAGCTTCCGTAGAGCCGTCGGCGTAGCCGTCATCCACCACAGGACCGTTGTCGCTGGTGAAGATCACCAGAGTGTTGTCGAGCAGCTTCAACCGGTCTAGGCTGGAGACTAGTTCGCCAACGCACCAGTCCAACTGCTCGATCACGTCACAGCGTACGCCGCATGCACTGGCGCCGCGGAAACGCCTGTTGGGTACCCGCGGCACGTGGATGTCATGTGGAGCAAAGTATAGGTAGAAGGGCTTCATGCGGTTTTGCTCGATGAAAGATACAGCCTTGCGCGTCAGTACGCCCGCCATCTCTTCATCCACCCAGCGTGCGGACCTGCCCCCGCTCATGTACCCGATGCGGCTGATTCCGTTAATGATGGTTCCGTCATGGCCGGCGCTTAGCTTGATCCTCAGTAGATCGGGGCGCTCCCGGCCTGTAGGCTCATCGCCGATTTTCTTGTCGTAACTAACACGGATAGGATCTTTGGGATCCAGTCCGGCGACACGATGGTTTTCTACATACACGCATGGAACGCGGTCGCCGGTCGCGGGAATGATAAAACAGTAATCGAAGCCCACTTCCAGGGGGCCGGGTCTGATGTCACCGTTCCAGTCAATGTTCCCGTTGCCAAGGCCCAGATGCCATTTACCGACACAACCGGTCGTATAGCCGGCTTGTTTCAGCAGTGAGGGTACGGTGTGCCGCCCAGGTTCCACGATCAATGGAGCATCACCCGGCAACACTCCAGTGCCTTTTTTCCGCCAGGCGTATTCGCCTGTAATCATGGAATAGCGCGAGGGAGTACATGTGGCTGATGAGGAGTGAGCATCGGTGAAGCGCAGGCCATGAGCTGCGAGTTTATCCAGATTAGGGGTTCTGATGTTCGTGCCTCCATAACAACCTAGATCGCCGTAGCCCACATCGTCAGAGAGAATGACAACGATGTTAGGCTGTTCAGTGGCGTGCGTGAGCGATGGAAGGGCAAACATACGGTTAGCCAGTAAACCACCTGCCAGTCGGAGGAAGGACCGTCTCTGCATAATGCACAGGAGTTTATCAGAAGCTTGCAGCGATGCGCCAGAAAGCCGTTTTTGTGCCAGCGCCAGCTTTTCAGCGCGTCCACTGGAGAATCTGTCAGCCAGTTTTATGCAACCCGGCCAATGGCCTCTTTAACCAAATAGTAAAATCAAGATTAACGCGGTTTCTCTCTGTTGTGCCTTCGGGTTTTCTCCGATGCACAGCATTTGCGACGCGAAGGGGAGTAAGTCAGTTTGGCGACTACCGGCTCCCGTAGCTGGATGCACCAAGGAACGATGACTCAAGATTCTATGGACCATGTACTTTCCACTCACTTCATCGTTGATCACCGGCTCACAACGGTCTGGCTCGACAAAATGTGGAACGTGGGGATCAAGGCGGTTGAAGTGTTTTGTGCCCGGCAGCATCTGGATTATAGGAATCGCGCGCAGGTGAGCGAGCTTGGCCACTGGTTTCGGGACTCCGAGATGAGGCTGCACGCTCTCCATGCTCCTCTATATACGGATACGGTATGGGGACGCTCAGGCCCTCACTCCATCATCAGCATCACGGAGACCGTCAAGCCTAAACGGATTGAGATGGTGGAGGAGATCAAACGCGCTTTGGAAATCGCCGAAACCGTGCCGTTCCGTTACCTGATTCAGCATATAGGGGTTGGCGGGGAAGAGTATGACGATCGTAAGCTCGAGGCGGCGTTCACCGCCTTGGAAGAGCTGAACTTGTTTGCCAGGCAGCGCGGGGTCGAGATCTTGCTCGAAAACATCCCCAACGATTTTTCCAGTGCCGAACGCCTTCTCTTATTCCTTCGTGAAACGCACCTTGATCTCAATTTTTGTTTCGACGTCGGCCACGCACACATTAACGAGGGTATTCCCGCCGCCTTTGAGATGATGAAGGACCGGATCCGGTCTACTCACATTCACGACAACAATGGAAAGGATGATCTTCACCTGTTCCCGTTTGTCTCCGGGGAAGGAACAATAGACTGGAGGCAGACCATGGCCCTGTTACGCTCTCGCACCGGACAGTATCCTTTGTTGCTCGAGCTCAAAGAAGCTCCATCGATAGCGAACCCTCTGGAAGAGATCATCCGTATCTTTGAAAGATTGGAGACTGTCTGATGTCCTCTGGCGGTCAACCCTTAAGGATCAATATCGAGCAAGCAGAATCACATGTTGGGAGAACTGTTCGGATCTGCGGATGGCTGTACAACCTGCGGAGTTCCGGAAAGATCGCCTTTCCTTTGGTTCGGGATGGGACGGGTATCATCCAATGTGTGGCGGTCAAGACCCAGTTGCCAGAGCAACTTTTTTCTGCGATTGAGCAGCTTACCCAAGAGTCGTCTTTGGTGGTGACGGGCAAGGTGCGGCAGGAATCCCGCGCTCCCGGTGGTTACGAACTGGACGTCGAAAACATCGAGATCATCCAGCGGATCCCTGAATCAGATCCCTATCCCATCACTCCCAAGGAGCATGGCATTGACTTCCTGATGGACCACCGGCATCTGTGGCTGCGAAGTCGCCGCCAGCATGCCATTCTCCGGATCCGCCATGAAGTGGTGAAGGCCATAAGAGATTATCTCGACGCAAACCGGTTCACGCTCGTCGATACACCGATTTTGACGCCCGCCGCCTGCGAAGGGACTACCACGCTGTTTGAGGTCAACTACTTCGACGAAGCGAAAGTGTATCTGTCGCAGTCAGGCCAGCTTTACAACGAAGCAACGGTCATGGCATTCGGTAAGGTGTACACATTTGGCCCGGCCTTCCGCGCCGAAAAATCCAAGACGCGACGTCACCTTACGGAATTCTGGATGGTCGAGCCGGAAATGGCGTACGCCGATTTAGAAGACGTCAAGCGGGTAGCCGAGGAATTGATCCTTTTCGTGGTGGACCGCGTACTTGCCAACCGGCGTAAGGAGCTCGCGGTTTTGGAGAGAGATGTCACAAAGCTGGAGGCCATCAAAGCTCCTTTTCCCCGTATCAGCTACGATGAAGCGGTGGCTTTGCTTCAGAGCAAAGGGAGCGAACTTCAATGGGGAGACGATTTTGGTGGGACGGACGAAACGATCCTTGGCCAGCAGTTCGCCCGCCCGGTGATGATAGACCGCTACCCGGCGAGTGTGAAAGCTTTTTACATGCAGCCCGATCCCATGCGCCCCGAGGTTGCGCTAGGTGTCGATATCCTTGCCCCCGAGGGATACGGTGAGATCGTTGGTGGAGGACAGCGTATTCATGACCTGAACCTTCTGCTCCAGCGCATCGAAGAGCATAAGCTTCCCAAGGAAGCTTTCGACTGGTATATCGATCTCCGAAAGTACGGCTCGGTCCCCCATGCGGGCTTCGGCATGGGGGTAGAGCGATGTCTTGCTTGGCTTTGCGGCCTGGAGCATGTGCGCGAGACCATCGCCTTTCCCCGCATGCTATACCGTGTGCGTCCTTAGGTCCACACCAGAGAAAGGATCGCTACCCATGCGTCGGTCGAACGTTGCGATTATCGGAGTGCCTCTTGATCTCGGGGCGGGGAGGCGGGGTGTAGATATGGGGCCTTCCGCTATTCGGGTTGCGGGTATTGGCCAGCGCCTCACCTTGCTGGGCTATCAGGTGGAAGATCTGGATAATGTGGCGGTGTATCAGCCAGAGAGCCTGCCGGCGGGTTCACATCGCATACGTTATCTCCCACAGATTGCGGAAACCTGCACGTGCTTGGCGAGGCTTGTTGCAAGAGTGGCAGAACAGAAGATGGTTCCGCTGGTGCTTGGAGGGGACCATTCTGTGGCGATGGGTACGGTAGCGGGCATGTCCCGCCATTTCCGCAAGCAAAAAAAGGCCATGGGCTTGATCTGGATTGATGCCCACGCTGACATGAACACTCCGGAGACCAGCCCCAGCGGCAACGTTCACGGTATGCCTTTGGCTTGTTTAATCGGCATGGGCCCGCGTGAACTTACGCATATTTACGGTTACACGCCGAAGGTGGATCCTTCAAGGGTCGCACTGGTTGGTGTGCGGGACGTGGACCAGTTGGAAAAGCCGCACGTCCGAAACTCCGGCGTCCGCGTCTTCACCATGCGGGATATTGATGAGCGGGGCATGCGGGTAATAATGGAAGAGGCCATTCAGATCGCTTCTGCAGGCACAAATGGATTCCACGTTTCCTTAGATATGGATGTTGTGGATCCCCGGGAAGCTCCGGGTGTCGGGACACCGGTCCGCGGCGGCATCACCTACCGTGAAGCGCATTTGGCGATGGAGTTGTTGTGTGATTCTCACCGCATGGTGTCCATGGAGCTGGTGGAAGTGAACCCGGTGACTGATGAAGCGAATCGTACTGCTATTCTGGCCGTGGAGCTGGCAATGTCGGCCATGGGAAAAAGAATCCTGTGAAATTGCGTGTTGCAGTTGTTTATGGTGGCCGCAGCGGAGAGCATGAAATCTCCGTCCGTTCGGCGAAGTCGATTCTGGCGGCCATGGATCGTGAGAAATACGAACCTCGAGAGTTTTTTATAGATCGAGACGGACGGTGGGCCCCTCATCCCATCCTACCGGAGCCAGGGGCCAACCCTGGAATTGACGTGGTCTTTCCCGTGCTCCATGGAACATTCGGTGAAGACGGCACCGTGCAAGGCCTGCTGGAACTAGCCGGTCTGGCGTATGTGGGCGCGGGCGTGCTGGCCTCATCCGTATCCATGGACAAGGACATCATGAAACGTCTTTGCCGCGAACGGGGACTCCCCGTAGTTGAGTATGTTGCAGTTGTTCGTGACGAATTCGATCCGGCGGCTATCGCGCGGCAGATTTCGTACCCGGTGTTCGTGAAGCCGGCAAATCTTGGTTCTTCGCTCGGCATTTCCAAAGCCAAAAACAACGAAGAGCTGGTAGGCGCCTTTGAGCTGGCTGCACAGTACGACCGCAAGATCATTGTAGAGCGTGCGGTGATTGGGCGGGAACTGGAATGCTCCGTGATAGGCAATCAACAACCTGTGGCATCTTTGCCGTGTGAGATTCTGCCCTCGCGCGAATTTTACGATTACGAAGACAAATATGTTCTTGACCAAGCCAAATTCCAGGTTCCGGCTAGTCTTTCGCCTGATGAAATTCGCCAGGTAAGAGACCTCGCCGTAGCTTGTTATCGAGCCGTGGACTGCGAGGGCATGGCGCGGGTGGATTTTTTTCTCGAGCAACCAAGTGGCCGGATTTACATCAACGAAATCAATACAATCCCGGGATTCACTTCGATCAGTATGTTTCCCAGGATGTGGGAAGCCACTGGGCTACTGTACCCAAATCTGATTGACCGGTTGATTGAACTTGCAATCGAACGTCATAAGGAACGCGCTTCGATCCGGTATAGCCGATGACGGTGGGCTTGATTTTGCAATTTTTGTCTTTTCTGGCAGGGCCTCCTCCGGTTGGGGATCTTGAAGAGCAAATCCGGCGTTTTACCAGCGTCTACGCGGTAGTGGAGCGGGAAGCCGCCGATCCGGTCCCTCCGGAAAAGGCAATTTACGAAGGCGCGATAGTGGGCATGCTCCGCCGTCTGGATCCACACTCCGTCTTTTTGAACAAGGAACAGTTCGAACAACTCAAGGAGCTTCAGCAATCAAAGACCAAAGGTTTCGGTAGCGTCGTCTCCGTCATTCCTGGCCGGGTGGTGGTTCTTCAAACCCTGCCCGGAACGCCTTCGGAAAAGGCAGGACTAAGCCCCGGCGATGAAATTGTCGCCATCAATGGCGTTCGAGTGGCTACTCTTGACATGGAGCAGCTGGTCATGCTCCTGAATCAATCCCGGCAGAGTCAAGCCCGGTTGGAGGTAAGAAAGCCTGGCAATAGCCGTGTCTTTCAGTTCGTCTTGACCCCCGCGGAGATGGAGTCACCGAGTGTAGACAGGGCATTTTTGCTCAAACCCGGTATCGGCTACATTCGCGCCACGTCTTTCGATTTGCAGACAGGAGCTCAAGTCCGGGCTGGCATAGAGAAATTGGGCGGCGCGAGGTTGCAAGGATTGTTGCTAGACCTTCGTAATAATCCCGGAGGCGCCTTGCCCGCGGCGCTGGAAGTAGCTTCGCTATTTCTTAAACCGGGCCAAGTGTTGCTCTCAGTTCGCGGGCGTGCGGTTGGGGGCAGTGAAGAAAGAGTTCCTGCAACAGTTGTCCCTTACACCTTTCCGTTAGCCGTGCTGGTCAACGGGAAAAGTGCCAGCGCCGCAGAGATTGTGGCAGGCTGCCTACAGGATCACGACCGGGCTGTTATAGTTGGGGAACCGACTTTCGGAAAAGGCTTGGTAGAAAACGTATTCCCGCTTTCGGAGGGTACAGGCCTTGTGCTGACTACAGCCTTCTACTATACGCCAAGTGGGCGATCTATTCAGCGACCGCTCCATGAGGGCGGGCAGCTTGATACGGTTACCGGATCCTTGGAGCCTGCCTCATCCAGGGAGTATCGGACGGACTCCGGACGAAAAGTAAAAGGCGGCGGGGGTATTGAACCCGATATCGTGGTTTTTCCACCGGCACTGTCACGGCTGCAACTGGCGCTTGAAGCTTCGGGTTCGTTTACCTCATTTGCTACGCAGTACATCAGGGAACACGGGCCAATCTCCGAGGATTTCGAAGTTCCGCCGGCGGCTCTGGACGAATTTCAGGCTTACTTGGCGGAGAGGCGGATTGCGCCCGCCTTGGGGGAGTGGTCCAACGTGCGTGAGTGGGTACGGAATCGTTTGCGAACGGAAATTTTCAACCAGGCTTTCGGAGTTGAAAAAGGGGATGAGGTCGAATTGCGGCGCGATCCACAAGTACTGGCTGCTTTACAAGCCATCCAATAAGAAAATTCAGCTTACTGGTTCCGGCGAGCTTGAATTAGTTGACGCAGCACGGGGAGCAGCGATACGAGGATAATAAGGAAAATTACCTTCTCGAAATTTTGCCGCACTATGGAGACACTCCCGAGCCAGTATCCCAACTGAGTCAGTCCAAAAATCCATCCGATCGCGCCAAAGAAGTTGAAAAAGAAGAAACGGGCATACCGCATTTCGGCTACGCCGGCGACAAAAGGAGCAAAAGTCCGAATGATGGGTATGAACTGCGCGAAAATTATGGTCTTTCCGCCGTGTTTTTCATAAAAGGATTTGGTGCGCAACAGGTGTTCCCGTCTGAAAAAGCGAGAGTTTGGCCGGTTGAATATCGAGGGACCAGCGTGCCGGCCGAGCGCATAACCCGTGCCGTTGCCAATAACGGCGGCGGGAATCAAAACCATGTTTACAAGGACGATGTCGAGTTTGCCAGCCCCTGCTACAACACCGACTGTAAACATCAAAGAATCTCCCGGAAGAAAAAAGCCCACAAGCAGGCCAGTCTCTGAGAACACGATGGCAAAAAGCATGGCATAGCCTAGCCAGCCGGTGAGAGTGCTGCTCAGTAAATGAATCAGACGCTCAGGGGTGGTGAGCGTACGCAAAAAATTCAGCAGGATTTCAAGCATGCGGAAGACTTGTTGCCGGTCTTGTCCATCGTGGTGTTTAGCTGTGGCAAACGGTCTTAACGTCCACTGTAGTTGGCCACGAGTGTGTTGATAACGTTTTGATAAATCTTGACTTTGCCTTCTTTGATGAGATCAGACAGAAGACCCGCCTCAAACAAGTCGCTCCGATCACGTTCCATCTCGGATTTGACCTGCTTTTCAAGATTCTCCTTTTCAGCGGGAAATTTGTTCATATCGGCCGGGATTTGCTCAATGACTCTGCAGATGAACCATTGAGCGCCACCGGTATTTACAGGCCCAAAGACGGTACCTGGAGGTTCGGTAAAGGCCTCTTCAACGAATGAGGCCACGCCCAGGCCTTCCACAGCGCCATTGCGCGTGAATTCAGGAGGGGTTTTGACTTCTAAGCCCATAGACTGAGCCAGCTTCCTGAAGTCTGCGCCTGGAGCCTTGGCTTTTTCGAAAAACTCACGGGCGCGTGCCTCAACGAGCTGCTTTAGCTTGTCGTCTGTCAGCTTCTGACGGATCTGATCTTCCACTTCGGAGAAATCAGCAGGGCGGGAAGGAAAAATGTCGGTGACTACTGCAACCGCCAGTTTGGTCGGCTGTACTTGCACGACGGGCGTTACTTCTCCCTTGCGCGCCAAGGTGAGAGCGTCAGCGAGATCGCGGCTTACGCCGATGCCGGGCACTGGCGCTGAAGCATCCGCTTTGTCCACCTTAATCACAGCAAGTCCGAGTTCACGCGCCACTTGGTCGGCTCCTTGCGGGTTCTTAACTAACGCCGCGCGCGCCTGATCCGCAAGACTCTGCATACGCTCATACACCTGCTGTTTCTTTCTTTCCTCAGCCAGTTGCGATTTGACCTCATCGAAGGGCTTAAGACGCGCCTCTTGTTTGTCAAGTACTTGGATAATGTGCAGGCCGTATTGCGTGGTGATAATGTCGCTGATTTGGCCGGGTTTTAGCGAGAATGCGGCTTGTTCAAATGCGGGTACTGTCTGTCCCCGAGTGATATAACCGAGATCCCCACCCTTGGACGCGCTGCCAGGGTCTTCCGAATTCTTCTTGGCCAGTTCCGCGAAATCCGCTCCCTGTTTGAGCTGCTTGAGTAGCGCCTCCGCCTTGGCCCGGATGGCGGGAAGCTTGTCCTGCGGAACGTCCGTAGTTTTTAACAGGATGTGCCGTACTTTGACGCGTTCCGGAGTACGGTAACTCTCTTTGTTGGCCTCATACATGCGCCGGAGTTCTGCTTCCGGCACCGTGATGGACTTGGACACTTCCGCCTCGTCGATCACGACGAGGTCAAAACTGCGCTTTTCCGGGATCCTGAAAAAGGCTTTGTTTTTTTGGTAATACGCGTTCATCTCCTCAGGATCCACGCGGATCTCGGAGCGGTATTTTTCCGGAGAGACTACCGCATATTCGATCTTGGCCTTCTCATTGCGCCATTTGTATTCTTTTTCCAGTTGAGCGGGGGTTACTATGACTCCAGCCAGCACAAGGTCTCGGAGCTTGTTGACCAACAACTGCCTTCGCAAAGCGCTCTCGAACTGCGGAACGGTCAGATTTTGTTGGGCAAGATAGGCAGCATAGACTTCTTTGCCTGCAAATTTACCACCCTCAAACAACTGTGGAAGTACTGCCTGAATAGTATCCGCCAATTCTTGCTTGGTGACGTCGAACCCCAGCCGCCGGGCCTGCCAGGCTGCGGCTCTTTCCGTAATGATCTGGTTGATGATCTGGGGAACATAGGATACCGCCATCTCTGGCGGAAAGGCATGATTCTGAATCTGCCTTTGGATTACCTGTTGCACTTCCAGTACTGTCAGCGGCTCGCCGCCGATTTGCGCGACTATTTGGTCTTGCCGCTGTGTGTCTGTGCCGAAACCCGGTATGAGCGTGATCACCATGGAGAGGGCGACCAGCAGAAGAATTGCCGCCAGCATATAGCGTACGGCCCTTGCCCTGCTCCGAAACAGATCAAACATGTTTGAATTTCTCCTGGAAGACTCTGCCAGCGTTCAAGCCGTGTGCTTTCGGGAGCGTTTCGATATACACCCCGAGACCGTCAGCAACCGATCAGAATGGGTGCAATTTTACTTTCCCTATCAGCCTTGCGGGGCCGAACACCAAAACCTATAGTATAACGACCCGCCCACCGCACGTGCGCAAGTCAACTTCCCTGGATCGTCTCATGTCTGTCAGACTTCGGTCTTAGCTGAACCGTAATGGCCAGCAGGGGCGGTCTTATGTGGTGAACACACCGTTGAACAGTACTGTGCTGAGGTAGCGTTCACCGGAATCGGGCAGAATGGCAACAATAGTCTTGCCGCGAAATTCTTCCTGGCTGGCAAGGCGCACTGCAACTGCAGCTGCAGCGCCGCTAGAGATGCCCGAGAGAATTCCTTCTTCTTTGGCCAGCCGCCGCGCAAACTCAATAGCCTCCTCATTACTCACCTGCTCTACGCGGTCTACCACGGAAAGATCCAACGTACGTGGGATAAAGCCCGCGCCAATGCCTTGGATCTTGTGCGGACCAGGCTGGGGAGGCAGGCCGCGTAAGGTTTGTGTGATTACTGGGCTGGCGGCCGGCTCCACCCCAACTGCAACAATGTTTTTACCTTTCACTTGCTTGATGAACCGGGCAACGCCTGTGATCGTTCCACCTGTTCCAATACCGGACACCAGCACGTCGATCACGCCTTGGGTGTCCTCCCAGATTTCCGGTCCCGTCGTTGCAAAGTGAATTTCCGGGTTGGCTGGGTTCTCAAACTGGTTAAGCATTACATACCTTTCGGGGGCGGATGCCACGATTTCTTGAGCTTTCTCGATGGCGCCTTTCATCCCTGTTGCAGGATCGGTCAAAACCAGATTCGCTCCAAAGGCTTGCAAGACCTTTCGTCGCTCGATAGACATGCTCTCGGGCATAGTGAGAGTCACCTTGTAACCGCGCGCCGCTCCAACAAAGGCCAGCGCAATGCCTGTATTACCGCTGGTTGGTTCAATAATCTCCTTCTCCGGCGTCAAGGCGCCTCGCTTTTCAGCATCCCAAACCATGGCCGCCCCTATCCTGCATTTCACTGAATAGGACGGATTGCGTCCTTCGACCTTCGCCACGACGGTTGCCCCAGCTCCTTGCGTGATCTTGTTCAGTTTGACAAGCGGCGTCCTGCCGATGCTCAGCGAGTTATCCTCAAAAATCATCTTCTTCCCCCCTTTACGGTTCACATTTAGAGATATCAAGACTCAACGGCTTTTCTTCTATTGCTGACGGATGGTCCCAGAAACGATCACCTCAGATCTCCCAGTTCGGAACGTACTTGCTCTGTTTCTCCTCCCACTTCCTCACGAGGTCCGCCAAAGTAGTATTGTCGATGACCGAAGAAATCGCTGCATCGACTTGTCGCCACAGTTCTGTTAGCGGTCCATCCCATTTCCGGTGCGCTGCCTCCCCGAAGCTCCTTCGCGAACCTTCAACGACTCGGAGCACTTCCCCTACGGACAGGCTTTCCGGGTGCCGGACTAGCATGTAGCCGCCTTCGGCGCCACGGCGGGATTCCACGAATCCTCCCTGTTTCAGCCCGGCCAGGATCAATTCCAAAAATTTCTGTGGTATCTTCTGCCGTTTGGCGATGTCAGCAATTTTCACGGGCATACCAAGCCCTTGCCTTGCGAGATCGAACAAAGCCAACAAGGCGTATTGCCCCTTGAGGGAAGTATTCATGGATAAAAACCCACTATTATTACTACCTAACTATAGATTAGATGATTTTTGGAGTGAAGTCAACGTCGACAACAGCGGAAAACAATATTCCGACGAATTTTGCCGAAAACTACACGTCACAGATCCGAATCGCCTCGTCGAGCGAAGTGATTGGGTCCCGCAATGGTGAGTACTCGTGAGCCAGATAGCCCGTAAACCCACAATCCACGATAGCTTGGGCTATGGCTCTGTAATTCAGCTCCTGACTGTTGTCGATCTCATGCCGCCCCGGGTTGCCTGCCGTGTGGAAGTGAGCGATGTACTGAATGTTTTCGCGAATAGTGCGAATGATGTCACCTTCCATGACCTGCATGTGGTAGATATCGTAAAGTAGCTTGACACGAGGGGAGTTAACCCGCTTCATCACCTCGGCGCCCCACCACGTGTGATCGCACTGATAGTCTTTGTGGTTGACCTTGCTGTTGAGCAGCTCCATGCAGATAGTTATGCCGCTGTCCTCAGCGATCGGTTTGACGCGGTTCAGTCCGGCGACGCAGTTTTCGATGCCCTCCTCGTCGGAAAGACCGCGGCGGTTGCCTGAGAAGGTGATGACGTTAGCTGCGCCAGCCGCCGCTGCCTTCGAGATGTTTTCACGCATTTCCTTCTCGAGTCTGGCGTGGTTCTCCTTTCGATTGAACCCTTCGGCAATAGTGCCGGCGCCTGGAGCCATGGTAGGTATGAGCCCGTATTTTTTAAGAACCGGCCAGCCCGACTCGTTGATAAGATCCATGCCTTTTAATCCCAACCGTGCCGCCTCCCTGGCAGCTTGTTCCAAAGAGACTCCTTTGCCAAAGCATCCCATGGTTGCGCTTTGCTTTAATCGGCCTTTTCGTTGGACTGTTTGATCGGCGTTGGCTGGCATGTGATGGGCGATTGCCGCCACGGCAGCTGCTCCTGAAAAGAATGTGCGTCTGGTCATTTTTTTCTCCATTGTCCCGAACCAAAGAGTTTCCTCTTTCCGGGTCCAGGAATCAAGGTGGTTCAGCATCAGTCACAATTCAGAGCGGAAATTTATAGATTCCACAATTTGTTGACTCATTTGGAAATACAAAGAACCTGACCGGCGAAGGGGACCTCAGAGGCGTCGAATTTTTTGTCTTCATCCATATAATCAGACAGCAATCCACTACATGCAGACCACACAGGAGTGAATGAATGCTCGACTCGATTCAGCCGATCATGCTGACCCCGAACTATTTAGAAGAAATTCATTTGAAAATTTCCCGAAGGTTCGGCTTTAAATTGTACTGGCTCCGGGAAACGGGACGGTGCGTAGGGAAGGACGATTTCCAGTTGACGGTGCCTCCGATGGCGCGTGCGCTCATCGGTGTATCCATTGCAGCCAGGTTCCGCAGAGTGGTCTCTATTGATGAGCGAGGTTGGCTGAGGTTGAAGTTGTTCGGAGGGCAACAAAAGGAATTACGTTTTGCTACCCAACTGGACGTTTGTGCCAGGGTTGAGACTCCTAGGGTGGGAGAGGTGGACGCTCTTGCAGCCGTAATAAAGAATCTGGTCAATCAGCCGGCGCCGCCAGCGGATGTTTCTAATCTGGAGCGGCATGCGTCAGAGCTAGCTTGTTCTGTTCATGAACGGGCAGCGGCGGCTATCCAACGTAAATACACAGCGCAGGTCGCGTACTTGTACTCTTCCGCTATGGAAGCAGACGCATTGATCGACGTTTCCTTTAGGCCGGACGAAGATGGGCTTTGTTATTTCCGGCAGGTACTGGCTGGGGATTACCTTTCGGTTTTGAGCACACGATGCCCTTGTGTTGAAGTTCATCGCGGTGTTTTCACCCATACATTCGCCGAAGAAACGTACCTAGAGCTGCATTTGCCGTTTCTGGCGCAAAGGGAATGGAGTGAACGTGTGGAAGCTCTGGCGCAGATGGCCGTCGAAGTAGATGGGGAAGGCCGGTTGGTGGCGTATAAAGTTGGCGCCGAGGACCGCATAGCCCAGAAAAATTATTACCAAAGCGTCCTGGCTTTGGCAGGAGGGGTGCGACGCGGGACGAGCAGTTCAGAGCCATCCTTCACGCTGTCGTTTGAACACACACGGCGTTTTCCGGCCAAAGGAGCCAGTGGGTTGCTTATGCCCATTCTAGCCGCCTACGGCTTTGACCGGGCGATACTAAATTGGATCGAAGGGATTGAGAGTTCCGATGCAGCCCCCCTTGACGTGACTCTGACCTTGACGTTGCCTGGCTCGTCAACCTCCGCCTGGCTGGAGGCTCCATCGGAAGGGGCCCCAGGGGCCTTTTCAACATATTGCCGCATGTCCGTGGCAGTCCAGCAAGCTATGCGGCGATGGCTTCCTTACGTCTACTTCGAAGATTTGGACCGATATGGGGCGCTGGCGACTGCCTTGCCGCTTGTAGTGTATCTGGCAAGCAAGCCCTTTACCGGCCGGCTAAGAACGGATTTTACTTACGACCCTCTGGCCGAAAACGACATGGAACAGTTTTTTCGTTCTGCTGAAAAATCCCTTCGCAAGGAACTGAGTCTTATTCACCAGGCACTCATGCTGACAGGCCGAAACAAGATTGCCAGGTTTTACCATCCCTCACAAGCTGCCACGATTTTGCAGAGCGTCCGGCGGCGTCCTGCACTCGTGAGAGCACTTCTTTTTTCCGATGGGCTTCTGGTAAATACGTTGGTGAACATGGGAAGCGCAGGTGCGCTTCTGAAACAAGACACTGCACACAATCCACAGCGAGCGGCCAAAGAACTGACAGCACTTGTGAACCGATCTACCAAAGCGCTCCATGGCAAGCTAAAAAGGCTTTACGGGGGTCTGAATTTTCTGTCGTTCGGGTCTTTGCTGCTGCTGGAAGCCACCAATGCTTTATGGGGTGAAGCGCAAACAGAGTCGCTCATTCAAGCAGTGCTCCGTATCCGCACAAGTTCCAATGGTCCTTGCCGCGTTTTCCTGAATACAAACTTCCAGCCTTGATGCGACGGGCCGCCTACAATGGCAAAATGGCTTCCCGGACAGGATCGAAATCAATCCGCCTTCTCTGCACATAAGCAATATTTCCGAGATGCGAAGCCTGAGCCGAGCGATGACCGATGAGCACATCGCCATTCGGCTTTTGGCGCGAGCGCACGCATTCCAAAAAGTTGTTGATGTGGTCGATGGTCATATCTGGTCCCTGCGCCTTAACCACGACCGGCTGTGCATTTCGTTCTACGGGCAGCCATTCATACCGACCTCGGTCAATATAGAGTTTCCCGTCTGTTCCGGCGATTTCAACGCCGGCACCTTTGATTCCAGGCACCAGGGTGGCCTCAAAGGTAACCGTGAATTCACCGTTGTATTCCAGCAAGACATTGATCGTGTCCGGAGCAGTCCTGCCGTCTTTATATGCGTAGACCCCTCCGGCAGCATCGGCCGCGGTGGGGATATCCCTGCCTAAAAGCATGTGAACGACGTCTACCCAATGGGTGAACAGATCGGTAACCTGTCCGCCGCCGAAGTCCAGATAGGCCCGCCAGTTGTAATATTGTTGCGGGTCCCAGTCACGCCACTTCACTGGTCCGAGGAAACGCACCCAGTCCAGGTTGGCAGGCTTTTGCTGAAGCGAGGCGGGAGCTTTGCGCAAGTGATAGCTGTTTCCATGCCACCAGGTCCGCGCAAGGGTGATCCTCCCCAGGCGCCCAGTGTCAAAATATTCCCGTTTCGCTTCCAGATAGTGCTTGCCAGAACGTTGCTGCATGCCAACTTGACAAACCCGCTTGTTAATGCGGGCCACTTTGACGATCTTCGGGCCTTCCTCGATCGTCAAAGTGAGCGGTTTCTCCACATAAACGTCTTTACCTGCGTTCAAAGCGTCGATAGTAATTGGAGCATGCCAGTGATCGGGAGTGGCGATGAGGACGATATCGACATCTTTCAGCTCGAGTAGTTTTCTATGATCTGTGAAACTTCTGGCGTTGGGCGCCTTCTGCTTGGCACGGTCGATTTGGTCACCGTAGATATCGCACAAAGCAACCACGTCAATGGCCGGATTTAATTGAAACTGACTCATATCTGAGCGCCCACGATCTCCAACTCCGATTACCCCAAGGCCGATCCTGTCATTGGCTCCCAAAATGCGGAAATAAGAGGCAGCAGAGACAACCAAAGCGCTCTTGCCAGCCGCGCCGATGAATTCGCGGCGGTGAGAAGTTCGTTCTGACATGAGCGAATTATACAATGTCGGCCCACTAAGTAGATTAAGGAGGCGAAGTTGATCCGGAAACATTGGGCGTGTTTTGTATTAATGGCGGTTCTTACAGGGATTACCCAGGCTGCGCCCCGCTCCCGTGCGGCCACCCAAAAAACGGTATTGAGTGACCAGGAGCTTGAAAGGGCCATTCGGGAACGGCTGGCAACGTCCAAATGCGCCGCCGATAAGTTTATCGTCCGCGTGCAAGGAGGAGTTGTGACTCTTGAAGGGCATACGGACGTGGTGCAGCGAAAAGGCGCGGCTACGCGGATGGCGAAATCAGCCGGAGCCAAAAAGGTGGTCAACAGGATACAGATTAGCGACGCAGCCAGACAGAGAGTTTCCAAGAATCTGGCTCAAGGAAGGCGGCGAGTTCAGGTTAAACGTAGCGAAGTAGTGAGGAAGTGAAAAGGGAGGCGGCTGTGGACTGGCGGTGGCCATGGTGGGCACGACCGGCATGATACAATCGTGTTTACCCCAGAGAGGATCCCCATCCCATGAAATCGCTTGTCCCTCTTACCTTCGTAGCGGTTTTATTAGTTTCCGCGCAAACGAACACACCTGCACCAGCCGGCCAGTGGAAGCCGGATTCTCCAGTGGCCGTCGTAGATGGCAAGACAGTGACTGCCGGTGAACTTCAGGCGATCATCCGTGCGATGCCCCCGCAAGTTCAGCAGCAGATTACGAAGAACTCACGCCAGTTTCTCGAACAGTTTGGCTTGTTGCGAAGATTGTCGACCATGGCGGAAAAGCAGGGGTTGGACAAAGAAAGTCCCCTCAAGGAGCAGTTGGAGTATAACCGCATGGTGGGATTGGCGCAGGCTGAACTCACAAAAGCTTCTAATGAAGTGACGGTGAGCCCGGAAGAACTGCGAGATTTCTACGAGAAGAACAAAGAGCGGTACGAGCAAGCGCGGGTTAAAGCGCTCTACATTCCCTACGTCTCGGACCAAGTACGCAAGGAGTCCAATGATAGTAAGCTTCTGAGTCAGGCAGAGGCTAAGGCGAAGGCAGAGAAGCTGTTAGAGGAGATTCATAGAGGCGCCGATTTTGTAAAACTGGTCAAAGAGCACTCTGGGGATCCGTCATCTGCTGCCAAGGACGGTGACTTCGGGATCATCCGCCGTAGCGACAAGTTGCCCGATCCGGTCAAAAACACAATTTTTGGCCTACAGCCAGGGCAGGTCAGCGACGTTGTGTGGCAACCGAACGGCTTCTATATTTTCCGCCTGGTAGAAAAATCGATCACTCCTTTCGAGCAAGTCAGGGCACAAATCGAGGATGAGGCAAGGCAGGCTAAATTTACCGAATGGGTACAGGCGACCCAAAAAAGCGTCCAGGTTCAGGTCCAGAACGAAGCGTTTTTCGCGGCGCCCTTCGGCGCTCCGGCTGCTGCAGCCGCGACAAAGTAAGATTCATTGAAAGCGCAGCCCATCCGGATTCGTTTTCTTGTCGCCCCCCGGGCACAGCGTGGGAAACTACTTTCAGGCGGAGACAAAGGGGTAGAGGTTCACGCGGGTGCATTTCTCCACAACCACGAGATTGTTCTGGATTCTGCCCTACTCGAACAACCCCGCGAGCTGGGTCGCATTCTGGTGCATGAGGTATTTCATTTCGTCTGGTGGAAGTTGGGGAACCAAATCCGCAGGTCATTTGAGGAACTTCTGCGTGACGAGATCCGCCGCGGAGTCCATGGTGAATTGGGATGGTCCGCCGAAATGAGGAAACAGGCGCTGTCACTAGGGGACGTACGCCACAGAACGAAGCGGTGGCGTGAATATGTGTGCGAGAGTTTTTGTGACTCCGCCGCGTGGCTGGCGGTGGGTTCAAGGCTTCACGCCGAAATTACGCTGGATTGCGCGGACCGGCAGCGAAGGCGTCACTGGTTTTACCGAATGATGCCAGGCTCGGGCCGTCCGCTATAATGGAATCAAAAGCAGGAGATTTATTTGTCAATCCAAATTGTTCGAGCCTTAACGGTGACAGCCTCTGTAATGCTGGCATGTCTGATGGCGTGCTCCTCTGAAAGAGCTACAACCACCGGTTCCCCCGTCAAGCGAGTGCAGGATCGGAAACTCGCCCCTGACTTTACGTTAAAGGACATGGACGGGCGAGCGGTGCACCTTTCCGATTATCGCGGCAAAGTTGTCCTACTGAACTTTTGGGCAACCTGGTGCGGTCCATGCAAAATTGAAATCCCTTGGTTCATGGAACTGGAGCAGAGATTAAAGGGCCAGGGATTTGCGGTTCTGGGTATCGCGATGGACGAAGAGGGGTGGCAAGCGGTAAAGCCTTTCCTCGCCGAACTAAAGGTGAATTACCGCACCTTGTTAGGCAATGAGTCGGTAACCCAGTTATACGGTGGAGTGGATTCGTTGCCAACCTCTTTTATCATCGACCGGGAGGGAAGAATTGCATCTATCCATGTTGGTCTGGTTAGCAAAAGCAGGTATGAGAATGAGATCCAGGCATTACTTGGCCAGAAGGCTGGCCTCAACGGTTCTTCTCGGGATGGGGTTGTCGCCGCTACTGTTAGGAGAAACTGAAGATGTGGTTGATCTGAAGATTCAGAGGGTGTTGGCTGAGCGCAATAGAGTGGTGGACGCTGCCGTTTGGGCGCATCTAAAAGGCGGCTTTCATGTCAACAGTCACACACCAAATGGCCCATACCTTATTCCTCTGCGGTTGACCTGGGATAGAGGTCCGCTGGAAGTTCTGGAGATTGTTTATCCAAAACCGACACTTGAGAATTATCCGTTCTCAAAGGAACCAGTCTCCGTATTTTCTGGAGACTTCAACATCCTCACGCGCTTCAGGATTTCTCCCTCCGCCCCTTTTGGCCCAGGCATTTTGACAGGTAGATTACGTTACCAGGCCTGTAACGCCGTAATGTGTTTGCCACCGAAAACGGTTCCCGTAACTTTGTCTTATTCCATCAAGCCTGCGCGTTGAAACGACTGTTAATTCGTCCAGGAGGTATTGGGGACTTTATTGTGTCTTTGCCCGCTCTGGAATGTCTGCGTGCGGATTACACCGAGCTGTGGGCTGCATCGCAGAATCTGTCCTTGGCGCGATTCGCCGATACTACTGCGTCACTGGCATCCACAGGCATAGACCTGCTTGGTCTTGAGGGTGTAGTACCTCCTGCGCGTTTGCTGGATCGCTTGAGGGGATTTGATTCCATCGTTTCCTGGTACGGTTCGAATCGGCCGGAATTCCAAGAAACTGTCCACCGAATGGGCCTTCCTTTTGAGTTTCTCCAGGCTGTGCCACCTCAGGACTCTGAGAAACATGCTGCTGACTTTTACATGGACCAAGCCCATCAACTGACTGGGCGGGTAGCTGAAGCGATTCCACGTCTGGATTGCCCCACAGGGAAGCGAGAGTTTGTAGTCATTCACCCGTTTTCAGGTAGTCCGAGGAAAAACTGGCCGCTGGAACGATACAAGCAACTGGCGGGAACTCTCGCGGATATTTGTTTAGTGCGATGGTGTGCAGGTCCCGGCGAGGTGCTGGAAAATGCAGTGCGGATCGAAGACCTTTACGAACTGGCATGTTGGCTCGCCTGCGCCAGGTTATATATTGGAAACGACTCCGGGATCACTCACTTGGCGGCTGCAGCAGGGACTCCAGTGCTTTGCCTGTTCGGCCCGACTGATCCATCTGTTTGGGGACCAAGAGGACGTTCCGTCCGCATAATTTCCGCTGGACCTCCTGGATCAGCAATAGACAATCTCAAGCTAGAGGTTGTACTGTCAGCAGTGCTAGAGATGTTGGGATCTCAACCGACAGCGGGTAAGTGCTCCGGGCTCCCGATCACTTAAAACCTACCGCATTGAGGACAATTCCCAAACTTCGCTGGTCGCCGGCTACGCTGAAGGTCCGGTCGACCCATATCGTAACCCGCACGCTGGCATCAGGTGTCGACAGGACGGGTGTAGTAGTTATCGTGTGGGGTCCGGTTGAGGAAAAGTTCCGGGTAGCCACTAAACGGTCATCCACCCAGACAGACACATGGCGGGCCGGCGCATGGTCAGGGATATAAAGCACGAGTTCAAGCGGGGCAGGTTTTTCGGGCGCCTTCAGGAGTATGACAGCGCGGTCGGCCATCCACCGCCACTGTTTGTTCTCCAGTTCGTAAACACCGCTAACGATCTGCTGGCCCGCTTCAGGAGCGTTCATAGGCAGATAGGAAAGCACCGGTTTGCGCTCCACGACAAGAGCCGCGTGCACGCGGTCGAGCGTGTCCCTGCAGATATCGAAAGGGCGCAGCCCCAACGATGCCGTTGAATACCCGGAGCGCGCTTTTAGTCCGACAAGGCACAGAGGCAGTGACGAGCGAATTTCGCGTTCCGCTACGGGGACCAACGCACCGCCTCCGGTGCTAAAGGGGATGGGATAAGCCAGATCACTCCACACCACCATATCGCCCGGCCGCACAGGCTGGTTACGCATAAGCGGCAGACCACCTCTGGCCTCCAGGTAGTACCGCAGCCCCCACTCTCCGTTAATCCAGACCCTACGGTTTTCGACATCCTGCGCGAGTGATGCTGCAAAGTCTCGGTAGCCGTCCCAGTGCTGGTAGTTAACGATGGCAAGAGACAAACTGATTACCAGTTGAACCAATCCGCCGGCTAGCAACCAGCGGGGAGAACTTGAAAGATTTCTCGTGGTGAGCATGGCAACCGGGGCCACCATGGGGAGCAAATAACGGGCTGAACCCGCGAAAAAAAAGACCAGGGCCCCGGCAAAAAAAATCAAAACCCAGCCAGCCAAGAAACGGGCATCTACCTCCGGCGTTGTCTTCAAGGAATGAAGGCACCACACGATGACGAGCACTCCAATGAAAAACGAGGCCCAAAATAAAGGATTAGCGTCTATGAAAAAGCCTGCCACCGCAGCCGTGAGGGAGAGCCACAGCAGGCGCACCGGCTTCCGAAACGCAAACACCGCGAGCAGAGGGAAAACAAGCCAGCCAGTATGAACGGTAAGCGCACCGGCATTGCGCAGCTTCGCCATGAGACTTTGAAAGCCGTAGGCTTGGAAGTAACCAGCCAGCACTGTAGCGGGTAGCGCACCAGATGAGATGCGTTCCCACAATTGCCAAATCACGAGCGTCAAGGGCGCGACTCCAATAACCAGCCACGCAGGCCGCCAACTCCGCTCTTTTACCCATAGGTAGAGGCCCAAAACAGGCACGAGTAACACGGACTGATAAGCCGCCAAGGCTGCGGGAACAAGCGCAAGCGCCGTAAAAGTCAAAAAGCGCGCAGATTTTCGATCCACAGCGGACACAAACAGAGCCACGGCAGTCATCCAGAACGCCAGGAAGGGGATATCAGCCTCCAGGGAGTTTCCGTTAATTACAAATGCAGGAGTAGCTACAAACAACAGTGTTGCAAGCAAAGGCTGCGAGGAAAACCGCCTTGCAAGCATAAACGCCGCACCTGCTGCCATCAAAGAAAAGACGGCGTACGCGGCGTGATAGGGGATTTCTTTAATGTCTCTCAGCCCTGCCAGCAAACCGGCCAGAATCCAAGCGTTTAGCGGTGGATGTGGATGACCCCGCATATCCACAAGGTCTCCGTGGAACACATAGCGGACCTCAGTTGGATGGAGCGGATCAATCTGGGCGTGCTCGGCGGCCGTCAGATAATTGACGTCATCGCCTTGGATCGCTTGATTGAGAAAAGCCAAACGGATGCCGACAACCAGTGTCAGGATAAGCAGAAATTGGCGAGGCATGAATTTCCACAAAACATTACGGGTTTCAAGCCGGAGGCTTCCAACGTACTACAGGCTTCCGGGCAGCGCTCACCTCGTCCACCCGGCTGGTGCGCGTGCTATGGGGTGCCTGTCGAACCATTTCAGGGTCTTGTTCGGCCTCGTGAGCGATGGCGATCAGGGCGTCAATAAAGAGATCCAGTTCCTGCTTGCTTTCGGTTTCCGTGGGCTCGATCATGAGAGCGCCGGGAACGATGAGAGGAAAACTTACTGTGTAGGGATGGAACCCATAGTCAATAAGGCGTTTGGCGATGTCGGCGGTGCGCACGCCGTGCTTCGCTTGCCGCTCATCACTGAACACACATTCGTGCATGGTGGGTTCCCGATGCGGAAGCTCGTAGTAATTTTCGAGCTTCTTCCGCACATAATTGGCATTAAGTACTGCATCCATGGCAATTTTCGTGAGACCATCGCCGCCGCAGGCCATGATGTAAGCCAGAGCGCGGACAAAAACACCAAAGTTGCCGTAAAAGGCGCGTACCCGGCCGATGGATTGCGGCCGGTCAAAGTCCAGAGTCCATCCGCCCGTTCGACGGACAAGCCTTGGTATCGGAAGGAACGGCTCGAGGTGTTTTTTTACCGCTACGGGGCCACTGCCTGGGCCACCGCCGCCGTGTGGTGTTGAAAAAGTCTTATGCAAGTTGAGGTGCATGAGGTCCACCCCAAAATCACCGGGGCGGGCAATGCCTATCAGGGCGTTCATGTTAGCCCCGTCCATGTATAGCAAAGCGCCTTTGGAGTGCAGGATGTCCGCAATCTGCGCAATATTGCGTTCGAATACGCCGAGTGTGTTGGGATTGGTGAGCATCAGCGCAGCCACATCCTCGTTCACTGTTCGGGCCAGTTCTTCGACATCCACCGTTCCGTAGGCATTTGAACGAATGTTCTGCACCTGGTAGCCTGCCATCGTAGCGGTGGCCGGGTTTGTGCCGTGCGCCGAGTCTGGAACCAGCACTTTCTTTCTGGGGTTACCTTGCGATTCCAGCCATGCCCGGGTTAGCAAGACGCCCGTCAGTTCACCGTGCGCTCCGGCTGCCGGCTGGAGCGTCACCGCATCCATGCCGGTGATTTCCGCCAGAGCACTCTCCAGAGCGCCCATAACCTCCAAAGTGCCTTGTGATAGCTCGATAGGCTGATAAGGATGTGCCCAAGCCAGCCCCTCCACACGGGCAGCCACCTCATTGACGCGGGGATTGTACTTCATGGTGCATGAGCCCAGCGGATACAACCCGAAGTCGATGGCGTAGTTCCAGCTCGAAAGGCGTGTAAAGTGCCGGACAACTTCCACCTCGCTTATTTCGGGAAATCCCTCGATCTCCTGGCGGACATTGTCCTCTCCAAGAGCTGCTGCCGGGTCGACCGTCGGAACGTCCAAAGGTGGAAGTTGAAAAGCAGTTTTTCCCGGGGAACTGATTTCAAACACCAGCGACTCGTCACGTGTGATGTGCGGGCGCGCCTTAAGCGTCATTGGTTTAGTGCCTCCACTACCAGATCCATATCCTCTCTCCTGTTCATCTCTGTGGCACACAACAACATGCACCCCTCGAGTTCCGGATACCACCGGTCTAGTGGCAAGCCTCCAATGATCTTTTTTTCCAACAACTCCTGGTTGACGATTTCAGGTTTCCGCCGCGGCACGGTGACGAATTCATTAAAAAATGGGCCTGTAAACCTTATAGCCGTGCTCCTGGCTAAGTAACGTGATTTAGCCAAGTTTTGTTCTGCTAGTTCGCGCAAACCCCGCCTACCGTATACCGTCATAAAAACAGTTGCCATCAGCGCAAGCAGTGCTTGGTTGGTGCAAATATTCGATGTAGCTTTTTCCCGTCGAATATGCTGCTCGCGGGAGGCAAGCGTCAGGCAGAAAGCTCGCCTGCCGTGTCTGTCAACCGTCTGACCCACAAGACGCCCCGGAAGCTGCCGGATAAACCTTTCTCTGGTGGCAATGACTCCAGCAAAGGGCCCACCGTAATTCGGTGGGGTGGCAAACGATTGTAGCTCGCCAGCTACGATGTCGGTCTCTGGCGAGGGCTTGAGAATACCGAGCGATACGGCTTCGGTGAAAACGTGAATCAGTAATGCGCCTTGCGCGTGAGCGACATGCCCCGCTTCGTTGAGAGTTTCGACGACGCCGAAAAAATTCGGTGATTGAACGATCAAGGCTGCCGTGGCGCTGTCCACTTTCTCCCTGAGGTCATCCAGGTTCAGGCGGCCCGAGCTGTCGTCATAGGCTGACTCCCTGACAGTGATTCCCTGGGTTTTGGCGTATGTGCGAAGTACCTCACGGTATTCCGGATGCACCGCGTGCGCCACCACTATCGAATCCCGGCCAGTGATGCGAACAGCCATCATGGCGGCTTCCGCCATTGCGGTGGAGCCATCATACATGGAGGCATTCGCTACTTCCATGCCTGTTAGCTGGCAGATCATCGTCTGAAACTCGAATACAGATGTGAGCGTTCCCTGGGAAATTTCTGCTTGGTAAGGAGTGTATGAGGTCAAGAATTCCGCCCGGCTGGCAATCGCATCCACCAGCGCAGGCTGGTAATGATAGTAAACCCCTGCCCCCAAAAAAGAAGCGTACCTGTTGGCATTTTGAGCGCCGAGCTGGTTAAAGTAATGTAGAATTTCGTACTCGGATTTGTTGGGGGGTAGCTTGAGGGGTTTTTTGAGCCGTATCTCCGTGGGAAGGTGTCTAAAAAGGTCCTCGAGCGAATTCGCGCCGCATGCCTCCAGCATCTGTCGGCGCTCGTCTTCAGACTTAGGCAGGTACCGCAAGCTAGCCTTCTGCTCCTAAATAGGCCTGATACTCGGAGGCGGTCATAAGTTGCTCCAGTTCGCGGGGATCGCTCAACCGGATTTTGATCAGCCAACCTTCGCCGTGCGGATCCTGATTGAGTTTTTCGGGAGCATCTGCCAGTAACTCGTTGATCTCCAGGACCTCCCCGCTGACCGGTGCATAAATGTCGGAAACCGCCTTGACCGACTCGACCGACCCTAAAGTCTTGCCTTGTTCGACATGCTGGCCCGGCTTTGGCAGATCAACATAGACGATGTCGCCCAGCTCCTTCTGGGCGTGGAAAGTAATACCGACGGTGCCCGTATCGCCTTCCATCCGTACCCATTCATGTTCTTTTGTATAACGGAAATTTTCAGGATACATGATCATTTCTCTCGCTTGTAAAAGGGCGTCGGGACAATTTCTGCCTCCGCCAGATGGTCCCGGACTGCCACCGTGACCAATTGCCCCAGAACTGCGAATTCTGGCGGCAAGTAGCACAACCCGATATTCCTGTTGAGCGTTGGTGAGGGCCCTCCGCTGGTCACCCATCCAACCTCGCGGCCATTTACCATGACCTTATAGCTGTCCCTTGCGATGCTGCGCCCGCGCATCTGGAAGCCAGCCAATTTCCTCTGCACACCCTCCTCCAGTTGGCGCGCGAGAGCACGACGGCCGAGGAATTCCCCCTTGTTCATTTTGACGATCCATCCCAGGTTGGCTTCGAATGGGGTGATGAAGTCGTTGATCTCATGCCCATAAAGCGCCATTGCAGCTTCCAGACGCAACGTGTTGCGCGCGCCGAGTCCACACGGCTTAATGCCGAACTCCTGTCCGGCATCCAGTATGCGGTCCCAAACCACCTCGGCGCTCTCGGAAGGAATATACAGTTCAAATCCATCTTCGCCTGTATAACCGGTACGGGCGATCCGGGCAGGCACTCCTATGATTTCTCTATCCAGGAAATGGTAGCGCCGTATCAGGCTTAGATCCGCGGCGGTCAGCTTACGCAGGGTAGACAAAGCCGATGGCCCTTGAATTGCCAGCTGGGCGTAACGCCCCGAAATAAATTCTACTGTAGCCACGAAACAGTTTGCCGTCCGGATGTAGTCGTAGTCCTTTTCCTGATTGGCGGCGTTCACGCACAAAAAGTAATGATCTTGAGCGACCTTATGAACGATGATGTCGTCCACAAAACCGCCGTTCTCATTCAACAGCGCGGAATACTGGGCGGCGCCGGGCTCCAGCCGGGCTGCGTCATTTGCGGTTACATATTGCACCAGCGTCAACGCCTCCGGGCCCCGGATCTCGATTTCCCCCATATGACTGACGTCGAACACTCCGACACTGCGGCGGACCGCATGGTGCTCATCCAGGATCCCGGAGTATTGTACGGGCATTTCCCAGCCGCTGAAGTTTATCATTTTGGCGCCCAGCCGCCTGTGCGCTGCATTCAATGGGGTACGTTTCACGGAGGCGAATTCCGGCATTGAAACCGACACTCTAGCAATGCATGTGATCGGTGTCAATTGGAAGCACCGCGGCAACACAGGTAGCGCTAGTTACGGACAGCGTCGTAAAGGGCCTTGATATAGCCGATGCTATAAGCCCAACCAGTACGACGGTCGCCCACCATTTCAGGTACGTGGTCGGCGATGAGGATGCCGCGGAAATCCACATCAACAAGCGTTCGCATAATTCTTTTCAAATCACCATAGCCGCCATCAGGGAAAGTTTCCACGAAATCCGGTACTGGCCCCGTAACGTTGCGCAAGTGTACTTTCCACAGCTTGCCCATCTTTGCGAATTCACGGATAGCTTGATACACGTCCCTACCCATACGGGCGCCGCCTTCCAACCACGTCCCACAGCAAAGACAGACGCCAATGTTTGGGCTATTGGCTATTTCGAGCGCGCGCACGTATCCGTCAAAGGTGCCGAAAATGCAACGGGGGACACCCCCGAGCTCAAGGGCCGGGGGGTCATCGGGATGGATACCGATGCGTATCCCCAACTCCTCAGCAACAGGCGCGACCTGCCGGATGAAGTAGGTGTAGTTTTCCCAGAGTTCTTTCTCGCTGAAACGTCGGCCGTGGCTGAGAGGCGGTAGAAAGGTCTGCCCATCCCAATTTCCGGTCGCGGTCGCAAGGTGGAAGGCCCGTGCTCTGGCCCCGCCTCGGGTAGTTTCCGGCGCTGAGCTCCAGATGCCGTTGCCCATATGAGCGTAAGTAGTGTAGTAGATGCCCGTCTTGGCCAAGTCGCGCAAGTATTGTTTGTATTCCTCGATTTTTTGGTCCCGGCCAGGAAGATTCAGAGTCACTTCCGGCATGTTGTGGACGCGGGAATTACCGATGTTGGCAATCTTCAGGCCTGCGGCTTCAACCCGTTGCCGGAATGCGGCAAAAGTTTCGTAAGTTCCTCCCCGAGTGGGGATACTGACGTAGTTAACGCCAAGCTGTTTGGTAAACGCAAGATCCTGTTGAGTGAACGTGTTGGGAATCTGGAGCGAGATCTTAATACCCGGAGTCAAAGGCTTCAACGGTCTTTTTGCGCCACGCGCCGGAGCGGAGGCTAACAGCGCTCCCCCCATAGAGACGCGAAGGAAACTGCGGCGGCTGGGGGATAAATCATGGTCATGATACTGTTGCATGGCTGTGATTATTACACCATGCGCCTGGATAGGAAAACCCGGCAGAAGGGGGATTGACACGCCTAGGGAGCGGGACTACATTGTAAGCCAAAGGCTACTCAGGAGGTGCGGCCTATGCTGGATGCCGGCAAGCGGTCCAAAGCCGATTCGGAGGAGCGAAAGATTATCTTCCTCGAATTTGTGGCTGCCTCCGCAATCTTTTCCATTGTGGCTTTGGTTCTGTATATGGTTTTCACTTACAAACCGGCCTAGGACGTCCGTCAGGCGGTTGGAAAAGTGAACGGACAAGCTCAAGCGCTTCGCGTGGGGTGTGTATTCGTCCTTCAAGTTGTGCATCCTCAACAGCTTCCAGAATGACGCGAAAAGGCGGCCCTGGTTGATAGCCCATAAGGATAAGATCGTCTCCGGTGATCAATCGCGGCGGTTTAAGTTCCTCCACAGGTAGCTGGTCGAGTTTGGCCTTCAGGAAATAATACCGTTCAAGATTGCCGTGGCTTGCCAGGCAGTCCAGGCGGTGAAGCTCCAGGTGATTTGCAAAATAAGGCTGGCGCAAAAACCTTTTCAACGTACTCTCTTTCATGCGATCCACATCTTTGAAGCGAAGATGACCGGCAACCAACGCCTCTACACGCTGGATTTGTTCCTTGGAGAAACGGAGCCGCGTGAGGATTTCCCGCGCCATGCGTGCGCCCACTTCGGCATGACCGTCGAAACGGATACGTTCCTCAACGCGGAAAGTCGGAGGTTTGCCCACATCATGGAGCAACACGCTCAGGGCAAGTTCCAGCGAGGGAGAATGCAAACCCTCCAGCATCATCAATGTGTGCATCCATACATCGCCCTCCGGATGGAAGCGCGGAGGCTGGGCAACGCCTTTCATGGCTGCCACTTCCGGCAATATGTCAGGTAGAAGTAAAGATTCATCGAGCAACTCGATGCCGCGCCGTGCGTTACCCTCAGTCAGGATCCGAACTAGCTCGTCACGTATCCGCTCGGCGGAGACGTCGAGAATATGTAGGTGGAGCCGCCGGATGGCAGCCATAGTATCGGGCGCGATTTGAAAACCAAGGGTTGCGGCGAACCGTACAGCACGTAACATGCGCAAGTGATCTTCGCGAAAACGAACCTCAGCATCCCCGATGGCGCGTACCAGGCGATTGTCAAGGTCCGCCTTGCCTCCAACGAAATCCAGGATCTGTCCGGTTGCAGGATCCAGTAGCAGTGCGTTTATGGTGAAATCCCTGCGCAGGACATCCAAGCGGGGGTCGGTTTCAAACTGCACGCTACTCGGATGGCGCCCGTCGTAGTAGGCATGGTCACTGCGGAAGGTTGCCACTTCGACCTGCGCGTCTCCTTCGGTGACCAGTACGACGCCGAAATGCGCGCCAACCTGCCGTGCTTGGGAAAACAAGGCCAAGACCTGCTCGGGACGAGCATCGGTAGCCACGTCGTAGTCTTTCGGTGTGCGTCCGAGCAACAAATCACGGACGCATCCCCCGACAAGGTATGCGCGATAGCCACGCGCCGTCAAAGCCGTCGCTATGTTCCGGGCGAGTTCATCCGCGCTGGTGCCCTGCATAGCCATGATCGTAGAATAAGCCATTGGGCCTTATGGAATCCGTGCCTTATGTCTACTAGTCCACGTAGCCGCCAGGTGTCGGCGGCAAAAATCGTGGTGGCAACCACGGTTGCTTTATCTTTTATCTCGTTCTGGAGAGCAGCCGCTATTGTTCTCAGCGACCTGGCCTCGACGATGTTTTATGTTGGCGGGATCGCTGAGCAAGCAATTGGGAAATCCGCGCCGTGGTTCATCCTCGCCGTGATGTTCTTCGGTTTCGCGGTGCGCTCTATTTACTTAGAAAGCTGCAGCATGTTTGTGCGCGGCGGGGTCTATGTGGTGGTCCGCGATAGCATGGGACCACTTCTCGCGAAGTTGTCTGTTTCCGCGCTGGTGGTCGATTACCTGCTGACGGGACCCATTAGCTCTGTCAGCGCGGGGCAGTACCTTGGGCGGCTTATAAATGAGATGGCTGCCCGCGTGCATTTTGATCTGCACCTCAATCCGAACTACTTTGCCGCGTTTTTTGGTGTATCTGTGACCTTGTACTTCTGGTGGGCCAATATCAAGGGGATTCAGGAGTCCAGCTCAAAAGCATTGCGCATCATGCAGATTACAACGGTGATGGTTGTCGCGCTGCTGCTATGGTGCCCGATCACGCTGATCATGAAGGACAAGGTAGAACTTCCACCGGCCCCCGTGGCCTCGAATATTCACCTGACAGGGAACTCACTGGGTTGGCTTCAAGGGACATTCTGGGCCAATATCTCACTTGCGGTGATCATAATAGGTTTTGGGCACACATTGCTGGCGATGAGCGGGTTTGAGACCTTGGCTCAAGTGTATCGTGAGATAGCCTACCCGAAGCTCAAGAACCTAAAGCGCACAGCCAACATCGTCTGTACATACGCTGTTCTTTCAACCGGTCTCATTACCCTGTTTGCGGTGATGATCATTCCCGATGACAGCAGGAAGCGATATTACGACAATTTGATTGGCGGCTTGGCGATGCACCTGGCTGGTCCTGAGCTGTTGCGGCTTGGTTTCCACATTTTTGTGGTCATCGTGGGCGCCTTGATCCTCTCCGGAGGTGTCAACACGTCCATTATCGGCGCCAACGGTGTGTTGAACCGCGTAGCAGAAGATGGTGTTCTTCTGGATTGGTTCCGGCGCCCACACCCCAAATTTGGCACGACATTCCGGATCATCAATCTGATCAGTTTCCTTCAGATCGCTACAATCATCGGCAGCCGGGGAGATGTCTATCTACTGGGCGAAGCATACGCGTTCGGGGTGGTTTGGAGCTTCTTCTTCAAGAGCTTGGGCGTCATGATATTTCGGTTTCAGCGGAAAGACCAGGAGTACAAAACTCCGCTCAACCTCCGCATTGGGAACATCGAGCTGCCCATTGGCCTGGCGCTGATTACGGCGGTTTTGTTTTTGGTTGCTATCGCTAACCTTTTTACGAAACAGATTGCCACCATTTATGGCGTCTCCCTCACGATCGTGCTGAGCAGCATTTTTCTTGTCTCGGAGCGAATCAATCATCGGAGGAACCTTGAGCAGAAAAAGGTTGGGTTGGAGGAGTTTAACCTTGAGTTGCAACCGCAAGTAAGTCCAGAAACCGTACGCGCAAGACCGGGATGTGTATTAGTGGCGGTGAGGGACTACAACCGCATGACACATCTTCAGAGAGTGCTGGAGAAAACCAATATCCGGCGGCATGACATTGTGGTGATGACTGTACGGCCTATTACCACGGGCGCCGGGGAGTACGGGCTTGCAGAGAACCAGCTTTTCAGCGATTACGAAAAAGAGCTTTTTACGCGTGTAGTGGCTATGGCAGAAAAGGAGGGCAAGCCTGTTGAACTGCTGGTTGTGCCGGCTGTGGATCCGTTTGACGCTATGGTGCAGACGGCGGCCAAACTTCAAGCCTCCCGCCTAGTGACGGGCGTTTCCGCTCGGATGGCCTCCGAGGAACTGGCCCGGAGGATAGGACTGGCTTGGGAGAAGTTGCCTGAACCAAGGCATCCCTTTTCGCTGGAAGTGATTAGCCCGGATCGTCCGTCGGTCTACGTGAACCTAGGGCCTCATCCGCCGCGGCTCTGGCCGGAGGATATCGATCGGCTCCACGATCTCTGGCTTCGTCTCACCGAACAAGAGGGTTTCGGTGCGAAACTGCATCACCGGGATGTAGTGGGGCTGGCTTTGCGAAGGCTTGAGGCAGAACTCGACGGAGCGAACCGGGGACAAGTGCTCCAGGAGTTGCGCGAGGAACTAAACCGGAACTGATATCAAATCTCTGTTCGCTTACGCCCGGCTCTTTTTGGGGGAGTGGCCGCCGATTCTTCAGAATCAACGGACGATAGAACTTGTTTAAACAATTCCTGTTTTTTGAGTTCCCTCTTTGAAGGCGGAGCCTTTTCATGGCGGTAATCGTGATCACTGTAACAGGTCCGGCAGCGGACCTTCGCTGGCTCGCCGTTCAACAGAGAGACGATGGAGTGGTTTGTAATGCGCTTGCATTTGACGCAGAAATCGTCGATAACATCTCCAAGACGCACATCTGTCATCGTAGACCTCGTCTTCGTTGCCGATTCCGGCAGTATAGCGAATTCTTATTGGTGAAGCACAGCACCTTGGGCGTGGAGTTTGGCAGTCAGCCGCTTTGTGTTTACATCCTGAACCGGGAGATTTTGCTCCGTAGCCATTTTGGCAGCAACCCCAGCCGCTTGCCCCATAATCATGTAGACCGGCTCCATCCGTAGAGTCGAGTAGCTTACGTGGCTGGCTGATACACACACAGGGACGAGGAGGTTAATCGCCTCTTTGCGTTTGGGTAAAAGGACTCGGTAGGGAATCTGATAGGGCACTACGGGCACTTCCATATTGCCTTCATTCTGCACTGTTCCATCCGGCTGCACATACCTTTGTACGTTATGGGAATCGCTGTTATAAGAACCCATCCCAATCACGTCGTCTTTGGTTATGTCAGTCTGGATATCCTTTTGGGTCATTACAAATTCCCCAACCATGCGCCGCGTTTCCCGGATGTAAAGCTGGTAAGGCCAGTGATCGTTATCCGTAAACTCATCTTTTGCCGGACCCCATTGCTTGATTTGATCCTGGAGCTCCTTGGGCACCCGGGAATCCGTGACATAGAAATGAAGCAGGCCCTTGGTATATTCGACATGCTCCTGCCAGATTTCCGCACGCCGTTTGTAACTCGCGTTCGGGTACTCCCAGTTCTTGCCTATGTAATCGGTCGAAAAAGGGCCTCTGTTATTAAAATCAGCTTTATTATTGGCGATTTCGCCTACCAAAAAGACCTCGTTGATATTTGGGGCTCGCCCGCGATATTCACTGAAAGCTTTGAGCCAACGCGCCAGAACTTCATAACGCCAGGGGCTATAACTTTCCGGCTTCCAGCGCGGGGCCCGCTTAGCCGGATCCTTTGTGAGAATCAGCCGGAAATTGTAAGCCTGCACTTTTTTATCGCCAGATCCGAGCTCTCCTCTAGGTTCCTTTTGAATCTCTGGCAACAGCCTCCTTTTCTCGTCGAAAGCCGAGACGGGGAAATCGAATTGATGGCCCTTGTCCCGCGGGCGCACTCCTGCCAGTGATTCCCCGTATTGTTGCGTGCTCTCCCGTCCCCAGGTATAGGAAATGCCAGCCCGCGCCATCAGGTCACCTTCATAGGTGCAGTCAGCGAAAACAGCGGCCTGGAAGGAGGCTCCATTTTCCATGATGATGGTCGTGATACGGTTGCCGGTTTTCTTGACCCCGCCGTGCTCTTTCAACCGGTGACCGAGGAAAACCTTGACGTCGGCTTCCCTGAGCATATCCCCGAAGACCTTCTCGGCGACATGAGGCTCAGGATACCATTCGATTTCTCTCCCGTAATAACGTCCGATCCGGCGGTAGAACTCAAGGGCATAGCCGCCGATGGTTTCCTTCTTTCCATGATCGGTTCTGCTCAGACCGCCACTAACCATGCCTCCGAGATGCTTACCGGGTTCGAGCAAAGCGACGGTAGCGCCCTCGCGGGCCGCGCTTACTGCGGTAATGACACCTGCGGCTGTACCCCCGTAAACAACAACATCGTATTGCCGTGCTGAAGCTAGCGGCAGAAGCATTAGAGTAAACAGAGCCAACCTGGGGTTCATCGCTGTTTCAGTCCTTAGTCTATACTCCCGGCGCCTGTGAGGTTCCCGTCACAGAAATTCTACTTAGCCGCCCGCGGGTACTTTTTGCAGAGCCGGCTTCCCCAATGCCCAGCGCATCAGGTCTTTGTCTGGGCGCCCTTAGGCTCCGGCACTTGTACTGTGGTATCAAATTCCCTGCGCCGTGGCAGCAACCCTATGGAGACAGCCCCGAGCAACGCAACGCCGAGCACTACTCCCATCGCCACGTAATAACTTCCGAAGTGCTCTCTGAGGATAGAAACAAAATAGGGGAACCATGTCTGCCCTATGGTATTCACGGGAAGAATGACCGCCATAGCACGCGCCAAACTGTTGACGCCAAATTGTTCAGCAGCCATCAACGGGATCAGCATGTAGTCCGCACCCATGCCGAAGCCGAACAGCAAGGCGAAAGCATAAAAGGAAAGATCACTGCCTGGACGTACAGCGAGAAGTAGAGGGATGGTGGCTGCGGTGATGAAGTAAGTCCAAAACATTACCCACTTTTTGGAAAATTTATCTGCCAGAGGACCGATGGTTAGCCTGCCGGCAATACTGCTCCACAGGATAATGATGGAAGCTGTACGCCAGGCTGAATCCACCATCGAGCCTTTCTCGAATCCCTCATCAAGAAACACAAATTTCATGTGGAAGTTGACAGCTCCAATAGAACCAATGGAGCAGAGGCTCCCCAGAAGCAGTAACCAGAATGGATAACTACCGAGCAGTTCTTTAAAGCTGCAGGATTCCACCTTGATCTCGGCCGGTGGTGTACTGGCGCCGTCGGGATAAAGCCCTTTGTCAGCCGGTCTGTCTTTCAGCAGAAATAGCACTAGTGGCCATGCAGCGAGCACTAGACAGCCCATAACGATGAGCGCGGTATGGAAGCCGAACTTCGCCGTAAGAGGCTTTACGATGTAGGAACCCAGCGACCCTATAAGGCCTACCCCTACATACATTATTCCCATCGCCTTGCCGCGGTTCTTGCGAAACCAATACGAGATCATTAACTGGTGAGGGATCGGTCCAGAGAAAAAGTAACCAACCGTGTACAGCACCCAAAATGCATAGTAGATCCACAGGGTGCCTCCCATGGTTCCAAACCCGAGAAAAGCGAAAAAGGTTAGTGCGGTTCCCACGAGGATCAGTCGGGTTGGCCGGAAACGGTAGATCAACAGCGGACCAACCCAAATCGTCAGTAACGCGGCTAAAGGGAATCCTAGCGTGATATCTGCCCGCGACCAGTTAAATGCCCGCTGGAAGTAGTCGTAGAAAAACGAGATGTTATAGTAGGGGAGCCCAACCGAGAACCCAAAGGTGAGAAATGCGGCGGCAGTTACCCACCACCCGTAAAAAATTCTTTTCTTCATGAAAGCAGCCTCCAAATGAGGGTGAAAGTCTACATACTATAACAGCGTGCGATGCAATTCGCTCAAAGGTTACGGAGATGGAAACCCCCGTCGACGTTCAGTACCTGTCCGGTTGAGTAGTCCAGCAAGCCGTCCGCAATGGCGCGTATAGCTTTGGCTACGTCTTGTGGCTCCCCCATGCGGCGCTGCGGCAGCAGCCCGGCAGCGATTTTCTCCTCGTACGTTTTCTGGACCGCTGCGATCATATCGGTGCGGATCACACCCGGCCGAATTTCAAAGACCTTGATGCCGTCGGCTGCCAGACGTTGAGCCCAAAGCGCCACAGCCATGCTTAAGCCGGCCTTGGAAATACAATACTCGCCGCGATTTACCGAGGCTGCGTAAGCAGAAATAGAGGTGATAAATACAATCCGGCCGCTCTTTTGTTCCAGCATGAGCCGGGCTGCCCCTTGGGTCAGAAAATAGGGACCTTTCAGGTTGGTCGTAAGCACCTCGTCAAAGCTTTCTTCGGTGGCCTCGAGTATGTCCCGACGCTCCCGTGGCGCCATGCCCGCGTTGTTTACCAGCAAATCCAAGCGTCCGAAGCGCTGCTTAACGTAAACAAGTAAAGCCTCCCGGTCTGCGGATGAACCGACGTCACACTGAAAAATCTCCGCCCCGGTTTCGTGCCGCAGGCTTTCTGCGGCGTCGCGACGCCCGCGATAGGTGGCAAGCACCGTGTGCGTTCTGGCTAACTCCTCAGCAATTCCGCGACCTATGCCACGGCTTCCTCCCGTTACAACTGCTACTGGTTGGCTGATTGCAAAACTCCTTTCCCTTCCTCTTGCTTGTGAACCGCTTCCATCAGAGACTTAGCAACCGTCTTGCCTTTTTGAAAAGCGCGCTCATAGGCCAGTTGCCGTTCCGCTCGCGTGTAACCGTAACCGATTTCATAGAAGCGCTGTAAAGTTTCTCCCACAACGTAGGTTCCCGCGTACGCCACTGCCGCTTTAGGAATAAGCCCGGCGCCGAACGGAATTTTCCCTACCAGTTCGCGCGCCAGAGCCCTCCAGCCGAAAGCTGCGGCGATGATGGAAGCGATCTGCGATCTTTGTTCGAAATAGCCGACTTCCCGGTCACTCGCGGCGGCGATCACAAACGCCATGCGGACCTGATTCACGGTCAGTACCGTTGTCTCAGACGCGAATTCGCCAGCGGCCCAGCCGGCCGCGAACAAAGCCGGGATGGCGTCCGGAAGAGCTGTCAAGACCGCAAAAAGAGCGTTTTCTTTGGCGACTTCCTGAATCGTGCGGGAGATCACGGATTTACGAAATACCGGAAAATAGCGAGCTAGCGCCACACGCAATTCCGGACGATTATCCAGGATCTCACGGACCATTTTCTCAGGGTCGGCTGCGTAAAAGTAAAAAGCGCCTGGTGGAGCCAACAGGTTTTCTTCCACAATGGTCAAATCATATGTTCCCGGCGAGCCGAGGTCGCCTGCGCGGTGCAAAAAACCGAAGATCTCCTCCCGTTTCGCACGCGAAATAGAGGGAGGGACCAAAAAATCCTCCATTGCTGCCACGCTCTCGCTGCTCGCTGCTACTAGACCAATATGCAGCGGGCGGTCGGCAACCCGGCGAATTTCACCTGGGTTAAGCTGGCGGAAAGCCGTTCGGATCTGACGGAAGATACGATCGGACATTATAATAACGCTTCAGACGGGCTTGTGTGCACCGCCGACTCTGAACATCACCTCAAGCTTCCTACGCCATTCTACCCCGAGACCGATGCGCTCGACAGGTACTTCAGGAGAAAAATACCGCAGAATGACTTCTGTGGTTGGATGAAAATAAAGCGAAGGTGCAACCAAAAAAAGGCGTGGCGCGGCGCTTGCCAGCGTAGTAGTTGGGAAATAGCCCATTCGCCCGAAATCGCCGTGGTCTAGATGCCACCTGACGCGCATCCAGTAATCCAGTGCTTGAAGCGGCAGATGGATGTCCTCAGATGCTTTAAGTTCTAGAACGGTCAACCTGCCATGACGATCAACAGCCAGCAAATCCAGGACACTCCTTTCGCCTGCGGTGAACTCGGGCACCTGCCCGTAAATAGGTTCAGGCATGAGCGAGGCATCCAGCACTTCGATGTGAGCACGCACCTGAGATTCTAGCCAGCCTTCGGGAAGTCGTTGATATAGAGGGTTTATCCGGTCGGGGCATTCGGCCGACCGGTGCCGTGCCAATTCAAAAGCGAGTCTTTCGATCTCCGCGAGATGATATTCGGACGCTGGCTTGAACCTGTCCAAGCCAAATTGCAGCCGGTTGCCCGAGGTGCGGGCAAATGGCAAGCCACGCACACGTAAGGAAAGTGAACCGTCGCTGTTCAAGACGCGCTCTACGTCCGGGTTAAGGCACAGTCGTTCGATCCACTTACCCATCCATCCGCCTAAGAGGATCTGCGAACGACAGGGCGCTAGTTTGGTGTCAAGATTGCCGTAATCGTTCAGGTCCAGTGGCTCGACGTAACCGTCGGATGAATAAACAAAGGCGAAATATGCCGCTTTACGCTTGTCGAGAAAACGCAACCGTAAGCAAGTCATATATTCAGACCCTGAGGGTAGGAATAACACGAGACCTTCGACATGAAGGTCTCGGCGGCTGGAGCGCAAGTAATCCAGCCAAATGAGGCCAAAGGTAAGCACGCCTGCAGCTTCCGCACCAGTGCGCGGAGACGCCAGTACCGCGAGTCCCGCTGGTCCCCGGGTAAGTAGCGCGCGTGGGTAAACCGGCGAGAGGCTATTTTCGAGGTCTTGCTCCGTGCTTAGAGAAGAAATTGTCCAATTAGGGAAGTGCAGGAAAAGGAAACGCCGGAATTGTTCCCGGAAGGTGACGCGTTTGCCACGGAGCAGTATCGTAGCGGCGGCTGGGTTGGATTGATCTGCCAATATGACTTGTCCCGTTCGCTTTCCGAATTTCTCGACAACTAACTCCACGCGTCCTTTCCCTTGTTTGGCTACAGCCAACACCCGGCGGACCAGAACCCGTGCCTGGTCCCAAACCTGAATAATCAGACGGTTATGCTTTGCTTCTATGGTGTAATGGCCTTTCGTTAAGGGGAATGGATCCTCGCCAGGTTCCAAAAGAATAGGTTGGCGACTTATGGAAAGGAAGCGCTCGACGGCAGTCTGGATTTCTTCGGCACTTCCGCGCGAGATCGTTGCAGAAAAACGTGGCATATTATGAGTAAGTGCCGTATGCGCCACGCCTTTCTCCGCAGAGGCACAATGTGGGCGACGTGTTGAAAGAGCGAATCCAAACGGTTAGGCAACGCATTGAGCAAGCAGCGTTGCGGGCAGGGAGGCGGAGTGAAGACATTACTCTGATTGCCGTCACCAAAGTTTTCCCAGCCGCGGTCATCCGTGAAGCATACGAGCACGGCCTCCGGCACTTTGGCGAGAACTACGTACAGGAATTCGAAACCAAGTTTCCCGAGGTCTCGGATTTGAAGGAGGTCCGATTTCATTTCATTGGGCATTTGCAATCCAACAAAGCCCGGCGCGCCGCGGAACTGTTTCAGGTAATTGAAACCGTTGACACGCCCAAATTGGCCCGGAGACTTGAAGAAGGCGGCAAACCTCTGGAGGTTATGCTAGAGGTCAAGCTTTCTGGAGAGCCCTCCAAGAGCGGGGCGATGCCAGACGAGCTCCCGGCTTTGATCGAAGTTGTGCGCGCCTGTAAGCACCTGAATCTGGTGGGTCTGATGACCATGCCGCCATGGTCGGAAAATCCGGAAGACTCGCGTCCCTATTTCAGGCGATTGCGGGAATTAGCAGAACGCTATGGCCTCCCTTGTCTATCCATGGGCATGTCCCATGACTTGGAGGTAGCCATCGAAGAGGGGGCTACGCACGTGCGCGTGGGCACGGCGCTATTTGGCCCGCGGAACAGAGCGTGACCGTAGCGTTTTATGCGCCTCTGCCACCGGCAAAGACCGGAGTGGCTGATTATGCAGCTGCGCTCCTGGCCGCCCTTTGCAAACGTGGCGCCGTCAAGATAGGGGCAAAAAAGGCGGACGTTCACCTTTATCACTTGGGAAACAATCAGCTGCACCGGGGAATTTACGAGCGGGCGCTGTCGCTCCCCGGCGTTGTCGTTCTTCACGATGCCGTGCTCCACCATCTGCTGCTGGGGGCACTAAATAGCGACCAGTATGTCGAAGAGTTTGTCTACAACTACGGCGAATGGTACCGCGATTATGCAGTGGAACTTTGGAGGGATAGAGGACTCTCAGGGTCTGACTCGAGGTATTTTCGTTATCCCATGCTCCGCCGTATAGCCGAGACTTCTCGCGCTGTAATTGTGCACAATCAGGCAGCGTCAGCTATAGTACGTAGTCACGTCGAACGGGCCCGGATTTTCGAGATTCCGCACCTTTTCATCGAACCACCTCCGGTCAGCCAATGGGAGGTTATGCGCCTTCGCCAGGAACTGGGAGTCGCTCCGCATGGAACCCTTTTTGGAGTGTTCGGCTATCTGCGCGAGTCGAAAAGGTTGCGAACCATCCTTAAGAGCTTTCACAGCCTACGCCGCAAACAACCGGATGTGTGGCTTCTGGTAGCCGGGAAGTTCGTTACACCAGAATTTGGCGCAGCGCTCCAGCCGCTTTTGGAGCGGCCAGGTGTTGTACGGTACGATTTTGTCCCCGAGCCGCAGTTTTCGCGGCTTGCCGCCGCCACTGATGTCTGCATCAATCTGCGCCATCCCTCGGCAGGGGAAACTTCAGGCATCAGTATCCGCTTTATGGGCATGGGCAAGCCCATCATCATCTCCGACAGCGAGGAAAATTCCCGGATTCCCCCCGATGCGTGTCTTCGCGTACCTGTTGGGGTGGAGGAACAGGAGGCGTTGACTACCCAGATGACATGGCTGGCCCGGTTCCGGGAAGCAGCTTGCGCGGTTGGACACCGTGCCAAGGCCTACATTCGCGAGCACCATGACCTGGACCGCGTGGCGGCAAATTATTGGCAGGTTCTTAGAGAGTGTTGCGGATGAAGCTATCAGCTTACCTGCAAGATACACGAGTGGGTGGTGCGCCTGGAGAGATTCGAACTCCCGACCTTCTGGTTCGTAGCCAGACGCTCTATCCAACTGAGCTACAGGCGCGCCAACTAGTGCCTATTCTACCGAGCAATCACGCTGTACAGCAACCCGAACTGGCAGCTTAAAGCATACGGGTTAAGAGCACCCACTGGAGCTGTGCACCACAAGGGCGCAACTTCATGACTCGCGTGCTTGAGTGCGGGGACCATGTTGCTACGAAGTTTACAAACGTGCTACCATCCCTGTTTCTGTGCAATCACGGAGTCCGGAGAATTTCATGAGGAAGGTCATCCCGTTGCTTATCTTTATCCCCTTAATGGTGCATGGCCAGACTGAAGTTACTGCGCCGAAGGAGCAAACCAACCCCACTCCTGAGCGGAACTCGCCATTTTTCCTGAAACAGAGTGTCACCGTAACAGCGACTCGCGGTGAACTTGCCATGGAGAAGTCGCCAGTGTCTGTCTCTTTGATAACCAGTGAAGAAATGGCAGTGCGCCATGTGCAGCTTTTGGATCAGGTACTCAACACAATTCCTGGTGTGTACGCTTTTCGAGGTAAAGGCATACAGGATATAAATGCAGGCGTGGGGATGAGGGGCTTCGGCGGCCGGGGCTCATTGCAGGCACGCGTTTTGGTGCTCGTGGATGGACAGCCGATCAACGATTCCTATACTGGCCAAGTGAATTGGGCCACACTTCCTGTTGAGGAGGTGGAACGTGTCGAAGTGGTCCGGGGAAGCTTTTCAGCGCTATATGGCGGAAACGCCATGGGCGGCGTCGTGAACATCCTGACCAAGCCGATTACCAAACGGCAAGCTGAGATTTACGGTCAATTAGGAAATCAGGAAAGCACGCGTTACGGTGGGCGCGTGGCGGAGCGTTTTCGGGAGCGCCTGGGGCTAAGCCTGGCTTACGATCGCTTACAAACCGGCGGATACCCGTCTTACTTTGTGACCAGCGCGGGGACGGCGGGATCAGGTGGCACTCAGGTAACCGGCGCCGAGCCAACGCTCACGACCGCCGGCACACCCACTTTCATACTAGGCCGAGCAGGTAACAACTGGTGGAATCAGCATAGCTTTCGCCTGCGCAGCGACTACACTTTCCGTCAGCACACCGTGGGTTATTTGCAGTTCCAACGCCAATGGTCGGGGTACGGTTACGACCAATACGAAACCTTTCTAAGTACTACTAGCGGAGCGCCTTTCGATTCAGGGATAGCTTACACTGTGTGGAACGGCGCTCCTCGTCGCTTTACCCTCACGCCCAGCATGTTTCTGCCGGGGGATGGTCAGACGCAGTACTGGCTTTTGTCTGGACGAATTTATCACGAGTTCGCGAGTGGTGCGCAAATCCAGGTAGGAGGAGGACGTACAAAATCCCCTCTGAACTACTATTCAACGCCAGGCTCTGGCGCGAGTGTGGCGGGCGGACCGGGCACAATCAGCGACCGGCCCTACGGATCATGGTTTGGAACCGCTCAGTATACGCAGCGACTTAGTGGTCGCCATCACCTGACTGCCGGCATGGATCTTCGTCAGGACCAAAGTCAGATGAATGAAACCTCCGTGCCGAATTGGACCTGGCGCAAGGACGCTGCCACATTTACAGATCACTCTCAGGGACAAGCTTACAATCAGGGCATTTACGCCCAGGACCAGTGGCAGGTAGCAGAGCGCGTTGGTCTTGTCGGAGGAGCACGGTACGACTACTGGAAGACTTATGACGGCGGCTATGGTGTTGGACCTTCGGCTACCAAAGTAAACAGCCGGTCCGATCAAAGCGGCTCCGCCAAAATAGCAGCCCTTCTGAGCGGGCCTGCGGGATTGACATTCCGCAGCAGCGTGGGCAACTCTTTTCGCAGCCCATCAGTTTATGATCTTTATCGCACGTGGCGCAGTTCCTCTGGCATCACTTACGCTGCTAATCCGAATCTGGAACCTGAGAGGTTGCTGTCGGTCGAGGCTGGAGTGAGCCGTCGTTGGGGCAACAGGCTGATGCTGGACGCCGTATTTTTCCAGAATCGGACTTCGAATCTGATTTACCGTTCTACGGACTTCAGTGTCGACCCCACGGGGAAGTACCGTCCCGTGATCAACGCAGGTCGCGGTCGTACGAATGGTTTCGAAGCCTACGCGCGCGTACCTTTATGCCGGTGGCTTTACTCGACTTCCAGTTATGGCTGGAACGACGCTGTCATCGTGGAAAACCGGGCATTACCGGATACGGTCGGTAAACGCGTACCATTTGTGCCTGCCCACACTGCCACTACCAGTCTCTTTGCGTTCGTTCGGAGTGCAAATGCCTTTGTGACGGGCCGATACGTGTCGCGCATGTACAGCACGGACTTGAATACGGACACCACCAAGGGCGTCTACGGTGCATACGATCCGTTCTTCACTCTTGATGCCGGTGTGAGCGTGCCCATCGGCCCACATATTTCTGTGGAACTGAGTGCGGACGACCTCCTGAACCGGATCTGGTATGGTTACTACCCGTGTCCGGGGCGACTGGTCTTCGCGCGGCTGCGGTTACGGCTGTGATGTGGCGCCGTTGTCTCTTGATGCTCTGTATGGCTGCCTGGTGCGGGCAGGCGGCCGAGCCCGTACGCATCGTAATTCTGACCCGCCTTAGCCAGGCGTTGCCCGACGCTTTGCGGCTTTTTGAAACACGTTGGGGAAGCAAACGGATTATTCTTTCTTACGGCGATGCCGTGGCTCCACCCGCCGATCTGGAACAGGCCGATGTGATCTTCGCCTACAATCTCCACTCGGAGGAAGCGCGCTTACTGGCTCCGCGTATCCGGCCACTGGTTGCGCGCGGTGTAAAGATATTGGCGCACTGGCCGGAGGGCGCGCAGCGTTATTGGAATCTGCAACAAGATCCTACTGAATTGCAGGCAGCGATGGAATACTGCATGTACGGCGGAATTGAAAACATGGCGCGCCTCCTGGCCTTTCTTTACGTGCGTGTGGCCGGCAGGCCCGGTCTCAAAGTTGACGCGCCGGAGCCGCAGGTCACCGCCGGCATATACCACCCCCGCGCGCCTTCGCCTTTCACTTCTCTGGATGCCTATTTACGCTGGTATGCCGAGCAGGGGCTTGTGCCGGCGAATGCGCCTAAAGCGGGCATCCTCTTTTACCATACCAATCTCAAGAACCGGGATATGGCTCACATAGATGCACTGATCGCCGCGCTGGAGCGCCGCGGCATAGGAGCCGTGGCGGTCTTCGGCTGGCCGCCAACAGTGTGTGAGCCCTTTCTCACTGGTTCAGGAGGCACAGCTGTAGATGTGCTCTTCGCTTTGAACCTGGGCTTTGCGAAGCCTGACGACGCTGAGTTTCTGGCAAGACTGAACGTCCACGTCATTGATCTGATGACCACGAAGCAGAGCCGTAGTGAATGGCTTGATTCGCCTCATGGCCTGAGACCGGATCAACTGGCGCTTCAGGTCTCCGCACCGGAACGAGCCGGGGCTACGGAGCCGATCACCTTTGCAGCAACCGAACGCACCTTTGACGGGAAAACAGTGATGACCGTTCCCATTGATGAGCGTATCGAACGCGCGGTGACAAGGGCGCAGCGATGGATCACTTTGCGAAAGAAGCCAAACTCAGAAAAGCGCATCGCCCTGCTTTATTACAACAACCCACCGGGCAAAGGGAATATTTCAGCCAGCTATCTGAACGTTCCAGGAACGCTGGCGGCGCTGGTGCGCAGGTTACGCGAAGAAGGATATGTGACCGGAGAGCAAGCGCCTGACGAGTCAACGCTGCTCCGTCTGTTGCAGCTTTCTGGTCGCAATGTTGAACAGTGGGCGCCGGGCGAGCTGGAATCCCTGGTGCAAGACGGTCACGTCGTTCTGGTTTCTATGGCCCAGTACAGACAGTGGACGCGGCGCCTTCCGGCGGTATTTCTTCAAAAAGTGGACGAGGCGTGGGGGCCACCTGAGAAAAGCACTCTTATGACCATACGTAGCAGGGATGGGAGGCCCTTCTTTGTCGTGCCGGGCATACGCCTGGGGAATCTATTCTTGGGGCCGCAACCGTTGCGCGCCAGTTTCGCCAAAGCGGCAGAGGCGCAACACGATACAACCCTGCCCCCTCCTCATTCGTATGTTGCCGCCTATCTTTGGTTGCGGGAGGTGTTCCGCGCTGATGCTGTCGTTCATATAGGCCGGCATGGAACACTGGAATTTTTGCCAGGAAAGAACACCGGACAGGCGGGCCACGACGCAGCAGAGGTGATCCTCGGTGATGTACCGTCGCCATATTTTTACATTCTCGATGGAGGAGGTGAGTCGATGACAGCGCGGCGGAGGGGCGCGGCAACGATTATCAGTCACCTGACTCCGTTGCTAGCTCCCGGTGGCGCGCAGCAGGAACTTCGGCCGTTGCGGGACGCGCTCGAGCAATACGAGAAGACTCGGGCCGAGTCGCCGGCCCTGGCCGAACAATATCGTGTGGCGATCAAGTCCGAGATCCGCCACCTAAAATTAGACCAGCAGTTGGGACTCGACCTCGAAGAAGCTGACTGGGATGAACTTATTGGGCGCATGCAGGAATTTCTGGATGAAACGGAAACAGAAGCCATCCCGCTCGGCGTGCACACGCTGGGCGCCCTGCCACGAGAAGAGTTACAAGTCGAAGCACTGGCTGAGTTCCTGCGCAACGGCTTGCAGGAAACGGGGCCCCAATTGCGGTCCATACCATATGCGCAGTGGGCCGCCGAGCTAGCGTCTGGCGGCTCCCCGGCTTTGGATCCAACGTGGCCGCCCACTCTGAGAGACAAGGTTGCCACACAACTTGAGGCCGCGCGCACGTGGCTTCTGAATTTGCGCGCCTCGCCGGCGCGGGAGTTGAGCGAGTTTGTGCGAGTTTTGCGGGGAGAATATTTGTCTAGCGGACCTTCCGGTGACCCCCTGCGTTCGCCGGCCTCGCTACCGAGCGGAAGGAACCTGCACGATTTTGATCCTTCGCTGATTCCGACTAAAGCGGCCTGCGCTCTCGGGAGGAAGCTGGGAGACGAATTACTGGAGCGGGTCAAGCGTCAGACAGGGAAACCGGCCAATAAGGTCAGCATGGTGCTGTGGTACGGAGAAACTATTCGACACCAGGGAGCGCTGGAGTGCGAGGCGCTGTATCTGATGGGTGTAGAGCCGCGCTGGAACTCGCGGGGCGTAGTAGACGATCTGCGCTTGATTCCGGAAAGCGAGCTGGGCCGCCCGCGCGTGGATGTAGTAATAACCATCGCCGGCATTTATCGTGACGGCTTCCCCGACAAGGTCTTGCTGTTGGACCGCGCATCGCGGATGGTGCAGCAAGCAGGCGATAATCCGCTTAGCCGCAACACCCAGAGAACCATGGAAGAGCTGCGCAGGCAGGGCTTGAGTGAGCAACAGGCACGACGCGTAGCCTCGGCGCGCGTGTTCGGCCCGGCTCCCGGCGAATATGGCGGCGGGGTATCACATCTTGCCAAGCGAAGCAAAGACGCGCAACAGCCAGGCATCGTCGCCGAGGCATATTTGCGACACAACAATCACGCTTACTCTGCCGGGGTGTGGGGCGAATCAGCGCCCAATGCACTCGCCAGACAGCTCGAGGGCAATCAGGCAATTGTTCACTCCCGATCCACGAATCTATACGGCGTTCTGGACAACGACGACTTTTTTGATTTTGCTGGAGGGTTAAGTGCGGCTACCAAGAGTGTGAATAGAGGGAAGGCGCCCGAGCTCTATGTAGCTAACTTACGGCATCCGGGACGGGAGCGCCTTGAAGATTTGCGCCAGACTTTGTCCGCAGAACTCCGAAGCCGGGTTTGGAATCCGAAGTGGATTCGGGCGATGCAGCAATCAGGCTATGCAGGGGCACGCGAGATTGCAGACCATATGGAAAACCTTTACGGGTGGCAGGCTACAACACCGGAGCGGATGGATGGCTCGATTTGGGGAAAGAGCTACGAGGTGTACGTGGAGGACAGTTATGGGCTTGGGCTGAAAGATTTTTTCAAGAAACAGAACCCGCATGCGCGCCAGTATTTGCTGGCGCGGTTGCTGGAGGTGGACCGGCAAGGTGCCTACAGGTTCACGCCTGCGCAACGGGCAATACTGGTGCGCGAGTATCTGGCAAGTGTAATTCACAACGGGGCCGGCTGCTCTGCCAACACCTGTGGCAACCGCATATTGCAGCGCTACATCGCCCGCATGGCGCGGCAGCTGGGGGATAGTGCTGAAGCTCGCTTGTTCCAGTCCGCTATGAACCGAGTGTTTCGCACGGCGCCACCTAAGAAACCCGCTGCGGCCAGACCTGGAGCTCCTCACAAACTCGTGCGTCGCGCTTTCCGGATATTCGCGGTGCCGGCTTCAGCTCTCGCGTCAGCGGATCCAACCGTGCAAATTGGATCTGTCGTGTTGTTACTATTTCTGGCTGCGAGCACTTTGGCCGGCGCAATCCAATCCGCCGTACTTCGAGTGAGCAGGCGCCCGTTGGTGGCGCTGGATATGCACAGACAGCCGGGCCGAACGGTTCTGTGAAATCTTCCAGACGCCAATGAAACCCCGGTTGAACTGAGCTAAGGTCAGACGGGAGTGTTATCCGAAAATCAACCCCAGCGATGGGCGCCCAAGAAAGGCTGTGAAAGAAGATCAGATTTGCGTTGTGCGCAATATAAATGAGCCGGTTATCTATTCATTGAGCTTGGACATGATGTGGGCCAGGAGCGGATCTGTCTTGCAGGCCGTCGCCGTATCCCGCCAGATTCTCAGGGCGACGTCCATTTTCCGGTCTGACGCTTCAATGCTAAATGATCGCTTCTTCAGCAATAATTTCGCCTTCCCAATCTCCTCGGATGGGCCACAAGCGGCGGTAGCTGCTACGACACGCCGGAGAATCTCATTCCATCGGCCCGCACGCTCTCGGACAGTGAGACCTCGCCGTGTGGGATCAAGGCGGAGCACCGCTTCGACGCGAGCTACAGCATTCCGTGCGTCTTCGTTCCGCGGATCAACCTTTGCGGCACGTCTGTAGGCGTCTAGCGCCAGTTGCTCCTTGCCTGCCTGGAAGCTCGTATCCCCAAGTCTTAGCCAAACCCCTGGGTCGGCAGGGAACCGGCTTGCCAGCATCTGATAGGCTTCTTGGGCCTGTTCCAGCGATCCGATGGTCTTCACTGTATCGGCGGCCTTCTTCCCGAGAGCCGGATTATCTCCACTCTGCTCAATGATCGTCAACAAGATGGAAACCGCTTCGCTTCGACGGCCGGAATCAGATAGAAGCCTCGCGTACTCGAACTGAGTCGATCGGCGCAAGGACTGCTGTTGGGAGGGCCACTCCTTGGACAGAGCTTGGCGAAAAAGCTGAAGCGCCTTTTCCTTCTCCCCCCTGGCGAGAGCGATTTTAGCCAGCCCCATCCAGGCAGGGCCGTTCGAAGGGTCCATATTGGCGGCTTCGGACAGGTAGGAATTCGCTTCATTGAAGTGGCCTAACTGGGTCAGAGCTAATCCAAGAGAGACTCGCAGCTTGGTGCTTTGTGGTGTGTGCGCTAATCCCTTTCGAAAAGCCACCACGGCCTCATCCACCCGTCCTTGCGCCATCAGGTTCTCTCCAGTCCGATACGCCTCGATTCCCAAATCAGCATGTCGAGACCGCTGCCAAAATCCGAGCCCGAACACTATAAGCACTGCCGCCCCTGTAATAGCAGCCGCCGTTAGGAGCCAGTTGTTAACGGGCCCGGCGACCTTCTCGCGCTTCTGGGGGCGCGACAACGCCATGTAAGCTTGGAGGGCATCTTCGGCACTAAGCGATCCGATCTGTTTTCCCCCAACTCGGCTGACCACAGGAAGTTTGTAGATGCCCGTTTCGCCCATCCGCTGCAAGGCCAGGTCCATGGGATCATCCGGATACACGTACGGGGAGTCTGCCTGAATGGCGGCGTCGGCTGGCGAGGATGCAAGCGGACGCATTCCCCGCTCGACTGTTAAAGGGTCCGGCAAGTGCGCAGGAGAGGGCAAAATGAAGCCATCCTGCAGCGAGAGTGCCTCGTAGATGGGCAGTTTCTGCAGTTTCTGCGCAAGGAAATAGCTGCACAAGTTAGAGATCATCAGCGGCACGATGATGGTGTAATCGCGCGTCACTTCGAAAATCATGATCACGCTCGTCATGGGAGTGCGAATGATGCCGGCAAAGGCTACACCCATGCCCACGAGCGCGTATGGGCCCGCGTTGGCTGTGCGATCGGGAATCAGCGTATGAACGATCTGTCCAACGGTGCCGCCCAGCATGGCACCAAGGAACAGGGCTGGGCCGAAGATGCCTCCCGCGTTGCCTGAGGCGTAGCTGGTTGTCGTTGCGATGAGCTTCACAACTAACAACAGAAACATCATCTTCAGCGTCATCTGCCCGTTCAGTGCGTCGCCCACTAGGTTATAGCCGACCCCCAATACCCCGGGCGCCCCAAGAGCGAGTATTCCCACCACCAGACCGCCGGCGGCGGGAACGAAAGGCTGCCACCGTTGTGGCGCCTTGAGAAACCTCGCCCGCTGCCAGAGCAAAAGCTTTACAAAGGCGGTCGATACCAGGGCGCCAAGAAGTCCGAGAAGGGCGTATACGAAGAATTCCAGTGGATGCACCAGCTGATACGGAGGCACATGAAAAAGAGGTTCGTCCCCCAATATTAATCGCAAAACCATCCAAGACGTAGCCGCGCCTATCACCACCGAACCAACTGCGCGGGCACGGAGATCTCCCAGAATCTCTTCCATGGTGAACAGGACTGCTGCTAATGGGGTGTTGAAAGCCGCTGCAATGGCGGCAGCCGCGGCGACGGGAATCAGCGATTTAACCTTATCATTGCTGAGACCGAGGCGGCGCCCTGCTGCCGAGGCAATTCCGGCGCCAATTTGGACTGATGGGCCCTCGCGACCAAGAGCAATACCGCTGCCCAGCGAGAGAGATGAGCAGAAAAACTTCCCAATGGCCGTACGTAGCTCGATTACGCCATTTTGCAAAACAAGAGCCACGCGGGTCTGAGGAACCCCGCTTCCCCGAGCGTCGGGAAAGAACTTAAACAGCAACCAACCGCCCACCAGCGCGCCGCTCAGCGGGCTGAAGAAACGTTGTACGGCTCCGGCACGCACCAGCACAGAACCGAGCCGCTCGGTCAACACCACGAAGGCCACGACGGTAAGGCCAACGATGGCACTAATGACCAGTGACGCAAGCAGAAAAATCTTGTCCTCGTGCTCTCGAAGACCTAGCTGGGCTTGCCACCATTTCCAAAATCGCACAGGTTTGCTAAGTCCTGTGAAACAAGAAACCATATTACGACCACTGTCAAAGCAAACACGTCTCAGTGCAGCGTCTATGGGAACGGCCGGGCTTTAGAAATCCCTCTGGCGCAAACCGGCCGCGGCTTGCAAGATATCTCGGTTTCAACATAATGGTTTATTTATAGATGCTAGCATTTGACAAGCCCTTAATCTCCTCGTAAACGGGGCAGCCCGTACCTGGCAGAGAATTTCACCTTTCGGCGGACAGTGATCCGATCTCGGTTTTTGCGCTTGCCCAAAAGGTGGAATAGCGTGGCCAAAGTGAGTTCCGGTTTGGATGAAGATACTCTGGCCCCATTCCGTTCGGACGCATAGCTTTGGCTCGGATTCCATGGCTGACCACACATTCGCGCAGCACAGGACCCACCGTGCGGACTGTTCAGCCGCGCCTGTGAAGTAACACAACAACACTAGACCTCTGGAACAAGCAGGCTACTGCGCTTTCGGAAGGCTATTCAAGTCGATCCGCCCCAAGCTCAAATCAAGAGCTAATCTTGCGATAGTGACTGATCGCTGAGCTTGTGACAGCAGTGACTGGCTTGTCAGCAGCATAGCCTCAGCATCCAATACGAAGTTGATTACGCTTCGACCAGCTTCAAATTTCATCCGCTCGTCATGAAGAACGCGCTCGCTCTCGGCGACAGAGGTCCGGAGCGCCTTCACCCGGCTTTCTGCACTCACGAGATCGGCCACCGCTGTTCGGACTTCACGTTCAACGCGAAGCTGTAACTGCTGGCGGGCGAAGCGGGCCTCCTCTAGTTGTGCCTGCGCTGCCTGGACCTGTCCCTTGCGCCGGCCGCCGTCAAAGAGAGGAAACGCTACGTGAACCCCAATCATCCAGTCTGTGGCGGCGTTTCCGAGAAAGGGTAAATTTGTTGAGGACATTGAGGGCAGCAACTTGCCGATCAATTGCGGAAAACCGATCGGTGTGTTTGCGCCGTACTGGATGGCCGCAGCACGCAGGTCGATCCGCGGCCACGCGGCTTTGCGCGCCGCTTCTTCAGTCATTTCGCCCGCCCGAATCTCATGGTCCTGCGAAAGAATCTCCGGCCGGTTCGCCACAGCCTGACGGAGCAGTTCACTCTCCGGCGCCGACGCAGGGGGCAGTTCGGAAGATGGCTCCGTGTAGGTTAGTTGTGGAAGATCACCCTCAAACCCCATCACGGCGGCGAGCGCGCTTAGTGACGACCTTTGGCCTGAACGCAGCGTAGCGAGGTCACTTTCCACTTGCGCCAAACGCGTCTGGATCTTCAGAGCATCTACGGGTACTGCCCGTCCTGCTTTAACGAGTTGATTTGTTCGATCCAGAAGTGATTCAAGGCTCTTGATCCGCGATTCAGCGGCATCAATTAGGTCCGTATAGGCCAACGTTTGCAAGTACAGCCGCGCAGTCTCAAACACGATTTCCTGCCGCCGCCGGTCCACGGCGGCTTGTGCTGCTTCCACCCGCTGCTTTGCAGCGTCGAGTTCGAGTTCCGTCTTGCGAAAATCCCAAGCCAGGAATTTTAAGTCGGCGCTGCCAGTGTAAAGGGCGGTGTCGAACCGCAGCAGCGAAGGTGGAGTCCCCGCCGGGTAACCATGTTCATACCGCGAGCGCGCGGCATCGGCTGAGAGATCCACCTGCGGCAGAAGGAAAGATCGGGCCGAAGTGACTAATCCTTGCCGGCGGGCCACTTCCGTCTGAGAAGACCTCAGCTCTGGAGAGTGCTCGAGAGCATAGTTGACCGCTTCTAACAGGCTCATGCCAGCGTTTGAAGGCGTCTGTGCGGACAGAATAGCAAAAGAGAGGAAAACAGTAAACGCTGTGAGTTTCATCATTCGGAGACCCCCTGGCTTTGGCTGGCGGCCAATTTTTTTCGAATATACTCGGGCAAACCGTGGTCGGGCGTGTTCGCGTACACGAGGTTGTAAGTAACTGGAATAACGAACAGCGAGAACAGCGTAGAGACGATCAGCCCGAAGATCAGCGACCAAGCCATCCCGCCGAAGACCGTATCGAGGGTAATCGGAAGGGTGCCGAGCACTGCAGCGCCTGACGTCAAAAGGATGGGGCGCAGGCGCACGGAAACGCTCTCCAGAATGGCTTGATCGAGCTTGAGGCCGCGCAACAGCCCGAGTTGAATAAAGTCAACGATAATGATGGAGTTCCTGGTTACGATTCCCGCCAGAGCAATCATGCCTATAAAGGCCGGTCCGGAAAAAAATACGGGATTCATATACCCACCGATCTCACGCTGGCCAAACTGGTTCAGCAGCCAGAACCCAGGTAGGACGCCTATCACCATCAGGGGGATGGCGAGCATAATGGTGATCGGCAACCGGTAGGAGCCTGTTTGATTCATCAGGATAATGTAGATGGCGATTAGAGCGCCCAGCATGGCGAAAGCGAGATCGCGGAACAAGTGGAGGGTGATGTACATTTCGCCCTCATCCCACCAGTGCACGCTAACACCCTTGGGAACCTGCCAGTCGATGCCGCCCCCTTTGCGGAACATCGTGCGAACGTTCAGGGGACGAGGCTGCGCCTGGGTGTCCACGAACGCTCGCGGCTGGTTATAAACCTCGTCGGCCCTCAAGTCGAGGATGGTCTCGACCGGAGGCCGGCCGGCCATCTCCCCCAGTACGTAAACAACGCGCTGGAGCTGGCGGTGATAGATGGTCTTATCCTCAATTTGTGTGCGCCACCGCCCGAGCTCCGACAAGGGGACCAGGTGGCCTGAGGCGCCCTTCACGTAAATGCGGGCTAGATCCACTGTGCTGGATCGCTCAGCTCGCGGGAACCAGAGCGAAATGCGCACTGGCATCCGCTCCTGGGGAATTTGAGCAATCCCGGCCGCATTTCCTTCGAGGGCGAGCGCCACTGTTCGAGCGATCTCGTCGGTGGAGACGCCATTCAATGCAGCCTTTTCTTTATCGACGTCGAAAACGTATTTTGTCTGATCCTCATCGATTGTATCATCGACGTCCACCACGCCCGGCTCGCGCCGCATCCTTTCTTTGACGATCGAGGCAGCATGCATCAAATCTTCATAGGAATTCGTAGCATTTCCGTAAACCGCGGCGACGAGGGTAGACATAGTTGGAGGGCCGGCAGGCAGCTCGACGATCTTCAGCTTGACTCGGTTTCTTTGCGCTATGGCTGTTAGATCGCTGCGGAGCCGGAGCGCGAGCGAATGGCTCGCATAAATACGTTCCGTCTTGTGAATCAAATTGACTCGAATGTCAGCGCGATTGGGCGCGTGGCGCAGAAAGTACTGGCGCAACATGCCATTGAAATCGACCGGTGAGGCCGTTCCCACGTACGTCTCGTAATCAGTGACTTCAGGAACGGAGGCCAAATAGTGCTCGAAATCGCGAGCTGCGGCATCGGTTCGCTCCAGTGTCGTTCCCACCGGCATATCAAGCACCAGAAGCATCTCGTCTTTGTTGTCGTAAGGCAGCTGTTTAACTCGTACCTTGCGGGTCAGCACAAGCAACACGCTGCCGATAAACAGCAGCATGACCAGTAACAGAAATACACGCCCTAACCATCGACGGTAAATCATCGGCATTAACGTGCGGCCGAAAAACCGCCGCGGACCTGCTTCTGGCCCGGTCTTGGGCGCGTGGTTGGATCCTCCGCCATGGCCTTTCAGCATCTTGTAAGCCAGCCACGGCGTGATCGTGAAAGACACCAAAAGCGACATGAACATTGTGACCGGCACATTGGCCGCCATTGGGCGGAGATATTGGCCCATCATGTCTGTGACGAACAGCAACGGCAGGAAAGAGAGGATCACAGCAAAGGTCGCGGCGATCAACGGAGGCCGCACCTCACTCACGGCTTCGACGACAACATCGACTGTCGCATGACCGCGCATTTGAAAGTGCCGGTGGATGTTCTCGACGTCCACGATGGGGTCGTCAACAAGCAGCCCCAACGCGACCGTCAATGCGAACAGAGAGACGCGGTTGATGGAGAAACCGAAGAGGTAGTTGACAATCAGCGTTAGGCCGAAAACACAGGGGACAACAACTGCCACTACGAACGCTTGCCGGTAACCCAGCCCGATTGCTAGCAGCGCCATTACCACCGCAATGGCGACAAACAGACCATCTTCGAGCTCCTTGACCTTATCGTTGGCTGTGACGCCGTAGTTTCGCGTGATTACCACCTCTACATCCGCGGGCAAAAACTCTTTCTTCAGCTCCGCCATGCGCTTTATGAGGTCGTTGGCCACCCAAACGTTGTTTGAGCCGTGCTGCTTGGCCACTGCGACGGTCACAGCTGGCTGCGCGCCATAGGACGGTGGATTAGGAGTTGATGGTGCGCCCACCAAACTACCGCTCGCGCCCTCCTCCTTCGGGTGATTCCATGCCCTTCCTCGGTGAAACCGAACGTAATCAAGAAACTCACCCGGACCATCGGTCACATCGGCGACATCCCGAAGGTATACGGGACGGCCATTAAAAACCCCGACGACAAGATTCTGTAGCTCCTGTGCGTCTCGAATGAACTGTCCCGCCTGGACACGCACATCTTGGTCGTTCCTGTCGAAAGTTCCCGCCAGCACGCTTGCGTTCGCGGCTTGGATGGCCCTACTGAGATCCAGCGCCGAAATCCCATAAGAGGCCATCCGGCCGGCGGAAGGCCGTATGAGGAGTTCGCGCGGTCGGCCCCCCACAACATAAGCGACGCCGGCATTGTTTACACTCTGTAGCCGAGGAAGAATCTCATCCGCCAAGCGCCGGAGTGAGTAGTCGTCCTGGGTGGCGCTGGTCAGCGTGAAAGTAATGACTGGCACGTCGTCCACATCAATGGGCTTCACCACCCATGCGGCGGCGCCGGGAACCGTACGGTCCATGTTCTCGTTCAGCTTGCGTATGAGTTTGACATAGCTGGGCTCAAGCGGCTGCCCAACGTAAAACCGGACCGTAACTATGCTCTGGCCTGGCATGGAGCGCGAGTAAACATACTCAACGCCAGGAATCTGGAACAGCATTTTTTCTAAGGGCGTCGAAACGAGTTGTTCCACATCTCCAGCCGTGCGGCCCGGGAACGAAACCATTACATTGGCCGCCGCTACGATAATCTGTGGCTCTTCTTCCCGCGGAGTCACCAGCAGGGCGACTCCACCCGCCGCCAGCGAAACGAGGATAAAGACCGTCGAGAGGTTAGATTCCAGGAATTTGCGGACAACACGGATCGTGAAAGTATCGTGATGGACGCTCATTGCGCTTCCTTCCCGCGCTTGGTGACGTTCTCACCCCGGACAACAACCGCGTCGCCGGGAGCAAGCCCGCTCAATACCTCGAACTGGCCGGCGATAACGCGGCCAAGTTGTACCGTGCGGCGCTCGACGCGGCCTTGTACCACCACGTCGACCATTGCCAGTTGGCCGGCGCGCATGACCGCCGATACCGGGACAGTCAGCACCTGCTCAGGCTCTGAAGGGATCTGCAGACGGCCGAACATGCCAGGCACGATGTCGCGCGTATCCTCAAGATGGAGGCGTACCACAACGGTTCGCGTAGTCGGATCGGAAGAGGGGACAATTTCCACTACACGGCCTAGCAAATTTCTGCTAATGGCATCGATTCGCAGAGTCCGGGATTCGCCGATACGCATGCGCCCCAGCAGATCTTCGGGAACATTCGCTTCAAGCCACAGCCGGCCCTGCTCATACATGGTAAAAAGTGGCTTGCCAGGAGCAGCTAAGTCACCGACGTTCGCCAGCTTATCGACAATGACTCCGCTGAAGGGGCTGCGAATGACCGCATAGGAGAGGTTCACTTCAGCCTCCCGCTCGGCTTGCTGAAGCCGGTGAAAGTTTGCCTCGGCGGTTTTGAGATTGGTTTGGGTGTGCTCAAAATCGTAGGGGGTGATGACCTGCTGACGAAACAACGGCTCATCGCGCCTGTAATCGGATTGCGCTTGAGCCAGCGTCGCCTCCGCGCTGCGGACCGCGTCCCGAGCCTGCGCGAGGCGATGCTGGAGGTCGCGGTCATCGAGCAGCACAAGAACCTCTCCGCTCGTAACGCGTTGTCCCGCCGTGGCCCGCATTTCGAGGATGTTTGCCACTACCCGGGAAGTTACTGAGGCCAGTTGTTCAGCCTGCACGGTGCCGACAACTTCAGTCATACCGGAGATCGTCTGGACCTCCACCCTGTGTGTAAGAAGACCGGTCACTGACTCCACTGGCACAGGCTCCTTACCACCCTGGATCAATCCCCGCCGGAACGTACCCAATATCCAGAGCATGAGCAGGATGATTGCAGAAACCGAGAGCGCTACGCGCAGCAGCGTGGAAAGCCTGCGGCGCTGCAGCTTCTGCGCTGTCTGGTTGGCCGTCTCCTGGGTGCTTGCATCTTCCGCAGGCATGGATTTATTCCTCCACTGCTTTGGATGAGGCGAGCAATGTTTCGAAAACCGGCTCGGCTTGGCCAATCACCTTCGTTGCCAGCGCGAACCTGACAATGTGTAGGGTTTCCAGAATCTTATCCGCAGCAATGCCCTGCACCTTTGCCTTGTTCGCCATGGCCTGGATGCATGCAGCGCTCCCAGCGGCGAGCGCGGACGCCAGGTAAATTAGAGTTCGCGTCTCCTCATCCAACGCGCCCCCCCGCGGCATGGCGTACTCTCTCGATTGGAGATGTTCGTAAAGGAGCCCTTGGTCAACTTTGGCAGCCTTTTCGATGGATGAGGGAACAACTCCCATCGTCTTGCGCATCATCTCAAGAATCTGTTCGATCGTTGGCTTTTGTGGTTGGTTCATGTTTTTCATTCCTTTCGCCCTAACGCCACTTAAAAAGCAGTCCGCAACCTTCCAGGGTCGGCGTTCTCCACGGGGTTGCTGGCGAGCAATTCGGGAAGAACCCGCTCCATCCGCCAAAGAAACGGGTGCGTCTTGTTAAGGCGGTAATTCACGCGCACCCCAGCGCGCTGGCTTTTTACCAGTCCGCTGTGACGAAGATAAGCGAGGTGCCGGGACAGAAGCGGCTGAGGAAGCTGAAGAATCCGTTGCATTTCGCAGACACAAAATGAGGATTGCATGAGCAGCTCTACGATTCGCAACCGCGTCGGATCGGCAAGTGCCTTGAAGAAGGTAGCTAGGTGCTGCATGGCTTCTTGAATGTATTGTATTTATACGGATGCCCGCATAAGGTGCAAAGTGACAAAAATCCAATTATTTTTTGCGAAAAAATTTGAAGCACCGATGCCCATAGCTCCCGGCAAAATAAAAGCCACCTATGGTGGCACGCTATTCGACCAGATGCTCGATATGACGCTGGAACATGCCATGCGAACCGGGTTTAGGATCCGAAACTGCCCCTGACGCGCCTCAACCCTGTCGTTGTAAAGGACCTGAAGTAGTTTCGGCACTGTAAACAGGCGGGTCGTTGGCGCCTTGAGCGAAACCGCGACGCGGTATGACTGTTTGGGACATCAAGCTCACAAGAACGCACGTGTTGTGGCATGAGGTCTATCGTGGTTAAGGGCCCATTGCTTCCGAAGGAGTCTTTCGGCCGTCGGCGGGCAGAGCGGCGGGACGTTAAGGTTAATGTTCCCCTCTGGACGGATTGGAAAGTGCAGACAAATTAGATCTCTTCTATTGAATCACACTGCTACCTTCGGCACAACCCGAAAATTGCGGGGCTGCACTTGCTTTGCTGCGCTTGAGGTACGAAGGTGCAGATCAGTTCCTTTTCACGACGCACACGGCGATACCGTGTGAGGCGAAGCCAGGATCAGAGCCAGACGCGGTAACGGGAGCATTCGTCCCAGGTGGAGCCGGCGGAGGCGAAGTCGCAGAGATCTCCCGCAGGGGTCGTGGCCGTGATCCAAAAGTTGCCAGATAGGCCCCGGGCGTCACGGGCAAGCAGAATAGGTCCGCGGAGATAGGCGGAAAAGGGGCCGCTAGTAATGGAGCGAATATTCATCTTGAAATCCACCTTCACGGAGTCGCCCGGGCGCCAGAAACGGTCGAAGGTGCGGTAGCCGGAGGATCCGGTCCAGGCAGGGTTGCGGAGACGAAGGGAGAAGCGGCGGGGCACATCGGGTTGGAGGGTAATCTTGACGGTGCTAGAAGCAGGGTAATCGGTCTCGATACAAAGGCGGGTGGACCCGCCATCCGGCATGGCAATGGTTTGTTCTGAATCGATAAAAAGGTTCACCACGATGCCGTCTTTATCCTGCATGGCGGCGATTTCGGGCAGAAGGAGGAGTCCGCGAGGGCCGTTGGCAGTGCAGCAATGGATGCCCATGCCGCACTGTGGTTCGCCTGCGGAACGAGTTCCATTGAGCGGACTGTATTTGGCGAAGGCGCGCGCGTCGGGCGAGAGTGCGCCGAGAAGGGCGTTGTAGGCGGTGCGCTCGATTTCGTCAGCGTATCGTGGATCGCCAGTGAGTTGAAGCAGATGAGCGCAGAGGCTCATCCAGGTTGTGGAGACACAGGTCTCCATCATGTCCGGCGCTGGCAGGTGGGGCGATCGCGCACCCCCATACCAGCATTCGCGACTCGATCCCGAGCCCGCGGGAAGAATCTCCGTATCGCGAATGTTCTCGAAGACTCTGACTACAGCATCGAAGTATTGAGGTGTTCCGGTGATGCGATAGAGGTCAAGCAGTCCTTTGTAACAGGACATCATCTCGTACGCTTTAAGGCCGTTTTCCCAGGAAAACCATTTACCGGGCTGCGGGAAGCGCTCGGCAACGGGTACTCTGGCGAGAGCTTTTTCGACAAGTTTCGGGCCGTCTTCGGAAGACCAGCGGCGGACGATGTGGCCAGCCAGTTGAATATAGCGCTCGTCGCCGGTAATCCGGAACAAGTCGACCAACGGGCCGAGGATGGAACTGGAAGCCATGCCGCGAAAGTTGCCTGTGCGGACGATGTCAGCGTGGCCGGGGCCGATCTCGGTCAGCAAATGGTCGGCTAGGCGGCGTGCGGCGGCAAGTGCGAATTTTTCGCCGCAAACTTCGTGACAGGCAAGCAGACCGAGCAAGGTGTATTTACGGCCCCAAACGTCCCAGGCTTCCAGATGGTGGCGGGGAGAGTAGTTGCCAATGTAACCTTCTTTGGATTGAGTGGAGACAAGGGAGCGAGTGGACCGGGCGAGGGCTTCGGCCAAGCGGGGATCGCGGGTCGAGCGCCAGGCCGAGGCAGCTGAAAGGGCCCATTTGCCCCAGAACTCGGTTTGCCAGCAACTGCGCTCGTTGCGATGGCGAAAAGGTTCGATGAGGCGGTCGACCTCCTGGGCAAGGACGCGGTTTTCGACGCATTGCAAAATACGGTAGCCGAAGCGCCCGCCAAGGTCGACCGGACCAATGGAAGTTGGGCGAAGGACAGCGGGTTGTGGCCGGAAGGAGGTGGGGTCAAGGCGGGCATCATCACAGACGCCCCGGCGGCACGCTGAACCGGCTGCGGTAACGAAAGCGGCGAGGGCCTGTCGTCGAGTGGGTGGCACCGACTCATTGTACTAAGAGGGGTGACAAATCTGGCCGGGCACCGTCTGACTCTGTCAATACATACTCACGAGAGTTCGAAAGTGCCTCACTGGGTAGCCAATCAGACCATATGTCACGCGGGGTGTTTTTCCCTGTCATTACGGCGAAAAAACCAGCGTTTCGTGAGTTCCGCCGATTCGATATAAACCGCCACAATCACGACTAACGCCGGTAGGAAACCGAGGGGGATTGTCGTGAAGCCAAACACTTTGGCAAGCGGCGTAGACGGCAAGAGGAGGGCAATCAGGGCCTCCGCATGCGTCGTCCATAGCAAGGGCTCGCTACGCATCGTCCGATAGAACGGACGCCGCGTTCGCACAACTAGAACTACTAGGCACGCGGAGACTACGGACTCCACGAACCAACCGGTGCGGAACTCGTCGGGGCCAGCCTTTAGCGCAAGCAGCAGCACTGCGAAGGTCAGGCAATCGAAGACGGAGCTGAGCACTCCGAACGTAATCATGAACCGCTGGACGAAGCCTAGGTCCCACAGACGCGGGCGCTCCACGATTTCCGGATCCACCAGGTCCGAGGCGATGGTCATCGCCGGAAAGTCGGTAAGGAGATTTGTCAGCAGGATCTGCTGTGGGAGTAGCGACAGAAACGGGAGGAAGAGGGAGGTACCCGCCATGCTGAACATGTTGCCGAAATTGGCGCTAGTCGCCATGAAGATGTACTCCAATGTGTTGGTGAAAGTTATCCGGCCATCGCGGACGGCTTGCACCACCACTCCCAGGTCCCGTTCCAGTAGCACAATATCGGCGGCGTCTTTGGCTACATCCACGGCGCTATCCACGGAGATGCTGACGTCGGCCGCGTGCAGAGCGGGAGCGTCGTTGATACGGTCGCCCATATAGCCGAACACGTGGCCGCTCTTCTTTGGGGAAAGCAGAATGCGCTCCTTCTGATTCGACTCCACCTCGGCGTAAATATCCACTCCGGGCGGCCGGCTGAGGAGAGCTTCGTCACTCTGTTCGGCTGGAGAGCCAAACGACCGCAGCACAAGATCCTGTTTATTCACAATGGCCTAAGGTTCGTCGCCGAACTCCGCAAGGCAAAGGCTGTGTGGATTGAGGCAAATGTTCTATCAGGAAGGTTCACATACATTGGAGTTCAACATCGAAGGTTTCAAACCACGGCGGAAGCGAAAATAGTTCATGACAGTTGAATTGCCGTGATCCAGCGGTCATACAACGTGCAAGTGGGTGGCTACGGAGTCGACATTGGCGGCATGCGTCGTACCGACGTCATTGCTGTATGTTTCAGGCATAAGAGTCTCTGGCGGTATATAGATAGCGACCTGTGGAATGGCAGCGGGAAATGGGCACGCCTTCATTTACAAGCAAACCTTTTAGCTTCGTTCCGATCAGGGCGGCTACTACGGTTGCGATGCCGCCGCTGATTATTTTTCCAAATGTTGAACAGGCAATTGAACGAACGCCCAACCAAAAAGTTGCACATTCCATGAGCGTTTCCGTCTACCATGTCCGATGGGTGAGTCAAGTATACAAATGCCTTAATTTGGGCGGCCAGACGGCGCGAACGCAGATGGCGCCAAGAGCAACAGGGTAAGGGGAAGTTACGGTTATTTGGGTTGTCTCCCTGTCGCGGACACGTCTCAAACTCTAGCCTTGGCTCCAATGCCGGCCAAATTGGGGTTGGTGCTGCCCTTCACGCGCCCCGTGCCGCCGGTGGCGACCACATAGAGCCGAGGAGCTGTCTTCTCACTGGATTCGGGCGCCGTACCTTGCAGCGCATTCCCTTGAACAGCCAGGACACGCTGGTATGAGCGGCCATCCCATTGGTCTATCAAATTCTCCAGACGGCGGTGGATGATCTAGGGGATCAAGCCCGGTCGAAACGGCGGCGCCGCTTCGATGGAGAACGTCATGTCCCAATGTGTTCGGCTTACCCAGTGCGCTGGAATTGCGACGCCAGCCACGCTCGCACGCGCCGCGTGGCATTCACCATGTTCCGAAGTGCCGGCCGTACTTCCTCCCAACGGCGCGTCTTCAGCCCGCAATCCGGGTTCACCCAAAGTTGCTCGGGCCGAAAAACGGTTAACGCCTTTCGAATGAGGCTCTCTATCTCCTCGGTCGATGGCACTCGGGGTGAATGAATGTCGTAAACGCCCGGTCCGATGTTATTCGGATACTCGCTCCCAGCGAAGGCTTCCAACAATTCCATTCCAGAGCGGGCCGCCTCCATGGAAACCACGTCCGCGTCCATGCACACAACCGAGTCGAGAATTTCGCCAAACTCGGCGTAGCACATGTGCGTGTGAATCTGCGTTTCATCCCGTGCGCCACCGGTAGCCAGGCGGAAAGCATCCACGGCCCAGCTAAGGTATGCGGCCCACTCGGAATGCCGGAGCGGCAAGCCCTCGCGCAAGGCCGGTTCGTCCACCTGGATCACGTGGACTCCCGCAGCTTCCAAATCCGCAACTTCGTCTCGCATCGCCAATGCCAATTGGAAACAGACCTGAGACTTTGGCAGGTCGTCGCGAACAAATGACCATTCAACCATAGTCACCGGTCCAGTCAGCATGGCTTTGACCGGAAGGCTTGTGGTCGATTGGGCGTACTGCGCCCACTCGACCGTCATCGGCGTTGTCCGTGAGACGTCGCCGAACAACACTGGAGGCTTTACACAGCGCGAGCCATAGCTCTGCACCCAACCGTTGCCGGTAATAAGGAAGCCGTTGAGCTGTTCGGCGAAGTATTCGACCATATCGCTCCGTTCGAACTCGCCGTGAACCAGCACGTCGAGCCCGATCTCTTCCTGGAAACGGATGGCACGCTCGATTTCGCCCCGCAGCAAGGCGTCATATTCAGCCGAGCCCATTTTCCCGGAACGACGCTTGGCGCGGGCGTGGCGAATCTCCGCCGTCTGAGGGAAGGACCCGATGGTTGTGGTGGGGAGCGGCGGCAAAGGGGTAACGGCGGCCTGTTTTGAGCGTCTGCTCGTAAAGGGACTAGATCGCCTCAGCATTTCAGGAATGATCGCCGCCACACGCTTCCGGACCGCCGGATTGGCCACCCTGAGACTGCGCGTCCGTTGTTCCAGAACCGCCCGGCTCTGGGCAAGCTGATCCTCAATCGCCGGATCCTCTCGCACCGCTGCTTCCGCCAGGAAGCACACTTCTTCCAGCTTTTGGCGCGCGAAAGCGAGCCACGGCCGTACCTCAGGATCGAAGTTTCGCTCCTCATCGAGGTCGATGGGAACGTGGAGCAGGGGGCAGGATGGCGCGATCTGAATACGCTCTGCGCCGATACGGTCCACGGCCCTGCGGATCAGTTCCAACGCTCGATCCAGATCGGTTCGCCATACGTTCCGGCCATCCACTACTCCCAGCGACAATACCAAGCTCGCAGGAGCCTGCGTTAGAGCTGCAGAGAGTTGCTGGGAATCGCGGACCAGATCGAGATGTATTCCAGCGACGGGCAGGCGGAGTGCGAAACCAAGATTCTCACCGAGGCCGGCGTAATAGGCAGCAAGCAGAATCTTGATGCCCGGCTCGCTCACAGCAAGTCTTTCATATATGCCGCCGAACAGGCGAAGATCGGAGGGCGGAAGATCGAGTGCCAGGCAAGGCTCATCGATTTGCACCCAATTCGCTCCGGCTGCCGCGAGCTCACTGAGAACACGGCTGTATGGCTCAAGGAGCGCTTCCGTAAGCGCTGCGCTGCTCAACCCGGCGCCGCGCATTCTTCCGAGGCGCACAAATGAAAATGGCCCAAGCAGCACGGGCCGCGTGGTTATCCCCAGCGCCTGCGCTTCCTTGAATTCACCGACCGGTTTGCGACCCACCGCACGGAACTCGATTCCCGGCTCGAACTCCGGCACGATGTAGTGGTAATTCGTATCAAACCACTTGGTCATTTCCATAGGCGGCACTGCCTGGTTCCCGCGTGCCATGGCGAAATACGTTGTCAGCTCCGATCGATCCGAATAATTCCGGTACCGCGCAGGTATAGCTCCGGTCATTACAACCGCGTCCAGAACGTGGTCATAGAGGGAAAAATCATTGGAAGGGATGTATCGGATGCCGGCAGTCGCCTGCAGTTGCCAGTTTGCGCGCCGGATTTCCCGCGCCGTTATTTCGAGCTGGTCCGCGGTCCACTCACCGGACCAGAAGCGCTCCAGCGCGAATTTCAACTCGCGATAAAGCCCGATGCGGGGAAATCCAAGATTGCCAGTCTTTATTAGTTGCCCGCTCATCTTTTTGCCACTTGTTGCAGAGCCTCGTGGTGCACACGGACGGCTTAAGTACTTGCGCCCGGTCGTACGAAGCCGGTAACGCCCGCAACGAGCTCAATCGGTCTGCCGTCAATTGATTATGCTAGCACGACATGTTCGTAGCTTCGCTGAAAATCCGCGTCGCCTTTTGCGCAGGGTCGCCGAGTTCTAGTCTTCCGTGCGTTCGGCTGTCATCTCGCGCTCGAACTGCGCGAACGAGAGCAGGATGTTGAGCGTCAGGCGGCCCAGGGAACTGGTGGTGTTGGACTGCTGCGTGACCGAGACGAAGTTGACGCCGTGCTTGTCGAGCACCTCCATGATCCGCGCGAAGTCGAGCAGCGACCGCGTCAGGCGGTCCACCTTGTAGACCATCACGCAATCGACCAGCCCATCGCGGACATCCTGCAGCAGCTTCTGCAATGCGGGCCGGTCCATGTTCGCGCCCGTGAACCCGCCGTCGTCGTAGTGCTCGGGCAGCGCCACCCAGCCCTCGCCGCGTTGGCTGCGGATGAAGGCTTCGGC